>Ga0224526_1000002_pt1 | contig 192170 bp, 258 predicted proteins | sample CBST25metaG_FD_179878 | JGI IMG/M metagenome (GOLD analysis project Ga0224526, IMG submission 179878) | Peat soil microbial communities from Stordalen Mire, Sweden - C.B.S.T-25 | ecosystem: Environmental > Terrestrial > Soil > Wetlands > Peat | place: Sweden: Norrbotten County, Stordalen Mire...
TTTCAATTCCTTCTTTGACATATACGTTTCGTTGGGATTAGGATCGAATCGCCGAGGATTCAATCCTACCTTAACCATCCATGCTTTCCATTCAGCACCGTGTCCTGCTTCTTCCATTGAGAAGGATTTATCGATATCCGTAACTGCTTGATGACACATCTCATGCAAAAATATCTCGACAAAGAAGTCCAGGTGAGCATTGAATGTGCGTGGTGCCATTTCCAGGACACGCGGAGAGGGAAACCAACGACCTCTGGTACGTAATTTTTTTGCTTGGACATTAGGCATTAACTGAATTGCCCTAGGGGCTGGCAATGCACCATGGAATTTTGCAGTATTCAAATGAGTCCACAATTGCTTCATGAACTTAATACGATAACCGGAGTCATCCATGTTCTGCGCATACATATACTCCTGTTTCAGACGATCAGGGATACCTACGTGAGGTACCTTAGTATCGTCATTCATATGCGAGCCAGGAAGATCAGGCGTCTGGCGTGGCTGGAACGTAATCTTTGGGGGCAACCCCGGGACGTTCACAAAGGTATTCTCGTCGTGAATGGTAGGAACAGGAATGAAAGGTTTAGCAGGTCCTGACGGAGAATGCTGTTGCCTTTCCAAAAGTGCCTTAGGTATCCTGAGTGTACCCGGAGCCTTAGGCTCAACAGGAACATCCACTATCTTCTGACGTTTAGGTTTCTCTCGGGTAGGTTCAACCGTATGTAGTTTCGCAGGTTTATCACTGTTCTTCAAAACCACAATATTGGATCTAGGTTTTACCACGATCATACCGTTGGTACCAAACTTCCAAGACAGGTAGTTATCTACAGGCTTGGACTTACCGAGTAGACCATCTAAGCCAGATTCATTGTAGGATTCAAAGTGAAAGGACACGCGGTTTTCGCTATCACCTTTCAAGCTTAATCCTGTAAATCCCATATCTTGCAGGAACGTCTGAGCTTTGACTTGATCAGCTCGACTTGCTTTTAGTCTTTTCGCCGCTATAATGAGCATCTAATGTCCCCTGAAGAGATTTCCGAAAGTTTTCGGTGAATAGGCCTCGCATCAAGTAATCTGCACGGGTTTGGCCTAACTGTTGAATTAAGGAATGTTGAACACGCTTACGTAGTGCTATATAGGCTTCCCTATATTCGTGCGCACTGGTTAGATGCCATAATGACCGCAAAGCTGCTACACGCACGAATGGACTCTTACCTTCCCAAGGAAGCTCAGCTATCTGCTTAAGCTGTTCAATCTTGCCTTTATTAGATAAAGCGAGAATCGTTTGCATGAGATTCTTAACCGCTCTTTCGTCAGGGAGAACCTTAATAACCTCGTACCAAAGGGATACATCTGTCATGAGATTTTCTTGTGTTTTTAAATCCATTGCTTATCCTTGTGCATCAAATTTTTCAAGGAATTTCGGTATGCGAAAACCAAGTTGTCGAAAGAAAAAGATCTGTACTTCCGGTGAAATATAGTTTGCTAAGGCGGTGGTTCCTGTTACCTTGGTTGTACCTGCCATTCGCCGAACGTGGTTTAAGGCTTTACCAACGGCCTCACTCATCTTCTTCAAAGCAGCCAGTGCTTCCTTCTCCGTCTTAGGACGTTTATTGCTATTCAATAAATCGTTCATTAGTGTGGTGAATATATGGGTGCCTTTGACTGTCCGCAATTTATGGACCGTGGTTTCGCCTCCACCTACAGCCTTGAAGTAACCATTAACTTCCGTAGAAGTAATCGGGCGTTTCTTTCCACCTGCAGTCTCTACAGTGAATATCCGTTCATTAGGTTCTTTATTGGTTAGAAGAATATCCAATGCGTGGATGACAAAGCGTTGGTCATTATCCGACTTCAAAAGTTTATGTGTCGTAGCTACGCCGTCCTTACCTTTGTACTTCAAGGTGATATTACCAGAAGGATCTATGATCGCGTGCTTAACCAATAAGGTAGCCACACCATAGGTAGATTGACCTGCTGCCTTATTACCAACAGAACCAATACGTGCCGAAAATTCATAAAGGATTTCCAGGACAACAGATACCACATCCTTGGCACTGGTTGGTTCAAACTTACGCACATTGGCGAACCAGCGCTTACGCATTCCGTCTATCTTACCTGTTAAGTCTGCTACCTTCTTGAACTTCTTTTGTGCGGTATCCTTCTTAAAATCAGAAGTGTAATAGGTAGGGCCACGTCCACCGTCTTTACGATCGGCACGGAATACCCAGTCACCACCGTCCGGTTTACCGTAGGTTGGATTCATTACGATAGTAGGGAAGGTTACGGCATTTGGCATACCGTCAATCATCTTTCCCTTATTGGTATAAAGACGGGAACGGTCATCAATGAAACCATCAAAACCTGTAGACATCAGATGATCGATACCGTTCATCTTGAGGTAATTCAAGGCATCGGTGTACGGAACTTTGTCCTTACCTGATTTACGGATATATGAAACAAGCGCATCCTTCCACGATTGATTGAAAGCTCTCCGCAAAAGGAGGTAGGCTTTATACTCCTCGGGATTAGTTTCCGATAGTTGCTTGGCTTCGTCCAAGGTTAAGGCGGAATCCTTACGACCAACTAACCCTTGAACCAAGGTTTCCAGTTGCTTACGTGTAGATGCCTGATCCGTAGCGGTAGGAGCTAAGCGCTGCACTACCCAAGGGCTTTCCGAAGCACTGGCGAATTTCACCAATTTACTAATAGCTGATTCCGATTGAGTACGGAAGAAGGCACCAAAAGCCTTAAACAACTCGAGGTCTTCGAAAGGAACTTCCTGATCGTTCTTAGCACCTTCCATCAATGCCTTAATTTCCTCACCGAGGCGCTGGTAAACAGCCTCTTTGTTACGTCCTCGTTGAATCTGCATCAAACCTTCACGCAAACTTGGTAAGGCTTTCTCCCATACTGGGATTATGTCCTTGGCTAGTGCATTGATTTCCAGTGTTGTATCGCTATCAGGTTTATTCTTACCTGATTCTAGGTAGTCAACCAACAACACATAGAACAACTGAAGGAGTGGAGTTATACGGGAGGCGATAATCAGTGTTGGCATTTTATTTCCTGTTATTTGTAGGCAAGCATGTTATTAAATTGCAGGTTAGCTAGCTATCCAGGAATGCCCTTTTATTGAGTAGGAATAAAACGTGAAGAGGTTTTCTAAAGAAGTTTTACTAGGTATTGCCAGGTATAAGTATTTGTCATCCATACTCATACGAATTAAGGGTGAGCAGGGCTGTATTTTGTAACTCATATACTCGACACGCGCAGCCGTCACATGAACCACGTTGTAGTAGGAATTACATTTGGCATTTCGAGTGGTTTTAATTTCGAGTAGGATAAAGGTATTCTTTGCGTCACTTACCGAATCCCTTAGAGTAATAGACTCAATACCATTATTGAAAACGTGTGCGTATAATCGGTTACCTCGCTTAACCGCTAAGGCGTTTATGGTTCGTTGGGGATTCTTACCGCAGATTATAGGTGCACCTGCCGTTATAGGTGCAGATAATTGAGAAGGTATAGATACTCCTGAATCAATCGTACACGTGTTGTTGACGATGAACTCAATATTAGGAGTGTCCAATAATGGGGAGGAAGGACTTTGAATTAGAAGAACTACTGGCCAGATTAGGAAGCAGGTTAAGGACAAGGCTATACAAAATCGGTGCGAACTTTTCATGTTGTTTTCCTTTTCAAAAATACAAAGAGCGAGGTTAAGTACCTCGCTCGTTATTACTTTAATTTTAAAGCTTTACGCCCTGGCGTAGTTGTTTCACGGTTTGTTCGAGAGAGATAATATGACGTTCGAGATTCTCTTTACTGGATAAGTAATCCTCCTCCGCCATATCTACGTCCTCCCCCTTATAGCTTTGGTCTTGATAACACTGTGCGTCAAGACCAAAAGCGTTTACCAGTTGCTGAGATTTCTTTGATAGCTGAGGCTTTTTACGTTTCAACTTGACTGAGTCTAGTTCCTTCTTAGCGATTTCTAAGGCACGTAACATAACATCTGCAGGAATACTGAGTTCCGCAATAGTTTTAGGTTTCTTGGTCATTTTTGCTCCTTAGGGTAAGCGAATAACCTTCAATGAATCTTCCGCGTAGCCACCGTCTGACATTCCCGACAGACACGCTTTATTCCAGCTAGTAAGAGGACCACCCATATCTATCGTCTGTTCCCAGTACTGGAAGACTGACAAGGGTTTAAAGCTTAGCGTGTATAATGGCGTCCCGTCGCAATCCCGACCATGGCGTACAACTAGGAGACGCAAGCCATTCAGCTCATTGCTTTTCCCGTCTTCTGGCTCCAGACCAACAACTTCAACGAGAGCACCAAGAGGAATATTGTGTTTCATCTCTCCGTTCTTTTGACGCCACGACTTTCCTGGAATGTCAGAGGGCGTGTCGCATACGTTTATCATTTCTGTTCCTTAATGGACGGAAAGGGCGCAGCCGAAACTACGCCCGTTTTGGATTAGAATTTCAGATGGTAGGGTTGCAGGTCAAGATTACCGAAGACAGTATCCTTAAAGCTTTCGGATTTCAGGAACTTGTCTTTCGGTGCATCCGGTTGATCAACCAAAGACTTCATGATCATTTTCGGATATTCGCCTTCATAGTAAACCTGAAGTTCGCCTTCACCGCCCTTTGCCTTATGCTTGGCGTTGTGATTGGCGTAGGTAGCTTCCTTGTCGGAGTCATCTTTGACAAAGCGGGTCATCACGCCGTCGATAACATCCTGCATGTCATCATCGTGCAACACACCGATTGATTCCTGCATAGAGGCTGCGGTGTTGACGATATCATCCAGATAGAAAGCAATACTTTCAGGAGTAGGGTTATTAGAAAACAACAGCATCAGGTCGGAGAAGCGACGTTCCAGCTTATCCATTTCCCGCTCAAAAACAGCCCAGATTTGAGGGGCATTCAGGTGACGAAGTTCCCAACCAGGGATACCTATCATGTGATGACCACCATAGGCAAAGACACAGATATCGCAAAGTGCATCGCGCACCTGACTCATGTTTCTTTCTGAATAGGCGGTGTTCAATTCTCCGATTTCATCACCAATGTTCTTGCATTGGTTCTGGACGCGTGCAAAATCAGGATTAGTACGCACACCTTCGGCATTGCCAAAAGCCAGGTTCATTGCTGCTACGATTTTAAACGAGTTGTTGGTAGATTGCATATTTATTCCTTTGTGGGTTAATGGATGTTACGTTACTTATTTACTGCGGATTCTTAGGAATTCATTCTTCATTCTTCCTTCTTTTCCTTTGCCTCTAGTTTCCTGAACTTAGTTTCTGGATCAAAGATGAGTTTCAGAGCTTTCTTCAGAATCTCCTCTGATTCATCCCAAGGCAAGGTCATACCTTGATGACCAACCTGCCATTCCGTATCTTTCTTACGCTTGAACATCTTCCGTAGAGACAAATACTTGTTACCGTCAGCCATCTTTATGGCTTCAATCTGAATAGCTGCACTTGGAGTAAGTTCGATGATCTTCTTGGTCATGATTCGATACCTGTATTAAAAGGATTGGCTGGATCAATTTTCTTACCATTCACGGCATCCCACAATTCCCAAACTACAGAATCAGAAGAATCTAAGGATTTTTCGTTGGCATTATGGCAAGCCTTTTGCTTGAATTTATACGTAACAGGAATTTCTCTACTACGGATATAGCATTTTCCTTCGTAAGGTTTCCCTTCGTATTTTTCATTGGAGGGAAATAAATGGTAGCGTGGAGTCTGTTTGAAACCACGCTGTAGGATTCTAAACAGTCTAGCCATATTACCAATCTCCGGAGGAACCGCCGCCATCGAAACTGCTGCTCGAACTGCTAGAGTCAAATGAGGATGAACTGTCTGACGAGGAACTTCCATAGGAAGAAGAGCTGGTATCTGACGATGAAGACCTTGAGGAACTGCTCAACGAACCGATTAGGAAACCTGTAGCAAAGTCTGAGTCATTGCGCCGACGATTGTCTCTTTCCTCTTCTTCCTCTTCTTGACGTTTCTTGCGTTTGGTTGTTTCCTCATCCTGATTTTGTTTAGTCTTGGTATAGGCGTCTTGCCGAGTTACCACATTTAAATAGGTAGAATTTGAGGCTGCTTGGCGTATCTGTGCATTGTGTAATTCCTGTTCTCTTTCCCTACGACGTTCCTGTTCCTTTTGCAAATTCAATTTACGTTGTTGTTCCTTATATCTGCTATGAAGGGTATTTGCAGCGTACACTACCATAAGTAGAGCGCCTGTGGTCAGGAGAATAATTACAATGATTGTTCCTGAGTCCTCAGGCTTAGGCTGATTCTCGGCAACTATTTCAGGTTTGAGTCCCGAGTAGGTTCCAGCTTTGGTTAAGAATATACCTATCGCTTTGCCATAATCCTTATTCTGCATTGCAGGTCTCATCGCATCAATGATCTCTGACGCACACGAATCGGTTAAGGTAGTTCCCATAACCCGTGATGTTTCAATCCGCATCTTATGATCGCCTAACGAGATGATTAGCAAGGCAGAGCGTTCATCATCCTTATGTCCCGGCCTCCAAGCTTCGGCTACGCGTAAACCATACTGCTCAATAGTTTCACCGTCCAGTTTAGGAATAATCACGGCTAGGAAGGTTGCACCTGTCTGTTGATCAATATCCTGTGAATACTTCCTTAAAGAAACAAGCTGGTCATCCGTTAAGGATGCGGTCATGTCCACAATTCGTGCAGGCTCCGGAATTGCCGTCTCTGCATGAACATAACCCGTCATCATTCCGATACCTAGAATCAGCATGAAAAGCAAATAAATATTGCGTCCATGTTTATTAAAGAATTTTTTCATGACTGCTCCTTATTTGAATTGAACAACTGGCGCATTTTGAAGATCAGCGTCATTACCGAAGGTAAGCTGAGGACGCGGTTGCAACTGAAAGAAACCAGCAACTATGTTTCCAGGGAATACACGAATGATCAAATTCTGTTTGCGTACGGATTCGATGTATCTATTACGTGCAACAGCAATGCGATTCTCTGTACCTTCCAATTGAGCATGTAGATCACGGAAGGCTTGGTTAGCTTTCAGATTAGGATAGTTCTCCGTAAGCATCATGAGCTTGGACAACGCATTTGTGAAGTCACCCTGCCGTTGACTGAATTGTTTCATTGCCTCAGGATCTTTCAAAGCTTCTGGCGAAAGCTGAATTGAATTAGCTTTCGCTCGTGCCTCGATAACGCCAGTCAGTGTAGACTTCTCGAAGTTTGCTTCACCTTGAACAGTAGCAACTAGCGCAGGTACGAGACCAGAGCGCCGTTTGTACATGTTGGTAATTTCAGCCAGGGCTGCGTTGGTATTCTCATCCGCAACATTGAAACTGTTGTAGGTACCCTTTACAGTGTTGGCGATACCAATACAACTAATAACTAGGAATAGGACGATGACAGCTAGTACACCTAATAGCAGGTGCCATGGTTTGAGTACGTAGCCTTGTTTTGTATTTTCCATTTTCATTCCTTAAAAATTGGTTCTTCGGTTCGAAACTGCATTCGGATTGGTCGGACTACTTATTAAATACCCTTAAGTTTATCCAATTCATTCTGCAATATGGCGATGTGACCATTTGCAGCATTCAATGCTTCCTGCAAACGTTTGTTTGAGCTGATAAGTCTCAATTCGCTAATGCTGACGATTTTAGGATCATCAACTACAGGGTCAGGAGAACCTGACAAAGCAGGATGATTCCTACGCAGGTTATTGATTACAGATTGCTCCCTTTGCAGCATTTGTTGGCGATCAAGTTCGGCTAATTCCGTAAAGATATTCATTTTCAAACCCTTAGTTGTTATATTCAGGGCGCAGCATGTCGTAATGACTGCGGCGATAGTTGGCGCGCTCCATTTGATCCTCGTAGGAACCGGGGATAAGGGGAGGCTCCATTCGATTACGATAAATCACCTGCTGAGTAGGTATAGGAGCTGCGCTAGAACTCTGAGGTGCGAAGTTATTTATTACAGGTGCAGGTGGATTGTTAATGATGATAGGTGCTTGGGTAGCAGGCTGCAAGGATTTAGCAATCGTGCTTAGACGTTCGAGATGATCTAATTGCACGTCCATCTCTGTTTTCTTGGGAGCAGAGGAGCATGCGGTTAAAACGAGTGTCAGCAAAAGGATAGAAAAGGCTTTCATGATATTCTCCTAAAGAGGTAGTGTTACTTGTAGGACTTCATCAACTGCTCGAACGTACAAACTTTCAAACCTTTTTCTTTCGCCTTCTCAATCTTGGTTGAAAGCTTGCCACCTTCTTTGTACAACAGGATTGTGGTTTTAGCTGAGAATTTATCAACCACCCCTCCCAACTTTTGAACCTGCGCCTCATGTGCAATATTACGGTAGCTGGTGAATGTAACTACCTCACCATTCAATGGACCGGCATTCACCTTGGATTTAATCGCCTTCTCAGGCACACCGATGGTAAAATATGTAGCCATTACATTTAACCATCGGCGGAAATTGAGACGATTAGGCATAAACTTCTCAATGGTCTTGTCTTTGAACGTTGGGACACTCGCTAACATTTCACGAGCTTCTGTAGCTTTATCGCATTTGATAAAAACACGCAAAGGATCTTTGAATCCTTTCCAATGATTTTCGAACTTCGAGATAAGTTCGAGACCAACTCCTGGAAATAGCGAAGAGGCTACCATCAATTTTGCTATGGAAACGTTACCAGTCAATATGCGATTCATTTCCTGAACAAGTTTGGATGCTCCGGCTTTGCCCATACCGTATTCAATGAACACACACGTGTTCTCTGACGCCTTCCAAATCTTGAGGTAATCTAAGACCGTCTTAATACCTTGGTCATGCAACTTTGCAATCGTCTTGTCCTTAATGCCTTCGATCCCCAATGTAACGAAGAATTTCTGAATGCGCTCTACTGTGGCTTCTTTTGAGTCATTCAAGGCATAGAAGTATTTACCACGAATCTCATAAGGAACATCGGGGAGGGTAAGCTTCTTGGCTTTCTTCACGACACCTACAACCTTTGGTATAACGTCTCCTGAACGTAGGACAAGGATCGTTGCACCAACACCAATGCCACGTGATGTCATCCACTCCGCATTGTGCACCGTCGCGTGCTTAACCATTACGGAGCCAATCTTAGTCGGTTCAAAGTAAACCTTAGGATTGATACGTTTGTCCCCTGACGTTTGATAGATTACCTTATCGACGACAACAGGAACGGCACTACTAAGGTCATTCTCCTTATACGCTACAGCCCACGTAGGCTTCTTGGCATTTGCAAATCTCATTATTGCGTGAGGATGGCAAATAACCAATCCGTCGGCGTCAAATACTCCCATAGCACGCATTGATTTTAACTGCTTGGAAAGTTCCAAGCCTTCAGCGGTAATACTTTCTGGCTTACCTTTTCGGATATCGTAAGGTACAACAGTAAATCCCAAATTCTTTGATAGTTTCAAACCGGGTTCCATACTCAGGTTATAGATACCTAGGACGTATAGATTAATATCTTTGAAAGCAGGATGAGCTGAACCCTCCAGCTGCCGATTAAACAAGCCATTAACCATGCCACGAGGATCATTGAATTCATCCTTGGTGCGCTTATCCTTACCAGTATGTTGCCACTTCTTTTTGAATAACGCATTCGGCATAACTGCTTCCAAACGTATTACCAATTCCTGCTTAGCCTTGATCTTTTGTGGAAGCTTGACATAAGGTAGCAGATAGGAAATGTCCTGACCAAGTGTACCGTCACCTCTAGTTACCAACCTAAAGGGGGTACCATTACGATAAGTAACCTGCAAAGATGTACCATCAATCTTTGCCATAATCAGAGCTTCTCCGTGATCTGGCGAATACTTAATGAGATTCTTAACCAGCCACGGATCGATCTTTTCTGGATACTTCTTATTCAGCGACGGCATGAAGTGCGTATGCTTCACTTCCTGCTTTTTATTGATAACACGAACGCCCGTCTTCTTGAGTTCAGGCCATTTTGGATCCTTGGTTTTAATAAAATCCTCCAGATCATCAAAAGCTGCATCCGTCAGGATAGATTTATTTGAATTGTAGTAAGCCTCTTTGGCATCCAGGTACAGTTGTTTGGCTTCGGCGATTTTCATTTTTGACTCCTTAAACGTTACCAAAACTACAACAGGTTGGGAGAGCTTGTGATGATCGATTCTTTCTCAATGTCAGGGCTACGGGGAGGATGTTTGACCTGATACGTTATTGTCCAGACACCTGTAGTGAATTCAACTATGCGGCCATCGTTAAAATGAAGGTCAACCTTCGTCGTCATCGGGCATCTGCCTTTCGGCAGGAACATGAACGGCGCGTAGATCAGAAACTTCGCAACCCACCATGCGGTGAAGGGCTGCTGGATCGGATAGCCGAACTTCTTTGATACTGCAATGGGAGCATAACGCATTGCCCACGCACACCCGAGGCACGTGTAATAACGTCTGGACAATTTGAACACGGCTACTACGAGTTTGCATGCGCAATAGCCGATAACGAGATTCCCTACTACGAGTGCGGTCAGCATGTAGATAGGATGGTTGATGAATTGCATTTTATTACCTCAGGTTTTGTGAAATTATATTTGAGTTTTATATCAAAGAGTGCCTACCACCCCCAACAATTTACTTAGAACCGCGTCGTAATTCTGGCGTACCATAACAAGACGCGCTCCTGTACTTTTCATAATTCCCTGCGCACGACTGGGTGCTACTTCTGAAAAGTGAATGATCAATGCTTCCTTGGTACCTACCAAATCCTCATGTAGCGACTGTGGTTCGGTCATAATCAGCGTGAACCGTGCTGCAAAGCGCTCGCGTAACTGCTGCTTTTGAAAAGAACTTATATCTACGGTTATGAATACTATAGGTTTCGTACCAGAGGAATAATTACGTGCCTGCGCTACGGCAGCTTCATTATCTCTTGCCTCGATCTTTACATCCGGAAAAGTTTCCTTCAGATACTCATCTACTACTTCCGGTGTGCTCATTTGCTTGGGAATAGCAATAGATATTTCAGGCTCTGGTTCCGGTTCTGGTTCTAGAATTACATCCACACTGTAGATATCACAAACCTTGGCCGCTTGGGTAAAGGTGATGATCAGGTCTGGTGAAGCTGATACTCCCATGCAGTTCAAGGCTTCAAGAACGTAGGATACATGACCCTTAAGACGGTCTGCCAATTCCTGAACTGATATGTACTTGGGAAGATTGACCGCGGTAGACCAGCCACTGAGATCCTTTTCATCAGGAATTCCCTCCTTAGTTACTACCTTATCTTTAGGTTGATGACTGTACCAAACCTTAGAGATAGTGGTAAGCGTAGGATGGAGGTCCGCCTCCGGAATTAGGAACACCTTGATTTCCAACTTTTGGCACAGATAGGTCAAGCGCGGATTGAGTTTGTACCTATCTGATAAAAGCAGGACATTTGTATCCGGATGCTCTGCAATGGTTTGCATAAGGGCTGCATTCAAATGCCTGAGGTGACACTCAAACATAGGATATGTTTTTTGTAAATCGGAAGTAAGCGAACGACCAAAACCACAAACAATGATCGGAGGCTTACCCTCAAATACCGAACGAGTATAAGCCTTTAATGCAGGCAAAATCTGGTGACTATCTACCGATGTAACAGTTACAGTAGAGGTTGAAGGTTTCTGTTCGGGTGCTACATCTTCCGCATCAGGAGTACCCAAGGATTCCTTTGGACTGGTTAATACAGGTTCCTTGGCGGCTTCAATAATACGAGTGCCTAGAGCACCGAGTTCACCGAGTTTTTGTGCAACCTCGATAAGAACCATATGCATGGGGTCCGGTGAAACACCAACATGAGCAACTGGCATAATTTCCTTTTGAAGGATTGGAGTAGATACAGAGGGAATACCGATTTCTTCTCCCCTAATCGAGGTAGCTACCTCGTAGATCATGGCGCGTTTCGTTTTGATCCAATCGGAGGCGTACCCACCAAGAAAATCGCGGTATAGGCTGGTATCATTGCCGAGTACCTTAACCTGCGCCTCGTGCAGCAAGGTACTTCGGACATCACGCTTATCCAAGAAGGTAGGTTTCAATTGAAGGTTGTTGCAACCTTTTACGTAAAGGCTTGTTATTTCCCGCGTCTGTTCGGGAGACCAATGGCGAGCCATAATATACCTTTAAAGGTGAATGACAGTGCCAGTACCGACAGGTACCTGGCGAGCGTTATTGATTACCTCTTCCGTACGTTCAACCAAAGACTTCATGGTAGGAACATCTGGAATGGTTTCATCTGCCATGATGCGCTGGAGATCAGCCATCAATTTATTTTCGAAAATAGTGGCACTCATTAAAACTCCTGGTTGTTTTGTTATAGTTTATTTACTGTGTGCCAAGCAAATCCTGAATTGTACGAGTTAATGCAGAAACAGAACCCGGGCAGCGAATATAGCGACCCTCACCTATTACGGACCTTATTAAATCCTCGGTTGAATGAGGCATAAACTTGGTCATACCTATGGCATAATCCATGCTATTCAGCGATGAACGATTGAATTTGGTATCACCGAACTCAAACTGGATACTATCAAAACGCCGTGTGATATCCTGCTGCTGTTTGGCCATCAAACCGTACACATAGACTTTCAAAACAGGAACGCGGGTAACTGTGCGAACAGGTTCAACCGGAACAGGAGGTAGTGCGGAAATCTCTGGAACGCTAGAGGCAGATACCTCAGGTTTTGCCAAGAAGGAGGTCAGTGCTGATAAAAGAGCGGTTGGTGAAATAGGATTATTTTCAGGGGCAGCCGCAGGACGTAATTCAGGAGCTGGACGACTCATAAAATCCTCGATATCAAACAATTGCTTCGCGTACCTCGCGTTCTGCTGTTCTACCACATCAAGGCGCGTTTGCAATTCGCGGAGTTCATCAAACACGCAGGTAACCAGGCGCTTTAAACCTTTCTCAGCACGTTTCAGACGTTCCTCAGGAGTACGTTCCGGAATATCTGTAGGAGCTCCTGGTTTAACCTACATTGCATCGGTGATCTTATTAACAACCGGTAGTACAACTTCAAAGCGTTTGGCGATATTGGAAAGTGACTTTGTATTCTCTTCCGACAACGAACTTTGAATATTAATAATATTCTGAATCTCAGAATAATAATTACTCACGAATGAGTAATATATGGTGTAGTATCCCTTGGTCGTTTTGAGAAAATCTCGAGTATTGAAGTTTGGCTTTTCCTTGAATAACTTTTCTTGTGCGTTGGTGATAATATGCGCAAGTCTGGCTGGAATCAATCCCTCCGGAGGAATACTAGAGTGATTGATTCGGATTTCTTCTATGAAAGCGTGTAATACCTGATGGCGGGTTTCTTTAGTCCATACAATACGTTTGGTCATTTTTAACTCCTCAAAATAGGAATAGCCGGGAATCTTTCCAGATTCCCGGCCGGTGCTTCATGGGTTAGGTATTACGGGTGCTTCTTGCGGTATTTGATAATGCACAGGCCACGCCGGCGTTGCTGCCTTTAATTGAGACGCCGACAAAGGTTTCTGTAAAAACTTTATTTGATCCTCGGGTGTTGATTGATTCACTTCCAACCACTTGCGTAACTGTGCAGTTACAGAGGCCCGAAAGGGTGAACGATGCTTCTTGGCTTTAAGCAATTCTAAGCAGGTATACAGGTCAACCGAAGTATGGAGTACCATCAGCAGGTGTAGTTGCCGCTTTGTTATTCCAAACTCTTTTGCAAAGCTTTCTCGTGCATCCATCGGAGCTCTCCTAAATGCAATTAGTCTACAGAGGTGTACCTAACATTTCCTGGCGCAGACGTTCGAACAGCCTTTCTGTCTTGGCAGGTGTCATCTCAAAATATGCCATAGCCTTTTTCATGTAATTAGGATAGGACATACGCTCTACAGCTTCATCATTAGGGGTTCCTAAAAACTCCGAAAAACTCTCATTGCGTTGACCCGCCAAACATAACAAGAAATTACGCTGCTGCGGTTTAACGTTTAGAGCGTTCTGTGCCTTCTCGATTGCCTTGATCTGTTCCTTAAGTTCGTCTCCGTAGTTCTCGGGAGCTGCAATATCTGCCAGCGTACCTATGTCCACGTTGACCGCTTCATGACCTCCGTGCTCCGTTTTCTGCAAACGTTGTCTCGATTTTGCCGTATAGAAGTGAATCATGGAATGCGCGATGGAATGGATATTTGCTTTTGCTATGTTCACAAAATGCAGATAGCTTTCGTACATTGGGTACGTCCTGTATGCTACCGAGATTGCAGCTTCATACAATTCAAGCGTGATATCCGATCGCGTGACGCCGTAGGACTTAATCAAAAACATCATCTTCTTGCTGACCAATTTACCGATATGCGTTTTCAATTCCGATGAGCTACATAACTTGTTAATCACGTACTCGAATTCCTTCAAGGTGAAGGCAGGATATGTATCAACATCGAGGTGAGCCAGGTTCAACCGACGAAGAATCTTGGCGTCTTCCACTGCTACACCATAATCCCGAGCTTTAGGTAATTTCTCCCCTTTAAGTTTTGCTGAGTAATGTGCATAGGCAAACAGCTTGCAGTTTTTCAAAACATAACCGCTACGCTTGCTAGCCGCCTTGATTGCGAGTGCTCTCTTCCTATCCCCTATTATTTTCTCGAATTGTTTCTGACTAATCCGACCAAAGTAATAGGTGAATAAAGCGGCAATGATCTCGCGACTTTCTTTTTGCTCAAGACTTAGTATTTCACACAACATTTAATCTTCCCCTTTTTTGCAATCGATTAGCTAATCTGGAATACGTCTGACTTTTTGACTGATTTAGCATTGCGTTTGTGTTTCTTCGCCTGCTTGTCATGCCATTCCGGAGGTGCTGAATCTAGAGTTGGAGGTTCATCATTATCCGTCAACTTTGCACGTTTATCGTACAGAGGTTTCGGATCGTACTTCTTTCCTGCTTCCTGCAATTGCCGTTTCTTGGCTTTCCATTCATGGGGCAGCATGAGGTGATCGGTAGATTCGCAATACATAGTATAGGAACGACCGCGCGTATTCTTTTCAGGAGAACCAATCAGAATCAGTTGACCGGAAGAGGTATAACCAGCAACGTAACCTGAGAGATAATTACTTATGTAATCCCGTCCATACGCAAGGAAATACAATTTGGTGCCGAATGCAAAATGTTTCTTGGAAGACTTGGTACGTAAAACGCCCAATAGAATGCGTCTCTGTTTGGGATCAAAACCATCGAGGATTACTGCCAATTGAGCCAGTACATCGGAGTTAGATACAATGCGCGTAATGTCCGGGGTGAAACATCTTGGCGCAATTGCAAAGGATCTGACTCCCTCCTCCTTACAAATTTTCTGTCGCTCTGAATGTGCATGTGCTTTGAAGTGAAGGCATTCTCCGCAGCGGAATGCATCGGCTAATGACTTTGCACTAGCCTTACCTAAGATTTCTTTTTTGAGCATGGGATAGCTTCTTAAATGGTATAGGTAAACTCTTTGACGATCTTTTCTTGATCGTATTGGGACTTGATTCTGACTGCTGTTTTCCTTTCAATGATAGGTTACAGAATCATGAGGAACAAACGACGGTAACCGAACACGAGGGACGTGTTCGGTTATCACCACTTATTTACTGCTAACGCTTTACTGGTTCGTATTTTCCTGGATGGACAAAATCTCTACAGCGTCATCGAACGAAACGCCGAACTCAATGGAATAGGACATTGCTGCGCTGATAAATTCGTTGTAGTTCATGTTACCTCCATTTGAATTGACAAACACAGTATAACACGATCCTGAAATTAATGTGCGATTTGAATACCTGACGTTGCCTTGATGTAATCAGCATCAAGTTGAGCTGGGGAAGCCGCGACGTGCATAACTTCGCTCGGGTGAAAGGATACGTCTTTCAGGGGAGGAAGAATACCTAATGAACCGTAAGGTTCAAGCGCAACATTGGTTACCTGTCCGTTAGGGGCACGCGTAACCTGGATTACCATAGGTCGATCGACCGCCACCTCCCCGGTATCCGCGTCGACGGCAAAACGGGAAACTAGGACAGCACCTGTAGATAGGTAGATCAGACCGATTGGATTCATTTCGAATTTCCTTTTTTAGTGAAAGGGTTACTGGGTAATACGGTTCATCAAACCTGTGAAAGCTTCCATGGCCAAGCCGTGGCCAATGTCTACGTGATCCTGCATTGCTTCCGTCCATTCATTATTAGTACCTGGATGAAAATCGAATGGAAGTTTTGCCTTCGTCAAAAGCAGTGACGGCGTTCCATTTATCAGAACAATACCAATGCCGACATCTATGTTAGATCGAAGCAGGGATTTAAGTTCATCCCAATGCGCTTTGTCTTTTTAACATCTGGAATAGTAAGTGGAAAATCAGAAACAGGTATGATAACCGCCGCTTCATGGAGAACTTCGTCCTTATCAGATGCGTTGAGTTTATCAGTTTCACTTTCCGCAACCTTAAACATAGCAGCCAACATACCTGCCATCCTCATGATTTCTGGGGTCATTGCGTTCTCCTTATTGAGATAGCCAAAGATAGCTAGGAGCATCCTCGCTGTATGGTTCTGGAATTGGATCATCACAGTTCTGCTCTACAGCATCGAAGTAGTTCTGCAGGGATTTCGACAGTTGTATTACTGGACGTTTTTGATAATCCGAGGGAGCGTCGTGCCAATTAGAAAAGGACAGGTAAAGATCAGGATGTACCAAGGTCATATCAGTACGGATCGCAAATGCGGCAAGTGCCCTATTAAGGGCAGGTGTGGAATATTCCGTATTAGTGGTCATATCACTTATCGATATGCAGGATGCAGTGACGGTATGCGCATCGGCTGATGTAGGTGCCAGAAACATGATCTGCATGTCGATGGAGTATGTTTGCATTTCCTCCAGTTTCAGCATTAGGTTTCTGACCGTATGCTTGGAATCTGCAAAGAAATCCAAAAGTGTTTGTGCGAAATTTTGTTCTTGTGTCATGGTATTCTCCTTGAATGCAGAGTAAATAAATCAGTGAATTGCTACGCTGCTCAGCAGCCAGTTGTGATTGGTATTTTCAAATGCACCTACAGGTTCTCCGGCGCAGTTATAAACTACAAACACATAGGAATCATCATTTGAAATGAGTTTGTAACCATTAAGCGTTAGCAGTTGAAGGTACTCGTCTGAATTCAGATTACGCAGTATTTCCAATGCGGAAGAATCGGTAATATCTGTTTTCTGTTTGGGAAGCGAAGCCATCCAGCGTTCCAGATTCTTTTCCTGTTCAGATGTTCCAAATTTCTGGAGGAGTTGGATGGGATCCGCATTATGCAAATAACCAACCCGGCTTCGCTTTGGTTCATTCAATGACATGACGACCCAAAATACGGCAACTAGACTAACTGCTATGACGAAAGCAGGAGTGTTGAAATGATTCACTGCACTGACCGCCAATGCTGTCAGAATGATCATGATAGAAAGAGGAACTTTGATGAAGACTGACATTTTGAAATTCTCCTAAAAGAACTACAGTTACGTGTACTGAGGATTTTACAGCTTAGAATTTATTCGTACATCCAATCGATGCGGAGTATGTCGTATGCTAGTTCTTTATACGGCGTTTTCTTCTTAAGCATCTGACGAACCTTTTCGTTATCGATAACGAATTTTTCAACATGCGTGCGTTTGAGTTGTTTAATGTAACCGTCCGCGCTGTTGAAACGGAAATTACCAGCTACCGATTGTTTCAGCAAATGGCGTGCAAGTTTTTCCTGTGTTGATTCAAGTTCCTTTTGCTCGGCGCGTAATTCAGCTAATCGCATCTGGTTTGCGTGATATTCATCCGCGTAGCTGCTGATTGTTTTCGATGAAATAAACTTCATTGTTGCCATGATCAACTCCTTGAAAGGTTTAAAATGCTGCTAGACATGGTATCGTTCGGAATATTACTAACATTCCATAAGTAACTTAATCAGAGTTTCTGCTTCCCAGATAAAATGATCTGGTGCTGACCATGCTGCTGCTGACCTTGCTGACCATGCTGACCGTGCTGACCATGCTGACCGTGCTGAATTTTCCATTTCTTGAGTAGCTGTTCCATCAATCTTATGTTGACAATAGTCTATTACTTGTTTGATGGCAGCCTTACATTGGATAGTGTAAGGTTCATTATCCTTAAGTGACTTTAGGGACTTTGTATGCCTAAGGATAGCTAATTTCCATCTTACGTTTTCAATGTCAGCTCCTACTCGAATGGCTTCTAAGGAAGCTTTAGCAAATAAAGGAGCCTTATCTTCAGGCAAACCTTCGAAGATAGCATTACATAAGTGTGCGTACCACTCTGGTAAGCCTAATTCAGTTGGATATTTGGCGTGGTTATATGAATGAAGAATACATCCTACGTTACAGCCTTTGGATAAACGTTTATCCCAACCTTCACCTTGAATGATCTGATCAAGTTTATGGTGTTCGTTAAGACGGTCGATGTAGAATTGACGAAGAACTGGATCATTATGAAATGCTTGGAGTTTTTGAGTTGTCATTTTGAGTTTCCGTATGCTTAAGATTTAGACAAAATAAGGAAATAGGACGCATAAAATCAATGCGTCCCTTTCTCCATTCAAACATCCAAATTACGCTTGAACGAGACTGATTGTGCGTTCAGCCGATTCAACGATGATGCGACGGGATTTATCCAGCTTCAAGGTTCCACACGAATTCTTGATTCGGAAATCCTTCGAAGCCTTAGCCGCAGCGTTAGCCACGAAGCGATTCAGCTGGGACAAGGTAGCCTTGAATGTGATTACTTCCGGAGTGCGTGCAGTCAGCTTTGTTTCCTTGATCTTAACGCCGCTGATTGCCTTGATGTAAGCGATTGACTTTTGCACGTTTGGCTTCTTGGACATGATGATACCTTTCGATGTGATTTAAATTATATAAACAATATGTATTCAGCACGTCATTTCATACCGTTTTGAACCTGATCCGAAGTGCCGTTTATACGCCTTTATTATAACATGAAAAAGCAGTTTTGTACCAAAATGTACCTTCAAAAAGTGATGATTTTTGACCCTACGTTGTTGCGAAAACAACACAAAACAAAGCTTTGGAATCAGTACCTAACTAGATGGTAAGGAAGCCGAACTGAATTGATTCAGTTCGGCTTAAGTAGGGATTACACGAAATTATTTCAAGGTATTTGCGTCTTCGTTGCGCTGACGGAAATATGTTTGGATATCAGACCTCAGTTTTGGTTTGTTACCCGTGAGTTGGAGAAGACCATCAGAACGGCGTACCAGATCCGTCTTCGGATCAAATTTATTCCCTACCAGAATATCCCAGCGTTCCACATACTTGCGGTCACCCTTACGACCGTGCCAGTAATGCAGAATCATTCCATCAACATATCCGAGATTACCAGCTACTACAGACGAAGCGTTGTTGAGATAAGCCAAGCAATCATCCTTGAATGAATCTGTAGCCTCACCATGCAAACCTTGGTTAGGTTTACCGACGAAGGCCCAAGCCATTTGATGATCACCTGCACCAAGAATGGAGATGTCTAACAGACCACCTAATGCATCCCAAATATCACGGCGCATAGCCCACGCGTAACCTGGATGCCAAGTAGTACCCGCTGCGGTATATTTATATTGCTCAGAAACACCGTTCACGTGGCAGTAACCAAAGCTAGATACCACTACGTCTTCGCCGGCCTTACCGTCCTTCCAATGAGGGAACCGAAGAGGTTTCAGGGTTGGATCCAGATCCAGAACCTCTGCCCACATCTGAACCACGCTGTAGCGGTTGCAGGCACGAATTGTATCTTGAATGATACTCGGATTCATAAACTTGATATCTGCATCAACCCAGGCTACGTACTTCCATTCCGGATACAACTTCGTCAGGTTTGCCACACCCATATTAATCAGGTTCTCTTTGTGGAAGAGTTCCACTTCCGTTGTCACCTGAGTGTGGTGAGGATTATCTGCATTCGTAACCTCGAATGGCATATTCCGAACTACCAATTCGACCACGTGCAATACCACATTAGGCATCCCCTCCATGTGTGCAACGAAGTTATCAAAATTCTTACGCGGATTTTCGAATCCATGGTGATTGAAATAAACCGCAATCACATGCAGCTTGTCATTTTCCGACATAGACCAAGCTTGAATAGGGGTACTAGTTTGTGGATTGAATGCCGATTGGAAGAATTCGCGGAATTTTGATAGTTTCATTTTCAAGAATTGATAAAGGTTGAATAGGAGATGTAGGAAGGATTTCATGGCAATTTTTTCATTGAAAGAACTTTCTCTTAGAGTTATTAATTGTAGATGCTACTAATGGATAATGCGTTCAACCAAAATGCTGGTTGAACAGCTTTTCAAGGGCTATTAACAGAACTGCTTCCCGACTACGGTGTGACGGATAAACCTTCTTCAATTTATCTACCATGAATTTATGCCTAGCAGTTAAGGTAACCATAGCGCTTGCCGATTTATTAGGATCGTTCCGCGTTTCGAGTTCCGCGTTGTACACAATGTTGGCTAGGTAGACAAGTTTGCGTCTCTGTTCTGAATCCGCACCTTGGAGATGCGTGTAATAGGATTTGTTGGCTTTTAAGGCTACGGCAATCTTGTGCAAGGTGTTATGGTCAGAGTCACAGAGAGTTATGGTAGGACCATCAACTCCTCCGTAAGCTCTTGGCACCATGTGATGGACATGGCGCACCATAGGTCCCGGAGGCATAACATCGGTAAATCTTTGCTGACAAACCCAACAATGATCTAAGGTAATCGAATTTGGATTTGCCATCGTCACTCCTACAAACTAAGAAAAGAGTTACCGTTCCGAACTTCCATGTTCATCAATTCCTGATAATCGGAATCAACCGGATACGATATGTCCTTTGTCATAACCAATTCGTTACCGAACTCTAGCTCGACTTCAGATTCACTAAAAATATTCTCCATAGCAACCCGGAACTTACGGAAGGAAGGAGCGCCTGGCGGCATACCGTCAACAAGATGCATATGCGGATAGAATTCCTTGTAGAAGGCATCCTTACATCCTGCTTGCACCAGACTTGAATATAACTCCTGCAAAGCAGGCGAGTCTAAGCTCATAGTGAATGTGGAACGCTGCAATTGAGAATCGTACACACGATCCAGTTTCTTACTCTTGGCAATGTAAATCTGCCCGGCACTCTCTGGAATAGGTTGGCGGGAGGTCAGAACCACCACGTGAAGCTTATCCAGATCGATATCAAACGGAGGAGGAGACATTTGGGTGCGGATGTAATCGACCGTCTCCTGTGTAGGTAGTACCACTAGCTGATAGAAAACCATTCGATACTCCAATTAATTAAAAGCGAAACCCCATTGAGGAACTGTTTTCTTGGAAGCAGGAAACGCCTTATGAAAGCGATTCATATCGTTTTCTGTCATCAACCAGAACCAGGTTCCTGATAATTTTGTAAAAGGTGTACCTGAAACAAAATACAGTTTGGTCTTTAGTTGTTTCTCGAATTCTTTGATGATGCGTTTGGCTTCCACATCGATCATGCCCTTCATTTTATCCTGTTTGATCAGGCCAGGATTGGCTGCGAATTGCTTTGGATTTATACCGAGCACAATCTGTTTATCAATCGAAGGATAACCTGCAAGATTATCTACCGAGAAGCCTGCACGTTTGAGTTTTTCAATCGATAGACCTTCTGCCAATGGCACCACAGGAACACGAGCGATAACGAACGGTTTGTCCTTAATGCTTTTCAATTTATTTACTTCATCCGCATTCTTGGTGATTACATCGTGTGCTTCATCGTAAAGCTTTTGCATATCGAAGGTATCTGCTTCGATAAGGTTGAGGCGGGATTTTGCTGTGTCAATAAGTGCCGCGATTTCCATCTCTGCTTTTTTGCAGGCGAACAGGCTGAGTTGTTTCTTGTCGGTAGCTGCACCTGTGAATACACCTTCATGCAGGCTGGTCAGTTCATTCAAACAACGCTTCAATGGCTGTTTGGTTCCTACTGGTAATTTTTCGTTGTACAGGGAGGTTGTGGATTCCACTGCCGCTACCAACATCTTCATTTGCCGATTCTTTGTGGCTACATGGAGTTTATTTAGGTCAAGGCGAAGAGCGTGCACCTTGGCGTGCACATCTGTGAGGTTTGCAATGCGTATTTCCAATTTTTGTTTTACCTGATCCGAGTTTGGCATCGGTGATCCCATTACCAATGCGGCTTCCAAACGATCAAAGTTATTTTTTCCAAATGTACTATTCTGCATTTTCTCACCTTGTGGATTGGTTATTTGAAGCTATGCAATGAAATTGCCCAGCTTAAATGCTAAAAGGCAGATAACCGTATAGATTATCTGCCTTTGGTATTACCTATTGCGTGTCGCTGACCTGCAGATTAGATCAGGAAGTCATTCTTTGTCTTGCTCGACTTGGATTCCTTTTCTGCCTTGCCAGCCTTCTTGTCTTTGCCGCCCTTGGCTTTCTTGTCAGCCTTAGCTGGTTTCGCAACCTTACCAGCCTTCTTGTCTGCCTTGCCAGCCTTTTCCTTCTTCGCTGGCTTTTCTGCCTTAGCAGCCTTGACCTTCTTACCGCCCTTTTCCTTCTTCGCTGGCTTTTCTGCCTTTTCCTTCTTACCGGCCTTTGCTGGCTTACCTGTTGCCTTGCCTGCGGCCTTCTTCAATTGCGCAACTTCCTTTTCCAGTGCCTTGATTTCCTTAGCGGCTGTCTTCAGGGAGGTGATTGCTGTTTGGATTGCTGTTGCCATTTTCTTTTTCCTTTAGGGAGGTTGATTTAACTTACTACACTGTTTATTTACTGCGGTTGAAACTACTTTGTAAAATTACGGAATGTGAAATATATCAGGAACGATCCACACTCCCTAACTAGGATATTTATTTCTTCCTGGGTTTCTTAACCAGTTCCTCGGCAAGAGTATCCAAGTGTTGCATGATGTATTTACTAGGCTTATCCATTCGAGCTTGGTAACCCTTACACTCTACCAGGATAGCTTTGATTTCGTCCGACAACTTCTGATCTTCCAGGTGCCGCAATTGCCGAAGGTTACGTCCTAAGATTTGATTGGTCTGTTCGTCCGTAATTTTCAATTGCTTACCGATTTTCTTGACCAATGCAGCATCATCTAGTTTCCTATCCTTGATGCATTTGAAGATAAAATCAAGCTGACTAATTGCCAATCGCATGAGTTCGAGATATGCAATTTCCTTTTTGCGTTTCTCAATCCAGTATGCGCACGCCGTCTTTTCCAAATGAATGCGGTAGAGAAGCCATTCTTCCAGCAATTGAGGAACGGTGATCGGGCGCAGCTTAACATCCACCATATCCTCTTCGGAATTGAAAACCCGATCGGTTACCTTTACATCGTACCTCTGTGTTTCTGAGAAAAGGACATCGATAGCCTTAATTACTTTTTCGCGCTGTTCACCTTTGCAGGTCTTATTGAACCTGATAAGATACGCAACGCGGAATGGATCAGCGCCTTCGCCATCACTATCAATAGAACTGACACCAGGGATGTTCTCAATGTTGGTCAGTAAGCGTTCCAACGGAGAAGCTTTATCTTTCGTGCTCTTATCATTTGTGGATATAGGAGCGAACCGGGTATACCTGATTGAGTTTTGTGCCTCGTTCAAGGTATATGTCGAACTCCACGTTACCTGTGCAGTACCTGTTTTGTAAAACTGTTTGATGGCTACCTTGTTGGCTTTCGTCTTTTTAACATGGCCACCGTAGTCACTTATCCATTCCAACTCTTCGCACATCTTGGCATCACATTTGCCTTTTGCCTTGATCATATTTTTCAGGACACTTACAACAGAAGGTAATGTATAAGCCGGAGTACGTGTGTTCACACCAGGACAGATACCGAAGTTACCATTCAGTAAGCCGTTCGGTAATAGTGTTACCAAGTTCACGGGCTCGCGTTTCGATCCGTCGTAGTTCGCAGCGAACGCCATAGTCGGCATGTAGAAAGGGTCGAAGAAAACCTTATCTGAATATTTCGTCAAGCGACCATTAATATATCGCATTGCACCTGAACCAGAAAGCATGGTGCCCCAGTTACTATCGCTACCATCTACAAGAGGTTGAGGTAACTGTGACGCCGTGACAGCAGCCTGGAAGATACTGCTATCACCGTGGGGATGCCAGTCACCCATAGTGTCACCTACAATCTTTGCAGCCTTGACCGTATTGGCTTTGTGGTGCAAATTCAATTTGAACATCGCCCATAAAGTGCGGCGTGTAACAGGCTTTACACCATCATACGTCCCTACGATTGCACGATCCTCAATAGTGGAAGTGCCATAGATGTAATAGTCCTTGTCGCTTTGTTCATCCAGATAAACATCTTTGATCTTATCCTTAACACCTACTGGAATTTCTTCCTTCACAGCTTTGGACGTTTTATGCTTTTTCGTTGCCATCAAGCTACCCCCAATAATTTCTTGCGATACTCTGCGTTTTTCCCCATCAATGCTTCAAACCTAGCTCCACCTTTTTTATCCTTTGGAGGATTCAAGCGTAGGAGACGCCGCTCTCCAATCTTGAAGGCAATCTCGCGCATCGGTTCATCGCTGATTTCCGCCCAACCTTTAATATGCCGGATATCAACCTTTTGAGTACCTGCCTTTTTATAGATAGCTTCCTTGGTAGAACCAAACAGCATCTTACCTTTGTGTTTCGCCATATACTCTGGAGACTTCACGATGAATATCCGGCCTTCCTTAAACAATCGTGGCAGGAACTTCCAAAAGATTGCAGAGAACAAGCATTGAATGTGCTTACCGTCAACGTCAGGATCTGCCAGGTAAATGATGCGGCCATATTTGATATGCGCTATAGGATCCTCTTTCGATAAGTCAAGACCGATTGCAGCCATCAATGATGCAATCTCCTTGTTCTTATTTATAGCATCCTTGGTGGCCTCCATAACATTCAAAGGTTTACCCTTGGTCTTGAAAGTGGCCTGGAATGTTTTATATCTTGCCAGTTCTGCAATGCCACCGGCAGAGTCACCTTCCACCAGATACAACTCGCGCTGTGCGATAGGTACCTTGGAGTTCGCTGAAATGCCTGCCAGTTTAGAAGCCAAACCAGAGCCGGCATTCTTCACATTCTTAACCAGCTTTTTATCCTTCAGGAATGCATCGGTCTTGTTACGCAATTCGGATGCACGCTTGACCAAATCCTTTGCCAGTGTTTTGTTCTTCTTGAAATAATCCGAGAACATTTCAAGACATTCCTTGTAGCAAGGTTCTTTCATCCGAACATCAACCAGCTTGTCCTTGGTTTGTGAACTAAACTGAGGTGCGTCAATCTTGTAGTTCAGGATACCTACAAGACCTTCTTGTAAATCAGCTGGCTTGTATTGCAGCTTTCCCTTGTAGGGATCCAAGGATTTTGTTAATGCTTTGAAAAAGGAATCTGCATGGAAGCCGCGATCACCGTTGCGAATCGTATTCGTAAAGAACTGCACCTCACAATTCTCCACGTCAGCAAACGATAGTGCAACCTCCAACGTTCCGGAATTGTGGCTCAACGGAATCTTATTCATAGCAGTAGCTTTGAACTCGATCAGACGTTTGTCCAAGTACTCACTAATACCTTTCTTACTTAACCATTCCTTAGACTTACCCTTAGAGCCTGTAAGAATGATCTTCAAACCTGCATTCATGTAAGCGGTGATTTCGCACCACTGCATTAATTGCTCTGATTGAAGCTTGGACTTATTGAAGATTTTTTCATCAGGAATGAAACGAACTATTGTACCTGACTTAGGCTTTTTACCATCAGGTAATTTCGGGGGGTTGGATTTCTTGACAGCTACCTTTTCCACACCACACTCGAACTTCGTATAATGCCAGCCTCCGGCATCGGAACGATATGTCCAAACCTCAAAAGATTTTGACAATGCGTTGGTTGCCTTAATACCGACACCGTGAGTTCCTATCGCAGATTTATAAGCGTCACCTGACATCTTACCGGAGGACTGCAAAGCCGTCAGGACGTGAGTCAGGGTAGATATCTTGGCTTTCGCGTGCTTCTTAACGGGGATACCTACTCCCTCGTCCACAACCCACATGGTGGCGTCTTTATCGATAAAGACGTGGATCAGTTTGTTACGACCTGCGCGGGCCTCATCGACTGCATTGTCCATGGCTTCACGGAGGATTGTGAATATACCAGAATCGTCGGTTGGCCCAATATACATCTGGGGCTTAGCCCTTAATTTTTTTAGATCGTTCTCAAAATACGAGATACTTTCTTCCGTGTACTTTGCCATGTTACCCCTTTTACTTTAACGCAATAACAAATCGAATATAAGGATGGGTGTTCGGGTCGTAACCCCATCCCTCGGGTTCCTTAATCCGCATCCAAGGATTAAATGCCGCACCGGCTGGTGCCCAGTCTATATCCGGAGCATGATAATCAAAAACTCCTACCTTTAATCCGTCTCTGTGGCAGGAATACATTCTTTTAATCCAAAAATCTCTTCCCTTTTCAGTTTGAGTATCATCGCTGACAATTACCTTATGTCTTGGAAGAATAACTTTCTTAAAAATAAAAGACGCCAAACCATCTAGGGGAGTATCAAGAGTAAAGGTACGCCAAACAGCTACCTGCGTTACAACAGGTAAAGGGAAATGCGGAACAGAATGTGTTACCAAATGAACCAAGTACACAATCAACCCTTCATACTCAGCCACGATATAGGATTCGGTCTTGGAGATAAAATATTCTGTTAAAGGTAGAATGCCGTAGGCAGGCATTTCAACAGAACGATGCTGCTTAAGTTCGGCTAACTTCTGGTGATTCTTTTCTTCATCCTTGAGGCCGAAAGTTACAGGGTCTATAAGATAAGGGGCACTTGAGATTTCCATAGGAATTTCCTTTCACTAGGAGTACGCCTTCATTATAACACAGTTATTTTAATCAATCGTTTTTCTCTTCGTCGTTACCAGGGGCTAAGTTAACGATATCGATCATAGCCCTCATCATAGGTCTAACGTCACCAATTTGTGAGTACGTGCAGGTATGCGTATGAAGTGAAGTCCAACCTGTGCCTGCGGCTATTGAATAATTTACTTCAACCGTTTTCGACTTCATTATCAATGTCAATCGACCGAATCCGATACGCAGTCGAATTGTAGGCGACGCTGCGGATGCTTCTACCAATGGAATAATTGGGAGCTTATCGCTATCGAATTTATATTTAACATGCAGCTTGCACTTGCCGCGGGATTCGCTGTAATCGAAAATAGGATGATAACCCCAACGCTCGAAGAACCGGCGTAAGGACATCTCCAATAAATCAATGCTCTTCTTACCTTCGGCATAAGCACGGGTGTGCAGTGTTTCGAATAACATTGAGGAGTGTGTAATCGTCGCTTTACGATCCTCTTGCTTCAACCAGGCACTACCGATTCTTTCCAGGTAAGGATCGAGAATGTCCTCGATGAACGCAACCGAGCGCCCTTTGATACCATGTTTCTTGCAAACGTGTTCGATGATTGGTAGCATGTTTTGATGGAAACGCGTTGCTGCGATACCTAAGGTACCTAGCATCAACTTGTAATCGTCCGCATCTACTGGCAGGTACCATTCTTTAATTTTTGTAAGGCGAAGGAATTTTTGAGCTTTCATAACTCAGTGGGCTCCGGTTAGGGATTGGAGGATATCGGAAAAGCGAGATTGAAACTCTTTCGATTTTGAAGCAACACGTTTCAATAGGTGTGCCTCTTTCTCAAGATCACGTTTATCACGAGCTTTGAGAACTGATTTTGCATAGCGCATTGCTTGACCTACAGGAACTACTTTAACCTCAAGTGCAGGACATTCCATATTGCCTTTGGAGAAGTGACAAGGAACGTATGCTTTCTTTGCACCATCAACTAGATGAGAGCACCTCAAGCAATTCATTGAATAGATCGCAAAGGCTTCCTTTGGTTTAGCCTTTAGTTTGAGTTTGGTCATTCCAATATGCATCCATAAATGACAAGTGGAAGGAGAATATTCTCCTTCCACTTTTGTTAGTAGACCTTGGTTAAGGTTTACTGGACCGAATGATTAGAACAAGTTGTTGCCATCGTCCTCGTCATCACCATCTTCGTCATCCTCATCTTCGTCGTCTTCGTCCTCATCTTCCGATTCCTCATCTTCGTCATCCTCATCTGAATCTTCGTCGTCTTCGTCGTCTTCGTCATCCTCATCTGAATCTTCGTCGTCTTCGTCGTCCTCTTCCGATTCGTCGCTGTCTTCGTCGTCTTCATCCGAGTCTTCATCATCCTCGTCGTCATCACCATCCTCGTCCGAATCATCTTCCGATTCGTCTGCATCCTCGTCGTCTTCCTCGGCGTTCAGAGGTTCCGAGTCATCGGTGAGCACGGGTGCAGTAATGATACCGACGGCGGAGGTAAATGCGATGACTGGCGTGCCGTCTTGCAGGATGTAGATGTTCTGACCCTTGATGTTCTTGATTTCAGCCAGAGGACCAAGCAGTTCGGTCGAACGATACACGATGGTCTTGCCGACAACAGCTTCGACCTGTGCGCGGGCGATTTCGACACCATCCACAACATACGACTGCGGATTGATCTTGATGTCTTCACCAGTGATAGTTTTTGTGGTGGTCAGCGAAACGAAACTTTGTGTTTCAACCGCTGGAGCTACTTTCTTGGACTTCTTACCGCCCTTCTTGGACTTCACTTCTTTTTCAGCCTTGGCTGCCTTCTTGCTGCCCTTCTTGGACTTCACTTCTTTTTCAGCCTTCTTACTGACCTTGGCTTTCTTTTCCTTCTTCGCTGGCTTTTCAGCTTTTTTGGTCTTCTTGACCTTGACTTCCTTTTCAGCCTTGGCGCCCTTCTTCAACTTCTTGTCTTTCTTGGCGTCTTTGGCTTTTGCATTCTTTTTGCTAACTGGCATGTTGTTTCCTTCAATTGAATTAATATTTAACTGCACCATGGTTGTAGATTTTGTGAAAACCTACGAAAACTAATCTGCTTCACTATGTATTTACTGCAAAGAACCGAAACTTCAAAACTATAGATCGGATACAGAGGTTATTGAATTGTTCTATTGCTGCATATACCTTATTTACTGCTGAAAACGAAAACTTCAAAACTACGATTTTGCACGTATGAGAAAACGCAATCCTTGATGCTGTAAGGAATTATATGCCCAAGGACTGTCCTTACTTTCGTTGGTTAGCCACAGGCGTAGGCTAGCTCCGTTTTCTATCTCAACACATTTTGATGCATTGAAATTTACCAAAGCTACTTGGTATCCATGATCCAAGGCGAACCACATAAAGTCTAACCAAAGCTTCTTACCGTCCTCAGTTTGAATTCTATCTGAAAGAATAGCTGGAAAAGTTTTCAGGAGAATATCAAAAACTACTCCGGCTACAAAGTTTCTGGGCAAACCTTGCCCTTCGGCTTTCCAAACAGCGGTCTGGGTAACTGTTTTACAACCTAAAAGATTCTTCTGTTTTACCTCATATTTCATGTAGTAGATTAGAATATCTTCTTCCAACTCCTTTACAAAGAAAGAACCTGAGGAATCTCCTGTTTTGTAAAACGCCATACGTGAAGGCAAAGGAACAGGGGGATCAATCTGAACGGCCTTTGAGGCAAGCTTGGTTAACAATTGTTTATTCGTTCGACTATTGTTAAGTCCAAAATCAGTTACATCACATAAGCTAGGCATTGCGTAAATCTTCATATACGCCTCCTATGTCCAGGTTAATGGTGCCGGAGACGGGACTCGAACCCGTACGCCCTTACGAGCGGCAGATTTTAAGTCTGCTATGGCTCCCTTTACATCACTCCGGCGTTGGTGGGCCTCCCGTGAGTCGAACACGGCACCAACGGATTATGAGTCCGCTGCTCTAACCAAGCATGAGCTAGAGGCCCTGGAACTGGTCAGGCGGGAAGGATTCGAACCTTCGAATATGGCTGCCATAAGAGGAAGTCAGCGGTCATGGCGGTATGCTATCCCACGGACATAACTTCCTCAGTGCCATGCATTATCCACTTATGCTATCCAGCCTGTGAAACTATTACTCTTCGTCCGCGTCCTTCTTCTTGCCATTGCGTGTCTTCTTCGGAGGCATTTGAACCTTCTTGAAAGCACCTGGCAGAGAACGGGCAGTCTTACGAATTGCGCGGTAAACTGGATCAGTCTTTTCCAATTCAACGCCCTTGATATTGCCAGTCTTGCTGCTCTTAACGCCCTGTTGAATCCAGACGAAGCGGACAGCCAAGCTACTATCCGCAGCCTTCTTGGTAACACGGAGTAGAAGCTTGAATCCTGTGTTAGCTGGCAGACGCTTCGCGGTGCGATGAATCAGCTTGATCTTTGTTTCGCCGTTGACCTTTACCTTCTCGGTTGCTGTGCGTTCCTTGATGTCCTCAGGGTAACGCTTCTCGATGTTTGCCTTGAACGTTGGACCAGACAAGCGTGCCAGAATACCTTGCAACGTTTCTTGATCGTAGCTGCCCAGGTCAAACTTCTTTTTGTCAGGTGCTTGTGGATCGTACTTGCCTTGGAAGCGGGTTCCTTTGATGGCTGAGGAGAACAAACCGTCCTTGTCCGTACGCACATCGATTGCCAGGAAGAATGGTTTGAAGTCCTCAGGAGCAGTCCAGGTTGGAACGCCTTTCTTCTTACCCTTTGCCTTTGGCGCTTTGCCTGACTTCTTTGCCAAGCGTGCAGCTTCCAGCGGTGACAGCTTCTTACCTGTCTTACCTTCTTTGACAGCCTTCTTAGCCTTCTTTACTACTGTCTCCACGTCCTGCTTGGAAACTTTCTTGTCCTTCTTCGATTTCTTGGTAGCCATAGTATTTCTCCTTGAGATAGGTTAATTCATTGAATAAAGTTTGGATCAAAACCTTCTGAAACTTGCGCATTGCTACTTCCGCATCCGCTTTCTTTCCCGTTGTATGTAGCCTATTTACTGCAAACATGGGATTATTCTTAAACTTCGCCAAATTCATATGCGGACGCTGTTGTTCCTGTAAGGCGTACGCGAATCCTTTGGACTGCTGCCAGAATAAATCCTGGGAATACTGTAGGGAAATGAATAGTTCCTGTAGGAATATCAAGTCCCTTCCTACGTAGGCATCTCTTACGGATTTGAAAATATCAGGATCACCACCTTTATCTGGATGAGTGAGCATAGCAAGTTTGCGGTATGCAGATTTAAGTAATACTGATTCCGCATTGTATAACTGTTCATTCTCCGAAGCGAGGTAGAGGTTATTCGTTGCAGCATCCTGCTCGTACGTTGTAACCGTACCTCGTGTCATTAAACGAATTTCGTTCCTCAAACGCTTTGTTTTTTCAGATAGTGATTCATCCTTATATAAATTGCACACCTTGATTGTAGAATCAATCAGACTCTTGACGCGCTCCCTTTCCTTACGAATTTTCTTCCATTGGATATTCAATTCATAAAGGCGGGCTAGATCGATTATGCATTGATCATTGCGTACTAGGGGGTAATCAGCCATTGCACGGTTCCACATTGCATGCCGTTTGCGTTGGTAAAACCTCCAGTATGCGTAGGTGTGTGTGGAAAGGATTCGGCAATGTTTTAAAGAAAATCAACATTCCTAAGCCTTTGATAGGCTTCATTACCCAGTCATCCTTAACCTCATCAAAGGTAATGCGTGCACAGGGAGCACCTGACGTAACCGAATCATTACTGATTAAATCAATCTGCAATTCAACCAATGTGCCTATCGCGGGTACCAGGAGTTTCTTAAACTGCGGAACCTTAATTGCAGGTTCCTTCTTAACTTTCGGTTTAGGTTTAACCTGGTGCCCGGTTAAAGGAGTGTAATTGCTCATACCAACCTCAAAATGTTTTGTGGCTATCATTGTCCTCCTCTTCATCCACCAGGAGTTCAATGGTTTCATCATCAAGATCCATATCCGAAGGATTCTCCGCGTTAAGAATTGCCGCATCCAATTCCGTATCCGAATCTACAAGTATCTCTGGAAGTTCCAGGATAAGTTGCTGGAGTACGGACAACCGACCTTCCAAGGTATTATCGAAAGGTGCAGTCCACGATATGTCGCAATCCTCCAATGAGGAATAAACCATCAGAGTGGGTTGATCCTCGTCCTCATCGGAATCGAATTCTTCGTCAGCCTCCTCAGATGCGGTGAATTCCCACACCAGATTTAATGCATATTTGGCAATTAAAGCTGCCAGTACCTCGCTTACAGGAAGCGGCAATTCATTTGTATTAGACATGGTAGTCTTTCGTCGTTTGTACCGTATATTTACTGCAAAGAGGAACAAAATTGAAATTTGCGGATGTGAATCACACCAGATCGTCTTCCTCGTCCCACTCGTCAACGCCTAAGCGGCTAGTAGGTGTAGAGGGTGCAGCTGGAACCAGAACTGTGTCACCATCTACCTGGGAGAAGTTAAACTCCTGGTAATTAATCTCCTTATCCTCGTCCTGCGTCTCTGTATCTATAAAGGATATAGTGGTTGAACGGATGAACATCAAATACTCCAAACTATTCGTATTGACGTCCATGGTGACGCGGGATTTAGTTGTACCTGGAAGTGGATTAATCTTAATACCCTTAGGGGTACGGTAATTCATTTCAGTAAGGAAATCATACGTCCCTACAGGTTGGAGCATCAACGCTGCCAGCAGTGCTTTATCAGAGGATGATGAAAATCCAGGGTAGATGCCCTTCGTGTTAGAGTTCTCATCTTTATATACAGATCGACCCTCTATATCATACATGGGCTGGCTGACTGCATTAATGCATCCGGCTAGGAATACTCTAGGCGTAGTCATTTGAGTGCTTTGAATAAAAGACAAATGACTAGGAAGAAAGCTACTCGGATATTGATTAATCTTTTTTACAAAAATTTCAAATTCCTCGGAAGTACCTAGCTGCCTATCTTCCTTACCGTGTCCTGTAAGAAACCACAATTCTGTATTAAGCTCCCGAGCGAGCTTTTCCTTATCAGTAGAGAACTTGTAGCTAGGGGTGATGATTTCATCTGAAGGATCCATTCTGTACCGTTTACTAACTTTTTTAGGAGCCTCATCTGCGGAAAAAGGTAATTTATAATCGGAAGCACGACTAGCTAAGGTGCGTAAACTCCTATTTTGGGCCAGATGATAATAAACGACATAGGGGAGCATGCGAGCACGCAAGGCTGCGAATTCAGCCTCATCAATAATTAAAGCGCTTTCAATAGTCCAGATGAGGTCGTTTAAACCTCCCACCAAAGCAATAACATGCAATGGAATTTTCTGAGATTTAACCAGAGATTTTGTACCGAAGAAACGAACCATACGACCAAAACCAGGAATGCAAGCGCTGCATTGTTTCAATACTTCGAGAGTTGTGTACATGAGTTTTCCTTTTCGTTAGGGAAATGTGAGAAACAGGCAGCCGTCATTAGCTGCCTGAGGTAAAGCTTAAACAACTGTGCGGTTAAATGTTCGGACGATTGAACTCAGAACCTTGAGGCGATCTGTTTCCGGCATCTTTTGAATCAGACCAATTACGTAGTCTGTTTGATCATCAAACGATGTTTTATCCGGATAAAGAAGGGTAATAGGTACATTTACCATAGCCGGTTCCGTTACAGAGTGCGGAGCGGAAGTAATGGGGTTCCAATCTAATGAGGTCATTTATTTCCTTTTAGGAATAGCGCAATAATTTACAGAACGATGACGAAAGCCTGCTTGCCCTTAGGCACTTCGATATCAAGCGTCGTAGCCTGCACCTTGAGAATAGGAACCAAAGTTGTCACCATCTTGTTACTGGTGAAGGTGCGCAGCGCTTCTTCGACTTGAGCACGGGTACGCAGCTTTGCTATGTACTCACCCACAAGATCAGCGTTCAAGGCTGAAACTGCAGGAGTTGCTGGCTTTTGTGGTTTGGACGTGGTAGCGCTGATCTTGTTTGGCGCGGTACTTGACGTAACGGAAGTGGAAGCAACACCAAGAGGATTACCAAAAATACTCACGCCATGATATACTCCTTGACCGATCAGCGCGTACAACAAAGCTTCGGCTTCGGCTTTGTTGCAGATCAAGTCCGAATCATCGAAAACGTCAGGGTTGATACCGTAGGCTTCTACAGTAGCGTGGACATCACTGTTGCCTAACAGCCATTGATAATCATCAATGCTATTACTGATGAACACAACTTCCGCAGGGAACAGTGCGTCTTCAGGCCATTCTGCGCCATAGGTTTTCTTCAGGTAATTGAAAACTTTCGTGACGCGGTTTTGCAGAGCTGAGGATGCGCGCAACAGGGCGATAGATGTAAACATGGTATTTCCTTTAATGGTTAATGTTACGTTGGTATTTACTACGTGAAACACAAATGCAGAAAATGAAAGGCTGCTGTGTAAGCCAGCCTGTCTGTATTACTTGATTGCACCCAAACGCTTGCGGATATCTGCAAGAGTTTCAAAACGTTGCATTCTGGAATTAATAAACATCAATTCCAATTCACCCTCTTCTTCTTGATCCCAGGTTTGCTGGTCATACAGAACGTATGAATCATTTTCGATTTCCACGCGAAGCAAACCCTTTGCCGATTTCTTGGTGCCGTTATCAGTGATTGGGTCCTTAACCAATTCACGCGCTTCACCATAGACCTCGCCATATGTCGCTTTGATAGCAGCACCGTAGGTATCGCGTGTGATGTATTGATACGTAAACGAACCAACACCAAAGACGATATTGTCGGCAGCAAAACCCTTACGATGTAATTCTTCCAGAATTGTGTTTTCCAATTCCAAGGTAATTGCATCGCCGTAGATCAAACCGACGTGTGAATCCAATGTACGGAAGCCTTGGGAATTCGTAGTACCTCCGAAGATTTCCCACAGACACTCGACCGCGCCCATGTATTCAGGGCTACCTACAGGAGCCAATGGATTACCGCAGATAATTTTGCCATGATAATCCTTAGGCGAGTTTGAGGTTAGTGCCGTACTTCGAAGCCAACTTTTGCAGACCCGTGATACCACGTTCGGTCAACGTCGGCTGTTGCGGATGCAGACTGTCAGAGAGTTGACGGGAGAACGTGTAACCCTTATCCGGCGTGAATGCTGTTATTCGTAAGTGCTCATCGAGCAGAAGAGGAACCAACTTCTTGATCTCTTCCTCTACCTCACGTTCCAGCATCTTCTCGAAACGACGCAGAACCGAAACTGCAAAACTGAATTTTTGAATCGCGTTATGCACCTTAGTTGGGTGCAAACGATACCAACCTCGACCACGATATACCAAGACAACATGATCAGGGAATTCAATCTGACCTGTTGCGTGCATGTATTCCTTCAAACGCATGTATTCAGTTTCGTTCATACGAACTGAAGCATGGATTGTGTCGTTGTTGGTTACATTATGAATTGCGATCTTCATTTTGAATAACTCCTTAAAAGGTATAGTTACAATTCTTTAGTCTTAACATTCCATCAATAGCTTAATCAGAGTTTCTGCTTCCCAGATAAAATGATCTGTTGCTGATGCATCAGCCCTTGCTGACCGTGCTACTGACCATACTATGGATTCGGATTCTGCTGATGGGAATACTGTTGCTGTTGCTGACCTTGCTGACCAGCATGTGGAATGCTGATGTAGATCCTACTGCGGCTGCTACTGCTAACCATGCTGCTGCCTCTCTTTCAGCTTCAGTAGCTGTTCCATCAATCTTATGTTGACAATAGTCTATTACTTGTTTGATGGCAGCCTTACATTGGATAGTGTAAGGTTCATTATCCTTAAGTGACTTTAGGGACTTTGTATGCCTAAGTTAAGTCCTAAAGGTGGGATTGAAGGTAATTACCTGATATGCAACAACTTTAAATCGGCTATTCTTCCTGAGATTCTGAATCGTCTGGTTTAGAATTTGCTAACACCCCTTCGGGAGAACCGAAATAATTGATTTGCAGAGTTTGCAAATTCCCAATAAGCCGATCTATATCCTCGGCAGTCTTGAATGCAAGAAGCACGCAAGGAGTGGTCTCAGTTGAAGGATCAAGGGAATCCCCGGGAGCGTGACCTGCCACAATATGGTCTATAGTGAGAAAAGCATAATCGAATTCCGTAGCAGAGACGGGCAAACCCACGGTGAGAAGACCGCGACCAAATACGGCGATAGCTGGATAGTCTTGAGCGGATAGGATTTTCTTCATTAGTAACTCCTAAAAGGATTTGCACTACGGGGATTGTTAAACGCGTCATTACGTTTTGCTTGTCGATTCCTTTTCATAGGGAATCCGGAGGGGTACTACACGCCTTAATTATAACATAAAAAACGCGCAATTTTGTCATTATTTACGACGTTTTGCGTCAAAAATTGACGTTATTTGCTGCTGGATTTCAAGGTCCGAATGCTTGGACATGTATTCATCCTCATTCTGTTCATTATTTACTACGATTCGCGTAAAAACGAACATTACCAAAACGAATGCACACAATAGAAGGAATGTAAAAATTCCGAATTCCATATCGCTCATTTCGGCCCTTTGTAATTCTTTGGAATAGTTTGCGTGATTGCCAGATTCTTATTCTTATAACGCTTATCAAAGGTCACTTCCTTACCAACCCAATCAGGTTTGATGAACTTCTGATCTTCAGAATCAAGTTCAATCTCTACGATCTCCATGCCTGCCAATTTCTTGCGCATTACATCTACTTCCCAAATTTTAAAATCTTTGTCAGTTCCGTACATGACCTCAAAGCGGTGTTTATGCACAGTGTAATCCCCGCACTTTTTAAGAAGTGCTTTTGCCATCTTCAAAGGAATTTCAGGTTCCTGCTCACTACGGGCAAACTTCATACCTTCAATAGGTAACTTCAAACCTAGGTACGCCGTTTTCTCACCGATTGGTTTTAGAGTAACCTTATCCACCCTTTGCTCGATGCGAACACGTAATGTCCCGCCACCATTTGTGTAAAGGTACCCTTGTTTAATTTTGTAGACAAGCAGAACCTTGTCTATAGTTGGTTTCTTTTTAAGGAGAAACTTACGTTCAATCTCAATCGGCATTCTTCGTCCTTTCTTTCTTCTTACGTTTATTGAGGCACGACCTACGAACTGTGAAATAGTAGTGCACACAGGACATGATGACCCAGTACTTATTCCACGAATTCAGCTTTGATATTGGGAGGCCCATAAGCCTCTTATTTGAAAGTATAACATAGAACTGGAAATGCGTTACATATCTCAATAACTTGAAAATCTTCTTAGCACATTTACGGATTACGTATAACCCAAACAGTATCGGGTGAAGCCATAGCATAGTCAATAGAACGAGGTTGGATTAAACAAGTCTTCCAGATTGGGAACACCTTCGATACGAATTATCGAGCGATCAATATCCTTGCGGCGGATGTATGCAGTAGCCATGACCAGGAGGTTTGGATCATTGGCAACATATACGTCAACACGACCAGGGGTAAGAATCTTATCCAGCGTGATAAAACGGGCGGTAGGACCCTTAGTACTTTGGTGAAAACCAGAATGCTGAACTTCAATGTAGTAATCAGTGATCGGACGGATGAACAACATCTTAGGACGCGCGGTATCGAAATTACCATCCGCATCCTCATGATAGTGAACACCTGTGATCATGACCTCAACTGGAATACCAACCTCCGGTGTATCGGTGTGTTTGGGAAATACTGCAGGAATATCATTGACACGAACGTAGGAACGGGATGGATCGTTACGGTCTAGGATTGGGGTTACTTGCATACGAATTACTCCTTAATAAGAAAGTTCGTTACCGTGGGAATCTACGTGGGCCTCTTCCGCCATTAGACTCAACTTCTTCTGGGCGAGGTGTGAACGTTCCTGGTAGAGACCAGTCATCAACGTGTCCTCAGGATACTTATCCTTAACGTGTTGTAGATTCATTGCGGCGGCAAGAAAGCTGCCGCGGTGCTTATGCAAATTACGGCGCTTACGTTCGATTGCTTCTTCCTGCTTTTGATATTTTGACTTAGGCATTTTAGTCCCGGTGTAAGGAGGGTTTCTGGAGAAGACGCTCACAAAAGTCATAACGAAGCATAACATTCCAACGAATAAGCCAGCGGTACTTGGTAGTACGTTGCGCATATTTGTTGTTCGTATGTTTCAGCATTCGGCGAATCCATTTGTTTGGACGCTTACGTGAGGTACGCTCAATCTTTTTTCAGCATATTTGCTCCGTGCGTATTTTGCCTTACCTTGCTGAACGATGATAGCCAGCTTATACCCAACGAAGGCGTGTCGAGTATCTGCATTTTTGTACTGAATAAGAGGCTCAGGCCAAGGTAACCGGGTGAAGTCATAAAAGTTTGGATAGAGTGCCTCTAACTCTGTTTCAAAATCGATTTGAATCTGGGTCTTTGGTGGAAGTTTAATAACTGTCATGCCGTTCTCCTAATATTCCAACATCATAAATTTGTAATCATTGACACTCGCGGCTTCCACGAATGCCGCATTCAATGCTGACAAACTATCTGGATTGATTCCATGCAAGCGTAGAATCATAATCACTTGTGGCACCATTGCATGCCAGCGCAGTTGCACGCCAGATTGCTTATCGTCAGAGATAAAGGTATAAACATCCTCCAACCGCCCACGTACCTCACCTTCGATCTGTGTCACCTGAGTAAGGTTAAAACGCTGCTTGGTTGTTTTCAGGTTAGCACGTAATAGATACGTTACCAGATCGTTTGTATCGCGCAGGTAAGGGGAACGGTAATATATTCCATTCGATTCCTTTATGACACGCAAACGATTCGGTCTTTTGTAGAATTCCACCGTGACCGTTTTCGTCATGTGCAGCACTGCGGGATTCACACCATCCGAACGTTTCGTATAGGCGACGATGAATCCCAGACGTTCCACAATGGTTCGAATATCTCCCGTCTTATATTTCAGATTGTTGATTATCATTATTTCACCTTACCCTTCTTCACAGCACGCAAACCAATATCCACTTCCTTATTCAAGGTATCGAACTGCGCGGTGATTATCTCTTCTCCGATTTGTTTTTCCACAAAAAGGAAAACGCCAAAACCATCTACGTTCAATTCAGCATCCCGCCAAACCTCTTGATCGTAATTCAGAAGAGACTTGGCGATCTGATCTACGTAACCTTTCATGAACAAATGATGAACTAGTTCCTTACGGTTCGCGCAATGTTTGAAAGCATTTTGAATCCAAGTTATTTCCCGTTGGATTTCCTTATCGTACTTAGGAATACGTGTAACTTCGGTCACAACCTCCTGCTCCGGTTCAGCCATTGCGTAGGCTGGCCATTCTACAGGGATAGATATTCCGTAGGGAGCGAAGCAGATCATGGCTTGATGACTAGAGGATTGGGGGCGTACCTCGATCAATCCTAAGCCGTCAGTGGCAAGCAGGTAACCGTAACGAAACTCCTTGGAGGAAGCGTCCTGACCCTTCTGATATTGTAAGCCAAGCGCGGTAATAAATTTATTCACTTGCCAGTTTTCAATCTGGACGAATATAACCTGTTGTTTCTTTTCATACAGCATGCGTGAACCGAGAATACCATGCTGGATAAGGTACGCTTGGAGATCGGTTAGCAGTTGCTGATCTTCCGGGGATATTGCGGCTTCCATGAAATACTCCTTCTTAAGGATAATAAAGAACTATGGATGACTAACGCCGACGATTCGCGTGGTACTCTTCGGTACCTATAATTGCCTGCACCCAGTCAGGTAAGGTGCGCTCGAATTCCTCCGATAAGCGTTCTACGATACGGAAATGTTCCGCAGTTATTGCATTTGTACCACCCGGTGGACCTAATTCCTCTTGGGCTTTATCGAAAGCCCAATCTTGGGGTATGAATGCCCAATAAGAATCTCTACCATTATACCAATGATCAGATGCAAAAGGGTGGAGACGGTTGTAAGATTGTACCAAACCTTCACGAACATCCTTATGAAAGGAACGCAGCTCTAAGGGACGCGTCTCTCCTTCGACCTGAAGGACAGTAACTGGGTCATTATTTCCTAAATCATTTCCGTAAGCCAGATCGGAAGGTACTGATCCGTGTAACCAGATCATATTGGCCCTTTCAGGCTGAGAAGGCGTACCATCCGCGTTCTCCCATTGCCAAGTATCTACGGTAATAATCAAACCGGAATCACGTCGAGCAAAAACCAAAAAGCGGGTCTCATTGTGATGACTACGCCGAAGGAATTTGAATTCTCCTACTTGCTCGAAATGCAGATGATCGACAATCACCGCAATCTGTTCATCAGCCGTCTGACTATTATTGGTTTCACATTTACCGGAAGTTTGGTAAATGTCTTCATTTTCTTCAAAACCATCATAATGTTCAGAATCTGAAAAGTGGTTTGTCATTTTGAATTACTCCTTGAAAGGTGGGATTACGGATTAATAACGATAAGTGGTTGTGTAGAGATAAATGCGGCTGTAGCTGGGACTGTATTTGGACTTGTTCGGGTATGTGTGAATGGAAATACTGCCGTTAGGGATTTTAGGGTGCATCAAGAATGTGATTTTATGGTTAACGTCCGCATTAGCCTTTCCGACAACTTCCCAACCTGCTTTTAGGAGACGTGATTTAAAAACACCTGCTGAAAAGAGGGGAATAATCTCAATACTATTATTGCTGGTAATTCGGGCCTTAACGGGATCAAGGTTCAGGGAAGACATGAATTGATCCACGCGATTTTGTACGTTAGTTTGCTTAGCCATGATTAACTCCTTGAAAGGAGGTTTGTGTACGCCTTAATTATAACATAAAAACGCGTTTAAAACCCAATTTTTCGAATATTTTATCGAAAAAATAACCCCTAAATACAATGACTTAGGGGTTATTTTGTGCATTTTTACAACATTTTTGAACTACGGGTTAATTACGCGTTTTGGCCTTAGGCGCTCCGAGTTTTTGCAGTGTGGAAGTAACGATAGTTTGAACACGCGGACTATTCGTCAGTTTTGCCTTCATGTAGTTCAATTCAGAACGGGTGTAGGAAGCTTTGTGGTTACGAACAGCGTTGGCAGCTTCAGCGTCACCCAACAAAGCGGTACGTTCGATCCACATATCAAACTGATCCGTAATACCCTTCGGTAAATCCCCGCCGCCGTCACCTTCAGTAGTCATGGTAACCAGACTGACAGGAATTTCCTGCTTCTCATCGCTATCGTCAGTATCACCAACCCCACCAACCACCTTAACGTCGGCAGTGATAGCACGCGAACCTGCCGCTTCATCAACATGGCGTTCTTCGGCTTCCAAACGGTCACGTTCGATCTGAGCATCATCTTGGGAAAGAATGCGTTCGGCATCTCGAACCGAAATGATGACAATCAGTTTCTTTTGAACCAATGCGCGGAATTCCGAAGATGCTAGCAACTGCTGGCGAGTTACTACGTCGGTGATATTTTGCGGCAACCACGTTTGGCGAATGCGCAAAGGATCTTTGTCCGCACCGTTACGTTTTGGAATGGAGAGATAGATATCGCCGTTCGCCTTAACAGCCGATTCGGTAGAACTATTCAAAACATAAATCGGCTTCGGAGAATTGCGTCCTTCTTTTTCCAATTCGGAAATGGTCATGAGTTGTGCAGCCATTATTTGTTCCTTGTAGTTAAGATTTAAATTAGTGCAACTCACGGCGAACCGCTTCGAGCAATTCGCTTTTTAGAGAAGCCACCGTCTCTTCATTTGGAACATGTTCACCCACAAGAGTGGCGAGTGACTGTATGGTTAGGTTTGTATCGGTACGGTACTTACAGTAACCGGTTGATCTATGTTTCCAGAAACAAGTGCCTTTCGGCAGTGGACATTGCGCGGTGATCAATTGTTTATTGATGACACCGCAGAATGTTCCCTGCACGTCCGCATTAGATAGCAGTAGGGCATCTGTTCTCTGTAGATCGATTATTGGGATTACACGAGGAAGGCGTGTATCTTTTTTCTTTTTTGTTTCTACAGGTTGTTTGATCTTTTCGATTCTAACAACCGTCGGGTTTATCACTTTATTTACTGCAACTGGTTTAAGTGCAACTGGTTTAAGTGCAACTGGTTTAAGTGCAACTGGCGTTTTATGCTTTTTCGGTAACACGGTGTCCTCCCAGTAACTGTTCCCTCAAAACCTTGGCTCGATCCACAATGCGGGATTCTATGTTCTGCACCGATAACCATTTGTTGAAATGTTCCTCCGTCCGTATAACCAATTCCTCACCTGAGGTTAAATCTTCCGTAAGGATGGTTTGCAACTCGGCCTTAGTCTTAAAACCTTTAACGCTAACTATATTAGGCATTTGGCATTCGGGCGACTCCGGATCAATATCTGAACCTTCCTCGATAATCAGCTTCACCAAATGCTTCGTATCGGTTGGTAGTTTCTTTAAATCCTTTTTTGCATGCACAATGCAGGTATACAACTTGTACTTAGGATCAAAAGGTATCGAATCGATCGAGTAGTCATCTCGATCCTTGAAGTTAATGTGGTGAAAGAATTTAGGAAGGGATTCACCGAAGTAGGTTTGATACAGAGTTCCTGAATAATAGGAATTACGGATTCTGTGGTTGGTATGCAGGTGACCGACTGCCACAACCGCCTTGGAATTGGAATGTTCCTCGTTATCGAAAACTCGTCCAGAATCCATTTTAGATCCTTGGACTTCTACGTGAGCAATATTCAAAAGCTTTTTTGAGAAATCCTGGGAAGGCCAGGGATGAAAATGAATCTTGGTTCCATCGATCTTGATTACCTCAGGTTCGGTAATTATGTGAACGTGTGGAAAAGGATAACGCTGGATGATCTCCAACGAATGACCTTGGCTAGAATCCTCGGCAAACTTATCGTGGTTACCTAGAATGATCCAGAATTTAAATCTCTTATTCCTATCTAGGAACTCTAGTAAGGCTAATTGCGCGTCGTAACTCATCCGAGGATTTTCGCATATATCTCCTTTGAAGAAGACATTGGAAATGCCATTCTTCTTAGCGTAACTAAGAACCCTTTGGCACTCTGACATAACATACAAGTCAGGTTCCTCTATGTAGTTCGAAAGTCCTCCCTTACCTGAATCATCTGTGAGATGAAGATCTCCTATGCTAACTGCGTGCATTTATAATCCTTAAGAAGCCTAATTGGTATTTAATCATTCATACTTTATTTACTAGCTAAGGATTTATAGGTACCTAGGATAGCGAAGGATTTTTGAAGACTTGAGTGCCTGTCTCAATGGTTGGAGTTAGATTCCTTTCCTTCCGACAGACATGGAATCCTAATATGGAATCCTAATATGGAATCCTAATTCAAATATCAATCCTACTGATTTTATATTTATAAAAGATTGGTTCAGCTCGAAGTGGAACGGAGAGATGTGGATCGTAAAATAGAGAGTGAGCGGAGCGATACTCTCTTTAGGAAGTTTAGGCAAACAGGCAACCCCAACCTAGGTAGCTGGTCGAGTTTATTTATCCTTAAGGAGTTTGGTTAATCCTAATCCATGGGATTGGAACCGTACTTAGTTAATACCATCTTCCGCTTCGCTACAGATGGTTAAAAGGACTCCGTCCTACCTAATAATTTTGAAAATCATGATAATTGAAAAGCTAATAATCCCTTTAAAAACCTAATCAAAACTGCGTTTTTAGGGAAATGTAATACGTCAACGCAGTTATCTATTATATGGACACTTATTACATAAATTCATTCAAGTAAATAACGTACATAAATTCGATTTGCATGTATCTCTTCAGGAAGAAAATCATGGAAGAAAAAGACCCTCACCGTAAACATCGCTCATATATCAAACTTGTTGATTCTTTCCCTGGTATGGGAAAGACCGATGGTGCCATTATTACTATGAAAGAATGTGTAGAATCAAAGAAAGGTATTATTCTCTATGCAGGTCCAACTTGCAAACTTCTTAAGGAAGTTGAGAAGCGTTTATGTTCTGCGTTAGGTATAGATAAACATCCTTCGGTCATTCCCATTCATAGTAGTGCTATGTACGGTTCCGGAGATCCTATGCATGAACGTGTGATTCATCTTATAGATGGCACTATAAAGGCTCGTTCACATTTGAAACTCGTGGAAGAAGGTTCTGTGGTTCTTATTACGCATAAGACATTTATGCAGTTACCTCGCTACCTAAAGAATAAAGAAAAAGTTACCGTTATTTTTGATGAAGCTTACAAGTGCGTTTTCGATCCAGTTGAGGTCAAACTTAAGGGTAAGGAAGTAAAAATCTTCGAAAGACATTTAGGAATACCTCGTGGTAATTCCAATGACTATTTGAAACTCGAAAAGATCTCGTCCTTGAATAAGATTCGAAAAGATTTGGCGCACCTTGAAACAAAAAAATCAGGTAAGCAGTTATTTGAGATTTTAGATTCGATACGTAAGGAGTCTTCGGAAGTGTATGTAAAAATTACAGGAGAATCCTCATCTCGTTTTGAATTTCAGGAAGTAAAAATTCCATCGACTATGTTTGATGGATGGGATTGCGTTTATTTGATGAGTGCATTTTTGAAGACCACTCAGCTTTGGGCATTACTAACACGTGGATATTTCAAGCTTGATGGGATTGTGTATAAACAAAAGATGGATAATTACGGCGATTGGGAAGTGCAGGAAAGTCGAAAGAAGCTCACACTTGATTCTCGAATGCTTTATGTGATTATGAATGACGTTACTGCTGACTTCATTCCAAATTATGAGAAACGTCTGGAACAATTTCGTAAACGTTATGAGTCGGCAACGATCCTTGCGCTTACGGAAGGAACTATGCTATCTCGTAATCAATTGAATTCTGTACTAGTACCACAAGATACTTACGATGAGAAACAAGAAGAACTGCGTACCTTGATCAATAGTATGCGCGATAAGAAAGGTAGAGTTCTTGATGGCAAACATCTACTACGTTTAACCCGTTCTGAATTATTCGAGTTTGCTTTCGCACCCGATAATCATCATACTATAACCAAACCAGTCCACAAAATTCTTGAGTGGTTTAACTCCTTGGATATAATCGCTCGTGATCCCTATAAATGGTACCTGAAGCATGCTGTCAATATGGCTATGCGTTGGATGGAGAAGCGCAAGTGTTTACATCTAAAACAGAAAATACCAATAGGTAAACGCTTTCATATCAATCTTGTTCCACAGAAGCCTCTTGTATTATTGAATGTGGCGGAACAAGATCGTGCAATGGCTAATAGTAAAATCATGGATCAGATTCAACTTCTACCATTTGAATGTGCAGGTATAAATGAGTTTCGAGATCATCGCGTAACCATCTTCTTGGCTGCGCTGAATGCCAGACCTTCACACCAGAATTTCTATTCCAGTATCTTACCTTGGTATAATCCGAAGCAAGACTATGCAGTAGCTTCTGCGGTGCAGGCAGTAACTCGTGGTATCTTACGCAATCATAAATCAAAGAAATCTGCATTGATTATTGTATCGGATATTGAAATGGCAATGATGTTGAAAGACCGTCTATTGGGTGCACCAACAATTGTCAAAGGTGCAGATTATGATATTCCTAATGTACGTGCTTTGGAATTTTCAGTACGCTCAATAAATGCTATTGATCGTCAAAAATTCATTACTATCGATCCTATTAAGAAAGCGCAAAGAGCTAAGACTCAAACCAAGACAGGTAAGAAACGCTATGCCATATCTGAAGCCGACGTGCGTAAGAATAGTCCGTACTTCGGCGAGATGAATAAAAATAATGTGCGTATGACGCGTATGAAAAAAGCTGCGGAAGTATCCATTCATACACAAGATGACAAAGCCGAAGTAATTGCACTTGAAAAACTAGTTAAATCTCTACGTCAACAACATTCCGACTGGGCTAAGCAGTATCGTAAAGAATTAAAAGCCAAACAATTCAACAGTAAATAAAAGATAGCAAACAAAGGAATTAAAATGACTCAAACCAACAAAGATTATCTCGCATCCAAAGCTCCGGAATGGAATTATCCTCCCTTGGATCCTCCTGCACCTAAGGGTACCAAACTGAATTTGCTCACTATAGGAGGTGTTGCGGTTCTCGGTAACTGGCAGGACGACCAAGGTTACGTTGCATGGGCTCCCTTGATCAAACGGAATCCTATCAAGGAACAACTGCTAAAGGACATGCAGAATGCAAATGCATGATACAGAGATCCAACGTGTGCGCGATTTGCCATTCAATACCAAGCACGATGATATGGTATTTGTTATTCTGGTTCATGCTTTGATTCGTAATAGCCAAATTATTTTGGTAAAGTTGAAGGGCGTTGAACGGGAAGAATTGGCTATCAAGGTAGGTAGTGAATTCTATAACCACTATACGTTGCACGGCGCAGAATACCTACCGCAGTTGAGGTACGGGAAGAGCAAGTCATATGGTCATTTAGTGGAGGCTTCACGCGTGATAGAGGTTGAATGGTTACAATCGCGTCTCGACTTCTTCGGTGCGCAGCAGGTGATCAAACTCTTCCATCAATTGAAGGATGAAAAGGAGACAGCGTGCTAAGCATGATAACCCCTATATTCTTTATAGAACCTCCGAGCATAGAGAATTCTTTTGACAAGCTACGCCGAGATGTTTCGGAACGTGGAAGAGATATCTTTAATAAAGAATTCATAATCCACAATTTTGAACAGTGTCTTAATGAGATTGTGAGCGATCTTATCTTTTTCCAAACAAAAGATACAAGACATTATGAACTCCTGGTTGCTTCAAAAATTCAGGAGCTGATTAAGTATTATGTGTACCATGAAATAATCCTTAAGGGATTCCTTGAGGTTCCCGTTGTACCTGCTGACATAACCATTGGTACAGTTAAAAGGGATTGGGATTCTGGCAATTTAGTTGTCCCTGTCGTCGCCTCCGGTACGGTAGATACTAATCATACCACAGGTTCACCTAAGTCCAAGAAACGCAAAGCCGGAATGAAAACGTCAAAAGAATAAGTAGCTAGTAAATACGGCATGTAAGATACATTCAACTGAAAAGGGAAATACTATGACAACAGGAAGCATGCAGGAACTGCCAGAGAATGAGTTGCAGGATTTAGGAACAAACTTAATTGATGCTTTATTAGGCAAAGCATCCCGTGAATCTCTTGATGTCATGGCTGAACTTCAGGAATCAATCATAGACGCCATCGATTCCCTTTCTACCTCTCTTGGCATTAGCTATGAAGACTCAGATGACGAGGACGACGAAGAAGATGACACGGAAGATGGTGAAGACGGTGCTGGTACGGATATCGATGCTCTTGAAACCGAAGAGGAAGTGGAAGTTACCACTACCGAAGATGTCGATCATCTGACAAGTAATCAATTGCGCAAGCTGTCTATTAGCATCGCAAATGAATTATTCGTCCGTGCTTCGCAGGCGGATGCAGATGATTGTGATGAAGAGGACGAAACCGAGGATTCGGAAGCTGATGAAGAGGATTCGCATTTCTAATTTGTTGCAGTAAATAAACAGTGAACAACACGAATGGAGGATCTTATGTTTTCCGGCATTCGTGCGATGTTGCAAGATTGGTACTACGTAATCTGTAATACAGATTACCAAGTCTTCCTTTATAAGGTTGGGTGTGGGAACCTAGTTGCTGCAACCTACGGCAGGTCAGCAACATACACTATTAGCCGACGCGCTAGCCACAGATTTTGGTATCTGTAAGGCTAGCGTGATCGTTATATAGAGCAGTACCCACACCGCACATCCTGCGACACGCGCACAGCCACAACTTTACAATTCAAGCATCAAACTAAAAGGCTCGTGCCTATTAGGACGTCCTAACTCTTACACAGTTATCTTGTTGATCGAAAGCTTCAAGGTTTCTATGTAAGACGGAATGTCCATTTATGCGTAGCGTGAGAGAACGCCGCCGGAAGCATAATGCAGACAACTAGTAGTTGATATCGAGCGTAGTTATTTGGGTCGCTCCCGCTACATCCCGGTTTCATCCTATGCGTCGATTCACTGCTTCCGAAGCCGTTTTTAAATAGATTCAAATGAAGGGCGATTCAGAAATGGGTCGCCCTTTTCCTTTTGTTCAGTAGTAAATAAAGTGTGCATCATTTAAATCTAAGCTAACTAATTCTCGAAAGGTACTATCATGGCAACTAAGAAATCTGCAACTAAGGCTCTATCCGCAACACGCACTACCTACGCTGTTGATCTGAAGAGTAAGAAAACAGTACCTGCAAAAACATTCGTCACTGGCCGCCTGGAACAACCGAAGCAAGCCTCCCAAGAACCTTTACCTGAACCAGAAACGGCAGTAGACGCTGGTACTTTGCTTGGTACCTATATTCCTCCAGGTGACGGGGACTCGTCTACTGTATCTACCCGTTCGGTAATTCTCTCCCGCATTTGCGGCATGGAACAGACGATTTTACACAATCGTGGGTTACTCGGTGACCTTATCGCTACCCTCAGTCCTATTCTGGGGGAAGACGCCGTGGTACCTCCTGCGCCTACTTCATGCTTTGAGGCAAATGTTCACTCTCATCTGCGTCTTCGTATTGAGAATATCATCGATACTCTGGAAGATCAAACACGCGTTATTGTTTCCCTAATTACGGCTGTGGAGTTGTAATGCGTTGCGATGAAGTGGCTGAGTCCCTCATCGCACTGGCAAACCCTATTGAGGGTTTCCTTGTGACCAGGGATCAAATCGAAAGGCTTCTTGGGACTGAACTACACTATGTCCTACAGATCAGTATCAATCAGTCTCTTGATCGCCTTGGTTACATCCTAATTTCTCTTGAGAATATATTCTCCGTCGTTTCCAAGCAGCACCTCAAGGAAATGCCGTGCGTCACAGACGAATCAATAACCCATCTCCTTTCTTAGAAAGAAAATTATGGCACTTCCTAAAAGTCTCAAACACCATGCGCGGGCGGAATCCGTTCCAAAACTCTCCATTCTCCAGTTACGTTTGGAAGAGCATGATACGGCAATCAGTACGCTACACGATACAGCTAAGCTTCTTTCGAGTAGGCTTGATCCTGTTATGGAAGCGCCTTCCCCGACCGAGAAAGAATCACTAGACTCGGTATCTCATTCTCTCCTGACCGATACCATTGCCAACAACACCAGGTCCCTGGCGTCCCTCAATTCTGTTCTCGAGGATATAATTTCCCGCCTGGTGCTGTAAGTATTTTTAGGAATCGTATGAAAAACCGTTTCAAGATTGCGGCGAAACGGCTAATCGTTAATGTGGCGTCGTCTCACGGGATGGCGCCTCTCGACGTTTTGGCTATCCACAAATATGCTAGGACACAGAAATCCTACAATCCTGCGTCCGTATTTGGTACATGTCTGTATGCTTACAAGGAGCAGCTATATCCTAAAACGATCAAACGATTCCTAAAAGGCAAAACTTCGGAAGCTTTGAAAGAAACGCAATACCTCAAAGCCAGAGATAAATTTGTTGATGGTCGTTACGGCTTTGCATTTGATTTTATAAATAATTTTTACGTCAAGCAATTCATTGCTTTGTTCAATGACGAAGAGAAAAAGCAGCCTGTTTTCGGTTATACACAGTTGAATACTGCATTGACCAAACCTCAGCAAATTGTACGGGAACAGATAAGGGAAAAGTCTCCCACATCTTCCTCTATAATTATTCCTACTTCGAAAGAAGTAGCGGCACTAACAAATAAGCTGCCGTCTCCTGTTATCTTTGATTCAATAAAATGGACTAAGCAACAGGCTAATGCCCTCAAACTTATCTATGCTTGGTTGCGCGACTCTAATCGAAAACCAATCTTCCGACTCTTCGGATACGCAGGTGTAGGTAAGACGTTCCTAGCCAAAGCTATTGCGGCTTTCGTTTATAACGAAGCAGGCAAACGTAATGTGCCTAAAGGGGATGTCCTATTCGCGGCTTATACAGGCAAGGCTGCGTCGGTAATGCGACGTAATGAATGCGTAGGTGCCTCCACTCTCCACTCTTTATTATACAAACCTATCATCGATCCTGGTACAGGCAGGTGCACTGGTTTCATGCTTAATGGTGACTCGGTATTGGCACATGCCTCCGTTCTAATCGTAGACGAGGTATCCATGGTCAATGAGGAATTAGGTAAGGACGCGGAAGCTTTTAATATCCCTATCCTTTGCTTAGGTGATCCTGGTCAGCTTGATCCAATTGAAGGGTACGGATATTTCACCTCTGTGGAGCCGGACGTAATGCTCACAGATATTCAGCGCCAGGCAAAAGATAATCCCATCATTCACTTAGCAACCCGAGTGCGTGAAGGTAAATCTCTTAAAACTGGCAAGTATGGATCCTCAAGAGTCATCGATACCTTATATACGCCAGCCTCCAAGATGGCTAAGTTCGATCAAATCATTGTTGGTCGTAATGATACTCGCAGGTCAATCAATCAAACGATGCGCAAGCATTATGGATACTTCAAAGAATCCTCTATGTATCCTGTTGAAGGTGAACGGTTAATCTGTTTGAAAAATAATAAGACCAATGGTTTATACAATGGCACTATGTGGGTTGCCGGTAAATCGTCCATCCGTAAAGTATTGATTCCTAAATTCAAAGGATCTTATAGCAAGATTACAGGTTCTTTGGATGTGTTAGCTTTCAAGGTAACCAGCGAGGACGAATTGACTCCGGAAGGTACACCAGTAATTATCGATACCCAATGCAGTCCTCATATGTTCAATCTTGGTTTACCTGAACCTGACTTTAGGGAACGTATTAGCTGTGATGAGTTCGCCTACGGTTATGCAGCCACTGTGCATAAGATGCAAGGGTCCCAATGTCGACGGGTGTTCCTAAAAGATGAAAGTGCCGCCTTTGGACGGAATGCATGGAAACATCTTTATACGGGAATCACGCGAGCTATTGAGGATATTACCATAGCGCTTGCATAGTAAATAGAGGGTAAGGAGAATAGCATGAATGTGAACAAGCAATTATTGGAAGAGGCTGCCTCGGCCGCAGGGCATACACTAGTATGGTCATACGACGAGAGTTTATGTTTTCTTACCGATACCTGGGAGGGATGTTTTAACCATGACGAACCGTGGAACCCTATTCGTATGGATGCAGATGCCTTTCGTTTGCAGGTGAAACTTAAGATGTTAGTAATCTGGCTACCCCTACACGTGCGGGTTAGGTGTGGAAATATACATGCCCTAGAATTTATAGGAAGTTATGCTAATAGCGAAGATCCTTATAGAGACGCTGCACGCAGAGCTATTACACGGTGCGCAGCTAGGTATGCACCCACTAAGGAATTACACAATGCTTGACTCAAGTTTCACCTATAAATTCGATAGTCCCAACGCCTATGATTTAACTCTTAAGCGTTGCTCGAATTGGAAGAATGAAAAGAAACGTGTGCTAATCATTATGCAGACGGTCGATGGCCGCGATCTTCGCGCTAAGGCAATGCTGGGTGATAAGTTGACTAGTAATACAATGCATAATGCAATTAAGTACGCGCGCGGTATTGCTCGTACCTACACAGAAAAAGGATTAAACGATGTAGCCTTTAGTGTTGTGCCCTTTCACCAATACAAACATCTCCATTTACCCTCCGGTCCTCGTCGCGCTGCCGAAGCTGCATTCGCTCACCACGTCCACGCAATGATTGGTAAACTTAAACCAACGCACATATTGGTTTCAGGTGATAACGCAATGCATGCCTTGTTTCCAGCTATTGATAAGCATGCATACAAACGCGGTTGGGTTCATGAATTACAATCAGGTGATCTTAAGGTAAAGGTAGTCTCCACGCTTGACATGGCACGCTTACTGGAGAAGCAAGGTCAACACGCAAACCTACTTGGATTTTGGTGCCGACATTTATGTAATCTTTTGATTGGTCGATTACCTCATGACCTTTCTCATGTTAAAGCAAAGCCTATCTATGTTAATACTCTGGAGAAGTTCGATAAGGTCATGGATCTCGTTGAATCTTCCTCTATCGTGGCAACGGATACGGAAACTGCCAACCTTACGGTACTGCACAATAAAATCTATACAGTGCAGTTCGCTAGTGATAAATTGCCGTTAAATGGTTACATCATTCCATACAAGCATCCTCAGACGCCTTGGAATAAGGAAGAATTAAAACACGTCAGAAAACGTCTAACGAAGTTCTTTAGCAGTAAGAAAGGTCCAGAACTTGTTACGTTTAATGGTATGTTTGATTTACGTGTCATTCGTCGGCAGTTCAAGCTTCCAATTATTTGGAATCGTGTTTGGGAAATTACAGCAGGTGAACACAACCTGGATGAGAATATTTCCTCCCTCTCCAGCTTCGGTGCCAAACCTGGTGGCTTGGCTGCTGTCTATTGTTCGTATGGTAATGAATTCTACTACACAGCCGAGTTCGGTAAGGATGAGAGAGCCACAATCTCTCACGTAAATATTAATAAGAACAAAGGCTTTCAGTTTTACGCAGCTACTGACGTTGTATCTATTCTAGCGCTTAGAAATGCTCAGATTGAAAAAGCTGACCATCAGTTTATCCAAGGTAAGAAGTACGGCCCGTATTTTAAACGCCATGTACTCTACCAAATGAGTGACACTGCGCATCAACTATCCCACTTAGCTGAGGATGGTTCCTATGTTGACGCAAAATACCTGCGACATCTGATTGGTGCAGATTCTCCCTTGCGAAAGGAGTTGCGAGTCCTTGATAAGGATATGCGTAACTTCCCTGATATGCAGGAAGCTAATCGTGTACTTCTGGCTAATTCGGGTTTGAAATCCAAAGGCTTATTCGGTGCAGCTCGACAAGCCACTAATTGGATGCTTCGCGTATCTAAGACAGCGCATTTACGTATTCTGTTCTTTGATGTAATGAAGCTGGAAGCTGTATCTGAAACTGACGGTGGGGAACCTTCTACAGATAAGGAATTCGTTAATGAATACAAGGATACCAACATCGTTGTGGACGCGTATGGTCAGTATGCAGCCTTAGCCAAGCTACTGAGTACCTACGCTAAGGGTTGGTACAAAAAACTAACTACATCAAAGGATTCGATTACTGACGGTCATCTTAGACCTCAGTACACCTTCTTTGATGTAGATACAGGACGTTTGGCTTGTAAGAATCCTAATCTGCAAACAATTCCATCCAGGTCTAAGCTAGCTAAGATCATTAAACGGATGTTCGTTGCTCCTCCGGGTGCCATGCTCGTAAGGTTCGATTATAGTGCCCATGAAGTTCGTGGTTGGTCGATTGTTAGTGGTGATAAGGCATTAGCCGAAGTGTTCCGAATGGGTCAAAAGCTTCGGCAGATCTTCATTCAAGATCCTTCGGAAGCAAATGCCAAAGCTGTCAAAGAAAAGGGCGATGTTCATCTTTTGAACGTAAAAAGATTATTTAATAAAATCGTCGAAAAGAAACATCCATTACGTGATGCGGTCAAAGCTGTTATCTTTGGACTTTTATACGGAAAGTCTACCCAATCATTAGGTGTCGATACTAAGAAGGGTGACCTGGATGCTATCAAAGGCACGCTTAATGCCTTGCGTAAGGAACTCAAACAATTGGAGAAGGTATGAATGACATCGTAGTGGTTAAGCCAGGTGAAGGGGTCATAATTGATCCAGCTGCTAAACTTCAATACACCAAACACTTTCCAAATCGCTATACGGTAGTAGCAACTCCTTCAGATTACCATGTAGCTTATAAAATCTATGAAATCGCTGGTTGGGCAGGTAAGACTTCGGATAAGAATCTGGATACTCCTTTATACGGCGAAGACTTCACTGAAGGTATCGATGGGATTGATACGGTTATCAGTGGTTCGGTAAAATGGGATGGTTGCAGCAATTGGAGTTTTGATGAGACTGCACGCGGCCATATGACCCACGGATGTAGCAAAGAGGACATATTGAGTATAGGCCTTATTCTTGGCGAATGCTGGGAATGGACGAAAGAACTTTGCCCTAATTGGAGTTACTAATGGAATCACCTTCTCTAATTAGTTTTCTGATATACCTAGCAACCAGTGCGTATATAATTGCGGTCTATTTTGCAGGTGGGCGTCGCCGCAACGATAATTCGTTATCGTGCATATTTATGGCCATCTCCATATTTTGCATATTCAACATCTTTATGCCTTTGAATCTGGCAGTGTGGTTAGCCATATCATGTATTTGTTGGTTCGTACTAATCATGAGGAATAGAAATGGCTAAGGTACTAGAGAAACCTGTTGAACTCACAGGTAAAGCAAGGCAAAAACGTATTGAAGAGATCAAAACTTTAATTAAGAAGGAAGAGAAAGCTTTAGCTGTTTTGATTGCCGAAGACCGTACACCTTATGCGCAGGACATTGTTGATCGTATGTTCACTGAATTCCCTAAGGGTGCGCAGTGGACTAACAAGATGAAGAAATTGGCGGAGGAAGAATTCTATGTCTTCTCACCAATCGGACGCAAGCGTAATCTCTTCGCAGCAATGACTCAAGATCAAGCTATTGTTGCACGCCAGGTTCGCCGTGGCACCAATGCTCCTATTCAAGGTTTCGCTTCGGAGATTAGCGTTAAGGCTGGTCGCGTGGTTTATGAAACATACTACGAACACTTGCCGACCTTCTGTGAATTGATGGAGGTAGACTACGATCCGTGGGAATGGCGTGTACCTTACAATCGAATCGTACATGATGCTTCCTATTACGCCGTGCCCTTCAAAATGGTAATACCTTTCGTGCATATCCTGCAATACGATACTACATACGGAATTACCAAACGTTACAAAGAGGAATTCGGTGTTGCCTTTACAGTAGAGCCAGAGATCGAGATCGACTTTGGTGCTCGTGATGACAATACATTCGGTTGGGACTGGTCCATTCCTTCCATTGTAGATTCCATGGATAAGTCCTTGCAAGATATGATTGAATTGAAAATCCTTAGAGAAAATAAGGAGAAGATCATGAAACAAATTTTCAAGCCATGGGCGAATAAGAAGTTTCGCCATTACCTGCAAGAACATTTCCCCCTACTCGGTGTTACCGATTTAGATAAACAAATTGTGGACGCCATTCGCCCCATTTATAAGAAAGAATAAACCAATGGACTCGCCTAATATTGAAGAACAGTACGGTAGGTATCAGATTCGTATAATTAGTGCAATGACGTTAATCATAACTGATCTCTACCATACGCTGCATTATATGTTCTTCATAACCCCCGTCGAGTCCGGTTTCACCAATTTCCAGATAACACTAGCATTGACCAGCACTCGCCCTGAGCATCTCCTGAATGAACGATTCGTTGTATTCGACCAGGAGATATTCTCGTGCTACGCGTTCCTTGCATATGATCGTGAGCGTATAAATATAACTCGCACCATCATTAGTCAGTTCACCAATGATTTTGAAATTTCAAACCCTGTTGAACTTGCAGCCGAGCTCGGTGGAACAATCTTCCACGAGACGTTCATGCTCCCTAAATTACCAAAGTCTTCCTACTCATGATAACCCAATTCTTCGCAGGAACTCTTGTCCTTCATGCGCGTCGGCGTGTATCTGATTTTGAGATTCCGGAATTCCGTGACTGCTACAAACAACGAGGACAACACGTTCCTGGTCAGTATAATGGTTACTGGACTTTACATACCTCGATATCCGATTCTGCTTCCATATATCTGCCTCAGCGCTACAAGCATATGCAGACGCTATGCACCGATACCGAAATGATATGGCATATTCAGAAAGGTCTTGAATCTCTTGATTCTTTGTATGAAGGTTCCCGACAGCTCTATAAGTTGCAGAAATTGATCGAATCCTTAGATTCCAAATCCTACGGCGCTGTAGTAAATATAGAAGCAACAACAGCAAATGGTCAAGCCACACCTGGCAGCTTCTATATTTTAAGCAACCGATTACCCGTATATGTGGCTTTAGTGTTTGACCAGGAAGAGGAATCTGTTCGCCTTGTTTGGGCTACCTTTGATATTGTTGCAAAGTTGCGAACATCAAGTATTAATCCGAATCGTTTTGTTTTCTTCCGATTTCCTGTAGCAGTTTCACGTCCTTTATTTCTGCCCTCTCAGGTACTATGTCAGCGTTGGTACAACTTCACGAAAACCTTTAAGGATAAACCTCTAGGTTTGCTGACGGCGTGTAATGCCTTTGAGAATTTTCTGTTTAAAGATCCTAAGATTGCCTATTAATTATGGATGCCGTCGAACGGTCAAAACGCTTAGCGTTCGTTAAAGAACAATTAGCAATGTACGGTGGAAAGAAGGTAGTTCATGCCGACTACCATTTTATCAGTTGTCCTTTCCATAATGAGAAGACACCCTCTGCCCGTATATTTCATTACCCTGATTCAAATAGCCCAGGTTCCATGAAATGTTATGGATGCGGTGCCAGCAAACCTTGGGATGAACTTGCTCCTGTAATTGGCCTCCTACCTTATAAACGAGGTAAGCCAAAGGATGAGTATGCAATGATGTCCCTATCTTCCGTGGAACGCTTGGTCGAATATGACGAGAGTTCCTTGAAGAAGGAGCGCATGAGATTTAAGAAACTGAAGGCAGGTCAGGTGTGGCGACATATTAAGACCGACCTTCTAATGCGATTCGAAGCAAAGCAGTGCAAGGTATGGAGCGAGGAGTACCAGGCTTGGGGTGCAACGATGATGTACCTTCCGTGCCATATAAATGGTGAGCTTGTAGGTTACATCAAAGCCCGTTTGGAGAAACACGACACCAAACCTTCCTACATAAATGCCAGTGGTAAATGGTCTAAGACGCATGGTCTATTCCCTTTTGATTATGCGGTCAAGGTGATGAAACGCAAGAAGTCATCTACAATGATACTGGTAGAAGGTCCACGCGATGCTCTCAGGTTATTGCAAATGGGAATTCCTGCAATGTGTATCTTGGGTACACAATCATTCAGCCAGAATAAAGCAAAGCTGTTAGAGTTAGCAGGCATTACTCGTGTCGTTTTATTCTTTGATGGTGATGAAGCCGGCATCAAGGCAACCGAGAAGGTAAAACCTATTGTTGAATCGATGCTAGCTGTCCGTGTTCTTAAGCTATGGTCAATGAAAGGTTCACCCTGGAAGAAAGTAAAGGACGCACCGAAACCAAAAGACGCTGCCAAGAAATTAGGCTTATCTTTATGGGATCCAGGTAACGTAGATAAGGCAATACTAAAGAAAATCAAGGAGAAATATTATGGCTAAACTGAACTGGTTACGTTGGGTACCCGGGCGATTGAATAATGGGTATCGAAAGCTATGTATCATTAGTAGCAGGTATTTGAAGTTTGATATGTACCTTCTGCATTTTCCTGAAGGTGCAAGTGCACCACATCATCGTGACCCTGCATCTAGGGGATACGAACATCACCGCATTGACATCATCCTGAAAGATTCGGATGTTGGCGGCCGCTTCTACATCGGCAAGTCCGCAGTGCGTGGACGTTTCTGCTACTTTCGTCCTGACCATCAAAGCCACAGTATCACTCCTGTACTTGCAGGATCTTTGTGGATGTTGAGCATTGGTTGGTTGCGGAAGGAAAAGAACGGAGGTGACTTCTATGTGTGCTAATTGTGAAGGGCACGATACCTCTCACCTGGAGTTAGCTGTTCGAGTCATCGGTAATTCCGGGAGTGCCTTGGTTACACGGTTAGGTATTCAGGATAGGGACACCCGTAGCTTGATGGAAGCTTACGTGGTATTAAACAATGAATTGCGGTCTCTGGGAATTCTTATGAATAACAGTGAATTAGAGACTGCCATAGGTGATGAGGACTTGGAAGATGAGCTGGAAGATGATTGATCCCTCGGAATTAATGACAGCCAAAGAATTAGCTTTATTGATTCTTTCCTTGCCAGAAGAACAACAGAATCTTCCATTTACATGGAATGATGACCACCGGCATCCAGTAACATTCAAACAAGATATAGACCCTGTTCTAAAGGTTATAAACGTAGAGAACGATACTGCTCACTACTACTCAGCTAACCCATACAGGGAGCCCTCATTCAAGGTATTGAGCCTTGGAGAATGTTAATCCTATAACGAGTTTTATCCCACACAAGAGGAATTAAAATGAAATGGTATTACAAATTATTGGCTGTACTTGTTCTCATCGGTATAATTGCAGCAGGTCTGTTTGCTCTGTACAGTTCAGGCGTCAATGCAGGCAAGTTGATTGGTGATAAGGAAGGATACACGCGTGCTTGGAATGCCCAGCAAACGGTTATCGACAAGTTGGTCAAGGATACGAATGACGAACGTACCGCGAAAAATGCAAAGATATCTAAGCTGGAGCAAGATGCTTCCATTCGGGATGCGAAGATTAATACGTTGACTCTTCAAAATCAAACGCATTCAGCTAGCGTCATTGCTGAATACGTCAAGGCTAATGCAACTACCTCAACAACATGCGGTATGGATAAGGCATCTATGGATGCTTTGATCGAAATTATGGGAGTTCAAAAATGAAAAACGCAATCATCATCCTAGCTTTGCTGCTTTCCGCGTGTGGTAGCCAATCTCAAGATGTTAAACCAAATGATCCTGTTCTCGTGCAGTCGAAGCAGACGGTAGTAATTCCTCAGGAACAGCTACAAGATTGTGCCCCTCTTCCTCCGCCAGAATCTCGTGACTATTCCAAGAAGGAAATGTTGGATCTTATGTCGCAATGGTGGAACATTCATGTCACCTGTTCGCTGAATAACTCCTCTTTGATCAAAACAGTCAAAGACGCCTTCAACATCACAGATCCTGCTCCTGTTTCCGTCCCTAGTAAATAATAGCAGTAACAAACAATTAACGCATTGACACACCCTATAAGGAAATAAAATGGATAGTATCGCTGATTTGGAATTGCTCACCGAAGGTTCTGTTTGGACCCGTACAAACGGTCAACACAATATCGTTCTTTGCGTCACCAACGAAAACCTTCCTCCGAAGGCTGTGAAAAGCAATCCTCGCCAAGTTGTCTACATCAATGAGAAAGGAGATATCTTCAATCAAACAGTAGGTAACTTCCTTTCGACTCGCACCTTCTTCAATGTGCATCCGGTACTGGAATCGCGTCTGCTGGCTTTGCTCAAAAATCTGGATGAAGGTGAAGAAACTGAGAATGAGGAAACCACTCTTCTCGTCGATGACAGCGAGGAAGAAAACGAGACAGTAATTGATCCGATCGAATCGATTGCATCTGAAACGCCAAAGAATCCGATTAAGTTCTTCCCGATGAACTCCGTGGAATTGCCAACTCTGATTCAACCACAGCGTCTCCAGGAACTGCTGGCATCCTACGAGGTTGTTCCTAATCTGGAACGTAATTGGCTTGTACACACCCTGGCATTCCGCATTGAACCAGATGTTTCGGCAAATGACATCTTCAAAACATTCCATGCAAGTAACGTGGAGCACAATGTTCTGTTCGGTTTCGATGTCACCTCACCAGCCGTAGTAAATGGGCGTGACCACGTTGCTTGGGTTTATAGCCTCGGTACGTATCCCTACATTGTTGATGGTGACCAGTACACCCGCGTTATGTTGGCTACTAACTCGCCGGTCCCTACTGAAATCCCAGAAGAAACAGCAACGACAAGTTTTGCAGACTTCATCCCCGGGGAAAACACTGACACTCCTTTGGAATCGTCTTCCGACTTCGAGGACGCAAGTGGAGCGCCAGTAACTCTGCACGACGCGAACGGTTTTGCAACTGCGGATGCGGTCGCTGCGGTTCTCGAAAAAGAAGCACAAGAAACGCAGGCAGGCTAATCGCAGGCTATCGTAGTACGTAATACTAAGCCCGACCCTTAGGTATCAAAGCCTGACGGTCGGGCTTTCCTTAATTCAACTACAAAAATCCATCATGCGAATTAATAAAGGTGATTACTTAATCGTTTCCAATACTTCTCAAAAGGGAAGCAAGAAGCATATGATTAAGGTGAAAGCTGTAGACAGCAAAGAGGTGCAAGGTGTTATGGAGCATATGCGCCATATTCCTAAATTGCGTCAATTCATTACCTGCAAAACTTCCGATGTACTCCTTAGCCTCGGTACTGATCCTGCTATCGGTAAAGTATATGGTGTAGAGGTAGGTGAACGTTACCAAGGTGCTAAGACACATAAGCATTTTGGTGATATGCATCTTTTCTATCCTGCCGAGAAACAGGTGATCACGGATCTATTTGAAGCTTGTGATAAGGTTCATAAGATTCTATCCCGGCTAGGTCTTGAATTCCTGCTAGATGCCATCATTTGGGAAATTGTTCCCCACACGGGAGGTAAATGGGCAGGCAAGTATATCTATAAACGTAAAGGTGAGGAAGTTACTTGCCGAATTCGTCTGCAACTTGAACATTCTCCTGCTTCGGAATACGTGTACCTTCTGCTGCACGAAATTGCACACCATATGCATTTCATGTTCGCCACAGGTAAGAAGTTGAATGCTAAGTGGGTGCAACTATTCAATACGTCCATCAAGCCACAGACAATCAAAAAGGAAGTCAGCCAATCCCTTTTGGAGAATCTAATTGCAGGTGAGGACCTTCCTAGTGACTACCGCCGATTGATTCCTGAGGAGGATACGCTGAGCTATAAATGGATTCTTAGAACCATTAGTCAGGTACACGGCATTACAGTTCAAGAATTGGACATTCTTTTTGAAGCTGGCTATAAGGATGATATACGAGCTTTGTGGCCTACACGTACTATCTCTCATAAGGAGCTGGAGCCTGTAATTAGCGAATATAGTTGCGTCAACTGGCGTGAGACATTTGCGGAGGCGTTCTCCTTGCACTATGGTCGTAAGAAGAATGATGCAGCTTTACCAGACCCTGTAATCAAGCTACTGGAGCGTTCGATATCCTACGCCAAAACACAGCAGGAGAAATCATGAAACTGCCTAAAATCTCGGAAGAGGAATTCATCAAGGCGTATTGTGAAGCTTCCGATATCTCCTGGGAAGAATTACAAAAGACACAGTTTGTTATTGAGTGTGAGTGTGACTACGCGGGGTGCCGTGGTTGGGTCATGGTATCCAAACAATTAGATTTTCTACCTGCACCGTGAACTGAATCTAACTGATTCGCCAGTAAATACATAGTACCAATAACTGAAAGGAATTATATGTACCGCTCAACTAAAACATACGATCACAGTATCGGCATTAGCGCAGCATTTCGGCAATGGAGAGCTACGCATTCCCATTGTTCTTTCCTGCACGGGTATGCTCTTAAGTTTCATTTTGAATTTGAAAGTACAACCTTAGACTCGCGCAATTGGGTAATTGATTTTGGTGGTTTGGACTTCGTCAAGCAACTGCTCCAGGAAAACTTCGATCATAAGACAGTAGTAGCTTCAGACGATCCGCAGCTTGAATGGTTTAAGGAAGCAGAGAAACGAGGCATTCTCCAGCTTACTATTATTCCTAACGTAGGCTGCGAGAAATTTGCGGAAGAAATTTACAACATGGTGACTACCGCACTAGCACAAAAGTTTCCCGAGCGTGCTAAGACAGTTAAGCTGACTTTGGTAACCGTTGCCGAGCATACAGCTAATAGTGCTTCCTACCTTCCTGACCATCCTCGTGAAATTGTTTATATTAACCAACCAGATTAAGGATTTAAAATGCCAATTACAAAACGTTGGATCGAAGTTAAGTTTGTCAAAGAAGGAATTCATTGTTACCCACAGGCAGCTACCGATCCTAAACTTGCCACTGGAGGGTGGGACGATGTCTCATTCTTAGGTTCCCCTCACTTCCATTATTTCCATTTTGTCGTCAAGGTAGCTGTAACATTCAACGACCGTGACATTGAATTCATCCAATTCAAACGCTGGTGCGAACGCCTGTATTCGGAGGGTACTCTCGAATTGAATAGCCAATCGTGTGAGATGATGGCAGAAGCCTTGATTGGTCAGATTGCTTCTCAATATCCTTTGCGGCATATTCAGGTATCTGTGTACGAGGACAACATCAACGGCGCTACTTTGGAATATACGGCAGAGGCTTGACATGTCTAAACTAAACTTTGCGGACTTCACATTCCTCACCACTACATATGAAGGACGTGTTCCTCTTCTCATAAGTACCTTAACCTGCGTAATGAATTCGGTTGTTAATGGTGAATTCCAGGTTCAGTGGTACGATGATCAAACCTCTACTAACCTTGTAGCCTATAGCTATGCGAAAGACATGCTGTTGCGTATCGCGCGTGCCACAGGCAATATGGTATGCATCGTTCCTATCAACGAAGCTTTGTCCGTTGCTCACTCCAAGAAAATTAGTCTTAAACGGAATTATTTCGTTAATTTGGATGATGATCTGATTATCTCTCCGAGGTCCCTGGAACGTTTATTGGAATCCACACAGAAAGGCATTGCTGACGTTATTACGATCGGCGTTATGGATGCCGATAATTCCCGAGGCTTTAAGGATTTTGATGAGGTTCGCTATACCTCAATGGAACATTTCCTACAGCATCATCCTCCAGGTAAAGCAAAGCATCATTATTTTGCTAACGAATTTACGTTCCATAATCAAAAATGGATCTCTCAGTTATATTGCATGACCCAAGAGGTTTACCAAGACATGATAATTTGGCGTCCGGTATTGGATAAATTCACGCAACGCGGCATCCGTGGCTACGACATTGTCCTTGAAAACCAGCTAGCTGCTAGCAAGTATTCCATCGCTTTGCATTCAGGTAACGAGGCGATCCATATTGGTCTAGAAGAGCCTTACATTGGTGGTCAATGGACAGGGACAGATTCGATTGCTACAACGGTGGTATCCACCAAGGATGGTTTCAATGTCAGTCAGTAATCAAATAGAATATCCAACTCGGCATTTCTGGTTGAATGAAATGCAGAAAATGGTCAAACCCGTTCTGACCCGACTCTCAGAAATGCCATTGGTAAATTCAGGATCCTTGAATAGGGATTCCTGCACTCACCTAGAGGCTTTAGGCAGAGTGCTATGCGGTATAGCCCCTTGGTTGGAGGCCTACCTGGAAGATAGTGATGAAAGAGATATTCGAAATGAATATCTCCATCTATCCTATTTAGCTATTATCGAATATTTTGCAATTGATAAAAAACCCGAGAAGCAAAATATCATCGATTTTGGATACCTGTGCCAAGCCTTTATTCGATGTCCTTCCTTATGGCGTAGTCTTCCAGATTCCACACAATTCCTTATTCGTGATTTTAATGCCAAGTTGGATACCTTATTGCCTATAGCAAATAATTGGGTGGTCATGGATGCGATGCCCTCTGCTTTCTTCCTGAGCCTAGGTGAATCCATTAATCCAGCCAAGATTGATTTAGCCTTACGTTTAACAGATACTTGGTATAAAGGGGATGGCATATACGGGGACGGCATTAACCTACAAAATGATTACTATAATTCATTGGTAATGCATCCCGGTTTGGATGATATTGCAGAGGTTATTTTTTATTCTTTTTATAAAGAGGAGTGGCACAAATTTCCGAGGTATATTCGTGCCCGGGCTTACCGATATTCGGAAATCCAGGAGCGTATGATATCTCCTGAAGGTACGTACCCTGTTCAAGGTCGGTCAATTACTTATCGGTTTGGTGTGTTTCACGCCTTGTCCCATGCTTTATGGAAAGGCTATTATCCCGGCAATCGTGCAGCCGCCAATCACGCTCTGGCAACCGTAGTGTCTCGCTTTATTCCTACAATGTATGATTCAAACGGTTGGTTAAAAATAGGATTCATTGGTGACGAGAATAAAGCAATCGCTGAACCGTATATCTCCACAGGTAGCTTGTATGCCGCTGCTCTAATCTTTCCTATACTGGGTACCTCTACCAGAGATCCTGTGTGGATATCTCCTACAAATACGGAGTGGACGTCACAATTAGCCTTCGGTGGTTCTTCCTTTCATAAGTACGTCGCCCTAGGTGATCCTGACCCTAAGCCCTTAGTCTAGTAAATACTACATGTCAATATTGATTTAAAGGAACATTATGTCTCTCATCTTTTCCAAGCTTACTGAAGCAAATAAGAAACATTTTTTGGGATTTATCGGAGTTGATCCTGCTGAATTCTTGGCAGCACAATCCGAGGTACCAGCTAAGGTAGCTACCGCTGTGCAGCGCATTAAAAACATGCCATTCGCTATTGAATCCACTTACGTTGGTCACTCCGGTGGCAAGGATTCAGTTCTGGTTCGGTACCTGGCGGATTTGGCAATTGATTATTTGCCGACGGTACATTCAACCAAACTAGAGGGGGTTCCGAATGAAGTTCATCCTTTAACGCGTGAATTTTTGTATGAACAACCTCGCGTCATTACATATTCTCCTTTGGATCTTATGCCTTCACTAGGCTATAAGACTCAGATTGATGGCACGCGCATTGCTGAGCACGATCGTTCCAATGGTCGCGCTGTGGACGTTGTGATTGACGGTAAGCAGGTCAGTCGTAAGGAACTACCGTTGTATTTGGAGAATGGTCTGTTCGGTTTAAACTTTGTTTATCCTATCTACGACTGGTCTGACGCTGAAGTATGGGCAGCCATTGCTCATTACGATATCCCATTTTCGGAGGAATATTTGTATGGCTAATAAATATGGATCTATCATTTTTGCTCCTCACGTGGATGATGAGATAATCGGATGCTGGAGGTATCTCAAACCTCCATGCGCACATACGAAGGTTTTTTACTTTTATGAATTGTCAGCCACACGTCGGCGGGAGGCATTCGAAAGTAGCCTGGCTTTAGGTTTCGATATTAGTTTTGAACCTACTGAAAAAGAAATCCTCGCTCATGTAGAATCTGCGTTTATCGTTCTTGTACCTAGTCGCAAGGATAGCCACGCTGACCATAAAAAAATTAATGCCAAATATCGGCATTTGGCCACATCTTTTTATTCGGTGGATATGGTTGATGCTTTAACTCTTCCAGAGAAGGAAGCTAAGGATAAATTGGATGTACTGAATAAGTATTATCCATCCCAGGCTGAGCTGTGGCAGTCGAATGCCAAATACTATCTGTTTGAGAGTGTTCACAAAACAGATTATGATTCGTATTCGACCTGGACATTCCTAGATAACAATGAGGTAATTGGTAACCTTAAAATAACGGTAAAAACCGAATATAAGGAACAGGTGAGTGCTGCCTTGGATAAGCTACACGCCGTAGGTTGTTATTCGTTGAGCCATTTAATGGATATCGCCCTCAGTAATGCCCCGTCAGGTAAGGTCATTATTACAGACCCCGTAAATAACATTCGATTGGAAGCATAAATGAAAATCGGAATTGAAGTTGAAGGACGTTTACGTGGTATCAAAACGATCTTCATTGATCATACAGAGACTACCTCTCTTAAAGATTTATTGGATACGGATGCGCGTCTTGCTCATATAGGTCATATCTATATTTCGGATATTCCTTCGACTTGGGATGAATCTAACCTTATGCCCTTGGGTTGGGTATTTGATGGTTACACAATAACAATGGAGGTAACCAATAGCTTAATGGATAGATCCGTGTTGCCATCCAATATTTCCTTGATGTTGAATGTTGAAGGTATAGGTGACGACGGTTCTTCTTTTTATGAGCACATTGAAAACCTTCTACCTGATGACCAGGTAAAGTTCAATAACGGATTGAATGTTCTGTGCGTAAGCAAGCGGCATTTTATCCAAACCACTCCTGCTGAATTCCTGGATGATACGGAGATTTAAATGACTGATCTTATAATCGTGCCACTGGAGCCCCTGGTTGAAAGATATACGGGAGCCTGGTACGAACATATACCAACCGAATTCCGGCGTGTAAACTTTAACGTCAAGGTAATTGATGGCGTTACACTTGCATCCGAAGTAGTAGTTGGTACGTTTTTGGATATTAACTCTACTGCAAATTACAAATTCTCGCAGTTGATGGTAATCTCCAAGATGTTTCACAATAAGGAAATTAAGGACGGTACCGTATTCTTCTTTTCGGATATCGAATTCTGGGGATTGGAATCCGTTCGCCTTCTTGCGCAGATGAATGGTATCAAAGTATTTTTGACAGGTTTCCTACACGCGGCTTCCTACACCAAGGAAGACGCTTTTGCCATTGCGGCACCTTATCAGCAATACACTGAACTTGGCTGGTTGGCTGCTTTGGATTTGATCTTCGTTGGTTCGCTATATCACAAGAAGCAGGTACTCAATCTCCGTATTCTACCTCTTGCACAATCGGAAAGGGAGGTCGTTTCCATGGGAAATAAGATTCGCGTAACAAAGAATCCTATATTCCTGCAAGATTACCCTGCACTTGATACAGGCAATAAAAAGAAGAAGGTCCTGTTGACCAATCGCTTTGATATTGAAAAACGTCCGAATGAAACGTTGGAATTATTCTTCCGACTGAAAATTGAATTTCCAGAATGGGAATTTGTGGTGACTACTTCCAGGTCTTCCTTCAAAGGCAATAATCAGTTGATTATTAAGGAAGCCTTGCAGTTAGAGAATGAAGGTGTAATCACCATCAAGGCAGGACTAACCAAACTCCAGTATTATCAGGAGCTAGCCGAATCAGCAATTATGGTAACGCATTCAATTGAAGAGAACTACGGCTATTGCATAGCTGAATCTCTGATTTACGGTTGTGCCCCTTTGATGCGTAAGGGGTTAAGTCACTCAGAATTTACCGACACTGATGCTTTACTATTTGATTCATCCGGTGCCGCTCCTTACATAGTAGCAGACCCCGGTTCGGATTACGTTAAGCTTCGGACGCTTATGGCTACCTTCGGTACTCCTGCTTTCCCTAAAATACCATTCTTGGATACTTCAGGTATGGCTAACATCATCAAAGAGATACAGAACCTCACGGGAACATAACATGTCAGTCAATTACGTTGCAGCTGGAATCGAAGCTTACTCTGGCACACCTGGGCAGCTTCACGTTACGTATGAAGCCAACGAAAAAGAATCCTCTCACTTTGGTAGGAAATATAAACAATGGCTTACCACAGATAAGACGATAACGTACGCCAAAGGAGGTGGTAAGAAATCCATTATGGCTGCACCCTCTGACGTAATGGTACCTATCGGTTCCGCTGCTTTCGTTAAGGCATGTGGCTTAACTAAGATTCTGGCAAATCCTATCCATAAGAGTTTTGATAAGACCGCGTTTGAAGCTTTAGGTATTGAATCTATTGTGGATTCAGGAGGCTTCCAGATGTTGAAAGGAACTGTGCCTTTCGTACATCCGGATGATGTGGTCAAACGCTATAACGACACAGCCAATATTGGTATGCCCTTGGACTTACCTGTGCGTGGTTCTGTTGAGCATCTGTATTTTGATCCGGTATCCAAGATGATCAAAGCCAACGATAAATATATTCTGGATAGGCTGAATCCGGGTATTGATCTGGCTTTGATTAGTCATGGTACGTCCTTGGAAAGGCGCAAACGTCGCTTGGATGTCCTTGATCGGGATGCGAAAGTTATAGCCATTGCAGGTTTGAACATTAAACCTGCGCCGGGTGTTGACCATGTCTACAATTCAGTAGAGAATTTGATGTACGTCATCCATAGGTATCATAAGACTGCACGATACTTCCACGTCCTAGGTGTTACGTCCAAGCTATGGATTTTTATATACGCACTTCTGGACGCTACAGGCTATGTGAAGTCTATTGGTGGAGATTCGGTCAGCCATAGACTGGGTGCCTTAGTAGGTATGTACGACACCTATGATTTTGACTCAGTAGAATTGAATCGTAAGACGCCTTACAAAACATCTCTTCCATGCAATTGCCCTATCTGCTCGGTAGTAGATGATTCGCGCATCATTCAGGAATCTATGATCTTGGAGAGTCACAATCTATGGGTTAGGTCTAAGCAGACAGAATTACTGAGCGATATGGCAAAATCTTATGTCAAGGGAACCTTGCCTATACGGGAGGTTTATAAGATTCTCCGTCTCACCATGGGTGAACCTCGTTTCGTTGCCATGATTCGTTACATAGAGGAAATCATGGTGACCAATAAATTCAAACCATTAAGGCATGGTAAAAAGGCTGGCTCCTTATTTGCAGTAGCCCCCAAACATGAAATCTCGGATTCAACCAAAGCCTTAAGCGGTCACTACAAAGAGGTACTTTCGAAATATGAAAAATTCCACAAAGTTAGTTTCTTCAAAAAATAAGAAGGATAAGAGTAAAAATAAGAGTAAAAATAAGAGTAAGGATAAAACCAAGAAGAAACCGTTGGTACGCACCTTAGGTGGTTTGGTATTTTATCCGAAACTTAAGAAAACCCGCACTGATATTTTTTATTCAGTTGCAGAATGGATAGAAGCTAAGAAGCCAGACAATGTTTATATCCATGATGCCCTGGAAACCTTGAATACAGCGAACATTGAAATAGTTGACGCTGTGTGTCACAGAGGTGTTTATACGAAAACCATAGTTCGACCTATGGTTACAACCACAGTAAATAAGATAGGATTACGCAATTTGCATCCGCGACAAAGTCCTACAATGGTTAAAACTATGGCCGGCATTCACGTTGCTGACGTGCGCGACCATCACAAAATGGTCTACTAACAAGGAATTATTTATGCAATATTCAAAAGATGTGGAAGTAGGAATGGCTGTTCATGAACACCTAATTGCGCGTGGTGTTGAGACTCCCTTCACTTTCAAAGAGCCTAATAAGGCCTCGATTGAACAGCATTTCATCGGCATCATGCAGGAGATCGGTTTGGACCTAGCAGATGATTCATTGATCGAAACACCAAAACGATTAGCCAAGCTATACACTACCGAGTTCTGTTCTGGTTTAGACTATCGTAATTTCCCCAAAGCTACCGTGGTAGAAAACAAGATGTGCTATGACGAAATGGTTCTGGAACGGAATGTACAGGTATACAGTCTCTGTGAACATCATTTTTTACCTGTGGTAGGCGGAGCCTTCGTGGCTTACATTCCGAATGAAAAGGTAATCGGTCTGTCCAAGCTTAATCGTATCGTTGACTTCTTTAGCCGTCGTCCTCAGATTCAGGAACGGTTAACTGCGCAGATTCAGGAGACCCTTAAGTTTCTTTTGGAAACGGATAACGTTGCGGTAGTCATTCAAGCTGAACATATGTGCGTTAAGCTGCGTGGTGTTGAGGATGCTTGCAGTGACACTACAACATCGAAATTGAGCGGCACATTCAAGACCAATCCTACTACGCGGGCTGAATTCTTCTCCCTGTGCAAAGGCTTGTTGCCTGTATGATATCACCTGATTCCGAAGGACACATAATGGCCATCCTTGAATTAACAAATAAGCCTATCATTGCAGATATCGACGGATGCTGTTTAGATCCTGAGGAACGTATTCCTAACGCTGAGGCTAAGGATTGGGAAGGATACCATGCATTATGGCGCACAGACACGCCAATTATGGCGGGTTGCCTTACCTACGCCTTGTTCATCGAGTCAGGTCACAATCTGATTTTCGTTACAGCCCGGGAAGAAAAAGCCAGGGAATACACTCTGTTCCAACTTCGGAAGTTCATATCACCTAACGTAACCTCTGATATGTTGTTGATGCGGCCCAATGACAGCTATTCCATTCCGGATGTGGTATTGAAACCCCAATTGGTTCAGGACGCAGGTTACAAAATTGAGGATATCTTGATGGTATTCGAAGACCGAACTGTAATGGTTAATGAGTGGCGACGATTGGGTGTCATCTGTTATCAAACCGCACAACGCGACGATTAAGGCTCCTATGGCTTTCTCTCTGTTTCCCAAATTGGTATATGGAATACAAAAGGTAACGTTTCATCCTAAATCAGCTATAGATTATATACTGGGTGATACGGTATACGTAATTATGGATCCCTTGGAACCTAGCATGGGAGCAGAGGGAATAATAACCCTAGTTTATCCGGATGACACATATCAGGTTGTTCTCACAGGTTTGAATGTTGGCGTATCTTTGCGCGTAAATAAGAAACAGTTAATAAATAAAAGGTTTGAAAATGAGTAAAGTTATCCCTATAGTTTCTGTCATTCAAAATGTGGATCGTAACGTAAAAGCTAAGGAATATGATGCATTAGATGGCGATCTTCTCGTCACTTCCATATTCCGCACCATTCAAGGCGAAGGTCCCTACGCAGGTTACCCTTCTGTCTTCGTTCGGTTAGCTGGTTGCAACTTTGGTTCCAAGGATTCCAATTGCCAGTTTTGTGATTCTTTTTTCGGATTCGATCAAGGCCGGCGTGTTTCTTCCTTGCAGCTACTTGAAGAACTTACCAGTCTGCCAGGTTATAACTCTCAGGATGTGTTGGTCGTCACAGGCGGCGAGCCAACGCTGCAACTCGCACTTATCGAATTGTTGGTTAAGGCTAACCTGTATTTCGCGCATGTGCAGATTGAAACGAATGGTACTCAGTCTGGATTCTTTAAGCGCGTAGAAGAATTGAATGTCCAGCGTCAGTTCATGACCGTGGTGAGCCCTAAGGCATCCTACCTAGCTAAGCGCTATTCGGAGCTTTCTCCTATCGTTATGTGGAACGCTACCTGTTTGAAGTTTGTTGTTGATTCCGATCCTGAAAGTCCACATCATATCGTGCCTCAATGGGCTTTTGATTCGCAGAAGAAGATCTACGTTTCTCCTATGGCAGTGTATCTCAAACCTTATGCTGGTGAAGTATCCAGCATCTGGGAGGACGGTTTGATCGATAAGGCAGCTACTGAAAAGAACTACAAATATGCGGCTGAGTACGCAATGAAACATAATGTCCTACTGTCGGTACAGACACATTTATTCCTGGGGTTGGCATAATGGATGACGATCAACTTCTTCCGTACATAGATACGGTAGCACCTACTCATGAGCGCTTGAGCTGTACGGATACCTCGCCGTGCAACTCGCGCTATGCACCTGATGATTTTGGTGGTTGTTATCGGTGCACCTTGCTTGCAGCACGTAGGCAAGGTATAGAGGAGGCTGCGCAGTTTATTCTTACTCATCCAAAGAAGAATTCGCCCCGCGCCAAGTTGGTTAAAGACCTATTGGAGATACCATGACCTCTGCTTCTAATCCGGTAATAATAAGGTGCACAATACCAAGGGTGACCGCAAGGCTAAAGCTAAACAAGCAAAACAGTCACGCAAGAGGAATAGAAAATGAGTCCATTAGATGACGACGATCCTTTAATTACCCAGCCTACTGTAATTGATGAATCTTCTATTCTCCCAATATATCGTGCACCTACGGTAGATGATGAAATGGGTGGTATAGACGGGCGTAACCATAACGGTTTCTTTAAGAACTACGTAGAGCGCATTGGTAATAATAAAGCACATCGCCCTATAAAGAAACGTAGGACTTTAGCCAAGCTGGTAAAGCAATCGCGCAGGAGGAATAGAAAATGAATACCCCAAGATATAACTTTATGTTGGCAGCCATAGCTGCATTAGGTACTGTAGGTACACCCGTAGAGCGTAAGGAATATCAGCCACCTAGTGAACCTAGTGCGGTTTACAAAGGCCCTGAAGGTGTTTGTCGCTGCGGTAACAACAAGAAATTCAAAACCTTTGATGAGCGTAAGGCGAAGAAGGCTGCAAAGAAGAGTCGGCAGCGTAATCGGAGAATGAAATGAAACGCTGGAAAAGAACGGATGGATACGTTCGCTATTATAAACCGGACATATCAAGATCAAAACGCCGCAAGCACTATCAATCCAAAGGTCGTGGTTACAATGTACGTAGATCGGATCGCCCTCGTTATACCTCGAAGGCGTATAAGGAATACGTAGCTTTCTATTCGGCTGAATACCGTGGTTACACATTAGGTGAACTAATGGCAACCGAGCTTTACGAAGAATCCAATAGGCCTGGTTTTATGAGTCGCATCCTAGGGCTTAAGAATGTTATGACTCCCGAAACTCCTGAAGAGAAGGAACGTCGTATACGGAGAGAGATTTATAAGGAACACACAAAGCCGTATGATCGCCGTAAGAGTTATAAACTGACCGATGAAATGCGGGAAACCTACAAACGTAAGAAATCGGAAGCCGATGCGAAGTCTCCAGGAATGTTTCCTATACTCTCTTCTTGGTTAACAAATTCAACAGGTATGCGTCTGGAAGAAATTCTACGGGACTCTTTCAAAAATTACCCATAACTAAGGAATTATTATGACTCAAATTTATAAAGACCACAACGGCGTTACTGTCACAGCTATTCCAGCGTCTGTTAAGATTGAAAATCTTCCTGTACAAGAGGGGCACGTCTACACTGTGGATTCAGGGATTCGCCAACAAGTTATTCACTTTCAGTCTGGTCCTGTCCCTACAAGTGGTGTCAACGGTTTGACCAACGAAGCTTTGCTAACCATCCTTATTCACCGTACAAAGATTCTTGATGCCAAATTCGGATGCGATGAGAACAAACGTGCTATCCAACATATGGAAGAAGCCCTCGTAAACCTTGAGGTACGCACAGCACGTCGTATGGTTAGAGGTGTCGAAGGTAAGGAAGTTACATGATTAAATGTGAGGTTATAACTCCCTCTTTATCCTCTGCTGTAGCTGATTGGTATCAAAGGGCTGCCAATTCTCTAGAAGTTTCCCGTTTCCTATCTGGTTCCTCATCTGTCTTTTGACCTACCTCCGGACAGCACCTGGACTAAAACATTTATAATGGATACGTATCAGGAGGGACTTGCTATTCTAAGTACAGATAGAGCTTTCCCAGGTACAGTAAGCATTTGTCTTCATGTATTGCCTAGCACCCGTCAGAAATTGACCGCAGGTTCTCTAATAGCATTCTCTCATGACTATGCGAGATTCAATCTTGCTTGTAAATACTTGGAATGGACGGTACATGGTACCAACGATAAGTGTCTATCTCTGTCCTTGATTAAAGCCACTCAGTGGGGACAGCGTGATGACGTAATGTGGGATTCTGAATTAGGTGAGAGTGTTGCTGCTCATTCCTTCCGTTATAAATTAAAAGATAAGAGGTTATACCGTGGAAAAAGAAGTAATCAAGTTTCTTGAAACTGCCTGCAAACGTGCAGATTACAATCCTGCATTAACCATTTTGGTGGTGACTGCGCGGGAAGATGTTTTTGATGACATTCGCAAAGCAGTGCACAACATCTGTTTAACCGCCCTCAAGGCATCCTGGGCCTCGGATAACGGAGACTTTGATGAATTCTCCGTAGAACCTGTATCCACAGTTTGGCTTACTCCCAATGATGAGTTCACACCGCGCGGGCACTCGTCAATTGCAGCCATTGTTGATGCTGAAACTAAACCTACTCCAGGTACGGTAAAAGCGATTGCCCTTTCCTTGGCCGATAAATCTCGTTCCTTGAAACTTGATGTTAAATCGATGATTCTGGAGGCTTCCTTATTTGGAGGCTACAGTAGAAACGATTGGACATCCGATGATCCTAAGGAATCAGCATGAGTTACGGTGAAGGTCCCGTAATATACAGCCTTCCTAAACTTATCTTAGATAAGGAATATCAGGAACAGATTACTTCCACCTCTGTGTATTTGAACGGTAGGTGGGTACCTGCTCGCTGCACCCAACGTATCCCCGGTTTCTTCGGAAAACTTAAACTTGCCTATGGTGTATTCACAGGTAAATACGATGTTCTGGATTGGGACGGTCAGTAATGGACAATAAGACACGGAAGAAACTAGCTAAACAGGTCATCAAGAATGTGTTTGGTGAATTACGGAATGATAATCCAAAAGAAGTAATTGACGCATTGGAAGATGCACATAAGGATAATGTCAAACTTATTAAGGATAACTCAAGACTTGAAAAGGAGAATGCTATCTTAGCTGCTGAAAACCGTGAGCTGAAAACTAAACTTGGCTTACCTGTACCTACTTTGTCGGAACACGATTAAGGAGTTATCATGGCTGATTTCTTCATTACTGAATCACAGGTTATTGGTAAGGTTCATGCTCTACGTAGTACTTGTAAACAGCATCATTTGAATCTTAAATACGGCTTTGTTATTGACGCTTTGTCTCGTGCCGTGGGCTGTAAGAGCCATGCTGATTTTCTAACGACAATCCGAAACCACAAACCAGTTAAGGCTTTCAGTTTATCTGTATTCATAGAACGCCTATCTAGTCTAACCTCTCTTGAATTTGCAATTAAGGTAGAGGCAGTTCTTATTGATACGCAGTACGCAGAGAATTTTAATAACCATATCAAAGAAGCCGAGGAATAAACATATACGTGCTACAGATGCGGCCTCTATGAACAAAGCACATGTTCATCCTGTAATTCGAATTAATGCGCTGGATGATTTTCAGATCGAAACAATATCGAACATCAATAAGCTTATCAAAAGTCTTAAAGATCAACTCAAGGAAATTAAAATGCCTCAAGAAATTAAAGTTTTAAATCATGGATCCATTCGTTTGGTAGATCACATGGGTAGTGACCTTTCTGTTGTTAGGTCGGCCCGTGTTAGTTATGATGCTGAATGGCGCGCAGGGGAAGACGCAGGTAAAGATGCAAAACTCATTAACTACCTGATGAAAAATCATCATACTTCTCCTTTCGAATCTGTTACCTTTACCTTTGAAGTCAAAGCCCCTATATTTGTGTTTCGCCAGTGGCATCGTCATCGCACCTGGTCTTTCAATGAAATCTCTGCGCGTTACTCGGAATTACCGGAAGAGTATTACGTACCTGAGGTGTGCAAGATTACAAGCCAATCTGTAAATAATAAGCAGCAGCGAACTGAAGAAATTATTGAGTCAGCTATCTATGTAAAAGATCTTATAGATAGACAATGCGCGGGCGCGTTTGCTACCTATAAAGAACTACTAGCCAAAGGTTGCCCGCGTGAACTTGCCCGAGGTGTTTTGCCAGTTAATACCTACAGTAAAATGTTTGCCACAATTGATCTGCATAACCTTCTTGGATTCATTCGTTTGCGTGATCATAGCCATGCCCAATATGAGATTCAGGTATATGCTCAAGCCATGCTGGAACTGATTGAACCTATTGTACCAGAATCAATTAAGGCTTTTAAATCAACCTTGGTTTAAGAACGTTATGACCCCCTTAATGGTTCCGATCTACCTCTGGATGAAATGCGCAGTTACCGTCCTGTTGAATTTTTAATGCCTAAGGACGATGAGGTTTCAGCTCATCTCTATCTAAACCGAATGAACGTGCCACGTTACACGTTAAGCTGTCAACTTTACCAGCGTTCGATTCACTGAGCGCCTTTTCACAGTAATGTGATTAGCAAACCTTGTTAAACGGGGGATAGCTCACGTAGCCAATCCCGTGCTAACTTTCTAATTAATTGTAGGTGTACATTTTAGGTATCCAATTTAATATCGTTATTATTTAGCGAGGTTAATATGGATATACTATGTGGTGTTTATAAGATAACTAGTAAGGCGACAAAAAGGTTTTATTACGGAAGTTCTGCTAATATGCGTAAACGTAAGAAAGGTCACTTAAAGGCACTTTCAAACAATAGACATCATAATAGTAGACTACAGGCAGTGTACAACTCTTACGGGTTACATGACCTATCTTTTACCGTAGTAAAGCTATGTAGTATTACTAGAGCGCGAAAATTAGAGCAACAATACATTACTGATAATTGTAAAAATAAGAAAATGCTAAATATAGGCTTAGGCGCCATAGGTGGTGATAACTTAACTAACAATCCAAACCGTAAAACTATAGTTGCGAAAATTACTAAAGCTGTGCAGGACCGTATGAATACAATGACCAAGGCAGAACGAGTTGAAGCTTTTGGTAGACAAGGTCCTGCAAATGGTATGTATGGTAAAACTCATACAAAAGAAGCTAGAGCAAAAATATCTAAAAACAATACTGGTAAAACTATAGATCATAGTGGTTGGGTTCCAACTTCTGAAAATGTCGCTAACTATCAAAAGGCAGCAAGACTAAGAGTTGCACAAGAGGATTACGTAAACCCTTTCACAGATAAAGTACACAGTAAGAAGACTTTAAAACATTTGTCTAACCTTGCTAAAGCTCGGTATGCTTCAGGCATACTTCCAGGTAATACACGCAAAGTTAAGATAGAAGGTAAAGTATATGAAAGTGTTTCTGCTGCAAGCCGAGCAATCGGCAAAGGTAAACCTACTATCGTATATCGCTTAAAATCTCCTTACTGGGACTACATATATTTAGATTAAATGCCTAACGACTATCGAACGCACGTATTAAATACGGAAGCTAGTAGAGTAGAGCCAAGTGGCTCGAAGTGCAAGGATTCCTTTAGTTAGGAATGTGATATAGTCTACTCTGCATAGTGATATGCAGCAGCCTGTAACTGAGGACGACAGGCGGTTATAGTCTAACGAACTATAGCGAATATAATGTCTTGTGATTCCTTCCTCAGCGTTCCGTTCAACATCGCCAGCTATGCATTGCTAACTGAAATGATGGCACAACAGGTAAACATGGTTGCTGATGAATTTATCTGGACAGGCGGCGACTGCCATATCTACTCCAATCATTACGAACAGGTGGAAGAACAGTTATCGCGTGAACCATTCCCGTATCCAACATTGAAGCTCAATAAAGCTGCATCAATTTTCGATTATAAATTTGAAGATATTGTTATCGAGGACTATCAATGTCATCCAGCGATCAAAGCGCCAGTAGCCGTATGACCTCCCTTACTGAATCTAACGCCAACGACTATTTAGTTTGGTCAGACATGGTTCAGGATTATGATCCTGATTTAACTTGGGAGCGCATAAAGAATGCCTGGAATACGATCCTGTTTAATCCTGACATATACGGATATTTGATAAGGGTGGACAATCAGATCGTAGGCTTCGCGCATTTGGTGTACCATACATTCCCATTTGCGGTAGGCACTACGTGTTATTTATCCGATCTCTACGTTAAGCGTGAGTTTCGACGTAAAGGAATCGCTACCGAAGTTCTTAATCAATTTATTCAAATTGCGAAAGACAGTAAATGGGAAAGGTTATATTGGGTTACTGAACACGGTAACCCGGCGCGTACTCTATACGACTCAGTTGCAAAGTGTGAGTTTGTGCGCTACCACACAGATTTTTAGGAACAGTATGGTCACCAAGGAATTCACCATAAGCTTGGATCTAATCAAAGACATAGGCCGGGGATACAATGACATCCTTACAGAGAGTATAACAATTACCGAAGGTCATCCGGAGGTTATTCGTCACATAGTAAAGAATGTCGTAAAGGGATATCTTCTAGCTTTGAATGCCAGTAACTTCCTGATTGATCAATTAACGGTTGATACGGCTATTCTTAACGTTGAAGGTGCCCTTGTCAGTTTCTTGCCTACCTTACTAGATACCATGACCATCCGCATTGTATGTAATAATCCTCCCAATGTTTTGGAGAAGAACCTGCTACGCTTATACGCGTATTTTAGCTATGGTGACCAACCTTATGCAATCTATTTCAAATAGGCCTTTTCGAAAATGTTAACCTCTCAGAGAGTAGTTAATCCGAACTCCCTAAAATTTCATCCGTATGATGATACCGATCTTGTTGAACTGCGCAATCAGGTAATTAGTAGTTCTAAGCTCCTTGTTGATTCTCAATTGTTTAGTGAGGAGCACTCATTTGATGATCTTCTGGAAAAGATCTTTAAGTTTAAAGGCTCGACCGATGCGCAGGTACAGGAAAAGGTTGATAAGTTATTTCAGTTTTCAAAATTGCCTTTCGACCCTTTTGTTATTGAGCATGAGAAGGGATTATTTGTATTAACGAATTCCGATAAGGGCATCAAATTTAAAGCTATCCATTCAGATGGTTCAGTTCATCCTTTTGGCGCTTCTTTAGACAGGATTGTTCGGGAGAACAGTAAGCTTTCTCTAAATGCGCACAGTATATGTTCTCCTAGATATGAACTGCATGTTCGTAATTCCTATGCAGCTCATATAAATGGTACATTCCAAAAGTGTTCTAAAAACACCGAGGGTGCGCGTTCCTTACACGATTGCGAGGCTCAATGGTCGGTAATGTGTCTGGTGCAGGTAATGTACATTCTGATGCTGTTGAATGCTAAGAATGTAGGAACCACCAAGATAAAGCCTTCAAATAAAGAGTCTCAAAATGTTCCTAAATTCCTGCGCCCAAAATTTGAATATCATATTCTAAATTTGGATAGGCGCGTTAAGGAATTAAAAACATTAATGGATGTACAAAACTATTTTCTACATATCCCTTCAGATCGTAGAATGCATATGGTGCGAGGTCATTTCAAATGTTTGAATGGTAATTTACATTGGTGGTCTCCCCACTTGCGCAATAAGACAGCTAATGAGTTCCTGGACAAAGATTACAAATTAATTGTATGAAAGATTTTCATGACCTATAAAATCTTTTTCGCCGATACGATAGAAGAACTAGAAGCTATCGTAAATCAGAAACGCACAGAAGGGTGGAACTACGTAGGTGGTCCTGCTATTGTTCCTTCTCGCGCATTTGCTGTAGGTGCTTTAAAGGATATTAGAGATGACGTTGTTCTAAACCTTCAAGACTATAGCTATAAATTAACGTTCATGCAAGCCATGGACGATAAACCTATTGAACCTCAAAACTAAGGAGTATTAAATGATTACAACCGATCAAATTCGAATTATTGAAGTTCTTGATAACAATATCTGGGTGCAGGCTCAGTTGGTTCAAATGGAGGCGGGGGATATTTTCCGTATGACAGAACCTGATGGTACACGTCTGACTTGCGCTCTACCTGACGGAAGCACTACCGAATTATTCCAGGCTACTTCTCAGGCACAGATTGGTTGTGAACCGTTCGTTCTAGGAGGTTTGCCATCTGCACCACCTTCAACAGATCAAGCACCTATTGACGGCCTTTCCTCGGGAGCTGATAATGCCCCTATCTCGGGAAGTTAAAATCTTCTATGCGTTTCTGCTAAAGGAAGATGAAAGTACAAGTTCTTATGTAACCTCTGCAACTGCCACTATTTGCAAGGCAACTCGATTAGCTATAGATGCAAATGGTAAGTGCCATGCTTTTAACAAACGTCCAGCCTTTGATGGTAAAGCATGGCAGCCTGCGAATCGTCATAAGGTATTTGTATTTACTCTTCCTAAGCAGGTTCCTTTCGTAGCTGCCGATACGCAATTCCAGTTTAGGAAGCAGGCTAATAAATGACGCTATCCTGCCTACAGGGATTAAGATATGAAAATAGAACAGGTAATCAATGTTGAATGTAAGATTTTCGATACCTGGGTTCCATGCACGTGGAACCAACTGGAGTACGGAGACTTATTCCGTATTAAAGATTCATTTGGCATGCCTGTTCTTCACAATGGTAGAGACGAACTAATATTTGTTTCGCAAACAATCATTGTAGACTATCCTAAGTCCGAACGTACACTATGGCACCGTATCAAATCCTTCTTTACTCCTAAAACAATTCTCCTTTAAGGATTTTCAAATGGCTGCAAAATTGATTGCCTTCTCCGGTGCGCACTCTACGGGTAAAACGTCTACACTTGATGCTATTAAGGCTGCGAATATATTCGATATCTACGTGGATGACTTCAAGGCTAGTCGGCAAGCTCAGGCAGAACTCGGCATGGAATTATCGGATATCATTGCTGATCCGAAACTGATGCGTGAATTTCAAACACGGATTTTGTATTCCAAATGGGAGCACGAGAAGGAATTGATTAAATCCCGGGAAGGTATCATTCTGGTAGATCGTTCTCCAGCTGATATCTACGCGTATACGTATATGTGGAATGAGCAGCATCCAAATTTGACGTGGTTTGAGCCTTATGAGTTACGTCTCACCGTTATGATTCAGGAATATGCCTTCATTGTTGATTTTCCCATTATCGATGAAGTTCCCTTTGTTGAGGAATCTGGAAGAGCTACCTTGGAAACTCGTGCCCGGCATTCTCGCCTAACTACAGGATTCCTAAAACTTCGAGCACCCAATTCCCATCACAGGCTGAGCGCTGTATCTATAGACGAAAGAGTCACTGAGATTGTTACCTTGGCTAATATCCTTCAAGTTGCAGCTTAAATTATGGCTGATCTCCTTCAAGACAAATTCAACGTATTGGATAAACGAGTTAAGGAATTGGAAGTCCAGCTATCCCTGGCCCGTTCGGAAGTTGTTATGTACCGCAGGCAATTGGGCGATTTATTTCCTATAGACATAACCGTACTAAAGGTGGATTCCCAGGAGCTCCTGGAGGACATTGAAACCTTGCAGGACGCTTTGAGTAATACTGCGAAGAATATGTACATCGATGCAGGTAATATGGTAGGTCTAATTTCTGGCAAACATCGTAAGTTTCGTTTCTCCTCGCAACAAGCCAAGATTTTTAACGGCATAGTTATAATGGAAGACCTGTAACAGTCTCAGGTATAAGTTGGCATTCTAGGAGAATAGATTGGTAAAAGGCACTCTTTTTAATATCAACATGAATCTCTGTTCCAATCTTTTGATGGACATATGCGAGATGATAACGAACACTCGCAGGAAGATGCTTGTAGAAAAGGCAGTGGAACCGTGGGTCGATGAAATCTTTACCAACATATGTGATGAGTATATCCGAATACTGGCATCCTGCCTACTAAAGAACATTCCAACGGATATAATCCAAGGTGCCATAGAATCCAAGGTACGCTCTGCTGTTATCCGAACTCTTCTAAAGAATGACATTAAGATTCAGTACGAAAAGATTGTGGTAGTATGCGATAACTCCTTGATGACAAAACAGGATATAGAGGAGGATTATTATCTGTTCACAGCAGAATTCGCCGCAGGTCCTTCCTACTATAGTATCAACTTCCGAAGGAAATAATGATCCATATAACCTATCATGCCAAAGTCTAAGAACAAACGCAAACAAGGCAGACCGGCCGCACCTCCCCGCATTCCTATTCTGTTAAGAATTAATCAGGAAACAAATGCAGGTATGAGTGCTCTTATAGGCTACGCAGAATTCACCAAACTAGAGCAGCGTGTACCTGATGAAGGTACCTGGCATCGTCTAGCCTTGCGCTTGAATATCGGTTCCCGCCTGTCTCTTATTTTCAATGATCCCATAATTAGTGAAGACATGCTGAAAAGTTTGGACATGCTAATAAAGGTACATGAACGCTTTACCCGTACAGGCATTATGGTTGCAGGAGATCCTGAACTGCAGGTAATTCACCAAGGCCTCCGGTATGTAGAGGCTCTGCAGGCTAGGTGTACCGCCCGTGAAATTCAGGAAGCCTACAATTATGTATTAAAGCACGCAGCCACTACGTAGAATTTCATGTGTGATCTACCTAGGAGTCAATAATGGCAACGAAGAAACCTGCAGTCAAGAATCAAGGGATGACCTTATCCCAATTAGCGGCTCGAACCACCATGGATCGGATTGAAAGATCTCGATACGTTAAGCTCCTGAAGACCAAAATGGGACATGACGCAAATGGTTATGGTTTCATAGCCGCGCAAACTACGACTACAAAAGTTGTAGACCAATCTGGGCGTTTGGTACGTCACGTGGGCAGTAAATATATAACGATGGTAACGTTCTTCGATAAACAATTACATTGCCGCGTTTCTTGCTCCTGCGATGATAATCTGTTTCGATGGGAGGTTGCGAATACCAAACGCAATGCAGCAGAGATTGAATACTCAAATGGCGAACGTCCCAAGGTTACCAATCCCACCATGAATCCCGGACTCTGTAAGCACTTATATGCGCTCTATGTCAGTGTGAGATTTAAACTACCTAAATGAGTCAAGAAACGTATTCGATGTCAGGAAAGTTCTCTGAGTTTAACTGATAGTGCATTGAGCTGCCATTAATTCCCAAATATTTGGCAGCAGAGGTCAGTGTACTAAAAATTTTAGAACCGATCCTGACATTTCTCCCATTCAATTCAGTTTGAGCTTTTACCATGCGCTGTTTTGTTTCTTCTGAGAGTTTACGCCCTCTATTGGCTATACTAATCTTTCTACGAGATTCTCTTGACATTACCTTTAGGCTTGAGCGTTTTCCTATCAAGGCTTTTGTCTCAGCTGAGTGTTTCTTTCCGCGCTTCGCGTTTCCTATGTTTTTTACACCACTCCGGAGTTCTTTCCATATTCTTCATGAATCTGGACATACGCTTACGCGTCTTTGGTGACATGTTAATTACACCTTCACCACCGTCAGTTAAGTTAGTGAGCGGACCTGTGCCAAGATCGTAACGACCAATAGTTTTAATTAATTCTTTTTCACGTTTTATAACTTTGGACTTACTCTTTGTAGTAGGTGTGCGTACCACTATCACTTCGTGTCCTTCTTTCAGTATTTTTCGTATCTTATTGCACTTATGATCCTTGTACACAAAAGAATTTCTATTCGGCGTTGGGCCGCTCGCACATGAATTTCACTCCGACTACCTTGACCTAAACCTACGTAGAAAGGTTCGTGGGTAAAATGAGTTTTTGAATCGTATCGAAATTTGGTTTTAGAGGGCTTCCTTGGGTCTAATAGGGCGTAACAATAATATTGATTTTTAGACATAATGTACTCTCGTAAAGTAATTAACAGTAGATATCAGCTTTGTGATCTAGGTATGGTAGTTACGAGCTACATCCAAGGGGATCAGTCCTCATCGTATCACAAGCTGACAAAATTAAATTAAACAAATCTTATGTCTCAAAAACCGTACAGCCATAGTTTTGCTTTTGATAAAATGAAAAGAACCAAGGAAGAGATAACAGGCAATCTTACGAGCGCCCAGTATCTTCAAACCCTGGATCTTTTCATCTGGAATGCATTATCGCCAATAGCCGCCGAGTGCCCCTCCTTATTCCTGAATTACCTCGCCAAGGTGATTGCCCGTCAATCGCTTAAGGCTTCTGCAAAATATAGCTCCGACGATAGGACCCAACTTCCTATCAGGTTATTTAATACCTTAACTTGCCAAGATCCTACGGTAATGATTAAGAATGCTCGGAAGCTTTATATCAACCGCGGTCTATTGCTAGGGTTCCTAACCCTATTTCAACGCCGCCTCATTTTCTATTCCAAATTGTGTTCAGGTACCAAACTGCCATATTCAGATCTAAACCGTAAGATACTTATTCTCAACATTGAGCGTTCCATAGGATTACGCGAAGGTGGCATGCTTTATCCTGCCTTAATGGAGGTAGAGTTCTGGGAAAAGAAGGCGCGTAACTTTAAGGCAGCTATCGTCCAGAAATACACCAGACTAGCCTTGAATCATGCAAAGGGCGCGTATGAGGATTATTCACACGAAGTTGAGCTGAATGATATCGTGCAGATTTATCTAATTGTCGTTAACCGTGCCATTGATCGATGTGATTCTCGCCAAGGCGTTCTCACCATCTTCCTTACGAATTGGTTTAAATCTGCAAGGTCCGCAGTAGCTGAAATGGCTAAGGAGCAGAGACATCAATCCTACGAAGCTCTTACCGAGGAGTTAGGTGATTCAATCCATGAAGCTATTGGTGTCACTCTTCCTGACCTCGAATGGGAACTACAGCAACATATCGCCTATGTATCCAAGAATATTGATAAAACAGGATTGGTGCGTATTGCTTTAGGCATAAATGAATTTATTACCAAACCTCAGCAGGCTATACTGCACATGATGGCTTTGGAAACAGACCCTGATATGTACGAAACTCAGGAAACTTCCATATAAGGACATCTTATGGTAAATCAAAAAGTTGAGGAACTCCGGGAGAAACAACGCGTTCAATCAATCGCCTCCCTAAACGTCCTTGTTGATGCCTTAAAATCTACGGTAAGTGACTACCTTATTCGTGCAGGTCAGGCAGAGGAACTTGCTGGTGTTTTGCTTAATGAGAAACTTACACCGGAGCAGTTATTCGAATTGGCTAGTATCACCATAGGCAAGCATGTTAGAGACAAAGCGAACGAACGCGCTGTTCACCAACAACAGATATTGCAGACCACTTCGCTTGCAGTAAATAATGTACAACAAATGCTAATTATGTCCGATGAACACCTGGATATAATTAAGATTCGTAGTGCAGTAAATATCATAGTACAAGGGTTAGCAACAGCCCTAGGCAATATGAAACACTTTGAGAAGGCAGTGAAGCTTCCAAGGTCCGATCAACAATCAACGCAATCAACAACGGAGAATTCCTGATGGGACAACAAGGGACGAGCCTAGAAGAGATGCGGGGTCCAGGTGGTAAGGATAAACCTCGCGTTGAAGATCAGGTTCAACTGTACAAATTCCCCAAGCAGAAATATGTGGAAGTTCGAATCTTCGGACCTGTATTCACATACGGTGGCTTTTGGGTGAACACCACACGCAAGGATGGCAAATCGAAGACCCAGTTCTTCGTCAACGCTCCTTCTTACGACCCAAAGACTCAGACACTTGATAGCTCGGTGTATGATCCTTGGCGTGATCTGTATGAACAACAGAAGGATTTGCCAAAGGAAGAACGGCAAGTTTCTTTCACAGTAAATGCGTATGTGAATGCAATTCATCGGGCGACTCAAAAACAGGCTCCTAAGCATATGCCTAAGCCTACAAAGGCTGAACGCAAGTCTGGTTTTAAGGACAAAGATTCTGATTCATATACGCCGGTGGTGGCTCTTCGTTTACCATCTAGCGCAATTACCAAGCTCAAAGAGCAAGGTGCTTTGAATGTGCGTACAAAGAAAGGTGAAACTAAAACATATCCTTTGACGCACGAAAAATATGGCTGCAATGTTCGCGTTAAGTACGATGAAGAAAAATCCCCTGCGGATCGTTATTCGGTAGTTATCGGGGACAAGGCGGCCTTGACTGAAAAAGAGTTGGAACTCTTGAAATGGGATTTATCGAATCTCGTTGAAAAGGAAACCGACGAAGAAGTGAAACGCAATTTTGAATCCTGGGCTAAACGTAACGGAGTAGATATGGCAACCAAAGCAAAGAAACGCAAATCAGAAGAAGTTGAATTGGACGAAGATGAGGATGAGGACGAAGAAGAGACCTCCTCCAGCAAAAAGAAGGGTAAGGGCAAGAAAGCTGCCAAGTCCAAGAAGAAAGGTAAGTCCCGTGATGAGGACGACGAAGAAGATGAGGACGACGATGAGGACCTTGACGAGGACGAGGACGACGAGGATGAGCCTAAGAAGTCCAAAGGTAAAGCCAAGGCTAAATCTAAGTCCAAGGGCAAGAAATCTTCCAGTTCTGATGAGGATGAGGATGAAGATGAAGATGAAGATGAGGACGACCTCGATGACGACGAGGACGATGAGGATGACGACGAGGACGACGAGGACGATGAGCCTAAGAAAAAAGGCAAGTCCAAGGTAAAGGCTAAGTCCAAGGGCAAGAAATCCAAGTCTGAAGATGAAGATGAAGATGAGGACGACGAGGACGAGGACGACGACGAGGATGATCTCGATGAGGATGATGAGGATGATGAAGATGAGGATGATGAAGATGAGGATGATGAGCCTAAGAAAAAAGGCAAGTCCAAGTCCAAGGTAAAGGCTAAGTCCAAGAAATCTTCCAAGTCGGACGACGAGGACGAAGATGAGGACGAAGATGAGGACGAAGATGAGGATGACCTCGATGAGGATGAGGATGACGAAGATGAGGATGAGGATGATGAGCCTAAGAAAAAAGGCAAGTCCAAGGTGAAAGCTAAATCCAAACCTGAAAAGAAAGCCGCAAAGAAGAAAAAGAAGTAACCTGTTCGGCTGAATAGGTGTAGTCACGACCCAGCCCTGATGGAAATCTCGGCTGGGTTTTTCGTTTCCACTGGAGTAATTAATGGCCAAAGACAAGAAAGTATCTAAATCGAAAGATGAGGATAAGAAGTCTAAGAAAACCAAAGCGGTAAAGCCGGAGAAGGTAGTAAAGGAAAAGAAATCTGCCAAGAAAGAAAAGGCAGGTTTTGATATGAATTCATTCATGGACAATACTCTTGATAGTATTGCCAAACGACAAGGATTCGAATCGTCTTCTCTTGAAGTATCTCCTCCCATGTCCACAGGCTTGCTAGCCTTGGATCTGATTACAGGAGGAGGCATTCGTCCTTGCATGTTGACAGCCGCAGGCGGAGAACAGTGTGCGAAGACCACAGTCGCCTTGACGGCTATGGGTGCAGCTATTCAAGAAAATATTCCATTGATTGCCTTCATCGATTATGAGGGCTGCGTTACTTCGGATACCTTAATAGGATATGGCAAAGGAAAACACGCACGTTTAGATGATCTCTTTGATCTTTCTATGGTTGGTACTTGGAAATCGGGCACCTGGCCAGGCCAAGTTCGTCGAGATATAGATACAGTTGAGCCGGGACATCGTTATGGAGGCACAGGTGTTCGTACCGGAGAACTCTTCTATAAGGGATTAAAGTCCACTACTGAGGTATCCTTTAACACAGGACATAAACTTCGAGGCCATGGACATAAGATGTATGTACTCCGTAACGGCTATGCTACTGTTGTACCTCTCGAGAATTTGTGTGTAGGCGAACAAGTTCTCGTACTCCGTTCTTCCAGTATCGAGGAAATATGGAAGCCTGTATTTGGGTATGGTAAGAAGATTTCTCAACGCTACGAAATATCTAATCTCGGGAATGTGCGTTCCCTAGACATGTTAACCGAGGATAGCCTAACCTCTTCCACAGGAAAAGCCTTTACCCGTAAGCGTCAAGTTAAAGGACGCATGTTGAAACCGCAGGCTGTAAAAGATGGACACGTGTGGGTATCACTCTGCGATGGAACAATTCAGAAGAAAGTTTTGGTACATCGTTTAGTTGCGCGGGCCTTTATAGGACCTGTTCCTGCAAATTCTCCTTTGGTTCTCCATTGGAACGATGATCCAAAAGACAATCGTGTTTCGAATTTGCGTTATGGAGACGAGATCGATAACGCCATGGATCGTAAGGTACGTGGACGTGCGTCAAAAGGTGCAGAAGTACACACCTCAGTTCTCACAGAAACTAAAGTTAAAAAGATTCAAGCCCTGAATGGCACAACCACCCTTCAGAAAACTGCTGATAAATTTGGGGTTTCGAATGCCACAATCTATCAGATATGGGCAGGTAATGCCTGGGAACATCTAAATGAGGAGCGTATTAGTCTTGACCTGACTCAAGAAATTCTTGATGACTACGAAGTCGCATCCGTAGTATGCGTTAAGAAAACGGGCAAGAAGGAACACGTTTTTGATATTTCCTTGCGCGGTGTTGCTAACGATATCATGCCTCATTCAATCATAACTAATGGTGTTGTAACACATAACTCTACCAAAAACTCGAAAACCTATGTCCACAGCATCCTTAAGGGAATGGGCATCAAGCTCTCTATGGATGAGGTATTTGGTAAACAAGGTAAGGATGGCAAATGGGAGATTGCTCCTCGTGTGCGTTATCGTGCGGAGACAATTCTTGAGCGATTCTATGAATGGTTAGGTTCCATTCTCCGTGAACTGCCTGATAAGCGCTATGTAGAAGGTGGTTGGTGGTTAGTATTTGAGGATAACAAAAAGAATAAACTGAAACTAGCCAACGACATGGACACTTCCATGACACGCAAATACGGCAATGGTATTTGGGTTCAGGCACAGGATGGAAAATTGCAAGGTATCGTGTTCCTGGATTCCTACACTGCCATGAATCCAGAAGCAAAGGATGAGGAAGACATTAGCAATCAACTGTCTGTAAAAGCTTCGGCGTTCTCCAAGCAACTAGAGCGCATCAAGGGGCGCATGGCTCAAAAGATGGTTACCGTATATGGATTGAATCATCTACGGGATAATCCCATGGCTATGTTTGGTCCAAAGGAAACTGAAAAGGGCGGTAAAGCCTTGCAGCAGTTCTCTGACGTGCGTTTTCGTCAGACCTCTCGTGCCTTGTCCGCTCCACCCTTTAGCCCTAAGGCAGGTAAAAAGGCAGGCAAGGCTATCTACGATGAGGTAGAGAAATCGGCTGAGTTTGAGGGGGTTGATGTGTATCGTTACGTGCATGTCAAGGCTATCAAGAACAAACTGTGGACTCCTCAGCGGGAGTGCTATCTTCGTATCTGGGTAGAAGATGGGGCTGGTATTGCGCGGGGTATCGATCCGGTATTCGATACTATTTTCTACCTCCGGGAAACTGGTCAGCTCTCTGGTAAACGTAAGGCATTCAAACTGGACATTGATGGTTTAGGTAAAGCTAAGAAACCTATTCCTTGGGAATTCCTGAAAAAATGGATTCTTGGTAACAAGGAAACGATGACCAAAATTTCCGCCGCAATGGGATATAAGCCAGTTAATCTACGCAAATATTGTTTCAAGCAAATTGTGAACGGTTCTGGAGAACGTCTTTTCATTGAATCTCAAACGGCAAGGCAAGGGGCTGTAGGTGGTGATGAAGAAGGGGATGACGAATAAAGGATAAGTAATGCTCACAGTGAAATCGAAGAAGGTTAGAACTCAAGCTGAGGAATTGATCCTAACAGATCAAACGGAGATGGATAATGCAGACGCTGCCCTTCTTTCGATTTCCGAACTTGCGTATTCTACCAAAGTCACCCCACCTAAATCTAAGGAAGCGCGGTCCGAAAGATCGCGTTTCTTTTTCACACCTAGTGAATCTCTGGATGAGGAAATTAAACGTAGGAAGAAGCAATTCAAAAAACCTATAATATCTCATGTAGATACTCCTATACAAAAACGGGTTAAAAAATATAAGAAGCAAGTTCCCAAGGTACTTAAAGCAAATATTACAGTTGTTCGGGAATTCTTTCTGAAGGAAATTGCTCCTCGTACCCTGGCTATGGACGCAGGTTCCACGCAAGCGCGCGCTGTTGTACAGGAAATGCTAAAGACGGAAGTAGATGTAACCATGTTTAATCGTTTCGAACGCATGGTGAATTCCGCAGCCAATATTTCCATGGCTACATTTATAGCCGCGTACTTTGGTTTGCCTAAACAGGCAGCAAACCAACTATTAGCTGAGCTAAATTTTAAACCACAGTTCATGTCTATGCCTCCCATACCGCAACTACAGCCTATGCCTGCGCCTAGGAATCGTAGGCATTCAACTACGCCCATGATGTCGAAACCTCGTAGGAGAAAAGAGCGTGAAGAAGAATTCGAGTTCTAGTGTATTTACCATATTTGACTCAGCACGTCCCAAGAAAAAGAAAATAGTTGAGGAAGTACCTAAAAAGAAAAAGAAGAAAATCAAAACGTCTGAGTTAGTTGATAGGATCGTAGATGCCCCTGCTCTACACCTGAAAAAGAAAACTAATAAGGATTACGAAAAATCTTCCAAGAAACAGGATAAGAATGCTGCGGTATTTGCCCAACTCTTTCCGTCCTTGGTAAATGAAGAGGACATAGAATCCGCACGGCGTTATAAACGCAGGATGGAGAAATTGAGTAGTTCCAAGGGAGGATTGAATTCAATTGATGATATGTATTCGATTGATCCGAACACAGGAATTGCTATTCCAAAGGATAAGGAATTGATCCTCCCTGAGGATTTTGATATTCGTACCTTAATGAACGAAGCTACGGATCCGGTAACTGGCGTGGTGCGTGATTTAAAGATTGATGATCGTGATCTTCCTTTAGCAAAAAATTATTATGATTTTGCTTTTGTTATCATTGGCAAAGATGCCCATCCTCCCTGGGCACGCCAGATGTGGACAGGCTTGATGCTATTTGGAGAAGTATGTCCCTGTTGTTCTAATCCTAAATATTTAGATATTCAGAATATATCTAAAACCATGCCAGCAAAGAATATTAAGGAACATCTGGTATTACTTGAGCATGGAAAATGTCCTAAATGCAAAAGGGAAAAATGGGATTTAATCAAGAATCATGGCTTACGTAATTATCAGCAACTGGTAAATCTACTTGGTCAGCGATCAGGTAAGTCATCTAGTGCGGCTTCCTACGCTGCGTACCTGACTCACCGTTACCTAAAGTTTCCTAATTTGGCAAGTCTTAGCACCTCAATGCAGGCATCAACGGAACTTACCTGTACCTTTGTTTCATTGAGCTTGACGAAAGCTATTGGTGTTCTTTGGACACCTTATCGGAAAATGATCGAAAAATCTAAATGGTTTTCCGAGTATTTTTCCTTGCTCGATAATTACCGTGAAAAATATGGTAAAGAGTTGTACAGGGATTCCACTCTTTATCTTCGTGTATTTCATAAGAATTTGCATTTCTATCCTTCCGGTCCTCGTTCTTCTACTTTGCGGGGCGACACTCGTATATGCGCTCTGCTTGATGAATTGGGTTTGTTTCCTTTACCTAAAGGTGATGATGACGAAGATGAGACAAGTGAAAGAGCTAATGCCGACGAGGCTCACAAATCACTGATGAATTCCCTTACCACCGTACAGTCGGTAAGTATTAAACTTTTGAAGGAAGGCTATAATTCCGTACCTCCTGCTTTGATGATGTCTGTGTCTTCTCCTGCCTCCCAACGTGACAAAATGATGCGATTGCTTCGTGAATCCCGCACAGAGGCAGGAAGGGAATATATCTTAGGTATTAACCTTCCAACGTGGGAAGCCAATCCAGATATTGATAGAGATAATCCAATCATTGTTATGGCTTACAACTCAAATGCTGAAAAGGCAGAGCGTGACTTTGGAGCTAATCCTCCTATGGTTCACTCTACCTTCATCAAGCGCCACGTTGTTGAAACAGGTTTATTTATTGGTGGGCAAAATTCTCACATACTGAAATACTGTCTTGATAAACCTGGAGAATTGTACGGTACTATTGAACGAGTAAGGACAGTAAATTGGCCATCCATTATCTCCATTGATGCCGGACACGTCAATAATTCATTTACCATAACTGCAGGACATTTTGATTTTGTCACGCATAAAACCGTGGTATCTACCATTCTGGAATGCATGCCAATGGAAGGTCGAAGGATCAACTTTAACCTTTTGTACCAATATGTGATTTTGCCATTAGCTAAGGATGTGAACGCTGTAGGACTAATTGCCGACCAATGGCAATCCATTGATCTACTGTATCGATTAGCAGACGATATGGGGAATAATCCATTGCAGAAACCAAGAGTTAAATCGGTGCAGTATTCGCCGCGCCGTAAGGATTTCACAAACTCTTTAGCCACTATGGAGAACAGAAATATTATTCTCCCTACGGTTAATAGCGAGGTAGCTCAAAGAATCTTTGATGGTAACATCGAGGATTATAGAATTGAGATGAAGGATCGTCCTGTGGAACATTTGATGCTTCAAATGCTTACCATTAAGGACGAAGGCGAAACCAAGACGCCTGGCAAGGGCGATGGTTTTACAGATGATATTTACCGTGCCTTCGTTTTGATTGCATCTAAAATACACGATCCGAAAGTTATGGCTCGCCTGCAGGAAGCCCGTTCGTGGAAGTACGACGGTACGTCTAACCGTAGAGGTATGCCGATGCCCGCCTTTGCCGGTCGTTCTGGTATGGGTTTCCGCGGTCGTTAACTACAAGGAAATTCATCATGACTCAAACACCAAACGTAAATCACGTAACGATCAGCCGCTTCGAGCATCTGCAATGGCTGATTGATAACCACATGAAGTCGCTGTTCGATATCGTGAAGCAGAATCATGCCATCTGGATGCCTGATGTGCAAAAGGCTTATACGGCAATGCTCGAAGATGTCCGATGGCGAGTCATGCGCGACTACTGTACAGTTCGCGTCGGTCTGCCACAACGCTCCGGCCTGTCAGCATGGGCTAAGCGCAACATGACGGAAGAAGATTTGTTCGTTGGCATGTCGGGTGACGAAGGGAAAGCCTATACCTTGGCAAGCGCTCCAGAAGGATTCGTGCCGCGTTGGATCGTGATTCAGGATGCGAGTGTCCGCGCAACTCTGGTCGACTCGCTGTACAAGACTTTCGGCAGGGATCCCAAGCTGCAACTCTTCATCCTATTGAGGTAAGCAATACAATTTCATCGTATAAGTAATTTGCGAGAGAAATCCAAATGGCTAAAAAGAAACCAAGGAAGCCTAATGCAGCATACATGCTTCCTGACAAACCTTCAAAAAAATATGTAAAATGCCTTCTTGCTCTTGATCCAGGTAGCCGCAATATGGGAATTAGTTGCGTAGGAGTTACCAAGAAGGGCAAGGTTCGTGTCCTTGCCAATTCCATTCTCACCAATCCTTTTACGACCATGGTTGGAGATATCAAGGAACAGAAACAACTTTTCCTTGGAGAGATTGATTCCTGGGTTAAGTTGTATAAACCTAACGGCATTATCATGGAGCGTTTCCAGTCCCGAGGCGGAATGGGTCCCTTGATCGAGTTGGTTACTCTAATGCTAGGTATCCTAGTTGGCACCTATAATCTTCCAATCAAGATGATTACCGCCGCTACATGGAAAAACGCCTGGCATCGGAAGAATGAGGAAGAGTTGAATGATATGTACAAAGAATGCTTAACAACACCTCACCAGCTGGATTCGATTCTTATAGGTTGTTATGGTTTGCACGTAGCCACTGGTATGCCGACCATAGGTAGTGCCAAAGGAATTATGAGACAGGCAGCCGATACATCTCTGTTACCATTGATTAAACGTAAGGGACTAAAATGCTTAAAGCCAAAGAATTGAAAATGCCAGAAGTCTGGACGGCATCGAAGAAACCTGTTATTGCCTCAACCAAGGTTACTGCCCGCATTGATATGTCAGCCGAAGTTGCTGGTAAGGGTTTGTGCCCAGACTGTCGTGAGCCTATGGAAGACTCGCATACTTCGGGTATACCTGTAATTGCCTGCCACCCGTGTCGTATCGTTCTACCTAAACCTGATACTGAAGAATATAAACTTGAGATCGCCAAGAAAAAGGAAGAATCCAAGGAAGGTACTGAATAAATTCATAATGAATTGAGGTGACAATGTTGGATTATAACTACTATCATATTGATTCCCCGTTAGACGAAAGTGAGGTACGTTTAATGGAACAGGAACGGTATGAGAAACAGACTGCTGATATTTCCCGAGCCATGGAAAGCGCTATCAATAAGGAGCGTAAGCAGGCACGATTCCACAAAGCACAAAGGTTAGAATAAGATGTCAATGATAAAAAAATCAGCGCGTAAAGCCTCCCTTCCCGGAGGTGTGCAGAAGAGTGGTGATGTAAGAGTTAAGGCTGGCTTGGTAGAATACACAGGATCCCTTAGTGGTGAGGTAGCCCCTAGGAAGATTTCCAAGCTCAAGAACGTTAAGAAGATGCGATCTATTGTTGGTGACTCCTCTGAGCAAATTTCTCAGTTGTTGGAATCCAATGAGACAGATCAGGCAGTTTCCTTAATGTACAAAAGAATGCTCCAGACGCTTCTCGATCTGTTGTCGTATTCTGAACAGTACGTTAGAAAAACTAAGGCAGCCAAAGGTGTCTATCAGGTTAACGCGTTGATATCCAATATCCGTGAGTTAATGACCGACATCCAATCAGCGCAGGACAGGGGCATGCTTGGTGATGCCATGATTGAACGTATCCTTCAACCGTCCTTCCGCGAGATTGGTAGCCAGTTCGTCCAAGAATTCGCCACATTGGAATCGGATATACGGACTATTACGAATGCATCCATACAGACGGGTAATGCTTTAACCAAGGAAGATCAGAAAGAGATCAAGAAAGAGATCCTTGAAACGCGTGGTCACCTGGCTAGTGTTATGCAGACACAATATGAAGATATGAAGATGCAGATTGTTCAATTCCTACAGAGATAAAACATGGCAAGGTATCGTAGGTCCCGTAAGCGCCGTAATCATGAATCCGTAATTCAAGCCAACGCATCCTTGCAAGCAACAGCTACGAAACAGAAACGGGATGTCAGTGAATCGGAAAGACTGAGACACGCTATAGCAATGAAGTTCATGCCTAAGGGTTATGCCATCCACTACGAAGTGGGTTTGAATAAGAGTGGTAGATTACGTGCAGACATAATTGCGCTTAGCATGGGCGGCGTAATTACCATAGGTGAGGTAAAATCTTCGGTGGCTGATTTCCGAAATGACAAGAAGTGGCGTAAGTATCTAAAATACGCACACAGGTTTTCCTTTATTTTTAATGAGAATACCTATGAAAAGGTAAAGGATGAAGTCCCTAAAGGTATAGGTGTGTACGTAGTTGATGCCAACGGTAATGCCAAGTCAGTACAGAATTGTAAGCAGCGTGAAATGGGAGAGGCTTTTAACCTTCAGGTTGTTACGCGCATTGCGTATAGGTCAGCAACCCTAAAGTCCATGCAACATAAAAACGCGCTAACCATTCCGTCCTTGCTTCTTAAGGACGTGCAATTACGGTTAAAGAATATTGATCCTCAAATACTGGATCAGGTTAAGGAAGCTCTAAGCGCCTCCATTCAAAGAATTACAGAATAAGGATTCAATATGTTCCCAAAGAACAAAGTTACTGGAGTTGTAGGATCACGTATCAAAACTGATCATGGTTATAATGGTGCAAGTTTAGCACCTGTATCCTCTGGCCGTAACTATCAGGAGAACGGGTCCAAGGTTACCGCAGGTATGGCAGGTACTGGTCCTGTATCCTCCGGAGGAGGAGCTTCCTTATCCACCAATACATATTGGAATTCGCAGTACCAGTATATGCTTACTGGTATTCTTCCTGCGGATCCTCAGTTTACCGACTCCTCGAGCTTAGCCCTTTTCTACCGTGACATCTATTTGTTCGATAACGTGGCCGGTTCAGCCGTAGACATCCAATCTACATTCCCTTTCTCGGATTACGAATTACGTGGTCTTGAAGATAAGGAATTGGATATTTATCGAGAAGCTCTAGACCAGCTGAATATATCCCGTCATCTTCCAGAGATATCCAAAGCGTACCTGGTAGATGGCTTCTTTTGTGGCACACTGGTTTTTGATGCCAAAGCCAAGAAGTTTATGGATACCTTGGTGCATGATGCTTTGCAGTGCACCGTCATTCCTGCCCCTCTATTCAATGTTCAACCTTCTATTCACGTTAGAGTCGGTTCAGCCACACAGCAGTACATGCATGCAGATGATCCGTATGCCCGCCGTACTATGGCATCGTTACCTCGTGAATTCCAACAAATGCTACGCGACGGCGATTTTCGTTTGAATCCTGTATCTACCTTGTACCTTGGTCGACGTTCTTTAACCGACCGTGCCTACGTGTCGTTCCTACATCGTATTCTTCCAATGTACCTTATTGAGAAGACGATGTTCCGAGGCACTTTGGTAGAAGCTGCTCGTCGCCAACGTGCTACCACTCACCTTACGGCAGGTGATGATTTATGGACTCCTACTTCCGAGGAATTGCAGGCATTGGTACAACAATTCCAATTAGCCGAATATGATCCCTTAGGCGGTTGGGTATCTACTCGTAATGCTGTTCAAGCTACAGATATCCGCCCTGGTGGAGATTTCTGGAAATGGACGGACATGGCCGATATTCTTGTCCCTTACAAACTTCGTGCTTTAGGTATTTCAGAATCATTCCTGTCAGGTGATGCTTCCTACGCCAGTGCAGAGTCTGCCTATTCGACATTTTTGGAGACCATGAATGCTTATCGGAATGATCTGACCAACTCGATTTTCTACTCTACCTTGTTCCCTTTGATTGCTGTTGCTAATGGCTTGTATAAGGATGCTAAAGTTAAGGTACAAGGTAATGATGTATCAGGATTCTTACGCAACGCCTCGAATCGCGCGAACCTGAAAATGCCTCAGATCATTTGGCATAAATCTCTGGAAGCCAAAGGCGAGGACAACAAATTCGATATGTTGGAAAAGGCATCAGAGAAAGGTGTTCCAGTTCCATTGAAAACCTGGATGGCTGCCGCAGGTGTCGATCCAGAAGTCCTAGAAAAGGATTTGAAAGACGATAAAGAATACCGTGCGCAACTTGCAAAGTACACAGGTAAAGATACAACGCATGAAGGTGAAGACGAGGCAGGTAATGATCATTATGATCCTGAGGAAGCCTTGGAAGCCGCAGCTGGACAGTTTACCAGCCAGTCTATGAATGCAGGATACCGTACACGTAAGCCTTTGTTATCGAGGGACTTCGGGAATTCGGCATCTATGGAATTCGGCAAAACAGGTAAGCCTAAATTTGTCCATAACGCTCGAATGAAGCAACGAGATATCAATGGTATGATTGCCAAGGTTTCAGCAAGGGCGGAGCGCGATCCAGAGTATGCTCGTGAATTGGCACACTTTAATAAGAAGCACGGCAAACCTGTAACTATGCCGTTCGCTAATGGGGGTGATGTGAAAGTTGGGAGGAAGCGTTAATGTTTTCATATGTCGTTGCTCGCGTCAAGCCAGAATCAGATTACCAATGGTACGTTTTCACTGGACCGAAACCTGTTAGTTTGGAGTTTAGAGGCAATCCTATTGTCATCCATAAAGGTGAACGCTTTGGTGTGCGTAAGTCGTCCAACAATAAGGAGATCCGACTAGTTCGAGATAATGATATTACTCGGGTTCTAACGATCTCCTTAGACCAAGCTAAGAAATTAGCTAAACAGGTAAAAGCGGAGTAATTATGCCAACCAAAGTAAACGCCAAGATTGTAGGCAAGGATTTCTTCTTTGGGGTGAAATGGGATTCTTATACACCTCAGGTTGAGGCACAGCTTACTAAAGATCTCATCGCCATGTCTACGCAAGCGCGTGGACTAAACTTCGTAATGGTGTGTGACTCGAACGAAGCTGATCGTTTGTTAATCTCTATGAGAGTCAAGCGTATTACAGCATCCACCTTTGCCACAATGTGGATTATGTATCGTACTCAGGAAGAATCACATATTGAGATTCCTGAGCATGCTGTAACGATTCTGGAACGGGATATGTCTATGGATGTGGCTGCTCCTGTAATTGATCCAGGAACTCATTCAGGTTACGCCCTGACGCCACAAGGACGGGTTGCTCCGGATCGTATTGGAATAAATCGTCCTGCACCCAATTCTTCCGCAAAGCCGGATTATGCATTGATAATGCTCTGGAGCTGACACTCAATTTAATAGTGTTATGTATCATCTTCGATACGCTTGTCTAAGGGTTCATGCATGGGAAGGATGCATTGACGAGTGTATTTTCGGAACAGTTAATCAAGACCGCAGCGAAGGCTTTAGACTGTTCCGTCTTTTTATTCCCAGGAGTATGGCTTGATTCCTGAGGGTCCAATATCAGCCGTACTCCACGATCCTTTTCAAAAGGAAACATCGTGTCGTCTTTAACAGATATCATCTCGCAAGCAAAACAAGGTGTGCAGCTCCAAGTTAAGGGAGCTCAGAATCAATTAACATCAGGTGTTACCGGTGCGGTTTCTAATGCCAAGAATAACATTGTTACTGGCATTACCACCATTAGTCACGCAGCTATAAGTGGTGGTATTAACGCCGTAGTAGGTGCCGCAGGTCAAGCTTTATTGGGTAACTTTAGTGGCGCAGCTACCACATTGGAAAGCGCAGGATCTAACCTAGTCAATACGGTATCTACGGTTACAGGTATAAGTTTTGGTTCCTCTTTATCAGATAATTCAGGTATCTCCTACTCCTCGCAGCCTTCTAGCAATGGTGGCGTTACACCGGGGGATCCTTTTGGCGGTATCAATGCTCGTCCTGATCCTGTATTAGCTTTCAATTGGTACACAGAATTACCTATGATCATTCCTGCCGCAGGTACCGCTGCATCCTTGCCGTGGTATTATGTTGAGGAAGTCAATCTTCCTCAACGTACTGTGGAAGTTCGTTCTATATTCAGGGAAGGTCGTAATAAACATTTCCCCGGATCCTACTCGATAGATCCTTTACGCTTAACCATATACGCGGATATAAACAATAACGCCATTAGCTATATAGAAGCTTGGCGAGGATTGGTTCTTAATCCCACTACAAGTGCTAATGCTGCCTCCTATGGAGGTGGGTACGGTCAGGCATCCAAGTTCCAGAAGTCTATCAAGACCTTTGTTCTGGCAGCGGATAAAAGTACACTTGTGGAATTTGAGTATACCGAATGCTGGCCTATTTCAGTTGAATCTGTAAATTTAATATCTGGTAATACGGAACGTGTAGTATGGCATGTAGGTTTCTCCGTAGGCGATGTATTTGCTACCATTTATAATCTAAGCAATTCTGCAAACTCAGGATTTCTTGGAACGTCTGGTGTAGTACCTACAATTCAACAAACGGTAGGTGCGGTATATTCCAGTCTTACTGGTGCAGCTACCAGTGCAATTAAGAGTTTGTTTTAATGGCTTAATTTCAGGAATCTGATCGAAGCCTAGCAGTAAATAGTGTAGTTACCCCTAAACTCTGGAGCGTCGTATGCCCAATCAGATTGACCCTAATAACCCACACGGTAAAGGGGAGTTTCATGCCTTCCCTGCAGCACGTGTGGCTAGTATAGAGCAGAAACAGCAAGAAACTGCTCCCTACATACCTCCCAACAGTCCTTCCAATCCAAAAAATATGAACAAACCTGGATTCATCCCGCAGTCTGCTTCGGAGAATCAGCGTAGGGCAATGAAGAACATTACCGACAGTGCTACGCCTCCTGCGCCTGTAGTTGTACAACCTCAAGTAGCGCAACAGATATCAAAGGAGTTGCCAGGGTTTTCAATGAACACCAAACCTTCGCAGGTCTCAAATGTAGGTACGGCAGGCACCTTTGATAATTATGCACAAGCTCCTGTTACCATTAAACCTCCGGTATCTCGTGCACAGGCACATGCGCATCAAGGCACTACGATTGACATGCCTGAACCTGGCTTACATCCTGAACAGGTTCCAATAGTAACACCGGGTTTCACGCGTCCTGTATCGAGCGCAGAAGCAATCAGTTTAGATCTTCCTTCGCGCTTCGCATATTATCCTTTCAAGGATTTATATGTTAAACCTTTTAGTAATCGGCATCTTGCCAAGTTGTCGAGGGCTAATGCGGAGAAGTCTTTCCTCCCTACGGTAGAAGCAGTATCATCCGTGCTTTCTACCTCGGAAGGTCACACCAATATAGCATTCAACCTGACAATTCCGGATTACTATTTTGTACTGTACTGGTTGCGTCAAAACTCCTATACGAAGTCTACCTTCACCCACACCACACACTGCACGGCTCAAAAGCATTTTGACATGATTGAGCGTGGTGAGAAGACGCTGGAATCTCTTAAGGTTCTTGAGGTGGTTAATCGTACTACCCTCCAGGTAAATATGCTGGATCAGATTCCTAATCCTGCGGTGTATACCATTACCGATCCTTACGCGACTCTGCGTCCAGCTTTGGTACGGGATATGCTTGAGATCTCGATGAGTCCTAATATCATCGATCCTGAGTTTGAGTGGAATGCTGAGATGGCATCCTATCTTACCATCATAGCTCCTATGCCTGTATTCGACGATAAGGGCGGTATCATAGGAAGTGTAACACGCGAGTTAAATCTCGAAGAGCGTATTGAACGTATGGGTAATGAAGAGCTTTATAGTGCAGATGATGCATTCACTATCAAGCAATTCTCCAAGACGTTGGATAAATACGGTGTGCAGGAATCAATCAAAGTTAGATGTAAGGAGTGCGGCGCTTCCTGGGACAGTAAAATGTCCCTTGAAGCCCATTCGTTTCTTTCCGCTGCATAATATGAACGAAGTAATGGATCGGCATGAGATCCTCGCGTCAGAATTTCATATATATCTGAACGAGGATACACCGATCCTTCATTTTATGCAGCTATCGGATCGTGCAAATGCGATTCGAGAAGAGAAGAGAAAAGCCGCGAAGGACGGCAAAACTTATATTGGGTAATTAGTAATCATCAAACGCGGATACGGCTAAAGGTTAATCATGGCAAAGTTCAAAAGTGATACAGAATCAAAGAAATGGAAATCCCTTGAGGCGACCACTAGCACATCTTTCCACAAGATGTTGCAAGGTACAGCTACCGAATCGGATTTTAAATCTGTGTCAAAGATATTGGAACAACAGAGTGCTTTGGCCAAATCTGTGTTTGATGAAGGTGTAAAGTCTATTGAAGCGACAGCAGATGAACTCCTGGATAAAGTGAACCAAGGTCGTATTGAGTCAGGTAAGCGTCCATTAACACAGCAGGCGCATAACAGACTGCATAAGAGTACCATGCAAGATGTCATGCGTAACTATGCTCCTGACATCATAGCCAGTCTTAAGGATATCATTGATGATAGGTTCGATGAGATAGCCCAAGGTAATGTTGAGGCTATTACAAAGGGTTTTGATAAACTATCTGGTTATAGCCCTACACGTAAACCAGTAGATACTCCCTCCACCGACGATATAATTGCTTTGCAGGAAGCCGCAAGCGAGGATGCTGATAATAAGGATAACGCCAAATGGCCTGACCGATTAGCGGACATCAAGAAAGCCGTCGGGGATGCGGTAGAGAATTCGTTATTAGAAATAATAAAACGCGTTAAAGGTAATCAATCTAAACCGGGTATGCAGGAAACTTCGCCTGCGTTGGGTTATAGTCCAACTGCCCGGGCGAATGCGAATAATTGGGAATTGATGGACGCAGACGGCGGTAGTAGCGCAATGTCTCAGGCTACTGCTACCAGCCCTACTGTCCAGCTTACACCGAAGACGGAAGCTGCCATCTATGAAGCCACCGATGAGCAGAAAACGTTCATGGGTAGTATTCGAGATATGCTAGCCAACCTTGGTAACAAGGATAAAGAAAAGGATTCTCCTGAGGAAGAGGAGAAGAAAGCATCTTCGTGGCTTCGCAAAATGGGTTCTTGGATGAAGGATAAAATGCCATCCAAGAAAAGTAGAGGCACGATTATGTCTATAATTAAAGGCATAGGCCAAGGTTTGTTCCTAGCTTTAACCGCACCTTCCCTAATTAAAGGTATTGCGGGAGCCGCAAAAGAATTTCTAACCTTAGATAATCTTGAAAAAGTTATCAAGACCACGTGGGACACCATATATGGCATAGGTGGGTCCATAGTAAGCGGTATTTTGAAGGAATTCGGACTCAAAGGATCTCCAAATCCTGATGTCAAGAAACCTGCCTTAGAAAGAATGGACACGCAAATATCTAATGCACAAACTAAGTTAAAGAGTGCGCAAGATGCCAAAGCCAAGGCAGGTGGTGACGAATCCAAATTGACTGATAGGCAACGTCAAGATCTAGCAGGTCTTCCTGAGTTTATCAAACGTTTACAGGCAGGTCGTACAGAGGAAGCAGCTAAGGAAAATAAGGGTAAACCGCCAGGTACAACCGCACCCTCTGCAAGTGCAGGAACCCTACCTGGTGGAGGAAGTGCCACGACTACCGTAGGTTCTTCACCTGTAGCTAGTGCCAAGTCTGCAATTGTTCCGGCGGGTGCCTCTCCTACAGTACCGTCTCAATTAACAGCAGTCAATCAAACGGCCGTTACGGATTCTGGAGGCTATACCTATGACGCTGCCAGTGGTAAGATAGTAAAGTTGGATTCTCAAGCCAACCCTACCAATTCAACGGTAGGTGGAGATAACTACCTCAGAAGTTCTGGTAATACGACTGTTGCTCCCGCCACGAGTCCTACTACAGGTAAGGGTTTAACCGTTCCCGATCCTGCTTTACAGACGGCGCAGGCAGATACTACTCCATCTCGACCTGGTGGAGGTATGCAGTCATCTACAGCTATTACTCTTGCATCCTTCGGTATGCATGCAGGTGTGGATGATACGTTACAACTTATGAATGTAGGAGCAATTGCATGAGTTATTCTCCAACTCGCGCGTTGTTACTTGTGCGGGATAAGGATCTTCCTGAAGAGAAAACTCAGATGGATCTAATCCATCATATAACACAATCCGCAAGCCAAGACTCTGTGTTTAGTAGTCTGTCAGCCATAATAAAGGCACAGAGTAAAAGTAAAAAATCAGATGTTATTGCCAAAACTATGTTATCCAACCTCATCAAGGTGCTAATCAAAAATAGTGCCTCCGATGAGGAAGATGATATAAAGGAAGGAATAGTACACCTGGTAAAACACGAGTTAGAAAAACTTGGTAAAAAAATAATTAAAACAGTGGTTAAAGAGGTGATTAAAAAGGCTTGGCGTATTGTTACCTGGGTTATAGAATTTGCGGTTAAGCTGACCACGGAAGTAATACTTCCCATCATAGAAGGCATATTAGCTTTTGTGATAGCGAATCCTATCTTAGCATTAGCCGGTTTGGCATTGGGAGGTTTAGCTTGGTGGGCGTGGGATAAGTATTTGAAACCTACGATAAACGAACCTTTACCTCCAGGTCAGGTTACTGAAACATTCCTTCCAGGTACACAGACACAGCAACGAGCCACCCAAAATGTAATTGGTACCCAGCCTATTGTTCCAACTACACAACCTGCGTATAGTCCTATAAAGATTGCGACGGAAAAATTGAAACCACAGAAAACTACTTTTACAGGATTTGGTACAGATATCGACTCCTACATACGTGAGGCTGCCCAAATGTATGCCTTGCCTGAGGATGTTCTGAGAGGTTTCGTCAAGATGGAGGCAGGCTGGACAGGCGCTATGTCTCCCTCAGGCGCTATCGGTACTGGTCAGTTCATTGTATCTACTTGGAATAGTTTAGCCAAAACGCCGGCAGGTAAAGCGATCGGTATGGTTTCTATTACTATGGGAACGAACGGTACCTTTAGAACTGCACAGGATCCTCGATATAACATGAGGATCAATACATTGGCTACTGCATTGCTGGCACGTTTGAATGCGGATATATTGGTGAAAAACAAATTACCTGTAACTGGTGAAAACCTGTATATGCTGCATAATATTGGACCAGGTATTATCAACGTAATGCTAGGTCGTCCTGTTGCAGCTTCCACCATACAAGCCATGGAGCAGAATGGTATGAAGGCCGGTATGAGTCCTCAGGATTTTCTGGCTTATCAGAAGGCACGGTTCAATGCACAATACCAAATTGCCAATGCCACACCCTCTAATAACACGCAGTTGGCAGACACTTCCACTACCAATACTCCACTAACCGTGCCTGCACCACCGCCAAAGAAAACTGCGGTGGCTACTGCTCCCTCAAGTGCTCCCTCAGGAACCGTTGCTCAGGTATCTGGAGGAGAGAAGACCTTGGTAAAAGGCCAGGGGAACACTCTAATAGCTGTGAAAGCCTAATATGCCAGTCCTAAATTCTGATTATTTGGTGCGTATCATACAGACAGAGACCTCAACCGTGGTTACTGCTCCTATGCCAGAATCTTTCATGTTTGATTCTGCTGCAAGCTACGAAGCACCTTACGCTCAAGGTTTATTTGGTAACGGAGCTTTATCGCAATTAGCAAAACTTGGAGGCTTGCGATTAACCTCCCAAGCATTGACGGCTCAGGTATGGCAAGGATCAAATGATACTCAACTTAGTGTTGAATTAGAATTCCAGTCGGAAACAGATCCCTTGACAGAGGTACGCGATCCTATATTGGCTTTATTAAAGCTGGCGACGCCTTCGGTATTGAATGATCTTATTTTGTCACCGGGACCTCAATTAGACCTGGAGACCTTGAAAGCCGCAGCTAATGATGTGAGTACTACCGCTACGTCACTCCTAAATAACTCTTCAACGACTACCAATAATGGTGCTAATCAATCTAGTAGCACTACGAGTACATCGAGCACCAGCGCCACATCAAATAATACCTGGCGGAAGAAGATCAAAAATCAGGTAACTATTCAGATTGGTAACTATGCCTATTTTGAATCCGTAGTGATTACAAATGTGCAGAAGACATACACCTCCCAGATTGATGTTTTAACTGGATGGCCTCAACACGCCCGGGTATCGGTTCAGTTTAAGCCTTTATTTATGCTGGTTCAATCTGATCTTGATAACATCTTTAAACATGCGAGGTGATTCATGTCTACCGATTACGATTACTCCAAATACACACCGTTGGATAGCACAGGTATTGACTATGATGTTTTTAAGTCTGCCTATAAGAATATCCGATTTGCCTTGCCTACCGCACAGAAACATTCCGTTACCGATGCCGATATGGCTAATCTCCCAGGTATTAGTTACCTGTATTATGGGGATGTTTCATTGTGGCGTATCATTCTGTACTTCAATGGTTTGACAGATGCTTTGCAGGATGTTTATCCAGGTATGACGCTTAATATTGCCGCTAAGTCCGATATCATTAACTACGTATCTAAGCAGCAAAATAATAGCCCAATGAATATTATTATTTAATAGGCGCAGTGATGTCATACATTATACAAAACAAGATTGAGATTTCGATCTTCATCGACGGCAATGAGTATCCATTATCCACAATTAACTCCCTGAACTTTTTACATATGGGAGCTAGTGCTGCGATGGATTTTCCAACCTGCTGTTTCCAGATTGTAGATCAATCCCGTACCATAGACAGTATGGGATTACAGGATGGTATACCCTTAAGAATTGTCGTTAGGTCAGGTCAGTCGAACTCACAGACATTTAATTTCCGTAAATTCAATCACCTTAAAGACTCCAGCGGCCCTTTCGCAGTTTATACCATCGATGGCTACTACGATTCTCCTTTATGGTTCACCGGGACAACCAATCAGAATATTCGGAGTACCTCGGGTGGGATTCTGTCTACGATTGCTAGCCAATGCGGATTAAATTACGACGGAGTGGACACAAATGATTCCCAATTGTGGACACCTCAAAATAAGAAGTGGAGGCAGTTCGCAAAAGAAACAACCATGAATGCCTACGTGGACGATACTTCTTGCATGTGTTCTGCTCTTGACTTCAGTGGCACCTTGCGTTTCAAGGATATAAATAATCTCCCTGACGCTACACAAAAGATTATTGCTTATCAATATTCCACAGATGCAATAACAGCCGTAGCTTTTCAGAATAAGGCAGGTTCAGGTTTCAATAATTCCGTTACTGGGTATTCGAACACCCGTGTTAGTCAGTCCATAACGGCCGATCAAACCTACACCACGATTAATCAATTGCAATTCGAATCTGACTCTCGCGCACCCTTATACAATACTGCGGTTCGGGATAAAGCTAAGAATGGCCCTGTTAGATTCTCACCAATCGATGTAGGTAATAATCATCCTAATTATGAAAGAGCCTCTTATCAGAATAATCGATATAGGAATCTGTTTTCAATGGGATTGGAAATCCTAATCCCTCAACAAACGCAGTTCCAATTATTTGATAAGATTAATTTCTCTGTTCAGAAAGAGGATACCTCTCAAGATACCTCGGCCTCCGGTGAGTACACTATATCAGGTCGAGCTATCTATGTACAAGGTTCCAATTATGCGGAGAAGCTCCAAGTGATTCGTCATGGAACAAATGAAACTTATGTGGAGGGCTAGATGAGCCTACAAAGTGCTAACGATAAGATGAGCGAGGCTATTGATGATAGCCAAGAGAAGAATTATATCCTAGGTACTGTGACCGAAAATGCAGATCCTTTAGGTATAAATCGCATCCAGGTATCTGCACCCGGCCTCTTTGATCCTTCCCAAGGTGAGCAGCCCTGGATTGCTCCTCATCCATATTCTCCTTTTGGACAAGGTCCTAACTATGGAGTGTACGGCACCCCTGCAAAGGGATCTATCGTTAAGGTTAGGTTACAAGATAACGATGTAAACCAGGCTAACTACGAAGCTTCCGCCTATTTAGCTGCGAATGCTAATCCTATATTTGCTTCACCTTCCATATACGGCTATCAGGATCCTAAAGGTAATAAGTTAGTGGTGAACCTAGAAACCGGTGACTGGACCTGGACGCATAACTCAGGATATATTCTGGCCTATAGTTCGTCAGGTGTAACTGTTACAGCTCCTTCCAATGTAACGGAAAACATAACTGGAAATCTCCAGTTCAACGTTACGGGAAACGTAGATATAAACTCCACAGGAGGTAATGTAAATGTTGCTGCCACAGGTGCGGTGGTTATTACAGGTACAACCATTAGTTTGAATTGAGGTTACTATGTCTGGTATTGGCGGAATAGGATCTATGGGAATCGGCACATGCCCGTGCCATAAGACTCCACAGAATTACATAACCACCTTAATTACAGGAGCACCTACTGTCCTTGTTAATGGTACAGGCGCAGGTCAGGTAGGTTCCATAGGGGTATCGTCCTGCGGGCACCCTACGGTAGCTATCACAGGGTCGTCCACAGTTTTTGCAGATGGAGAACCTGTACATAGGGTGGGCGATACGGGAGTCAATTGCGGACAATACGTATTAATCGAAGGTAGTCCTAACGTAACGAATTCATTGTGAGTATTAAATGGTAAATGCAAATTCAGTAATTCCTATATGGCTCAATACTTTCAATCCAGCCTTCTACACAGCCATAACGAATCAGGAGGACTGGTCATATACCAATGTAGGTGTAAGCGCGTGGCAACCTTTATTCCAGCAACTTGCCAATGCTTTAAGTGCCTACAAAACCTTTGATCGCTCGGCTGAGGTACAAAATTTTATGTTTAATGCATACAGCTATGTTGCATTAGACGTCCAGTTTGGAACAGGTAGTTCCTTACTCCCTTCATTTAACGCGACCAGTGTATATAGCCTTGCAGGATTTATGGCTGCATCTATCTCACGTCCAGTAAATTACTACAACGATCTGGTTTTTCCAATTCCACCAGATACTGCCTATACCTCTGCCCTTATGGCCGCAGACGTAGCCACGGTGACGGCGGCACCTGCTTCGGAGACAGCAAATATAACAGCCTTGGTCGATGACGCACACTCTACCGTTCAATCGTGGACTAATGCAGGATTATGGGACGCACCTGTATCTACAGGGGTTCCTGTAACCAGACCTTACATGAAAAATGAATTCTTTATTACGCTAAACTGGAAGTTTGCAATCGAAGCTTTAGGCATCGGTTATCCAATTCCTCCAGGAGTTTAGGAGACATAAATGGCAGCAGCAACCGCGTACCAAATATCTACAGCAGGAGCTACCTGGATTGACGTGAACACTGACGTTACTCAAAATACGTTACCTGATCGTTTACCTGATACATTGGCGATCACTCGGTGCTCCTTGATTAATCTTTTCAATTGCCCCATAGGTTCGCGTGGCCGAATATTCCAGCCTACGTATGGTTCAATGTGGTACCAATTCCTACAAGAACCTATTGATGATATAACAGCCGGGAACATGCGTATTGCCATGATTCAAGCAATATCGAAATGGGAGCCACGCATTACCTTGGATTATTCAAATACCTCCATTACGCCGGATTTAACGATTCCAGGTTACGTGGTTAAAATATCGGGCACCGATTCCACATCAGGTGACGTTGTATCTATGCAGTTCACACAAGACCTCTCCTCGTAAGGATTATTATGGCAGATGAAATTCTAACTCTTTCGGATGTGACCGCAGACTTCTCGCAGTTCGTCACGCAGATGGAGAATGCACTTAACACCACAGGTACATGGAAAGGTAATCTTACTACTCAGACTTCGCAAGCTATCATTGAATTGGTCTCTACGGTAGGTACTTTTGCACAAGGTAAGATTCTTCGTGTGTACGAAAATGCTTTCGCAGAGACTGCACAATCTGATTCAGCTATCCTTGCCAATACGCAGATGCAAGGTATTCGGATGGCGCGTAAATTACCTGCAGGTATTACAGCTTCTATCCTGTCTACCTTGAATGTTACGGTTCCGCCTTTAACTCAGTTCCTTGTAGCTTCAACCTACTACTTCACTCGTGAACAAATTACTCTGAGTGCTAATGTAGCTCAGAACATCACCTTGTTCCAGGGACAAATGACGGTAATCAGTACCTCAGGTTTAGGTACTGATTCACAAACCTTTGAATCCCAAGAAGATACCTTTACTGTAAGCGACCAGGACGTACAGGTATCCCTAAATGGTACAGTTCTGCCTAAGGCGCTAGGGGACCTTTGGAACTTCCGTGGAAAATCAGGCTATTCTGATCTGACGACAGCGGATGGTCGTTTGCTTTTAGTATTTGGTTCTACCGTATTCGGTACCATACCAGGTGTCAATGACACGGTACAAATTAGTTATCCAGTTACCATAGGTGAAGCATCGAATAACCAAACGTTACTGGGTAAACCTATTTCTGTATCAGGTTACAGCACTATTTCAGGAACGGTCACATCCAATCCCTCGGGAGGAGGTGATGAAAAGCCAGTATTGGCTTATAAGAATTTGTCGTCTGGTGCGTTTGGCACCTACCTATCCGCAGTTACCCCTTCTCAATACAAGACTCTAGTTGGTGTCTACCCCGGTATTATTGATGCGTGCACTCAGGCACAACGCGAAATTAATCCGGCTGCCGTAGAATGGATGAACATTATCCGGGTATCTGGTTTAACTGCGACACCTTGGACACAGCAGCAGAAGTTGGATTTTTGTGTCTACATGCAAACAGTAACAATGTACTCTGGACGTTTCATCTGGACAGATGCGATTGCCATACCTCGGGACGTTTCCATTAATGTGTATTGCTTTAATACAGCAACCCTTTCAGAAGTGGAGTCCTTGGTAGAAGCCGAAATCACCGCAATGTTCGCACCTCAGCAGGGAATCCTGCAAACTAATTTCTACGAGTCTGATCTGATCGAAGCCGCGCGTATAGCAAGTAACGGTGCCATGTCTTATGCCATTGTTATCGCACCTACTTATCCCATGATCGTCACTGCACCTGAATCTCCCGTACCTACCTACACCTTGATTCCAGGGGGAGGTGTTCTTGGTGAGTATCAGTATGCATACGGCATATCTACAGTAAATACCGCAGGAGAAGAGGGACCTCCCGTTAATTGGGTAACTCCTCAGGTGGTTAGCACAACCAACTCCTACGCGATTCAAATCACCTGGCCAGAGGTAGATGGAACAGCTACGTATCATATATGGGGGCGCAAACCAGGCGCTATCGGTTTGCTGGCTTCCGTTGTAGCAGGTAGTCCTTTGACTTTTACAGATGATGGTTCGATTACTCCTACCGGTACTCCTCCCAATCTGTTGTCTGAGGTACCTATCCGATACAATTCGTTGAATTCTTTAACCGTTACTGCCTACTTCTCAGAACGCCAACAGCGCATTTCTACTTCTTCCTAATATGGAGCACTACAATGGCTGATGCTTACATCGAGCAGGTACGCTTAGGATATAAGGTCCCTCGTTCTGTTCTCTTGCCCCCATATATGTCTCAAAATCCATATTTTATGGATTTGATGAACTCTATAGATACGGTATTTTCGACACAAGTGGATGCTAAGATCGATATCTTAGCCAACATACGTAATATGTGGGTTTCAAGTCCTGCGGTAGAGCAGATTATTGTAAACCAGGAATTGATTCCCTTCTCAGCTTGGCCTCAACCTGAACGCGCCATCTTATCCAAACAGACAAATCTTTTAGGTATGAACTTCCAAAATGCGGGAGTTCTTTCTAATGATGCGTATCAACAGGTTAGCCGTAATGTAGGCTGCTATTGGTTTCAAAAGGGCACTCAGGCTTTCATTGAGTTTATCAATTATTGCCTAGGTACCAACCTTGTTGTCGTTAGTTTATGGACGGAGGATTACGTTACCTTCGTGCCGGAGGCTGACGCAGGAACGCCTATATGGGAAGGTGGACCGTGGTACCCTACCACACATGTGCAGATACAAAGCTTCGGAGGTTTCCAGGGATTGGATTTGGTAACGTTGAATTCATTCTTTTATGAGATTGCAAATTATAATCTCGTACTCTACTCCATTGATGCTGCATTTGATATGTACGTAGTAGATGTTATCGAACCTAACCACACTACATTGGACGTGGTTGCCATAGGTTTGTATGGGATCAATTCCTTGGTAATGAGCACAGAGTTTAGATATGGGGCTAATGCGCCTCCCTTCCAAAGCATTTCTCCTGCTATACCAACGCAATACAGTGCAATAGGTGCACCTGTAGACTTTAGTGATGCCTATTTATTGGCTGATCCCTCATCCTTCATTTCAGATGAATCAGGAAATAAATACGCAGTTTATAGCGTTGCAGACCAGGCGATAACGGTAAGTGATTCATTACCCACCCAACTAATGGGACCTGCATCTGATACCGGAAACTATACGGTTCTTTATGGTCCTGTCGAATGGGTGGGAATACCAGGGTCATCGAGGTCAGCAGCTCGTATTCCTGTTTATTCAACAGGTACCCCTACCGTGACCTCTGTAGACACGATAAGCACACGAATGATAGGACACACAAGGTCAAATATTTTGGTTAATCCCAAAGGTTTTGCAGAAATATCCCCTGGTAAATTTACTCCCTATTGGTAGGAATAATAATGACAGCAAATATCAATCCTCTTAAGTATGATGCAACCTCGAACACTCACATGCCATTGGCTACGGGAGATACCATTCTTCCTGCGGTAGTCCCCTTATCTGCACGGGATAGCAACCAGATCAAAATACTAACGGATGGTTTGTACGTAGGTCCTATACCTGCGTTACCTATCTATTACGTAGCCAATGAAGGCTCGGATATAACTACCAATGGTAGTGAAACATCTCCCATGAAAACATTGGATTACGCACTCCAACAAATTGTCGCTCAGTCCTTGCATGGGGATAGGATAGAAGGTGTAGTTACCATTGCATTGAAGGCTGGTGAAACCTTTGCTCTGAATAACAGCTATACCGTGGCTGGCAAATTGCGCATCGCATTCTACGGTGACACGAATTATGGGGATTTTAATAGCACTATCGTAGGTACAGGTGCCTACCCCTATAACATGATCGATCTGGCACGTCCGGTAATTTCCAATGTGGTCACAACCTCTGTGCCTGAAGGCGCTACGGGATTACGTCTGGTTGATACTGGTACGGTAATCCTGACAGGTATTAAGATTAATTTCCCTGCGGCTCCTATACCGAATCCTCAGTTGACCGCATACGGCAATTTATGCGATTTTGTCACAGCCACTCCTTATAGCAAAGCCACATTAATCTTGGAAGGCATGATTGCCAACATGACGGATGTCGCCGCAGTATACGGTTTAGCAGGTGTGCATGCTCGCGCATCGCTGAATTTAATGCAATACGCATCACAGTTCCAAGTGCTTGGGATCATTGCCAACGCATCTGCTCCTGTGGCTAACTTACCACCTCGTCCTTACATGCTCAAGATGTATGGTGATTATCCAGGGGCTAATCAGCAAGCAGGCGCCCTGTCACCTACGACAGCTAATAGCTCTTCAGGTTCTGGTTTGATGTATCTGAATTGGACAGAGACACAGGCACAGTATGTAACATCAACCGCTACGAATCAGGCATCGTACCCTATCAATTTTGATGTGAACTACGGTTTACGGAACTACATCACTAATATTATTCGGGATATGCAAAGCCGCCCTCTCAACGTTATTGCTTCGATGCTGTTTTAATTAAAAGGATTATTCATGGCCGCAACACCCTTATTTTTAGCCACGGACGTAGGCTTAGCTGCTGCAAGTGTTGCAACCCCTACCGGACCGTTTGTAGAGATTGTAGCCTTCAAAATTGGTTCTGCCTACGGATACAGTCCAAGTCGCAGTGATACAGGCCTTAATGGGGCTACCCTGTACTCAGGGGTTCCCATCTCCTATCAGAATATTGGAGATAATACGATCAACATTATCCTCCAAATTCCGCCTGAGGCAGGCCCCTTTGATTTTGGTGAGGTAGGTGTTTATCTGCCTAATGATGTTATGTTTGGTAAGGCAGTATTCGATACCTTGCAGACGAAATTCTCATCATTAGGTACCAATCTTCTATCTACCTATACCTTCAACTGTTTGATCAAGTTGGAGCAATCGACTGCAATCTTCCAGATTACTACTGCATCTGGAATTCCTCCAGCAATTTGGGATGTGTACGCTTGGTCGGATGTTTATCCTCCAGGAGTATCCGCTAATCCAGATACCCCTGCAATATTGATACATGAATTGGATGTATTAAATAACTCGACACTGCTGCATAAAGCAAACGATGATAAATGGACTTTGGGAACCAACTATGCGCGCTATGGTGAGCGTGCCGTGGTATCAGGTACAACGTCATCCGTGCAATTCGCCCAATCCCAATTCCCTGCGTCCCCGGTTAATTCGGTAAATAACCAATTCGTTCTGGAGTTTTCGGATGGCTTCTATCGCTCAGTCTCTAGCGTAGTTGTTGCCGGTTCAAATTATCAATTCAATCTGAACCCGGCTCCTTTGCTGTCCTTGCCTACAGCAGGCGATATCGTAATGCTGCACAATAACAACGGTTATAGCTTCACTGCATTAACCGATGTGCCATTAGCTACTCAAACCATTCAAGGGATTGCTGAGTTCTCGCATGGTTTACAAATAGTTAGTCCTGGGATAATTGCTGTTAATGGTTTGAATCATGACGCACCTAACACTGGACGGTTATTAACGAGTTCAGATGACCTTAACACAGCCACACTGGCATCAGGTATATACACGGTAACAGGAGGTCAAGGGTACCCTGGTAATTATCCTCCAATCGGTGCCTTACCCGGGGTCATTCACAATTCCAATACTCAGTCGGTATCAGGTAACGGATCGATTGTCCAGACCTGGTACCCCACAGGTACAGGGGGAGGGGATGGATCAGGTACAGGGGGTCAGCCTGTATATTTCAGAACATTGATTAGCGCAGGTAGTTGGAGTGCGTGGTTTCCTTTCACGATGCCGGGTAAGGTAGGTACAGGTGGTACTCGAACAGCTATTTTCTCTGGATTGGTTCAAAACTATTCCTATACCAATCCTCATACATCCCCAGGATTTTACTCATTTGCTATCAGCAGTCTATCCTCATCTGGCGGTAATACCTCAACTAATGCCATTCAGGGAGATTTGTATATAAATGGATTAGGTATTACCTTATTGGATGATCATAGTGGCAATGGTTCACACGCTGATACTGTATGCTGCGTGGCGTACCCTGGTGAGAGTATGTACATAAATACGACAACGTACTTTGGATATCCCTGCTATCTCAACGTTACCGAAACACTTATTTAAGGAACAGTAATGACAGATCAATCAACTGAGGTAACGTCGGAAGTTACAACACCGAAGTATTTTCGGTATAAGTACAATGCATTTTTTGTATTCACGGCAGCTATGGAAGCTACCGATAATACCACGGTAGTTGAGGGTACTTCGTTATGGGCTCCATATCCTGCTGCTACTGGTATGGATTCCTATTTCACAGGACACGGCTGGATTCAACTCAAGGCTTTTAGTCTCCTAACCGATGAAGTGTTCCTGTCGGCTAATACAGCATTGGCTGAATTGGATTTACAGAAAGGATTGGCAACCCTACAAGGTGCATATCCTGATGTTGAGGTGTCTACGTGGCCACGTCAAGAAGCAGATGCCATAGCCTACCTAGCGGGTAGTCCGGCAACGGCATTCCTTTCTACTCTGGCTGCTTCAACCGGAGAGACAGTAGTTACCCTAGCTCCTAAGATTGTAGCTAAGGCTAATGCCTACAACACACAATACGCAAACCTCTTGGGTGTCTACAAGACTGCTATTACCAACGTTACCGTTAGTGATACTTTGAAACAAAAGGTTCTCGGTAATATCCAATACCTACGCCATTTATTCAATTGATCATGAAACATAAACTCCAAGCCTCTATCGAGTATCCGGCAATCTGGGACGCCGAGCGTGGTATGTATGTATGGGCTATTCCAGATAGTAAATCTATGTTATCCCTAACAGGGCTATTGGCTAACGCGCCTTTCAAAACTAAGGACGGTACGGAGTTACACTGCACTATCCTGCATTGTAAACCAGGAACTACTCTTCCGGACTATCGATCAATCACACTTCCTGAGGATAAACCTCGGTACGGTTCTGTAGTTGGCGTTCTCCATTGGATCGATCACAAGCAACGCGATATCTTTGTATTTGATATTAAGTCAGATGACTTAAGCGAGGTTCATGATCAATTGGTATCCGTAGGTTTTCAACACTCGCATCCTGACTTCAATCCTCATATGTCCATAGGCAAAGAACTGGAATTAGATACAGCACAGCGTATTTGGTTTAAAACCATGAATGAGAAATTGAATAACACTCCTATTGAAATTACTTTCAATTCAGAGTTATACGCAACTTCCTTAGAGTAGGTAGACGTGAAAAAGCCCGGTTATCTTAATTGATAACCGGGCTTTTTTTTGGCTATACCTAAACTGGAACTAATTCCAATTAGGCATATGTACCTTCATCCAGGGACAATTCTGGAATGTCTGCTGCAACCAAAGCACGGAAGGTTGGATCAGCAGCCGAGCCACTACCTGGACCGGCAAACACAGTGTTAGCTGTTTGTGTAGCCAAGGAAACGGCCAGGGTTCCTGAAGTAGTGATTGGCGAACCAGTCACAGACAAGAACGATGGCACCGACATCGCCACCGAAGTAACCGAGCCAGTTCCCAGACCTGAAATCAACGCTTCAACTTGACCCAGATTGGTAGCTTCACCGCTGGTAGTAGCAGTCGCAACAGTAAGTGGAACGCTGAAGGTAGTTGCACCTGCAACAGTACCACCTGTGGTCAGATCCAAGGCGTTGACATCACTGGAGGTCAGAACAACGGCACCAACCTGACCATTAACGCTTGACACCGCATTTTGAGCTTGCAAGCGCTCGTATGCTGTACCGTCCGACAGGACCCAGTCACCAACTGCCAGTGTCAGACCTTGTTGGGTACCTGCTGCTGAAACAACCCAGTAGTTACCCTTGTTGGTAGTAGCTGCTGGCAAGGCCGGCGTATTGGTTGCGGCATTGTAAGTACCTTGGTAATCTAGTGCACCCAAAACAGCAGGTGGCAGATTACTTGTGGAGATCAAACCATTGACATCCAACGGAGCAACACCGTAGGTACCAATATCAGCAGCACCCAGAGTAATCGAGGTACCTGTCTTGCTGTTAATCGATTGAACCGCAGTACCTGCAGCAACTACAGCAGCAGCCGATGCGATGGTATCAATAGCACCTGTACTGTCTTGGATAAAAATCTTCTTATCCGCAGTATTGATTGCAATCTGACCAACGCCCAATTGCAGAGCTGTTGGAACTGCACCAGGTACAGCAGACCGCATGTGAATGAGTTTATTGCTAGTTAATGCCATAATGATGCTCCTAAATTAAGAAAAAGAAATTAGGCATAAGTGCCTTCATCCGTGAACCCACCTACTACTTGCCATGCTCCGTCACTACGCACATAGCCATTACCATCTATCGGAGCTTCCGGAATACCACCACCTGACGTATCTGCAACCCAGGTAACAAGATCCGATTGAAGTACATACGTTATTCCCGTATCTACCGCCCGTGCCGCCATACCTGCCTCTAATCGCAAAGGTGATATGGAGGCTAATTCAGATTGAGATGCAACAGATATCCAACCACCCTTCCCGTATTCAGCATGGTGCGTCGGGAATGATCCATTATTTATGGGTACAAGATCACTAATAATTTCAATAGACATGATCGCCTCTTATGCGTCCGTTACGGTTACATCTATCGCCCCCAACCCAGCATTATCAGATTCATACACATAGTAATTAAATGTTCCTTGTGGCGTAATTACGGGAACATCACCCTTGAGTACAAAGCCTCCAGTAAATCCATTAACTGCAAAATTGGATAAACCAAAGCTGTCTGGATAGCAGTAATAAACCTTTTGACCATTCCCGGCTGTGGCAGAGAAGGAACGGTTCTTCACTCCCTGAACTGCGGTCAATGAGAGAACGAAGGCACTGTTATAAACTGAGGGAGGAGTCGCAGATCCATAATAGAAAGATTCAGCATAAAGATCATTCTGAACCTTCACTGTATAAATCTGAATTCGTGCCCTGTTGCTTGTGGTATTGGCCAATACAAAACTAGCCAACGTCGAATCATATACAAGCATTTTGCTGATATTGATAACTACAAAATTACCATTTGCATCCGTGCCATTTAGAGTCAATGGCTCACTTGTGGTAATAACCAAAGTGTTAATGGTTTCATTTGGATTCGAATGATATATACCATTAGCAATTAAATCTACGCTCTCTTTTACCGTAATCGAATTGTCTGCTACGTAGAGTGAATTCGCAGTTCCCATCGATTGCTGCAATTGATTAACACCTCTGGACACTTCCAGTTTCACACGCATGGAAGCACTGGGATATACTGGAGCCGTGATAGCCATTACCGCTTCCTTTTGATAAAATGTTCATACTCATTTCTGCAGGCTGGATCACAAAAATTACGATCCGTAAGAGGCTCCTCACATTTATGGTTATAACAAAAACCTTTAAACCTGAGCCCGCCTTTAGCTGCTTCGAGTCGTACCAATTCAACATACAATTCTGTTTGTTTTTCGGCCAACTCTGAGCCTGCATCAATTACGTCCATTGAGTATTTCTCCATTCGAAAATTTAGATTGTTAATTACTTCTCGCCATAAGCCTTATGCAATGCATCCTTGGCGCCTTCAAGTCTTGATTTATCCGCATCTGAGAGATTCTCACCTCCCCGATTTATGTAAAAATTGAGACGAGACATAGCTTGTTTGAGATCCTTAGATTTAGCCTTTAAGCCACTAGCAATGGAAGATGCTGACCCATTCCAGAAACCTTCGGGGAAATCTCCTTTTTCTGCTGGAGTCTTTTTGTCTTCCTTCTTCTGAACAGGTGCAATCCATTTGTCACCCGCAGCTTTAATACGGGTCATTGCTTCGATTTTGAATATCATAAGAACCTCTACTGTGTCATAAAATTGCGGGGATTGGTTTACACATAATTCTCAAATTAAACCAATTGATATGCCTTGTCCTGAATAAGGTGCGAAGAAGGTCGTATTGGCTAGGAAGTATGTTTGTGTTCCATCCCCATAGTCATATTGGTATGTTAAAACCGACGAGTCTATAAGGGTAGACCCACTATAAATTCCAATAGAACGTCCGTTAAATACCCCATCTCCGTATGCAGACCGAGTAATCCAGCATGTTTCTATGACGGTTACATATCCACTGTCAGGGTCACCTGTAGTTTCGGTGTAACTATACAAAGCGTTGGTTGTATAGCCTCCAATTGAAGCTCCTGCTAGAGATCCGAACGTTTGATCTGAATAAGGAGGTCCGTCGAAGCCTCCTCCGTCACTGAATCCGTATGCAGCACCTCCACCATAGTTTTGAACGGATAGAGTGTTCAAAGTAAGGTACGATTTTCCTAGGAGACTCAGGATCGAGATCGCACCTGACGATATGCCGGCTAGGTTACGAACTGAAGTGTCATTGAGGGACATAGGGAGCCCTACCTGTGCCTCTGTGGCAATCTGTGACATGCTTAACGGAGGGCTTGCTGGTAGTGTCATTACTATTCTCCTACAGGTGCAGGGCCTTGGGCTTCAGCTAGACAATGGCCTTTACCAAAGAGAAAATCAATAAACTTGGAAGCAGGAACTGCCCAGGCTTTACCTGCAATCAAAGCTAATCCTGTGCGCCGAGAAATGGTTTGTTGAGGAGGTCCACCAAAGCCTGAATTCCCACACTCATCAATGGCTATTGCCATGGATAGTGCGCGTGTTTCCGAACCAAATAGCGCCTGTAATAGCATCAATATGGATAGGATAGGCAAAACTAACATACAGAATATCCATAACAAAACCAGTCGATATCTACTCATACGTTTCTCCTTGAGATAAAAGAATTCGCCATGTTAAAATAAATTAACATGGCGAATATTTATTAAAGATCAGGTACTCGGTGTAGCAACCACGGTAGGCCAAGTGAAGGCGGGTATCATTGCCACAGCCTGGGCAGGTGTAGGCATAGGATTGGTACCTGCATTGACCGTAGCCAAATAGGCATAGCATGCAGCCCAGGTCAAGGACATCCAAATCTGGAGGGCGTTACCTTCAAGACGAAACTTCTCGCACAAGGCAAAGTTAGGATCGGTGGAAGCAACTACCGCGGCAGGCGCAGCGTAGGCGCAGGCTGACTTGATATCGTCGTAACCATGGGATTGCGCCATTGTATCAAGAGCAGCTTGAATCTCTGTTTGCACGGAGGCTATTGCTGCGGCAGGATTGAGAACCCAGGCACCATTAGTCCAAACATAGTCCGTACCTGGGCGAGTTGGAACTTGCAGATCATTACCTACTTGATCGCCTTCGTAGTAGTTGCCATTGCTGTCGATATAACCCATTTGTTACTCCTTAAAAATTGAATGAAATTAGAAATTACGGTTAACGTTTATAGCTAATTGTCCAGATGTTATGGTAGTACCTGATACCGTGGTGGTAGATTGATTCGTTATCATGGAACTTATTACCGCTACTGCTGAGGTATTTCTCGATATGCCTGAAGTAGAATTGTAGGGCCATGCTCCGTTGTACGTCTGGGAGTTTTCATACCAAGGATAGTTAACGGCTGTTCGAACCATGAGTTTGGTATTGTAAAACTCTATAGGTAATCCGAGATTATGGCTAAACGTGTATGTCGTACTCGCCGCAAATGTGGTTGGATTAGCTACGCTACTATACTTGCCGTTTAAGGCATAATTAACTACCGAGGAGACCGCGGCGGCTCCAGTAACCGCTTGCCCTACGTAGGTGCGATTCTTCGCAGTAAACGTTGGATTAGTTCCCGATACGGTAGACGCTGCACTAACCTGGTACATCGTCATTTGAGGAATACTAAACCAGTCACTCGCATATCCTTGAGTAGCCACATTAGATAAGGTTGTTTGCGGCGTGAATGTTATTCCAGCAGGGTGTTTGCAGTAAGGAAGGAATTCAAAACCTTGGATTGAGCCAGAGAAAAAGTTGGAAGGTGTAGTTACTGAATTTGCTCCTACACTTATATTGGAAACGGGACAAATGATACTAGTGCTGGTTATCGTTAAAGCTGAATCAGCTACGCCATTCAGATAGGTGTAATACTTACCTGTTACGGCATCATAGGTGAGCTCTAGGTCATAGGTTGTTCCATTAACCAGCGTAGAAGTGCCAACTACCGCATTTGCAATATCCCAAGAAGAACCTGTTGAACTCAGGTAAAGATCTAATTTGCTTGATGATATGTATAACGTAGCTCCGTATCCTGTAAAATACCCTGCGTTGAATATGGTAGAAGTAGTACCTACCGCGGTTGGTATGAACTTGCAACGCAAAGTCCAACCTGCACTACCTAAAGTTGTGAATGCAGCAGAGCGTATATAGGAGGTCGTACCGTTAAACACTCCCATGTAAGTACCAGCAATTGCTGGACTGGAGTTACTAAAAGTTACCGCTGTATTAATCCATGAATTACCAAAGTCATCCAAGTTGGTATTGTTCAATGACAGGCAGGATTGGGCTGCCATATTATACGCATAGCCATACTGCGGTAATGCCAACGAGGATCCCCAGGTAACCGAGGTAGCGCTTACCCAATCCTGAGATACAAACGATAGGTTAGTAGCCGGCAAAGTAACTGCGCCTGCAACGTCCGCACTCAGGGTGGCGATATAGTCCTGAACTCCAGCTGCGAAGGCTGTCTTCATTGGGACCGTGGTCGCCGCCAGATTAAGCGTTAACCCTGTACCTGCACTCAACATGTTGGCATAGCCTGAATTATTAACAGCACCATACTGGACTGTCTGTCTAACCTGAGGAGCATTCTGCCCGCTAACCATACCGTTAGCATCAAATACTAGTGATGCAGTACCATTAACTAGCAAACTTCCTTGAGTGGAACTCGGTGATAAAGTGACCGTCATTATCATTACTCCCTGTGATTCCTAAAAATTACGGTTGACTATGAAAGCAAATTGACCAGACGTACCGTTAGCGGTACTCGGGCTTAGGGATGTTGTAGATTGATTCGTTATCATGGAACTTATTACCGCTACTGCTGAGGTATTTCTCGATATGCCTGAAGTAGAATTGTAGGGCCATGCTCCGTTGTACGTCTGGGAGTTTTCATACCAAGGATAGTTAACGGCTGTTCGAACCATGAGTTTGGTGTTGTAGCACTCTATAGGGACACCAAGATTGTGATTGTTGGAATATGTCGTGGACGCCGCAAATGTAGTTGGATTAGCAACGCTGCTATACGTACCATTGTAAGCATAACTGGTAAGACCTGTGAGGCTGCCAGTTCCTGTAGTCGCCTCGGCTACATAAACACGGTTCTTTGCTGTAAAGGTAGGATTCACTCCAGCAGCTACTGATGCTCCACTAATCTGGTACATGGTCATCAATGGAATCGAGAAGAAATCCGAAGCGTAGCCAGGTGTGCCTATGTTAGGGGCTTGTGTAGGAACCGCATATCCTACCCCATTGGGATTTTGGCAATAGGGCAGATACTCAAACTTATCTATGTAACCTGTAAAGAAGTAATTGGTGCTTTGAACTGTACCTCCTCCAATTTGCACCTTATTGAATCCCGACGCTACCTTGGACGCAGAGGTTGTAGAGGCTTCCTGAACACCGTTGACATATAAACGATAAATTCCTGCCACTATGTCGTAGGTAAGTTCTACAAAATACCAGGTGCTAATTGTAGGTGTGGTTACTCCCTGAACGTTACTTGCTATATCCGCAGATGTTCCTGTAGAAGACAGATTGTAACTAAACTTGAGTGTTCCACTTATGTTTGAGAGGCACAGGGAAGCGCCGTATCCTGAACTAGTGGTAGCGGTAACAATGGGAGTCGCATTACCAGACGTAGGCAACACTGTTGAGTACACCCAGGCTCTTAAAGACCATCCGGCCGGACCTAAGGTGGTGAATGAAGTGCTTGATATATAATCACTGGAACCGTTTAAGGCATTAGAAGTACCTGCCCCACCTAAGGCTCCTGTACCAAACTTAAACTGGTTCGTCTGAACCTTAGCTCCACCATTAGCTATCCATGTATTTCCAAAATCATCTAGGAATGTAGTAGAACCTGAGGAACCTCCAAACTGGAGAACAGATTGGTTATTTTGTTGATAGCTATATCCGTATTGAGGTTGAGCAAGGGTTGATGACCAAGTAACTGAGGTATTATTCACCCAGTCTTGGGTTACGTAAGACAAATTGTTTGCAGGAAGGGTTACGACGTTTTTTGTGTCTGCACTCAAGGTTGATACGTAGTCCCGTAGTCCTGCTGCAAAATTCGTCCGCATAGGAGTGGAGGTAGCTAGTAGACTTAAAGCCAAACCAGTTCCTACTACAAGAGGATTGGCGTACCCTAAGTTACTTGTTACTCCACTCTGCACCGTCTGCCGTAGCAAGGGTGCATTTAGTCCATTAACCACGCCATTGGCATCGAATACAACGGAATCAACTCCGTTAACCTGCACGCTGCCTTGCGTGCCATTAGGTTTGGCATATACTGCAAGGGTCATGGTAAGTACTCCTTAATTGTAATGCGTGATGACATAAGTCCTCCTAACAGCAAGGAACCTCCGCTCCCATTAAGGTACGTTGTTCCTGCGGCTGTAGACCCGGCCCTAACTTTGAATGTGGTTGCAGTAATTGTCCCTGCTACCATTAAATGTTTAAACGCAAGTTCGGTAATATTCCCTGAGGTGTAGTAACTCATACCACCTGCTAATCCATTGGCATTCGCATCTTGAAACAAGGCAGCAACGAAGGAAGCACTACCTAAGGATGAATTAGACAGGAATAACGCAACATCAATCTCTAATGTCGAACTAGCATTCGTAGGCGTTATGGCTTGAGATAAAAATTGAATACCTGACGTATTTTGAGGAACCCCTGAACTAGCAAAGGTGGTTGTTCCCGTTTGCAAAGTTCCTACCGTAGTGCTTACTACTTGAGCAATTAGGTTGGCACCTACAATTTTCATAGCGCCTGACGCAGGTACGGTAAAAATATCTTGAGTGGTTGAACCGTAATTACCTCTCGATAACTTCATCGTCCCGTTTGCGGCAGCACTGGCAAGAACAAAATTCTGTGAGGCAGTTACGCTATCCCCGAGTTGAACCTGTGTTATGGTTGCACCTGCCATTAAAATTCCTTAGGTTACGGTAAATACTCCCGAATTATCATACTGGACATAGGCGCAGTCCCACCGAATAAAACAGCTCCACTGGCGCCATTGAATGAGGTAGTACCTGCGGCATTACCACCCGCATTAACAGTAAAGGTCAGTGCACTGGTTGTACCTGCTACCATCCAATATTTTAAGGCTAATTGAACTGCACCACTCGTACTTGCTTGATACTCGGCTGCGGCTGTCAGTGCATTCGAATTACCTGATACAAACAAAGCTGCACTTATGTGATTCGCCGCAGTATTCGATAAAAGCAGATAGCATTCAATCTCCAAGATTGAGGACGCATTGGTTGGAGTAATTGCCAACGACATATATTGATTACCTGTAGATGTCGTAGGTAAGGCTGCTATAGGCATTGTTGTTGTACCTGTAGCCTGCGCACTATATGCCTGACGCACAGCCTGTGCCATTAGGTTAGCACCTACAATCTTGGCTGTGCCTGATACCGGAACGGTAATTATATCCTGTGTGGTAGCTCCAAAATTACCACGTGATAACTTCATCGTTCCGTCAGCCGAAGCGCTGGTAAGCACAAAATTCTGTGATGCGGTTACGCTGTCACCAAGTTGTAATTGGGTAATTGTTGTCCCAGCCATTAGAAGCTCCTTCGTGTTTTGATTCTAAAAAATCCTGAGGTGATGGCAGCATTTGCCGTACTGTACCCTACGTTGGTAGCGAAACCTACCGAGCTTGAATTACGTGTTGATACTCCACCGTAGTATCCATAGTTTGCAAAGGCTGATTGCGTCGCTATACGCTCATTGGTTCCATTTATATCGTCAGCTAATGTGGAATCCATATTCCACATAGTCGTGCCTAAATTATGCGATTTGGCATATACTGTACTAGCTGCTACCGCAAATAATCCAGAGTCATACCTGCCATTTAAGGCATAATTCACTACACTTGAAATTGCACTTGACGAAGTTACAGCTTCACCTATGTAAACACGGTTCTTTGCAGTAAAGGTTGGAGTAGTACCCGCTCCTGTTGAAGCTCCTGACACCTGGTACATAGTCATTTGAGGAATACTAAAGAAATCTGCTGCATATCCTTGAGTAGCGACGTTTGGTGCGGCTGTAGGCACTGTATATGTGGTACCTGCAGGATGTTGGCAATAAGGGAGGTATTCAAACTTATCTATGTAACCTGAGAAAAAGTTGCCTACAGTAGTAGCACTTCCTATTGACCATACGGGAACTGGACAAATCTTGGAGGAACTGGTAACCGTATAATCAAGCACTCCATTTAAATATCCAAAATATTTTCCAGCCACAGGATCATAGGTAATTTCGATGAAGTTCCAAGTACCTGCGGTAAGTGTGGCAGTACCTGTACCTGCACTTGCGATATCCCAACTAGTTGCGGTACTAGATAGGTAGTAACTCATCTTACTGGAAGCGATACCTACTGCGGCTCCATAGCCTGACGCTGATTGACCTGCCATTAAAATAGTTTGAAATGTGGCACTAGATACAGCTACAGGATTAAACCAACACCGCAGGGACCAACCACCCTGTCCTAAGGACGTAAAACTACTGGAACTTATATAGTCGCTAGAACCATTTAAAACATTGCTGGTACCTGCTCCCCCTAAAGCACCTGTACCGAATTTGAAAGAAGTAGTTTGAACTTTCGCACTTCCATGGGCAGTCCATGTATTCCCAAAATCATCTAGGAAAGTGGTGCTCCCTGCTGAACCCCCGAACTGAAGAACCGATTGTTGATTCTGAATATAGCTGTAACCATACTGAGGCTGAGCAAGGGTCGATGACCAAGTAACCGCACTAGGATTTACATAATCCTGACTAATGAAGGAAGTATTGCTCGCAGGAAGGGTTACGACGCTCGCTACATCTGAAGTTAAAGTCGCTATGTAATCCTTAACTCCCAATGCAAACGCGGTCCTAACTGGAACAGTAGTAGCTGCCAGATTTATGGCTAGTCCTGTACCTGCACTTAGCATATTGGCATAGCCTGAACTATTGGTAGCGCCTGTTTGCACAGCCTGGCGTGCTCCCAAAACCATACCTGTTGTTATACCGCCTACATTAAAAGACACGGAGTTCACACCGTTGGCTTGCAGACCTCCACCTCCTCCCGGATTCGATCCTACTAAAATGCTCATTAGAAGCTCCTTCGTGTTTTGATTCTAAAAAATCCTGAGGTGATAGCTGCGCTTGCAGTACTTACACCTACGTTGGTAGAGAATCCTAAACTAAATTGATTGCGAGATGCTGTAGCTCCATAATATCCATAGCTGCTACCTGAAATCTGAGTAGGGACCCGTTCATTGGTTCCACTAACATCATCAGCAATTGTAGGATCAATTGTGTACTGCACTGTTCCTATATTATGTGTCTTGCTATATACTGTACTAGCTGCTACCGCAAATAATCCAGAGTCATACCTGCCATTTAAGGCGTAATTCACAACCGACGATATGCCTGTAACACCTGCCGTTGTTTCTCCCACATAAACACGGTTCTTTGCTGTAAAGGTTGGATTAGTTCCTGATACACCAGACGCGCTTGATACTTGGTACATAGTCATCAATGGAATGCTAAACCAGTCACTGGCGTATCCCTGAGTAGCTACGTTAGGAGCTTGAGTTGGTACTGCGTAACCTACTCCGTTAGGATGTTGGCAATAAGGCAGATACTCAAACTTATCTATGTAACCTGTAAAGAATCCCGCAGGTGTTGTACCGCCCTGTGCACCAACACATAAGGACGTGATAGGACATATTACACTTGATGAGGTAGCTGAGGTTAATTGTGTGCCATTGACATAAAGACGATATACTCCTGCTACTGCATCGAATGTAAATTCAACAAAATACCAAGTACCAACTACAGGAACCAAAGCCGCGGTAATCCCAGAAGCAATATCCCAGGACGTACCAGTACTGGACGCCCATGCTGAAAATGAATAAGTGCCAGCATTGTTGTAAACGCCAAATTCTACGCCGTACTTAGCATCATTGCATGCCCCAACTACAGTCGATAAAAATGTAGAAGCAGGAAGAACAGTTGGATTAACCCATGCTCTTAAAGACCAACCAGTTTTACCTAGTGAGGTAAAACTGGTGCTCTTCAAATAATCACTGGAACCGTTTAAGGCATTGCTAGTTCCTCCACCACCTAAAGCTCCAGTACCAAATTTAACCTGGTTAGTCTGGACTTTAGCTCCGCCTTGTGCTACCCATGTATTTCCAAAGTCATCTAGGAATGTAGTAGAACCTGCCGAACCTCCAAATTGAAGGACAGATTGGCTGTTCTGCACATACAAGTATCCATACTGAGGTTGGGCTAGAGTGGAATTCCAGGTAACCGAGGTAGGGCTAACGTAATCTTGAGATATGAAAGACAAGGCACTAGCAGGCACACTAACCACGCTACTGGTATCGCTACTAAGAGTAGACACGTAATCTTGAACTCCAGCTGCGAATGCCGTCTTCATTGGGACCGTGGTGGCAGCAAGGTTGAGTGCCAATCCAGAACCTGATGAAAGCATGGAAGCATATCCACCTGTAGTAGAACCTGATTGGACGGTTTGTCTAACACCTAACGTAAAACCACTCGTAATTCCTGAGGCATCAAATACTACTGCTGGCGTATCATTCACCTGCAGCGTTCCAGTTAACCCTGAGGAATCCGCTACTATTGTTGTAATCATTAAAAACTCCTTCGGGTACGTACTCTATAAAATCCTGTAGTTGCGCTTGCATTAGCAGTTGAAATACCTGGAGCGGTACTTCCTGAAATAACAGATACCTGGTTTCGTGTAGCTGTTCCTCCTGAATACCCATAACCTGTAAAACTATTTGAAGTAGCTACTCTCTCATTAGTTCCATTGATATCATCTGCAAAACTTATATCTACCGCGTATTGAGATGTTCCAATATTATGGGTTTTGCTATAGGTTATATTACCAGCAGCAACTGCAAATAAGCCTGAATCGTATCTTCCATTCAAAGCATAATTCACGACCGAGGAAACTGAGGAGGTTCCTGTTACTGCCTCACCTACATACACTCTATTCTTGGGAGTGAATACAGGATTTACACCTACACCTACCGAAGGTCCAGACACCTGATACATCTGCATGTTTGGTATCGAGAAGAAATCCGAAGCGTAACCAGACGTACCTGCCTTCGATAAGGCCGTTTGCGGTGTGAACGTCACTCCGTTCGGATGTTTGCAGTAAGGAAGGAATTCGAATCCCTGAATCGATCCTGCCCAGAATTGACCAAAGGCAGTGGTAGCCCCTATAGCAAGTGTCGTAATCGGGCAAAGAATACTCGCGCTGGTAATGGTCAAATTACTTTCGGCAACACCGTTAACATAGACAAAATATTTACCTGCTACGGCATCGTATGTTACCTCAAGATCATAAGCCGTACCATTAACAAATGTGGTATTACCTGCCACCCCATTAGCTATATCAAATGAAGTTCCTGTACTGGATAAAGCAAAAGAAATTTTACTAGAAACGAAGTTCACTACCAGACCGTAGTTTGCGGCATTGGCAAAATAAAACAGACTGGAGGTTGTCGCAATGGAGGTCGGAATAAACTTGCAACGAACTGTCCAACTAGCCTTACCTAAACTGGTTATAGCTGTTGACTTCATATACGAACTGGTACCGTTGAAGACACCCATATACGTTCCAGCTATAGCTGGTGAGGTATTGCTAAAGGTTACTGCATTGTTGGTCCAGGTATTACCAAAGTCATCCAAGTTGGTATTATTTAAATCCAGTTTAGCTTGAGCGGCTTGGTTGAAAGAATAACCATACTGAGGTTGAGCAAGAGTAGAATTCCACGCCACAGACGCCGAACTCACCCAGTCCTGAGATACGAAGGATAGATTCGAGGCCGGTAGCGTCACCACACCTGCGGTATCGGCTGTCAGTGTAGCTATGAAGTCTTGGACACCTGCAGCAAATGTGGTGCGCATATTAACAGAAGTAGCCGCCAAATTCACAGCTAATCCTGTTCCTGCACTTAACATGCCTGAGTAGCCAGCAGAAGTTATGGCTCCATATTGGACTGTATTTCTGGTATTGGTTAGACTATACCCACTTGTAATTCCATTGGCGTCGAATACTAAGGAATCGACACCTCCGACTTGTAACGAGCCACTTAAGCCTGTGGCATTAGAAACTAGTGCTACAGTCATAATTTTTCCTTAGACGATTACCCAACGCGAACCTGTAGGTATAGTAACGGTTATTCCATTTGCTACCGCAATAGGTCCAGCCGATACCGCGTTTTTATTAGTTGTTATGGCGTAGCTTATGCTCACGGTTTCTGCATTCTCGTAGAACACGTCACTGCCTGTCCCACCACTGGCTCCACCTGTACCTGAAGGAGTTACCCATGCAAGAGATGTACCATTCCAAGTCAACGCTGTACCAGCAGTAGTTGGTGCGGTAACAAAACCGGTAACACCCGTTCCTGTTTGGTAGTTCACCTGATTAGCTGCACCACCTGCGACCGCAGTAGCTAATGCCGCAGTTCCTCCAATACTCAAACTAGCGGCTGTGCCGGTCGCATTGGTTAATACAACGGCAGACGGCGTACCTAGATTAGGTGTGGTCAAACTTGGTGATGTATTAAGAACAACAGAACCTGTACCTGTTGACGTAGTTGTTCCTGTACCACCATTGGCTACAGCTAGAGTGCCCCCAAGGGTTATGGTACCTGATCCAGTAATAGGACCGCCTGTGGTAGTTAAACCTGTAGTACCTCCGGACACTGCAACCGAGGTAACGCTACCTGTACCTTCCGCAACCCATGCAAATGCTGAACCACTCCAAGACAACAACGTATTTGCTGTACCCGGTGCAGGAACAAAACCTGTTACACCTGCACCCGTTTGGTAATTGATTTGATTTGCGGTTCCACCAGCCACGGATGTAGCTAAAGCGGCTGTTCCTCCAATACTCAAGCTACCTGCGGTACCTGTTAAACCTGTACCTGCCCCTGTGAAACTTCCACCAGTTATCAAACCAGAAGCAGCAGCAGTGGTAAGTGAAACTAAGGAAGTAATGTCTGAGTTAGCACCGGATGCTGCCGCACCCAGGCTAGTACGCGCACCTGCCGAAGTTGTTGCATTCGTACCCCCATTAGCCAATGGTAAAACGCCAGTCACACCTGTGGTGAGCGGTAAACCTGTGGCATTGGTAAGTGTAGCTGCGGAAGGAACACCTAGATTCGGAGTGGTTAAAGATGGGGAGGTACTGAGCACCACAGAACCTGTACCTGTAGATGTCGTAGTACCTGTACCACCATTAGCAACTGCCAGCGTACCGCTAAGCGTAATAGTTCCTGCACCTGTGATAGGTCCACCTGATGTGGTCAAACCTGTGGTACCCCCAGATACAGCAACGGAAGTTACGGTACCTGAACCTGAAGGAGATGTCCAAACAAAGGCTGTACCATTCCATGTAAGTATTGTATTGGAAGAACTTGGTGCAGCTATGAAACCTGTAGTACCTGAACCTGTTTGGTAATTTATCTCGTTGGCAGCACCTCCAGCAATAGCTGCTGCTGTGCCTCCTACATTCAAGCTACCTGCAGTACCTGTCAAGCCCGTTCCGGCACCCGTAAAACTGCCAGCAGTAATAGTGCCAGACGCAGTTGCGGATACCAAAGAAGCCAATGATGTGATGTCGGTATTGGCACCAGGTTTGGCACCTATCTGTTTAACCGATCCACTATGATCTTTGGAAAACAGAATTTGATCAGCTAAGTTGACTGCCAATTGACCTTCTGCCAGCTGACCTGCTGTAGGCACAGTCCCCGAGGTATTTGATCTTAAGTTCTGTATGATGTTAGCCATGTAAAATCCTATTGGTTATTTATTCTCACAATTCTTTAAACTACGAGTAGGTACCTGAATCCAATTCAAGATCCTGAACGTCAAACTGGATGTTGCCTGCCGTGGTAGTTACTCCAATACCGTTACCACCTGTCAATGCCACGACTCCAGTTTGTGCATTTAAGGCTGAAACTCCTGCCCCAGGAGAACTAGAAATAATTTGTACTCCATAAACAGCAGTACCTACCGTCAAGACAGAACCTGACTGTAATACACCGTTCTTAAAAACGATATTATCAGATGGTAGAGTTACAGGAGTAATTACACCGTAGTACACAGCCAAGTCGTATCCCCGTATGATCGCTCGGGATACCTCAATCTCAGGTAAGGCAAACCGCCAACTATTTCCGTCATATACATACAGGCCGGGAGAACGTGCTCCCTCTGTTTGGGATAATATTACTGCCTCACTTGCTGACGCACTAAGAACAGATAAGGACGTAACAGCAGGAGCATTAAAGGGACCTGAAAAACCATTTTGATAAATGGTTAACGGAAAGGAGAATGACATGGCTATTCCTTGAATATATTTTGGGCTTTATGCAGTACCTCAAGACGTTCAGGTACTGTAGAGGGAGAACCATTTATAGTAGTAGTCATCGCAGTGAATTGGTCTGCATCAGCAACCGCATTGAAGTGATGCGTATTCCAGAACCAACCTGCCGTTAACCAACGAGTTTCAAAATCTGTACCAACTAAGGCAGGATTTGTGTAAAGAAGGTAATCCGAAAATAATGCCTGAGATGCCGCCTTATAATTATCTGCGAAGGTAAGATTGAAAGCGCCTTGACCGCGATATTTCCAACCATCCCCCGAGGCTACATTTCCATTACCATAGCGATTGGCATATATCATGTTGGCAAGCTTCTCTGGATTATTGATGTAATCAGGAGCGTAGGCTTTTTCGGTATTGCTCTGATCCATGGTGAAGTGGGTAGGCCAAACTTCAGGTAAACGTTCCGCCGTTCTGTAGTTCAGGTTCTCTTCCCATTTTGTGTAACCTTCTGTCTCGAAATATGATTGAGACATGAAGTAACATAACCGACGCACGTTAGTTATGTCGAATCGAATCAACATCGGATTCAGTGTTGCTACCGCTGAATCCAAGCTTGTTGTCGGGATCGCGGAAGCAAATTGTTTTAGCTGTTGAGCTGTCACTACCATCTGGAACTCCTATTACGGATAAGGTTGCTAACGTAAATCGTTGACTTGAGGATTTGATTGGATTCACTTCATAATTGACATTAACAACCACGTTATAATTCCCAACCGGAAGGTTGTGATAGGTCAAAACAGAATAGGTATCCTGATGACGTTTTAAAAACAAAGCAGGCGTTACCATTATCAATTGACCATCTGTATCTATGGTCGTTGAATATACATAAAACGCCTCGTTAGTAATCTTACTTAATTGAGGAACGCGGATTACAGATGATTGACCGTAGGTTTGCGTTACCACGGCTATAGGCTGAATGCCTTCTAAGCTAGTTGGAGATTCCTGAGCCCAATATAACGCCAACATAACAGATGACGCGGATAAGGTGGCTCCCAGTCCTAGCAGGATCTTCCCTAAGTGCATGAAATCTCCTAATTAGTTTTTGTCCCTACGCTTATATGAGCTAAATCGAATTGAACCGAATTTGTCTGAATTGGATTCCCAAGGTACCTAACGTAAGCTACCAAAGAATATTCTCCTGGAATAATCGTGTCCGGTAATTTGACATTTACCGTATCTAGTTTCAGGTCGTCCTTGTCCACAACGGTCTGAGGATATCGGTAGGCGAGATTACCTGCCATGTCCATCAATTGTAAATTGTAAATTACCTTGGGTCCGGAAACCCGCATACTAATCTTTGGTTCAAGCTTGGTAGAAGAGCCTTGCTCCAGATTTACCCAACTAGTATGTGGGGCAGACACTCTAACATTGGACGCTGGCTGGACAGACCAAGCTATAGTGGATATTACCAACGTAGGAACTGCAACTAAGGAACACACTGCAAAAATTGAATCAACAGTAGCCTTGTATTTAAGGTACACGGCACTTTGTAGTGCGATCTTTATTTTCGCAGGTAAGAGGATATTAAACATATTAGTGCTCCGGGTTTTCAGACATAGTAGATTTTTCGACTATTGGCTGTACCGCTGGAAGCGAGGTAGGCTCCTGTGGTACTGCTGGCTGTTGTAATCCCGGAAACTTGGTTCGCAAGAAATTCTCGAACTCCACCCAGGCCCGATTACCCATTAATCCCGATACTGCAATTATGAACGGTAGTAATGTGGAATCGATGTTACCCCATTTGCAAATCCAGAAGGTCATCACACCAGTAAAACCTGAGGTGATAATTTCTATTAATGCTCTACCTATAACAAATTTCTGCATACTATTCAGGTACTTAACAAGACCTGCACAGGCTGCTACGGCTATTACCCACACGTAGGTAACTAGTGGATAGCCAAAGGCCTCTTTTTCCATTAACAGGACTCCTATAAGTTTTGTACCGCTTATTCATAAGCTCTGCACTTGTATAAAATTTGATAGTAAGCTATTGCGTACTTAGTAAATAAGGTGTGAAAAGGAGCTTTATATGAATAACAAACCACCAACCTGCATCATTTTTCATGGTGTAGCTATGTCGGATAAGGCGAATCTTGTGTCGGCTGATCCAAGAGGTTTAGCTCTATACGTGGATATGTGTGCACGGAATAATTTGTCAATACCTGTAACTGCCGATAAATTCAAATTCAATGTGGAAACCGAGGTCAATGAAGCCTTTAAATCGGTTAAACATAAATACAAAATCCTTCTGCACGATTGCCAACAAGATGAGGAACTTATATCCTTTGAGGACTATTTGATTCACATGCATCTGATAGTGGATGTCGAACAAAATGATTATTACTCTTTCAGGATTAACTAATGCGTAAAACGTTGCTGTTTGTGGATGGGAATTTTTACATGAACCGAGCCTGGCACGTTATTCATACCGAAAATTCCATTGGGCGCGCACTAGGCGCCCTGATGACCTCAATGATATGCCGCGATGCCATAACGGTAAAAGCAACTCATGTTATCGTAGGTTTCGATGGTATGAGTTTTCGATACGACATTTATGATGATTACAAACACTCCAGAAAGAAAAAGACAAAGGGTAAATCCAAGTCGGATGAAACCACTAAGGAGATTTATACCTACATGAAAGATGTCCAGATGTACATAGGTGATGCAGGAATTCCTTTCGTGCATCCTCCCAAGCATGAGGCAGATGATGTCGGTGCAGTCTGTGCTGCTATGGGATCAAAAGACCTGCGAGTGGTTATAGCCACTAAGGATAAGGATTCAATTCAACTCCTTAATCCTAATGTGGTTATGTATAATTCAAACATCAAGTATCCTAAAAACCCGTATACGCTGGCTGATATCGCCATTAGTAAGTACGGAGTCGAGTCTCACCAAATGGTAGATTACCAAACGCTGGTGGGAGATAAGGGAGATGATGTTCCAACCTTGTTAGGTCCTGCCAAGGTCAAAAAGATATTAGCCAAATATGGATCAATCCGAAACTGGTATAAGAAGGGACCGCGCGGCGGCAAGAGATGGCTGACGGAACACAGTGAGGAGATTTTACGGAATCGTAAATTGGTACAACTCATCGATGACTGCATTGAGATTGATATAAACGATCTAAAAGTACCAAGGCTGACGAAGAAGGTTCAATCCTTCCCGTCAGCTTGGCACGATTACCAATCCTTTCTGTATCCCAAAAGCCGAGGTCTCTTTTAAGCGGTAGTGCTTGTAGACGCTGCCGGCGTGGCTATAACTGCAGGTGCTACTGGAGGCGTGGATGCCGCAGTAACTTCTGCCACCGTAGTTCCTGTAATCGATAGAGGGCGTGCTGTGGGTGCGGAGTCTAAGGCATCCAGTTTAGCCCTTAAATCGGACTTCCACTTATAGGTAAGCACAATGGAATCCAGAAGAGGTACCAGCTTTTGTGCATACCAATCCGCAAAGGACAAATACGGATTACTATCGGTGAACACTGGCGTTTCATAGGTATACAACATAGAATTGCTTACAATGTTGCTACCTCTCTGCGCCTGCAGTGTGAATTGAACAGCCGTAACATAATCCGAATTACCATTCAATGTCGTGGTATACGGAGTTACTCCTGTATAGGTAAAAGTTACATCATCCGTTGCTGCCATTATCTTCTCCTTGTCGATTAAGTTTTGCTGTCAATCTGCGGACAACATCTTCCAGAATTTGTAAACGCGCTACAGCTTCTTGCAACGCCGCGCCTAATATGGCAGTGTGCGCTTCATTAACGATTGCCAGTTTACCATCTTCCCGTTCCATAACAGCTTCGGGCACTTGCGCCTGCAATGCTTGCGCACTTGTTCCTGCCCTGCGTAGTTTGGTATCATCATCAATCAGTTCATAGGTAAAGTATTTCAAATTCATTACCTTACGAATAGCATTGGTCAACGAACCTAATTTATGTTTCATTCTCATATCTGACAGCGCGGTAGCATTGGTAAAGTATCCATTGCCTCCGGTATCTACATAAGCCGGTGTACCTCCTGCGCCGTTACCAAAGTACGTGTTTCCCCCTGATGTAAGATTCAGGTACAAACCATTACCTCCCGCCGCACTCAATTGGAGATTCGTGGTTGAATGAACCGTAGGTGATTGGATTCCTGTGAATACTGCGGCACCTGCACTACTTACGGATGCTACAGACCCGCCTGCCCCATTGCCGATGGAAACACCTCCAGTACCCGACGTGTAGTTCAGGAGTAAGGCATTGGCTCCCGTGCTACGTACTTCCATGGTTGTTGTACCTGTCAGAACGCCTGCAACGGCAGCATTAACGTCAGCTTGTGTCAAGGTTACTGCACCGTACCGGGTGTTGAATGTCAGAACCTGATTCTGAGTCCATTTGTGCCACAAGCCACCGATGGATACGGCAAGATCACCTACCGCCCAAGATGTGATTCCATCCAAAGCTGTTGTACCTGCGGTAGCTACTCTATAGATGCGACCTTCCGCCGTTACCTGAATAGTTATATTGCCTGAGGCATTTGGGTTAGGCGCGTCACACTGAATCTCACCTGTAGCAAGCAGAGATTGATTCGGGAAATCCTCAGCATGGGCTAGAGTAACTACGTTGGTATTGGCATTCCAGGTACCTGCTAACTCCAAAGTACCAATAGAGTTTTGACCTACAGGCAATCGACCATACAAATAATTGTACGTAGACGTTGAGGAGCTGCCTGAATTCGCGGTCAACTCACCTGGGATATTTCCAGGTGTACCTATTTCTAGAGCAGAGAAAGCCCCCACATCGGAAGCCACCAGAACCACGTTGCCGGTAGAGTCAGGACTCTTACCTGCTACTGTTACGATATCTGTGGACAATACTCCAAGACCAGTTATCTGTAAACCTCCTCCTACCTGTACCGCACCTGGCATAGTGGTAGTTGCTAAAGCAGGTGTGCCTCCAATCAGATTCCAAGAACCCCATACACCTGAGGTGTATGTACGCCAAAAGCCAGAGGTCGATCCCATAAAGCGCTGCACAAGATCACCACCTGTTGTTCCTGCTATCATTGGAATAATTTCCAATGTACCGTAGGTAGCGGGTGCATTAGCCATAGCACCTGTACCTGAGTTGGTAAAGAACAAACCTGACGTTTGGAAAGTATTCAAATCCGAACCAGACGGAATAGCCTGAGGATCAACCAGACCGATGCTTCCAGGATTCGTTACGTTACCTGAGGAGTCAGGACTCAATCCACCTACAGTTTTCACTGGAGGGAAACCTAAATCAAGAACTCCTGCATTGCTGGTAAGGTTTCCTGTTAATGGTAATTTGACTCCACCCAAGGTAGTCGTTGATGCCATAGGCAACGTATAGGCGGCAGGTGTGTTGATCAAATCTGTATAGCTACCCGTTTGAGCCACGGTAGCTAAACCTGGTATATTGGAAGCAGTAAGAACCACCACACCTGTGTCACCATTTATGGAAGTAACCACACCAGCCATAACTGCATCGAAGGATAAAACACCTGTGTTATCAACAGATAAACCATTACCTACAATCACTCCTCCAATTAAGGTTGTGGTCGCAGGACGTAATATAACATTTGACGATGATAAAGGCTGGCGCTTGAATACGGTGAAGGTATCACCTACAGCAGGTGTAACTGCCATCATGGTTGCGAAACTTAAGGTGGCCAACCCTCCACCCGTAACTACAGTTTTTATGTAACGACATATGGAATAATTAACCCCTGAGGTGAATTCCAGGATCAATTCCCCAAAGTAATCGGGATCCATATCTGTGGTATATTGGGATAACGCAATGGTTACGGATTGCGAATCAAATCCTACCACAGTGCCTACCGTTTGATTAATATAGGCATAGCAATCGAACGACCACAAACCGTTACGATCGGTGAAAGCTAACATAGGTGTTTGCGAACCAGACGCAGATTGAACCACGTAGGCATTAGGCGTAGCCTCTGCCGATTGAGGCAGAACATCTGGAGATTGGATAACTGCCAAACGGAATTGGTTATTTGATTCCCCAATATCCATCCACATTTCATAGTTGGTATCTACTATTGACAAGTAAATATCGAGACGAACACTGTTACCAGGATCAACACTGGTTAATGCCAGTTTCTGTATTAAGGTAGAGGAGCATCCTATGGCAAACAATTCTCCATTGGTCATGTAGAGACCGAACTCACCCCAGGCAAAAGGGCCGACGCTATAATCCATATAGCAGCCGTATTTAATCACATTCGCATTAACTGCAACAGGTGAGGACGGTGCACCCGAAAATAAAAGGCTGCCGTGAATATCAGTATCTGTCGGTTCTGGGGTATAATTATAACCACTCCCAATCTTGAAAAGGGATAAGGCAATAGGACCAGTAGCTGCCTGAAGAGCTGCAACTCCAAGATCGGTAATTTGGACATTCATCTGGAAATGCTCCTTGTTGTGAATTTCATACGTACACATTAAATTAGAAGAGTGCTAATGGCAAAGAAAACTAAAGTTCAAGATCCTAGAGTCACATCCGTGATCTCAGAACTAGGTAAGGTGTACTCGGATGGACTAAAATCTCTCCATACGTCCAAAGGTGATTTATCGCGTATGAGGTATCTACGCCCATCCCAACTTCCGTTCTGTCCTATAAACTTCTTCACCATAAATGCTAGCCAAGGCCCCTTGCGTATTCAGGATATGGAGTCTGCATTCTATACATCTATAGGTACAACCGTTCATACAGTAGTTCAAAAGTACCTTAGCCACTCTGGTAAATTTCTAGCGCGTTGGACGTGTAAGCAGTGTGGTAAGGTGCGCAAGATATCGATGAATAATCAGTGTTGCGACTTCACTATGGAGTATGATGAGGTTCTGATACGGCATAAGGGAGTGGTAGGTCACATAGACGCTATCTACCGAGACAAGTACGGGGATTATTGGATTCTGGATTTCAAAACTACCTCAGTAGCCTCTGCTTTGGCTAAATCCCGCAACCCAGGTATCTCCTATGAAGAGCAAATTGAGACCTATGCCTACTACGTAAGAGAGCAATATGGCATTACTGTTAAGGGTGTATTGCTCATGTTCATCAAACGGGATAGCCCAAAAGCTCCTATTATGTTCGGTCGCGTTCTTAAGGATATAGACTTCGATGTAGTTGCTAAGCGCATTAAGAAATATAAGAAGATGCACCATGAAGTTTTGCATATCGAAACCTTGAAGGAAGCAAAACAACTTTTGAAGAAGTATGGTAAATGTAATAACCCTATGTGTGATACGTGTGGTTCATATCGTTCATATGAGGATGCATTTATCAATGCCTACCACAGAGGGAAAAGCATGAAATACCTACCTCTGATAAACGTTGCAAGTAAATAAGGGATACATTAACCCAAGGAGCATTTATGTTATACGACCTTCCAGATAATAAAGGGACTATTGATCCTGAAGCAATTGACTACATTAGTGGTCTTGAATACAAAGCCTGCCATCCTAGAGATGGTAGTGGTTTGGAGCTTTCATTGTCATTCCGCGTTGTTATGGCTAACGGGTACGTTATCGTATTCGGTCGCCGCGTTACCAAGAGTTTGGCTGATGATGTACATGGGTATAATCATTACTTCACTAACCCGGGTCTTCAATCGGAATCGGAAGATGAAATGAGGGATGCGTATGAGGAAATTCTCGGCGAGTTTCGGAACGCTATAAAGAGTAAATGGGAGGTTACACATGGCTAAGGTAAAAGAAATCTCCGTCACAGTATCGAAGACCTTTCAATTCAAACAGTTTGAACCATCCCATGTATCAATCACCGAGACCTTAACCCTGGCTCCAGAGGACGATAAGGATGAGGTGAAGAAGAAAAGTTATAAACGTTGTAGCGACACGGTAAACGAATTGCTTCTCAAAGAAGGTAAGCGTTACCAAGAAAAGAAAGGTAAATGATGGTTGAAGAAAATGCATTGCACAGGAAGTACAGGCCTCAGGTATTAGAAAAGTTAATCGGTCATGAGGCAGCGGTAACACGTATGCAAGGTATGGTGGAGTCTGGTAAGATTCCAAACGCATTACTGATTACAGGCCCGTCTGGAGTAGGCAAGACAACGTTCGCCCGAGCCATTCACCATGCAATCAATGGTTTGAAGAATCACCAAGATTATCTGGAAGTCAACGCGGGTTCGGAACGTACTATTGATGACGTACGGAGCTGGATTCAAACATCCAAGTTTCGTCCGCAAGGTAAGCGCAGAATCTTGTTAATCGATGAAGCGCAGGGGTTACTTAGTAATGCCCAAGCTACAGATTGTTTTTCTGGCGACACTGCTGTCCTAACAGATAAAGGAGATCTCACAATGAAAGAGATTCATGAGATTACCGATAAAGGCGAGACAATTAAAGTTGCGTCTTTTAATCACAAAACTCAAAAAACGGAATTCAAAGCTGTGGTTGCTTCCCGTAAAAAGGAAAATGCCAAACCTATGGTGAATATAGGTTTGGCAAGATGTACAGAAGACCATCCTGTGTGGGATTCGGGAATAGCATGTTATGTAGATGCTAAAGATGTAACCTCTATGTTGACTATCAAAGATTAAAATCTTTTTCACCTGCTAGGAAGCCAGAGTGTAGTCTTCCTAGCCTTTTATAGTCATTTTCCCAGACGTAGATTACATTATATCCTAATTGATTTAAGGTTAATAATCGGTGCATTGTCTTTTTATACGCCTCTTTTTTAATTGGATAATTTTTAGGATTACCGTGAAAGTAGTCTCCTAAAAATTCAAATACTGTTCTTGTTTCTTTGTGGTATCCATCTAACCTTATTTTCTTTCCGTTTAATTCAAGGGTCTTTTCTTTGGATCCGTGTCTTCCTTTGATACACACGCCATAGTATTCTTGTAATTCATTTATCCAAGCAAAACCTATAGAAGACCTGTCCTGCTTTACCTGTAGTCCTCGTCCAGTCGCATACTTGTAAATATAGTTGTTAGTAGATTTTAATTTCATCTTAAATCCTTTTAATTAAGCGTTAGCTACGTAACTCATGAAAACTTATCCGCATAAAATTAAGGTAGAAAAAACTACCCCTGAAGAGGTCGTTTATGACCTACAGATTGAAGACAATGAGAATTTCTTTGTAAAGGTGGAAGATGGTAGATACGGATTGGTGCATAATTGTTTGCTGAAGCCTTTGGAAGAACCTAGTCCGTCTACTTTATGGATTCTGTGTTCCATGGATCCGGCTAAGTTCAAAGTTGGTAAAGGTATTGCAATCGCAAAACGTTGTACTCAGATTGTTCTTGAACCTCACACGTCGGCTGATCTGTTGAAACAAGCACGGCGTATCGCCAAAGGTGAAGGAATGAATTACGTCCTGGATGAAGAGAATAAATTACTCAAATCCGTGAGCCGTAATTGTGAAGGTGACATGCGTACCTTGGCAAACATAATGCAGGCAATGCAACAGTATTACGATGGCATCAAAGGGAAGAAACCAAAGATGCTATCCAAGGAACACATTGGTGAGGTCATTAATTCCACTACCTCCTCAGATGAGGAACACGCCGTTAAGATTCTTACGGCTATCTACGCAGGTTCCTTTGCAGAGGCACAGAAGGCAATTCTGAATATTCAGGATCCCTTCCAAGCTATCCAAAAGATGATGTGGACTAATGGTTACGTTATGAACGATAAGGTTCTTAATGGAGCCAGACATCCTAAGGTATGGGGTAGCGCTGCAGGTAAGATGTTGAAAGATAACCTAGCAGCCATCAAACCAGAAGTTCAATTAGGCGCTCTAGCTATTACCAATGAAGCCTTGGTTGATCTTAAGGCAGCAGTTATGGCAACCGCAGTAGATATTCCTTTGTTGATATCTGCCCGTGTTTTCCGTTTGATTAAAACAATTCAACTGACGTACCCAAAGAAGTAATAAAGGAGTAAACCCATGCAGTTCGTTCGATTTCAAGATGGACTAGTGGTCATAGATTTCACGGATGTAAATATTCAAGCCAATGTGCGTATAGCTGAATGCGAGGTAGGTGACACCCGCTATGTGGGTTTAATTCCACAAGAATGCATACCCGGAACAGGTCATTGGATCTGTAGTTACTCATCTTACGAATTGATTGGAAGTTAAATGGAACATGTACAAGTACCAGAGGGATCCGTATCAATCCCACTCAAGGCAGGTGAACCCGAAGGACCTCAGGTTATCATACCTAACTTCGATATGTCGAAAGTGAATGTTACCAAAGTTGTTTTGCAAATGAAGCATCCTGTCCAGGTGAAACCAAACGGAACTCGGAAGCAACGGCGTACCATCCTTAAACCTTTCATGCTACGCTGGATAGGTACACTGGATACAGTAGCTGAACTGAAAACCAAGATGAGCAAGGCTAAGGCCGGTGATGTATATTACGTCAGGGAGGCAAAGCTGAACTACTTCTGGCATCCTCATCCTACGGAATACATGTCAGCCTTTTTAGGTGTGACTTTGCGACCTACTGTGGATAATGGTGCTATCAAATCCTGTGAAGTAACCGTTCATATGGATGCTAAAATAGGAGTTGATAGCTAACATGACAGCCAGTATCGAAGGTCTTTACGTAGGTTCTACCACTTTCAAGATTTTCGGAGAGATTCCGCCTGATAGGTTTGAGCAGGTAAGAGAGTTAGCTTCCTTGATAGGTGCGGAGTGTGGTAAATTCCTAAAACTAGACCCTCGGACGCGTTCCCATGTAGCCAAGGAAGCCAGTGATTATCTCAAAAGGATTCACTGGCTTCCTTTGCTTGTAACGTGTGACGAGGTTAATAATCTGGTTAGCTACAAGGTGGAGAGGCGCATTGCTCCGCGTACCTTGAACATTGATATCATGTTCGAATACAATTGCCATTTGTCAATATCCTATTCTCAAAGAGCAGATATTCACAAAAGCAATTGATGGATTTAAACACGGAAATAAGATGAATATCTTTAAGTCCCTTCGGTTGAAAAATACCGGACCTTTCAAACAGCAAACATTTAATTTCAAACCTGGTTTATCGGTTATTTACGGATTGAATAAGTCCAACGCCCGCCAGTCAACTAATGCAAACGGTGCTGGTAAGAGTTTTTTCTTTAGCCAAATATCGGAAATTCTCCATGACTCTCCTGTTGTTGGTGAGAAGGCTGACAGAATTAAAAAGGGCGAACGTACTCTAACCTTCGACATCAAGGGCAAGGAAGTAGCGGTAACCCGCAAGAACACGAAACTCCTGGTTAGTGTGGATGGCAAGCCTAAAAAGTTTCGTACTCAAGCAATCTGCAAATCCTGGGTTAAGAAGTACGTACCTTTGACGGCAGAGGACTTCAATACCTATGTCCATATTGATGCCCGTATTCCTCATCCGTTGGTTATGGGTACTACGACCGATCGTCGGCGTTTCTTCTCTTCTTTCTTCTCTTTGGATAAGCTTGATATAGAGCGTAAACTATTCCAAGCTGAATTGTCCAAGCTATCTAAGGTACGCGCGGCCTACCGTGAATTAAAGAATGAATATAAAATCACGATTGAGGATGGTGTAGGTAAGGACGAATATCAGGCAATGAAGGAAAAAGAGGAATTACTCACCACCAAGCTGCGTAAGTTATCCAAACAGAATGATAAGTTGCAGGAGATTGCATCTATCATTACCTTCTACGAAGCAGCGGAAGATTCCATTAAGCGCTTAATGGATATGGTGGGAGACGAACTTACCGTAGACTCCTTCGAGAAGAAATTTGAAGATGTAAAATGGGACTACGCTAAGGATACGAAGGACTTGGAAGAGGCATTGGAATATGAGGAGTACCTTAGGGATAATAGAACTTATCTTAAGAAGTATGAATCCCTCTCTAAGGGAACGCGTAAGCTACTGGTTGAATTAGGCTATCGAAAATCTCTAAAGAAGGTAGAGAAATCCGTAGAGCGGCTAGATGAGATTAATTCAGCCTTGCATCTATTAAAAGATACCTTAAAGAAAACCAAAGCAAACAAACCTGATAAGGTTGAAGACCTTGGATATGATCGGCGTGAGATATTAGCTAAGTTAGATTCTCTAGCTCACCAGAAAGAACATATAGAGAAATTCAAGGAAGGTGTATGTGACACATGTGGGCAATCTGTAAAGGTAAGAGATCCAAAAGAGATCCAAAAAAGGATAGCAAAACTTAAGGATCGCCTAGAGAAAGCCCAAGCGTACACGGATTACAAAAATGATCTTATCGAGTATAAGCAGGCTAAAAAGGTTATCGATAATTGCAAAAGTGAGATCGAAAAGCTGGAAGAGGAAGCTGAACCTCTGCGCAAATATGAATCCATGTACAAGGAACTACGTGGTATGCCGGAGAAGCCTGCTAAGTTCGAAGGTAAGAAATTAGAGGTTAAGGTTAAGCAGCGCATGGTAGACGAAGACAAGGATCGCCTGCACCTTCTCAAGTTCCTTAAGCCAAACATCGAGTTGATTATCGATTACTTTGCTCTAACTAAGGAGCAGATTCAGTCAGCTAAGGATGCATCTGTCCTGCAAAGGAAGATTGAATCCATCAATGAAAAACTTTCGAGTCTCCGAGGTAAATTAGAGGTACAGAAAGCGATTCGTCAAAGAGCCAAACGGTTGAAGGCACGTTTGGTTGAGATGAAGGAGCAGCTAAAGGACGAAGTACCTTGGAAACTTCTGGTAGATGCATATAGCGAGAAGGGCGTTAAGAAATTAGCCATTCAGGCAGTCAGCCATCGATTAATGGAGATTGTGAATCGGTATGCTAAGTTGGTGTTCCCAGAGGACTATACGTTCTCCGTGGAATGGACAGCATCCCAACTGAATTTGTTGGTACACCGTAAGTATGGTAAAAGGATAGAGGTATCAGACGTGCGTAAGCTGTCTGGAGCGGAATCCAAAATCTTCACGTTGATTATGATTCTGGCTTTGCTAACGTTCGTACCGGAACGCAAACGTTCATCTTTGATGATCTGTGATGAGCCGACGGCTAATTTTTCTCCAGAGACAACCAAGGCATTTTCGGAGCTACTTCCAATTCTGAATAAGCTAATACCAACCATAATTATCATTACACCACGCACAGGTGAACGTTACGAGAACGCTACCAACTTTACCGTCGTTAAAGAAAACGGTTATTCCAAATTAGAAAAAGGACACCCCAGTGAAATCACACGTAATACAGGCGTACGGAGTTCCCGGAGAAAGCCCGCAGAATCTCTCATGGGCGCTTGAGGCTTTAGGCATTTCTCACTCCCTTCATGGTGTAGGTCTTACCCGCCATACTTTGCCTGAGATTAGGCATATATCTAAGGAACAACCTTATTGGGTTTGTATTCTTAACGGTATAGATGCTTTGCGCACGCCTATGCCTAAAAAACCTTATATTCTTTTCATCTGCGAGTCCTTCGCACGTTTGCAAACGTGCAATGTAGGTCTCCTACCCTTTTCGTCTTATGATAAGCCGTATTCTTGGAATCTTACGGACGCTTTATTATACGCATCACATAATCCAATAAAAGATGGTTGGCAATTGGTAGAGAAGAAACCATCAATTGAGGACTATGTAAGCCAAGCGTCAAAACCCTCTTTCCTGAATTTTATACAGACAGCACAGTATAAGATTACTCCCTATGCCCTGATGAAGGAAGTAGGTGCATTATGCATTAGCTATCTCAATGGTACTACCTCCCAACGCGAGTTATTTCAACGTTTGAAGGCGAGCCATAAATTTGAGAGATTGTTAGCCATAATGAAGTTAGAAGGCTCCCTCAACCTGCGTAAGGCAGTTGCTCGATTCAAGGAAACACAGGATGTTGAATCGGTAGCTATGGAGTTTGGTGTGGAGCAATTCGAGATTACCTACGTAATTAAGTCAGGCGCTAAACATAAGGAAAAATAATGGCAACGCGTTTAGTTGTTCAACAAATTAATCTGGAAGGTCTACAATATTTGGACATTCCGGATGGCGATCTAGTTTATGACGGACGGGAATTTGGTGAACCTTCCAAAGTTAAATATGTGGCATTAGCAATGTCATCGGTCAATGGGGAAACACTGCCTTTCGTGGAACCCTCGACCAATATTGCAGCCAACGCCTATATGCGATTGAATGTGGTTAGCCGGTCTACCGTGTCAGTTGCAACTCCCAATCCTGATCTGATCTTAATTGAAGACCCTGCAGAAGGTCAGTGCATGTGCGGTTTAACCTGCACAGGTACACGTCTTTCCTACGTTCAAGTTCTACCAGTTATCTAATCATCTAAAAGAGGAAATATGAATACTCAATTTGGCTTACCCTTACAGGAAGCATCTACACAAACCCTTCTGCCTATTATCTCCATGCCGCGTGGTATGTTGTATGGTTATTTTGTAATTGCAGAGACCACGTTCGCAGCAGGTAGTGTTCCTGCAACATTTGCCTTAAACGAAGGAGCCGTAAGCATTCAATCAGTCACTCCTCCCGTAGGTGTGAATGATGGCCACAACTACGGCGTTCCTCAATATGTGGCTGCCGTATATACCGAAGATCAGGCAAAGCTTGAACCGTACGGCGGGTACTCTGCCTTTATCGATATCAACGACACAGGCAACTATGCTATGTGGTTGAATCCTTCCTATGCTCGGCAATTGCGGTCTGGTCGAGGTGTTCTTATCAATTCGTTGCTGGTTAATCCGGCTGCTTACGTCCCACCTGCCCCTGGCTCAGCTACACCACCTAACGTTACTAATGGTACGCAACGTTGGGCAGCCAACCTTACCGTTTCGATCAATCAATTGGGTTGCTCCTTCTTTGACTTCAATTGGATCCAAACGTTCCAAGCAGTAATGGCAAATACGGTGCCCTTCAATGATGCACAGCCCCTGTCGATTGAGATCGTTTCGAATCCTACTGGGGGTGCCTTCAAATCCACAATCGTAGGTGGGGATGGTCAGCAAGCAATGTCATCAGGTGCAGTTATCTTCTCTACTTGCCGTATCATTCGTTTGCAGGATGTTACTGCTGGTGACTACGTGTTTACCTACAAGGTAACAGATACCAAAGGTCTGAGTTCTACCTGCACTCTCACTCTCACTGTGGTATAATTAGTATAAACCTAAGGGTGCATCGGTTAATTCAGGTGCACCCTATCCTTACCTTTAAACCCTTTACCTAGTAAATAGTAGCTGTAACCTTTCATTAACTATAAGAGAATAACTATGCAATTATCCTTGGAAGCCTCGGTAATCCACGAAGCCTTACGTGTTGTCATGAAGTTGGCCGCTCCTGTATCCGGTGCCGTTACCATTCAATCCGATGGTAAAGGTGTAACGATGCACTCTGCGTCAGATGTAAATCGGTGTTCATACAAATTACCAGCTACCGTCAAAGGTAAGGCTGGTGTTTTCGCTATTGCAGTTGACGCCTTAAGTGCAGCTACCAAAGGACGTAAAACTATTGAGATGATTTATGACAAGACGGTATTAACCATCAAGTCAGGATCTTACTCGACCAAGTTGTCCACAGCAGATGCTCTTCAACTCGAATACGACGAGGAAAAGAAGAGTGACAAGATTAAGATCACAGGTGAACAGGCTGTATGGTTGAAGCAGGCTGTACAAAGTGTGGCTTTGAAACCAACCGCAATTTTGTCAGCATATATGCCTTTGTCTATCAAGCTAGCCAAGAAGGGTGCATTCATTGCTTGCTATGATACCCAGCATATGGCTTTCCTTACATCAAAGGAAATCGAAGGTGAAATGGATCTCACCTTGCCCTTGGATACGTTGCAGGCAGTTCTGGATACATTCAATGCCTCCGCATTCAAGATGGAAATGTCCGCAGCTAACCTATACGTCACCAATGCACTGATTAACGTTGTTTTGGCTTTACCGCAGGCAGAAGAGAATGCTTTGACTGCGGAAGAGGTTCGTATGAAAGCCAAGGAGGCTTCGGATATCAACGGTAAGCAGATTGAAATTCCCAAGAAGGAAGTAATTGAGTTTATCGATAACGCCCGTTCCGTAATGACAAAGGAACGTGGAGAACTGAATATCTCCACAGAACCAGGTAAGGTGAAGTTCATGGTAACTACGGTGAACGGATCTTCCAAGGTTACAATCAAGGCCAATGTTAAGAAGGAAATCAAGATCGATATCGATTATGAATACTTCGAGGAAGCTATCCGCAAGTGTGAGGACTCGGTTATTATGAAGGTCGTAGGTCAGGACTTCATTATGTTCCAACAAAAGAAGGCAACAGTCCTGGTAGCCCTAAATCAAGGTACAGAGAAGGAAAAGGAATGAGGATACCTGCTGATATATCTCGTGGCATTTTCTATTCCTTAAACGAAGGTTACGTATTGCTAAACCGAGATATGAAGCAGGGTATGAAACTTGTGGTTGGTGCGGAACTATCAATCAAATGCATGTTCCAGATTCGAAACCTTTTGTTTGAGGACGTGCGTGTAGGCTTCATCTTTACATCAGGTTTCGAGATTACTAATCGAGGCGGTTATTTATTGACCTTCTTAAAAGGTAAAAGCCCTGCTGAGGAATATGATGTCTTACTCAAGGATGACTTCATTGTTCTGTATGACTATCCAAATAGAGGTACCTTGGCAATTTCCCCTTTGGTGAGCGACGAAGTTTTAACCATTTTCCAGGAGCAATAATATGTTCAAGTTACATCCTCACCAGCTCAAGTTGATGGACAGGAAAATAAATGGCTGATAAGAAATTAAAAATAAGTAATCCCCGAAAACAGATCATGGGAGCCTTAAAGGAAGATTCTGACTTCAAAAAGTTCCGTAAGATCGTTAAAAGGGTCGAAGAACGTTTGAAGATTCAGGAATTCCTAAGTGAAGCTAAGGCATTGCACGCAGGACGTACCAGCCGTAAACTACATGAGAGGAAGCAATTCAACCCCAGAGCCTTGATTGAAGCCTCCACCAAGGACCTCTCTATTCGCTCCCGTTTGGTAGAAATCAGAGTGAACGTTTCTGTTAATCTATCCAACCTTGAAGAGGCGATAGATGCCGTCAAGCGTTACATATCAACAGAGTTTTATGATGCTTTGTCGGAATACAAAACCGTAGATCTTAAGAAATCCTTAATCGATAGAGCAATTGCCAGACCTTTGGATATGATGAGTGACACCAAGAGTCTTATCGAAGTTCTGGATATTTTAATCCGCGATATAGACCAAAGTAATTTCCACATGAAAACAATGATCGAAGCTTTGAAGCTCCTTGATGATTCGAAAGGTAAAACAATATGACCGTTACTTCGTCTTCCCTGGTTAGTGCGATTAACCCTAAAGGGTACTCCTTGTCCCAATTATCACAAACCTTTGTTAAGGTTACAGGGGAACAGAATGGAATTCGCTATACAGGATTTATAAATCCTCTTGATGATCCTTACAGCATGGCATTCGGATACACCACAGACCATTCGAATAGCGTGCCTACGATCACCACATTCGTTAACGGTACACCTGCAGATGATACACAGGCTCTAATTCTTAACAAGTTCTATCAACTAATCGATAAGCAGAAGGTGTACATGCCTATTGCTTCATTTGAAAATGTGGAATGGAGTTTCGATATTGACACTATGTGGAATGCATCTGCCATGTTTGAGGTATGGAATTCCAATATGACTTTTAAAGTTAATATGACCATTACTACCTTCACATCAATTCAACACTTTATTGCAAGCAATAAGAGTTACTACAATGATGTTGTAATTGAGATTAGCACAAAGTAAATAAACGGATACACCGATAAACGCTCAGGGATCCAAATGTCCGAATTAAAAGTTGTAGCTCGTGAAGCGTTCTTTATCAAAATAGAGGACATAGGTAAGAAGTTGAAAGATAAGATTATCGATCATTATACTTACCGCTTTTATGAGGAAAAAAGTTGTAAAGAATGTGAGTGGTTGATTGAGCGCCACAGTGATAATTGTGAGGACTGTGCCGCTTATAAAGGTGGCATTCAGATGGCCAAGATTGAAAAGATAGGTGATACCAAATATCTATCTACACCTATAGGTGACAAAGCAGGATTAACCAAACTGCTCGAAAAGAAAGGCCATGAAGTAAAGCTCAGGAAGAAGCACAAGGATACTGACTTCAAACGACCTATCAAGTTCACAGGTACCCTAAAGCCAGATCAGAAGCAAGCAGTTAAGGCTATTTTCAAATACAAGATGGGTGTGGTGAAAGCTCCTCCGCGAAGTGGCAAGACCGTCCTATCTTCCGCAGCTGTTTGCATGATCGGTAAGAAAACAATCATTTTAGCCGCTCAGCACTCGTGGTTAGCCGGTTTCCGTGAGACCTTTCTAGGATCAAAGACCCAGAAGCCTTTAACCAATGCCAGAGAGAAACGAGTAGGTTACGCCCGCAAGTATGCAGATTTTCTCAAGTATGATGTATGTTTGGTTACTTACCAAACCTTCAATTCCGAAGGTGGTCAGAAACTACTCAAAAAGATTCGTGATCTATTCAACGTGTTGGTTGTTGATGAAGTCCACGGCGCGGCTGCGAACAAATACGCATATGCATTATCACGGTTAAACGTGGAGTACCGTATAGGATTATCAGGAACTCCTTCTCGGAAGGATGGCAGGATGATTCTTGCTTCCAACCTTATGGGTCCTATTATCCATGAATCAATTGTTAAACGTTTGAGGCCAACTATACACCTGACGCGTACAGCTTACTCCAAGGCAGATACAAAGAGTAAAGCTAGGTCAGGCTGGTCATTGATGGTAGGTGCGTTGGAGAAGGACAAGAAGCGTATTAAGTTGATTGCAAAATGGGCTTTGTATGATGTGAAGAATGGGCACATGGTGATGATCCCTTTCACACAGCAGAAGCCTATTGCCATGTGCATAGCCAAGATCAATGAAATGGCAGGGAGGAAGATAGCATATCCCTTCCATGGTAAGATCAGTAAAAATATGCGAGATGAGTATATTGATAAGGCTCGCAATTACAAAATCAAAGTACTGGTAGGTAACGCCAAGATGATGAGTACCGGTATCAATATTCCGCGTGCATCTATGCTCTACGAAGTTACTTTATCATCAAATATGGAGAATTGCGAGCAACGAATATCTCGTGTACTAACTCCCTATGACGGTAAACCTTCCCCGGGCGTTCGTATGTTCTTAGATGATACTGCGGTTCGCAAGCGTTGTTTTGCTAACGAATACTGGGGATGCATTCACAAGGTATTTAAACCCATAATTGCGGATAAGGACCTGACAGCCTTGAAGAGTTATTTTTCAGCGAAGAAGGTAATTAACCACTGGGAATTATAATGCTGAATTGGAGTTCTAATGAAAGAGCTTAAACCCTCTGATAAGAAACGCAAAGTAGATAAGAGTAGATTGAAGAAACCGAAACCAGCCAAGGTTGAGGAAGAATACGAGGAAGATGATAGGCCTATCTACCGATCCCCTACCGAAGATGACGATGCACCTGTAGGTAATCGAAAGATTGAGGTGAAGCAAACTCCTCTGGTTCGGGAGGTAGTACCGGGTCATGTGTTTCGGCAATCAGCTTTTAAATTCCAACCTTCTGCCTTTGGTTTGGAATCGCAAAGACTTAATGAGCGCATCATAGAAGCCTCAGTACAAACTAATTCATTGAGTCTATTCCTAAAGGATCCAACCCGGGCTTTGGTGTATAGCGTTTCCGGTAATCCTGATGAGTCCAAGGCCCGATACTTTGCAGCTTACCTTGTGCAGGAACATATAAAGGCCATGGGGGAATATGCAAATGTAATCTGGTATCCTATGTATGGAGGTTATAGTAATCCTTTGATGGATAGATCCGATGATCTTGGCATGCCTTCAATGATTGTTTTAACCAACCTGACTCCTGTATCAACTCAAATAAAGCTGGAGAAGGCGCGGGATATTCTGGCACGCTATGAGGATATACCTCGCATTGTGGTTAGTGCAGGTATGGATCCTCTATCATTCATGACCACTCGTTTGCATTCAGCTGTTAATGCGTTGGCGTATTTCAGCGAGTCCTTGGTTAAGATGAAAGTCCAAATTATTTAGGAATGAAATGCTGATTACTATTTCCCTGAGTACCATACTAGTCATGTTCTGGATAATTCTCGTACTGTGTATGTGGGCATTCCTTGGCACTAAGCTGTACCTAAAGCAAAGAAGGTGTTCGCATTTACGGTACAGAGAGAATAGAGCGTGTGCAACTATATGCGTTAAGTGTGGTAAGAATCTAGGTTTTATTGGAAGTGTCCGACACCGTTGGGATGCAGAGGAAGAATAACATGACCAATGTCCCCAATGCCACGGTACAGGTATGCGGGCAATAGGTGGAGCTTGCATTCACGGTATTGCATGTCCTTGTCCAAAGTGTTCCTGTAGTTGTAGTACCGTACCTGACACCATTAAGATGTATGGAACTGTAACCTATGGTAATGTAAATATCTAGGGCTAACGGTATCGTCCAAACTTTTAGAAAGAATCTATGACTTTAAAAAGAGAAATAAGTGAGGCGGAGTTAGACGAGGCTGCTCGTAAGGCTCGGAACTTCATCACACTATCAGGTTCCTTAAACTATACATTGAACGAGGTCATGCGTTCCAACGAACCTGACGGAATATTCAATCTGCTGGGTTCCCTTTCAGATGCCGCAATCGCTGCGGTATTAAAAGAAATTCGAAACACACAATGAAAAACGTATTCCTATTTATGGCATGGATAGTAGCTTTATTCGATCATTCAATAGCTGCGATTTTTATAAGCTTCTACGCAGCATGCACAGTATTTGGAGAAACACCGTGAACGACATTAGCATAGATTTGGAAACGTTAGGTACACGCTATGATGCACCCATAGTGTCTATAGGAGCTCAAGTATTTGATCGGAACACTGGTGCTTTAGGTAAAAGCATCTACCTACCCATAGATATAGAATCGTCCCTTTTCTTCGGAAAGGTGGATGCAGCTACACTAAAATATTGGATGCAACAGCCGGATAGTGTGAGGGCTATATTCAATTCTCCTACGTATGTACATATACACATTGCCTTAATTCAACTGACCGACCTTATCAAGGAAACAGGCCCGGAGGTTAGAGTATGGGGTAATGGTGCAACGTTTGATATCACTATTCTGGAGCACTCCTATTCCAAGGGATTTATAAATCCTCCTTGGGAATTTCGGTTTATTCGGGATATGCGAACACTGGTTGAAACTGCCAAAGAATTTGGTTTTGATAAGAAGCAAATTCCTTTCGAAGGTGTACCTCATACTGCCTTAGACGATGCCAAACATCAGGCGAAGGTTATTGCACATTGCTGGCAATTGGTTACAGGAAGGACAAATGAATAACATACACAGAGGAATCATGAAAACAATTGTAACCATTACAGGTCCTACCTGCTCAGGTAAGGATTATCTCTTACAATACTTCCTGTATATAGGGTACGCCAAGCTAGTGTCAGTAACGACGCGTCCTCCTCGTCCAGGGGAGGTAGAAGGGGAAAGCTACTACTTCATAGGCGAGGAAGAATTTGCCGAACTAAAATCCTCGCAAGCATTTAGTCAAACTGTCGAATTCTCTCAATACAACTATGGTGTAACGTATTCTGAGATTGAGAAGAAATTGGAGGCCCGTAATAATATAGCTTTCGTTATTGTAGAACCTGGCGGCGTTGATCAGTACGCCAAGGTTTGCAAGGAATTAGGCTATGGTCATTTCAAGTTATTTGTAGATACCAAACAGGAAATAATTGAAGCACGTATGCAGGATCGGACGGTATCCCAACTATCCCAAAAGGAGTTATCGGATACCAAAATTGAAGGCATCCTTCGTAGGTATAAGGAAGTAATTACAGGTAAGGAGCGCGATTGGAATAAACTACAGGACTGGGATTTAGTCCTAGATGGAACTATGCCTGGTTTCAAAAACCATACCTATTTTCTGAATGCTTACACTGGCACACAGCTATTGCAGGGTAGTAAATAACAGGATACACAATCATTCAAGGATAACAAATGGGAATGAAGGTAGTTAGCCCCAAAGCTGAACTTGCCGTACTTCGAGGCATGTGCAATCGTGATGCAAAGATTGCAGGTACTCTTATTCAAGGAATTGAAAAATCGTATTTCAATATACCTGAATCAATCGAGCTCTTCGAGTCAATTCATAGCTACATGGCGGACAACGGTTCGCCACCTACGTACAGATTACTGTTAGAAGATCCAGAACTAACGGATGAAGCCCGTTCACACATGCGGGATTCACAGCAGGTAATTACGGATATTAAATCAGCAAATAAGGCTATCCGAGTTTTGGATATGTATCGCAAACGTCGCGGTATTGCCAATCTCGTTGAAACAGTTATTAGAGAAAGTTCGAAGCCTAAGTTTGACGCAGATGATGTGCTACATAAGGCTTCGGAAAGCATTGCGATCATGCGAACCAAAAGAGCAAATGATGATTCGTTCGTTCACTTTGGTAAGAATGACTCAAGCGAGAAATTAATTAAGTCAATTCTTTACGACGATAATTCTGACCAAATTATCCCTACAGGATTCAAGGCATTCGATGCTGAATCAGGAGGATACGCGCGAGGTGCATTAGTAACAATTGGTGCTAATTCAGGTGGCGGTAAATCTGCTACTGCATCTCAATTAGCTATCAATCAAACAAGCATGGGTTATAAGGTACTGTTGGTTCCCTTGGAAATGTCCAAATGGGAAATGACGGCACGTATTATGGCTAATGTCACGAAGACAAACTTGACCAATATCTTAACTCAGCGTCTATCTACCAATGACCGAGATATTGTCTACAAGAAGATGCGCAAGTGGCGGAAGAACTGTAAAGCCAAGGGAGGGCGTTACACGATCTTTAAACCGCCTACTGATATGACGATTGAAGAGATCATGGCGTCGATCAGCGCCATCCAATGCGATGTGGTCATAATCGATTATATCTCATTATTGAAAGGCACAGATGATGAGAATCAATGGCGTACACTCGGATCTGTGGCACGCTATGCCAAGATCAATGCAGAAAATATGAATAGAGTTAATGTCCTCCTGTGTCAGGTTTCGGATGAAGGTAAGATTCGTTACGCAGGTGCCATCAAGGAGCATAGCGCCAATTCTTGGATCTGGGTTGCAACTAAGGAAACCAAGGAACTAGGCATCAATATTGTGGAGCAGCTTAAGTCACGTAATAGTAAGGCTTTCCCATTCAGACTGAAAACGAACCTGGAGTTCATGCGAATTAAGGATGCGCCTATGGACGATTCATTGGGATCAGACCCTGAGGAAACTGCTAGTGGTAAAAAGAAGGGCAAGAAGGAAAAACAACTTAAGAATCTTGCCATGGAATCGGACGTCTAAAGGAAAACTATGACACAACTTATCTCGGCGGCGAACTCGAAGTTCACAGGAGGAGCGCTGTCGTACATGATCGAAACAATCTGGCCATCGATGTACTCGAAGCCTGCAAAGGCCGCGACCTTGGCGGATCGGCACACAAATGAGATATTCTTCATCATGCGTAAGGTGGTGCCGCAGGAGATTGGCATCGAACACGTGGTCGGCATTACGGGGTTCTTTCTTGATCTTACACAACCTAAGAATATTTATCTACGTTGGACAGGGATTATTCCTAGTGAACGTCGCAAGGGTGTGACTAAGGATGCCATGGATATCTTAATCAAGAAACTTCGTATCGAATATCCTGCATATGAGTATCTGATTGAGTTAGTTCCGGACAACGAATATGGAAAAACCGTGGCTTTACCTTTCTTTTCTGCCTATGGTTTCAAACCACACACAGAGGAAGTTCCTAAAGGTGAGGACGATTCCTGGAATTGTATTCCCTACGCTTTTAGGTTGTGTGGATCTGAACTGGTAGTAAAAGACATTCACTATGGCATTAAAGCAGGGGATATAGTGGAATCCCCAGGTTGGTACCTTACTGAACTTATAGTTGTAGACGTAAATTGGGCTTTAAAAGCAGCGGCAATCAAGTTAGGTAAACACGGATCTACTGTAGTATGGCCTGTTGAAAATTTGAGGAAGATTTAACGTGAAAATTTCCATCGATTTTGACGACACAATAACTCGTGATCCTGCCTTCTTTCTTGAGGTAGCCAAACTTGCCTTATCCGCAGGGCATCAACCTATGGTAGTAACGATGCGTTATCCATGGGATACAGATGAGAGATTAGGTGACTTCTCCAATATTGGAATTCCTATCTACTATACTTCGCATAAAGCCAAGAAGGAGTATATGTTCAAACAAGGTATCAATATAGATGTATGGATGGATGATAATCCTGCCTTTATACTTATGGATGCCAAACTACAAACCCAACCAGAGGACTCAAATGAATAAATTTAGTAAACCTTCACCTGTAGCGGGTGAATTAAACAATACCGAATCAGAGAAGCAAGAAGCAAATTTCCGCGCAGCAATGACGCGGCACCACGCAGAATGGGAAACAGTATATCCCAAGCGTACCGTTGATCTGTATCGGCATATGTTCGTGGAAGGTGTACGCGAAGGCATTAATAGCCTGACTAATGCGACACACTACCACCCTACAATACTTACCAAGGAAGAACTACAGGCGAAGATCAAAGCGGGTACCTATATTGGGCCTGTAGTACATCATGATGGATTGGGAAATGTATTCGTAGGTAACTTAGAATGTGTACCAAGCAATCCAGAAGGTACGGTTGATGTCTTTCCAACCCAAAAGGCGTAAGGTTAGAATGTATATAAGGAGGAATTCATGACACCCGCCATACAATATCCTGAAGGATTTGAGGTTCATCAACATACCTGCGTAACTACGATTGATCAATGTGCGCGTCTTATGTTGCGTAGAGCCCAGCAGTCATACAAGGTAGGTGCGATGAGTGCTTACATTGCTGAACGCAAAGCAGCCATAGCTCTGTTTCAAAACGCGGAACTGTGGGCTAACGTATTCATCATAGCCTATACATGGCCTGACGATATCACCAAAGCAATCCTTGAGTTGGCTAAGGAAGATAACTTATCTATGTGGAAATGAATATGCACTATCACGATGACACTAGCATAGACCGAGCTATCATATCAGCTGAGTGTATGTCAGTATACAGGCAAAATAGATTTAGACGTATACCTGTTGGATCTATCGCTAAATGGACGTGTTCATCAACTGGACACGTGCAGATCGGAGGTGTCTACGTGACGGCAACAGTGCATTTAGATAGGCCGCGTTCAGATAGAGAGCTTGTACAGGCTATGTTAGACGCGGAAGAGGAGATATTAAAAGATGCCCACAATCCACACATAGCCGAGTATCATGGATGGACATACATTAAGGAGATTAACATGCTGATATGGAATTTCCTCGTTGTAGATTTACCAGACACGTGGAAATAGGAAGAGCCCCAGTATCTTTTGACAGATACTGGGGCTTTCTCTTTGCTGATGAGGATTTGTAATCTACCTACTACAGACTTTTCATTTTCTTCATGACTTCGCCGACTTCTTCGATTTTCATCATGGCTCCTTAGATCAGCTTGTTGAGAGTCTTGATAAAAGCTTTGCAGTTATCAACAGTTACCTGCGCATCTTCCATTTCATACCCAACATTCTTCAAGATGAGCTTGGCTTCACTCGCCAAGTCTTTCTTGAACTTCACAAAGCTCTGACCCGAAGCGTTGATGTCATCGCTGGTCTGGTCTTTGCCACCTTTGACATGCCCCAATAGACTGAGACCTCCGCTGCCTGGGCTCAGTGTCAGGTTACCTACAAACATATCATTGTCCCACTCGACCTCTTGATAGTCGCCGGGGTTTTCTTCAGCATGCTTCACCGCATCCCGTTTGACTTTCTTTGGGGCACCAAAGATCTTGGTGAGCCACTTCAAAGCTTCCCCTGCATCCACTTCATCAGCAGCTGTAACTTTGCGTGATTGAATACGCATTGCGGCTTCGATTTTCATACCTACTCCTAGTTGTTATGAGAAAAGAGGGAGCCGAAACTCCCTCCTTCAATTAAGCTACAGATTCGTGCTCGATCATGTCGATAACTTCCGCCAGATATGTTGGGCTGTAACCAAACAACTGTTTGTAGTATTCAATCTGCTGGTTCTTATCTTCCCGCGAGATACCTGCCTTCACGATCTTATTGTGAACCGAACGAGGTGTCTTGATACGGTGAATCGAAGCAACCTGGGAAGCCTGCACAATAGTAGGCTGGCGAGTAGCGAACGAAACTACACGCATCTTTTCAGGATTCGAAGCAACGCAGAAACCGTATTCCATATCGCCTGAGGTAGAAGCAAAAGCCACAAATTCATGGCGAGCCGCAGTAGCCAGAGAGATTTGATGAATCTTAGGAATGTCCGAACGATGGTTTGTGGAAGCTTCAATCAGGTCAGAAAGGTCTTCCTGACCCTTACGTGCCAGATAACGGCCAGCTGCGCCACTCTTAACCTCCCACAGAGTTTCATCCGAGTTATCCATAAGGATATTCGAACTCATCACCTTGTAGCCTGCACGCAGTTCGTTATCGTTCTTCACTGCACGGACAGGACGATTGGAACGTAGGAAGCCAATAGCGACGCCTTCTTGGACGGTACGGAAGGAATTCTCAACCGGAGCAGCCAGGAACTTCATACGCTGGCACAGAGTATCCTGAATCTCCTGCTTATCGTAGTCACCTGTGAAAGCAAGGATCACACGAGCCAACTGAGGCCGGATCATCGAGTAATCGGTCATCGACATTGTGTTGGTGCTGATATCCCGGGAATTAAATGCTTTAGTCATTACTTTCTCCAAAAGCGACAGTTTAAACAGATAGGAGTGAGAAAATGCCTACTCGATTGTAGGTCATTGATAATATGAAATTGTTGGTTGTTACTTATACCTTGCCGATACCTGCGCTGATGTCTTTCAGCTCCGCCTAAAAAATTAATACAGATTTTCAATTGCATTCAAAATCTTAAGACTGTCATCCCTTAACTGTTGTATAAAACGTTTTTGAGTAGAGTCATCCTCACTTTTCAAGGCTCTCGTTAAATCCGCAGTTACCTTTGCGGCGTTTTCGCTTGCACTTTTGAGAAATTTAACTTTTGGTTTTTCGTCTGAGGCCGTGACCTTGCACGACTGAATACGATTTGCTGCTTCGATCTTCATTTTGTTTCATTCGTTTGTTTGGATTCAATATGGAATTGAAAACTGTAAATTGAGAATTGTTACTACTGGTGAATCTTGAAAAGTGTAAATCAGTTATTAATCCATTTGAGAATCTTATTCTTCATTTCCTGCTTTGCTCTCTTACCTGTGTGTAATTCCCAATCAGGTTTCTTAGGCGTTGAAAGGATAAAATGAGTAATAGATCCTTTGCGCTCACCTTTAACCTTACTGCTATCCTTATTAGGACGCATTACTAATAGAAGAAAAAGGTAGCCCGCTTTCACTACAGCCTTACCTTTCGATAATACCACTGGATCTACAGTTGTACCTTTTTCCAAGCCTGCCGTGTACGCACTCTTTACCTCTATATAAAGCTTTTGGTCATTGTGCCTAATACGTAAATCTGGATAGTAATAGTGCTCTACCTTGTTTTGCGTATAAATAAAATTGCGCATCTTTTCACATACCAGATATTTTACAGGTATCCCCCATTTTAGGAGATAGTGCATTGCCATATCCTCATATCCTTGTACCGAGAAGGTTTTTCCAAAAGCCTCCATGGAATACGTATGATGCAATTTCTTTATATGGGCGGCATAGTGTTCCGAATTTTGCATCGGATGCTCTACACCATAATTACGCAAATACGTATCCACCACACGCTTTCGGATAGTAGGGCTTGAACTTGCATTATCGAACCTGTATCTCTTTTGATTGGTATTTCTTGTCTTCTCTTTTAATACAAAGGACTGCATGGAGTTTTCTGCTCCGTATCTTTCCACCATGGTTATTTTGGCTTTCTTCATGGTTTCAGGATCCTGAAACGGTACCCTATACTTACCTTTGGTCCTGGCGAGTACGGTTTGTTCTTTTTTGCGTTTAACAAGGGAAGATTGGCTAGCGTTCCTGCGTAGTGTTTCGCATCTTAGCTTGAACTTTGGCGGATTGCGCCGGACGCCTGACACCCAATTTCTTAAGGTTGGTAGCTTCTACCTTCTTCCGAACCTTTGTGGATTGGGTAGGCCACTTACAGCCACGCCTTGCCAGATTAGTTGCTTCTTTCTTCGCACGAATTACGGGAGAATTCTGTACACAAGAGGTAGAGCAGTATTCCTTCCAACCTAAATCTAACCTGGCGAAACCCACAGGCCCCTTGCAGGTGACGCAGGTGGATCTTGCACTGGGATTAAGGTATTGGTATAGGTGCTCTGCCTTAATAACTGCAACCTTAAATTTCTCCTGTAATTTAACCAGAAGTTTTGGATTGTGCGCATCTAAGTATCCGTGAGGTCCGAAGTTCCGAGGTGCTGCCTCACGGATCTTAAGAATCTTCTTGTACAGCTTTTGTTTTTCTACCGTATTCATAGTAAACTCCGTATTTGTTTCCTCATACGTTATTTACTGCTTAGATAATGCTAAACTGAGTCCACCCAATCCGTATATTTGAACGTAATTGCCAGAGAAACGATGTTGGTACTCCCTCCGTCCATTGCGACCTCACCCATAGTCTGCGGATATAGACCAGACAGATTCACCGTACGGACTACCTCAGGTATATCATCATATACGACGATCTGGCCAGATACCTTGTATGCGGAAGACAAGGTACCTGAATTATTACGCCATGACCGAATAGCTTCCATCCAGGCACCAAACTTCGCACGGGTACCCCAGTCATTTGTTTCCAGGAAACCCATTTGTATGGAATGGGTATAAATCTTACGACCTGGGAACGGAACAGTTACACCATGCAAGGCTACGTCCAAATCCTCGAAGGCAGTACCTGGTAATTCAAGAGTCTGACATTTGAAGGTCAGATCACGTGTATCACTAGAACCTGGAATAGCTGGCAGAAAAAGATCAAAATTCCCACTTATGTTCCGCATTAGTCGTTACACCAATGCGCGCCTTTAGGCAGCTCTAGCTTTCACTAGAAGGTCAGACTATATCTTCACCCTGAGTAGCAGGGGCTTCCTATTTCCCGCCACTTGGCGGTACGGCTTGCGCCTAGTCGTTGAACCTTCCGCTGTTCGCGGCTTGGCTGCTGATTGCCCAATCCTAAAGTTTTTCAAACCTTCGCGCTCACCTATATTTCAAGGTCACGCTGTGGTACTTATAGGCTCTAAGGGGTTTCCAGCAATTAAGGAAAATTTTACTGCATCATTACTAATGCAGGTCGCAGAATTTACGACTGTGCAGGATCAGGTAAACTCTGAATATCAAAAATGCTAGATCGAGCCATACTAGAACTCCTTTAATTAGTTAATATATTCTGAATAAAATTGTTCACACAGCCTCTAATGCTACTGGGTTTTTCCAGATACCAATTAGAAGCTAGGAAGAGAAACGCATCTTGTTTCTTCCTTTTGATGTGAATAATCCAACGTACTTTGTTACCACTGTCGCAGGCAATTTGGGCCTTCCTTCTATTGGTTTTTAGATCGCCTTCACCACGCCCTCCTATGTCAGTTTTACCCCGTCCCATAAATGTCCAAGGGCTTTTGCATTCAATAAACGTATCTAAGGAATGTATATAGAAATCCGGAAATGTACGCATTTCGGAAAATGCGTAGTCTGGGAAATCTTCACTAAATTCCGTAGATATATCTTTAGCCCCATATTTTGCTACCAGCCTTTTCAAGACTTCCATAGCAGACAAACCTTGAACTTTATACTTACGACCTTCTAGTGTAATCTCGTATATGTGCCGAGATTTACTCATTGCCTTGAGGAAGAATTTCGGAATCTGCATGGCGTAAGCTTCTCCATACACACGTTTCAAGGTCTCTTGGCCTTTAGCGCGTATGCTTGAATTACTTAGTAAATAATCAGTACCGTATTTCTTTCTATTTGTAGAGCGCACTTTAGACAAAATCTTTTCTTGCCAGTTATCTCCATATTTCCGTTGCAAGGTTACCCGTCGCTTTTCTATCGATGCAGGACGTTGCATACCATTAGTAATTCCTTCGCTAGCCATTAATTTGGCAGCACGTTTACCGCAGATGTCCCGCTTAGGATCTTTCCACGCGATCTTATTTTTCTCGCTAATATGCGCTCTTTTGAGATCTGATACTTTCTTTGCATGGCTTATACCGCAATTAGAGCAGGTGCAAACTTTAGAATAAGCAAATTGCTCTTTACATATAACGCAAAATCTACTTTCGATGGCGGCTGAAACGTGGCGACTAAACCCACCAAGCATACGCGGGTTACTACCAAAGAAAACAAATTTTCTGTAAAGGATTTTATTATTATAAAGCTCGCGAAAGAATACTTCACTCAAACTTTTCATGTTGACATGCGAGGCAGACAGCTTACAGAAAAGTTTCTTTATATAAAGCGCGTCCGATTTATTCCATTCATTACGATTAAATCTACCGACTACTTTAGGTATAATTTCTACTTTTTCAATTAACGATTTACCCACGCAAGCAGAGTGTAGCGTTATCCTACGACTTTTATTAATCCATTTATCTAACTTCATTTTATCTCCACACAGATTGGATGAGTTCGCGCTACTAGAAGCGGTGTGGCGCTTCGGGCTGGCCGGCCTTTTCATAGCTCGAACTCAAAAAAAGGTTTACAGGATCAGTTCCAATTCTGGGCCGGATCAGCTAGGCTCTGGATATCATAAATACTGGATCTTGCCATTTAAAACTCCTTAATAAATAAATCAGTCATTAGGTTAAGCCCAAGGTGCATCGACAACTACAATGGATTTATCGATGGTAGCCACAAGGACTCCTAACGGTATAGATACGTATGCTGATTGCTTGCGAACGAAACCTCGCGACAGTAGAACGTCCTCAAGTTTTAGAGGCAGCAACAATTTATTGTTGGCTGTTACCTCACGCCTGAGACCGCATATCAAAGCTATACCAGAGGTACCTTCGACAGGATGCATTACGGTGACTTCCCGTTCCTTATCGATGATCGAATTCAGTGCAATTAGTGCATCATGGAATACCGGAAGGTAATCACCTAGCAGAGTAATTACCACGCCCCACTGGGTGTCTGTCTCTCTAATCAATACAGGCTGAACTCCGCGTTTGCTATAGAACCTGGCATCCTTCAATTTCGGATCAACCTTCCACCCTAAACCATTGAAGTTTGTGGCTTTGTACCCTAAGGTGTATAGTTCACGAGCCACAGACTCTACCGTACCTTTGGAGCAGATCGTGTGATCGACCTTATTTATTTGGTATGTCTGATTACGTTTGTTGGTTATGTTGAGATGATTCAGTTCATCACAGAGTTTCTTCGCTCGCTTCTCCGTTTCATCCCGCGATTTGAATGTCTTGGCTAACTCCTGCATTGTTATTCCTCTTTATTGAATTTACAATATAAAATTAGCACATAGATAATTCCCACTTTAACTTACCGGCATCATAGATACGATGTAAATTAAGCAATTTACAGTTTTCCCACTCGGATAAGGTAGGATCAAATGCGGCAAATGTCTTCGCTAGGTTCTCACGAGTGGTAGATTGCATCGGTCTAACATCTAAAGAACCAAACCAAACTTTATAACCTGGCTTACTTTCTGACACATTAACGAATCCTAATGTTTCATACATATCGCCATTAAACATCTGATTATCTGAATAGCTTATTATCTTTCTAGGATTCATATCCCGAATAAATGCCTTTAGAAGCTTAGATGCCCCGCCTGGGACTCTTGTTGAGGTAACGTAACGAGTTAATTCGTAAACATCCTTAACCTTTTTAGATCCTCTATTTGACCTTGTAGTATCGAAGATCATGCAAGCAACTACTTCGCCTTCGTAGACAAGGCAATAGGCTTTACCTGTTCTAGGGGAGCCTTGTATATGGTTATTATCAACTAGAGCCTTGACGTCAGATACATTCTTAATCTCTATGGAACACTTACGCGCAAATACAGACGCTTTACTCATTCCCAACGTATTACCTATTAGCTGGCGAATTACTCTTTTACCTCTATGCGTTCTCCATATGTAGTCCCATACAGTAATCAAACGCCACCCTTTACTCTTAGCCTTCTTAACTCTGTCCTTAATCAGTGATGCTGCCGTAGCCTTATCCCTAGTTGCAGTTGAATCAAAATAAAGTGTTCTTAGATCTATAGCTACCCTATACTTAGAGTAATAAACGCAGTGATTTTTTACATAAAAGGAAGGATCAATACTTGAAAGATAACCAGTAACAGAATCCTCAAAATTCTTGCGTAGGGTTTCCCCAAACTGCAAATAGTGATTGAAGGTAATATGGGAAGGAAGATTATTACTCAACCACCATTTACCTTTTAACTGGACCCAATTCTTTTCAATCCTAACAAACCAAATACACTTTCCTCTATTTGCTTTGGCTTTCTCTAGAGAGGATTTGAGGTTGTTAGGTCCTAGTAACGTCCAAAGAGATTTGCATTCTATAAATGTGTCTAGGGATTTAATGTAAAAGTCAGGTATACCGTTAATACCTAGTCTGCGCCTAGCTTTCTTGGCAACTAAATCGAAACTAGAATACACATTCTTTAGGCCAAATTTTTCTACCAGTTTATATAACAGCTCTTCCTCGTAGCTACCTTGGACTTGGATAGTCCTACCATCAATAACAATCTGTCTAAATGATAAAGACTTCTTTAATCCTTTTAAAGCTTGCTCTGGGTTTTTATTAGGCTGCTCGTAACCGTATATTTTTAGCCAGGTAGCTTTGCACTTATCCATAATTTCTGGATTCTGGGTAGGTGTAGGAAAACCGTACAGCCTAATGCAAGTAGCCTCAATTTGTTTACGCAAAGAAGGTGAACCCTTCGCTACACCCCCATACCTTTTAAAAGAGGTTACAGCTACCTTGGCTTTAATTGCCTTTGATTGCATGGGGTGTTCTACACCATATCTCTCAAGGCTTGTATTAATTCTACGCTGGATACTATTCGGGTTTTTACTATTATGTGTAAAGCCCGTACGGTCGAAATATGTTTTACAGCTCTTAGCAGTGCGTAGCTTAATATCCTCAGCAGATTTACTACGCCAAGCATCGCTTTTCTTCTTCTGGATACTAAGTTTTTCTTCTAAAGATTTATTCCTCCAAGTTTTACTAGCCTTATTACTAACTGCGGCACATTGCATAGGATTTTCAGCACCGTATCTTGCAAGATTAGTTTTCTTTTTCTTTTGACGTGTCTTTTCTTTTTGTTCTTCCGTCCGAGATTTAAACTTAACTGCTCCCTTGGAAGATATATCAGGATTCTGCGCAGCTCGTTCTACTCCATACCTAGCAAGATTTGTTGCTACTAGAGATTTATCCCTAATCTCGTACCTAATCCTATGTGCTTTATTAGGAGTTCGCAAGTCACATAGAGAGCATACGGTCTTGTGCGTAAACTGCTCTTTGCAGCACGGACATATTTTCTTGTTCAGTAAAGAAAGTAGTGTTAATTTGTTATCTACGTCTTTAGCATTTCCTGATGTAAGATACGAAACCTTTTTCCATAATTTCCTATGGTTGGTATACAATTCACCTAGTAATTGAGATGCCCAGAATCTACCTTTAGGGTTAGTAAGATTTTTATGCAGGGTTTTAACCTGCTTTCTATCGTCAGAAGTAAACTCCGACAGGTTGAATTTCCCGGTGACTTTCGCAACTTTTAATAATCTGTCTTCTGAGGAATACTTACTTAATTTAGGGTGATTTAAAACTCGCATATTCGTCTCCTGTTTAGTGGAGTAAAAGGCACCATAGGTATTCTAGGGTAGCTAAACCTACCCAAAGCTGGCCGGCTCTTTCAAATACCTATGGTGGGTACTACTTTATTTACTAGCTGGTAGATCCTGCTACACTGGCTAATGTTTCACTAAAGCTCACCCCCTGCTTACTAATCACCATTTGAAGCTGTATTTCATGAATCGGTAAAGTAGGAACGATGACAACAGTGACTACTCGGATTGCAGAATTGATATACGCCGAAGGATTGTTGCTCGAATCACTAACAACCTTGAACGATGTAATCCCTCGCGCATTTTGAATCGCTTGCAGGTAGTCGGTGCAGGAACCTACAATCTGGCGACCTGTGAAGTCATCATTTGGTTCCTGTAATGAATACATCAAGAACTTGGAAATCGATGTCTTCATTACGTTGACGATACGCCGCACCGACAACCAGGACAACGCAGACTGTTGAGCAGCTAGAGTCTGTTGTTCCCACAGTGCAATGCCTTGACCAATGAAGGTACGCGTGTAGTTAACCTGTGCCGCAAACAATGCATTTGCTTCGCCACCATCGAATGTATATCTCGATTTAACCACATTTACCAAACCGCGGTTCAAACCTGCAATAGAGAACGAAGGGTTAGCTACACGGTCAGTACGGGCACACAAGGCAGCAGCCCAACCTGAGAATGGAATATACAACTGCTTACCGTTGATATTGTCATTCTCATAGACGTCAGGATTGAACAGTGCCGAGTAGGTAGAGTTCAGGTTCAATGTCAGATTACGGTAGTTCACCGCAGCCTGCCATTGCTGCGAAACTGAAGGTGTATCCAATACACAGATGCAATCACCCCGCGATTGAGCCAAGGCATCCATAGTGGTTTGCACATTTGGATCGGCCCGACCTGCGTTGATGATAGTGTTGATCGGATACAGTTGCTTATTGGAGAAAACCGCGTAAGCAGCCGCAATTTGGTAATTGGTAGGAGCTGTACCTGAATCCCCACCTGCCATAGTGGATTGGGCTGCCGAGGTAATCGCAGGAATATCCAGCAAGCTAGGCACATTCGAAGTAACCTGAATGTACTGCGAGAATGGATTAATACGATTTTCCAGATCCGTAGCCTGGCCATTATCGTCTGTACCCAGTTCCAGTGTGCAGCTAAAGCTTTCTCTTGGATTTGTTGCAGATACAGTAAGGTCAAATACATTGACGGTAAAGGTTGGATTCGCAGCAGCCAGATCAGCTGTACTTGTTATCGGTTGCTGAGCGATATTCGGAGTAACCCCACCTGTATCAGTGAAGGTGTATGTGCCTTGACCGATGGTAGTAATTAAACCGAACGTTCCACCCGAAACACGACCGTAGATGTTATAACCAGTGGCAGCGCTAACTGCATCCCAAGTTAAGGTGTTGGAGTAGGTAACACCTGAACCTGCAATGGTAATCTGTACAGCACTAGATGCCAGGGTCTCAACCAGATTTCCTGTTTGGTTACTGATTGCAGATATCTGATATTCGAAGGTACCTGGTACTAAGGTACCACCTGTACTCGCGCTGACAACTGCCAATCCGGCAGGAGTATCGATGTTGGAAGAGGTGATTGACAACGCTACATTGTTACCGTAGGAACCCTGTCCCTTACTAGGGTAGAACAAAGCAATTGAATCATTTGCACCTGAAGGCAGTAAACCTGCCCAATCCACATCTGTAGGATCTGTAATACCTGCGCTGATAGGTAACAAACCTGTTACCTCGTTAGCACCAGTTCCTGTGCTATACATGAGAATGGCTGAATACAGAGCACCTGTGCCTACTACACGCTGCGCCCACATTTGATTGCCTTCACTAAAGAAATCCAGTGCGCAATATACGTCGAATGAAATAGACGCATTAGGATTACCGAACTCGGTAAGAAAATCATTACCATTCGTGAACTGCAAGGGCTTATCGGAGGTACCTTGTGAACTGACAACCAACATGCAAGCTACGGAAGAGGACGCAGACGTAATCACCTGGGACAGGTTGAATTCTTGCACGTAGACGTCGGATGCTTGCGACTGAAGAATAGACATTTATTACTCCTTATTCTGCGACAGTCGAGGCTGTGGTTGTGGTGACGGTCGCTTCCTTAGAGGAAGTCGTACTCGAGGTAGATACTGGTGTTACTACAGCTGGTGTTGCAGGGTGTACGATTACGGCTTTGGGATTGAGTGCAATCCAATTAGGACTCACCGTATAACCTAAGGGTAAATCCACCCGTTTCCTAGGCATGATATTAACCGATGTTTTGGTAGCACCGTTAACCACATCCACGTGAAGGTGTTCCTGCGTGCGATTAATTACCAGCTCATAAAGACGTGCTTGAGTCATAACTTCTCCTTAATAATGAATCTATATAAAATTCACTGATTGCTTTTTGGTAATTTTCAAACTACACGGTAATCATCAAACGAGAAGAACTGGGAACCGCTTAGGCTACCATCTGCCTGCATCTGTTGACCTGCAATTTGTATATCCTGTACCACGCTGGATTGAATCATCATTGGTTCGGATATATAGCCACGTAACGATATGGATGAGGTAACCGTGTATGTAGATATATTCTCCAGTACATTCTCTCGTTGAGGAGTAGGTATAGCGTCTGATAGAACCATACCACCTATATTCAAACGCAAACGTCCGTACTCGATAGTAAATCTCAGGTAACCTGCGGTACGCGCGAATAACCAGCGACGAACAAAAGCAAGAACTGAACCTTGAGAAGATCCTGCCGAATACTTATCAGTTACGAACTCCACGTTTACTTCAAAAACCGCTGGCAAAAGTTTAACTTTGTGCGTTACTCCGTCTTCAACCCAAGCTATCAATCCATGCCGGCTTAAGGCTTTCTGATTGTATGACTCTAGGTTAGACGAGAATGTTTCAGGCATTATGTAGGCGTACGGATACGTAACATCTCTGCCTTCAAAATATTTCTTTAGTACCTGCACTTTATCTGTGGCAGTGGACAGTAAAGCAGGACATCCGAACACCTGGGTAAATCTTTGCTGCAAACCTGCGAAGATAAAATCCTCAACAGGCATAATTACCTTTTGCGTTGTTTCAGCCATGATCACACCTTTTCTATGCCCAAATGAGAAGAGGCCCGGCCAGCAATATGAAATGCTTACCGGGCCTCTAATTAACACTTGATGAGCACGTATGCTCTTGGTTACTTCTTCTTGGCTTTCTTCACGACCTTCTTGGCAGCCGTTTTCGACACTGGTTTAGCGATGACTTTTGCCTGTTCAGCTTTCAGGAAGGATGCCAAAGTAGCTTCGAAAGTTTCGTCGCCTTCATCCTCATCTTCTGCATCCTCATCTTCGTCCTCATCTTCGTCCTCATCTTCGTCCTCATCAGGCTCGTCAGAATCCTCAGCAGCCATAGTGGCTTCTTCGTGCAATTCATCCTCTTCAGGCATTTCATCCACGCCGTCAATAACGAATTCATCGGCAAAGACACCCGTCTTAGGCTTAGTTGGAGCAGCCTGAGTCTTGGTCTTCTGGCGAGCAGCAGCCTCTGCCTTGAAAGCCGCACGATTGTTCATTTCCATCGTTGCGATTGCACGAGTTGCGGTAGGGTGGGTTGCAGCCAGTGCGAATTGCTTAGATGCACCTTTTGTATCGCCTCGACGCGCCAGAACCATTGCCATGGTAAGGTGATCGAAAGCACCAATATGCTTTTTCAACATTTTGTTTCCTTTCAGGTATTGGATGAGTATAGGTGTAGTGAAGGTGGTCACCTGTTAAGATGACCCCCATCCACTTTACAGCCGAATACCCTTGGCGATGGAACGGCTGTTGGCAACCGAAACCGACAACTGTTCATGCAGGACCCAGCCCTTACCTGGCAGACCTTCGACGCTGATATCGGTAGTAGTGGACATCAAACCACCACGATCAGAGTAAGCACCATGGTTCAGTGCATCAGAGATAACGAAGAATTCGCCTTTGCTCAGAACCTTATGCTCAGGATGGCGATAGGCGTCCGAGGTAACGGTCATACCGTACATAACGCCCAATTCACCAGTCAACAGCAGTTCATGGCGAGCAACTGGATCGATGGCTTGGTAGAACTCACTGTTACCAATCACGTCGGTGTACAGATCCGAAGCAATCAGAACGTGTGGAGCTTTCAGGCCCCATTGGGTAACGTTGGTACGAACTTGTGCCAAGGTATACGGAGTCAACTGACCCGAGATAATCGACAGATTGTTGTCCAGACCAACGACACGATTCCATTGGTTGTACAGCAAACGGTCTTCGGTGACCATGATGGCTTCGGTTGCTTCAACATACTTTTCCTGCAGGACATCGCCAGCGGAACGATTCAATTCGTTTTGGGTAACGAACGGACGGGTAACCACTGAGAGTTCTGCAGGTGTGTACCATTTGTCACGGGTGATTTGGGTACCAACCTTGGTAGGACCAGTTGCCCAGACAGCGGTAACGTTCTTGCCGCGAACTGGGAAACGTGGAATCGAACCTTGTTGCACGTCAATGCGTGTAAGATACTTACGCATGAAACCTTGACGATTGGCAGTCATGTACAGCGATTCAGCCATACGCTCACCCAGGACGCGGTGAGTAGTTGGATCATTGAAGGCGGCGCGGATAAGTTCACCGTTTGCCTTCATGTCAGCTTCACGTTGTTGGGCTGCCGAAGCGGTAATAACTTCACCGTTCGAGGAGGCAGCTAGGAAACGCAGTTGCTGGTTCAGCAGGTCACGTTTACCGCTGGCGTTCAATTCGCCATTGGCGCCAATCGCACGTTCCGCGCTATCTTTGAAACGAAAATCGGATGCGACAACTGGTTGCTTCGTGGAAGCGATGAGTTTTGCACGGGTTACCATGTTTTAATTCTCCATTCAGAATGTTAGGACGTGTTCGTTATCGAATACGTAATGGCTTAAACAGCCGAAAACTCAATACCCAGGTACGGATATTCCACACCAGGAACTGCAACGACAGTAGCAGGGATAGTAACGCCGCTACCAGTTTGATCCGTAAGTTGGCCACCGGGTGCCAGCTTGATTGCAGTAGCTGCTTCCCAGTTAACCGAGGCATCAAACTCGCCTGTGTACAACAGACCACGTTTGGCGACACCGATTTGGCTGATATAGTCACCGCTGTAACCACCAGGTTCCACATCACCGAAGATAGCGCGGGCTTCCAGAACTGTCAGCGCGTACTTGTAGGTAACGGTAACTTCATCACCCGCAGTCAAGCCAGAAACTTGCGAACCCGACACCGCTGGGGAAGTAACAGCCTCGCCCAAGGTATTATCGAACACGAATGTTTGACCGGTTACAGGTGGGCGCGAAAGGGTGATAACGCCGGTAGTAGGAACAACGAATGTTTCCACTTTGTTGGTCATTGCTTCCAGGAACGGAGCAGCCGATGTACCGGCCATTGCAAAGCCAGCAAAGATTTCGCCAGCTTGACCAGTCGAAGGCAGAACGCCTGCCGACTGTGCATTAGCTTGACGAACCAAGGCCAGACCTTCAGCGCGAATGACCGCACCTGGTGCCTGGATCATGTCTGCGGAATCAGTGATTTTCGACAGGGTCAGGGTAAAAGACATTTGAAACCTCCAAGTAAATGTTTGTACTTCACAATAAAAATACAGGTTGTGAAACTAAGGTAATTACATACCGAATGAAAAGGGCTTCTTGCCAGAGAGGATTTCGGAAGCAGCTACCGAATAACCTGTGGCGCGATGATCCAGCAAACGGGATTTTTGCGAGGCACTAACGCGGATTGCAGGACGGCTAAACGCTGTAACCTGACTAGCCTGTTCTACATCATCCTCAATGAATTCGTCATCCATCGATTCGTCTGCACCAAATTCATCGCTGGCAATATCATGCTGCGCTGTATCACTTAGGTCACCATCTGAGGTACCAAATGGATTATCGGTAATGTCTTCACTGGTCATGTCGAGAGCTTCAACGTAACCTGCACGGACTTCCTCAGGCATAACAGCCAACTTGGCAGCCAGATCAAAAACAGATTTGTTGAAAGCAAAGGCGTCCTGAGCAAAGGCGCGAGAGATGATACGGGAAGCGCCACGAACACCTGCGTGTTGCATCTCACGGTGCAGATTGTCCTTCAAAGGATTCTCGATGTCCTTGAAGTAACCACGCGCAACACCAACGGAAGCGATAGCCAAAGATTGAGTCATTACCTCATCCTTTTGCTGGGCTACCTTGCGCATAGCAGACGCCTGAACCTTAACGGACTTAGCAACGCGTGCCTCAACAACCTTAGGCGCAGTAACGTTAACCTTAGCCAGTTCGAAACCCATAGAGCGCAAACCTTTACGCAAACCGTTTGCTTGGATTTCGGAAGCAACTACTTCGGCGAATTGCTCGGTCAGATAAACATCCGAACGATCTGCGGCTGTTGCAATCCTACGATTCATCGAAGCAACGATACGGTTCTTATGGATGACGTGCACCGAAGCGTTGATAGTGGCAAAGGCGACATCATCCCCCTTATCATCAGTACCGTCGATATCTACCAGTGGCATGTCATCCGAGGAAGTAATAATTTCTTCCTCATCTTCTTCATGCGCATCTTCTGGATCAATACCGTCTTCCTCGTGTTCATCTTCCAGGAATTCGCCAGCACCGTCTTCATCCATGAAGTCTTCCTCTTCGAAGTCAGCTTCCATAGGTTCATCAGGCGCATGCAAACCCGGTTCATTTTGAATCTGATTTTCTACGGTATCTTCTTCCGTAGCATCAACTTCTTCGCCTTCTTCGTCCTCGGCTTCTTCTTCCTCATCGACATCCTCATCTTCCTCGGCTGCCGAGGTTTGAGTAGGAAGATAACCAGCGGCAGGATCTTCGTCGTTATCGATGGTGCCGATATTCTGCTCGTCGGTCGAGGCATTCTGAGTCGGCAGATAACCGGCTGCTGGATCTTCGTCGTTATCGATGGTGCTGATATTCTGTTCATCTGTGGAAGCAGTGATTCGAGTGTGGGTATCACCACCTTCAAAATCTTCCGGATCAATCAGGTCGTCAGCAAGATCGTTATTAACCAGATCCTGTTCAGCTTTTGGAATGGTGACCTTGCCGCCATTGTCACCGTGGGTCGAAGTGCTAGCCTTGGCTAACTTCTTCTTCGTCTTGAATAGCATGTGAAACTCCTTTATGTGAACGAATAAATCGGATCAACTAATCCACAAAATAAAATTACGCTCTGTGGATTACTTAGTCTTCTTAGGCACCGGTTCGCCGCGCATTTTCTTCTGGAGAGTGGTAAGCTCTTCCTTGGCATTTTTGAGCTGTTCACGTTCCTTGGAGGCGTCCTCACCTTCACTCGACATATCCGAAATATCTTCATTCAGATTTTTGATACGTTGGTTCAGGTGCTGTTCGTATTCCTTGTCACCTGCTTCGTCGGCATGGAGTTTCTGGCTAGCCATGATCCGTTGCATTGCTTCGATCTTCATTTTTAATCCTTAGTAACGGTTATTTGATTGAGGGCGAACACCTGCCATTTCCTTCGATGCATCCATTTCCTGAACACTATTACTTAGGGCAGTTACCCAGGCTGGAGACTCTACGATGGAGGTTTCTATAGGCTGAATACCATGAGCATTACGGTAAGCAATATGACTGGAACCATCATAGTCTTGAAACTTCTTCCAATCAATATCGTTGTTATGGTTAACATGACCACAACCTCCGTGTTTTGTCATTTCCGTATTGCAGTAGGAGCAGGTGAAGTAATCGACGAAAGCGCCCATAGAATAGGTATTGATATCCCCTTCCAGGACACGGCGTGCAATCTCCGGATACTTATATTTTTCTAGGGCTATAAGTCCCATTACCTTCCACAAACGACCTGATCCGTAATTAAGAATGGGAACCATCCGAGCATCAAGAATCACGCCATACGCGTCTTCGTGAACCTCGTTGCGGTGTTCGTAGTGCAGTGGGCATCCGCTCCATGCCTTATAGGTCTGCCGGGACACAGGTGGAGGCTGAAACTTAACCAGTTCGGATAAAGGGAAACCAATGCCATTCCGGTTGGGAATATCGGATGGACAAATGGGGGTCTTGATTATGATGTAGTCATTGATGTTGGGACTAATCTCGTAGATTTTAGCTGCGTAGGGAAACCATGTTTCATAGTCGAGCTTCTGAATAACAGAAGGATCTTTAGCGACATCCGTTACTGATATGGATGTGCTCGCAATCACTACGTTAGCCCTACGCGCATTAGACGGCGCAGTGAACATTAGCGTACTCCAATGTAAACTTCGGTACCCTTGGTTGGGAACGTAATTCGGCATGCGGTGAATAGGAGATCACACGGAGTAATGGTATCGGCAGTAAGACTCAAGGAGTTACCCCATAAAACGCTCGCTTGAGATGCAGGATCATTATTCATTATAGCTCCAATATTACTCAAGGTGAATTCAACCGTAACTGCTTGTGAAGCCTGGAAGAAAATACCTTGATTAATATCACCACTGACGATATTCTGTAAGGTAACAATGTGTTGGTCACCTGCCGCATTATTAATCAACCCAACCCAACCCATACCGCTTGGTAAAGAACCGATACCTACACCTTGTATGCCAGCATTACTGTATGCCCTACCACTATTGCCAATAACAGTAACAGTCATGATTATTCACCTTAGGTAGTTGCGGATTCACCAGTTGCGGGAGTTGGCTCTGGAGTTGGTTCTGCGGGAGCAGGAGTAGGCTCGGGTGTTACCACAGGTGTAGGAGTTTCTACTACAGGAATGGTTACTACAGGTTCGACAGGTGCTGTAGTTGGTGTAACCGGAGCAGGTGTGACAACAGGTGCCGAAACGGGAGCTACCGAATCTTTACCCGGGAAACCTGCTGGCAGTAAACCTGTGTACGCCAAACCATAGTTGGCAGTGGCACTATCTACATTGCCATGCAGGTATTGAAATTCTTTGTACAGCGCCTGGTCTTCCATAGTCCAGTAGTCACCCGAACTAACTTTCAGACCCTTGGCTTTCATAGCTGCCTTGAGTGCCACGTAATCAATATGTTTAGCTGCCATTTGTATTCTCCGTAAAAGAGGGATTAATGTTGTTTATGCGTACAATGTGAAATTGAGGACTGTGCACCTTTATGGAAACACAGTCCCTCCGGATTACATCTCTTCGGAAACGTCACGCAATTTTGTGCGACGCAATTTGTTGTACATCTTATTCAGATCTTTTTCATTGGATACCTGAATGCCAGCCTCCTTGATCTTATTGGCAATAGCTATAAGCTTAGGCATGGTTAAACCAAAATACATAAGAACAGGTTCGCTCAATGCCCATTTAATTCCAGGAGCCTTCGCACGAATTGCCTTATTGGTGCCAGCTTGACCATGCGCAGGTAATACCAAGTAAGCATGACCATTTTCAAGCAACGGGTACGGCTTGATGATCTTAGGATCAGAGGAAGGTTTCTGTTCCACGCGGTAGAAGTTACGCAACTGACCTACCGAAGCAAACTTATAGATCAGATTAGGAGTTGATTTACCTTTCTGGAGCATGGTATGGACTGCACCAAAGGCTTCCTTCAATTCCTTCATCTTGGGGTCAGGCATAAAACCCTTTTCAGCCCATAGTTTCAATTGTTTTTCAAGACGCTGCGCATTGGTAATCGGTGCGTAGTAGAACTGTTGAGCAATTGTGAAACCGAGGGATTGGAGAGCATTAGACGCTGCGGAATTCTTTTCATCAATGAAGTACGACAAACTTAGGAAACCATTGATTACAGACAGAGCTAATTCCACGGACATTGCCTTTTCCAGATCCTTCTTCTGCTTTACCTTATCCTTCTTCAGCTTATCCAATTCCTGTTGTTTCTGGAGCCTTACATTCTTGGCATCTTGAACCACAGCCACGGCAGGATGGTCAACTGGGGCATCTATCGGCAAATCACCTGTACCTTTAAGGATCTGGGTACGAATGTCATTAGTCGAAGTGTCCTTACGTGTGATAAGGAAGGTAGAGGAAAATTTGACCCAAATAAAACCACTAGGTAAATCTACCTTAACAAAACGTGCCTTCATATCGAAAGCCCGAATAGTTCCTTCACCAAACTCCGTATGCACTACCTGACCAGATAGCTCCTCTTTTATACGCTTGAAGGATTCCTGTTCGGTAGCTTTTGCGTCCTCAGGTGATTGGTCTTCCTCTTCGTCACCTTCAAGAGCGTCTAACCGGAGATAATCATCCATGCGCACCAAACCTAATTGGTCTGTACCATATATTTCCAAACCAGGTGTATAAGGTACGGTATGCATTAGACGAGCATCCTTAGGAACAGGTGCAATCTCAACCGTTTCAATCTTTAGGTCACCGTGTATCTCACGATATTCCTTATAGTCGTCATACAAACATTGGCGATATTCGGAGTAGGCATTACCGTAAATAGCTAAGGTAGAATTGCTATCCAAATCATCAGGATTACCCCAGTCATTATGTTCCTGAACTGTGTCCAGAGTCATCTTCATTACAGGGACATCTGGAATGGATTCATACGTCGTATTGTCTGCATTCTCGAACTTTGCATTGGCAATCAACTTAGAGATCAAACGCGATATCTTGGTAATGTCAATGGTGCGATCGGCCATGACCCAGTCGAAATAAATCTTAGTACGACGAGATTCCTTCTTGAGTTCAGGACGATTGACACGGGAGTTACCTTGCTCCAATGTACCTGGATTCCAGACAGTTTCGCAATTGTGAACAAGTACGGGTGTTATAGGAACGTAACCACTTCTGCCTCCCTGATTGTGAGTAGTTACCGCAAAGTAATTATGGTTACCCTCTACCTCAAGATCATATCTATACTTACCAATGGTGTTAACGTTCCTGTTACGCTGAACGTGTATAACCTTTAGATAGTGATTGTTAATAAAGGATTCTAACCTTGCCTTACCTTTACGTACTGTATCGTTGCTTGCTTCTAAGGCAGCCTTTTTCCTATTAGCCATTACCTGCTTAGATTTATTGGACAGTATCCCGTGCGATTCATAAAGATGATTGTGTTTAGTATTGGGATGATCTATAAAATCGCATTTAGGGCATGACCAATCCCCTACACTATCATAAGGAATCACTTCAGAATTTACATCTACCTTGAACCGAGTAAAATCTCCACCGTAGGTTATTAATTTTTGACCTTTCTTTAAATTCGCAGCCAATACTTCCTCACCACCCTTAAGAATAAAAGGATGGACTGACGTGCTTACTATGGAAGATCTTTGGCCGGTTATGCTATCCTCAACAGTGACGCTTACGTACTCATCATCAGGCTGAACAGGAGTTTTCCAACGAGTCAGAATCCTACGTTTTTCAATCCTCTTATTTTCTAAATCGTAAGATAGTACGTATTTAATATCTGGATTATCTACAATCTCCTTAATGGTAAGGGATTTATCGTAATCAATAAGAACTGGGGTTTGACCTGGGAAGCATCTAACCAACCGTGAAGCATGTTGCAAATTCAAACCAGTATTCATGGATTGCTCAACACCAATCATGATCTGCTTGGATTCATCATGTTCAAATGCAGCGCCTGCCTCAATCTTATCAGCCGCAACATAAAGAATTGCTTTAGCTTTTAAATCATTAGGCAATAGATTATAGATCTCTTCGGCGGAGGCAGTGTAATTAGTAAATACCAAAACTTTACCAGGTATTTGCTGCTCTATATGCTCTCGAATGAGCTCATGAATCTTGTGTACCTTAGGACTTATACGATCTTCGCCCTTAAGAACTTTATCCCCTAATTCATCACTAGTAGGAGCAGTAATGAATTGTTCCAACCGAGCAAGGTAAGGACCTAAGATACCTGCCAAGTCTTCATCTGCATCCTCGTCATCTGCGCTTTCATCACCAGGATCTTCCTCCCCTTCACCCTTTGGTTCAACCTTGGATTTACCTCCATTAATGAATTCAGCCAAACGCGGAGAGGTCTTGGCCGCTTCTTTAATGGCTTCAATGGTGCGCTCAAAGAGAAGATTATAGATTTCTCGTTGTGCTTCCGTCAGGTCAACCCGATGGAATTTCTCAATTGCTTGCGGCAATAACGCTGCCCATTCCTTACGCATGGCTCCTGCAACTACTACCCGGGTCTTGATGATTTCCGAGATTTGTTGCTGTGCACCTGGTTTCCATTTCAGTACACGATTACCACTTACCTTTTCACCAAAGCGCTCATTAAAGGCGTCCCGGGATCCAAAGAGAGTAGGATCTAGCATAGCAATCTGCAAAGCCAGGTCAGATGGCGAATCGTGAGCCATAGTACCAGACGCCAAGCGTTTCTTAGGAATATCTGCAATTAAAGCCATACAAGCCTTAGTACGGGCTGAATCATTTTTTACAGAATTGTGAACTAAACCTCCATTTACAGAGAATGACGGATGTCCGTCAATCTGGAGGTTATAAACTTTCGCACTTCCTTCGGACGATTGATAACTGCTTTGTTCGATACGCTTAACACTGTCCACCCTAAGGAATTTAGAAGTTTCTTCTTTTTTACATCTAAATGCCGTCGAGTTGACATATAGTGGGATGAGCCGTTCACTTCCAAGGCTAACCTTAGTTTCGGCCACGCAAAGTCCACTTTGTAGCAAGGAGGATACCCGGAGTCCCTTGGCTGTTTCGTAGGTATGGCCAGCTGAAATGTCGCTTTCGGAAACATGTTCATCACTAACTGTTCGCAAGGACTTATCGTCCCGTTGCCTCCTCGTTTCACAAATCCGTGACCTATTGCTAACAACGTCGAAGATACTTTCGCACGAGTCTTGGGATCCTTCATAGGATTGTTTACCTTCATATACTGAGAGTTCCGAGCTCGACCTTCCTTGTAAATCTCTGGATTTTTCTTCTCTTTCTTCTTCTTGGTTTCCATACCCTTCGCATAATTCTCCGAGGTGTGAATCTTTGCTAGAATTTTTGGCTGAGACATCCTCCATTTCGCTGAGCAAGATGTCCCGCAGAACCTTTGATTCTTCGTTTTTAAATTCTTTTGAACAAATTCCTGTCGGCAATACTTGCACTTCATTTAATAACTCCTCAGCATAAATCTGACATACGATCTCATCACCTACAACCAGATCCTTAGCAAATATCCATCCGCGTTTGGTAAAGAAAGGGTGTTTAGTAGTAGCAGATATAATCTTACCATTATATGCCACTTCAATAATATCCGTATTTAAGGGGAGTGCATGCGTTGCCTGCACCTTAGAAATACCTATAGCCGAATATATGGAATCCCCGACGTTGATATCCTCGATCTTACGAATTCCTGAGGGAGTGTCGACCTCTGTACCTGCTAAAAAACAATGACTCTCATCGAGCATCGAATAGCCGAATTTGAATTGACGTAAAAATTCAATAATCGGATAAACGTTTACATTGGTAGTACCATAACATACCTGTTGTTGCCTGTAACGCAGAACATCATAATCAGCAATAACAACGGTGTTACGAGGAGCTGACTGCAAGATTTTACCCAAACGCTCTAAACCATTCTTACGAACGGTATAGGTATTGATAGGAATGGCATTCAACTTACCATCGGTGAAGAATACGATTTCCTTAACGTACTGTGCAACCAGATGCGGAGGACACAGGATCAGGTAAGGTTCTGAGCGGTTGGCTTTAATCTCGTATAGGATATCGGTAATGGTTAATACCGATTTACCCCCACCTGCTTGAACAGGAAGAATTGCGAAGTCTGGCGAATCTTTCAATAGGTTACGCACCTTCTTTTGGTGCGGTAACATAATGTTCTCTTTGCGGAACAATGGAATAGATGGAATTTCCCAAGCGGCATCTACGGCTTGATTAATGGCTGCCTTACGAATTGTCTCATCCACAGCTTGGGTCTCTGGAAACTTAGGACCATACTTAGCAATGATCGTTAACCATGCCAAGTTAGAGGCAACGTGGGAAACCGAATACCTGGCATACACAGAATCCAACTGCGCGATAATCGCAGCTTGGGCATTTACACACCAGCGGGACAGACACTGAAAAGCAGGATATTCCGAGTGCGGAGTAATATGGGTAAGATTCAGGATCGGATCCTCATCCATACGATCAATTACAGCTTTAACTGTGGCGAGATATTCGGTGAGACCATGAGTAGACGCTTTGATACTCTCGTAGGCTACCGGATCGAAAGCTTTAATAGCCTGGAGTTCGGCTTCGGTAGGTTCAACCGATTTACCAATACCTGCTGTTTCTGCCATCGGCAGGAAACGAGTAAACAGGGCAACAATATCCGTGTCACGCTTCATCATATTGATGATGTGAGGAGCCTGTGCTTTCTTGTACCTCACCAAGTCCAGTACCTTTAGCATACCTGTGGTCTGGGTGAATGCATACTTATTATTCACCCAATCGATCAGTACTGGCACGTTACGCGGTAAATGAGTTTCTTTGCTCAGAGTCTCCATGGTGCCCGTAGGATCCAAACGATGCAAGGCAAAGGAGTCATCGCCCTCGTATGAACCTGCTAAGCTAAACAGGTTCTCGTACTTACTGGTATTATCCAGTTTGTAGGGTAAATAAATAGGCATACCTGCAGGATCTATGGATAGGCCATACTCGTCTACCCGTGCGTCTTCCGACTCTACGGGAGGCAAGGTACGTGCAATCTTAGAGATTGGAAACGAAGACAGAGGATTGGAACCTTGTTGACCAAAACCAGAAGTAGTCCACTGTAACATTAACGGATAGAGATCGATATTACGGATTTCCATCCAGTTAGTTGTGGTAAGCTGCTCTGCTTCTGCTTTGGTAATCTTAAAGGTAGCGAAGAAGACACCTCTATTAGCAGAGTGTTCAAAGGTGACGCTAACAAGGCAACTTTGGAGCGCAGCCAAACCTGCCGCATTCACATTACCCATTGAAGCTATTACCTTCTCCTTGGTGTAATGTACAGCACCTAAGGTATCAGGTGTTGACGGATTCTGAACGGTCTTTTCCATCAGATTATCAATTCCGAATTTATCCTGATCAGGATTATCTTCAGACAGAACTCCTCGCGCCAACATTGCGGCAAGATTTTCTAAACCACCTGCGATGTTGTCGCTATTAACACTCCATAGTGGAACGGATACGGTAAAGTGCGGATCAGCGGCATCATTGATTTTCTGAAGACGGGTCAAGCCGGCAGGAGTTTTCTTATGGAAAACTTCCATCACCTTACGGATATCGCGCGCGTCAGTTCCGTATTTATCGGATTTAACAACCTCTGGAAATACGGAACCTAACCAAAACCGCTGCATAAACGCCATAGGTTTTTCACGGAAACCGCGGTTGTAGACATAAAGGAAATTCTTCTTTAACTCTATACGAGGTAACTGAAGAGTTGCAGGCGCAACCAAGTTGGTAGTGACACGTAAAGTCATTATTTACCTTCCTAAGGAATAGATTTGTGTCGGTCGAAGATGACGTAAAATGCTGCGAAAATATCGTAGACGCCATAAAATTGCGGATATTGATAATCATTCAATAACGCTACATTAGAGTAAGAGTGGAAATACAAGAGAAAAGGAGAGAGAGCGATAACCAATTAAGATTATCGCGCTCTCAGAATTACAGCAATTTATGACTCAAGCCGTAGGGTCTTTGGGATTTCAAAACAGGCATCCAAAGGATATCCAGAATGAACCTTTCCAATTCCTGCTTACTCGGCAAAGGTTTATTAGGAATCTCTGGAAAGTAATCAACCACAATCTCGTAGCCTATATGCCAACGATCCGGAGATTTTGCTCCTTCGTTCTCTGCAAAGAAGGTAGCATTATCACCTAAAGGTTTGGACCACCTACCGTCAATAGAACGGATTATATTAAAGCGAGGAAATGGCATACGTAGTAACCAGTCCGGGAAGGTAGGATCCTTAAGCCTAATCTGACCACTAACACACAGAATAAATCCCGTAGGAGTCATCATCGCTGTACGATGAGTATTTCTTAAGGTTATCAAATCCAGTATTTTGGATCGATTGATGAACTTAACCACCGCGCGTCGAGCTTCCCTTAATCTTTCAACACATTCATCATTAGTGGTTTGATGGAAATCAGAGAAGGCATATCTTCCTGCCTGAGCGCACTCATTTACATAGGATTCAATCACCTTATCCCAATCCATTTGGGCATCTTTGGTAGGTTTAAAAACCTTTACGATGCTATCCCAGATATCTCGATTTTGGTGATTGAACATTATAGGAAATCCTGCAGAAGTAGGACTCCGAGATTGCATCAGGATAGGAACGCCCAGACTGGATAAGTATGGGGTATCCATAGTTTAAATCTCCTTATCAACAACACCATCATTGATCATTACACTATTATCACCAGTGCTAGTTCCATCGGAATCATCGGTGGATGGCAAACCGTCGTCATATTGCTCTTCCTGGAATCCGGTATCTGGATCATCAAGAGACAATTCGCCGTCATTGATAAGGATGTCATCCACAGGAATCTCATCTTCATCGTAGTCACCTTGGCGAACCTTTTGATCCTCGGAAATACCTACATCACCTTGGCCGCCGTTCTTTACTAAGGCTAAACCTGATTTAATTCGAGTAGAAGCCTGAATGCGGAAAGCGCCGACAAGGTTAGGCTCATCTAAATCCTCGGCTTCGATTTCCTCACCATCCACGGCTTCACCCAGCATCTCATAGGCTACGGATTCCAGTGTCGCAGGGTCTGTTCCTAGCGATAATGCCAAGTGGTGAAACTGATCGTCAGATGGATCAGGATTCAATTGCAGGAAGATAGCAATCAATTCACGAATGGCTGCCTGCTTCTCTTCGCTACCATCTACTGTGTTTGCTTCAATCACAGAAGCGCCGAGTTGTTTGATTTGTTTGCGCAGGGTATCAATGCGCTTCTGCTTCGGATCGTTAGCCGGAACACGGCCACCATTCAAGCCGACCTGATCCAACTCACGGGAAAGCTTCTTGACCTCTTCACGCAGTTGATTGATTTTCTCAGTCTTACCTGCTGCTGTAATTTCTTTACTCATATTTTCCTCGCTCGATACATGTGATTGTGGCGGAGGTTGTGGCAATCTTCACATAGACATATCAGATTAGCCATGGTAGTTGTGCCACCGTCCCTAAGACTAATTATGTGGTGAACATCTTTGGCTTTCTTTAGGATACCTCGGCGTCTGCATGGAACACACTGGTTGTTATCCCTTTTACGAACAGCCGCGCTAATTTCCCACCAACCGTTTTTCTTGGACATACCTCCCACTGTATTATAGGTATGTCTCTGTATCTTCTTTACGCCATAAGAATTTGTGGACGATCGAGATGTGCGTTTAAACATTATTAGTGCCTTACTATGCGGCCTTTGTCGTCCTCAGCCACAAAGTTTTTATCCTTCTTCACACCGGCCTCCCATTCATCCTTGGTTTCAGACATCCATATTTCAGGAGTCTTCCAATAACCGTATGCACTTTGTTTCTTTGTATCCCCGTTCTGGACTTTGCGCCAACCTGGACTAGATTCACACCGAAGGTTAGGTTTGAGTTTGAAGAGTTTCTGTAAGGTATCAACAAAGTCTTTCGTCACCTTATAACGTTGTTTCAACTTCATTCCTGCATTCTTCAATCCCTTGGATAGACCGTCCTTCTTCTCAGGTTTATCAGGTTTATCCATAGATTTTGAATTTTTCGCAAACTTTGAATTCGGGTGAAGCTCGATATATTCTTTTTGCTGTTCCTTACTAAGAGACTCGAACCATGAATTTTCTCCTGCCTGAATGCGCAATGCAGCTTCTATTTTAAGTATCATCGTTTTCTCTTGGATTTATTAAGGTACGGGAATCACTTGATTCCCGCTTCCTTATGAAATTGCTAGTTACGAGATAATTGCCTTAACCACACAGCTGGCGTTATCTCCGGCAGCAGGAGTACCTGCAATACCTTGTGCACTCAGAGTGATGTAGTACGTACCATAAGGTACAGCTTGGGATTGCATCGATTCCGGCAACAATAAATCCTTAAGGAAGGCGAAGGTGTAGGATTCGATGTTCTGAACTACCTGGTTGGTGATGCCTTCATTATCCGTGATATTGGTACCGGCAGGAGTCGATACCAAAGTGTTACCCGACAAAGCGAAGGAGATTACAGGAGTAGTGGCACCTGTGGAGTCCAACGATGCGGTCAGTGTAACGTTGTAATCCGTTAATGGAAAACCAGGTAAGGACGCAATCGAAAATGCAAATGTCCAGTTTTGGCCATTGTTAGGTGATAGACGCGGAAGATTATACACGCCATTGTTGGATAGTGGCATAGTGCCATCAAGTTTCCATTTGATGGCAATACCTAATTGAATGTTTACACCGTTACCACACTGGAAATTAGAAACAGGATTGCCTGTTCCTAAATACATGTAACCAGTGGAAGGGTTAATGGCCTCAGACCACAAGGTTACGTTAGGTAACTGAACTCCTGCTGAGAAGTTGTTGGCTACTGGAGCAGGTAACAACTGAGGGAAGGTAAGACCATACGCATCTGCGGCAGGATCAATTACCACACCTGCATTACCGGGACGGAAAGGGGTTTCCAGGAGATAGCGCTCGTACAATGCCATATCTGTGGACTGAAAATATGTACCGGCACTCACAGGATAACCTGCGGCACTTAACGTTTGTTTGAGGCGGGTGTAATTAACGCTGTTCATGTATAACTCCTAATTGATTGGATGATTAACCGTATTGCTTGCTGAATTCAAATAGAGCTTTCTTAGATTGTTCATCCAGCTCTTTATATTTAGGAAGTTTTTGAATTTGGGGGGTGAAACCAAAATAATTATCTATCGCCCATTTAGCGTCACGACCTCGAGTAGGTACAAGACTCATATCCTTGGAATAGCCTATTTCAGGAATTCGCAGGATCATAGACAAACCGTAACGGCTGGAATTGGACTTCTCCAAGGTTACAGTAAGGCGTGTGTTACCTAAGGGCTTACTCCATTTCAGGTTATGATCACTACCCTTAGGAGCACCCATAATCTTTGTTACTTCCTTGATCATGCCGTCTACATCGCTTTGTTCTGGACTTTCGGCTGACATAATGCGCTGCATCGCTTCAATTTTGAATATCATTGTTAATCCTTTATTTTGCGAAGAATACAAAGTCTTCTCCTACCAAACGTGTTATTGGTTTACCTTGAACAACAGGTATATTAGAACTATTCCATTCGAATGGAAATTCCTTATCGAAAGGGCAGCACCATAAACGAATCTTGAATTTCTTGGCTAAGGCTTTCCAGGTTCTAACAGCCATAGATCCCATATTAGGACTAGAGCATAATCCCTTGAAGTATTTTATGGCTTGGCTATACATTAGGACGCCGTAACCTTTACCCCTGTAATCTTCCTTGATAAAGGATTCGTGCACTCTATGGAGTACACCAGGTATGTCCTGGTTATCTCTTACAATCTTAAGATAGCCTACAATCAATCCCTTGGTATATAGCATTAGCATATTCGTGGATGCCCCGGGAAATAATAGAATATCTACGGGACCTGAGGATGTTATCTTTTGGCAATGCTCTGAATGGCTTGTGTATAAACCTTGCAGCTTTGTGCAGATATTAGATCCTGCATCTGAGGGAATATTTTCACCCTCTTTAATGGGCTGACTATCGACCTCTTCCTCAGCCATTTCAATGGATGCTTGGATGCGTTTATACGCTTCAATCTTAAAAGCCATATACTACCTCTTAATCGGGTTTATTTGCGTCTTTATCAATCTTGGATTGAAAGTATTTCTGAGCAACGGTATTAGCTACGTTGGTACCAGCCCAAATAGCCATGTAACCTGTGAAATAAAACTCAGTTAGTTTGTCACTCATGGTGAGATTAACGAAACCCCAAGTAGATACAAGTAAGGCAGTGAGTTGACCAATCTTATATATGGAAGGCTGCTTGGTATCAGGATCGATAATCAGATAGCGCAGATCATAAGTATCCTTACGAACCTGTACCACGATTAAGGCGATCACAAAAATAGCCAGTACAAGAACCAGGGATATACCCATAGGATTCATGTGCTGAGTTAAATATTCGAACATTAGTTCACCTCTTTCTTTTCAATTGACCAGTGGTCAGGAGAAGGACGTTTAACATAAGGCGTTAGATCATCCCAACTAAAGGTCTGCTGTGAATCTGAAAACTTCACGGTTATGTAAGGTCCATCCACGGTTACGAAGGAACGTGTAATCTCGCCAGTAGCAGGACCCTTATCGGTGAATTGATCACCCATGAATTCAATGGTATCTCCTACATCAGGAGATTGAACCTCTTTGGCCAGAATTCTTTTGTAAGCCTCTATTTTAAATACCATAGGAATCCTTATTTAGGCCAAATGAAAAGAAAGACATCACTCTTTGGGGCGGTCAATTCGATCTTCTGCCGAGTATCAAAAATCTTCATACCATCGATCTTGATATCTTTCCGATCGCAGGTATGCCCTTTGTATTCGATATAGATTTCATGATTCTGCTTATACAGGGATAACCACACAGCCAAACTCAAGGAACCTAGGTTGCTGCTACTTCCTAGAGATTTTTTCGCGTAGTGATGGGCAATGGCATACAAGGTTTTACCGAATCCCCGATTGCGATATTCCTTATCCACCCAAACGGAATGTACGCTATCGAGATTACCTGAAAAATTACGTTGAAGGTCAATTGTGGCTACAGGTTTCTTCGTTATATCCGAAAGTTTTAATTCACCATCAGTAAGGCTTTTAAGCTTCCCTGGTAAAAGTTCGACCAGCATGAATGTATAGCTTTTAGCCTTAATAGGCGTCATGAATAAGGCTAGATTATCCGATTTACTGGAGTTAATCAGCTTGAGATTACCAACCTTATATTTTTCAACGTATTTCTCCGCGTCTTCCTGACCCAAGGTATAGTTATCCCCTTGGATAATTGGCATAGCCTGGATACGTTGGAAGGCTTCGATTCGAAATACCATTTTAATTTCCTTTATTTTGAATCCTCAGCGTCTACCGCAGCTTGCCATTCCTCTTTAGTTTCGGATACCCATGTATGCTTATCCTTGTAATAACCGTATACTAAGTTTAGTATCGGCTTTATCTCCATATTTCTTTTTCCAACCAGGACTAGAAGCATTCTTCAATTTCTTCTCTTTGAAAAGGTCAGAGAGTTTTTCAAAGAATTTGGTTGTTAATGGGTAGCGCTTCTTTAATTTCTTGACAATCTTATCCTTATGTTTTTGCATTAAACCTGACTTAGGTTTAGGTTTACCTGAAGGTAGAGCGGTTGGTGGAGGGGCCGGCGTACCGCTCTCACTTTCAGGATGTTGACTTCCTGCATCTTTGGCATACTTAGAATTAGGATGTAAATCTATGTATTCTTTCTGCTGATCTTTAGTAAGAGACTTAAACCAAGTATCTGCATCTGCTTGAATTCTTTTTGCTGCTTCGATTTTGAATTTCATTTGGTTTCCTTTAGTTATATCGAGTCCAAATACCTGGGCCTGAGCCTCCCCAGATTGATGCGGCAGTCACGGTTATACCTACTGAACCGATAGCTCCGTGCCTTAAACGAGAAATATCTGCACTTCCATCCCCTGACGTATTTCCCTTAATGATCAAGTTTTGTTTGAATGGCTTGATCTCATTATCAAGACGGGATTGAATCTTGGAAGCAGCGGCATCTAACATACCTGTACGATCTACATCCAAGGAAATGGCAGCACCTGAGAAGTTAAATGCCTTCTCACCTTCTGCGATGTACTGCGCTTCCAAAGCCGCAACCTCTGCGTAGAGTAGCCAATATTCACGAATAGCTCCCTTAGCATTGGTCATCGTGAAGCTGGTGAAGTTACCTGATGCACCATTGAAAGCATCCCGACCACGCCGCAACCAAGCAATCACCTCCTCAGTGGTGTAGATAAGATCGGCATGACCGTACAGAGTGGTCATAGCTTTGGTGATCTTACGTTTTACGTCGGCAACTGCGGATAGGATAGATGAGTTTACCACCCACAACTCGGTGCTTTCTGTGAATACCTGCGCTGCATTGGAATTGTTGCCATAACTCCATAAAACTGCATAAGGTTCCAGAGATACTGGTAAGGCATTAGTTGCAGCTGAGGCTGTATAGAAGTAACCAGAAGCCACTCGTTGAAAATTACTAACGCGTTGGCCAGTGATAGTTTTGTTATCACATTGGATCTCTACAACCATGTTATCGTATAGTTTATCAACAACGATTTCCAAGGTAGCAGGATTGCCTTGCAACTCTACAGCTGGCATTACACCTAAAGGAACGGTGGTCAACCCAATTACCGTTACATCCTCAAACGAATAATAGATGTACTGTTGATTATCTAAACTAGGAGTTCCTTTGTTGCTCAAATCCAGGGTATATCGAATCTTGTACTTCTGATCGAACTGTGAAGGGGGGACCGAGGATGGAACGTTGATAACGGAACGCGCAATTACGTTGTTGCTAATACCTGACGATTGAATCTGATAATCAAATGCGTTACCTGAGGCATATACGGTACCGTCACCTGTAAGCAATTCCCAATTAACGAAACCTCCACGCGGATCAAAGGAAGCAGGGAATTGGAATATGGCAGTACCAATTGCAGCATTCCCTGCTTCCACTGTATCAACCATATCCTCGTACGCCATTGGATTAGACGTAGTGTAGGGAACCTGGACATCGGTCATTACAGACACAGCGATTAGACATGTGAAGACACGCGCGTTGGTAGTTACTACTAATTGCACGCCGTAGGAAACGTTGTTGTCACCTCCAGATAAGGTAGCTGCCACCTGAGGCAGACTACCAGAAGTTAGGGAGATGAATAGTTCGGTAGGACTAATAGGGGATACAGGTCCCAGAGTGATGTCGGTGATTGTTTCAGATAACAGGAGCTTATCGCTTATATCGAACTGAATAGCAGAATCACCAATGGCATCCTTTTGGAACACGAACATATCTTTGGTGCTCACTTGTTACTCCTTGGTTGGATGATTGCGTCCTTGATATCTCTAAGTTTGGCAAGCTGTTGATACAAAGCCGCGCTTTCTTCCTGAAGCCGTAATACTTGCTTATCCTTAGAAGGTTGCAGATTCTTATCCCATCCTTTAAATGCTTCAGCAAATGTTGAACTAGCCTTAATCCTAGTAGCGGCTTCGATAATCATAAATCACCTGTTCTAACCATTAATTATTTGCGCGATCTTCCGCATCTGCGTATCTTTTAAACCAAACTTATCGCGCATGAATTCGAGATCATAATAGCTAATCTCACCCTTCTCGGCTACTTTGGAAAGATTGAACACGATATTCGTGGTATCGCCTTTCTTCTCTTCCTTCATCAAAAGTTTAACACCTTTTGATTTAACCAGAGTGCGTAATTCAATGTAGAGTTGGTAGGCAACCTGCTTTACGATCTCAGGCGAATTCGCCTCAGGACGCAGAGTAAAGATCATGTAGTTTTCATCCACAGATACAGATTCGATAAAGTCACGGAAGCTAAAGAATTCCTTGGTGAGCTTACCTGGGTCAGCCTTCATCAGCATTGCCATAGGTACAACGCCCAAGGCTGTGGAGAAATTCTCTACCTGTAACATTGTGGATATGGATTTCAAGGCATCCTGGACGTTACCTACCGAAGTACCATGACCAATTAACTTGTTAGGTACTTCATACTCGTGGTTCAGCTGGACTTCAACCGAGGATTTGGGACCAATCAGCCATTGGATTGAGATATACAAATGAGGAGTAACGAAACCATCGTCATTAACTACATCCCGTAGCATCAGGTAATAGGTGAATACCAATTCACCCTCCTTAGTTACCGATACGTATAGGAACAGATCGGAATCCTTAAATACCACATGCTTGTTGATCAATTGGGATATGGCATCCATATAGGCTTGGAATGCCTCTGGTACGTGGTTGCTGGCCACTTCATGCAAGAAACCAAGAACAGATTTCAATTGATCCGCTACCTTGGCTTTTAGCGCACGCATGGCTCCGACGGCATCGTTATAAGCCTGACCACGCCGATCCGGGAACTGCAAACTTAATTGCGATTCCATAGTATCAAGTAGTTTATGTTTTTCGTGTAAGTCCTCTGCCAATGCATATTGGCTTTCCAATTTAGCCAGATTAGGAACAATTACCTTCTTCAATGAAGGATCAATATTGGTCTTTAGGCGTTTGACATCTTGGAGTTGCTCCTTCCGATCTCTAGGAGTAACATCGAAGGTCATGGAGGCCTTGATATTACCACCCTTTGGTTTCAACAAGGATGCAAACATTTTTTGATACTGATCAACCAGCTGTCCAGATTCATCTATCTGCTTTTTCAGAACATCGGTAAAACGAACATAGTCCTCAAGGTAACGAAAGCGCGGGAGTTCAACCTTCGCGGCTTTGGTACTTTGCTTGAGTTCGGGTTTGGCCATTATTTTTCCTTTAAGTTCTATGAGGACCACGCATATTGTCATGCTGGGTATTCGTTGTTTCATTCTTAGTTTTGATACGACCGCGGGGAGGCAGTAAACGAAAACGTTCCATTGGTTCAATAACGCGAACCATACATTCCCATCCTAGTACGTTTCGGTTCCTTGTGTTCCACCAGGGAACATTCTGAACAACCAGCACTTTACCGAATGTAGATTCCACAATGATATCCATTGGACGCACGGATGGAATATTCGGGGAGAGAATAATTTGAAAAGGCTCCAATGTTTCTAATCTTGTGATATCGGCTGATTTGGTTAATTTGGGAAATTCGAAGAATGCCGATTCATGTGTTAAATTGAATTGTAGCTCAAAGTGTGTGAACCTTAAATCCTCAGGAAAGTTGATCTCTATAAGATGCGGTAATCCGTCGCAGAACTTTAACACCTGTAGTTCATTGGTAATAAGAGTCGAGTCAATCGTGAATTGCGCATTTACTGGGGTGCTATCATCCATAACCCGAATGATATCCATACCAGTAGCACCTAGAGGAAAGGTGCAGGTAACGAAGAATTTAGAACCTTTAGCTGTCCATGGTTTGGCTAGAGCATCAATATCACACTCACCTAAAGTAACGAAAGGATCCGCTACAGAGAATACTTGGCGACTAGCGTGGAATGGCATGTAACCACCAACGAAACCTGTACCGAAGCAAACAGAGCAGGCTATATCGGAACCACCAAGCAATGATCCGTCCCAATCACCGAACATCTTTTCGATATCCAGATCAGGATCAACGGGACCGTTATCTCCATAACCTGCACCTTCGATTACTTCACCGATAGGATAGTCGGTTGGATCGTTCATTACCAAACCAAAGGTACCTTGGTGTTTGTTACCGGGTGCTAAAGGACTGGTTTCATTGGTAAAAGGATTTTGTGGATTCCAATTTTGGTGACCGTAAGGAGTGACATCGAAGGTATCACTACCTGTAATCAATTGGTTAATTAATCCCTTGGATGCTTTACCTTCTTTATCTAAACGAGTATTCAAATGCTTTTGGGAGGATTGGCAGGTGCATCGCTTACCTTGTTCCAACCGATTGTATAAAATGCCAGCATAACCTTGAACACGTAAGGCTGACATATATCTGGTTTGTTGGGCAGGCAGGATTTCTTGAATGGCCTTTTTCGCAACATCGGATGCCCGGGCATTAGCCGGGAGTATGCGATTATTCGATCTGGAAACCACTGGCATGGTCGTTCTCCTTCATTACTTATATATGTAATGAAATTAGGAGAACGCTTTCATGGAGACGGAGGATATTCCTAAGGGTGCTTGTATCTTTTCAATTAAAGCAGGACTACGGATCGACAAATTAACAATTAACGTATTAGGATCGGATGGATCAATTTCCAAACTTTCAATTTTGACATTGTGTTCGGCATCCAGATAAGTAATGTTCCTATAACTATCTATCAAACTATCCATAGAATTAGGTAGAGGTCCCACAAACGTAAATTCGTGCTCTATCCTATCTTTAATTCTATCCTTAAGATTATTTATGTGATATTCAACACCCGGATTAAGGAGTGGCATTATTTACCTCGATCAGGATATCTGCGATTCTACGATAGGCATAAAGAGATTCTCCAATGTCTCCAACCTTATCCATTGCATCTGCAAGTTCGGTAGCTGTAGCATTCATCCAGGCACGGAAACGGACACCATCTGTAATATCCAAGGCGTGACGTTGGCGAGCATAATCCATGTAGTGCTCGACTTTCTTGAACTTCGCAGTTAGGTCAGCTTCGTTGATGTCGAGCATACCACGAGCACCTAGCATTAGAAACGAGGCAATTACATCGTTGGCTTCCTTGCTGATTTTGATTCGATTACGCTCGAAGTTATCTGGCCCTTTATCCTCAATACCGAAACGCAAAGCCTTCATCATGGAATGAACCAGAGATTGAATCTCCAGGGAGAGTTCGTTTAATTCTTCCATTGAAATAAGGAAGCGGTGCTGTTCATCATTTAATGGTGCAAGTACTGGCTTTTCCATTTCAGTCCTTATAGGTGTAATTATAAATAAAGTCCTGAGATGACAACCTCCCCAATCAACTTATGAATAGGAGGTACAACCTGTGTAGCTTTTCCAGCATCGGTACCTAACCAGGTATTTAATTTGTAAATCGGATGCTCCTCGGAAAGATCATCGGAATTGATCATCAGATTATTAGATGCTCGGGCCCATTCTGCCTGAATCAAAATAGGGTTTATAAGGAAGAACTTTACGCTTTCAGGATTTTCATTCCATACCAAGAGCAATTGAGGTACAGGATTAGATTTGGTTGCTTGAAACTTTGGCTTGGGGAACATAATTTACCTTTAGTTGTGTACTCCTTATTTACTGCCTTCGAATTTAGATTTTAATGGCAGGAAAGGAGATTATCGGTTAGGATAATCTCCTTTTGAACACTTATGAATTAATGGCTTGGACCGGCAGGATTTACTGGAACAGAGGGAGCAGCGGAGGGAGGGGCTACCGGTGTGCTCGGAGGATTACCACCTGAAACAAAATACTGATAAGCTTCAAGGGTTTTAATTAGGACATGTCTACCTTCGGCTGTCATTAAAAAGCCAGGTAAAGCCAATAAATTATTCGGATGTGACAACCATAGTTGCTGTTCTTTGGTGAACGCGGCACCTACGATAGGTTTCAATATTTCCCACATATTACCTCCTGAAGGGTTAGATGGATTGGTAGAAGCTTGAATAGGGGCAGCTTCTTGAACCTGTTGAGTCTGTAAAGGTACGGGAACTTGTACCTGTGTTTCTACTACTGGGGTTGCGGCTAACGCCAGAGGTACCACAGGGGTTGCTTGTGCTTGTGGCACAGGAGCAGGTAAGGTAAGGCTTTCATTTTCCAACGTGCGCATTTGCAGATTGGCAGAATATTGAGAGGCTACCTCGGCAGCAACAATAGATCTAACCAAACTTGTTATATCCGACATAGCAGGGTTAGGTTGGATACTAGGTGCAGGTTGCTGGGCTAGGTACGCCAGAGGATTCGGATAATTAGGAACTGATTGATATGCAGGTTGTTGCAGTACAGGCACTGTCATCTGCCCGGCCAAGGATTGCACCGTTGCTAACTGACTCTGTAGGTTAGATAATAGTTGCTGGATTTGGGCAGCATCAGCCATGGAATACTCCTTTAGGAATAAGGCATTAGGAAGATGTTATCCCTAATGCCTTACACTACGAACTACCAACTACACGATACGAGGTACCAACCTGATTACGCAGTGTTGACGTTGGTAGGGCTTGCGGTTTGTGCACCAGTGGTAGTGGCACCTGTGTTACCGGCAATAATGTTGCTGTTTGTTGCATGAGCTATCTGGGTAAGATTGCCCAAGCCACTAGCAATTTGCGCCAACAGCATGAGTTGCTGTTGTTGCTGTTGCTGAGCTTGTGCCTGTGCCTGCACTTGGTTGACGGTTTGGGTTACATCAACCGTAGTGTTGCCGATACGTGCATTCACACGATCCTCCAAACCACGCGATTCAGCAACAGTCAGTTGACGTTGCAGATTACTTTCGAACTGCGAAGTAATCAGAGCACGCGTCTTCTCACCATCATTGGTAATAACCTGACTCAGGGCAAACGTGTTTTGAATACCTTGAGTATTAACGCCGGCGACAGCCAAAGCGTTAGCTGCATTACCAGCTTGCACAGTGTCCTTAACCGAGTTTTCAGTTGCAATGATGGTAGCAGTTGCATTGGCAATACCAAGGTTAACATCTGCAAAACCTTGAGTCGCTGTAACCAGATTGGTATTGATTTGGTTACTCAATGCAGCTTGGGTTCCGGCCAACGCCAACTGAACTTGGGCTTCATTGTACGGAATCGACGCTTTGATATCACCAAGCGTTTGCTGGACGGAGGTGTTTTGCAGATTACTTGTAACACCATCCAAGGCTGACGTAAGCATAGCAGGAGTTACCCATTCACGACCGCCCTCGCCTTCACGACCCCGGCCACCAAACAAACCGCCGCCGCCGAGTAGGGCGCCACCCAGTACACCACCCAACAGACCTGCGCCTAGACCGGCTCCTGCTCCCGCTCCCGCCCCACCCCAACCACCGTGC
>Ga0224526_1000003_pt1 | contig 191719 bp, 151 predicted proteins | sample CBST25metaG_FD_179878 | JGI IMG/M metagenome (GOLD analysis project Ga0224526, IMG submission 179878) | Peat soil microbial communities from Stordalen Mire, Sweden - C.B.S.T-25 | ecosystem: Environmental > Terrestrial > Soil > Wetlands > Peat | place: Sweden: Norrbotten County, Stordalen Mire...
GTCTTCGGCACACGCACAGCCACGGGCAGCGCGCATCTCGAACTCGCGCTGAGCGTGGTGGCCGTGGGCGTGGCGCTGCTGGGGTGGCTCGTGGCCTACAGTTTCTACCGCGAAAAGTCCACGGTTCCGGCGCAGCTGGCGGCTACGTATCCCGAGAGCTACAAGATACTGGCCAACAAATATTACGTGGACGAGATCTATCGCGCGGCGGTGGTCAAGCCGCTGCTCGGCGTCTCCAGATACTTTCTGGAATGGGTTGTCGAGATCGGCGTGCTGGGCGGAATCGCATGGATGCTCGCGGGCGGCGCAAAGTTTGCCGGAGCGATTGTGCAGTACTGGCAAACGGGCAATCTGCGCTCCTATGCGGCGTGGCTGGCGGCAGGAGCGGCGGTGGTGCTGCTCTTCCTGCTGGTTCCGTGGGCAACCGTAATGGCCTATCTGGCAGCCATTCACCTTGGATTGGCGGGGCATTGAGAGAATGACAGCAATCAACAACTCGATTCTCACGCTGATCCTTCTGGTCCCGCTGCTAGGAGCAATAGCGGTTGCGCTGGCTCCGGATCGCGAGAAGCTGCCAAACTGGATTGCGCTGGCGACGTCGCTCGTCACCTTCTGCCTGACGCTGCACTTGCCTGCGCATTTTGTCGTTGGCCAGAGCGGCTTTCAGTTCGAACTCAGCCGGCAGTGGATCGAAAATCCCGCGATTTTCTACCATGTGGGCGTGGACGGATTGAGCCTGTGGCTGGTGGTGCTGACCGGGCTGCTGGCTCCTGTCGGCGTGGTGGCGAGTTGGAAGGCTATCCGGGAGAGGCGCAAGGTTTTCTACGCGCTTTTCCTGGTGCAGCAGACGGCGATGTTCGGCGTCTTCGTCTCGCTGGATCTGATTTTGTATTACGGCTTCTGGGAGCTATCGCTGGTGCCGATGGCGATTCTGATCGCCATGTATGGCCGCGCAAATGGACCCAGGGCAGCGCTGAAGTTTTTCCTTTTCACCTTCATCCCTTCCGCGCCGCTGCTGGTGGCGATCTTGTGGCTCTACGCGCAGACGCGCAGCTTCGACTTTGCGACGCTGCAAGCCGCTATCGCCCACGGAGATTTCGGCTCATGGCCACTTTTCTGGCTGGCGCTGGCGTTTCTCTTTGCCTTTGCCGTCAAGGTTCCGATCTTTCCGCTGCACGGATGGCTGGCAGACACCTACTGTGAAGCTCCGGTCGCGTTGGCGATGATCGTAGCCGGAAAGCTGGGGCTGTATTCGCTGCTGCGCTTCCATATCGGACTCTTCCCTGTGCAGGCGCGAGATGCGGCTCCGGTGTTGGTCGGCCTCGCAGTCGTGGGCCTGCTCTATGGGGCTTGCCTGGCGCTGGTGCAACGCGATTTCTGGCGGCTGATGGCCTTTGCAGCGCTGAGCCATCTGAGCCTGATCACGCTGGGCATTTATGGCCTGACGCTCACAGGCTGGGAGGGCGCGGTCTACCAGATACTCAATCACGGCGTAGTGGATGGGGCGCTGTTCCTGCTGCTGGGCGTGCTCTACGACAACTACGCGACCAGCGAAATCGCGGAGTACGGTGGACTGGCCCGCAAGCTACCGCGCACGGCCACGTTCTTCGTCATCGCCTCCCTGGGAATGATCGGGCTGCCGATGCTGGGCAACTTTGTGGGCGAGTTCCTGATTCTGCTGGGCACTTTCACCGGCGTCAGCAAGGGATGGGCGATTGCCGCCGCGCTGGGCGTGATTCTGGGCGCGGCCTACATGCTGTGGTTGATCCAGCGGCTGTTTTTCGGGTCGGAGAGCGAGTTGGCCTTGTCGAAGCCACCGGAGGATCTGCGGCGCGGACAACTGGCCGTCGTGTGGCCGCTGGTTGTACTGATGCTGGCGATGGGCGTCGTACCGGGGCTTTGGCTACCAGCAATCGAAGGCGGCGTTCGCCTTCCGCAAACTACGGAGCAACTGAAGGAGCAGGTTGTGCCTCAGCCGCTTTCGCCGCAACCCGCAGCGCCAACCGCAACGGATGAGGAGGGGCCGCAGTGAGCGCTGTTCCCGACATTCTCCGCATCCTGCCTGAAGTTCTTCTGACGCTGACGGGCGTGGCCGTGATGCTAACCGACGCCACCCAGCCCACCGAACGGGCGCGGCGTCCACTGGGCTGGGTGGCAGCGGCAGGAACCATGCTTGCGCTCTGGGCCAGCCTGGCGCAGCTTGCGCTGCCCATGGGCACGGGCTTTTCCGGCACGGTCGAGACCAGCGTCTTCACGGTCTTCTTCCACGCGCTGATCTGCGGACTGGTGCTGGTGGTGCTGCTGCTCTCGCTGGACACGCTGCCGGAAGACAGCCATCACCAGGGCGAGTACTACGCGCTGATTGTCTTTGGCGCGGTGGGCATGTGCCTGCTGACCAGTGCGGTCGAGCTGCTGCTGGTTTTCATTGCCCTGGAGATCTCCTCGATCAGCACCTACATCCTGACCGGTTACCGCAAGCACACGGCACGCGGACCAGAAGCGGCCATCAAGTATTTTCTGCTCGGCTCCTTTGCCACGGCTTTTCTGCTGTACGGCATCGCGCTGATCTTCGGCGCGACCGGCACGACGCAGATCTACGAGATTGCGCATCTGGCGCCGACGGCAACGAACCAGTCGCTGATTCTGGCCGGGCTGGGGTTGATGCTGGTCGGCATTCTGTTCAAGGTTTCCGCGGCGCCGTTCCATGTGTGGACGCCGGATGTGTACGAGGGCGCGCCAACGCCTGTGGTGGCGCTTCTCGCGACCGCGCCGAAGGTTGCCGCCTTTGCGCTGCTGATGCGTGTGCTGTATGAGATGCTGCCCTCGCTGCGTCCCGTCTGGTCGCCGCTGCTGTGGGTGGTGGCCGTGCTTTCGATGACCGTCGGCAACCTGGCCGCGCTGCGCCAGCAAAACGTAAAGCGGATGTTGGCCTACTCATCCATCGCCCACGCTGGTTACCTGCTGGCGGCCTTCGCGGGACTCGGATCGAGCGGCATTGCCGCCGCCTGCTTCTACACCGCGGCCTACGCGGCCATGAACGTGGGCATCTTTGCCGTGATTACGGTGGCCAGCGGATACGAGGAAAAGCTGCCGCTGATTGCCGATTTTCGCGGACTCATTTATCGCTCGCCGATGCTGGGCGGCCTGCTGATCTTCTTCCTGGCCTCGCTGGTCGGAATTCCCTTCACGGGCGGATTCATGGGCAAGCTGGCCTCGTTTTCCGCCGCGGCCGAGGGCGGAGCTTTTTGGCTGATCCTGATCGGGCTGCTGAACTCAGGACTGGCAGCCGCGTATTATCTGCGCCTGGCGCTGGCAGCCGCGCATCGCCCGGCCGGAGATCGACCTGCGGCTTCCACGCCACAGGTCGGCATTGCGGTCGGCGCGGCGCTGCTGTTTGCCGTGGCGGCGACCCTGGCGCTGGGCATTGCGCCCGGCGGCGTATTTGATGCGGCGGATGCCAGCGCGCATACGCTGGAAGCGCCAGCCGCGGTGAGCAGCCCACCGAGCAATGCCGTTGTGCAGCACTAGGCCTCTGACAAGGTAAAGAAGTTCCATCGAGTTCGTGGATCCCCGGTCTCAAAATCGAGACCGGGGGCACCCAATCATGGTACGGAATTGAGCTGTCAAAGACTTAGAGATTTTTCACCGTTCCTGTATGGCTCGATTCGTGGTTTCCCACCCATTCCACAAAGGACGTGAAATGGATGGGGCACGAAGCATCCTTGCACCATTCGTGAAAATGCCATATAGCCTGTGCCCTTTCTAGACCGGATCGAGTACCGAATCGGCGGGCTGCGGGCGACGTCCCGAATTTCGCTGCAAATTCCAGTCAAGCAGGCTCTTGTAGTAGCGGACGGTGCGGCGCAAGACGAGCTCGTTCACATAGTGTTGAAGCACCCAGGAGCGCGCGGCCTCGCCCATGCGACGGCAACGCCGCGGGTTGCGCAACAGTTGAAGCACCGACTCGCTGATGGCCTCTGGATAGCCGGGAGGAATCAGCAGCCCGGTTACCTCCGGCAGCACAGCGTCGCGAGAGCCTGTGGCCAACGTGGTGATGACGGGAATTCCGCTGGCCGCGGCCTCCAGAACGACATTCGGAAAGCCTTCCCGCCAAGTAGGCAGAACCATCAGGTCCATCACGCGGTAATACGGCGCTGTGTCGGCGACAAATCCCGTCAAATGAATGCGCGGATGGTTTCTGATTCGGGAACGCAACTCGTCATTCAGCGCGTCTTCCGAAGCGTCAAACCAGCCCACCAGAAGCAGATGTACGTCCGGACTGGCGGCCAGGATGGAGTCGAAGGCCTCCACCAATTCCGGCAGGCCCTTGTCGCGGGTCAAACGGCCCACAAAGCCCACGACCGGAGCATTCAGCGGCAAGTCAAGACTGTGCCGGAGGTTACTGAAGCCCGGCGCGAACCGCGCCACATCGACGCCATTGCTGCTGCCCGCGCCCAGCACCAGAAGCTTTGCGGCAGGCGCGACACCCAACGCGAGCGCGCGGCGGCGCAGGCTATCGCTGTTGCACAGCACTACATGAGAACAGGCGGCAGCCACTCTTTCTGTGAGCAGCAAGATACGCTGCTTCAGTCCGGTGCAGGTTTCCAGCTTGAGGCCGCGCAGGAAATAAACGCGCGTCGGAACGCCGCACAGCATGGCCGCAATCGAGCCAAGCAGACCGGCCTTGGGCGTGCTGAATTCCGTCATATCCGGCTTGAGCCTGTGGAGCAGCCAGCACAAACGCACCAGCGACACCAGATCCGCAAGCGGAGAAATCTGCCGATGCATGGGAAGAGCGATCGCCTCAACCCCTTCACGGGCGGCCGTGCCGGTCAGCAACTCGCCGGGGCTGGAAACCAACGTGACCCGAAAGCCCTCTTCGCGCAAAGCGCGCAGGCGATCGCCAAGGACCAGGCAGGTCTGCGAGCTTGTGATGCCAACAACGATATGGGGGCGTTGCGATGAAGGGGGATGCCGCGCCGGAGCGGCGGCTGACGCTAGGAGGCGGTTGCTCACACTCAATAATGTCGGCAACAAACCCGATTCCGCTAGACCACGGCTGCATTTCAACACGAGCATCTCCCAGAAAGGACTCGCGCATTCCCAAAAATCCGGAATTGGGAATGCGGAAGAAAAGATGCTCGACGGCTTCGGGAGCCTATGCTTGCTGGACACTTGACCGGGCAATCGATCGCCCTGGCAGGTCCACTCCCGTTCTCCGCCTGAGCCGCTTTTCTCGTATCAACGCAGAAGAAACCATAGAAATGGCCCTTCGCTGGGATAAGCAGTATCAGTAATCTCAGGAGACATTACTTTGCGTTAGTATGTCAAGAAGAAAAGTTACTTTGGGAAAGCACGTCCGTAACTGATGCACGGGGAACGTATCCCCTGTAACCGCTGAAAGACTTGAGGTTCTGCCGATGCCCGCGTCTCGACGTCCAAAAATTCTGCTTTTGATTCCGCATCTTGGCGGCGGGGGCGCGGAGCGTGTGACCCTGCTGCTGGCGCGCGGCTTTTCAGCGGAAAAGTACGAGTTGCACCTGGGAGTAATTACGCAGGCAGAGGCCGAGGCGAAGGGGGTGCCTTCGCGGGTTGCTCTGCACGCGCTGGGCGCACGCAGGGTACGCGGGGGAAGCTGGCGGCTGCTGCGGCTAGTCCGAGAGCTGAAACCGGATCTGATTCTGTCTGGGATGTTTCATCTGAATTTTTTAGTACTGCTGCTGCGTCCCTTCTTCCCGCAGGGAACACACATTCTGGTGCGCCAGAACGGGAGCGTTTCCTCGGCATCAAAAAATCCCAGAACAACGCGCTGGCTTTACCGGCTCTTGTATCGCCGCGCGAACCGGGTGATCTGCCAGACGCCGGCGATGGCCGATGAGATGGCACGGGAGTTGGGACTGGCAGAAAAGCGGCTGGTTGTGCTGCCGAATCCGGTGGATCTGGAGGAGATGCGCAGCAAAGCCGGTCAGCAGACAGAGATGTGGGCTGGCCCCGGTCCGCATCTGCTGGCCGTTGGGCGGCTTTCGCGGGAAAAGGGCTTCGATCTGCTTTTGCAGGCATTGGTTGCTGTGCGAACAAAGTTTCCAGAAGCAGAACTGCTGTTGGCTGGCGCGGGCCCGGAAGAAGCAGCGCTGAAGGCGGAGTGTCATGCGCTGGGGCTCGACGAGGCAGTGCGCTTTGCGGGTGCCCTTGCGCAGCCCTGGTCACTCGTCCCAGAGGCCACGCTGTTTGTGCTTCCGTCGCGGCAGGAGGGCCTGCCGAATGCCCTGCTGGAAGCGGCGGCCGCGGGACTTCCGATTGTGGCCCTGCCAGCTTCCGGAGGCGTGGTGGATCTGGCGCACGGCAAGGACGGCGTGTGGCTGGCGGCAGAGATCTCCGCTGAAGCGCTGGCCGCTTCCCTGCTTGCCGCTCTCGATGCCTTGCGGCCGGGAGAAAGGTTCGCCCACAGCTTCGTTGAGCGATTCCGGATCGAACGCGCGATTCCGACGTATGAGGGGCTGATCGATGCGACGCTCCAGGAAAAGGAGCAGTAAATTTCACCGCTCCCTATTTTCCGCAAAAATCGCGGAGGGATGAGGCACCCGGATTCCCGTTACAGCCCGAGTTGAAAGTCAAAAAGGCAGGAATTCCGTTCAAACTCCCGAAAACCATTCTCAGGGCCTAAACAGGCTGCGAAAATAAGGCGCGAAATCAGGCTATTCGGAAAAAAGGTTTGGCAGGGGCTGAAGCCCGTATCTTTATTTTGTTGCAGTTACGGCACGACTGAAGTCGTGCCTTTTCAAAGCCTGACTTTCTCCACAGACTGGTAAGTAAAAAGTCGACTTAGCGATTGCCGCGCGCGCTGCCCCCGAGTCTCCACCGTTTCCTGGCGCGGCGGGCTTCAATCCGCCAGAGCGCGCAGGCTTCATAAAGCCGCTCGGGCAGGGAGAGCCGGGCGGGTGAAAACTCGGCCAGCACACGGTCCACGGAGGTGAACTGCACGGCATGTGCGCGGACAAAGGCATGAAGCTCGGAGACCTTGGCGGCGGGGCAGAAATTACTGTGCAGGCAGATGGTCCAGAGTCCCTTGCTTTTGTCGACCGGCTCCCAAATCTGCTGCGGAATCCAGGTAAGACCGTAGCGGGTAAACGGAACGCGAGCAAAGCCGTCGGAAAGCGTCTGAATTCCTTCGGCGCGCAGAGCGCGGAGGGTGGCGCGATCAAAGCCGTGGTTGGGAGCGACCCACATTTTTGGATTGAGCCCCTGACTGCGGAGAATGGCGAGGCCCTCGCGAATCCATTGCTGCTGGGTCTCCTCAGGCACGCCAGAAAACTCACTCTGGCGATGCAGCGGCAAAAGGCTTGCGCCCCGATGGATGCAGAGATGGTGAAAGCCATGCAGGGCAATCGTGGCTCCAGCCGCCTGCATGGCGCGCATCTCCGCCCAGAAGCCAGGATCCGGCGGCGAAAGCTTTAGCGCCGCGTCCCGGTTGTCGGGAACCACGGCAAGAATCGGACGAATGCCGAACTCCTCAAACAAAGGACGAAAGCGCTGCCAACGGGAAACAGCGAGGGTGGGACAAAGATCGTCGAAGCGCAGAAGATATTGCGCCGGGCTGGGAATCATGCGGCCTCCATGATGCTGCTACCTTCTTTAATCGGCAAAAGTTTGCCTGTTTCATGGATCAAGGAAACTTGGACTTAAGCCCGCTCATCAGACGCTGAGGGAAGAAGCTTCCAGGCCCAATACCAGAGGAAAAGAAACGTGCTTACGGTCCAGAGCGAGGTGGCAAGCGCAATTCCAGCCACGGCAAACCACCGCATCAAAACCAAATTGAGAATTATATCCAGCGCGAGGTTGAGTGCGCCGCAGTAAAAAATCAAATCGGTGCGACGCATGGCGACCAGAAAGCGGTAAAAGACGCGGCTGGAAACAAAAAACGGAATCTGGATGGCATACATGGCCAGCACCGGCGTGACCAGCGCCGTATCGCTTGGGCCAAAGACGCCGTGCTGAAAGGTGAGGCGGATCAGCCAGTGCGAGCCGGCGATCAAAGCCAGTGCGATGGGCGTCGAAACCAGCGCCGTGAGCCGGACCCAGGTGTGCAGCGTACTGCGGCAGCCGGACCAATCGCGGTGGGCGATCATGCGCGAAAAATGCGGCACCACGGCCGAAGAAACCGCTCCGGCCAGCAAGGTCACAACGACGCTCACAAAGCGGTTGGCATAGGCGAGCGCGGAGACGCTTCCGGCCGGCAGCATGGCGGCCATGGATTGGTCCACCAGCAGGCCGCCGGAGGCCACAACGCCACTCAGCAGCACTGGCCCGTACTGGTGAGCCACTTCGCGCGTGGCTTCGGTGGCGCCGTGCCAGTAGAGGCGCAGACGGTAGCCGCGCGAGTCCATCATCCAGGCCACAAGCCCGGCGTGGACGAGCGCACCGGCCAGGGTCGCGTAGACCATCGCCCAGATGCCGAAGCGGCCGCTCAGCAGAAGAGAGCCCAGGATGATGGCCGCGGGAGTCGCCACGGGCGCCAGAGCCGGCAGCGCGAAGCGGTCCACAGTGTTCAGCACGGCCGTGCAGTTGGTGGCAATGCCGGTGATGAGCACGACGGGCAGCAGCGCGTAGAAAAGCCGGATCGAGAGGGCGAGTTTGGCGGGCGGAAAGTGCGAGGCAATGAGCGGAAAGAAGCCGCGCGCGGCCAGAGCCATGACGAGCGAGGCCGCCGCGAGCAGCAGGCAGACCCAGAGCATGGAGCTGGAAAGCAACTGCTGGGCGCGGTCGTGGCCCTCGCGTTCCCTGACCCGGATCAAGGTCGGGACCAGCGCCTGATTCATCGATTCGGAGATGAGATTGATGAGCAGATTGGGAATAAGAAAGGCAGCCAGGAAGGCGTCCATGGCGTCGGAGCGACCATAGACCCCGGCGACGGTGAACTCCTTGAAGGTGGCGACGAGTTTGACCAGAATCCCTGCCGCCGCAACCGACACGGCCGCGCTGAAGATGCGGCGGTTGACGCTGCCGCGTTCAAAGCGCCGCGGGATTTGGAGGAGGGAAAACATGTTGGCGAAGGTACTCGCCAGTTTACAGGATCGGCACGGGGGCTGGCGGGGACACGATAGCCTGAGGGTGTCTTTGCAAAAATTTCCAGAGAATGGACAAAAACAGCCGTAGGTTCTTCGGCTCCTTCGCGTCCCACATCAAGGTTTGTCGTTCGTGCATATTCAAAGCTGTCGGAGCCTTAGACTTTGAGCACGTTCGGCAGCGAGAGAGTCGCCATGATTTCCTTCATGGCTTCCTCGTCATTGCCGATTGCATCCAGCAGCTTTTTCTTGAGCTGGTCGCGCCGGGCATAGAGGCGAAGAGGTTCCGGCGGATTATGCAACAGATCTTTGCCTACGAGCGCGCGCACGATGAAGGGCATATAGGAGGAGTAATCGCCCTGCATGCTGACCGTCTGCGTCGTGTAGGTTTCCGGATTGACCTTGCCCCAGGAGACGGCTTCAGCCGGCGCGCAGGAGGACAGGCTGCCATCGGTCACGGGCGCGGAAACGATCTGCGCATCAAAATCGTAGCCACGAATATTCTTCAGGAAGAAAATCTGCGAAAGCGTCGGCTCCGGCTGCAGCGAATAATTCTTCGGCACGCCGCCGCCCAGAATCAGAATGGCCATCGTCTTCGGCTCGGAATCGAACAGGCCCCAGTGATGGTAGGCGCAGGATTCGAAGACATCCTCGTGAAGGTCGTACTCGAAGCCGTACTTGATCTTTCCCAGCCGCGCCAGCGTCCAGAGCTTGAGGGAGTTCAGGAAGACGCTGCCGTCGGCGGGCGCTCCGATGAAGACCGGCAAATCCAGATCGGCGCAGGTGCTCATGAGGCCCGGCGCAATGCCCAGCGCTTTTTCCCGCACGCCATACTGCTTGCCCAGCAGATAGTTGCGCTCGGTGGTCGTCATTTTCTTCTGGAACTCCGGCCGCTGCAGGATCTCGGTTACAACCGCGTCCTGATCGAAAAGCACCTGCTCGTCGAAGCCGGTGTCGGTCACGCGGATCACGCCATTTTCGCGCAGTTCGGCATCGTCGCCCCAGAGATTCACCTCGCGGATCGGACGCTCGACCGTCTTGCGGAGGCAGTCGTGCCCGTCGTGATAGCAGATGGCGTCGGTGACGGTAATGTAGGCCGTGTTCGCCGCGCGGATCAGTGGAATCAGCCACGCGCGGTGCTGATCGGAAACCGTGATCGGCCCGGCGCAGGTGACGACCAGCGGAATGCGCTTGTCGATCACCTGCTTCATCACTTCATAAACCCGACGCAGATAAGCGCCGCCGAAAGCCGGAAGCGAAGACGAAAAAACCTCGTTCAAATCCTGGCAAGCGGTCACCGGCTTTCCGGTTACAGCCTTGCCCATCAGTCCGTTTTTGCCGCAACATTTGCTCATAAAATCACCTTATCTCAGGATAGCTTCTGGTTCCAGGAAAACATTGTCGATGCAGAGCAACAAACATTTTCTCAGGGGCTAAAGCCCCGCATTGATTTAGTTCCAATTGCGGCACGACTAAAGTCGTGCCCTGACACAAAACCTAGCCACATTGGAGTTTTTCCGCATGAAAAATCCTTCCCGCGGAGTTCTATAGCTCTTTTGCAAGCCACTGGCCGGTGTAGGAGAGTGGCTTGGCAGCGATCTGTTCCGGGGTGCCTTCGGCGACGATGTGGCCGCCGGCTTCGCCGCCTTCGGGGCCAAGGTCAATGACCCAGTCGGCGGACTTGATGACATCTAGATTGTGCTCGATGACCACCAGCGAGCCGCCGCCATCGATCAGCTTGCGAAAGGCCGTCAGCAGTTTGGAAACGTCGTCGAAGTGCAGGCCGGTGGTTGGCTCGTCGAGGATGTAGAGAACGTGCGTAGCCTGGGAGGGCCGCGCGTTGGCGTTGGCGGCGCGCACCTGCGCCAGATGCGAGGCCAGCTTGACGCGCTGCGCCTCGCCGCCAGAGAGCGTCGTCGCAGACTGCCCCAGCCGCAGGTAGCCGAGGCCGACCTCGTCCAGCACGGTCAATTTCTCCAGCAGGCGCGTTTGCCCGACGAAGAAGCGCAGCGCCTCCTTCACGGTCATCTGCAGCACCTGATGGATGTTTTTGCCCTTGTATTCGACGCTGAGCACCTTGGACTGATAGCGCGTGCCGTTGCAGTCCTCGCAAGGCAACTCGACATCGGCCAGAAACTGCATTTCGACCGTGACCGTGCCGGCGCCCTCGCAGGTATTACAGCGGCCGCCGGGCACATTGAACGAAAAGCTCCCCGGCGAGAGCGACATGCGCTTGGCATCGGGCTGCGCGGCAAATAGATCGCGAATGAGGTCGAAGCCCTTGATGTACGTGATGGGGTTGGAGCGCGGCGTGCGGCCGATGGGCGTCTGATCCACCAGCACCACCTCATTGAGCCGCTCACAGCCGGTGAGAGACTTGAAAACTCCGGAGGGATCCGCGCCATCGGATTGCCCAAGCGCCCGCAACACGGCACGATAGAGAACCTGGTGCACCAACGTCGACTTGCCCGACCCGGAGACGCCCGTGATGACCACCAGCATTCCCAGCGGAATTTCGACGTCCAGGCCATGAAGATTGTTGGCCGTGGCTCCGCGCAGAATCAGGCGTTCCCTTCCCGGAGTGCGTCGATGCGTGGGCACGGGAATGGAAATCTTTCCGGAGAGATAGCGCCCGGTGAGCGAATCAGGGTTCGCTTCAATCTCCGCCAGAACACCCGAAGCCGTCAACTGGCCGCCAAACTCGCCCGCGCCGGGGCCAAGGTCGAGCAAGTAATCCGCCGCGCGGAGCACATCGGCGTCGTGCTCCACCACCAGAATCGTATTGCCCAGATCGCGCAGCTCCTCCAGAATTCGAATCAGCCGCGCCGTGTCGCGAGAGTGCAGGCCGATGGTCGGCTCATCCAGCACATAGAGCGCGCCGACCAGCCCCGAGCCCAGCGAACTGGCCAGTTGAATGCGCTGCGCCTCGCCGCCGGAGAGGGTCGAGGAGAGACGATCGAGGGTGATGTATTCGAGGCCGACCGCGTCGAGAAACAGCAGCCGCTGGCGAACATCCTCCAGAATCGGCCCGGCAATCTCCTCCTGCATGGGCGAGAGCTTCAGCTCGTCAAAGAATTTTTTGGCCTTGGCAATGGTGAGCGCCGTAGCCTGGCAGATATTCAAGCCATTGATGCGGACGCTGCGAGCCTCGGCGCGCAGACGCTGGCCGCGGCATTCCGGGCACTCGGCATAGCCGCGAAACCTGCTGAGCATGACGCGCACATGCAGCTTGTACTTCTTGCGTTCCATCTGCTCAAAGAAGCCGAAAACGCCCGTATAGCCTCCCTTGCCGTGCAAAACGGCCTCGCGCGCCGCTTCCGGCAGATCGCGCCAGGGCACGTCCAGCGGAACGCCCAGTTCCGCCGCGTGCTTGCGAAAATCCGTGTACCACGGCCGGTATTTGGGCGTGTTCCAAGGGGCGATGGCACCCTCGCTGAGGCTGAGCCCCGTGTCGGGAATCACCAGCTTCAGGTCAAAGTCCACCGTGTTGCCGAAGCCCTGACAGCGCGGGCAGGCACCGAAGGGATTGTTGAAGCTGAACAGACGCGGTTCCGGCTCCTGGCCAGGACGATGGCAGCTCTTGCACTCGTAAACGCCGGAAAAACGATGGCGCGGACGAGGGGCGTTTTCATCACGCGGAGCTTCCTCAAAGGTAACCTCGCCAGCCTCGCGGTAGGCGATCTCTACAGCATCCACAATGCGGGCGCGGTTCTCGGCGCTAACTACAATCCTGTCCAAAAGAACAAAAACAGGAAGCGTGAAATCGAGATCAAGCAGCGACTCCGGCGTCGAAAACTCGAAGATGCTGCCCCGCTGATAAAGGCGATTGAAACCGGCGGCGCGCAGTTCGACGAGGCGCTCCCGGAGCGCTTCGCTCAGCGGAGACTCAACAGCTTTTTTGGCCGGGGACTTGGCCGCCTTGCCCTTGGCTTTAACGGCGCGAACCGGCTTGGCTTCGGCTGGCGGCGCGGCCTCGGCGTGGCGCACCGGGAACAGCGCATTGAGCCGCGTTCCCTCGCCCAGCGCCAGAACGGCCTCGGCAACCTCATCGACCGAGTCGCGCTTGACCAGGCCGTCGCAATGGACGCAGTAGACCGTGCCGCAGCGGGCGTAAAGCAGGCGCAGGTAGTCGTACACCTCAGTGGCCGTGCCCACCGTGGAGCGGGGATTGCGCGTCGAGTTTTTCTGCTTGATGGCGACGGCTGGCGCAAGGCCATCGATCAGGTCCACGTCGGGCTTTTCAATGCGCTCCAGAAACTGGCGGGCATAGGCGGAAAGCGACTCGACGTAGCGCCGCTGCCCCTCGGCGTAGATCGTGTCAAAGGCCAGCGACGACTTGCCGGAGCCGGAAACGCCGCTGACAACCGTCAGCTTTCCGTGCGGGATGTCGCAGGAGATGTTCTTCAGATTGTGAGTCCGCGCACCGCGGATGATGATGGCGTCATTCAAAGGGAAGCACCGGGCAAAGAGTTGGCCGGCCGCGCCTGTTCCTCACAGCGAGATGAAAGACGCAAGCGGCCATTCTTCATTATAGGGCGCGGCGCAACGCGTCCGATGAACTGCCGGAGATTTACCGATGGCGCGGGTGGCGGGCGGGTGGCCCCATCCATCGAGGGACCGGGGGCACCCACATCAGGATAGAATCACTCTTAAGATCAGGGCACCCACCCGGTTGCATTGACCAGATAAAATAGCATATATTCCCGGCCACGCAATGACTGGATCTGAAGGCGTTCGCAAAAAAAGGATGGCAGCATGTTTTTACGGAACAAGCACGTTGCAGCGCTCGCAGTGGTCAGTATTCTCACTCTCGCCGGAATGGCTAACGCGCAGGACCGCACGATTCACGCCGACGCCAGCCGCATCACCGGCCCGCACACGCAGGTTCCCTTTGTGGCCGTGGGCGCAGGGCGCGCCAATGAGGGGCTGCGCGCCGACTGGCAAGAGCAGCTTGCCCTGGTGCAGCGCGAGCTGGGCTTCAAAACCATCCGCATGCACGGCATTCTGCATGACGATATGGGCGTCTACAACGAAGACGCCAAGGGCAATCCGGAGTACAACTTTCAGTACGTGGACGCGCTCTACGATGCGCTGCTCAAGCTGCACATCCGGCCCTTCGTCGAGTTCACGTTCATGCCCGCGAGGCTGGCCAGCGGGCCGCAGACGATTTTCTGGTGGAAGGGCAACATCACTCCGCCGAAGGATCCAGCCAAGTGGAATGCGCTGATCCGCGCCTTCGTCGCGCACATGAAAGAGCGCTATGGCGAGGATGAAGTGAAGCAGTGGTACTTCGAAGTGTGGAACGAGCCGGACCTGCACAACGGCTTTTTTACCGGCTCGCTGGACGATTATCTGGCACTCTACAAGAACACCGCCGAGGCCGTAAAAGCCGAATGCCCGGCCTGCCGCGTCGGTGGACCAGCCTCCGCTTCGCCCTACAAGTTTGAAGAAGCCTTCGAGCAGTATGTCGTGGCGAACAAAGTGCCCGCCGACTTCGTCGCCACCCACGCGTACGGCGTCAAGCAAGGCTTTCTGGACGCGGACGGCACAGCCGGCACCATCCTGGACCCGGCACCGGATGCGGTCAGCGGGCGCATGCAGCATTCGCGCGAGCTTCTGTCCCACTCCGGCCGTCCCGCCATGGAGTTGCACTTTACCGAATGGAGTTCCTCGTACACGCCTGCGGATCCGATTCACGATCAATACCACCAGGCCAGCTACATTCTCGACAAGATCAAGCGCGCCTCGCCTTATGTCGATTCCATGTCGTACTGGACCTTCACCGACATTTTCGAAGAGGCTGGGCCGCGCTTCACCCCGTTCCATGGCGGCTTTGGCCTGCTGAATTTGGAAGGCATCCGCAAGCCAGCCTTCTTCGCCTATCGCTTCCTGCATCTGCTTGGCGAGCAGGATGTCACGAGCGACGACCCGCAGTCCTGGATCACGCGCTCGGCGGATGGCTCGGTTCAGGCGCTGGTCTGGGACTATAGCCCGATGGTTCCTCCGGCGGGCCAAACGAACCAGAGCTACTATCGCAACGAACTTCCGCCCGTGAACAAGGGCACACTTCACCTGCGGCTGTCGGGCCTGAAGGCCGGGCGCTATCGCGTGAGTACCTACGCCGTTGGTTATCAGCGCAACGATGCCTACACGGCGTATCTGCGCATGGGCGCGCCGCACCAGTTGACGCCCGCGCAGGTCAGCACGCTGAACGGCTTGAGCACGGGAACACCGGAGAGCGTGACGGAGATCGTTGTTGACAGCGAACCCTACCGTCGCGACCTGCCGCTGCGCTCGAACGATGTTTACCTGATCGTGCTGACCCCGATCCAGTAGACGGACGGCACTCGTCCTCTCTGCTCGTCGTTGTACGATGAGCAGATAAAGCTTTTGCGCGTTATTGGAGGACGAGAAAAGATGACAGGAAGCTGGACGGTTTTTCTGTGTGCGGCGGCGCTGGCTGCGGCAGGATTTGGCTTGGCCGCGGAGGAAGCACGAGGACAGTTGCCCTTTCCGGAAGCCTCTGCGCAGGCCACACCCAACCTGCTGACCGACCCCACGGCCAAGCCGGGAAAAGCGCTGCTTTTTGATCTGGAAGCGCGCTTCGCCAAGGACGTTCGGGAGCGCGGCGGAGCTGGTTTTGCCGACTGGTTTGCCGAGGACGGAGTAACGTTGGGCAACGGCGTGGCGCCGTCGGTGGGCCGTGTGGCGATTGCCAAATCCGCCAACTGGGATCCCAAGATTTATCAACTGACCTGGACGCCAACCGATGCGATGATGGGTCCGTCAGGAGATTTTGGCTACACCTGGGGCCACTTTGAAGGGCACAGCAAGGATGCGAACGGGAATCCCGTGACCACCTCAGGGCGGTATATCACCGTCTGGCGCAAGCAGGCGGACGGCCAGTGGAAGGTGGTTCTGGATGCGGGAGCCAATGAGCCTGCCTCGGCCGGGGATTGCTGCAGTGTGCCCAAGGGAAATTGAGAAAAGGGTTTGCTTGGGCGTCTTCTTCGAGTGCTTGAGACTGAAGTTCGTTAAAGAATCCAGCGATGAGACCACAGGTCCTTCGACTCCCTTCGCAACCCACCCCAGCGAGCAAAGACCGCTCGCCGGGGCAGGTTGCTCCAGTCGCTCAGGATGACAACTCTTTTTTTAAACGAATGAACGACTCGGGACACTCGAAACGATCCAAAGTGGAGGAGTACGGATATGCCGTCTTTTGTGCTGTTGCTGGCGATGAGAACGGGATTGTTTGCCGAAGGCAGGTTTCTGGGCCGAGTACTGGACGATTGGGCTATCGATGCCGAGGATTTCGTCCGCAACAAGCTGCCGCACCTGTTCATGGTGGCGATTATCGGCTTTGTTCTCAGCCGCCTGCTGCACCTGATCACGGCCAGGATGATCCGCGTTGCCGAGCAGCACGCGCCAACACCGAACCGCGTGGCCCAGGTAAGGACGCTGGCCGGCGTGATTCGCACCACCGGGCTGACGATTATCGGCGCGATTATCAGCTTGCAGTTTCTGGCGGCCGTTGGGGTCGATCTGGCTCCGCTGCTGGCCTCGGCCGGAGTGGCCGGAGTGGCCATCGGACTGGCGGCGCAGAACATCGTGCGCGACGTGCTGAACGGCGTGCTGATTCTGGTTGAAGATCAGTTCAACGTCGGGGACACGGTGCACGTGGCTGGAGTGGCAGGAATCGTCGAGACCATGACCCTGCGCAAGACCACGATCCGCGACTTTGACGGCACGCTTTACGTCATTCCCAACTCGCAAATCACCACCGTAGCCAATCTCAGCGTGGACTACTCGATGGCCACCGTCAATGTGAGCGTAGACTTCTCGGCCAATCCCGATCTAGTAGTGAAACTGCTAAAAGGCATTGCCATGAAGGTTCGCAACAGCGAGGAGTTCCGGGATCTTTTTGTGGCCGACCCGCAGATTCTGGGCGTAGAGGCGCTCAAAGGCTCGGAGTTGATTTTCCCGGTGGTTTTCAAGACGCTGGCCACGCAGCAATACGCACCGCTGCGGGAGTTCCGCCGCCGCGTTCGCCTGGCGCTCGAAGAAAATCACCTGCTGCCCGGTGATCCCTTCCGTGTCTTCAATTCATTCACTGATAAGGCGGACGTTCATCGCGGAACAGCCGCAACGGCCGCGCTGCAGCACGACCCGACGGCAATCAAGCCACAGGAGGGCAATCCCTTCACCGGCGAATGAAGAAGCAGAAGTTAGGGATTAGGGTTTAGGGGGTAGGGATAAGCAGAGCTATTTCGCGCCAAAAAGCATAAAAAAGGATGGGCCTGAGGCCCATCCTTTTTTGTTCCACAGCAACCCCACTCTAAAAGTGATAGGCCACGCCAACGGTTGGCACGTAGATGTTGTACCACTTGTTGGTGGCGAAGGTGGAAATGCCAAAGGTCGGCACCCTGGTGATCAGACCGCGGTACTCGGCACGAATATCAAAGCTGGGACTGATTTCATAGGCAAGGCCGGCACCATAGAGGGCGCCCGTGTGGGTCTCCTGCTTGACGTCGATGTTCTGCGTGCCGGAATTGCGGATGGGCATGAAGATGAATCCGCCACCGCCCGCTTCTACAAAAGGATTAAATTTGCGGAAGTTGAAGGTGCGGACATAGGCAGCCGAGATTTCCTGGTTGCGAGTCAGAATTTGATAAGTGTTGGGGTTGGTGTGGAAGGTGATCTTGTTCTGGTAGGTGATGCCGTAGTTGGCCTCGACGGCGCTGGAAGGCGTCAGCATGAAGCGGTAGCTAACCAATGCGCCAAAAGCCCTATTCGAATGGACATAAACATCTGTTGACGAGCCGATATACGGCTCGATAAGCCCTGTTCCGCTCAAGCTGACATCCTGGCGGCTTTCCTGGGCGCGGCCTGCTGCCACGCACACGGCCAGCAGAATTGCAATTAAGGCGATCTTCTTCATTCGATTCTGAACCTCACGACTGCTCAACCGTCCGGCTGGCAACGAGCAAATCAATTTTTCCGGTGCTCCGGTTCGAGCCGGGCTCCCACTCTCAGCATTGTAACTGGCCGAGGCGGTCTGTGGGGAAACGGCTGTTCCGAAACCATTTGTGGCTATAGACGCGGGGGACGGCAAACGGGTATCCCCACAAGCGCAAACACCGGGAAAAGGCCGTTTTTCGGCTGGGTTTGAGTACGGTAATCCCACTCTAGCCGCAAAAACAAAGACGCGGCGAGGGTGGGGCACCCGAGGCCTGCGGGAATGTCAGCAACGAAAAGACAAAAGCAACAGGGGCTAAAGCCCTCTCTTGTTTCCTGCATTTTGCGGCACGACTGAAGTCGTGCCCTGACACAAAGCCGCTGCTTGAGGTTCATGGATTCCCACCCATTTCGCAAAGAACGCGAAATGGATGGGGCACCGAGCGCCCATATCCTGCTTCCGGCTCCAGTAAAAGCGGCTTTTCAACCTGCCCGCTCCACTTGGCAGTAAAACGGCGGCCCCTGTTCCCGAGCCAGGGTCCGCACCGTGCGCAGAAAAGCCCTGGCAGCATAGGAAAGCGTGGCCTGGCGCCGATAGACCAGCCGCAGCACGCGCTTCATTTCCAGCTCATCGACCGGCACACGCACCAGCGTTCCCGCCTCCAGTTCTCTGGCCACGGTCAGATGCGGCACCAGCGCCACGCCATTGCCCATGGCTACAAAGCGCTTGATGGCTTCGATCGTCGGCAGCTCGATGCTCATGTTCAGAGGCGTTCTGTATCGTTGAAAAGCCTCGATCACCTTCCGCCGCAGCGGCGAGGCCACATTATGCGCAATGAATTCCTCTTTGCCCAGTTCGTTGATGGAGACGCGCTCGACCCCGGCCAGCGGATGGCTGGGGCTGACAACGAAAGCCAGGCTGTCGCTGTAAACCGCGATGGTGCGGAACTCGACGGGATCGGGACGGTAGGAGAGCATCCCCATCTCAAAGGTGCGCAGGTTCAGCTCCTGGGGAATGTGCGAAGCCAACATGCGGTGCACGGCGACGTGGATGTGAGGGAACTCCTTGCGGTAGCGGTCGATGGCCGGCAGCAGGTACATACAGGTGTACTCGTTGGCGGCCAGTTGCAACTGTCCCCGCTCCAAGCTTTTCAGCTCGTCCAAGGCGCTGCTGGCCTCGCGGCGCAGGGCCAGCAGACGCAAGGCATAGTCGTGCAGAAGATCTCCGGCGGCGGTCAGCGACCCATCCCGCGAGGCGCGGTCGAAAAGCGTCTCGCCGACCGAAGCCTCCAGCTTGCGGATGACCTGGCTGACGGCCGGCTGGGTGCGGTGCAGCCGCGTGGCCGCGCGCGAGAAGCTGTGCTCCTCGGCCACGGCCAGAAAGGTTTCCAGTTGATGCAGTTCCATGGGAGACTCCAAAGGCAGCTTCCAGCCGCTAGCTTCTAGCTGCTAGCACCGCTTCATGCAGATCCAGAAATGAGACCGGCCAAGCGAGATGAGGAGCAGTCCTGGCCGTATAACCGTCTAGCGCCTAGCAAAACAAGCTGAAAGCTAGAAGCTAGCAGCTTGAAGCTGTCACTTTATTATAAGCATTTCTAATCGATCATAAAAGAATAATAACTTTGCCTTATACGGCGCAATGCGAGACACTGAAAATATTCTTCCGTGGATCCCTTTTGCAGGCAAACCGATGATCTCAAATCACGTCTTCTTTTTTGATACCACGCTGCGCGACGGCGAGCAGTCGCCGGGCTGTAGCATGACAACGCAAGAAAAGCTCACCATGGCGCACGCCCTGGAGGAACTGGGCGTGGACATCATCGAGGCCGGTTTCGCAATGGCTTCGGAGGGCGACTTCGCGGCCATTGCCACCATTACGCAGGCCGTCCGCAAGCCGCGCATAGCGTCTTTGGCCAGGGCCAAGGCCGAGGATATCGAAATGGCGGCCCGCGCCTTGCAGTTTGCCGACCGCGCCCGCATTCACCTGTTTCTGGCTTCCAGCGACCTGCACCTGCAATGCAAGCTGAAGATCAGCCGCCAGGAGGCGCTGGAGCAGACAGGCGAATCGGTGCGGCTGGCGCGCTCGCTGGTGGACGATGTGGAGTTTTCGCCCGAGGACGCCACCCGCTCAAACCGCGATTTTCTGGTCGAGATGGTGCGCGTGGCCATTGAGGCCGGAGCGACCACGATCAATATGCCCGACACGGTGGGCTACTCGACGCCGGAAGAGTACGGCCGCATGTTCGCCGAAGTTCGCGAACGCATTCCGGCCATCGAGGAGGAGGGCATCATCCTTTCCTCGCACTGCCACAACGACTTGGGAATGGCGGTAGCCAATTCGCTGGCCGCAATTCAGAATGGCGCGCGGCAGGTGGAATGCGCCGTGAACGGCATCGGCGAACGCGCTGGGAACGCGGCTCTGGAAGAGATTGCCACGGCGCTTTATGTCCGCGGCGACCACTACGGCGTCTCGACCGGCATCAAACTGAACCAGCTTTATCCGGCCAGCCAAGTGCTGGGCCAGATCATCACCTTCCGCCCGTCGCCAAACAAGGCCATTGTGGGCGACAACGCCTTTGCCCACGAGGCTGGAATTCACCAGCACGGCATGTTGGCCAATCCGCTTTGCTACGAAATCATGACGCCCGCCTTGGTGGGCGCGCCCAGGACGCATCTGGTGCTGGGAAAGCACTCCGGCCATGCTGCCCTGCGGCATCGGCTGGAGCAACTGGGCTTTACGGTCACACGCGAGGATTTGACGCAGATTTACTACCGTTTTGTCGCGCTCGCCGACCGCAAAAAGAACATTTACGACCAGGATCTGATTGGATTGCTGCCGGACGCGATTCGCGAAAAGCGCCGCGAACTGGTTTCCGAGCTTGATTGAGCGGCCCCCGTTTGCGCATAAAGACAAAATAAGGGAAACCTTGTTTTATACTCAAAGAACCAAGAGAAAAGTCAAGAGAGAGAAGACATGAAGCTGAAGATTCTGGTTACTGCCGGCGACGGCGTCGGCCCTGAAGTCACCAACGAAGCAGTTGCGGTACTGAAAGAAGTTGCGTCGGCCTGCGGCCATACGTTTGAGTTCGATGCCAAGCGCATCGGCGGCGTGGCCATTGTGCAGGACGGCACGCCTCTGCCAGCCGAGACGATCGCGGCAGCACTCGACTCGGACGCCGTGCTGCTGGGCGCCGTGGGCGGCAACGAATTCAATTCCATGCCCGCCGACAAGCGGCCCGAAGCAGGACTGCTGGGCATTCGCTCGGCTTTGGGTGGATTTGCCAATCTTCGCCCTGCCTTCGCTTTCAAGGAGCTGGCGGTGAATAGCCCACTGCGGCCAGAGCTGATCGAAGGCGCGGATATTCTGTTTGTGCGCGAGTTGCTGGGCGGACTCTACTTTGGCCAACCGCGCGAGTGGAACAAGGAAAAAGGCGAGGCCTGGAACACCATGCGTTACACCCGCGAGGAAGTTGCCCGCGTGGCCCGCATTGCCTTCCAACTGGCTCAGAAGCGCAAGAAGAAGCTGACCAGCGTGGACAAAGCCAATGTGCTGGAGGTTTCGCAACTGTGGCGCGCCATGGTGAACGAAGTAGCGGCGGAGTTCCCCGACGTCGAGGTGGAGCATCAATATGTCGACGCGATGTCGATGCACCTGATGAACCGCCCGCGCGACTTTGATGTGGTGCTGACGGAAAATCTTTTTGGCGACATTCTGACCGACGAATCCTCCGTGATTACCGGCTCGATGGGCATGTTGCCCTCGGCTTCTCTCGGCGGCAAAGTCAACATTTATGAGCCGGTCCACGGTTCCGCGCCGGACATTGCCGGCAAGGGGCTGGCGAATCCGGTAGGCGCGATTATGAGCGCCGCGCTGCTGCTGCGCCACTCCGCTGGTTTGGAAAAGGAAGCCAAGGCGATTGAAACCGCCGTCCAGAAAGTGCTGGAGCAGGGCTTCCGCACGACGGACCTGGTGCATGGCAAGCCGCAGGGGTTAACCATACTTTCGACCACGGAGATGGGCACGAAGGTGCGCGAAACGGTCAAGCAGCTTCTCGTCAACGCGTAAGTTTGTGGTTCCCAGGTCTCAAAATCGAGACCTGGGGCACCCAGCACTTCTATCGGCGAAATGGGATTGACGGCGGGAGGAAGACACCGCCACGAAAGCCAGAACAAGCTAGCAGCTAGGAGATAAAAGCTAGGAGCTGGCTTCTAAGGAGTTCAATGAGCACTGAACCGAAGACGCTATTTGAAAAGGTCTGGGAGCAGCATGTGGTGGCAGAGCCGAAGGGCGAGCCGACGCTGCTTTACATCGACCTTCAGTTGCTGCACGAGGTCACCTCGCCTCAGGCCTTCGAAGGGCTGAGGCTGGCTGGCCGCAGGGTGCGCCGCCCCGACCGATGTATCGCGACGGTGGACCACAATATTCCCACCACGACCGAAGCAAGGCTCAACATCGTGGATCAGATCGCCGCACGGCAGATCTCCGCGCTGAACAAGAATTGCGCCGACTTTGGCATTGAGCTTTACGGCGTGGACTCGCCGGATCAAGGGGTCGTCCACATCATCGGACCCGAGCAGGGCTTCACCAAGCCGGGCATGACCATCATCTGCGGCGACTCGCACACCGCAACCCACGGCGCTTTCGGCGCACTGGCTTTTGGAACCGGGACCAGCGAAGTGGAGCACGTGCTGGCCACGCAAACCATGCAGCAATCCAAGCCGAAGACCTTCCGCATTTCCGTTGAGGGCGCGCTGCCGAAGGGCGTCACCGCAAAAGATGTAATTCTGGCCATCATCGGCAAGATCGGCACCGACGGCGCGACCGGCTGCGCCATCGAGTACGCAGGCTCGGCGATTCGCTCGCTCTCGATGGAAGGCCGCATGACGGTCTGCAACATGAGCATCGAGGCCGGCGCGCGCACGGGCATGATCGCCCCGGACGAGACGACCTTCGCGTATCTCAAGGGACGTCACAATAGCCCCAAAGGCGCGGATTGGGAGAAGGCCGTCGCCGAATGGAGCAAGCTGCCCACCGACCCCGGCGCGAAGTTTGACCGCGAGCTGACAATTGACGCGACTAAACTCGCGCCGTATGTCAGTTGGGGCACCAGCCCCGGCATGGTTGCGCCGATTACGGCCACGGTGCCCGATCCGGCCTCCGCAAAAACCGAGATTGAGCGCAAGGGCTTTGCACGCGCTCTCGAATACATGGACCTGAAAGCGGGGACACCGCTCAAGAACATTGCAATCAACCGCGTCTTCATTGGCTCCTGCACCAATGGCCGCATTGAGGACATGCGCGCCGCGGCACGCATCGCCAAGGGCTACAAGGTTTCGCCCAAGGTCAACGCGATGGTGGTTCCCGGCTCGCACGAAGTGAAGAAGCTGGCTGAAAAAGAGGGCCTGGACCGCATCTTCATCGAAGCGGGCTTTGAGTGGCGCGAACCGGGCTGCTCGATGTGCCTGGCGATGAACCCCGACGTACTGAAGCCGGGCGAACGCTGCGCCTCGACCAGCAACCGCAACTTTGAAGGCCGCCAAGGACGCGGTAGCCGCACCCATCTGGTCTCGCCGGAGATGGCAGCGGCAGCCGCCATTGCCGGGCACTTTGTCGACATTCGTGACTGGAAAGTAAACGACTTGGCTACGCCGGAGGTGAAGGCCTAATGGAAAAGTTCACAACACTCACTTCGCTTGCCATGCCGCTGGATCGCGCCAACATCGACACCGACCAGATCATTCCGAAGCAGTTTTTGAAGCGCATTGAGCGCACAGGCTACGGAGATTTTCTGTTTTTCGATTGGCGGCAAACGCCGGACGGTAAGCCGGTCGCCAGCTTCGTGCTGAACGATCCGCGCTACAAGGGCGCGCAGATTCTGGTCGCGGGCAAAAACTTCGCCTGCGGATCGAGCCGCGAACACGCTGCCTGGGCGCTTTCCGACTTCGGCTTCCGCGTGGTGATTGCGCCTTCCTTCGCTGACATTTTCTTTTCGAACGCCGGCAAAAACGGCATTGTGCTGGTGAAGCTGAGCGAGGAAGACGTCGCCAAGCTGCTGACGAACGCCAAGACGATTCCCGGCTATCAGCTCACTGTCTCGCTGGAAGAACAGACCGTCAACGACAGTCAGGGCTTCAAGGCAAGCTTCGAGGTGGACCCGTTCCGCCGGTTCTGCCTGCTGGAAGGCTTGGACGACATCGGCCTGACGTTGCGCCACGCGGCGGAACTGGACGCATTTGAAGCCAAGCATGACGAAAAGGTTTGGCTGAGAGCAAGAAGTTAGTTTCTGATCGCGGGATTTTGCACGTTAGAGCTCATGTTTCCCAGGTCCCAGAATCGGGACCTGGGGCACCCAGTTAGTAAATAGTACTTTGTGGCTCGACTCTTTGCTCGACAGGAGACTTTCCATGGGAATCGACGCAAACGCGCACGCATCGAATGCACAACAGACTACGCCCATTCGCCTGACCGGCGCGGAAATCGTCTGGGCCACGCTGGTGGGCGAAGAAGTCACACAGGTCTTCGGCTACCCCGGCGGAGCGATTCTTCCGGTCTACAACGCACTGCGCAAGTTCCCGAATATTCACCACACCCTGGTCCGCCACGAGCAGGGCGCTTCGCACGCGGCCGACGGCTATGCGCGCGCATCAGGCAAGGTCGGCGTCTGCATCGCGACCAGTGGCCCTGGAGCCACGAACCTGGTGACCGGCATTGCCACCGCCATGCTGGATTCGATTCCGGTGGTTTGCATCACGGGCAATGTTTCCAGCAAAGTGCTGGGCACCGACGCGTTTCAGGAAGTGGACATTACCGGCATCACGATCCCGGTGACCAAACATAATTTTCTCATCACCCGCACCGAGGACATTGCCCCGGCGATTCGCTACGCCTTTCAGATCGCCAAGTCCGCCCGCCCCGGGCCGGTGCTGGTCGACATCACCAAGGACGCGCAGCAGGGCTCGGCGATCTTTGACTTTGAAGCCGCCAAGCCGTGCCCGGTGCGTGTGCACCCGATGCGGAAGTTCGATAAACAAGGCCTGGCGGAAGCCGCCGAATTGATCCGCAACGCCAAGCGCCCGGTTCTACTGGCTGGCCACGGCATTATCGAGTCTGGCGCCGAAAAGCAGGTGCTCGCTCTGGCCGAACGCACGCAAATTCCCGTGGCCCTCACGCTGCTGGGACTGGGCGCCTTCCCTGCTTCACACCCGCTCAATCTGGGGATGATGGGCATGCATGGCGAGTCCTGGGTCAACCAGGCCATTCAGGAGTCCGACCTGATCATCGCCTGTGGCATGCGCTTCGATGACCGCGTGACCGGCACAATCCCGACCTTCGCCCCCAAGGCCAAGAAAATTCACATCGAGATCGATCCGGCTGAAGTCAACAAGAACATTGAGGTCGATGTTCCGCTGATCGGCGATCTCGGCGAAATCCTCGAACAACTGCTGCCGCAGATTCCCAGCCACGACGGCGCCGCATGGCTGAAGGTCATCAATGACAGCAAGGGCGCTTCCGCCGTGCGCGACATCAAGAACCTGCCCGACTCGGGGCATCTGTACGCGGCGCACGTCATCAACGACATTTGGCGCATCACGGACGGCAAGGCCATCGTGGTCACCGACGTGGGCCAGCATCAGATGTGGGAGGCGCAGTACTACCACCACGAGCAGCCGCGCACGCTGATCACTTCCGGCGGGCTGGGCACCATGGGATTCGCGCTTCCGGCGGCCATCGGCGCAAAGACGGCCTGTCCGGACAAGGAAGTCTGGGTGATTGCCGGTGACGGCGGCTTTCAGATGACTTCGGCGGAGCTGTGCACCATTGCGCAGGAAAAGATCAAGATCAATATCGCCATCATCAACAATGGATTTCTGGGCATGGTTCGTCAGTGGCAGGAGTTTTTCTACGAGCGCAACTACGAGGCCACTCCCCTGCTTAGCCCGGATTTCGTCAAGCTGGCCGCGGCGCACGGAATTGAGGGCCGCGCCGTTTACACCAGGGCCGAAGTCGAGGCCGCCGTCGAGCAGGCGCGCTCGGCGTCCGGCGCATTCCTGCTGAATTTCATGGTCGAGCAGGAGGACTCGGTCTACCCGATGATTCCCGTCGGCAACGCGCTGCACGAGATGATCCGCCGCCCGGGCAAAAGCCCGCTGGTGCAATCGCCGGAAGACGAGTAAGACAGTTGACAGTTATTAGCTAACAGCTAACAGTTTGAGAAACCAGGAGAACCGTTAACTGTTAGCTGACCACTGGAGGAACCATGCTGCATACATTCGTTGCTTACGTGGAAGACCGGCCGGGCGTGCTGACGCGCGTGGCCTCTCTGTTTCGCCGCCTGAATATCAACATCAGCTCGCTGACCGTGGGCCGTAGCGAGCGTGCGGCGTTCTCACGCATGACCATTGTCTGCGAGGCTTCGGCCGAGGCAGGGCACCGCATCCGGGCCAGTTTGTATAAACTGGAAAATGTAGTCGATGTGGACGACATCGCCCAAGCGCCGTCGGTGACCCGCGAACTGGCGCTCATCAAGGTGGCCGCCACGCCTCACAGCCGTTCGCAGATCTTCGAGCTGGTCGAGGTTTTCCGCGCCCGCATCGTAGATCTGGCATCGGAGTCGCTGACCATTGAAATGACCGGCGTGGAAAGCAAGATTGAAGGGCTCATTCAGGTACTCAGCGAAAGCGATGGAAGGATTCTGGAAATCTGCCGCAGTGGCAAGATGACCATGCGCCGCGGCCACCATACCAGCCGAGTCGTGAAAGCCATGGTTGAAACTGCGGCCAGCCAACCCGAGGCCGAAGAACAAGCCGCGGAAGATTTTGAAGAAGGCGCCGGCGAACTTGGATAATCCCGCCCGGCAAGCGGCCGGCCCCATGAACAGGAAACAACCTTAACCCGTACGCAAAGGAGAACCAAGAAAATTATGGCAAAGATGTATTACGACAAGGATGCCGATCTTTCCCTCATCCAAGCAAAGAAGGTGGCCATCATCGGCTACGGCTCCCAGGGGCACACACACGCCCTCAACCTCAAAGACTCCGGCGTTCAAGTGAAGGTTGGCCTCCAGCCCACCTCGAAGTCCATCGTCAAGGCGCAGAAGGCCGGTTTGGAAGTCGTCACCCCCGCCGAAGCCACCAAGTGGGCCGATGTGGTCATGATCCTGACCCCCGACCAGTCGCAGGCCCAGCTCTATGCCGCCGAGATCGGTCCGAACCTCAAGCCCGGCAGCCTGCTGATGTTTGCCCACGGCTTCAATATCAACTACAAGACCATCGTGCCCCCCAAGACGGTCGACGTAGGCATGGCGGCCCCGAAGGCCCCGGGCCATCGCGTCCGCGAGGTCTTCGTTGAAGGCGGCGGCGTCCCGGGACTGATCGCCGTTGAGCAGGATGCGACCGGCAATGCGCACGCACTGACGCTCAGCTACCTAAAGGGCATCGGCTGCACCCGCGCCGGAGTGATGGAAACGACCTTCAAGGACGAGACCGAGACCGATTTGTTCGGCGAGCAGGCCGTGCTTTGCGGCGGCGTCAGCGCCCTGATCAAAGCGGGCTTTGACACCCTGGTCGAGGCCGGCTACCAGCCGGAGAACGCCTACTTCGAGTGCCTGCACGAGCTCAAGCTGATCGTCGATTTGATCTATCGCGGCGGCCTGTCCTACATGCGCTACTCGATCAGCGACACGGCCGAGTGGGGCGACTACGTCTCCGGACCGCGCATCATCGGCGAAGAGAGCAAGAAGGCCATGAAGCAGGTCCTCAAGGAAATCCAGGACGGAACCTTTGCCAAGGCTTTCCTGGCCGACCAGAACTCCGGCCGCAAGAAGTTCCTCGCCCTGCGCGAGGAAGCAACTCATAGCCAGATCGAAGAAGTGGGCAAGGAACTCCGCTCGCAGATGGCCTTCATCGATCCGATCACCGTGGAAGAAAGCAAGAAGACCGTCTAACTTCTGCTTCAATCAAGCAAGAACGCCAGGCAGCTTCAGGCTGCCCGGCGTTCTTTTTGGTAGGCGGGTTCTTCTTGCCGAGAGACGAAACTTACTGCGGACTGTTCCCTTCCGCTGCTGGCAGGATACGGGATGTGGAAACGAATTTGCGATAATTGTATAAAGTATGATCGCTGACTGCGCGATAGACATTCTTGTTCTTGACCGGCAAGATAAACTCGAGATGATCCTCCGTAGTGAGCCGTACGCCGTTCATGTAGGTGAAGTTCGCCCATCCCTTCGAGCCGCGCAGGATATCTACTTCATCACCCAGCAGGTCAAATTCTTCATGCAGGAGTTCGCTTTTTTGCGGGTCCAGCCAGAGACGCAGGTGTTGCCTGGGAGCATCGGCGATCGTTCCCAATGGCATGGCGTCGATGAGCAGGCATGCACGACCGCCAAATTGTGTATGCGCAACGACGGTGGAATGATATTTTGTGACAAGATCTTCAAATCTGGACGAAAGCTTCGTGTATCTGGAATGCATTAACTTGGCACGAGCAGCACCATCCAGTGCGGTTCGTTCGCGCACAGCATCATCGTAGCGTTTCTGCTCGTCCGCCAAGGCCTGACCGGCGAGAGGCTTGCCGTTGACCTCCACCAGACGCTGGTACTCCAAGTCGGCGATATAGATAACCTCGTAAAGACGCGTGATCTCTGAGATCAGCTTGCCTTCCTGATTGAAGTTCTGCGAGTGCTCCCGCATAAAATAAGTGAAGCGCATCTTCACGTTGTCAGGCGGGATTTTTTCAATCGCAGCCCGGAGGATTGGCGTCGCATCTGGATCGGTTTGGCTGAACAGGAAAGGGCCAATAAGAACGGATAGTACGGCAAGAACCGCCAGACGAGCTGTTTTCACTCGAAGGATTGTCATGCGCCATTCTAAAAGCATCTTGGTTCACGCAGCCGGACCTTCAAGCAAAAAAGCACCCCCGAAGAACCATTTTTCTTCGAAGGCGATTGCGCGGCACAAATTAGAAGGGAACCAGTAGCTGGCACTGGAGGTCGATAGCACACGGCTACTGGTGATCCCTGCATAAACGAAGCAAGCTGCGGCTTCCCCTTTCCACGGCTACTTCGTGTCGCCCGGCTCTAAGAAAACATTTTTTACGTGCTTTCCGAACCGTGTTGACAAAATGGAGTTTCTTCTCATAGACGCAGCATAGTCCGTGACCGTCGTCACAGGGCCATGTATCAGACACACAACTCTCCTCTATGCATGAAACCATTTACCTTTGCGGCCCCGCTGTCCAATTCTGAACACCTTGCAGAAAAAGTCTGTTCGCACCGCGCAGAAATCGTTTTCTATCAAGAACAGAGGAAGAAGATTGACAAACCGCTCCCAAACTTTGAAAATCGGAGATTCAGTCCCTTCGAGGTAGACATTCCTGTGACAGCTCTTTTGAAGACAAATCTGGGCGCGACGCCCCTGCTCGGCCAGGGCAAGGTGCGCGACTTGTATGCGGTGGACGATGCGCTGCTACTGGTGGCCACCGACCGCATTTCTGCTTTTGATCACGTATTGGGCACGGGCATTCCGGGCAAGGGCAAGATCCTGACCCAAATTTCCCTGTTCTGGTTCGACCTGCTGAAGGATCTGGTTCCCAACCACCTGATCACGGCCGAGGTGAGCGAATATCCCGCTTCCTTGCAACCCTATGCCGACCAACTGGAAGGCCGGTCGATGCTGGTCAAGCGGGCCAAGATGTTTCCCGTGGAGTGCGTGGTGCGCGGCTACCTGACCGGGTCGGGATTGAAGGAATACCGGGCCAGCGCGACCGTCTGCGGCATTCCGCTGCCCGCAGGGCTGGTGGATGGATCGCGGCTGCCGGAGCCGCTGTATACGCCCTCGACCAAGGGCGAGGTGGGGACACACGACGAGAACATCGGCTATGACGCAACCGAGGCGCTGGTAGGCGCTACGGGCGCCGCCGAACTGCGCCGGCTGACGCTGACCATCTACAAAAAGGCCGCGCTGCATGCGGAGTCTCGCGGCCTGATTCTGGCCGACACAAAATTCGAGTTTGGCAGAACCTCCGATGGAATCATTCTGGCCGACGAAGTGCTGACGCCGGACTCCTCGCGCTTCTGGGATGCCGCGGCGTGGAAGCCGGGCGGCGCGCAGCCTTCATTCGACAAACAGTTCGTGCGCGACTATCTTGAATCCATCCACTGGAACAAGCAGGCGCCCGCGCCGGAGCTGCCGGACGATGTGGTGGAGCGCACACAGGCCAAATATCTTGAGGCCTTCCGCCGCTTGACGGGGCGGGATTTGAATTTGTAGGGCCGAGGCGAAATGCGGCATGGAGCTGGTTGACTGGGCGATCGTGTTGGTCATGGTGCTGGCCGTGCTCGGAGGGCTTGTCCAGGGATTTTTTCGCTCCTTCTTCGCGCTCGGTGGTTTGTTGCTGGGCGTGGCACTGGCGGCTTGGAACTACGGCCTGATTGCGGCGGTGCTTTTGCCGCTGGTACGCGTCGAGGCCGTGGCCAATGCAGTTGGGGCCTTGCTGATTGCGCTTTTTGTCATGGGACTGGCTGGATTTGCCGGCAGCCTTCTGACCCGGGCGATTCACTGGATGGGGCTCGGTTTCCTGAACAAGATCGCCGGAGCGGTCTTTGGCTTTTTTCAGGGCGCGTTGCTGGTAACGCTGTTCATTCTGGTCACCGTGGCCTTTTTTCCGAGAGCCCACTGGCTGGCAGAAGCCCGGCTGCCCAGATTGTTTTTCGGGGCCTGTCACTTGAGCACGCGCATGAGCCCCGCGGATCTGGCGGCGCGCGTGCAAGAGAGACTCAAGATGTTGGAAGAAGAATCACCGCGGTGGATGCACCCCGAAGAGCGCAAATCGATTTAAAGTAGGACGCCGACCGGGGAAATATGGAAAACTATTCAAGCAAGCAGAGGTGAACGTGAGACGAGAACTGGACAGCCTGGTGACGCAAATGCACTCTAGCGGCGTAAGCTACGACGCCGCTGTACGCGAGTTCAAGAGGCAATACCTGCGCGAAGTTTTGGTGGCACACCGGGGAAACCAGTGTAAGGCGGCCGAAGAGTTGGGGATGCATCGCAACACGCTGAGCCGCACCATGGCGGAGCTGGGACTGAATCTGTCGGAAGTGCGCGCTGGCCTGAGGCGTCCGCCACGCAGCGAACGCCCGGTCTATAGCACGGTTCGCCAGATCTATCGCCAGGGATGACGGAGCTTTGGCTCTTGAAGAATGATGGCGCGGATCGAATCCTGTGATCGCTATCCGATCACAGGATTGTTTCATCCAGGCGCCCGTTGCATCGGCGCCCCGGTCGTGCTTTTCTATGCGGTGGGCACCGAGTGATTTCCGGCTTTGTAGAAAACGTGAATTTTTTGATTTCTGTCTGCAAGCAGATTTGCCTTCGTGCACGTCTTCTATAGAGCGCTGGATTTCGCACGCCAGTAAGCTTGGCCGGTAAACTGAAGATATGCAAACAGCCCCACAGACCCCTGAAGCGCGTGTGCACCTGGAGCCAGGCTTTGCCTGGGACGAGCAGGACGCCTATCTATTCGACATCGACGGCACGCTGCTGCGCGATACCGACAGGATTCATTACAACTCCTTCGCCTCCAGCATCCAACGGGTCACGGGGCTTCAGGTCACGCTGGACGGCGTTTCGGTTCACGGCAGCACGGATACGGCGATTCTGCGCGATGCCTGCAACCAGGCGGGAATTTCCTCCGAGATCTTGGAGCCGCAGTGGACTGCCATTCTGGAGGCCATGTGCCAGACGGTCGCCGAGCAGCGGCATGAGCTGAAACTGAGGCTGATGCCGGGCGTGGAAGACGTGCTGCGCCACCTGGCGCGGAAGGGCGCATTGCTGGGCGTGGCCACCGGCAACCTGAAGGCCATCGGCCTGATCAAGATCGAAGAGGCGGGACTGCGCCAGTGGTTCCGGTTTGGCGGCTTCAGCGACCACCACCCCATTCGCTCGGAACTGATTGGCAACGCCGTGCGCAAGGCCAGAGAAATGGCCGGAGCCGATGCTCGCGTCTGCGTGGTTGGCGATACGCCGCGCGACATCAAGGCGGCGCGCGCCAACCAACTGCCGGTGATTGCCGTCGCCACCGGCCACTACAGCTTCGATGCCCTGCTCGCGCTCAAGCCGGATGCCTGCGCCACTTCGCTGGCCGATTTGCTGGCGCACCCGCAGGTCGCGCCGTGAAGACACATCGCGTCATTCGATTCAGTCCACTGTTCAGGCCGCGGAGAGACTTCTGGACGGCCGTTTTGTTGCTGGCGATCTTTCCCGGCTCCGTCCTGGCCCAAGCGGCGGCTCCGGTTGCGCAAAGCACGCCAACGCCGGCACAGCCCACGCAAAGCCCAGCTTTAACGGCTGCTTCATTCAAGGACAAACAACCCCAGAGCGCCGAGCCGGTTCGCAGTGCAGACCGGCGGCGGGCCGCCAAGCTCTACCTTGCAGCCAGCAAGCTCTTTGAGAAGGGGCAGTTTGAAAAAGCCCTGCGCGGCTATGAGCAAGCGGCCAAGCTTGACCCGAGCAATCGCGACTACCCGCTGGCGGCAAGCGTCGCCCGCAGTCACGCGGTCACAGCGCTGGTTCAGGCCGCGGCCAAGGACAGGGTGCGCGGCGACAAGGCATCCGCACGCGCGGCCCTGGCGCATGGGCTCGAGCTGGAACCCCAGAATCCCCAGGCAAGCGAACACTTGTATGAACTGGGAGACGATGCGCTGCTGGAGCAATCCAGGCCACTCTACGAACAGGGCGCGGGATTGATCGGCGAGAGCGCCCTGCTAGCGCCGGAGGCTACCACCCACAGCTTTCACCTGCGCAGCGATCAACGCCAGATCATCCGGCAAGTCTTCAAGGCTTACGGGATTGAAACCACCATGGACAATAGCGTGCGCTCCATCCAGATCCGGCTGGATTTGGATGACGCGGGTTTCGAGCAGGCGGCGCACATCCTGCAGTTGGAGACCAAGACCTTCTACGTTCCGCTGGACGCGCACCGCGCGCTGGTGGCCAGCGACAACAAGGGCAACCGCGACGAATTCATGCGCCAAAGCCTGGAGACGGTCTCTCTGTCCGGACTACCCCAGACGGAGATGACCGAGGTGGGCAATCTGGCCAAGAACGTCTTCGACATACGCGAAGCGGCGGTCAATCTCACCTCCGGAACGATCACCCTGCGCGCGCCGGACCAAACCCTGAACGCCTTCAACGCCACAATGCACGAACTGCTTCAGGGCAAGAGCCAGGTGGTGCTTCAGGTGCGCATCATCCAGCTTGCGCGCACAAACACGCGTGACACCGGGGTCCAGTTGCCGCAAAGTATGCAAGTCTTCAATGTTGCCGCGGAAGCGGAATCCGTCTTCAGTGCGAACCAAAGCACAATCGAAGAGATCATTTCCTCCGGGCTGGCCTCTTCTAGTGACTACATGACGATTCTTGGCATTCTCATCGCCGCCGGCGACGTCACGAATTCCCCGCTTTCCAGCGGATTCGCCACCTTTGGCGGCTCACTGACCAACTGCAGCAGCACCAGCAGCGTATTCACCTGCAGCGGTGCTCTGACAACATTTGGACTGACCCCAGGCACGACCACGCTCAACCTGAATCTGAACTCCTCGGAGTCGCGCGAACTGGATGATCTGCAGTTGCGCCTGGGCGATGGCGAGGCCGCGATCGTGCGCAGCGGCACCCGCTATCCCATCCAGACCTCTTCGTACTCGAACATCGCAACCAGCACCTCCGCGCTGGCCGGGCTGACCAGCGCGGGATCCAGCAGCAGCCTGGCCTCGTTGCTGGCTAGCTACACCAGCAGCGGTTCAACAATTCCACAGGTCGAGTATCAGGATCTGGGCCTGACTCTGAAAGCGACCCCCAAGGTACTGCGCAACGAGACGGTCGCGCTCACTCTCGACCTGGAAATCAAAGCCTTGTCCGGAAGCTCGATCAGTGACAATCCGATTCTCGACAATGACAGCTATTCCGGCGTGGTGACACTGAAGCAGGGCGAGACCACGATGCTGATGAGCAATCTGAGCAAAACGCAGAGCCGCGCCGTCAGCGGCACGCCGGGAATCAGCGAGGTTCCCGGGCTGAACGATCTGACTGGCAAGGACACAGAAAAAAACTATGCAACGCTGTTGGTCGTCATCACGCCTCACGTGATCCGCGGCACACAGGCAGCCGGTCACACACCGATGATCAGGATTGACCGGGGGCAAATGGGGCACTAGGTCTCTGGCAAGGTAAAGAAGTTCCATCGAGTTCGTGGATCCCCGGTCTCAAAATCGAGACCGGGGGCACCCGATGGTGATACAGCTTCAAGCTGTCGGAGCCCCAGAGGCATGGACTGCCACCCTAGGCGCAAGATTGTCAAAACGCAGGTTCTTCGACTTCCTCCGCTGCGCTCCGGTCGCTCAGGATGACAGCGCCGAGGATGGGGCACCCAGTTCCAGCAGTTTCGAATTCCCGGCGCAAAACAAAACCCCAAGGCAAGTGCAATTCCTCTGATCGGAATCGCACTTGCCCTGGGGCTTTCTGTCTTCCCTTGCCTGGCCCGGTTCGAAGCCAGTCCTACTCGGCCACGCCGTCCAGCTTTGCCTGGTAGGCGACGATTTTCTTGATGACATCGTAGGGAATGTTTGCGGGGAACGGCCGGCCGTTGACCACCAGCGTAGGCGTCTGATTGATGCTCAAATCCTTCGCCAGCTTGATGGAAGCCTGTACGGCATCAACGGTGGCGGGAGTGATCGCGCAAGCATCGATCTTGGCCGGATCGAGGCCCGCCTTGGTCACGGCGCTGTTCAGCGTCATCGTGGCACCATCGGCGGTCGCCAAGCCCTCCTGACCATCAAAGACGGTCGCCGCGAAGGTAAAGAAGGCATTGCTGCCACCCTGCTTATTCACGCAGACGCCATAGGCCGCCGCACGCATGGCTTCGGAATGGATGCTGGTCAGCGGAAAGAGCTGAAAGACGATGCGGGCCTTGGGGAAATCCACGGCCAGCTTATCCATGTTGGCCTGCGCATCCTTGCAATGGGGGCACTGGAAGTCGGCAAATTCGACAATCTCCAAATCCTTCACCGCCGATCCGCGATAAGGGCCATCCGCACGTTTCTGAAGATCGGCGCGCGCCTCCGCATAGGGCTTGGCGCCGAAGGAAATGATGTCATCGCCGATAAAAGCGTGCTTTCCGTCGGGAAGAGAGAAGAACTGCGCCACCATCGGCTTCTGTTTGCCGCTCTTGTCGCCGACCAGAATCACAATCTTGCTGACGCCTTCCACGGGCGTCTTCTGGATGGCCTGAACCTGCCAAAAGCGGTTCTCATCGTATCCCCAACTAACATGCAGGAAAGCGTCAATGGTTTCCTTGGTGGGCGTGGAGGCGGTGAAGTTCTCCGGATTCGGCTTGGGAAAAACGGGCGCTGCAACGGGCGCCGGCCCGGACGGAGCGGCGGCAGACGGCTCTTGCGCGAGCGCTGCCGGAACATTCTGCTGGGCGGCGGCCTGGTACACCGTCATAGACAAAGCGGCAAGCGCACATGCGCTGGCAAAACGAACGGACAGACGTGTCAAGCTGTTTCTCCTTAAACTGCGGGAAGACTCCCGCTTTCTAGCTTATACCTGAACTTTGACGGCGATGGGAAACCTGCGGCCCATGCCAAACGACTTGGAAGTCACCTTCAGAACCGGCGCGGCCTGCTGGCGTTTGTACTCGCTGCGCTCGACCAGCCGCACCACATGCTGAACGAGCTCCAAGGGAAATCCATGCGCCTGGACGATCTGCTCCGGAGTCTCGTAGCGCTCGACGTAGGCCTCAAGAATGGGATCGAGAATCTCGTAGGGCGGCAGCGAGTCCGTGTCCTTCTGGTCCGGCCGCAATTCGGCCGAAGGCGGCTTTTCCAGAATCGCCTGGGGAATCACCTCGCCATTCCGATTCAGCCAATGGCAGACAGCATAGACGCGCGTCTTCACCAGGTCGCCAATCACCGCCAGCGCGCCAACCATGTCGCCGTAGAGCGTGCAATAGCCCATGGCCATCTCCGACTTGTTGCCGGTGGTCAGCACCAGCGCGGAAAACTTGTTGGAAAGAGCCATCAGCAGGTTGCCGCGAATCCGGGACTGAATATTTTCCTCGGTCGTGTCCGGCTTCGTGCCCGCGAATTGCGGCGCCAGGGCGCGGGTGAACTCCTCGAAGAGGCCGCTGATGCCAATCACTTCAAAACGAATGCCGAGGTTGGCAGCCAACTGGCGGCTGTCGTCGATGGAGCCGGTCGAGGAGTAAGGGCTGGGCATGCCGATGGCGAGCACGTTTTCCGCGCCCAGGGCATCGGTGGCGATGGCCGCCACCAGCGCGGAGTCGATTCCACCGCTAAGGCCCACCAGCACCTTCTTGAAACCGCACTTGCGCACATAATCGCGCGTACCGAGGACCAGAGCGCGGTACGCGGCCTCGGTGTCGTCGTCCTGCGGCGCGGGCACGACTGGCGCATCAAACGGATCGACCACGACCAGATCCTCTTGGAAAGAAGCGGCCTGGGCGATCAGCTCGCCATTTGCATTGAGGGCCAGCGAGGAGCCGTCGAAAATCAGGCTGTCGTTGCCGCCCACCTGGTTCGATATGAGCACCGGCACGCCGTCGCGGCGGGCCATGGCAGACAGCATCCGGCGGCGCACGGCGCGCTTGCCGTGCCAGAAGGGCGACGAAGACAGATTGATATGCACGCCGGGCTTCTGGCGCATCAGTTCTTCAACCGGATCGACGGCATACCGGCGGCGAGGCCAGAAATCCTTGTCGTTCCAAGCATCCTCGCAAATGGTAATGGCTAGCCGGAGGCCATCCAGCTCGACCACCCGCTGGGGTTGCGACGACGCAAAGTATCGCTGTTCGTCGAAGACATCGTAGAAGGGCAAAAGGCGCTTGTGCTGCTCCAGCAGCAGACGTCCGCCATCCAGCAGAACGGCGGCGTTGACGGCGGGTTTCCCGCTCTCTTTCCCAGTCGGCAAGGCCACGCCCGCCAACACGGCCGTGGACAGATCGCGAGTGGCCGCGGCCAGTTCATCGACAGCCGTGCGACAGCGCGCCAGGAAGCTCGGCTTTTCAAGAAAGTCAGCGGGAGGATAGCCGCAAATCGCCAACTCGGAAAACACGGTCAGACGCGCTCCCGCGGCGGCGGCGCGACGGCTGGTGACGACCATCTTCTCAAGATTTCCGCTGAAATCCCCGACAGTTGGGTTGATCTGGGCCAGTGCGATCTTCACTCTTCCAGTTTAATCCACCAAAATGCAAACAGGCCGCCACGGGGCGGCCCATCGGGATCGAAGAATGAAGAAAGGGCTAAGAACCTGTACCGGCAAAAACCACGCCAATGGTGCGCAGAATGATTTGGAAATCCAGCCAGATGCTCCAGTTTTCAATGTAAGTCATATCCAACGAAATATAGCTGTCGAACGAGGGATCCTGGCGAGCCTGCACCTGCCACAGGCCGGTAATGCCGGGAGTCACGTCAAGCCGGCGCAGATAACTCAGTTTGTACTCACGCACCTCGCTGCCGATGGGCGGCCGAGGCCCCACCACGCTCATGTCGCCGCGCAGCACATTGAAGAACTGCGGAAGCTCGTCCAGCGAATATTTGCGCAACCACCGGCCCAGCCTTGTGATGCGCGGATCGTCGGTAATCTTGAACAGCACGCCGTCGCGCTCATTTCTGTCGATCAGCTTGGCGCGCTGTTTTTCCGCGTCAGAAACCATGGTCCTGAACTTGATGCAGCGGAAGACACGGCCTTTTTTGCCGATGCGGTTTGAAAGATAGAAGACCGGCCCAGGGGAATCCAGCTTGATGGCGATGGCGGTGACCAGCAGAAACGGCGAAGAAGCAATCAGCGCCAGGATCGAAAAGACAATGTCCAATGCGCGCTTGAGCAGCAGCCTGACCTCTGGCGCTTGACCGCAATGCAGCGGAATTGTTGGGAAATGACCGACGTATTCGATGGAGCTGTTCCAGGTCAGGCCATCGTACATATCGGGAACAAGGCGCAAATCCACGCCATGAGCGCGAGCCTGCGCGAGAATCTCCTGAACGACGCTGCTTTCGCAGGGCGCGGTGAAGAAGATCTCATCCACAAACCGCTTGCGGGCCTGCTGAAAAAGCGTATCGAGAGTGCCAACCAGGTCGCTGGAAACTGCGGTAGAAACAGGGCCGGAGCCGGGAAAATCGATGAAGCCCTTAAAGGTGTATCCCAGATGGCGGAGGTTCTTCATGTGATCACGCAGAGCGCGCGCCTCCGGTCCGGTGCCCACGATCAGCACATTGCGCGTTCCCACCCCACGCTTGAAGTTGCGATAGAGCAGGAGGCGATAGATCAGGCGGCGCAGGCAGAGGGCAACGGTGACCAGCCCGATCATCACCAGAACAATGGCGCGGGAAACGTCTTCGGCATGCACCAGGTAAAGTGCGCCGGTCAGCAGCAGGCCGGATGTAAGGCAGGCCTGCAGGCTGTAGCTTTGCTCCTGGAGGATGCTCTTAATCCGCGTAGGCGAATACAAATTCAACCGCCGGCTGGTGACGATCAACGCCATGGTGAAGCCACATAAAAAAGCCAGCAGTATCCCCAGGGAACGGCCATGGATCAATGTGCCGTGCCATAACTCTCTTGCGGCTACCAACGGCCCTTTTTGCACCTTATAAAGAATGGCAATCGCCGCGGATGCGACAACCGTCACAGCATCAATGAACATCCAGAACTTGGCCTTGCCCCGCGAACCACGCACGGCATCCGCCGGCTGCTGTCCAGCCCATTCCTGCGAGTTCGATGACGGCTCCGAAGCGATCGCTCTTTGCCAATAATCCGATGTTGCCATAGGCGCTTCGCAGACCTCAAAAGACACCCTGCAAAAATGCAGGAATCAACTTCGCGCGGGAACGCAAAGCAAAAGCAAAAAATGCAGGTGCGACGGAATTCGAATCAATGCTTTGCATCAACCGCAATCCCAGGATGCAAATCAGAAAGCGACACGCATCCTTCGCTTGGGATGCCCCTGCCAGTCATGGCTGTCATTCCAAACAGCACTGCGCGATATACCCACAGGATGGATCTCGTCTGAGCAGACTGGATCTGATTCCGCCAGATCCAGTCTGACTCTCCCATCTTCAGGACATAGGACGACGCCTATGACCCGATGTCAAAATCTGAGGATATTTGAATCTATAATCGCCCGGCTGCTGAAAAAAGGCAAGTGGAATCGTATCAGCATGATCACGAAGGAATCGATTGTCGTTACTAATTAGCTGGACTTCTCTTCCGAAGGTAATTCGTAAGCGTCCAGGGTAAGGAATTGCTGAATATTCGGGTCGGAAGAAGCCATAAAGTCCTTGAGCGGGCCGAAAAAGAGCGCCCGGCCCTGGTGGAGGAAAAGCACCAGGTCGGCAAGGCGTTCGGCAAAGCGCATGTCATGCGTCACCACAATGCTGGTGAATCCGAGCTGGCGCTTGAGCCGCTGGATGAGGTCGCCAAGGTGGCGGTTGATGATGGGATCGACCATGGTCGTTGGCTCGTCATAGAGCACGACATCCGGCTGCGCGGCCAGGGCGCGGGCAATGGCCACGGCGCGCTTGCGGCCGGTCGAGAGGCTGGCCGGCAGAACATCCACGACATCCTCGGCTCCGACCAGACCGATCAATTTATCGACCAACTCCTGCACCTGATCCTCGTCCAGGTCGCCGCGCTCCCTGAGCGGAAAGGCCACGTTTTCGCGCACGCTCATCGAGTCAAAGAGCGCGCCGTTCTGGAAGACCATGGTGACGCGCTTACGGATGGCCATCATGCCCTCTTCGTCCATGCCGGTGATCTCCTGGCCTTCGACGCAAATGGAGCCTGAATCCGGTTTGAGGAAGCCCATCAACATGCGCAGGGCGACGGATTTCCCCACGCCGCTGCGGCCCAGGATGCAGAGCGTCTGGCCACGGTTGACATAAAAGCTCAGGTCGTTCAGCACGACACGGCCATCGAAAGAGATGCCGACATGGTTGAAGGCGATGATCCGCTCCGGCAGCGAACCAGCAGCCTCGGCCGGCGTTTCGCGATCGCCGACGCCGGTTTGGGCCAGCATCTCGGACAACTCCGCATTGGAAGGTACGCCTGACATTTCTATAGATTTAGATTACGCGATTGGGCGCGCAACCGCGTTGTTCTATACACAAAACCCCGAAAATCATCTGCAAGGTTTTGAAAATAAAAATAGGGGGGAGGGGGTATGCAGCGGACTGGTTGGAGCGCAACTTCCTTTTTCTATGGTGCGCTGCTGAAGGGAAATGATCTGCAAACGCCTGGGGACAACGCGTTCGAGCGAAACCAGAGCCCCTGTAGGTCTCTGACAGGATGAAAAAGTTCCATTGAGTTGATGGATCCCAGGTCTCAAATTCGAGACCGGGGGCACGCAATCATGGTACGGAATTAAGCTGTCAAAGACCGAGCAACTTAGCGTGGCATCGCAGTTTCTTTCATGCGCTACGGCCGGGAAGCGGCCTGCTCGGCGGCCAGCGTCTTTTCCGCCCAGCCTTCATAGGTCAACTGCGAACGAAGCGTTTCCCAATCGCTTGCCGGAAGCACCATCAGTTTGTCGCGCTCGACGCCCGGCAGCGAACCGCCAAGCGCCCGTAAACCGCCCTCGCGATCCTCCCGCTGATAGTTCTTTGGAATGAAAACGCCGTTGGCTGTGGCCCAATCGCCGATGCGAGTCTCCTGCCGTTTGGCAATCGTCGCGGCATTCCAGTTGGCAAAGTGAATCTGCTGGTTGAGCCAGAGGACTCCGGCACGCTCGACCCACGCCGGACGATGGCCCCGGCCCGCATCAACATGCGTCGTGAAGAGATTGCGGTCACTCTTTCGCAGGGCAATCGCCTGCGCGCGGAGGCTCGCGAACCACTCTGGGCTGCGGTGCGGAATGTCCATCACTTCATCTACCGAGCCATTCTCGACCAGCATCGGGCCACGATCCGCGTTCAAGGCGTAGATGACGGCTCCGCGCATATGAGGAGCGTCTCCCAGGACGCGCAGAGCCCTCCAGGGCGGCGTCTGGCAGGGCAACCGGCCGCCATCAAAGGTTTTCCCGCCATCCTGCTCGTCGTCATAGGTTCCGCCGCCGCTCAGCAAAACCGCGTGGATGCGCGGATCGATGGCCCCGGCAATGCCGCTGATGAACGCGCCCATGGAGTAGCCCAGCACCGCGATCCGGCGCGAGTCGACCTCCGGCCTCTGGTTCAAATAGGTCACGGCCTGCATCAGGTCGACCTGCATCAAGCCGGCCAACCGCTGTCCCCAATCGCCCGCTGGAATGCCCGCGGGAGTTTGCACGATCCGGTCATGCGACCCGGCCTGGGACTTCTTCTCGATGTTCCTTTCGCCCTCGCCAATCGGGTCGTAGGTGACGACCTCCGCACCCGCCTGGGCGAACATCATCCCCGAATAGAAGGCATACCAACTGAACTTGTCGGCGCCGTGCCCGTTGACGATGACGATGCCCGGCAGCTTGACGCCCCGGCGCTGGCCGGTCCAGTGCCGGGGCCGGTAGACGATGGCCGGAACCAGCATTCCGCTGGCGGTTCGATAGGTCACGCGATCCGCGATGACGCCCTGCACCGGCGAAAAGCTGGACCATGTTTTTGCTTCCAGCGGCGGCAGCTGATCCGGAACATAGAGCGTTTTCTTGATCTGTTTCCGCCATTGCCCAGACAAGTGCGAGTAATCTTCCACGGCCTGCGCCGTCAGAATTCCGCCTGAAAGAACAGCAAAAAACGCTCCAAGCAGCAGGGTGTTGCGAATGCCTATCAACTTCATTCCGATTGCCTCTTCCCCTTGCATTTTCTCACGGCAACGGATGCACGCTTCGCGCTCTTGATCCGGCACACTCGCTGCTTACGGCCGCCTACGCCACGCATTCTGCGTGGAGGTCGCGCTGGCGGCGAATCCGTCCGCCGATCTTTCGGCCAATCCAAACAAGAGTCGCACTGGCGATGAGAAGGCACAGCCCTTCGACCGGATAGCGGAAGCGCGAAGCCCCCCAGAAGATCAGCGCGGTCAAGGCGAAGTGAAGCACCCCCAGATGGAGAAGCCAAGCTGGATTGCCCGTCCTCAAAAACCAGATTGCCATGGGAAAGAAACCAAGCGCCAGAAGAATCAAAACCGGCCCCCAGGAAACCATCATGCCAATGCGGAAAAGCCGCGGGCTTTCCGGCTGCAGAAAGGGAGTCCAGGAGCGCCGGAAGCGCGATTCGACCAGATACCACCACTTATCCGGATGACTGCGCGCCCACTGCATGGCCAAATGAGTCTCGACATGATCGCGGACCAATTCGTTGTTGGGAGCGATGATCTGCGCCCGGTACTCGGGAAGTTCGGAGGTCGGATAGACCCAGTAGCCATAGTAGAGAGGGTCGGTGGCGATGACCCGGTTGTAACTGCCGAGCGCGACATCTCCGCCGCCTGTTTCAAAGGGAATGAAGGCGTGAAAGACCGCATAGTTGCGCAGGATCCAGGGCGTCAGCACGGCCACGGCCACAAAGGAGATGGCCAGGCCGCGAAGCATCAGCCGGGGCGTCTTGCGGAATTGCCAGACGGACCACGGAACAAGCAGCGCAACCATAATGACCGCGTTTCCCCGGGTCAGCATGGCGAAACCGAGCAGAAGGCCCGCGGCAATCGAGCGCGGCCAGCTTGGCTGCTCGGCAAAGCGCAGCGAAAGCCAGAGGAAGCCGCAGAACAGAAAAGTGTAGAGCGGCTCCGATCCCAGTTGACTCGAATACTGAAGGGCGGTCGGCCAAAGCGCGTAGAGGGCAACGGCCAGAAACGTGACCGTGCGGCCAGAGCATTGGCGCCCGATGCCGTAGAGAAACAGAATCGCGAACGTGTCCAGAAGGCACTGGGAAATCCGCACGGCGCCGTAGCGATGTCCAAAGAGCTTGAACAGGCCTGCCCAGAGCAGCGACGTTCCCGGCACGCGATAGGCGGTCGGATGCTGCAAGGATCTTCCGTCGGGGCCTTTCACGTCGGGACTGACGCCGCTGAAGCCCTCTCCCTGGGAGAGATTCCAAGCGTAATTATCGTATTCACTGGCATCCGAGCCGGGCACGGGCGGCGTGGCCCAACCGCCATGAACGGTCACGGCAACGCGCGCGGCCAAGCCCACGACCAAGATCAAGAGCAAAAGCCGCAAAGATACACCGTGGATCGTGCAGCTCAAGCTACAGTTGCTGGACAGGGCTTGCTTGCCGAGGCTCATCTGTGTTGTCTCCGGTGGGGGCATTTCATTTTGGATTCTTTTTGAGCCGGGAAATCCAGCCTGAATTCCTTTTTGAGTGGCGGTTGCCTCGAATTGTACCCTAGGTCTCTGACCGCATGAATTCGTTCCTTGGAGTTTCTCGTTCCCAGGTCTCAAAATCGAGACCTGGGGCACCCAGTCATGGTACAGAATCAAGCGGTCAGAGACCTAGATCGATTCTCCTGGCGACAGACGCGCCACCTGCACGCTGGCATCGACCATTGCAGCCAGCTGATCCGGCGTTCCCTTCAGCGGCGGAAAGGTTCCAAAGTGCAGCGGAAGCACAATCTTGGGCTCCAGAAGGCGCACGGCCAGCGCCGCCTCCCTTGGCCCCATGGTGAAGTGCCCTCCGATAGGCAGCATGGCGACCTCCGGCTGGTATAACTCGTGAATCAGTTTCATATCTCCAAAGACAGCCGTATCTCCGGCATGATAGAGCACCGGGCCGACCGCAATGGTCAACACGAATCCAACCGCGATCCCGGCACAGACGGAGCCCGGCTCATTGTCGATGCTGGACGAGTGCACGGCAGCCACCATCGTCGCCGCCACCTCGTCCAGTTGAACGGTTCCGCCCACCCCCATGCCGATGGTCCGGGCCACGCCCTTGCCCGCAAAATAGTTCGCCAGCTCAAAGACAGCCACCACAGTGGAATCGTGCTTGGAAGCTACCGGCACAACGTCGGAGATATGGTCTCCGTGGCCATGGGTCGCGAGGATGTAATGAATCTTCTCCGGCAGGACGAAGCTTTTCGGGTACTTCGGATTCTGCGCAATGAATGGATCGATCAGGATGTTTGTTCCCTGGGCAGTCTGGACCAGCACGGTGGCATGTCCCAGCCAGGTGATGCGCGTTCCCTTGAATGGCATGGTGCCTCCTCAGCGAGTGATCAGCAACTCCGAGACGCCGTCTTTGGCCAGGAATTGGCGGTAATCGGACCAGTCGGCAAACAGATCCTTGATGCTGCGATTCGTAAAGCTTCTCTGAATGGGAAACGGCTGCGCCAACTGCACATCGACATCGTCGCCGGGAGTGACGTGGAAGCGGCAGTAGTCTGTCTCCTCGTCGCGAGTTCCGGTGTGAAAGAAAGCCAGCACCTGCCCGCCGGGGTTCGTAGCGCTGAACAGGCGCTCCACCACGGGCTTGACCAGGGGCTCGGGCAGGTAGTCGAGGGCCGTCCACAACAAAACCACGTCAAACATGCGGCCGGAAAACTTCATCGACTGCTCCAGAAAGCCCTCGACATCCCAAACCGGATCGCCGTCCGCATCCGTGCCGGTCTGCCAATTCCCCGTGCAGGCATCCTGCACCACATCGGCCAGAAAAATGCTATGGCCCAGGCTGGTCAGGTAGTTGATGTTGGTCGGGGAGGTCGCGCCGATATCGACAATCCGGAGGCCTGATTCACTCTGTAGCCGCTTGCGCAGCTCCGTCCATCCGCCTGAGTGGCGCGGCACTCGCGGCTCGATCACGGCCGGCGCGGAAGCGGCCGTGCCGCCTTCCTCTTTCTTGTCAAACCAGTGGCTAAACACGTTGAAATCCTCTCGCGGTCCAGCAGGTGGCACACGGACAAATCAGCACGAAACGTCTCGTCAGGCGACGCCGCCGGCTTGCGGTGCGCCTGCACCCTCAGTAACAGCCTGCGTCAGGTCTACCTTGCCCTGGAAAGCAGCATTGTCTTCGACAGCCAGGCGAAGGGCGCGAATATCGCCTTCCACCTGGCAGCCAGCACGCAGCTCAACGCGGCCGTTGGCGACCAGATTGCCCTGAACCCGGCCCATGACCAGAATATCCTTGGCGGAGAGGTCGGCGGCAACGCTTGCATTCGGGCCGATCGTCAACCGGCTCTCCGAGAGGCTGATGGTCCCCTCCACCCGTCCGTCCACAATCAAGTCTTCGCTACCCTTCACTTCGCCGCGAATCACGACGGTTTTTCCGATGCGCGCTGGAGCATTTTCAACTGCCATGATGTCATTCCTCCGGGGCCATTTTCATGCGTACGCAGAAAGTGTTCAGCTCAAGTGCATGACCAGCTCCGCCGCAATTGTCTCGGGGGCGCCATGGCACAAAACCGTCTCCTTCAGTTTACGACTGATTTCTCTCAGTACAACTAGCCCTGCTGGCACTATACGCAACCCGGCCGCATGGCTTCAAACCAATATCTTTTTGGGATCTCACCGCGTCTAACAAACAATGGCCTTCAATCGACCGTCAAGGACGACTCATGCCCGTTAAACTTGATACTGTGCATAGACTTTTAGCTGTTTTTCTGCTGCTTTTTCTGGCCGCCGTCCCCCATGGCCAAGCGGCTCTGGCACTGGCGCCCGCGCAGGCCCAGGCGCTGGTTGAGCGCGCGCTGGCCACGGAATCGCGCAACGCACAGGACGTGGACCACCTGAACCACCCGATGCGCTACCGGCTACGCCGTTCCAGCCCTCGGCTGACCTCGACCAAGGAGATCATTGAAACCCGCGATGGCTACGTGGCCCGTTTGCTGGCCATCAACGACCGACCTCTCAGCCCAGCCGACGAACAAACGGAAACGGCCCGGCTGGACGGGCTGCTCAGCGATCCGCGGCGGCAGCAGCATCGCAAGCAGAGCGAGGAACAGGACACCAGCATCATTTTGAAGGTGCTGCACATGATGCCGCAGGCTTTCATTTATGAATACGCCGGTCCCGGACAGGGCGCGTCAGGGAAGGTGGAAAAATTCCGCTTTCATCCCAATCCCAAGTTCAGCCCGCCCGACCTGGAAACACAGGCGCTGACCGCCATGACCGGCGAGGTCTGGGTTGACGCCGCACAGGAGCGCGTGACGCGGCTGGAGGGGCATCTGCAACAAGACACGAACTATGGCTGGGGCATCCTGGGCCGTCTGGACAAGGGCGGATGGATCATTCTCGATCAGGCGGATATAAACGGACGCCAATGGCGGATCGTGCGCTTCCAGATGAAGATGAATCTGCGGGTGCTGTTCAAGAACAAATACTTCGACACCGTGCAGGAGATGACGCAGTACTCGCCCGTCCCCGCCGGGCTGGACTACCGGCAGGCCATTCAGATGCTGCGCTCCAACTCGGGCCGGTAGTGCGTCCCAGTTCATCCAAAGCAAAACGGCCCCATCCGAGTGGATGGGGCCGTTTTGCTTGTCGCAGTGCCAGACGAACTACATCTTGGCGAAAACGATAACCAGAGTGAACAAGGTGAGGGACTCGATCAGTGCCAAGCCGAGAACCAGGAAGGTGAAAATGCCGCCGCGGGCTCCCGGGTTGCGAGCCAACGCTTCGACAGCCGAGCCGACTGCCTTGCCTTCGCCCAGTCCGCACAAACCGGCGGCCAAGCCCATGCCCAAACCGGCGCCGATTGGCACCAGGCTGATCGCCGTCGCGCCACCGTCCGCGAAAGCCGGAACTGCAAAGCAGAGAACCGCCAGGGTCATAAACAGATATTGAAGCTTTTTCATAAACTCTCCTGCATCCCTTTGAATTAGCCGCCAGTGGGTGGTTGAGGCTCACCGTGCTGGCCCCCTCACGCTGGCGGCTTACCGTTTGCCCGGAGCGGACGCGCTCTCCGGCGGAATCTTGTTTGAACCAGCCTCTAACCTAGCTCTCGTGTGCGACCGCCAGAGAGAGATAAATCATCGTCAGAAGCATGAAGACGAAAGCCTGAATGAACGAAATGAAAATGTGCAGCCCCAGGAAGACCACCGGAGCGCCAATCGGAATCAGCGAAAAGAAGACCAGGGTCACCAGATCGCCGGCAAACATATTGGCGTAAAGACGGACGCTGAGAGACATGACGCGCGCAAGGTGCGAAACCGTCTCAATGGGGAAGATCAGCCAAGCCATCCACCAGATCGGCCCGGCGATTTCCTTCAGATAGCCGACAATGCCATGGGCCCGAATGCCCTGGAAGTTGTAGTAGAGGAACGTGGGCACCGCAAGGCCCAGCGTGACCATGATCGAACTAGTGGGAGCCGTGATGCCCGGAATCAGCCCGACCAGATTGTTGATCAGCACGAACAGGAAGATGCAGGTTGCATAGGCCTGGAAGCGTTCATAGCCATGGCCAATCACCTGTTCTGCCTGGCCACCAATCGCCTCGTGAATCGCCTCGGCGATCTGCTGCGCCGGGTTGGCCTTCTCGACCGACAGGGTCAGCCGCACGAGCAGGAAAAAAGCGATCAGGCCGGCAACCACCAGCAGTTCCAGAGAGAGCGACTGATTCACCCCAACCGCGTTGTGGGCGGCGGCATCCGGGCTCAGGCCAACGGATTGAAAAGCCTTGACCTCGACGCCCTGGAGGAGAGCATTTAGAAAGCGTACTAGTACGAAAGTTTCCGGCATTGAAGACTTTTGTCCTTCCGTTTCTGGCCCCGCGCTGCGCCAAGGCAGACTCTGGGGCTCTTAATCGCGAATCAACCGGATCGCTTCCCAGCCCACCGTAAACACCGCCAGGCTCAAACCACAGAGAAGCGCCACCACCGATCCGTGGAAACACTTTAGGCTACCATAAATGACCCCGGCGAAGATGGTGAGCCTCAGCACAAAGAAAATAACGGCGGCAATCGAGCTGGCAGGCGTCTTTTTCTTATCGAGCCGGGCGTTGAAAAGCCGGACCAGATGCGCCCACTCCAGGATGCTGGCCGCCGAGATCGCCATGCCGGTCACCAGCATCGCCCCACTGCGCCAGCCCGCGCCAACGAACGCCACCAAGGCTGAGATCACGCCTAGAATCAGCGTATTCCGCAGGGCCCGGTGAAGCATCGCCTGCAAATCATCCTGCGTGATGTCCAAAACTGGGTTGTGTTCCTCGGTCATGATGGATTCTTCGTATTTCCCTTCCCGCTCCCATTTTGGTCCGCATCGCCGGAACGGGTAGACTTCTCGGCGGCAATCGCCGTCTGGATCACATAAAACAGCCCGGAGATGCCTCCAAAGACGACTCCGGCGATCACAATCCACTTCTGGTGCAGCATGGAGTCAGCCCACGCGCCAGCCAGCCAGCCAATGACCACCGCCGAGGGCAGCACAAAAGCAACTTGGAGCAACTTCTCCGCCTCAACCAGCGACGTGAAGCCATTGGAGGCCTTCTGCGGCCGCTTCGACTCCGGAATGGGGCGGTTGAAGGGCATCCCTCGTGATTATGCACGAAGAGCGCCCTTCCGCGCGAAAGAGGAGCTAATTCTTGGGTTTTGAGGTGGCGAGCTTCCAGGCCTTGACCCGGTACTTGCCCTCATCGTCGTTCAATTGCACAAGGACAAGATTCCGATCGGTCTCACTGCTAGAGTCCTGTCCCGTTCCGTATTGATGCACGTGGAGTACGGCTTTGGCTTCAAAGTAATAAACTTTTCCAGCCTCGGCCGTAAACGAAGCTTGGCCGACCATCTGCTTCAACTTGCCGAAGACGGACTGCCACCCCACACACAAATGATGTTCACCGGGGGCAACGTCGAGCGTGAAGTACGAGCTTCCTTTGTTGGCGCCCACCCACGCACCATCCAAACCAAAGCGAGTTGAAGCATCGCCTCCAATCGTGCCCGTCTTGTCCATGGTTTCGATCAAGACGATCTGCGCCTTGCCAGCGGCTGGAAGCGCTGGCGCAGGCTGATGGGCTTTTGTGGACACATCGAAGGTAACCTTGTCGTCGCCGCAAGCGTCCGGAAGAATCGTGGCCCGAGCTTGCGCCACGGGAGCGAACGCCACACAGAGGAGCAATACAGCAAGTCTTGATTTCATGGCAACCATACTAAATCGTGAAACGCGGCAGGGACAAAGAATCTGCGCTTGCGTCGCAAAAACCAGTTCTCCGACCGCATGAATTCGCTCCTTTGAGCTTTTCGTTCCCAGGCCGCAAAGTCGAGACCTGGAGCACCCAGTCATGGTGCAAAATCGGGCGGCCAGAGACGAGTTCATCCCGCGGCTTCAACGCGTATCACCCGCTACGCAAGATGGACGATATACTGACACTTGAGCCGCAACGCGGTTCACGCAAAGGAAGCCATCGTGTTTGATTCGGAATTTGAGCGCAATCTATTCGAGCTACGTAAGGGAAAGCTCGAGGAAATCGTCAAGCTGGGCCAAGCCGCCTATCCCAACCAGTTTCCGGCCTCGCACACCATTCCGCAGATTCGCGCCAAGTGGAACGAGACGACGGCCGAAGAGCTTGAAACCAGCCGCGTGACGGTGGCCATTGCCGGGCGCATCATGGCCATCCGCGCCCAAGGCAAGGCCGGTTTCGCCACCCTTCAGCAGGGTGGCCAGAGGCTGCAGATTTACGTGCGCAAGGACGCCGTGGGCGACGATGGCTTTGCGCTCTATAAATTGTTCGACATGGGCGACCACATCGGCGTCTCGGGCTATCTTTTCCGTACGCGGACCGGCGAGTTGACCATCCACGTCGAGCGGCTGACCTTCCTGGCCAAAGCCATGCTGGCGCTGCCGGAGAAGTTTCACGGCTTGGCGGACGTGGAGCTGCGCTATCGCCAGCGCTATGTGGACCTGTTCGCCAACCTGGAGGCCCGCGAGGTCTTCGTCAAGCGCTCCAAAACGCTGAAGGCCATCCGCCAATTCTTTGACGAGCGCGGCTATCTGGAAGTGGAAACACCGATGATGCAGCAGGTGGCGGGCGGCGCGGCGGCCAAGCCCTTCATCACACACCACAATGCGCTCGATCAGGATCTGTTTCTGCGCATTGCGCCGGAGCTTTATCTGAAGCGGCTGGTGGTCGGTGGGCTGGACCGCGTCTACGAGATGAACCGCTGCTTCCGCAACGAAGGCGTCAGCACGCAGCACAATCCAGAATTCACCATGATCGAGTTCTATCAGGCCTACGCCAACTATCTCGACATGATGCAGATCACCGAGGAGCTGGTCGCGTTTGTGGCGCAGCAGGTGAACGGGACGACAATCACCGAATTCAACGGCCATACCATTGATCTGGCAAAATGGCAGCGGCTGAGTATGCACGAAGCCATCCGCGAATATTGGCCGGAGGAAGCCGGAGCCAAGCCCGCGCTGACCGCTTTCGAGTCCGAGCCGGTGTTGCAGGCGCGGCTCCACGCCGCAGTCAGTTCGCTGGAAAAGGCCGTCGGCGAGACCACGCGCCTCACCCCGGAGCGCATCGCCGAGTTGAAGACCATTCACGCCGAAGTCTCCGCGGTCTACTTCGGGGCCATGAAGGGCACGCCGCTGGGCAAGTCTGTCTACAACCTCTTTGAGGCGGTGGTAGAGCCTTTTCTCATCCAGCCCACGATCATCTACGACTACCCGACCATTGTTTCGCCGCTTTCCAAGCAGAAGCCCGGCGATCCGGAGCATGTCGAGCGCTTCGAGTTCTTCTGCGGCGGCTTCGAACTGGGCAACGCCTTCAGCGAGCTGAACGACCCGGTCGAGCAGCACAAGCGCTTCGAGCAGCAGCTTGTCGAGCGCGCCCAGGGCGACGACGAGGCCCACCAGATGGACGAGGACTACGTCCGCGCGCTGGCCTACGGGTTGCCTCCAACGGGCGGCGAGGGCATGGGCATTGACCGGCTGGTGATGCTGCTGACCGGCTCCAAGTCCATCCGCGACGTGATTCTGTTCCCGCTGATGAGAAAGCAGCAAACAGAGAACAGCTAGCAGCAAACAGCTCTTTACTGACGGCTGTTTGCTGTCTGCTGTCAGCTTGGTCAGGAGCGTGAATCAGCTTGAATATCCTTTTCGTCGGCGACATCTTCGGCAGCGCGGGACGCAGGATCGTGCGCGAGCACATTGGTCATCTGCGCGAAACGCACGCCGTGGACCTGACCGTCATCAATGCGGAAAACGCCGCTGGCGGCTTCGGCCTGACCCCGCAAATCGCCGAGGATTTCTTCGAGCTAGGTGCGGATGTGCTGACAACCGGCAACCACGCCTGGGACAAGCGCGATCTGGTCGACTACTTCAATTCAGCGCCCGCCGACAGCCACGAGCGCCCGCGCCGCGTGCTGCGACCTGCAAATTTTCAGCCCGGCCAGCCCGGTTACGGCATCTATGAAGGAACCACACAGGGCGGAGTGGAGTACGCGGTCATCAATTTGCAAGGCTGCGTTTTCATGAGCACCACGAACGATCCCTTCCACACCGTCAATGCGCTGTTGGCTGGCGTTCAGGCCAAGGTCATTGTGGTGGACTTCCACGCCGAGGCCACCAGCGAGAAGGTCGCGATGGGCTGGTATCTGGATGGGCGCGTAACCGCCGTGCTGGGCACGCACACGCACATTCCCACGGCCGACGAGCGGGTGCTGCCGGGCGGAACAGCCTACCAGACCGACGTGGGCATGAGCGGCCCCTACGACAGCGTGATCGGCGTTGAAAAGGAACTGGTGCTGCGCAAATTCCTGACAGGAATGCCAGCCAAGTTCGAGGCCGCCAAGGGAAATCCGAAGATGTGCGCCGCGCTGGTCACCTGCGACCCGGCCACCGGACGCGCCACGCGGATTCAGCGCATCATGCTGGGAGAGTAAATACGGTGGACAGCTAACAGCTTACAGCAGGCAGTTTGGATTCCCGGTACGTGAACGGCATCGCCCTTCAGGAAAAACTGCATCGAGCCTTGCAGCCATTTGCAAAAGGCTAGGTGGCTTCTATCATTTCCACCGTTAGCTGTTTACTGGCTGCTGGCTACTAGCCTTCCGTGGACCTCGGACGGAGTCCGCACAACAACCTTCGCCTTGGATTCCCGCGCTGGCGAATGCGTGGCCTTCAGCAGCTTTCCACTGCCGTTGAAGGTCATCGTCCACTCCATGGGCCGCGGTGCCGCCGCGACGTCTCTGAAGCGGATGACGGCGTTTCCATGGAGAGGGGTGACCAGCGATCCTGTCGGAGCGCCTGGAAGCTGCCGCACATCAGCGATTTCCGGCGACCCAATTTGGGGATGCGCTCCCGCCAGGGCGGCGTAGCAGAGGCCGGTCGCCAGCCAGGCAGGGGCGTTGCCGGGGGGCTCCTCGGCGCGGATGCGATTGAAGGCCGAAATGGTCAGCGCGTTGATGGGCGCGGGCGAAAAGAGCGAGTAGCCGCGGCGCTGGATTGGGATGATGCGCACCTGCCCCGAGCCGCCGCGCGGAATCGATGCCGTGAAGACGCTCACGTCGCCTGGCCCCTGGTCGCGCATGAACCGCAAAAAAAGGTGATTGGGCAGCGCGGAACAGACGATCTGCTGGTACTTCCATTTTCTCTGGTTGAAGTCGATGCCGACGCCCCCGGCACGCTCACCGATCGAGGACTCCGCAGCCGCCTCGAGATCGCGGTCCTGCTGCGACATCTGGTCGTCGCCGCGAAACTCCAGCGCTACGGCAGCCTCGCTGCCGGGAGCGAACAGCATGGGGCGCTGGTCCGCGACCCGCACCTGTCTGGGTTGAGGCGTGGAGGCGTTCCGGACCGCCTGAGCGGCAAGGCTGGCACAGGCAACTGCGATGGCGGCAATCGCCAGCAGGACGGGAAGGACTCTGGGGCGTTCCATGTTGGCTTTAGACTACCACTGGCCAAGACAGCCATGGGCAGGGCCGCTGTGGCAGTTTCTTCCGGGTGGGTTGAATAAAAAAGACAAAAGGGCAGCCCAAAACAGGCTGCCCTTCATGGCCCAGGAGTGAGGCGGCGCACCAGTCTTACATCTGTCTGGCACGATCAAAAAATCAGATCGATCAAAAAATCAGACCGCCTGCTTCTTGTGCTATTTCTTGTGCCCTGCTACCGGCTTGTGCGGCGTGGCTGCAGGCTTCTTCTCTGCAGGTTCAATTTCTCCGTCACGAAGCACAATCTGCGCCGATTGCGCTGTTGTTTCCGTGCCCGGAACCTGCGTATAAGAGTCGTATGTCCCCACCAGCGCGGCCGAGGGGGCACCCTTGTACTCGTAGCCGACAGCGGGAATTTCCTTGTCTGTCAGCGGCTTCTTCAGATTGACGATGAAATCGGCAACCTTGGCATCCCTGGCATCCTTGGTTACAGCAACCTTGATCACAGTCGCCGTGGCTTCAATCACGATTCCCGGAACTGGCGTGACCTGACCCTTCAGGTGTTCCCACATCTTATCGGCATCTTCCTTGCTGCCGATCGCCAGGATTGTCTCCTTGTCGGACAAGGCCAGTCCGCTCAGATTCGGCGTTGAAACCAGCAGATCATGAATCTGCTCCGCGGGTGTCTTTGCCGGTTTGATCGCAAAGGTTGTGGGCGGGAAGGTTGTGGCCGCAGCCTGGGCCTTGACATCGTCCAGACCGTCCAAACCACCGTGGAACTTCTTGTAGTAGCGCTCAAGATCGGGCTCGATCTTGGCCTTGTATGCCGCAGGAGCATAGTTCCAAACGCGCGCATAGAACCAGATTGCCTGCACCAGATCCACGGCTCCGGGCTGGACATATGCTTGTGCAAGCTGGAGGGTATCCGGCAAGCCTTGAGTCTTGGACTGGTCATCGGTATAGAGCATCAGCTCAGCCCGATACTCTGCAATCGCCGCCTTGAAATCCTTCTTGGAGAGCGCATCGTCCAGAGCAATGGTGGAATGGAAGGCCGGGTAGGTTCCGCCGGTCAGCTTCTTCCAGTCGCCGTCGGAAGTCTCCGCAGGCTTGGTCAGCGTCAGGCCCTTCTGGGCAAGCGCCGCGGCATCGTCGCAGGCTTGCACGTCCTGAGTCTTGGCACACTGGCCTTTCTTGATGATGGCCGAGTAAAAAGTGGCCTTCATGTTGTTGGGATCCACCTGAAGCAGCCGGCTTGCCGCGCTGAGTTCATTGTCGGCATCGCCTAATCCCTGGTAGGTGTCAATCAGCGAATCGAGAACCGCTTTCTTGACGACACTCTGTGGATAGGTTTTCAGGAAAGACTCCAATTGGCTTGTCTTGGTCTTGGCGTCAATTTGCGTCGAAGCCATTTGATAGCTATTGAACTCCGCCGGATCCTTGATGGTGATCGAATCCTGGGCACGCAGCATGGGCGCAACAGCAAGGCTGATGCCCGCCAATGCCATCACAGATGTAAAAACTAAATTCTTCATTCAGTGCTCCTGGGAACTGCCGAGATGGAGATCATGATTCAAGCACTCGCTCACGGAATGCGCAACCGTTCTTTCCGACGGCCGGGGCCGGGGCGACGGGTAAATAGTACCACGCCTTCCATTGCGGTGATGGATGGATTATAGAAAGCCCCGCTCCCCATGACAAGCGGAGTTTTAAAAACAGGGAGCAGGGACTAGGGAATAGGGAATAGTTTAGCTCCCTCGCTGGGTCTCGAACTGGCTGAACAGCCACCTATTCCCTGACCGCTGATTCCCTGTTTCCTAGTCCCTGTATTTTCATTGCAGCAGACGCACCAGTTCCACCTGCTCGGCCAAGAAGGCGTCATGCCCGTGGGCGCTGGTCATCTCACGGTAATCGACCAAAACACCCGCCTCGCGGATGGTAAAGGCGAAATCACGCACCGCCTGAGGAGGAAAGAGCCAATCGGAGCTGATGCCGACAAAGGTAAGCCGGGCGCAGATTCCGCCAAAAGCCTCTTTTGCCGAGGCAGCCCCGCGCTGCGGATCCCAAGTGTCCATGGTGCGCATGATGGACAGGTAGGCGTTGGCGTCAAAGCGGTCGATGAATCGCTCTCCCTGGTGGTCCAGATAGCCAGCAATATCGAAGCGCCCGCCGATCAGGCCGCCTCCCTGGTTGTCCAGCCCCCATGGATCCTCTCCGTTGCGGTTTGGCCTGCGGCCGTAGCGCTCGTCAAACAACTCCGCGGACTTGTAGCTGATCATGCCGATTTGCCGCGCCAGCGACACGCCTTGCCGCGGAGGCCGCTGCGGCAAGTAGTGGCCGTTGGCCCAATCCGGGTCATGCACAATGGCCTGTCGCTGCAAGTGGTTGAGCGCCAGTCCCATGGCTGAAAGCGGGGTGGCGCCGATCACCACCGCATTCTCGACCCGCTTCGGATCGTAGATGGCCCAATCCAGGGCCTGCATCCCCCCAAGGGAGCTGCCCAGAATCAGCCGCAGCCGCCTGATGCCAAGCGAGTCCAGCAGCTTGGCCTGCGCGCGCACGTTGTCGCGGATGGAAACCAGCGGAAAGTCCGGACCATAGATCTTGCCCGTTTCGGGGTCAACCGAGCCGGGCCCTGTCGAGCCATAACAGGAGCCCAGCAAGTTGATGCAGATCACAAAATCATGTTCGAGAGAGAGCACCGCGCCGGGCGCGAAGATCTCAGGCCACCAGGAACCCACCAGCGCCGAGCCGGTCAGCGCATGGCAAACCAGCACGGCGTTATCCTTGGTCGCGTTCAGCCGGCCATACACCGCATAATGCAGCGTTACGCCGGCCAATGCGCGGCCACAGTCCAGCAACAAGGGCTCGTCGAGGACAAAGTCGCCCTCGTAAGTGGGTTCCAGAAACGACTTTGCCGGCGGTGAGATTCCAGTTCCGGCTCGAGCTTCAGTCATAGTCTTCATTGTGCAACATGACCCTTGGCATGTGCTTATGCCTTGAAAACACTACCGTTGGCCGTCGCGATTGCCTCGTCCAGATCAGCGATGATATCGCGAATATCTTCGATGCCAACGCTCAGGCGCACCAGTTCGGGAGTAATGCCGGTCCACGCCTGCTCCTCCACCGAAAGCTGCTCATGCGTAGTCGATGCCGGATGGATCACCAGCGACTTCACGTCGCCAATGTTGGCCAGCAGCGAGAAGACCGGCAGCGTGTTCAGCTTGTCGATCAGCTTCCTGCCCGCATCCAGGCCGCCCTTGATGCCGAAGGTGACCAGGCCGCCCTGTCCATCGGGCAGATATTTCAGCGCGCGCTGGTGGTATTTGCTGGACTCCAGGCCGGGATAGTTGACCCACTCGACGCCGGGGTGCTTCTCCAGGTGCCTGGCCACTGCCAGCGCATTCTCCGAGTGCCGCTGCAGCCGCAGGTGCAGCGTTTCAATGCCTTGCAGCACCAACCAGGAGCTGAAGGGCGAAAGCGTAGCGCCAGTGTTGCGCAATCCCTGCACACGCGCCTTGAGGATGAAAGCCAGAGGGCCAAAATTTGCTTTAGTATACGAAAGCCCGTGGTAAGAGGGATCAGGATCCGTGAAGTTCTTGAAACGTCCCGATGCTTCCCAGTCGAACTTGCCCGAATCCACAATCACGCCGGCAATGACGCTGCCGTGGCCGCTCAGGAATTTGGTGGCCGAATTGACCACGATGTCCGCGCCCCACTCGATGGGCCGCACCAGCGCCGCCGAAACCGCCGTGTTGTCGATCACCAGCGGCAGGTTGTGATCATGCGCAATCTTTGCCAGCTTTTCGATGTCCGAGACATCCAGCTTGGGATTGCCCAGCGTCTCGGTATAGAGAGCCTTGGTCTTGTCGTTGATGGCCGCGCTCAGGCCGTCAAAGTCGTCCGCATCCACAAAACGGACCTTGACGCCGTTCCGCCGCGGAAAGGTATGAGCCAACAGAGAATAGGTGCCGCCATAAAGCGAGGTCGTGGAAACGATCTCGTCTCCGGAGTCGGCCAGTGTGCTCAGAGCCAAATCCTCCGCCGCGAGCCCTGAAGCCGTCGCCAGCGCCGCCGCGCCGCTTTCCAAAGCCGCCACCCGCTGCTCCAAAACGTCGGTCGTGGGATTCATGATGCGGGAATAGATATATCCAGGCTCCTTCAGGCCAAAAAGCCGTCCGGCATGAGCGGCATCATGGAAGACATAAGAAGATGTCTGGAAGATCGGCGTGGATGCGGCTCCCGTGGTGGGGTCGGGCACTTGGCCTGCGTGAACGGCAAGGGTGGCGAACTGCTGCTTTTTCTCTTCGGGCATACTGGGCTCCTTCAGGCTCCTGTGGGTTTTGGTTTGTAAATGCGGACCGGACAGGTTGCGGGCCGCACCAAAAAACAAAAAACGGCCCGAATCCTCTTCGGACCCGGGCCGCTTGGCTTCAAGATCGGTTGCGCCTAGCGCATACGCCGCTCAAGAGCCGCACGGACAGATCCGCACGCCATACACAGACACATGGCCATGACCGCCGTCCCGCGATTTCTTGAGTTCGACATTGAAAGCAGTATCGACTCTGACCCGGGGGCGTGTCAAATAAGGGAATAAAGACAGGCTGCCGCGCCGTCAGCGCAACGCTTGTTAGCCCCGCGCTTCAGCGTGGAGTGGACCGCCAATCTACGATCCAATCGAGCCCCTACTGCACCTCGGAGCTGGCTTCCTTCCACTCCGCCAGCATTTTCGAGTATTCCTCGGAATGTCCAACGGCCATAAAGCGCTTCATCTCCTCGAAGGCCAGATCGCGCTCTCCCGCGGACCAGAGCACGCGAAAAAGCAACAGCGAAGCCCGTTCCGAATCCGGCGACAACCGCACGCCCTCCCGGCAATGCTCAACAGCCTCTCTATGCCGGTCGCTGCGCGACAAGACCCAGCCAAGATAGCCGTGGCCAATGGCAAGCTCAGGAAACTCCTCGACCACAACCGTCATGATCTGCAACGCAAAGGCCGTGTCGTTCTGTTCGTCGGCCACCACCGCATGGCGAATGACTTCCATCACCCGCGCCAGATCTTCTTCCTCCAGCTTGTTCATCGTCTCTACTCGCCCAGCACACGCTTGAAAATGGCGTCCACGTTGCCGAGTTGCCGCGTATAGTCAAAAGTCAGGTCCAACTTCTCGGGCGTGAGCAGCTTGGTGATCTTCTCATCGCGCGCCACCTCGTCGCGGAAGACCAGATCCTCTTTCCAGGCGCGCATGGCGTGCGACTGAACGAGCCGGTAAGCATCCTCGCGCATCATTCCGGCCTCAGCCAGATCCAGCAGCAACTGGCCGCTGAAGATCAGCCCGCCGGTCAATTCGAGATTCTTCTTCATCCGCGCGGGATAGACCAGCAGCCAGTCAATCAGGCTCGTGGTCTTGGCCAGCAAATAATCCGTCAGGACGGTCGAGTCAGGGAAGATGACCCGTTCGACGGAAGAGTGCGAAATGTCGCGCTCATGCCACAGCGGAACATCCTCGAAGGCCGCCTGCGCATTGCCGCGCAGCACGCGCGCCAGGCCGCAGATCTGCTCGGCGGTAATCGGATTCTTCTTGTGCGGCATGGCCGAGGAGCCCTTCTGCTTTTCGCTGAAGTACTCCTGCGCCTCGCGCACCTCGGTCCGCTGCAGGTGGCGCACTTCCAGAGCGATCTTGTCCAGCGTGCAGCCGATGATCGCCAGCGTAGAAATGTAGGCTGCGTGGCGGTCACGCTGGATGACCTGCGTGGCCACGAGAGCCGGCTTCAGGCCCAGCCGCGCGCAAATTTTTTCCTCGTGCTCGGGCTTGAGATGGCCAAAGGTTCCCACCGCGCCGGAGAGCTTGCCGACGCGCATGTCCTCAGCCGCCGCATCGAAGCGGGCCAGATTGCGCTCCATCTCGGCGTACCAGTTCAGCAGCACCAAGCCGAAGGTCGTCGGCTCGGCGTGGATGCCGTGGGTACGGCCGATGATGGGCGTCTGCTTGAATTCGAGGGCGCGGCGCTTGAGCACCGCCAGAAAATCCACAATCCCCACGCGGATCAGCGCCGAGGCTTCCTTGATCTGCAAGGCCTGCGCCGTGTCGACAATGTCGTTTGAGGTCAGCCCATAGTGCAGCCAGCGGGACTCGGCGTCCAGACCCTGCGACTTCAGGCTCTCGGAGACAGCCGTCGTGAAGGCGATCACGTCGTGCTTCACCTCGGCCTCAATCTCTTGAATGCGCGCGACGGAGAACGTGGCTTTGTTGGCGATGGCCTCGGCCGCGGCAACAGGAATCACCCCATCGGCTGCCAGCTCCGTGCTTGCCGCCGACTCCACCTTCAGCCAGCAGCGGTACTTATTTTCATCGGTCCAGATGCGGCCCATCGCCGCGCGTGTATAGCGATCAATCACCGGAAGCTCCTTATCAGAGCCACCTTCCGCGGCCCTGCTCCAACTCACCATTGTACGAGGCGCACGCCTTCAACCACGAGGCCCCTGGGTGCCCCACCCTCGGCGCGTCTTTGTTCTTGCGCCTAGGGTGGGAATCCACAAACCTCGACCAGTCTCAGGCGCGCGCAATGCCCAGCCGCTGGCACAACTCATCCACCAGCAGCCCCTGCCCCGGCTTGTAGGGCTGAAACCACTCGCCGTCAATCACCAATTGCGGAACGGACCGCTTGCCCACGCGGAGCACCACCTCGTCCGAAGCGGCCTGATCGTGGTCCACGTCGATTTCGGTGAACTCAATGCCGTGAGAGTTGAGAAACTGCCTTGCCGCGCGGCAGTCCCCGCACCAGGAAGTGGCATACATTTCGACTTTCATGCGGTCATTTTACTCGGTTTTTCGTTGATACCGTCTGAGAATGCCCCAAAGCTAGCTCGACCGCCGCTCACGGAAGAAACTCCGCAGCAACTCGGCGGATTCATCGGCCAGGATTCCCTGCTCCACCTGCATCTGGTGGTTGAGTTGCGGGTGGTTCAGCACGGAGAGCACTGAACCGACAGCGCCCGCCTTGGGGTCGGCGGCGGCAAAGACCAGACGGTCCAGCCGCGCATGAATCATGGCTCCGGCGCACATGGCGCAAGGCTCCAGCGTGACATAGAGCGTGCAGCCCGGCAGCCGGTAGTTGGACACGGCGCAGGCCGCCGCGCGCAGGGCGACAATCTCCGCGTGAGCCGTCGGGTCCACATCGCGCAGCACGCGGTTCTGTCCGCGCGCAACGATTACCCCCTCGCAGACCACAACCGCGCCAATCGGCACTTCTCCGGCCTCCGCGGACAGGCGAGCTTCCGTGAGCGCGGCTTGCATGGCTTCCTGATCTGTCATTCGCCAATAGTCCTACATAAGTTGCTGGATTTTGCGAAGGTCGCAAAAGTTGAGCACAGGAACGCCCTGGCTTTGCAACACGCCAGAGAGCCGGTAATCCGCAGTAACCACCAATGCTTCTTCAGCTAGTTTGGTTACAGCGGCATCCGTAATGCCAAAGGCCGCAAATTCAGGCATTAGGGAAAGCTCAAGCGCCGGTGTCCATCGCTCTCGAAGGCCCGGAATCTCATGCTGCGATGCAACAAGCGTCGCAATATTTCGATGCCAATCTGGTTTAAACCAATCAGGCAGGCTATTCGCCAGATTGCTGACCTCAGTGAGAATGTGCGGAGTTGTGAGCAAAACGGTGAACGAACTCAGCAGACTGACGAGCAATTCATAGTCTTTGAGAGTGTAGTCGCTGATTCGTTTGAATCGCCCAAATAGGCGTGCATCTAAAGAACCTGCCAGGAAAACCAGCAATAGGTTGGAGTCCAGTACAACGCTCTTTCCAACATAGCGCGCGAAAAGTTGCTCTTCCAGTGTCATGGCTTGCACTCAGATCAGAATGGAGCAGGATTTCTCACCGCAATTAGTGCACCATCATTAGCGGCGACAGAGACGACCTTCTCAATTCTAGGATTGCTAAGCATATCAGCCACGGTCTCAGGCTTTGAAATATTCTTACTCCGCGCATAAAAAGTGATATTCCACGCGGAAGAGTCGTGCGCCAGCACCATTTCTTCCACCTTTGGCTCCAGTTCCGCAAACTCCGGAATAACCTCACCCAAGTAGACGCGAGCTTTAACCAGAACTTCGTTGGGGGCAAGCATAATCAAACCTCCGTCATCGGATTATATCCCAAACGGGAACTGCTCCGCGGGCTGCTGCTGGGTCATGCAGTGCAGCGTGCCAAGGCCCCAGACCAAGTCCAGGCAGTGGATGCCGACGACTTCGCGCCCCGGAAAAACCTCCGCCAGCGTGTTTAGCGCCACGCGGTCGTTGGGATCCTGAAAAGTAGGCACCAGAACTAGCCCATTCGCAATATAAAAATTGGCGTAACTGGCAGGGAGCCGCTGGCCATCGAAAACGACCGGGCGCGGCAGGGGCAGCTCGACCACATCGAACGGCTTGCCGTCGAGGGTGCGCGCGGCCTTGAGCCGGGAGAGATTTTCGGCCAGAGGCGCATGGTTGGGGTCGCTTGCGTCCGACTCGACGCAAGTCACAATCGTCGTGGGCGCAACGAAGCGACTGATGTCGTCCACGTGGCCATGAGTGTCGTCGCCCGCCACGCCGTGACCGAGCCAGATCACCTGCTCGATGCCGAGAAAATCGTGAAAGACGCGCTCCAGGTCTTCGCGGCCAAGGCAGGGATTGCGCTGCTGCACTTCGCTGAGCAGGCACTCCTCGGTGGTGAGCAGAATGCCCGCACCGTTGGTGTCAATCGAGCCGCCTTCCAGCACAACATGATGCGACGAGCCATCCGCCAGCCGAAGCTCGGGTTTCCAGGAAGGCAGGCCGAGCAGTTCCGTCACGCGGGCCGGAAGCTGATCGTCAAGCCGCCAGTTGGAGTACTTCGCCCAGCCGTTGAAATGCCAGTTGGTGATGCCGACCTTGCCCTCGCGGCTGCGGACAAAGATCGGTCCCGAATCGCGCGTCCAACTGCGGTCGGTGGGCCACGGGTGGAAGCTCACGCCATCAAGATTCGCTCCGGCACGCGCCAGAATGCCTTCGGCACGTTGCTCGGCCTTGGCGTCCTCGACCAGCAGATGCACCTGCTCATGAGCCGCCAGCAGGCGCACGATTCCCGCGTAGACCCAGGGGATGGGCTGAAACTTGCCCGGCCAATCTTCAGGATTGTGCGGCCAAGCCAGCCATGTGGCCTCGTGCGGCTCCCACTCGGCGGGCATGCGGTAGCCCAGTTCGCGCGGTGTCAACGTCATTTGTTCCATTTTACTTGATCTTTTCATTCCGACGGCATAGCCTTGCTAGGCAAAGGAGTTTAGTATGGCGTCGAAGTGTTTTGCGATTTGGAGCCAAGTTCCATACGATGCGATAAGATTTCAAAATACACCTCCTGGAAAATCTGACATTATCCTTCAGCTCATCGTTACTGATATTCCTGACGATAAAGACAGACAAGACGTAATTGACAAACTGAAGACGACAAAGCATAAGACATTGCTCGATCAGACAACATTTCCAGACGAAAAGATACAGAGCGACTTCTGGCCTATGTGGCCGTGTAAGTGGCCGCTCACGAAGAAGTCTGCGGATCCATTCTTGCAATTGGAGACCGAAGGCCTGATTGTAGCTTGGGTTAGCCTCGGATAGTCATATTCAATCTGAATTTTGCCGCTGATCCAAGAAGCGGCTGGTGATGCCGCCATAAGCGTCAATGCGCCGGTCGCGCAGGAAAGGCCAGTTGCGGCGCGTCTCTTCGATCAGCCCCAAGTCGATCTCACCCAGCAAAATCTCCTCGGCGTCGTGCGAGGCCTTGGCGATGACGCGGCCAAAAGGATCGGACAGAAAGCTGCCGCCCCAGAACTCGATGCCCGGCCCGCTGACGCGATTGCCCGCAACATCGCCGTGCTCGAGACCCACTCGGTTCACGCCAGCCACATAAACGCCGTTGGCGATGGCGTGCGAGCGCTGGATGGTCTGCCACGCTCCATATTGCGCCTTGCCAAACTCATCCTTCTCGGCCGGATGCCAGCCAATGGCGGTGGGATAGAAGAGCGCCTCGGCACCCTGGAGAGCGGTGAGCCGAGCGGCCTCGGGATACCACTGGTCCCAGCAAATCAGCGTTCCCAGACGGCCCACGGCGGTGTCCACGGCCTGAAAGCCCCGGTCGCCGGGCGCGAAGTAATACTTTTCGTAGAAGAGCGGGTCGTCCGGAATGTGCATCTTGCGATAGATGCCGGCAATGGTCCCATCGGCGTTCAAGGTGACGGCCGTGTTGTGATAGAGGCCCGGCGCGCGGCGCTCGAACAGCGAGGCAAGAATCACGACATGCAGCTCGCGAGCCAGCTCGCCCAATCGCTGGGTCGATGGCCCCGGAATCGGCTCAGCCAGATCGAAGAGACGCAGATCCTCGCGCTGGCAGAAGTATTGGGTACGGAAAAGCTCCGGCAGACAGACGACGTTGGCGCCCAGACGGGCCGCCTCGCGGATATGACGCACTGCGGCGGCGAAGTTCGCCTCCGGCTCCGAGCACATACGCATCTGCACGAGCCCTACGTTATATTTGCGCGCGTTTGCCATGGCTGAAAGCGATTTCCTTCCCTCATCAACGGAACGATCATAGATCCGGATCTTCTTGCGGTTGTCACACAACTCAGGAACGACACGACAAGGCCAACCCCGGCCGGCGGGATTGGCCTCAGGAACTTCAGTTGCGTTTAGCGCTCATCCAGAATGAAGACAGCAGCAGCAATCGCGGTCGTCCACAAGCCGCGCTTGTCGCCCACGGCCGACTGTGTCACGTTGCTGGTACGAACGATCTTGTTGGAGATACGGTAAATCTCCTTCTTCTCGTCCCAACTCTTGTCCGGATCGAAATCCACATCCAGGGTGGTGGCCAGCATTTCGGCCGCCAGTTCCTCGGCGTACTCGCCGGCCTGCTCCTCGGTCTCGCCAAAGCAATGATGTTCGCTCAGGTAGCCGTAAGTGTTTTTATTCGCGGGGATGGCTACGCCGATGCTTGCTGCCAGCAGACGATGCGGCTCACGCGTTGAGTTCTCCGCGATCACGGCGAAAACCACCTCGCCGGGATTCATGTACTTGAGCCCCTCTTTGCGTGTAATCAACTTGCAGTTCGGCGGAAAGATGGAAGAAACGCGCACCAAATTCTGCGAGGCAATGCCCGCATCCCGAAGTGCCATTTCAAAGGAAGTCAAACGCTCCTTGTGTTTGCCTACTCCCTTAGTGAAGAAGATCCTCTTCGGGACCATGCTTTTTCCCAATTCCTATGTATCCTCCGTGTGTCTAAAATCGGCGATTGAGCATCACAACGTACCCGGTTGAGTCTATCGCATCTGGAGGGCTAGGAATAGGGTACGAAAGGTTTTTATTCAGGCTTTAAGAAAAACCTGCCGCCAGCGAACCGAAACCGGAGAGGGGTTGGGGTTCTGCCGCTCCAGTCTTTTTTCATGGATTCGGCCTATTCTTATGCAACTTTTTCTTTTTTATCGCGTTTAACAGAGCATGAAGAGCATCAATTGGCTTGGAATCGTCCTTTTGAGCGCGGGAATCAGTTGCATCCCGGCGCGGTCGCAAACGCCTCAAGAGCCGCAAGGCCCGCAGTATCCACCCGTTGCGGACAATTCCGCGACAGTTGCACAGCCCGGCGCGATCGACCTGAACTGGGTTCCACCCGCCTTTGCCCAACTCAGCGCGCAGGCCGCCGCCAATTCCAGCTTCAATCTGGACCGCGACCTGCTGGTCGCCGCCTCTAGCCTGCTTCCCAAACCGGACCAGCAAACCCGCGAGGCAATCGCCAAGCTGGACGGCATCAGCGTGCATCTTCTGCGCTTCGGCCCGGACGGCATCACAGACGAAGCGCTGGTGGAAGCCGTGCGCGATGCCTATCGCCAGCATGGTTGGAAGCACCTGGTAACCTCCTCCGGCGGCGGCAGCCCGCTGCAGAGCAGAACCGTCGATGCCTGGCTGCTGCTGGACGGCGCGAATGTGCGCGGTGCGGTGGTGCTGGTGGAAACGCAAAAAAGCCTCACGCTAGCAACCCTCAAGGGCAATCTCAGCCCCGTTGACCTGCTGCATCTGCGCGGACTTTTCGGCATTCCTCACTTTGCGGCGGATGAATTCCATGACGCCAAGGACAAGTAGCCCAGCAAGCATCTCGCGGATCGCGCTTGCATTCCCTGCCCCGTCAAGCCGCCTCTTTCCTCTAACATAGGAGAGAGAGGTTTTCTTGATCGCCATGCAAACGACCTACAACGGACAAAAATTGCCGCAAGACGGCCAACCGATCCAGTACACAGACGGGCAGTTCATCGTGCCCGACCATCCCATTCTTCCCTTCATCGAGGGCGACGGCACAGGGCGAGACATCTGGAGGGCCTCTGAGCGGGTCTTCGACGCCGCGGTCAAAAGGGCCTATGGCGGCAAGCGCGCCATCCGCTGGTTTGAAATCTTCGCCGGCGAAAAAGCCTTCCGTAAGTTCGGCACCTGGCTGCCCGACGACTCGGTGGCCGCCGCGCGCGACCTGCGCGTCTCCATCAAGGGACCGCTAACCACGCCCATCGGCGGCGGCATCCGTTCGCTCAACGTGGCCCTGCGCCAGTTGCTCGACCTCTACGCCTGCGTCCGCCCGGTGAAGTATTACCAAGGCGTGCCCAGCCCGGTGAAGCATCCGGAAAGAGTCGACATCGTGATCTACCGCGAAAACACCGAGGACGTGTACGCGGGCATCGAATTCAAGCAGGGCTCGGCCGACGCCGCGCGCCTGATCGAGTTTATCAACGACGATCTACTCAAAAACAACAAGAAGAAGGTCCGCGCCGACTCCGGTGTGGGCATCAAGCCCATCTCCGTCTTCGGCAGCAAGCGGCTGGTGCGCGCCGCCATCAAATTTGCGCTCAGCACGGGCCGCAAGACCGTCACGCTGGTGCACAAGGGCAACATCCAGAAGTTCACCGAAGGCGCTTTCCGCGAGTGGGGCTACCAGGTTGCCACCGAGGAATTCCGCGCCGAGACCGTCACCGAGCGCGAGAGCTGGATCCTGCGCAACAAGGACGAAAATCCCAGCCTGACGGTTGACGAAAACGCCGCGCTGATCCAGCCCGGCCTGGAGTTTGGCTCGCCCGCCTTCCGCGACGCGATTTACGCGGAAGTCAAAGCTGTTCTCGACTCGATCGGCCAAAGCCACGGCAACGGCGCATGGAAGCGCAAGCTGCTCATCAACGACCGCATCGCCGACTCCATCTTCCAGCAGATCATCATCCGCCCGGAGGACTACAGCGTGCTGGCCACCACCAACCTCAACGGCGATTACATCTCGGACGCTGCCGCGGCGCAAGTCGGCGGCCTCGGCATTGCTCCCGGAGCCAACATCGGCGACGGCTACGCCATCTTCGAGGCCACGCACGGCACCGCGCCGAAGTATGCCGACAAGGACATGATCAATCCCGGTTCCGTGATTCTCTCCGGCGTCATGCTGCTGGATTTTCTCGGCTGGAAGGAAGCAGCCAAGCTCATTGAAACGGCGCTTGAAAAGACCATCCAGCAAAAGTTCGTCACCTATGATTTTGCACGCCAAACCGACGGCGCCACCAAGGTGGGCACCAGCGAGTTTGCCACACGCATCATCGGAAACATGTAAAAAGCAGGGACTAGGGACTAGGGGTCAGAGAACTGAGATCAGCGAAACAGGAGCTGAAAGCCTTTGGAATGTTCCCCAAAAAGTCGCTTTGTGTCAGGGTACGACTTTAGTCGTGCCGAAAAGGACAGTAAAAGCGATGGGCTTCAGCCCCTGACAGAATGCACCATTCTGCCTCGTCTGAAAGATGCACGAATCGCCTTTCTGTTCCCTGATCTCTGGTCTCTGCTTTCTGAAAACTCCCAAGAAGGTATCGAATGCGCAGGAAAATTAGCATTGTAGGCGCCGGCCAAGTAGGCTCGACGGCGGCCCTCTGGATCGCGGCCAAAGAGTTGGCCGATGTGGTGCTGATCGACACGGTCGAGGGCGTGCCGCAGGGCAAGGCGCTCGACCTCGCCCAGTCTCTTCCCATCGCAAAATCCGCTGTTCACATCACCGGCACCAATGACTACGCCGACACGGCCAGTAGCGACATCGTCATCCTCGCCGCCGGGCTTCTCCGCAAGGCGGGCATGAACCGCAACGACCTGCTTCATGCCAATTTCAAAATCTTGTCCGACGTGGTCGGGAAGGTGGCCGTCTATTCACCTGAGTCGATTCTCATCGTCATCTCGACCCCGCTGAACGCCATGGTGCAGGCCGCTTATCGCCTGTCGGGCTTCAACCGCGAGCGGGTTCTCGGCATGGCCGGCGTTCTCGATGCTGGCCGCTTGCGCAGTTTCATCGCCGCAGAACTGGATGTCAGCGTGGAAGACGTGAACACCTTTATCATGGGCGGTCACGGCGATACCATGATTCCACTCATCCGCTATACCACGGTGGCTGGCATTCCGATTACCGAACTGCTTCCACAAGAGCGCATTGATGCCATGGTCCAGCGCGTCCGTGACAGCGGCGCCGAGATTACAAAACACCTCAAGACCGGCAGCACCAGTTATGCGCCAGCCGCCGCGGCCGTCGAAATGGCCGAAACCATTCTCAAGGACAAGAAGAAGATTCTGCCCTGCGCGGCTTACCTCCAGGGCGAATACGGCGTCCACGGCTCCTGCGTCGGCGTGCCCTGCAAGCTGGGCGCGGCCGGCCTGGAAAGTATTCTTGAAATCAAGCTCACCGACAAAGAGCACGCTGCACTGATGAAAAGCGCAGCAGCAGTCAAGGACCTCTGCGACGTCATCGGCATGTAGCGCCCTCTGCAACTCCATACGTCCGCTTCACCCCAAAGGCCATTTCGCCAAACGAAATGGCCTTTGCCTTTCATGCTCCATCCAATGGTTTAGCATCCTCTCCTTCAATTGGCCGAAGACATGCTCATCTTCAGAGACTAGCCTTCAGAGAAATCCATTCATGGATATTTGTGCGATCGATGCGCCATAAGTCGACAAAAGCGCGCAAAAACACCTGGCTGGACGCACAGAGTATGTCCCAACCAGAAGTTATGACTTTATCCGCGATTCGTTGAATTGTAGTTATTCTGAGGGAGAGCCATCATGCAAAAGGTCTGCGCCACCATTGTTCTAAGTCTGTGCATGTTATGCACGATTTCGCATCATCTCTTTGGTCAATCAAGCGCCTCCATCGTTGAGGGCATGGTTCAGGACGCCACAGGCGCCGTAATCCAGAATTGCACCGTCAACCTGCTAAACATCGACACGGGCGGAAAGCTCGCAACACGCACGAACGAATCTGGAGTCTATGTATTCTCTTCCGTCCAGCCAGGGATGTATTCGCTGGAAGTCTCCAAACCTGGATTCAAGTCATATAACATCACAAACTTCAGAGTTACAGCCTCGGGGCGCGCCACCCAGAATATTGTATTAAGACTCGGATCAGCCTCAACGACGGTAACCGTGGATGCGGCTGGCTCAAACTCCCTTTGGGAGCCAAGTTCAAATGAGTTGGGAACGCTCATCGAGCAGCAGAATGTCCGTGACTTACCCCTGAATGGCCGCGATTTTCTACAGTTGGGCCTTCTATCCGGCGCCACCCAGACTTCCGGCACCACGGTCTCGGACTTTACTACTCTTCAGGTCGGTCACCCCGATCGCACCATCATCATCGACGGAATCGAGCAGGATCTTACCGGATTCTTGATCAACGGCGTGTCCACTGCGGGAAGCCGCTTGGGGCAAGCTTCCTTGAATCTGTCGGTCGCGGCCATTGACCAATTCAGAATTCACGAGGGATTCTTTCTGCCTTCCGAGGGGCCCAATAACGCGGGCGTCGTTAGCCTGGTAACAAAGAGCGGGAGCAATCATCTGCACGGTGAAGCCTTCGAATTTGTTAGAAACACGGCCTTCGACACAAGGGAGTATTTCGACCTGCCCGGCGCCAAGCCAAGCCCCTTTCATCGCAACCAGTTTGGCGGCGCAGCAGGTGGTCCCATTCTGCAAAACCGTTTGTTCTTCTTTGGCCACTACGAGGGCCGCCGCCAGGTTCTTTCCAATACAGTAAAAGCCACGGTTCCTTCCGCAAAAATGTTTGGCGGCGATTTCTCCGAACTGAGTACCATTATTTACAATCCAGACTCCTACGATCCGAACACGGGATTAAGACAACCGTTTTCGGGAAATATTATTCCGAAGGAACGTATCAACTCCATGGCCACAAAGCTACTTGCGTATTATCTATCAACTGGTAAATACTCGTCGCAAGACCTTGTCGGTAACCCGGTAACCACCGATAACTACGATCAATACGGGGGCCGCGTTGATGTAAGCCTTAACGCAAAGAACTCCTTGTATGGCCAGTACGTGCACGAAAACTCTCCTACGGTCAACGCGGCGCTGTTTCCTCTTGCGGGCTATGGCTTTCCGCTGAGCACAAAGTTTTTCATGACCCAGTTGACCAGCACGTTGAGCACGCATCTTGTGAATCAGTTTTGTATCGGCTATCTTCGCCCGTCAGTATTCAACGCCGGCGCCACTCTGGCTGACGTGCAAGGTAAGTTGGGCTTCACGGGGACAGCAGACGTGAATGGAGTTCCCGGAATCTATCTGAGCGGCTTTAACACTTCCGGTGCCACATCTTCCACTCCATCGTTCGGCCGCGCCCGGGGTTTGATTGGAAACATCGACAACCAATACCAGATGCATGAAAGCATGAATCTGCTGAAGGCAAAGCACGAAATGAGCTTTGGCGTCGACCTAAACTACGTTCGGACGGTGCAGGAAAGCTCTAACTTCTATTCACGAGGCGGCGTGTACTTCAATCCGGTCTACACCGCGCAACTGGCAACAAATAGCGCCGGAACGCCGTCCCCTGTCTCGGGCACAGGCAACTCCTTCGCGGATTTTCTGCTTGGCATGCCGCAGACCGGCAGCGTAACCTCCATGCCGCGCACTCACTTTCGCTGGACTGCGGTTACGCCCTACGTTCAGGACACCTGGCGCATTCTGCCCAACCTGACTCTCAACCTTGGCCTTGGATGGGATTTGAGCACACCGCCCAACGCGGTTGGATCTGACAAGCTATATCCTCACGCCTTCGACTTCCAGACCGGCAAAGTAAAATTTGCAGCCTTGGGAGACATTAGCCCAGAGGTTTACAAGATCGATCTCAATAACTTCGCTCCTCGCGTAGGATTCTCCTGGCAACCAAGCTTCCTGCCTGGAACCATCATCCGAGCTGGTGGAGGAATTTATTATCCGGCGGAGAATGCCATTTATGAACTGTTCGCAATCACAGCTCCCGGCGTTGCCATTGTTCAATCCATCACCAATGAGTCTGCTGTAACGCCCACCTACGTGCTTGGACAAAACGTATTTCCGCCCATGTCTCAGACGACCATCACGCGATCCTTTGCAGATAATATCAGTGGTACAATTACCGCGCTCGACAGCAATTTACGTTCGACTTATATCGAGCAATGGAGCCTTGCAATTCAGCACTCGCTGAGCAAGAGCACGATTGCCGAGATTGATTACATCGGGTCGCAATCGCGCAAGCTGCCTATCCGGTGGAATGCCGACGATTGCTCGATTGCCGGATCCTACGTTTGCGATCCCACGGTTCGTCCGTACAAGCAGTTTAATTACATTTACGAGGCAGCCAACGAGGGAAGCGCAAGTTACAATGCCCTCGTCGCCAAATTACAGCGTCAGTTCTCCAACGGCCTGAGTTTCGTGACTAATTACACTTGGTCAAAAGTCCTCAGCAACACCGAACAGGGCGGCGTGCCGGTTGGGATCAACGAGAGAGGCACCTACCTGCGTTGCGATAGGGGCATGGCCGGGTACAACGCTCCGCAGCGCCTGGTTGCGAGCGGCGTATGGAATCTGCCGCTCGGCAGAGGAAAGCAATACATGAATGGAGTCTCCCCGCTTTTGAATCGAATCATAGGCGACTGGACTTTGGATACGATTGCGACGTTCAACAAGGGAAACCCCTTTACCGTCTTGGCCGCCAGCAGCACGACCATGGACCCGATGACGCAATACCGCGCCAATCAGTTGTGCAACGGACGATCCAGTCTGAGAAACAAGAACGTCCGCAGCAACGGTCACTACTGGTTTGACACCGCATGTTTTGCAACTCCAGCGGCAAATCACTTTGGAAACTCCGGACCGAATATCATCACCGGGCCGGGCATCAACAATTGGGATATCGGCGCAGGAAAACTTATTGCCCTGCGCGGGGCCATGAACCTGCAATTTCGCGCGGACGCATTCAACGCCTTCAATCATGCGCAGTTTCTGAATCCCGACAGCACCATGACGGACACCAACTTTGGCCGCATCACAACGACGGGTCCATCCAGAGAGTTACAAGTGGCATTGAAGTTAATTTGGTAGAAACTCTTCTGAGAAATAGGCAACATATACATAAGTAGCGCGGCTGCCTTCCTTCATCGGGAAGACAGCCGCGTTCTATAAGTTCACTTACAACAAATCATTCGCGGCTTCTTTGTCCGTCTCCACTTCGCGCTCGGCCAGGTGATCGAACCAAGTGAGCTTGAGAATCAGGGATGTAGCCAACACCACGCCCACAACAATGGCGACGCGATTCCATTCCTGAATCACAATGTAGAGAGGCAGCGCGACCAGCGAGATCTGCCAGACGATTCCGATGGCAATATTGAACATATCGCGGAAGAAATCCTTGTTGCGCTTGAAGTCAGGATCGACTGCCAGAACCTTCTGGAGCACCGGCCCCCAGAAGCCCCATGGCCGCACGCGGCGGTAGAAGTCCATGAGGACATCGTCGGGCTCGGCCTTGGTCAGCAGCGTGCCCAGCAGGCAGCCGACTAGCGAGATAGCCAGCACCAGCGGGAAAACAATCGTAACTTCGAGATTGACGGGATACTTGGCCTGGAAACTCTGCACGATCGGCAAACTGCCAAGCAATCCGGGAAAGGCCAGCACAAGAGCGGAACAAATGCCGGTAATCATGCCCCAGAAGTAACCGTAGCCGTTGAAGCGCCACCAGTACCACTTCAGCACGTTGGAAGCGGTATAGCCGCCCCACAAGCCGGAGACGATCCACATCACCACCGAATTCACGCTGGTAACGTTCCATCCGATCAAGACGCCGATCACCACCACAGCGAACGAGCTGAGATAGGCGAGGCGGACATAGGTTTTGGGAGCTGCGTTCGGGTTAATGAAGCGCTTGTAAATGTCGTTGACGAAGTAGGGTGGCGCGGCGTTGACCGTAGCCGCGAAGTTGGACATGAACGCCGCCAGCAGGCCGGCAATCAGGAAGCCCAGCAGACCGGCGGGAACGAATTTGCCCAACGCCATCGGCAACACATTTTCAAAGTCCAGATTCGTGCCCATGGCGCGCAGATCAGGGCCGAAGAAGGCCGCCGCCAGCACCGTCAGGCCAATGATGAGAAAGTAGCGGGGCGGAGTCAGCACAATGTTGACCCAGGCGCTCATCATCGAAGCCTCACGCGGATTCTTGCTGGAGAGCACGCGCTGCATATCGTAGTTCGGCGCCGGGCCAGCCGCGGAAATCAGGATGCCCTTAAAGAGCAGCATCATGACGAAGAAGCCGAACAGTTCGTACTTGTCTTGTGAGATTTTGGACGTGGCCGCGGGTAGCAGCGTCGTCCAGTCCAGGCCCAGATGCCAACCGAAGAAGATGTTGTCCCATCCGGCGGGCACCATCTTGTGCAGGGTGCCGGGCGCCACCTTCATCATGGCAATCACGCCTACGGCAAACGAGGCAATGGCCAGAATGAAGAACTGCACCACCTCGGTGATGACCACGCTGATCATGCCGCCCTTGATCACGTAAACGGCGGTAATGGCAACCAGAATCAGCGCGTATTCATTCGGCGAAAGATGCCAGGGCAAGAACTCCGCGGCAAACTTGCCAATGCCCTTGAAGCCGTAGGTGAAGAAGCCGATGATGCTGACAAAGGCGTAGACCACCACGATCAGGTGCGCCAGTTGCGCGCCGCGATCCGTTCCGAAGCGCGTCTTGATCCACTCGGCGCCCGTCATCACCTTGGAACGGCGCAGCCAGGCGGAGAGATAGACCATCAAAAAGATCTGGTTGAAGGTCGGCCAGAGCCAGGGAATCCACACGCTCTTCAAGCCGTAGACGAACATCCAGTAGACCAGCAGCATGGTGCCGCTGATGTCGAACATTCCCGAGGCGTTGGAAATGCCCAGCATATACCAGGGCATCGTATTGCCGCCGAGAAAGTAGTTCTGCATGCTCTGCGAAGCGCGCTTGGAAACCCAGTATCCGATGAGCACAGTGCTCAGCAGGTAGGCCAGGATGATAACGATATCAACGATGTGTAGATGCAACGTTCACTCCTCGATGCCTACGGGCATCTTCTTCCCACTCTCCGCGGGAGATGTAAAACTTACTTTTTACTACCCTTATTGCAATTCGCCAGCAAGCAGGAACACCAGCGATGCCTGCCAGTTGATGGCAATCTCATTGCTTGCGTAGGATGCCAGTTGATCGGCATAAACCTTGGCCGGAGGCAGATCCTTCGGTAGCGCCGCCAAAACCGCGTCTTGCCGGCCCGCGTTCGGCCCGCCGGATAGAAGCCCCGGCCAGGGCGCTCCGCCTCTCGCTGCGCTGGGCCGGTGATGCGGATGCTCGTACGGATGCTCTCCGACCTGGGTCACCCACGACAACGAAAAAGTATTCCGCCCCAAAAGATAGTGCAAATTGTCCCGCGCCGCATCCACGAATGCAGGGCTGGGCTGAAAGACATTGGCAATCAGCAGATACGCGCCGTAACTGGCCGCCACGCCATTGGATCCCCAGACATAATCGCTGGCTTTCAGACTCACATGGTAGGGATTGGCGCGGGTGCACTCGACCACAGCCTGCGCCGCCGCCACGGTCCGCTCACGGATCGTCCTCACCACTTTGGCATCCGCGCCCGGTCGCGTGGACAGCGCATAGGTCCACAACCCCATCGCTTCCACCGAGCCCCAGTTCTCTGCCGGAGGTGAATCCAGACCGGGAAGGAACTCCGCGTAGTTTTTCAGGAAAAAGTCGTGATACTGGGCTTCTCCGGTGGTGCGCCAAAGCTCTGCCGCCGCCCACAACCGCTCATCCCGGCAGTTCTTGTCGCCATACTCTCCGGTCGAGACGCCCGCCGGATTCCGGAAGGCGACATTCGGGTATTTCTCTGTCCAGGCCCAGGCCTTCCCTGCCGCCGCCAGCGCCTGAGCGGCAAACTTCGCATCGTAGGGCCGGTAGACTCGCGCGGCAATCGCACCAACAGCAGCCAGATCGGCGGTCGCGCAGGTGCTCTTGAAGGGCGCCGTCCCGGTTCCGATCACTTCGCTGGGCAGCGTGTCGGCCTCCGGCGCGACAAAGCCGGAAAAATTACTGCTGGTCTGCTTGTGCCAGACGCCGCCGTCCTCGTCCTGCATCTTCAGCATCCACTCCAGATTCCAGCGCGCCTCGTTCAGGATGTCCGGCGTGCCGTTTCCTGTCTCGGGGATGTGAAGCGAAATATCCTTGATTTTCTGTCCGAAGAGTTCCCAGGTCCAAAGCAGGGTGCCGGTGCTGATGCCAGAGTTAACGGCGTAACGGCCATAGTCGCCCGCATCATGCCAGCCGCCAGGATTGTTCCGCGGCCCCTGGGTTCCCGAAGAGGGGCTGAATTCGCCATGCAGATGACAGGCCGGGTGGCTGTAACCGGGGAACTCCGGCCCCAGATCAACCGCCGTCCCGCAGCGCTGGCCATAAAAGCCGCGCATGGCCATGGTGTAGGTGTGTTCAAAGACCTTCGGGCCAATCGCAAAGTCCCAACTGCGCCCCACGCCGGGAATCTCCAAATAGTAGCGCCCCGCCTGCCGCAAGGCGGAGAAATCGACCGTCTGCAGCCGGTCGCCGGAGTCTGCGTCGGTGGCGGCCGCTGAGAGCTTCCCGTTGAAAACGGAGATATTGTCGCTGGAACGCCGAACTTCAAAGGATGTCGCGGAAGCGCTGACCATCGCGACCTTGGGGCCATCGAGCGGATAGCCCACCTGGTCCACCTTGATCGCCAATTGTCCCGTTTCAGCCTCTTGCGCAAAAGCAGCGGGGCAAGCCAGGAGGACGGCCAGGAGGACGGACTTCAGAAGCTCTCGACAGGCCTGTTCGCCCTTGAAGTGCAAAAGCAAGGATTCTTTCATGTCAGCGACTTCGCTTCCCGGTAGAGCGGTTCTCCAATAGCTGTAGACCGAAACCAGAATACCCAGTGGCTTTTTCCTTAAGAAAAAGCCACCTTCGAGGATGCAAGTCAGGCTATAACAATTGGAGAACCGCTCTAGCGCTTGGGGAATGCTCAAATGCGTCAAATCTTCTCAGATTCGCCTGGATTACGGTATCAAAGCCAGAGGCACTGGAAGATCACTCTGATTCTGCTTGTTTGATACTTTTTCACACTTGCATAGCCTCGTGCAAATCCTGGGGGGCTTTCCGCAAATTATTTTCAAAGTACTGCAAGTCCTTCTGCAAAATCGTTTGACGAGGATTTATGCTGGAAGAGATACATACGCTACGTTCCTTTGAGGGAGTACTCCAGAAAATGAAGTTTGGACATTTCGACGATTTGCATCGCGAGTACGTGATAACGCAACCAGATACGCCTCTGCCCTGGATCAATTACCTCGGCTGCCAGGCGTATTTCGGGATTATCTCCAACACAGCGGGAGGTTACTCGTTCTATCGCGATGCCCGCCTGCGCCGGATCAGCCGCTACCGGTACAACAATGTGCCCATGGACTTTGGCGGGCGCTACGTGTACCTGCGCGACGATGAATCCGGAGCCTTCTGGTCTCCTTCCTGGCAGCCGACGCGCACCGACCTCAAGGACTACACCTGCCGCCACGGCATGGGCTACACGGTGATCGGATCCACCGCCAACGGCATTGAGGCGCACACGCGCTACTTCGTGCCCCTGGACGAAAATCTCGAAATTTGGCAGCTCACGGTCACCAACCATCGCTCCACCCGAGCCTCCATCTCCAGCTTCGCCAGCATCGAGTTCTGCCTGTGGGATGCCCAGGACGACGCGACCAACTTCCAGCGCAACTTCAACACCGGCCAGGTGGAAGTGGAAGACGGCGTCATCTATCACAAGACCGAGTACCGCGAACGCCGCAACCACTTCGCCTATTTCGCCTGTTCGGAGCCGAACGGACGTTTCGACACGCAGCGCGACGCCTTCCTAGGCCCCTATCGCGGCTGGGACAAGCCCATCACCGTGGAAAGCGGCCAGTTGACCAACTCCATTGCCCACGGCTGGTCGCCGATCGGCGCGCATCAGGTCAAGCTCGATCTGGCCCCCGGAGAAACGCGGCAGATCGTCTTTGTGCTTGGCTACCACGAGAACCCCGTCGACCAGAAATTCGATCCGCCCGAGTCCCAGACCATCAACAAGAAGACGGTCAAGCCGGTCATCGCCAAGTATCTCGACCCGAAGGAGGCCGACGCGGCCTTTGAGCGGCTGTGGCAGTACTGGGACAGCCTGCTGGGTATCTTCCAGGTCGACACGCCCGACATTCACACCAACCGCATGGTGAATATCTGGAACGCCTACCAGTGCATGGCAACCTTCAACATGTCGCGCTCGGCCTCGTTTTATGAGTCCGGCATCGGGCGCGGCCTCGGTTTCCGTGATTCCAATCAGGATTTGCTCGGTTTTGTTCACATGGCGCCCGCACGCGCCCGTGAGCGCATCATCGACCTGGCCTCGACGCAACTGGCCACCGGCGGCGCGTACCACCAGTACCAGCCGCTGACCAAGCGCGGCAACAACGACATCGGCGGCGGTTTCAACGACGATCCGCATTGGCTGATAGTCGGCGTCTCGGCCTACCTGAAGGAAACCGGCGACTGGAGCATCCTTGACGTGCCGGTTCCCTACGACAACCAGCCCGGCTCGGAACAGCCGCTCTACGAGCATCTGCAGCGCAGCTTCAACTACACGCTGAGCCGCCTCGGACCGCATGGGCTGCCCTTGATCGGCCGCGCCGACTGGAACGATTGCCTCAACCTGAACTGCTTTTCCGACACGCCGGGACAGAGCTTCCAGACGACCACCAACAAGGAAGGCAAGGTGGCCGAATCGGTCTTCATCGCAGGTCTGTTTGTCTTTGCCGGACGCGAACTGGCTGCCATCGCCAGCCACCGCAACCTGAAGGACGAGGCCGCAAAGTATCTGGCCGAGGCCGCGAAAATGGAGAAGGTCACCCTTGATGCCGGATGGGACGGCGAATGGTTTCTGCGCGCCTATAACGACTTTGGTGGCAAGATCGGCTCCAAGGAGTGCAAGGAAGGCAAAATCTTCATCGAGTCCAATGGCTTCTGCACTCTGGCCGGTATCGGCTTGGACGACGGCAAGGCAGCTTCGGCCCTGGCCGCGGTCAACAAGCATCTGGCCACCAAGCACGGCATCGTCGTGCAGCAGCCGGCGTACACGCACTACTACATCGAGATGGGCGAGATTTCCTCTTACCCGCCGGGATACAAGGAGAACGCCGGCGTTTTCTGCCACGTCAACCCATGGATCATGATCGGGGAAACGCGGCTGGGCCACGGCGATCAGGCCTTCGACTACTACAGCCGCATCAATCCCTCGGCGCGGGAGGCAATCAGCGACCTGCATCGCTGCGAGCCGTATGTCTATGCACAGATGATCGCGGGCAAGGACGCACCCAGCTTTGGCGAGGCCAAGAACTCCTGGCTGACCGGCACGGCGGCTTGGAATTACTACGCCATCGTGCAATGGATTCTCGGCATCCGCACCTCGCTGGACGGGCTGCAAATCGCCCCGGTGATTCCCCAGAGCTGGCCCGGCTTCACCGCCACCCGCATCTATCGCGGCGTGACGTACAAGATTTCCATTGAACGCAAGGGCAAGGGAAATCAGATCGCTCTCACCGTGGACGGTGTCGCCATTGAAGGGAACATTGTGCCCCCTCCGACCGACGGCCGCAAGGAAGTCGTGGTCAAGGGTATCCTGAGTTAGGAACAATTGTGGGTGCCCCACCCTAGGCACGCATTTGTTTTTGTGCCTAAGGTGGGAGTCCACACCCGCAAATCATCCTTGCCCTCAAGGAGTACACCTTGTACATCGCCAACGAACAGCGTTACGACACCATGCAGTATCACCGTTGCGGCAGCAGCGGCCTTCGCCTGCCTGCCATTGCTCTGGGCCTCTGGCACAATTTCGGAGGCGTCGACGCCTTTGGAAGCAGCCGCGCCCTGGTCCGCCGCGCTTTCGATCTCGGCATCACTCACTTCGACCTTGCAAACAACTATGGCCCGCCTCCGGGAAGCGCGGAAACACGCTTTGGCGAGATTCTGCGCCTTGATCTCAAGCCCTATCGCGACGAACTCGTCATCAGCACCAAGGCAGGCTACACGATGTGGCCCGGTCCTTACGGCGACTGGGGATCGCGCAAGTATCTGCTGGCCAGCCTCGACCAGAGCCTGAAGCGCATGGGCTTGGACTATGTGGACATTTTTTATTCCCATCGCCCTGATCCTGAAACGCCCATCGAGGAGACTATGTCGGCTCTGGATCAGGCGGTGCGCTCGGGCCGCGCGCTCTACGCCGGCATCTCCAACTACAGCCCGGAGCAGACCGCGACGGCGGTGAAGATTCTGCGCGAGCTCGGTACTCCTTGCCTGATTCACCAGGTCAAGTACTCGATGTTCAAGCGCACCCCGGAGGACGGATTATTCGACGTACTGGGCCGCGAGGGCGTCGGCGGCATCGCCTTCTGCCCGCTGGCGCAGGGCCTACTGACGGACCGCTATTTGCAGGGCATTCCGAACGGTTCGCGCGCCTCCAAGCCGTACAGTTTTCTCAAAAAGAGCGACATTGACGACTCGGTTCTGGTCAAGATTCGCGCCTTGAATGAAGTGGCCCACGAGCGCGGGCAATCGCTGGCACAGATGGCTCTGGCCTGGGTTCTGCGCGATCCGCGCATGACCTCCGCGCTGATCGGAGCCAGCCGCGTGGAGCAGATTGAGCAGAACATCGCCGCACTGGCCAACCTCAAGTTTTCCAGCGAAGAACTGGCTCGCATCGACGCGATTCTGCGTTAGGAAGCCTGAGATGGTCACGATATCATAGAATTGAGATTGGGTGGCGCCATGGAGCTTCCGTGCCCCATCCATTCCGCAGTTTTATCGCGGAATGGATGGAAAACCATTGACCCCAGCCAACCCTGTTCCTCCGGAGGCGTCTCATGCAAGAACTGCGGCAAAAAGTGGAAATCGAGCTTCGCAAGGACATTTTGCCCTTCTGGCTCAAATACGCCATCGACGACGAATATGGCGGCTTTCGCGGCCAGATCGCCAACGATTTGACCATCGACCCGCACGCCGACAAGGGTTTGATTCTGAACGCGCGTATTCTGTGGACCTTTTCCAAGGCTTTCAGCGTCTATCGCGACCCGGCGTATCTGACTGCGGCGCGCCGCGCATACGGATACCTGACCCGTTCCTTCTGGGATGCAGAGTTTGGCGGCGTCTACTGGATGCTCGACTACCAGGGCAAGCCCCACGACACCAAAAAGCGCATCTACGGGCAGGCTTTCACCGTCTATGCGCTGGCCGAGTATTACCACGCCACCAGCGAAGCCGATGCGCTGGACAAAGCCCTGCGCATGGTCAAGGCCATTGAGACAGCGAGCCACGACGACGAGCACAGCGGCTACTTCGAGACCTATGAGCGCGACTGGACGCTGGCCGAGGACCAGCGTCTGAGCGAGGTGGACATGGACGAAAAGAAGTCCATGAACACCCACCTTCATATCATGGAGGCCTACGCCACGCTGCTGCGCTTCCATGAAAATGCAACCGTTCGCCTGCGCCTGCGTGAACTGATCGAAATCTTTCTCAACCACATCATCGACGCCAAAACGCACCACTTCATCCTGTTTTTCGACGAGGCCTGGCATCCGCGCTCCAACAAGATCTCCTTTGGCCACGACATCGAAGGAAGCTGGCTTTTGTGCGAGGCGGCCGAAATTCTCGGCGACGCAGATCTTCTGGCGCGTGTACGCGAGGTTGCGGTGCGGATGGCGCAGGCCGTCTATGAGCAGGCTCTCGACGCCGACGGTGGCCTTCTCTACGAAGCCGACCCAACGGGCATCATCGACGACACCAAGCAGTGGTGGCCGCAGGCCGAGGCCGTCATCGGCTTCTTGAACGCCTACCAGATTTCCGGCCATCGCCACTTTCTTGACACCTCAGAAAAGAGCTGGGCCTTCATCGAGAAATACATCGTCGATCACGAGCACGGCGAATGGTTCTGGCTGGTGTCAAGGGCGGATGTGCCCTCGACCGATCACTACAAAGTCGACCCCTGGAAGTGCCCCTACCACAACAGCCGCTGCTGCTTTGAGGTGATGCAGAGGCTGGATGCAGCCCAAGCCTCTCAAACCGCAGCGAAGCGCTAAACCAACCGGAGAACTTCAATGAATCAAGCAGCTTTCAAGAAAAGTGTGCAGAATCTCTTCAAGCAGCAGGAAAAGCTGCTGAACCGCCGCAACCGCAAGTCGCCCGGCGGCAACGGCATCTTCGACCGCTACGAGTTTCCGGTGCTGACGGCCGCGCACGCGCCCATCACCTGGCGCTACGACCTCAACCAGAAGACGAATCCCTTCCTGGAAGAGCGCATCGGCGTCAATGCCGCGTTCAACGCCGGAGCCATTCTGCACGACGGCAAATATCTGGTCGTCGCGCGCGTCGAGGGCGCGGACCGCAAGTCCTTCTTCGCCGTCGCCGAAAGCCCCAACGGCATCGATCACTTCCGCTTCTGGGATTACCCGATTCTGCTGCCGGAGACCAGCGATCCGGACACCAATGTCTACGATATGCGACTGGTCAAGCACGAAGACGGCTGGATCTACGGCCTTTTCTGCACCGAGCGCAAGGATCCGAAGATGCCGGAGTGGGACACATCCTCGGCCGTGGCGCAGTGCGGCATCGTGCGCACTCGCGACCTGAAAACCTGGGAGCGGCTCGCCGACCTCAAATCCAAGTCGCCGCAGCAGCGCAATGTCGTGCTGCACCCCGAGTTTGTCGATGGCAAATACGCCTTCTACACGCGCCCGCAGGATGAGTTCATCCAGGCCGGCAAGGGCGGCGGCATCGGCTGGGGACTCTCGAAGAGCATCGAAAATGCCGTTATTGATGAAGAGAAGATCATCGACTGCCGCGAGTATCACACCATCACGGAGGTCAAGAACGGCCTCGGTCCGGCGCCGATCAAGACGCCCCAGGGCTGGCTGCAACTGGCCCACGGCGTGCGCAACACGGCCGCAGGCCTGCGCTATGTACTCTATTTGATGCTCAGCGAGTTGGATCGTCCCTGGGTAATTACCCACAAGCCCGCCGGGTATTTCATCGCCCCCGAAGGCGAGGAGCGCATCGGCGATGTCTCGAACGTCGTCTTCAGCAGTGGCTGGATCGAGGGCAAGAAAGGCCAGGTTTTCATTTATTACGCCTCTTCGGATACGCGCCTGCACGTAGCCACCACCACGGTTCCCAAGCTGCTGGATTACGTGCTGAGCACGCCCGCCGATCCGCTGCGCAGTCATGCCTGCGTCCAACAGCGCTGCGAGCTCATCCGGAAGAATCTCGCCTTGCTGAAGAAGCTGAAGGCTCCGGGCGCACCGCGCAAGGCGAAAAAGACCGCAAAGTCCACAAAGGCAAAGAAGCGATAGGGCTATTCTCCTGCTGCTGCGCAAAACCTCTGCAACGGCAGGAGAATCACTCGAAACGCCAAGAATCTTCACTAGATCTTTACTGAAATCCAAAATTCACTGCGTATCTTCGCCGTCAGGTGTTACAAAAAGGTAATGGCTAAACGAACGAGAAAAACAATTGAGCCGCAGCCCGGACAAGTTGTCAGCCTGCGCACGCTGGGCGAGTACCTGAATCTTTCGGCGACCACCATCTCGCTGGTTCTGAACAACGCTCCTGGCGTGCGTTCCATTCCGCAGGAAACCCGGGACCGAGTCGTCGCGGCAGCGGAAAAATTCGACTACCGCCCTCATTTCTATGCGCGCTCCCTGCGCAAGCAGCAGACCTTCTCGATTGGCGTGCTGGTGCCGGACTTGAGCGACCATTATGTCGCGCGGGTGCTGGCCGGCGTGGAAGAACTTCTCATCGAGGAAGGCTACTTCTATCTGACCGCCAGCCATCGCCGCAAGCCAGAGCTGATTGAGGAGTACTCGCGCCTGCTGATCGATCGTTGCGTTGAAGGCTTTATCCTCATCGACACCGCGCTGGAACACAGTTGGAGGCTGCCGGTGGTGGCTGTCGCCGGACATCGCAAGATCGAGGGCGTCACCAATGTCGTGCTGGATCAGCGGCGGGCGGCCGAGCTGTCGCTGCGTCATCTCTATCAGTTGGGACATCGCAAGATTGCCTTCATGCGCGGCGGCAGCCACAGTTCCGATGCCGACGACCGCTGGGAATGCCTGATGGCGGTGGCCAGGGAGCTGAAGCTGGAGGTTCCTCCTGAGTTGACCACCATGATTACAGTGCGGGAGTCCACGCCGGAAATGGGCTTTGGGCCGGTCAACGATCTGCTCAACAAGGGCGCTGATTTCACGGCCATCGTCTGCTACAACGATGTTTCCGCCATCGGAGCCATTCGCGCCTTGAAGGACCACGGCCTGCGCGTGCCGGAGGACATCTCCGTGGTGGGATTCGACGATATCGAGAGTGCATCCTTCCACAACCCCAGCCTGACCACCATTCATCAGCCCTTGTATCGTATGGGGGGCATGGCCGCGCGCCTCCTGCTGGAGCGGATTCGCGGGCAGGAAACGACCAACGAGGACGCTCCCATCAAGCCCGAACTTGTCATTCGCGAGTCGACCGCCGCGCCCAACCCCGAACGCGCCTGAGGAAATGGCAGTAGACCGGCTTTCCTCCGCCATCCGCGCCACTTGCACCTTTTTGCATGGCATATCATCAAAAACATATAAGAGGACACCATGGCGGAATTCACACTTCAGATTGATGGAATGCACTGCGGCGCCTGCGTTCGCCGCGTCACGCAGGCCCTGGCTTCGGTCGAGGGCGTAGTGGTCAACGAGGTCAGCGTGGGCGAGGCGAAGTTCACTTCCAGCCTGGACCCCGCGCCGGTCGAGTCCGCAATTGCCGCAGTGACCCAGGCCGGCTTTGCGGCGCACCGGCAATCATAGGTCCGTCGATGGCCCCTTCCGCGACGGAATCCATCACACTCCCCATCCTGGGCATGAGCTGCGCTTCCTGTCAGCATCATGTCGAAGAGGCTTTGCGCTCGACCGCCGGGGTCGAGTCCGCGCACGTTGATCTGATTGCCAATCGCGCCAGCGTGGTCTTCCACTCGGCGCAGGTTGAGCCAGCGCAACTGGTCGAGGCCGTGCGCAAGGCGGGCTACGACGCCGTACTTCCCCGCCCCGATGCTCCTCCTGCTCAAGCCCCATCCGATGATGGAGGCGGACAGAAGGCCTACACCACGTTGATCGCCGGCGCAGCTGCCATGCTGCTGGCCATGCCGCTGGGAACGGAGATGGGCTCAGTGGATCATGCTCTGATGGGCGTGTTTCCTTGGCTCTACGCGCTGCCGCCGGATCTGCTGCGCTGGTTTCTACTGCTGCTGACGGCTGCGATGATGTCCTGGGCGGGGCGCGGCATCTACCGGAGCGCCGTGCGCGGTCTGCGCCACGGAACCACCAACATGAACACGCTGGTCAGCCTGGGAACCAGCGTGGCTTTCCTCTATTCCGCGTACGCCACCGTCTGGCCCGCGCCGGATCGACAGGTCTACTTTGATGCGGTTCTGCTGATTCTCGGCTTTCTGCTGCTGGGCAAGGCGCTGGAAACGCGCGCCAAGCGCCGCGCCCTGGCCGCTCTGGACTCACTCTCCCGGCTCAAGCCCGCCACCGCCCGCCGCATTCGCGACGGTGTGCAGACCCTCGTTCCGCTCGAAGAGATTCAGCTTGCGGACAGCGTGTTGATCCTGCCTGGGGAGCGATTCCCAGTGGACGCAACGATTCTGGAAGGCCGCACCACGGTGGACGAATCGATGCTGACCGGCGAGCCAACGCCGCTCGACCGTAAGCCCGGCGGGCGCGTTCTGGCCGGTTCGCTCAACTACGAAGGCGCTGTGACCTGCCGGGCCGAGTCGCTGGGCGAGGCGACGGTGCTGGCGCAGATCACCCGCATGGTTCAGCAGGCGCAGGGCTCGCGCGCGCCCATGGAGCGGCTGGCCGACCACGCCAGCCAAATCTTTGTGCCCTCCGTGCTGGCTCTGGCCGCGCTTACCTTCATTGTCTGGCTCATCGCCTCGCACTCGCTGCAAATGGCCCTGGCCGCGACCGTCTCCGTGCTGGTGATTGCCTGCCCCTGCGCCATGGGATTGGCCGTGCCCGCGGCGCTCACCGTGGCCGTCGGGCGCGGCGCGCAGATGGGCGTCCTCTTCAAGGGCGGCGAGGCGCTGGAGCGACTGGCTCATCTGGACGCCATCGTGCTGGACAAGACCGGAACGCTGACCGTGGGCCGCCCCGTGTTGGAGGTCATTCATCCACTGGGAAACAACACAGAGAACGACCTGCTGCGCTTGGCCGCGGCTGCCGAAGAGCGCTCGAACCATCCGCTGGCCCATGCGCTGGTAGACGCCGCGAAAGCGCGTGGCCTCACTTGGCCCTCCGCCGACGACGTGCAGGTTCTGCCGGGCCGCGGCCTGACCGCCAAGGTCGAAGGCCACGAATGCCTGCTCGGCAACGAATCGCTTTTCAAGGAATTTTTCATTGCCCTACCGGAGGAATTAGCCGCGCCGGAGCCGGGCACAACGCGGCTCTGGATGGCTCTGGACAGCGTGCCGTCCGGCTGCTTTGACGCCCGCGATGCCTTGCGGCCTGATGCAGCCGATGCCGTGTCCGCGTTGCGGCGCTCCGGCCTGCGCGTGATGATGCTGACCGGCGACTCAGCCGAGGCAGCCGCGCCCATCGCCCAACAAGCGGGTATTACTGAAGTTGAAGCCAGCCTCGACCCGGCCGGCAAGCTGGCCCGCATTCGCGCCCTGCAACAGAGCGGCTTGCGCGTGGCCATGGTCGGCGACGGCATCAACGACGCGGCCGCGCTGGCCCAAGCCGACGCTGGCATTGCCATGGGTTCGGGAGCCGATCTGGCGCAGGAAGCCGGCGATGTGCTGCTCTTGCGCGCCCAGCCCGCCGCCATTCCCGCCGCGCTCGATCTGGCCCGCTCGACCCTGCGCGTCATGCGCCAGAACCTGATTTGGGCTGCGGGCTACAATTTGCTCGGCATTCCGCTGGCCGCGGGCGCGCTTTACCCCAGCTTCCACATTCTGCTCAGCCCCTGGCTGGCCGCCGCCGCCATGGCCCTCAGTTCGGTCAGCGTGCTGGCCAACAGCCTGCGTCTGCGCAGATGGAAGGCTGCCTGATCATCGAGATTCTTGACTTCCCAGGTCTCAAAATCGAGACCTGGGGCACCCAGCTTATAGCGCTGTTAACCGCACGCAGCGCCCCGGCACGATAAACTAATCGCAGAGTCCTTCTGTGCGCATCCTGACCCGATACATTACCGGCGAAATTCTCTCCCACGCGCTAATCGGATGCGTGATTTTCACCTTCATTCTCTTCATGAAGGAACTGCCCCGCATTCTGGAGATGGTGGTCCACAACAGCTCCACGCTGGTCAGCGTGGTGGAAGTCTTCCTGTTCACGCTGCCCAACTTCCTGATGGTCACCGTTCCCATGGCTGTGCTGGTGGGCGTGCTGCTTGGATTCAGCCGCCTAGCCTCGGACAGCGAAATCATCGCCATGCGCGCCTCCGGCCTGGGCATCGGCTACTTTGTGCGGGTGGCCTTCATCGTGGCCCTGGGCGGCACGGCGCTGGGCTTGTTCAACTCGCTGTATCTGGCGCCGCGCGCCAATCAGGCCATTCTGGCGATGGACAAAACCCTCGCCATGCAGGCCTCCTACGAGATTGAGCCGCGCGTCTTTGACGAGGATTTTCGCAATTTCGTTCTCTACGTGCAAGACGTGCGCTCGGGGACCGGCGCGGCCAACTGGCGTCAAGTCTTCATGGCCAACACCACCGATTCAACGACGCCGATGATCATCACAGCGGCCTCGGCCACCGTGGCCAGTGAAAGCACCAGTGATTCCGGCCATGAACTGCTCATGCGCCTGCGCGACGGATCGCGTCACGAAACGGTGGCTGGCCAGCCTCAGCAGTACAACATCTCCATCTTTGACTTCATCGATATGCCTTTGGCCTCCAGCCAGCAGAGCGCAGCGCATCTGGGACGCCTGGACACGAACATCTATGCGATGACAACCAGCGACCTATGGCAGCGCAGCCACGGCCCGGATGGCAAGCGCTTCATGATCGAGTTTCACAAGCGCTTTTCTTATCCCGTGGCCTGCCTGGTGCTGATGCTGGTCGGCGTTCCGCTGGGCGTCACCTCGCAGCGCGGCGGCAGAAGCTCCGCCTGGGTCTTTACCATTCTGCTGGTCTTTCTCTATTACCTGCTTTCCTCCACCGGCATCGCCTTGGGCAAGCAAAGCTGGATTTCAGCCTTCTTTGCCGTGTGGTCGGCCAACCTGATCTTCACTGCGGGCGGACTTTTTCTGCTGTGGCAGATGGCCGAGGGCGGCCGCATTCTGAGTACAATCACCTCCTGGACCGCGCGCTTTCAAAAGTCCGAATCCGACGTTGAGGCCAAAGCCCGCCGCACTCCGCTGGGCGGTCTGCTAAGCAGGTTCCAGCGGCGCTCGCGTCATGCGGCCGCCAGCAGCACCTTTCCGCGCATCCTCGACCGTTATGTGATCAACGAATTTCTGGGCATCTTTTTCCTGGTTCTGACCGGCTTTGTCATGCTCATCCTGATTTTCACTTTCTTTGATCTGGTCGGCGACATTCTGCGCAATCACATTGGGATCTCCGTGATTGGCTCGTATCTGATCAATCTGACCCCCAGCATGATTTACCAGATCACGCCGCTGGCCGTGCTGATCGCCGTGCTGGTCACCTTCGGCATGCTCAACCGCAACTCGGAGATCGTCGCCATGAAGGCCACCGGCATCAGCCTTTACCGGCTGGTGATTCCCATCGTCTCCATCGCAGCAATTTTGTCGCTCACGCTGTTTCTTTTCGACCAGTACTATCTGCCTCAGGCCAACCGCAAGCAGGAGGCTCTGCGCAACATCATCAAGGGCAAGCCGCCGCAAACCGTCCTCCATCCCGAGCAGAATTGGATCTTCGGGCAGTCGCAGCACGGCGCTCCAAGCCGCATCTTCTACTACCAGTTCTTCGACCCCGATCGCAATCAGTTCGCCAATCTTTCGATTTTCGAGTTCGATCCTTCCTCCTTCGCGCTTTCGCGGCGCATTTTCGCCGCCCGCGCCGTCTGGGATGCCCGCTCCAGCGCATGGCTTTTGCAGGACGGATGGCAGCGCGACATCAACGGCGCCAACGTGACTCAGTATCGCGAGTTCAGGCGAACCTCCTTCTCGGAGATTCACGAAGATCCCAGCTACTTCAAGAAGGAAAACCTCCAGGCGCAGGAGATGAATTTCGGCCAGCTTGATCGCTACATCGGCGATCTGCGCCAGAGCGGCTTTGACACCATGCGCCTGCGCGTCCAGCTCTGGCAGAAGCTCGCCTATCCGCTGGTGGCGATTATCATGGCGGTACTGGCCATTCCTTTTGCGCTCTCCATGGGCCGCCGCGGCTCCCTGACCGGCATCGCCGTAGCCATCGGCGTGGCCCTCACCTACTTTGTTATCAATGGCCTTTTCAGCGCACTGGGCAACGTGGATTACCTGCCCGCCGCCTTGGCCGCCTGGTCCTCGGACATTCTCTTCGGCCTGGTCGGCAGCTATCTATTACTGCGCACGCCAACGTAGAGCCATACGGCCAAGAATACCCAGGTCTCTGACAGCATAATTTTGTACCTCTAGTGCATGACTTCCCAGGTCCAAAAATCGGGACCTGGGGCACCCAGCATTGGTACATCTTCAAGCTGTCAGAGACCTAGCGCCCCCTCTATCAGCCGCTTTTTCGATGCTCTTCAGGCTTTGGATTGTGTCAGGGCACGACTGAAGTCGTGCCCTGACACAGTGCCACGCCATTGAAGCACTTATTTATGCACGCTGCCTAAGTTGTACGGGCCACGAGTGTTCATTTTTTTACATACGCATCACGCGAAAGGCATTTACAATGCGAAACTGTATGGTTGGCCTGAGAGGATGGGCTGGACATGGACAAAATACCCCTGAATGCGGTCATCGCCAGAGTATTACGCGAGTCGAATTCCTTGCTGCTGGCGCTATTCGAAAATACGGTTATTGGCGTATATCTATTTAATAGCGATCACTTTATATATGTAAATCAGCGATTTGCCGAAATGCACGGCTATACGCAGGACGAGATAATTGCTCGGGAACCGTGGCGTGTCGTGGCACCCGATGATCGCCAGCTTGTGCAGCGTGAGATCGATTTGCGCATACAAAGCAAGGTCAAGGTAAGCAGCCACTATGGCTTTCATTCCATACGCAAAGACGGCGCACTGTTCGAGTGCGAAGTGTACGGCGCTGCCACGCAGTTCGCTGAGCAGTCAGCGATCATCGGCTTAATGCTAGATGTTTCCGCGCGTCATACGACAGAGCGTGCCGTAACGGACCAACTGAATTTAATCGAAAAGCTGGTCGACACCATTCCCAATCCGGTCTATTACAAAAATGAGCACGACCTCTATCTCGGTTGCAATACCGCTTTCGAGCAACTTATCGGGCACAAGCGCGAGGAGCTTATCGGGCACACCCCTCACAATTTTTACCCCAAAGATCTGGCGAACTCCTATGTCGACGCCGACAAGTCGCTATTGAAGCAACGTGGCAAGCAGATATACGAAGCGACCATCACTTATGCCACAGACGGTACCCGGCATGATGTGGTTTTTTACAAGGCAACCTTCGACAAAGTGGACGGCAGCCTCGGCGGACTAATCGGAGTGATCCTCGACATCACCGACCGCAAACGCATGGAGGAAACCGTTAAGCGCGAGGCATACGACGATGCCTTGACCGGCCTGCCCAATCGCCGCTCGTGCTTCGCCCGGCTGAACGATGAACTGAAACGGGCACAGCGCAATCGCTGTAAGTTGGCTTTGCTGTTCATTGACCTGGATCATTTCAAGGAGGTAAACGACACGTTTGGCCACGACCTGGGAGATCAATTACTAATCCAGGCTTCCCAGCGCATTAGCTCTATTTTGCGCGCATCCGATGCGGCTTTCCGACAAGGTGGTGACGAGTTTATTGTTTTTCTCCCTGACCTAACCGATTCCGTGGCAGCGGGCTATACAGCACAAAAGATCATCGCCGAATTGTCGTCGCCCTTCGATCTCAATGGACAACGCGCTTATGTCACGGCCAGCATCGGAATTGCCTTTTATCCCGATGACAGCAGCCAGATAGAAACCCTGGTCAGCTACGCTGATCACGCCATGTACGCCGCCAAAGCGATGGGCCGCAAATGTTTCTGTTATTTTGAGTCAACGATGCAGACACACGCGTTGCATCGTCTCGATCTTGTCAATGATTTGCGGCAAGCGGTAATTGAGAAGCAGTTTGAGATGTACTACCAACCCATCGTCGATATGACGAATGGTCATACGGTCAAGGCGGAAGCGCTGGTGCGCTGGAATCACCCCGAACACGGCATGGTGAGTCCCAGCGAGTTTCTTCCCATTGCCGAAGAAATTGGCATCGTTGGTAACATTGGGAACTGGGCATTCCACCAGGCCATGAACGTTGCCCATCAATGGCAATTGCGGCGGGAGGAGAAGGACAAGGCACAAGAGCCGATCCAGATCGGCGTCAATCTTTGGCCGCACCAGTTCATTGACGACACATACAGCGATTGGGTCGATTACTTGCGCCAGCTCGGCTTGCCGCCGCATACGCTGGTTGTGGGAATTACGGAGGGCTTGCTGCTCGGCGTTCAGCCGGCCGTGATCGATGCCTTATTTTCCTTTCACACCGCCGGAGTGCAGATTGGCCTTCATAATTTTGGCGCCGGTAATTCTGCGATATCGTACCTCAGAAAATACGATATCGACTATCTCAAGATCGACCGTAGCTATATATGCGATTTGGCCGCCACTCCGAAGAACCGAGTCATTGTTGATCTGATGATTACCATGGCGCACAAATTGGGCATGAAAGCCATCGCCGAAGGCGTTGAAACAGAGGAGCAGCGCGATTTACTGTGTCAGGCGGGATGCGACTATGCGCAGGGCGATCTATTCGCAAAGCCGATGTCGTTGGCCGATTTTCAATGTTACGTTGGCATCTGAGCGCAAGAGTCCAGCTTACGATTCAACCGCTTCACCACCAGCGGCCCACAATTTACCCCCTTCCCCGTACAATGGAATCATGTTCCGCGATCTGCGCCCACTCTTCGCTTATATGCGCCGCTACCGCTGGGGATACGTGTGGGGCACGCTCTCCTGCATTGCCGCCAACGCCCTATGGGTGCTCTTTCCCCAGGTTCTGCAGATGGCCATTGATGGCATTGGCGGCCATTGGGCGATTCATCCCAAGGTTTTACAGGTGGCCGTCGACGCGCTGAGCCACGGAAGCACCGGCAGTAAGGTGCTGATCTTCGCCGGTCTGCTGGTCCTGATCGCCCTCATCAAAGGCGTCTTTCTTTACTCCCAGCGCTGGGTTCTCATCGGGATCTCGCGGGAGATCGAGTACGACTTGCGCAACGACCTGTTCCGCAAGCTGGAAAAGCAGGACACGGACTTCTATCAGCGCTATCGCACCGGCGACATCATGGCCCGGATGACGAACGACCTAAGCGCCGTGCGCATGTTGCTGGGCCCCGCCCTGATGTACAGTGCCAACACGATCTTCTTCACCGTGGGCGCTCTGTTTTTCCTGCTGCGCATCAGTCCCTGGCTTACGCTGGTGGCGTGGGCGCCGATGCCGCTGGCCAGCATCCTCGTGCAATACTTCGGCAGCCGGATTCACGACCGCTTCGAGCGCATCCAAGCCAGCTTTTCCGAGATCAGTTCACAGGCGCAGGAGAACTACTCCGGCGCCCGGCTGGTGCGCGCCTTCGCTCGCGAAGACTCCCAGATCAGCCTCTTCGAGAAGCTGAATCTCCAGTACATCGCCCGCTCTCTGCGGCTGGTTCAGATCATGGGCATGTTGTGGCCCACGCTTGAATGCATCCTCGGCATTTCCATGATTATCACGCTGCTGGCCGGCGGCCATCTGGTGATCGCCCATCGCATCAGCGTCGGGCAATTCGTGGCCTTCAACACCTACATGGTCATGCTCACCTTCCCCATCATTGCGATCGGCTGGGTGGTGAATATCTTCCAGCGCGGCACGGCATCGGTGCAGCGCATTGACGAGCTTCTGCGCGCCAAGCCGATCATCGACGACAGCGCCGCTGACTCGTCCATGCAAGCTGATACCGTGCTGCGCGGCGAAATCGAGTTTCGTGATCTGAATTTCAGCTACGGAGACGCCCCGGTGATCCACCCCACGGACAAAGACCCATCCGTGGGGACCCCGGTGCTGCGCGGCATCTCGCTGAAAATTCCCGCCGGTTCGAGCCTGGCCATCGTCGGCCCGACCGGCTCGGGCAAGACCACGCTGGTCAGCCTGATTTCAAGATTGTATGATGCGCCCGCCGGCTCGCTTCTGGTCGACGGCCGCCCGGTGCGCGACTACCCTCTTGCCGTGCTGCGCGGCAACATCGGCATGGTTCCCCAGGAGACTTTTCTTTTCAGTGAGACGATCCGTGAAAACCTTGCTTTTGGCGCGCCCTCTGCCAGTCCGGAGGAGATGATCGAAGCGACCGAAGCCGCCCACATCCGCAAGGAGTTCGAAGAATTTCCGCAGGGATTTGAGACCATCGTGGGCGAACGGGGCGTCACGCTTTCCGGCGGTCAGAAACAACGCGCGGCCATCGCACGGGCCTTGCTGCGCCGGTCGCCTATTCTGATCCTCGACGACGCGCTGGCCAGCGTGGATACCTATACGGAAGAGCGCATTTTGAGCGGACTGCGCAGTTACACCACCATTTCGACCACCATTCTGATCTCCCATCGCGTCTCAACCGTGCGCCATGCCGACCAGATTGCCGTGCTCCACCACGGCAGAATTGTCGAACTGGGCCGTCACGACGAACTGCTTGCCCTGAACGGCTACTACGCAGGCCTTTACCAGAAGCAGCAACTGGAAGAAGAGTTGACCGTCGCCAGTTAGAGCATTTTAGAAATTGGTATAGACAGAATCCACGCTGCTAAGTGGCTTTTTCCTCAAGAAAAAGCCACCTTCCAACACCGTTGTAAAGTCTATATGTATTCCTAAAATGCTCTAAGCCGTCCATTGCGCGGCAACCGCAGTATCTGCGTCAAAGTTCTCTGAATTGGACTGCTGGCGCCCCTGCGGCAGGTTGGCCACGTGTGGCAACCCGGCATTCGCTTTCGGATCCTTGGCGACCTCGCGCCACGCGCCGCGCACGTTCTTGACACACTCGATCGCGTGCTCGAACTTCTGCCGCGAGGCCGACTGCGAGGCCTGCAGAATCTGCGCGAAAACCGTGGCATAGAATTCGCTAAGCACCTCCGCTGGCCGCCCGCCCACATCCATGCGCAACCGCGCTTGCAAATGAATAATGATGTCCAGCGCCCGCTTGACGGCAATGCGCCGCCCTCTCTCGTCTCCGTGATCGACGGCCTCACTGGCTACATAGAGAAAACGAATGATTCCGTCATAGAGCGCCACAACCAGATCAATCGCCGAAGCGCCGTCCAGTGCCTGTGCCTGATAACTTCTCATGATGATAAAGCTCCTTGGTTAGCTGCTGCTTGAGCCGTAGCCCGTAATCGCCGAGTAAAGCTCGTTGATTTCGCTTATCTCGCTAGGAATCTCCTGCATGACCTCGTTGGCGCTGTTCAGTTCCGTGGTCAAGCTTGATTCCTCCGCCGAAATCAGGATTTCTTCCCTGCTGATGTCCTTGTTCAAGGCGGATTCCGTACTGCTGTTGGCTGTTTCCGCCAGCTTCAGAATTCCGGTCGACGAACTGGTGCCGGCGCTGGTCAACAGTGCGGCAAAGGTCGTGCCCCAACTGTCGGCGTTCTGGAAGAAGCCCGAAACGGAGCTATAGTCCGAGTTCAGCACCGAATCCAGTGTGGTCTCGTCGAGAGAGAGCGTTCCATCGGTGTTGACGGTGACGCCCAGCCCGCTCAAGCTGCCGATATCCGACGAACTGGTATAAGACAGCTTCGCGGTGCTGGTGTTGGTGGTATCGAGGACGCTGGAGGTTACGGTCAAACTGCCCGCAGTGCCCGCAGTGCCTGAGGTCAACGTCAGGGTTGTCCCATCGGTGTCCACAGTGGCCGTGGCCCCGATGCTGGCCGAGTTGATCGCACTGGCCAGACCGGAAAGCGTATCGTCCGAGGAGTCCAGCGTGATAGTATGCGCCGTACCGCTTGAACCCACCTTGATAACGATGGAGCCAGAAAGCGTATCGGTCGAAGCGTTAACCGTGGTCAACGTGGCGCTGGAAGTCACCGAACTGGAACCGGCCGTGACCTTTGCGCTTAAAGACGTGTCGCTGGTGGCGGTGACGGCGGAAGTCACCGTCAGCGCTCCCGTGGAGCCACTGGTTTGCGAGGTCAACGTCAGGGTCGATTTACTGCTGCTGGTCACCACCGCCGCCGTCACTCCAATGTCTGCCGCGTTGATGGCATCGGCCAGCCCGGAGACGGTGTCATCCCCTGACGTCGTCGGAACGCTGATAGTCTGCGCGCTGGTGTCGCGGACGCTGTTGGTCACAACCAGACTGCTCGCACTGCCCGTGTCGTCCGAGGTCAACGTCAAGGTCGATACGCCGTCCGTGGTTGTCACGGCGGCCGTCACTCCGGTGATGTCAGCCGAGGTAATGGCACTGGCCAGCCCGGAGATCGTGTCGTCCGAAGAATCCAGCGTAATGGTGTGCGCCGTGCCGCTCGAACCCACCTGAATGACGATCGAGCCGCTCAGCGTATCGGCTTCGTTGCCAGTCAGCGTGGCGCTGGAGGCAACCGAGTCGGAACCCGCCGTAACCGAGTCGCTCAAGAGAAAACCGTTCGCCGTCTGAACGACGATCGAGCCGGAAAGCGTCGTGCCGGTCGTCGTCGAAACCGCTGTCAGATAACCACTGGGGTTGGTCGCATTGGCGCCACTCAGAATATCCTGCTGCAGCATGGTCAGCGTGGGAGATCCATAGAGCGGCTCGGTATTGCCTGAGCTATCGTCCCCCTCCTGCGTATTGATGGCGCTGACCAGCGCGTTGTAATCGCTCACCAGGACCTCAACGCTGCTCTCCACTGCCGCGTTGTAATTGGTAATCACCACCTGCACCGCGGTCGTCGAGCTGGACAGCAGGTCAAAGGTCACGCCGGGAATCAGATCCGTCACCGTATTCGAAGAGATCGTCAGAGCGACGCCGTCCACCGTAATCGAGCCATCGGCACCGGTCGTGGCGGAAGTGTAACTGAGGGAAGAATCACTGTTGGAGGTATCGGTGATCGACGAGACCACCGTCATCTGGCCGTCCGTGCCCGATGTGCCCGAAACCAAGCTCAGCCGCGAACCGGAGGAGTCCGTCAGCACAGCGGCCGTCACCCCAATCCCGGCCGAGTTAATCGCCGAGGCCAACTCCGAGAGCGTGTCGTCGTCGGAATCCAGCGTGATGGTCTGCGCCGTACCGCTGCCCACCTGGATGGTGATCGAGCCGGAGAGCGTGTCCGAGGAGTCGGTTATCTCCGTCAGGTAGCCCGATGAGGTCGCCGCCAGCGCGCTGACCAACACCGTGTGGGTGCCCGCTACGGCCGAAGTGGAAGCGGCAGTCAACTCCAGCACAGTGCTGTTGGAGCTGGAGCCCTCCTTCTCCGATAGCACGCCCGTCGCTTCGGTCAGACTGGTCATGTCCGTCGAAAGCGTCGACAACAGCGTGCCGAGGCTGGAAATCACCGTGTCCTGACTCTCCAGTGTTTTCAACTGGGTCTTCCACGGCGTCTCAACATTTTGCAGATTAGCCACGATCTCGGAGACCGTTGTGCTCACATTGAAGCCGTCTCCGCTGGTTGGCGATCCGAAACTCAGACCAACTACACTCATTGCACCCTCCACCAGCGGCTCATGCAGCCAGAGAGCCGTACCAGAGCTCGGCCAGATTGGGAAAAACTCATCAACCGCGAGAAACCCGTCGCAACTCCGCACGGAAAAATCTGAGTCCGAATTGCATTGCGGATTTGCAAGATGATTTCCTCCGGCAAGGTGTTCATCGGCTTGAAAGAGCCACGACTTTATCCCCATCAGAAGATGGAATATTTTTTATCGCTTCTGTTTTGAAAGGGCACGACTAAAGTCGTGCCCTTTCAAAACAAAAGAGCAGGGCGCCCTTGTGGACGTCCTGCTCTGGTTGGACGGCTTATAGCCGGATGGTTTATTGCAGCAGCTTGGTAACTTCCTGCTGGACGCTGTTGGCCTGTGCGAGGGCGGCGATGCCGGTCTGGCTCAGGATCTCGTACTTGGACATTTCGGAGGTGGCCGACGCATAGTCGGTGGCCTGCACCGCGTTCTGCGCGGAGGTTACGTTCTCCGACTGCGTGCTGAGCACGGAGCTGACCGAGTCCAGCGTGTTGATCTGGGCGCCGATGTACCCGTCCTGCGCCGCCACGTCGCTGATGGCCGTGTTCAGGGCCGTCAGCGCGTCTGTCGCGTCTGTCGCGTTGTCCAACTTCGTGGAAGACAAATCTATACCTGTAGAGGCTGTATAGCTGATCGTTGCGGTGGTTGCGGTGGTTGCGGCGGTCGTTGCCGACACGCCAGTGGGTGCAGTAGTTGTGTTAGCAGTCGTGATGCTACCAGTCAGCGAGGTGGCTGAATCGCCCGCTCCCGTGAGGACCAGATCCCCTGTGGTGGCGCTATAGGAGGCCGTGACGCCCGTGGTGCTCGTCCCTTTGTTAATCGACGCGACGACGTCGCTGATCGTGCTTGTGTTGGCGGTAAGGCCGGTGAGCGTATACGAGCCCGTAGTACCAGCATCGGTCGTGTAGGAGATCGCGGTGGGAACAGCTGTGGCCACGGTGGCCGCCGTGTCGGTGGTGGCGGTGAGGGAGTAGGTCTCCGTTACGCCCGCCGCGGTCGCCGCGGTTCCGGCGGAGTAGCTCATTGTGCCGGAAGCATCGCCAACTGTGCCTCCGGTCGAGGTCGCATCCAGACTGCTGATAGACAGCACATCAATCGAAGCGCCGGTCGTCGAAGAGTCGCCAGTGTAGATATCGGTTGTCGAGCCGAAAACCGCCTGGTCGTTGTAGGTGGTCGTCGAGCCGATGTTGGAAATTTCTGACAGGATCGACTGATACTCCTCATTGGCAGCCGTATCCTGTGCTGTGTCGAGGGTGCCGTTCGAGGCTTCGGTAGCCAGCGTCACGGCCCGGTTAAGCAGGCTTGTCACTTGCGAGAGAGCACCGTCGGCTACAGTCAACAGATTCACGCCTTCGGTCGCGTTGGTTTCTGACTGGGTGAGGGCCGTTGCGTTCGCTTCCAGGCCATCTACCAGGGAAAGCCCAGCCGCATCGTCGGCGCCAGAGTTGATCTTCGAACCGGAAGACAGTTGATTCAAGACCGTCGACAAACTGGTGCTGGTCTTGTTCAAGTTATTTGCCGCAGTGATCGCGGATAGGTTATTCAAGACACCCAGGGACATGGGGTACTCCTTGTGAGATGCATGGATTTGCGCTTTTCTAACCCGGATGCGCTTCCTTGTTTTGTGTATCTTTGGAAGCTGCTGCCGAGTTGATTCGCGCTGCATCTTGCCCCTTCTTCGGCATGGGTATTGGAGACTTTATTCGCCCCGCTTTTGTGTCCCCGTCAGGACACTTCCGCGCTCTTCGGCTTTCATCCTTGAAGCTTTCTCATCCGCCGCCGATAACCACTTCAAAGGAGTTATAAGATCATGATCGAACTAACTCGCCTCAATGGTCGACCAATTGTACTGAACAGCGACCTGATCAAGACCGCCGAAGCCTCGCCAGACACCATGCTGACCTTGATCAATGGGGAGAAGCTGATTGTGCGCGAGGACTGCGACGAGGTTGTCGAGCGGGTGATCGCCTATCGCGCGCGTCTGCTGGCTTCGATTGCCCGGCGGCTGCCTAACTATAGCGATCAGCAGAAGGTCGTCTCGCTAACCAGTCTGGACGTTTCCGGCCAGCGCAATCCCCCATCGGAGTTTCCCAAAAGATAACTTCCGTTCCCACGCATGATCGATCAAGGAGATTTTCATGGATAAGGGCAGCATCGGCGGAGTTCTTCTGGCCATCGCCGGCATTGTGGCCGGTTTGCTGATAGAAGGCGGCAACATTGGCCAGATTCTGCAGCCGACAGCGGCCCTGATTGTCTTTGGCGGCACCATGGGCGCGGTCTTTGCCCAGTTCCCGATTCCTACGGTGCTGGCCTCATTCGGCGCTCTGGCGCATATTTTTTCCGCACCCCGCAAGCACAACGATCAGCTTGTGCACCTGCTGGTCACCTTTGCCAACAAGGCCCGGCGCAGCGGCGTTGTCTCGCTGGACAGCGATATGCAGACCATTCAGGATCCTTTTCTCAAGCAAGCGCTCATGCTGGCCGTCGACGGCACCGAGCCCACAGATCTGCGCAAGATCATGCAGGTCAGTATGGATTGCACTGCGGAGAGCGAAGAACGGCTCCCCGCAGTTTTCGAAGCGGCCGGCGGTTTTTCGCCGACCATCGGCATTCTGGGCGCCGTGCTGGGGCTGATTCAAGTCATGCAGCACTTGGACAACATTCAAGAGGTTGGCCGAGGCATTGCCGTGGCTTTCGTCGCAACCATCTATGGCGTCGGCATCGCCAATCTTTTCTTTCTGCCCTTCGCCGGCAAGATGCGCATTCACACCCGCGACAACCAGCAGCGCCGCGAGATGATGCTGGAAGGCGTGATTGCCATTCTCGAAGGCATCAATCCGCGTATGCTTGAGATCAAGCTAAGCGGCTTTCTGAACAAGGAGCAACAGAAGCAGAAGGAGCGCGCGGCATGAGGCGCGAGCGGCGCAAAAGCAACATCAGCCGTGATCGCTGGCTGGTTTCCTACGCTGACTTCATGACCTTGCTCTTCGGTCTCTTCGTGGTGCTATATGCCTTCGCCAGAACCGATCAGAAAAAGCAAGTGCAGGTAACAGAAGCCGTCGACTCTGCCTTCCGCGCGCTAGGCATTTTTTCCAGCGCGGCCAGCAAGCCGACGAAAAGCAGCAACGCGGGCAAGGACCAGCCCGCCATCCCCATGAACGTCGTCATGGGAGAGGATGTATTGGCACCGGCTAGGGTCAAGGATGAGTTGGAGCAGATTCATCGCGAACTGACGCAGACGCTCTCGAACCAGGTCGCCTCGCACACCGTCTCGATTAAGATGGGCCGCGATGGGCTGGTCATCAGCCTGCGCGAGGCCGGATTTTTCGCCTCTGGCTCGGCCCTGCCCAAGCCGGAAACCCTGCCCACGCTGCGCCGCATCGCCACCGCGCTGGGCCGCACGCCTTACGATCTGCGCATCGAGGGACACACCGACAACATTCCCATTCACACTGCGGAGTTCGACTCCAACTGGGAGCTCTCTTCGGCCCGCGCCACCCGCATTGCCCGCATCTTCCTCGACTTGAAAACCATCACGCCGGAGCGCATCTCCGCCGCTGGCTATGCCGAGTTCCACCCCGTGGCCAGCAATGACACGGCCGAGGGACGCAGTGAAAACCGCCGCGTCGATCTGGTTGTACTGCCACGCACCAAAATCAATTTTTCCGAGCCGGAAACGCCTCACGCCACAGGCCCATGGCGCAAGATCACCGATGACGATGCGCCCGCGCAAGGCAGTAAGTCAGCGCGCTAACCAAGCGAAGTTAGCGTGGTTAGCCGTGCTTCGCACGTGTTAGCGGAGTTAGGGAAGTTACTGGTTCATCATGCTATTGATCCAGCGCAAAGTATCCAGCGCAAAGTATTGACACACCGTGCCCCATCTTTGCGCCTTTTTTCTGGCGCAAAGGTGGGAAACCGACGCATTTCTTCTGGGCCGGATCAATAACTCCGCTACTCGCTACTCCACCCCCAGCACCTTCACGATGACCCGCTTCCGGCGCTGACCGTCGAACTCGGCATAGAAGACCCGCTGCCAGGTTCCCAGGTCCAGTCGGCTGTTGGTCACCGGCAGCGTGGTTTCGTGGTGCAGTAGCAGCGACTTCAAATGCGCGTCGCCGTTGGTTTCGCCAGTCCGGTGATGTTTGTAGTCGGGCCGCGCCGGAGCCAGTTCTTCCAGCCACTCGCCGATATCCTCAATCAGGCCGTTCTCCAGATCATTGACATAAATGGCAGCCGTAATGTGCATCGGCGAGACAAAGCACAGCCCATCCTTCACCCCGCTGCGCTCCACAATCCGCTCCACCTCGTCGGTAATGTGCACCATCTCCCGCAGTTTTTTCGTCTCCAGAACCAGATACTCCGTGTAGCTCTTCATCTCCGCCTCCATGCTTGGATGCTTCTTGCTGGTATGCTCTTCTGGCGCGGCTCTGTGCAGTCATGACACCAGGATAAGAAAGCTCAGCCGGAACTCCGCTAACCTCGCTAACTCCGCCAACTCCGCTATTCTAAAGCCAGCCGTGACCACAGTGAGCCATACCTCTGTTCAAGATCCTCTCGCCGCACAGCGCCTCCGCCGGATGCACGACAGGCTCGCCGCGGCCTACGGCCCTCAACACTGGTGGCCGGCCAAAACCCGCTTTGAAGTGATCCTCGGCGCCTATCTCACGCAGAACACAGCATGGAAAGCCGTCGAACGTTCGCTAGCCAATCTGCGCGCCGCAGATGCCCTGACCGTCAACGGCCTGCGCAAGCTCCCGCTCGAAGAGCTGGCCCGCTGCATCCGTCCTTCCGGTTTTGTTACGCGCAAGGCGCCCGCACTGAAGGCCTTTGTCTGCCTGCTGGATGAGGAGTTTTCCGGTTCGCTCGACAAGTTCGCCGCCGGTTCCACTGCCGTTTTACGCGCTCGCCTGCTGGAGTTGCCCAACGTTGGGCCGGAGACCGCCGACGCCATTCTGCTCTACGCCCTCGGCCATCCAGTTCCCGTCGCCGACGAGTATCTGCGCCGCGTCATCACGCGGCATCGGCTTCTCGTCCCCGCGCCTGGCCACAATCGCGCGGCCTATGAATCCATGGCCGCGCTCACCCGCCAAGCCTTCGCCTCCGATGCGCCGAAAAAACGCACGCGCCTCTTCAACGAATTCCATGCTCTGACGGTTGCTGTCGGCAAGGCTCATTGCCGCAGAACCGCATACTGCGCGGATTGTCCGCTGGCCAAGGATCTCGAGATGCTATTGATCCGGCAATAAAACAGCGACATCGCTTTCCACCCATTTCCGCAAAAAGACGCGGAAATGGATGGGGCACCCTGACAGTATTTAGTTGCTGGATCAATAACGGACCAGCGCAAATCATCCCAGGTTATGCCGTAAGATCTGGAAGGGGAGCTTGCCGATGGGACAATCCGCTTCTTCCATGCAGTTAACGCGCGCCGCCGATTACGCGGTTCGCGTGATGCTCCATCTGGCCACGCTGCCTGCCCATGAGCGCGCCTTGCTGCCGGCGCTGGCCAAAGCGACCGGAGCACCCAAGAGTTTTCTTTCCAAAATTCTGCAGGCTTTGTGCCGCGCCGGATTCATTGCCTCCCAGCGAGGGCAGGCGGGCGGCTTTGAGCTTCTGTGCCCCGGCCGCCAGGCATCGATCCGCGACGTGGTTGAAGCCATCGATGGCCCCATCGGCCTGAATGTCTGCCTGATCTCCGGAGTGGTATGCAACCGGAAAATCCACTGCCCTGCGCATCCGGTTTGGGCCAGAGCGCAGGAGGCCATGCTGCAAGTGCTCAACTCGGCCACCATCGCCGAGTTGGCCGCGCAATCGCCTTCCCCGCGCCCAAAATCCTCCAGCTAAAAATCCCAACCGGCGTAACGCCGCACTTGCAGCGGCTTCAGGCCAGCAACTGCTTCGCCAGCTTGATATACATCTCGACGGATTCCAGCAGTTCCTTTTTCGCCAGCTTCTCGCCCGGCATATGAGCCACGTGGATCGAGCCCGGTCCAAGCAGCAGCGGCGCGCCCCAGTTGGTCAGCTCCGGAATGTCGGTGGCGAACTTGGCAACCATGGTGGGCAGCCCCTCGACGGAGTTGAGCCGTACAAACGCCAGATCCAGCGTGAAAGCCACCTCCGCCAAGCCTTTGGCCGCCTCCAGAATCATCTTGCGTACCGGCGCGGAGTCGGTGACCAGCCGGATCAGCACCTGCGCCTCGGCGTGGTCGGCAATCACGTTGGGCGCAACTCCGCCTTGAATCTGGCCAATGTTCACCGTCGTGTCCCCGGCGTCCGCGTCCACCGGCCAATCCAGCTTCAGCAGCTTGGCCAGCAGCTCCACCATCTTGTGTACGGCGCTCTCGCCCAGCTCCGGATACGCCGAGTGGGCCATCTTGCCGGTCGTCTTCAGCGAAACCCGCAACGCGCCCTTGGAGGCAATCGCCACCTTGTTGTCGGTCGGTTCGCCATTGATTAAAAATCGGTTACCCTTGGGATGTCGATTCGCGAATTTGGCGCCGGCCGAGTCGCGTTCTTCGCCACTCAGGAACAGCAGCCCTATTTTGTAGCCGACCGCACGCAAAGTCTCTGCGGCGGCAACCTGAGCGGCCAAAATGCCCTTGGCGTCGCAAACACCTCGCCCATAAAGAAACTCGTCATCCTCGCTGAAGGGAATATAAGGTGGAACCGTGTCGATGTGCGTTGAAAAGACCAGATCGGGGGTCTCGCCCTCCTTGCAGGCATAAACATTCCAGCGCGGACCGCCACCGGCGTTCTCGCTCGGCTGCTCAACCGGGGTCTTTTCGACAGCCCAGCCGCGCTGGACAAGAAAATCCGCCAGAAAATCGCCCACCGCGCCCTCGTGGTAGGTGGTGGACTCAATTTCGCACAGACTACGGGTAAAACGAATGGGATCAAGGTCTTCCTGGACATGCGCGAGCGGAGCGTGATCGATCTTCATGCCTATAGAATATCCCAACTGCGCCAGCCATAGCGTTTAGAGCGGTTTCCTGTCCTTCAATGGAAGGCTTTGGGCGTGAAAGAGAATGGTCAGACGAGCCGGAAAAAGGCTTTTTGTGCGGATGCGCCACGACGCAGGAGGCATAAAAATTTCTTTATACCCTGCGCGTAGAATGATGTGTGGTAGGACCACAATTTTAGCCTCCATCTTGACCTGTTTGCTCCCCACGGCAACGGATTCTCGCCGCGAGAGTCTGTCCGGCGCCGCTGGTCATCTGAAGGGAATGGTGAAGAGGGTGCGCTCGCGCCGCAATGGGCTAGACAGGCAGAAATCGCCGGCTCCCCCAGGCAGTCGATGCTTCTCTCGCGCGCCAATCACTGTTTTCCAGCTCAACTCGATCCGCCGCAACTGGCGTTCCACGGTTGGCTGAAGGAGCAACAGCAATGACCAATGCCATCGATCCCGCTCTCGATACACTGCACGACACGGCCACGGAGATCTTTACCGGCGCCATCAAGGCCTGTAACGTTGCATCTGCTTTCGATCGCCGCATGCGCGTCGAGGACAGTGTGCTCCATCGCCTTTTGCCCGACGGCAGCGGACCGGACTCAATCAATCTGGCCAGCTACAAGAAGATCATGGTCATCGCGATGGGCAAAGCCGCGACGCCGATGCTTGACGTTCTGCTGGATCGCATCAAGCGGCGCAAGGGACTGCGCGGCATCTGTTGTTCCAACCAGTTGCCCAAGAAGCGCGATTGGCGCTTTCGCTACTTTGAGGGTGGTCACCCGCTGCCCAACGAAGACTCGTTCGCCGCTGCCCGCGCCGCGCTGGGAATGCTCCGGCGAGCCAAGAGAAACACCCTGATCTTCTTTCTCATCTCCGGCGGCGGTTCGGCCATGTTCGACCTGCCGCTGGACCCCAATATTTCTCTTGAGGACACCATCGTTTTCCATAGGCTGCTGCTGGCCTCCGGCGCGCCGATCAACGAGATCAATACCCTGCGCAAGCATTTTTCCGCGGTCAAGGGCGGGCGGCTGGCCATTGCGGCGCCGGAGGCGGCCAAGGTGAGTCTGCTGGTTCCCGACGTGCCGCTGCGCACCTTGGACGCGCTTTCCTCCGGCCCCACCACGCCGGATCACACGACCGTGGCCGAAGCGCGCGCCCTGCTGGAAAAGTATGACCTGCTCGCCAAGCTGCCGCCCTCGGTGAAAGCCTTCTTTGAGCGCGTGGACCTGCCCGAGTCGCCCGGCAACAAGGGCTGGCGTGCGCCGTTTTTCCCGAAAATATCCATTCCCCGGCTTGGCGGCCTGCCCGCGCGCCGTATGACGGCGGCCGCCTCCATGAGCGGCGAGGACGCGGCCTTCAGCCAATCGGTCTTCGAGGTGCTGCTCTCCAGCCACGACCTGACAGAAAACGCCCGCCTGCTGGCGCAGAAAGCTGGCTTTGATGTGGTGGTGGACAACAGTTGCGACGACTGGGACTACGCCGACGCCGCCCGCTATCTGTTGGGACGCTTTCATACCCTGCGCGCCGTCCACCCGCGCCTGTGCCTGATCTCGGTCGGCGAAGTGACCGTCAAGCTCGATCGCACGCCCGGCGCCGGAGGCCGCAACCAGCAGTTCGCCATGGAATGCGCGCTGGAGCTGGAAAGTTACCCCGGCGAGCGGCTGACCGTCCTCAGCGCCGGCTCCGATGGCATCGACGGCAACACCAACGCGGCCGGGGCCATCGCCGACCCAACCACCGTCGAACGCGCGCATACCTTTGGATTCCATCTGAAGTCCTCGCTCACCGCCTTTGACGCCTGTCCCATGTTCACCGCGCTGGGCGATGCCGTCGTCACCGGCCCCACCGGCCAGAATCTGCGCGACTTGCGCCTACTGCTGGCCGACAACGAATAACGCTCTTTCATGCGACGGCTGAAAACGGGAACTGATCCGGCAACTGAATACTGTCTGTGTGCCCCATCCATTTCCGCGTCTTTTGCGGAAATGGATGGGAAACGATGCCACTGTTTTCTGCCGGATCAAATACACCGCGCAATATCTTCACGGTTTGACCTCTGGAAAAAACCCCTGACGCAATGCCGCGCAATGCAATAGCATGGCTTCATTACCCTTTTGATCTGCATAGGATGGTTTCGTGGTGCGAAAAGCAGCCAGCAAAAAAGTCGTCAAGACTCCGGATATTCGCACCGTCGCGGCCCAGGCGAAGGTTTCCATCGCAACGGTCTCCCGGACCATCAACGGTTCCTCCGCGGTCAGTGAGCGGCTGCAAAAACGCGTCTGGCAGGCCATCAATCAACTCAATTATTTTCCCAACACCCATGCGCGCACCCTCGTTTCCGGCCGCAGCCACCTGCTGGGCATCATCGTTGAAAACATTACCAACCCGTTCTTTCCCGAGTTGATGCAGAGCTTTGAAGCGATCGCGGTGGCCCACGGGTACGAGATTCTGGTCAGTTCCTCGAACAGCGATCCGGTCGTGCTGACCCGCTGCGTGCGCCGCATGTTGGAGCGCAAGGTGGACGGCGTGGCCGTGATGACCTTCGGCGAGGAAGAGCCGGTGCTGGACCAGTTGGTGCATCACGACGTGCCTCTGGTACTGGCCGAGTTTCGCCTGGACGATCCCAAGGCCGCCACCATTCTGATGGACTATTCCACGGGCATTCACGCCGCCGTAAACCATTTGGTCAAGCTGGGACACACGAAAATTGCATTTCTCGCCGGGCCTCGCCAGTTGCACTCGGCCACGACCCGCGCCAACGACTTCCGCGCGGCGATGGAGGCCTCGGGACTCGAAGTCCAGAAGAAATGGATCATCGAGTGCGACCACACGCTCAAGGGCGGCGTGGCCGGATTCAAGAAGTTGCAAGCGCTCACGGCGCGGCCCACCGCCATCATGTGCTCGAACGACCTGACCGCCATCGGCGTTCTGCGCGCGGCCTACATGGGAGGCTTGCGCGTGCCGGACGACTTGTCGGTCATCGGCCTGGACGACATTTCCTTCGCCGAGTTCACGCTGCCGCCTTTGACCACCATCCGGCTCTCCCGCGTCGATCTGGCTCACGTCGCCTTCGAGGCGCTGCGCCAGCAGATCGAAGAGCCCGGCAATCCCAATCTGCAGCGCGAGTTTCTGGCCTCCACCAGTCTGGTCGTGCGCGGCTCGACGGCCCCGCCGCCCGCCGACAGCAAAAGCTGACGAGGCGGTAGCGCTGGCCTCCCGGCCGGCTGTCGCGTGGACGTCCTCGTCCACGCTTGTTTCTTCCTAGGCTCCCCCTACTGTGGTTCCGCTCTAAGTGCGTGCTATAGAATCATGCAGGAGTTGAAATGAAAACGCTTGCAAAGGCGGAAGTATGCATGGCCCTTGCAAGAATCGGAGGAAGCGATGTCTGTATGGGGTCATACCGCGGATGGTGTTGCGGTTCCAATCTTCACCTTGAAAAGCGGAAAAATTGAAGTGCGCGTCACGGCGTACGGCGCCAAGCTGGTCAGCGTCAAAACACCGGATCGCAACGGCAAACTGGCGGATGTCGTGCTCGGCTACGATCACCTGGATGACTACCTGAAAGACAACGATACGCACTTCGGAAGCATCGTGGGCCGCTTCGGAAACCGCATTGCGATGGGGCGTTTCTCCGTCGACGGAATTTCCTACCAGGTTCCGCAGAATAACGGCACCAACGCGCTGCACGGCGGACCGAAGGGCTTTGACCGCTACGTGTGGGAGTCGCGCGAGGCGCCCGACGGCGTCGAGTTCACGCACGTCAGCCCGGACGGCCACATGGGCTTCCCCGGCACCCTAACCGCAAAGGTGAAGTATTCGCTCAGCGGCGGCACCCTGCGCATCGACTACACCGCCACCACGGACAAGGCCACCGTCGTCAACCTGACGAATCACGCCTACTTCAACCTGCGCGGCGACGATCAGGGCGATATTCTCGGCGGACTGCTCCAGCTCAACGCCGACCGCATGACGCCCGTGAATGCGGATCTGATCCCGATCGGCGAACTGGCTTCTGTTGCCGACACGCCCTTCGACTTCAGCAAGCCAACCGCGGTGGGTGCGCGCATCAACGACCAGAACGAGCAGCTCAAGCTCGGCAACGGCTATGATCACAACTTTGTCATCAACGGCGAGCCCGGTTCCTTGCGTTTGGCCGCGATCATGACCGAGCCCGAAAACGGCCGGACGTTGACGGTTGAAACCACCGAGCCCGGCGTGCAGTTCTATACCGGCAATTTCCTCTCCGGCGCGTTCACAGGCCGTCACGGCATCCCGTACGGAAAGCGGACCGGCTTCTGCCTAGAAACGCAGCATTACCCGGATTCGCCAAATCAGCCGAGCTTCCCAACCACGTTGCTCCGGCCCGGAGCCACCTTCCACTCCACCACCACGTTTACCTTCGGAACAACAAAGTAAACACCGGTTGCTGGGTGCCCCACCTTCGCCAATTCGCGTTCTTTGCGAATTGGTTAAGGTGGGATATTTATAGCCTTTTATAGGATTTCTTCACTATTGTCGGGCACCCATGCGCCGGGTGCCCCACCTTCGGCGCGTTTTTGTTTTTGCGCCTAAGGTGGGATATTTATAGCTTTTTATGGCTTTACCCTCCGCACTTTTGATGGCCGTGTGTCCCATCCCTGTAGCTCTTCCAGAATCAGCATCCCATCAAGACCGCAGCATCTGCGCGCGCATCGCGGCAACCTCGTCGTGGGTCTTTTCTGCGGCGGCGCGGCGGTCGATGTAGATGCGCGGCGGTCCAAAGCGCACCCTGGCGGAGAATCCGCCTACGCCAAGCGCCTTCGCCAGATGCGGCACAAACAACGCATCGCCAAACCAGCACAATTCCCGCTCCGGCGTGCCGTCGTCAATCACGTAGCGAAGAGCGGCGGCGGTAATCGGCACTTTGGCCGAGGTGGCCGGATCGATCAGCCGCGGGTGGAAGGGCAAAACACGCCTGCCGTCGGTGCTGGTGCCCTCCGGAAACAGCACCACCGGAATCGGCAGCTTGAACCGCTCGCTCATCAGCCTCGCCACGGAGTTCGCGCTCTTTCGGCTCGAACGGTTCAGGAAAATAGCTCCGCCGATGCGCGCCGCATGGCCAAAGAAAGGCCAGCCGCCGATCTCGATCTTGGCGACAAAAAAGCACGGCATGGCCGCCGCAAGGATAATGATATCGAGGTAGCTGAGATGGTTCGAGACCACCAGCCCGTGCGCTGGAGGCTGTCCTTCAATCTGGTAACGAATGCCCATGCTCCGCAGAATTCCGCGACCTGATTGTTGCGTCCACAGGGCGCGCTGCTCCATGGTGAGAGGACCACGCAACCGCAAGGTCCAGTAGCAGAGAATCACCCTGGCGAGAGCGAATCCAAGCGCCACAGCACGCCGGATCGCGCGCCAGCTCACCTCGTCAACGGAGCCAGAAAGCGCTTGCGCGCCGCGGGCGACATCAGCTTCAGATCGAGCAGAGTAAGGAAATCGATGCTGCCAAAATCCCGATCCCATGCCGGCGGTCCGCCGATGCGCGCGCCGATGGCCAGATAGGTCTTCAGCAGCTTGGGCACCTTGGTGGAACGCGATTCCGGCTGGGGCGACGGCTGTGCCGGTCGGCCCCCTTGTTCGATGGGACAATCGTACGCGGCGGTCGGCCTGGTCTCAAACTCCGGCGGAACTCGATACTGCTCAAGCTGGCGATAAACCTGCCAGCCCTCCGCCGGGTCTTTCGAGTTCACCGATGAGCAGCCGATCAAATAGCGCAGTCCCATGTCGGAAGCATACTGTGCGATCCCTCTCCACAACAAGGTCAGCGCCTCCGGCGTGCGGTGCGCGCGATCAATGGAGGCGCGGCCCAGTTCCAGAATGTCCGCCCGCAGCGGTTCATACGGAGAAAAATCAAATTCCTGCTCCGAGTAGTAGCCCCCATGGCGCGCGGCCGTCGTGCCGGACTGCATCCGATAGGTGCCCACAACGCGACGAGCCGGATCGGCTTCCTGTTTGTCCTCAACCAGCAGATGCTCGCAGAAAGGGTCAAACTGGTCGGCGTCCAATCCGGTTCTGTAAGAGCTTTGCAGCCCCTCGCCCAACTCGATATTGAAGACTTTGAAGCGCAGGCGGCAGGCGGCCTCGCGATCTTCGGCGGTCTCTGCCAGCCGCAGCCGGTAGCGGCCGACCTCCGCCTGAATACGCGGCTTGGCTGGCGGCGCATAAGTCGCCGGTGAGAAAGCTACAGCCTGATGAGTTAGTCCAACGGCTAAATTCAACGGAAGTTCTTGCTCTATGGGCGCGATCACACAAGCAGTATCCGGCAGACGTTGTAAATGGACCGTAAAACCCGCGCGAATACTGTGCAAATACTTTGTTCAGCTTGCAACTCGGCAGTAACAGAACGCTCTCGCTGCGGCGGGACTCGATTCGCGTTACGATGCAAGACAGAGATGCCGTCCAAATCCACCTCGTCTTCCGCCCTTTCCGCCTCTTCGCGGAGCCGCTTTGCCGCCGCCTACCGCGTGCTGGAGGAGGCCATCAGCGGTCGCGCTTTCCCCGGCTGCGCCTTTGGCGTGCTGGTTAAGGACGAAGTTGTGCTCGCCGACGCGCTGGGCCGCTTCACCTATGACGCGACCTCGCCCGCCGTCACTGCGGAAACCCGCTATGACATCGCCAGCATCACCAAGGTTGCCTCGACCACCGCGGCGGCCATGCTGCTCCACCAGCGCGGCCTGCTCGATCTGGAAACGCTATTGGGCGAGTTACTGCCCGGCTTTCTGGCGGCTCGCTCTCCGTCCGACCCGGCCCGTCATGTGAGATTGCGCCATTTGCTGGCGCACAACTCGGGGTTACCGGGCTACGTGGAGCTTTTCCGCACAGCCTCAACGCCCGAGGCGCTGATCAATGCCTGCCTCAAACTTCCACTGGAAGCCGAGCCGGGCACGCGCGCCGTCTACTCCGATCCCGGGTTCATCCTGCTGGGCAAGGCGCTTGAGGCGCTCACCGGCGAAGCCCTCTCGACCTGGGTCGCGCGGGAGATTTTTTTGCCGTTGGGGTTGGCATCCACCGGCTTCGCGCCGCCCGCTGCTGAGCGCAGCCTCATTCCGCCCACCGAGGAGGACACGGCCTTCCGCCAGCGCCGCATCCAGGGCGAGGTGCAGGATGAAAATGCCTGGGTGTTGGGCGGCGCCGCCGGCCACGCCGGTCTGTTTTCCAATGTGCCAGACCTGTTGCGCTTGGGCCAGGAGATTCTTCGCGCCACGGGCAGACGGGAAAATGCACGCTTGTATAGCGTTGAAACCATTGATATTTTTGCCAGGCGGCAGGGTCCGGAGGGCAGTTCCAGGGCGCTCGGTTGGGATACACCCTCCAAAATATCCTCCTCCGGACGGTATTTTTCGCGCCATTCCATCGGGCATCTCGGCTATAGCGGCTGTTCCTTGTGGATTGACCTGGACGCCGCGATCGCCGTTGTCTTGCTGACTAATCGCACCTGGCCCAACCGCCAGTGCCAACTGATTCGCCAAGTTAGACCCGCATTCCACGATGCCATCCGTGAGGCGCTTGAATCGCATGGAAACGCTTACTCTCCTGCTTCGCCTCCGTTCATGGAGAATTCTCGCTCGGATTGACCGCTTTGCAGCTACAATCAAATTTTGGGGACAGACGCAATGAGCACTATTACCATGGCGCAGGAGACAGCCGGCACCCGAGGGATGACAATAACCCCCGAGAAAGACCAGGCCTCCCTGCTGCAAGAATTGACTACGGAGAGCCAGAACGAGGCTTCCCAGGGAATTGACACTAAATCCGCACTCGAAATCGCCCGCATTATCAATCACGAAGATGCGAAGATTGCGGCGGCGGTCAAAAAAGCCCTTCCGGAGATTGCACAGGTCATCGACAAGGTGACCCGCAGCTTTCGCGAAGGCGGCCGTTTGATCTATATCGGCGCTGGCTCCAGCGGACGAATCGCGGCGCTGGACGCCTCCGAATGCCCGCCGACGTATTCAACGGCGCCCGGGCAGGTGCAATACATCATGGCCGGCGGGCCAAAGGCGCTGGCCTCGGCCGTCGAGGTCAACGAAGATTCCGAAGAGTTGGGCCAGCGGGACATCGCACGCAGACGCCCCACGCGCAAGGACGTGGTTGTTGGCGTCTCCGCCTCCGGCCGCACGCCTTACGTGGTGGCCGCCGTGGCCTATGCACGCGCCCGCGGCGCTCATACCGCCGCCATCACTTGCAACCATGACACGCCCTTGGTTGCCGCTGCCGATCTAGCCATCATTGCCGACGTGGGCCCTGAGGTCATCTGCGGCTCGACGCGCATGAAGGCCGCAACCTCGCAGAAGATGATCCTGAACATGATCACCACCGGCGCCATGATCAGAATGGGGTATGTGTATGAGAATCTGATGGTTAACGTACATATGCAGAATTCCAAGCTGGTTGAGCGTGGCATTCGCCTTCTGATGAGCGCTTGCAAGATCAATCGCGCCGACGCCGTTGAGACCATCAAGTGCGCCGGCCGCAGCGTTCCCGTGGCTCTGGTGATGCTCAAAGCCAAGGTCGACAAGCCAGAGGCCGTCCGCCGCTTGGCGCGATCCGACGGCAATGTGCGCCGCGCCATCGAAGACAATCCGATGGAAATCATGTAGGTAGTTTTTGAAACTGTAAAAAGAGCCGCAGCAGGGTAATCCTGCTGCGGCTCTTTTTACTTTGTTGATTAGGCCGGTAAACCGTGTCATGGTTTCCCACCCTTTCGCCAGGAAAAAGGCGAAAGGATGGGGCACGGAGCGTCAATATTTGAAGGCCGGATCATTAGAACGTCGTCAAACTTACCTTCAGCAGCACATTCTCATCGGCTTTCAGGTTCAGGCCGTAGTCGGTCTGGTCGCCATTCCAGAGCCGGGCTGTCTTCCACTTCCCTGCCTCGTCGTAGCTGCCCTCTTCCACCTTGAGCCAATAGCGCTTCTTGCCCGGCTCGAAGGTCGGCGCAAAGTCCACCCGCACATGGTGGCCGGCGACAAGAAACTCATCCGGCGCAAGCTCCAGAATCACCACGCCGCCATCGGCTGGCGAATTGCCCTTGGGCTTCATCCAGTCGCCGAAGGGCGGCATTCCGTATTGAAGCACCACCTTCCAGCGCTCGAATTCCAGCATCTGGGTATGGTTCTCCGGGTCTTCGCTGGAGCCGCGCACCTTGCCGTCCAGATTGCCCTTGGCCAGTTTGCGGGCGATGGGAGCCAGCAGGCTGTACTGCCGCGCAAAGGGTTTCAGCGCCTCCGGCTCCATCGCCTCCGGCCCTTCGGTCTGGTTGCTGTAGCGTGTCAGATCCAGCCCGAAGGGCGACCAGCCAATCGCGCCCTGGCCGATCGCGGCATAAACATAGCGCGCATATTCGGCCGGATTGCCGGTCTCGGGAATTAGCAGCGGATTGTCCTTGCGCCGGTAAAGATCGATGACCTTGCTGTACTTGGCGTACTCCGGCATATAGATGTCCGGAGCAACCACGCTGATCGACGGCGCGGCAATCTTCCACAAAGCAATCTCATTGTCGGTAGGCGCGCCGGACTCGTAGCTGGGCGGCTTGCCGGGATTGAAGGGCTCGCGAAGAGCGGCATTTGCATAAAGCGGCAGCGGGTACTCTCGCTTGCCCACCTCGGCTACCTGCTCGATATAGCTCGCGATAAACCACGCCTGGAAGACCTCATCGGCCTCATCGCCGAAGACCTCGTGCCACGTTCCCGGCCGTTTGCCCAGGCCCTTCACAAGCTTTTCTGGCACCTCGCTGGCAAAGGCTTTTTCAGCCGCCGGAGAGTAGTCGCGCACCGCACCCCAAACGCCGGCCTCGTTCTCCACCTGCACCATCAACACTGTGCGCACCGGATCGACCGTTTTCAAGTGATGCATCAGCGCGCGGAAGGCCGTCTTGTCAGCCTCCAGCCAAGCCGGAGCAAAAATCGACGGCGAATCAACAGTCTTCCCGTCGCGGTTCAGCAGCAGCGGATACTTCGTCTGATCCAGCTTGATCCACTCCGGCGTGTAGTGTGCGCTGCCATTTTTCCATGTGCCGAACCAGGTCAGCACCAGCCTCTGATGGTGTTCGCGGGCCTGCTTGACAAGCTGATCCACCACGCTGAAATCGAAACTTCCCTGCACTGGCTCCATTTGCTCCCAGTAGACAGGCAGTTCGACCGTGTTGGCGTGAAGCATCTCGGCCGCCGGCCAAACCTTGTCGAGATACTCCGGCCACGCGCTGGAATTGTTGGCCTGCACACCCAGCATCAGGAACGGCGCGCCATCGACCATGAGAGCGAAACGGCCGTCTTTCTGCTCGATCGACGGCATGATCTTCTCGGGAAGGACGCGGCCCGCCGCGACTCCTGGCTTTTCCGCCTGAGCTGCCGCTGTGGACAACGGCGCAAAGCCTTCCAACAACCCCAGTGCCAGCGCCGTCCCGGCCGCCAGAATCCCTTGAATGCAGTTCCGCTTCATCGCTCTTCTTCTCCGTCCGGCCGTCTCCGGCGCTAAAAAACAATGTAGCAAGTATAACCGTCATCTCACCCGTCATGGCGCGCTGCATTTACACTGAAAGGCTGGGAGTAGCGCAGATCTATGGATAAATTTGTCATTCGCGGCGGCAATCCGCTGGTGGGAACTCTTCACGTTTCGGGCGCCAAAAACTCAGCCCTGCCTTGCATGGCGGCGGCAATTCTGACCGAAGACGAGGTCACGCTCGAAAACATTCCGCAGGTCCACGACATCAAAACCGAACGGCGACTGCTGGCGTCGATGGGCGCCGAGGTCCGGCTGTGCAGCTCGCCCAGCAGCACCACCATCAGTTGCCGCACGCTCTCCGATCCCGTGGCCAAGTACGAGATTGTGAAGACCATGCGCGCCAGCTCGCTGGTGCTTGGTCCGCTGGTGGCCCGCACCGGAATGGCGCGCGTGGCCATGCCCGGCGGATGCGCCATCGGCGGCCGGCCGATCGATCTGCACATCAAGGGCCTGGAAAAGATGGGCGCCACCATCGTTCAAGAGCATGGCTACCTGGAAGCGCGCGTGGAACGTCTGAAGGGCGCGCACCTGAACTTCGAAAAGGTCACCGTCACCGGCACGGAGGATTTGCTGATGGCCGCGGTGCTGGCCGATGGCGAAACCCTCATGGAGAATTGCGCGCGCGAGCCCGAGGTCAGTGATCTGGCCGCGCTGCTCGTCGCCATGGGTGCCAAGATCGAAGGCGCTGGCACCTCCACCATGCGCGTTCAAGGCGTCACCAGCCTTCATGGCGCACGCTATCGCATCAACCCCGACCGCATCGAGGCCGGCACATTTCTGGTGGCCGGAGCCATCACCCGCGGCGACCTGACCGTCGCCGACTGCAACCCGGCTCACTTGACTGCCGTCATTGACAAGCTGCGGGAAGCCGGCGTCCGCATCGATATTCTGGACCCCAGCACGGTGCGCGTGCGGGTTGAGGGAAAGCTGTGCTCGGCCGACATCTCCACCGAGGAGTATCCCGGCTTCCCCACCGACATGCAGGCGCAATACATGGCGTTGGCCACCCAGGCCGAGGGCGTCAGCGTGATCGAGGAAAACATCTTCGAGAACCGCTTTATGCACGTGCAGGAACTGGTGCGCATGGGCGCCGACATCAAGGTGGAAGGCCGCTCGGCCACGGTTACAGGGCCGACAAAGCTGTCTGCCGCAGCCGTCATGTGCTCGGACTTGCGGGCCTCGGCCGCGCTGGTGCTGGCCGCCCTGGTTGCCGACGGCGAATCGATTCTGGACCGCGTCTACCACGTCGACCGCGGCTATGAGCATATCGAGAAGAAGCTGGCCGGAGTCGGCGCCGAAATCCGGCGCATGGGCAACGTCTTCCCGGCCAAGCAGGAAGAAACCAGCGGAGACTAAGAACGCTCTGAATAAGTCCAGTCTTGAAGGGGCACGACTTTATAGCATTTTCACGGACAATGGATGGATGCTCCGTGCCCCATCCATTTCACTTTCTCTGTGAAATGGGTGGGAAACCACAAATTTAGGCCAACAGGAACTATGGAAACTCTCTAGTCGAGCCGATAAAATCTGCAAGATCAATGGGGCTTCAGCCCCTGAGGAAAAGCGGATTGGACCATTGTGACTTGTTCAGAGTTTCCTTAACGGCCAATTCATTTCAGGAATGCAATTGGGTTGTAGATTACTGAAGTTTACGCAAAGGTTTTGAAATACTCCAATTTATGAATGAAGATGACATAAAATAGACAATTTAATAGCATAATTCAATAACTTGTGCAGCTCGTCAGGAGATGATTGTGGTTGACTGGGGTCAATTGCCGGAAATTGGAGTTGTCACGGTGCTGGTATGCGCCTTCGCATCGGTCTCCCGCCAAAGCCATGCGCCGCTTTCCAGTCTCTGGCTAACCGGCTGGATCATGATTGTGCTCCATTTTGTCGCTTTCATGTTTCTGCCTACTCCGGGTATTTTGGGAACCCTTGCACTTTTCCTTGGCCTGTCAGCGCTGGTCTGGGCCGGTGTGCTGTTCATGTGGGCGGCTGTTCCCTACCGCCACAAGCATCTCAGCTTGTTGATGCTTGTGGGTCTGCTACTGCTGAACTCTACCTACATCGCCTTGATTGCCGCCCAACCTTCATGGAACAACGCCCTCACACTCGTCGCGGCTCTTATCGGTATTTTTCCGCTGGCCATCACGCTGCCTTTTCTGCGCCAGATCAATCACCCGCATCGTTGGACGCTGGTGGGGCTTTATGCTTCTCTCTCGGCTTTTCTGCTGGTTTTTCAACATCGCCCTGGCAACGGCGTCGACATGGCCGAAAATGCCCTGTTGTTCACCGTCTACTCTGGCTGCGCGCTTCTTTTTTGGGAAAGCCACCGCCGCGCCACGGTCGGCGCCGTCATCACGACCGCAGGATTCTTCGCCTGGGCTTCCGTCTTTGTCATCGCGCCGCTCATGGAAGCCTTCACCCCACAGTTCCATGTCGAAAGCGAGGTGTGGAATCTGCCCAAATACCTTGTGGCCGTGGGCATGATTCTTCTGCTGCTTGAGGCGCAGATTGAACGCAGCATCTACCTGGCGCTGCATGACGAGTTGACGGGCCTTCCGAACCGGCGGCTTTTTCAGGACCGACTGGCCAGCGCTTTGGAGCGCGCTCGCCGGAGCTCATCGCAGGCAGCCCTGATGGTGATTGATCTGGATCACTTCAAAGAAGTGAATGACACCATGGGGCACCATACGGGCGATTTGCTGCTGCAGCACGTTGCTTCCGTTTTTACCAGCCGCATTCGCCACTCGGACACTGTCGCACGAACCGGAGGAGATGAATTTTCCATGATCCTGGAATCACCCATCAGCCACGCCGACGCCGACCTGGTCGGCGAGTCGCTGCTGCAGCTTCTGAAGGAGCCCCTGATGTTGGAAAATCATGCGGTGCGGATCGGCGCCAGCTTTGGCATTGCGATCTTCCCCCAGGACGCTCAGGACATGGAGTCCCTGTTCATCGCAGCCGATCTGCGCATGTATGACGAAAAGCATGAAGCCACCCGTCAGGTCACTGCAGACGATTTCTCGCTGGCTGACGCGAGCGAAACCTAGGAACTTGTTGAATTTCGCTCAGTAAGTAAGTTATGCAGATGCAAAGTCAAGAGGAACAAGAGCTATTGCGCGAAGAGCGCCAGTGGAACGGCATCACCCATCACCTTGTACCCAGCGGGAGAAGGGTGGAGGTGGTCGCCGCTGTCATAGCTTGGAAAAAGCCGGTCTGGATGCTGCGGGTCGCGCAAGACACGGTCGAAGTCGATCACCGCGTCGAAGTGCCCGGCGGCACGAATCCATTCATTCACGCTCTGCCGGTCTGCTTCGCTCAGAGGCCCGGGATGGTAGTAATTTGATCCAACGTAGGGAGTTACCGTTGCTCCGTAGACGCGCAACCCATGAGCATGAGCCCGAGCAACGATCTGCTGATACGCCGCAAGGACTTGGCTAACCAAAGCCGTATGTTCGGCCGGGGATACTTCCCCGTTTCGCGCCAATCCGCCTAAGTCATTCACGCCTTCTAGAAGGATGACCCATCGCACGCCCGCCGGAGCCAGCACATCACGATCGAAACGCGCCAAGGCATTCGGTCCCAGACCGTCCGTCAACAGATGGTTGCCGCCAATGCCCTGATTGGAAACCCCGATGTTGCGCGTCTCCGCCTTGCCCTGCAAACGCCGCGCCAGCACATCGGTCCAGCGGTCGTTTCCATTCGTCGTAGCGCCGTGTCCGTCGGTGATGGAATCGCCAAGCGCCACCACGGATGCAGCTTTCGGCGCAGACTGCACGTCGATCTCTGAAATCTGATACCAGTGGTCCACACGCTTTGGATCCGTCAGATTTGCAGCTCCGGCAAAATCCCCCAGCACAAAATAGGAAGTGGCCCGCGATCCTGGATGCCCCGTCTCCACCGCTGGCAGCGCGTCGAGATGAAAGGTCACAGCCAAATCGGACAAAGGCGCAATAGGGTCGTCAAGTGGATCGGAAACAAATTCTGCTCCGGGCGGAACGGTCACATCCGCTCTGCCTGCAAAGCTCAGTTGCCGGTCGCTTTTCACGTCGATCGCCGCGGATGAAGGCGAAACCGGCTGTGCGATATGCACGGAGGTGAAATGGAGCGCCTTTGTTCCGAAGGCGTTCGACAGATGCACGCGCAGCGAGGGGCCGCCCACCGATAAGTGAAAAATCTGCCGTATCGTCACGTCGCGCAGATCTCCGGCCGGCAGCGCATTCTGCGGCTCTGGAATCTGTTGCGAAGCACTCCAGCTCGTGACCCAAACAGCTTCCTTGACCACTGGCCGTGCTGCGGCCTCAGCCCATGCGCAGCCTGCAACAAAAACTGCAAAGATTAAAGTTTTTAGTAACTGCTTTGTCAAAACAAACCCTTCCTTCTAGCATCTCCGTGTATCGCTTTTTATAAGTACAATTGCACATCGCCGTGAAACAATCAAATTCTGGCTTCTCCATTCAATGAACTGCGTCGTTGTGCATTGTGCGTCGCTAACTTGCGTGCTTCGTTTGCGGGCTACGGTGCGTTCGAAAGCAAATTTCCGGTCATGACAAACCTCCGGACTTATCCTGGCCGGTACGATCGAAGCAACACAACCAGACGCGATGGAATCGGCAAATTGACAGATGCGAATGGTCGAGCTGAAACTGTTGCCAGTGGTATTCCTGTTTGTACGGTCCTGCGTCTTTTCTACACAGTTCTGCGTCTGTTAAATCATGGCATGATAGGCGGCAGGCCAGTCGGCCCGCTTCGGCAATTGAGTGGCAAACGTTCTGCGAAGTTCAACGCCCCAAATATGTTATTTGCGGAGTATTGAATGTCTGAAACAGAAGACCAAGCAAAAGGCCCGCACGGAATCGGCGGCCAGAAGTTGCCAGGGACGCCCCCGCAGTCCAGCAAACGATGGATTCTGTGGATCAGCTTGCTGATCCTGATTGTTGCTGCCGCCTTCTTCCTTTATCGGCGCAATGCCGGAAACAACGCTCAAACGGCGGCGGCTGCGACCGGGCGGGGACGTGCGGGCGGCCCGGTTACGGCCTCTGTCTTCACGGCCACGAAAGGCAACCTTGGCGTATACGTCGATGCGATTGGCACGGTAACGCCGGTATACACCGCCACGATCACCGCGCAGGCCAGCGGAGTTCTGACCGCTGTGCATTACAAGGAGGGACAGTTTGTCCAAAAGGGCGGCGCGTTGATCGACATTGATCCGCGGCCTTACCAGGCGCAGTTGCTTCAGGCCGAGGGCATCCTGGAGCGGGACACCAATCTCCTGGCGCAGGCCAGGATGGATCTGGAACGCTATCGCAAGGCATGGGCGGGAAACGGCATTAACAAGCAATTGCTGGACGACCAAGAGAAGATCGTGCTCCAGGAACAGGGCACGGTGAAGAACGATCAGGGCACGGTGAATTATGACCGGGTCCAACTCGGCTATTGCCACATTACCGCGCCAATCTCCGGCAAGGTCGGTCTTCGCTTGGTGGATCCCGGCAACGTGGTGCAGGCAAACAGCACCACCGCGCTGGCGGTCATCACCCAGGTGCAACCCACGACGGTAATCTTCTCTCTGGCGGAAGACAGCCTGGGGCTGGTGCAGGCGCAAATGCACAAGATGCGCACGCTGCCCGTCGAGGCATGGGATCGCGCTCAGGCCGTCCTGCTGGCTTCCGGCAAGCTCGACAGCATCGACAACCAGATCGATACCACCACCGGAACCGTCAAGCTGCGAGCGCTCTTCGATAACAAGAAGGGCGCGCTCTATCCCAACCAGTTCGTGAATACAAGATTACTTGTCAACACGCTCATGGGCGCTACGCTGGTTCCCAGCGGAGCCATTCAGCACAACGGGCAGGTAACGTTTGTCTATGTGGTTGCCAACGGAGTTGCGGCCGTGCGCAATGTGACGATCGAGTCTTCCGATGGCGGCGTGACCGCGGTGCAGGGAGTCAACCCCGGCGAGGATGTTGCCACCAGCAGCTTTGAAAAGTTGCAAGCCGGCAGTAAGGTGATCGTTTTCAAGCCACAGCAGACAAATCATTCCGGGAAGGGAAGACCCCAGTGAGTCCCTCCGGGCCTTTTATTCAGCGACCCGTTGCGACTGCGCTGCTGATGGTCGCAATCCTGCTGGTGGGTGTGGTTGCCTATTTCCAGTTGCCGGTCTCCGCCCTGCCGCAGGTTGATTACCCCACGATCCAGGTGCTGACCTTTTATCCCGGCGCGAACCCGGACGTGATGGCCACCACGGTCACGGCTCCGCTGGAGCGCCAGTTCGGCCAGCTCCAGGGCCTGAGCCAGATGACCTCGATCAGCTCCGGCGGGTCATCGGTCATTGTGCTGCAGTTCGCGCTCAGCCTGAATATCGACATTGCCGAAGAGGAGGTGCAATCTGCGATCAACGCGTCGCAGAGCTATCTGCCCTCGAACCTTCCCTCGCCGCCGGTCTATAGCAAGACCAATCCCGCCGATGCTCCCGTTCTAACCCTGGCCGTCACCTCCGACTCGATCCCGCTGTCGCAGGTTGAGGATCTGGTGGATACGCGCCTTGCGCCCAAGCTCTCGCAATTGAACGGCGTCGGTCTGGTCAGCATCAGCGGCGGTCAAAAACCGGCGGTGCGCATTCAGGCCAATCCAACGGCGCTCTCCTCCTACGGGCTCAATCTCGAAGACTTGCGCACCGCGCTGACGCAGACAAGCGTCAATCAGGCTCTGGGCAACTTCGATGGACCGCATCAGGATTTCCAGATCAATTCCAACGATCAGCTGACCACCAGCAGCGATTATCAAAAAGTCATCGTCGCCTATCGCAATGGCGCGCCGGTCATGCTGAAGGACGTTGCCAGGGTGGTCGACGGCATCGAGAACAACCGGCAGGCCGCGTGGATGAATCAGGACCAGGCGGTCATTCTCAACATTCAAAGGCAGCCCGGCGCCAATACCATCAAGGTGGTCAAGGCCGTCAAGACCCTTCTGCCCCAGCTTGAGGTGAACCTGCCGGCCTCGATCCGGGTTACTCCGCTGACTGATCTGACGACCTCGATCAACGCCTCGGTGGCCGACGTAGAGTTTGAATTGATGCTCACCGTCGTGCTGGTGGTGATGATCATCTTTGTTTTTTTGCGAAACATATACGCTACCATCATTCCCAGCATCGCGGTGCCGGTCTCTCTGATAGGCACCTTCGGCGTCATGTACGCCATGGGCTACAGTCTGGACAATCTTTCGCTGATGGCGCTGACGATCTCCACGGGCTTTGTGGTCGACGATGCCATCGTGATGATCGAGAACATCACCCGCTTTATCGAGGCCGGGGACACGCCCATGCGGGCGGCCATGAAGGGCGCCGAGCAAATCGGCTTCACCATCATTTCGCTCACCGTTTCGCTCATTGCGGTGCTGATCCCGCTGCTTTTCATGGGCGACGTCGTCGGCCGACTCTTTCGCGAATTTGCCGTCACCCTGGCGTTCACCATTGTGCTCTCGGCCGTCGTTTCCCTCACCCTGACGCCGATGATGTGCTCGCGCCTTCTGCGCCACAATTCCCAGGCACAGCAGGGCCGTTTCTACCAGGCCTCCGAGCGCGCCTTCAACGGCATGATTGCGTTTTATGGCCGCACGCTCAAGGTTGTTCTCCGCTACCAGCGCGCCACGCTGTTGGTTGCTGTCGGCACGCTGGTTCTCACCGTCTTTCTTTATATCTATATCCCCAAGGGCTTCTTCCCCATTCAGGATACGGGCGTCATCCAGGGCATCTCGCAGGCGCCGGAGACCATTTCCTTCGAGGCCATGAAGCAGAAGCAGCAACAGTTGGCCGCAGTCGTTCTGGCAGATCCGGCGGTCGAAAGCCTGTCATCCTTTATTGGCGCGGATGGGACCAATACCACACTCAACAGCGGGCGAATGTCGATCAACTTGAAGCCCATCGGAGAGCGCAAGCTGAGCGCCTCCGAGGTGATTCGCCGGCTGCAAAAGAGCCTGAAACAGGTGGACGGCATGGAGCTTTTCATGCAGCCGGTGCAGAACATCACGGTGGATGACCGCGTCAGCCGCACCCAATACCAGTACACGCTGGAAGATCCCGACACGGCAGAGTTGAACCTATGGACCGGACGCCTGGTCGACCGGATGAAGCAACTGCCTGAACTCACCGATGTGGCTACCGATCAGCAAACCGGCGGACTGGCCGTCTCCCTGGTTGTCGATCGCGTCACAGCATCCAGGCTCGGCATTGCGCCGTCCACCATCGACAACACGCTCTATGACGCCTATGGCCAGCGTCAGATCAGCACCATGTACACGCAGTTGAACCAGTACCATGTGGTGCTGGAATCCGATCCGGAGTTTCAGAAAAATCCCGGCAGGCTTCAGGATCTGTACATACAAACCAATACCTCATCGAGCACTTCCGGTCCAGGAGCGTCTTCGACCTATGCCTCCTCTGGATCCTCGTCCGCCGGCTCGAACGCGGTCACCGGTTCGGCGCAATACACGCCCTCCTCGTCGGTGCTCTCGCCGCTGAGCAATGCCATCACCTCCGGCATCGGCGCCAGCAGCAGTTCGATCAGCACCGCGACCTCCAATAAGACCACCAGCTCCACGCGCTCCAACGCCGTGCCTCTGGGCGCATTTACTCAGGTCGAGCGAACTCCCGAGGCGCTTTCGATCAATCATCAGGGCCAGTTCCCGGCCGTGACCGTTTCGTTCAATCTCGCTCCCGGCGCTGCGCTGGGCGGCGCAATTTCGTCCATCGACAAAGCGCAGAAGAATCTGAATATGCCGGTCAGCGTACAGCATGGTTTTCAAGGCACCGCGGCGGCCTTCCAGGGATCGCTTGCCAATGAAGGCTTGCTGATTCTGGCCGCGCTGGCAGCGGTTTACATCGTACTCGGCGTCCTGTACGAGAGCTTCATTCATCCCGTCACCATTCTCTCCACGCTGCCCTCGGCGGGCGTCGGCGCGCTGCTGGCGCTGATTCTCTTCAAGCAAGATCTCAGCGTCGTGGCCATCATCGGCATTATTCTTCTGATCGGCATCGTAAAAAAGAACGGCATCATGATGGTCGATTTCGCGCTGGAGGGCGAGCGGGAACGCGGCCTGAATGCGACCGACGCCATCTACCAGGCATGCCTGCTGCGCTTCCGCCCCATTATGATGACCACCATGGCGGCGCTGCTGGCGGGCATTCCGCTGGCGGTGGGAACCGGCATGGGCTCGGAACTGCGCCGTCCTCTGGGCATCTGCATGGTGGGCGGACTGCTGCTGAGCCAGGTGCTGACGCTCTACACCACCCCGGTTATTTATATCTTCTTCGATCGCGTCGGCCACCGCCTTCGCCGAAAGCCCAAGGCGGATGAGGCTGGCAATTCGGCGCAACCGACGGAGGCTTTGTGAATATCTCGGCTCCATTTATCCACAGGCCGGTTGCCACCACGCTGCTGACGGCGGGCGTTCTGCTTGCGGGAGCCATTGCCTTCAATGTTCTGCCGGTTTCTCCTTTGCCGCAGGTGGATTTTCCGACTATCTCGGTTTCCTCCAGCTTGCCCGGCGGAAGTCCAGAGATCATGGCTTCGTCGGTTGCGACCCCGCTGGAGCGTCAGTTCAGCCACATTGCAGGCGTCTCGGAAATGACCTCGTCGAGTTCGCTGGGCAGCACTTCGATCACACTGCAATTCGATTTGAGCCGCAACATCGACGGCGCGGCCCGCGACGTGGAAGCGGCCATCAACGCCTCCCGCACTTACCTGCCGGCAAACCTTCCCGCCAATCCGACTTATCGAAAAGTGAATCCCGCCGACGCGCCCATCATGATTCTCGGATTGACTTCGGACAAGTACGACAAGCCGACGCTCTATGACGAGGCCTCGTCGGTCATTGCGCAAAAGCTTTCCCAATTGCAAGGCGTGGGACAGGTCTCGGTTGGCGGCGGCGCCGGTCCATCGGTGCGCGTGGAAGTCGATCCGACACAGCTCAACAGCTATGGCCTCACGATGCAAAATCTTCAGTCCGTGCTGAGCCAGCAGAATGCTCACGGGCCGGCCGGTCAGCTCTCGGACGGAATCTCCACCGCGGATATCGTCGTCAACGACCAGATGCGCAAGGCGGATCAATACCGGCCGCTCATCATCGGTACTCATAACGGCGCAGCGGTCAGGCTCTCCGACGTGGCCGATGTATCCAACGGCGCGCAGAATATTCGCACGGCCGGCTATTTGAACGGCACACCGGCGATCGCCATCATCATCTTCCGGCAGCCGGGCGCCAACATCATCGAAACCGTTGATCGCATCCGGGCGGAACTGCCGTCGATCCAGGCCTCGATCCCGCAAGGCATCAAGACCACCATCGTGCTTGACCGCACGACGACCATCCGCGCTTCGGTCAATGACGTTGAGCGCACGCTGATACTCTCCGTCCTGCTGGTGATCCTGGTCGTCTTCATCTTTTTGCGCAATGGGCGCGCCACGCTGATTCCAGCGGTTGCCGTTCCTGTCTCGCTGGTCGGCACCTTTGCCGTCATGTATCTGCTGGGCTTCAGCATCGACAATCTCTCGCTGATGGCATTGACCGTCGCGACCGGATTTGTCGTCGATGACGCCATCGTCGTGATGGAGAATATCTCCCGCCATCGCGAAGAGGGAATGCGGCCGTTCCAAGCCGCGCTTCTCGGCTCCAAAGAGATCGGTTTTACCGTCTTCTCCATCAGCGTATCGTTGATCGCCGTCTTCATTCCCATCCTTTTGATGAGCGGCATCGTCGGCAGGCTGTTTCGCGAGTTTGCCATTACGCTCGCAACGGCCATTACCGTGTCGATGGTGATTTCGCTGACGACAACGCCGATGATGTGTGCTTATCTGCTCAAGGATGAGAAAGAGATTCAGCATGGCCGCGCGTATCGCATGAGTGAGCGTGGATTTTCCTGGATGCTCTCCGGTTACAGCCGCTCGCTGACCTGGGTATTGAAACATCCTGGTCCGATGCTAACCATCCTGTTGCTTGTCATTGCTTTGAATTTCTATTTGATCGGAATCATTCCCAAGGGATTTTTCCCGCAACAGGATACGGGATCGATCAACGGCGGCGTACAGGGGCCGCAGGATGCATCCTTTCAGGTGATGGATAACTCGATCAAGCAACTGGTGAATGTGATCAAGGCAGACCCGGCGGTCGCCAACGTTCAAGCAAGCACGGGCGGCAATGGTGCCTCCAACGGCGGCAATATCTATATCTCGCTCAAGCCGCTCAGCGAACGCAAGATTACCGCGCCGGAGATTATCAATCGCTTGCGGCCCAAGCTCAGCCATCTGCCGGTTGCTTCGGCCTTCCTTCAGCCATCGCAAGACCTGCGCATTGGTGGACGATCAGGCAACGCCCTCTATCAATACACAATTCAGTCCGACAACGTGCAGGATCTGGCGTATTGGGGGCCGATCCTGCTGGCAGAGATGAAAAAACTTCCCGGCCTTCAGGATGTCAACACCGATGCGCAAAACAACGGCCTGCGCGAACTGGTCTCCTACGATCGCGCCACGGCCGCGCGGCTCGGCATTACGCCGTCGTCTTTGGACAGCTCCCTTTACAGCGCCTTCGGACAGTCGCAAGTCTCCATCATTTATACGCAATTGAACCAGTATTACGTGGTGCTGGAGGCAGCGCCGCGCTATTGGCAAAGTCCCAACGGATTGAACGATATTTTTCTCAATACCAAGGGAAAAGGCGTCGTGCCGCTCTCCGCTGTCAGTTCCGCGCAAGCCGGCACAACGCCGCTGGTCATCAATCACACCAGTTCGTTCCCATCCGTCACCGTATCCTTCAATCTCGCCCCCAATGTGGCAATGAGCGACGCCACGCGCATGGTTTCCGAGATGCAGCAGCGCTTGAACATGCCCTCAACCGTGCGCGGTTTTTTTGCCGGAACTGCAGCGGCCTATCAGGCTTCGCTGGCCGGTGAGTTGGTTCTTGCTTTAGCAGCCTTGCTGGCGGTCTACATCGTTCTCGGCATCCTTTATGAAAGTCTGATTCATCCTTTGACCATCATCTCCACCTTGCCTTCGGCCAGCGTGGGCGCCATGCTTGCCCTCATGATCTTCAAAGTGGATCTCAACGTCATCTCGATTATCGGCATCATTCTTCTGATCGGCATCGTGAAAAAGAATGCGATCATGATGATCGACTTTGCCCTGGTCGCCGAACGCGTGCAGGGCAAGGCCACCCGCGACGCGATTTTCGAAGCCTGCCTGCTGCGCTTCCGTCCCATTATGATGACCACGATGGCCGCGATCTTCGGCGCGCTGCCGCTGGCCTTTGGCACGGGAACCGGCTCCGAACTCCGGCGTCCGCTTGGCATCACTATTGTTGGCGGGCTGATTATGAGCCAAATGTTGACGCTCTATACCACGCCCGTCGTCTATCTGTTCTTTGATCGCATACGCCTCCGTTTCCTGGGCAAGCATCCGTCTGTTCTCACTCCGAAAATCGAGGAGGCTTGATAGGTGCTTGATCGTTTGTTGTCGTGTGAAGGCTGAGTAACCCTGATCCCGATTTCTTGGATCTGGAACAAAACGACACTCAATGGATGCTATTGGAGTATTTGTTATGAAAAAGTCGATCACGCCATTCGAAAATCTTTCTGCCGCTCTCTGCGCAGGCCATGCGGCGCTCTTCTGCGTGATGCTGGCCGGATGCAACGTCGGGCCAAAGTATACGCCGCCCACAATGACCGCTCCAGCGGCCTTCAAGGAGTCTCCCGCGCAGTTCAAGGAGACCGGCGGATGGACCGTCGCGCACCCCCAGGATGCAACGCTTCGCGGCAAATGGTGGGAGATCTACCAGGAGCCGGAGTTGAATGCGCTCGAAGAGCAGCTCAATATCGACAATCAGAATATTCGCCAGGCCTTCGAGAACTTCATGGAAGCTCGCGCACTGGTGCGCGAGACGCGCTCGCAGCTTTTTCCCACCGTGAGCGTCGGCTCTTCCTATACCCGAGCTCAAACTTCTTCCAACCTTGAATCTTCGACGGGCAGCACTTCGACAAACGCCAGGCAGACGCAGGAGTTTTCTCTTCCCGGCGAAGTTTCATGGGAGCCGGATCTCTGGGGAAAGGTGCGCAACGCAGTGCGGGCCAGCCAATATACCGCCCAACTGAGCGCGGCCGATCTTGAAAATGAGCGGCTCACCGAGCAAGCCATCCTCGCCGAGTACTTCTTCGAGATTCGCGGTCAGGATGCGCTGCAAAAAATCCTGAACGACGTGGTAGAGGCTGATAAGAAGGCGCTGGAATCCGAGCAGGTTCGGTACGATACGGGCGTAGACGATCAGATTGTTCTGGTTGCGGCGCAGACGACGCTAGCAAACGCGCAATCGGCGGCAATCAATGTCGGAATCGCGCGCGCCCAGTATGAGCACGCAATCGCCATGCTCATCGGCAAGCAGGCTTCGAGCTTTTCTGTTCCCGTGCTGGCCAGAACCAGCGCACCTCCGCCGATCCCGGTTGGCCTGCCCTCCCAATTGCTCGAACGGCGTCCGGATATTGCCGCAGCGGAGCGGAACATGGCCGCCGCCAATGCCCAGATCGGTATTGCTTATGCGGCATATTATCCTTCGCTGACACTTTCCGCCAGCGGCGGCATGGAAAGCTCAGCCATCAAGAACCTGCTGAAGGGGCCGAGCCGTTTCTGGTCCGTCGGTCCGTCCCTTTCCGAGACTGTGTACGATGGGGGTTTGCGCCGTGCGACGGTCAATCAATATATTGCCGCTTACAATGCGAATCTTGCCGCCTATCGACAGTCCGTGCTGACGGCATTCCAGCAGGTCGAAGACGATCTCTCCTCGGTGCGCATTCTCTCGCAGCAAATCCAGCGCCAGCAGGAAGCTGTCGACTCCGCACAGACATTTCTCAAGCTTGAACGGGTGCGATACGATACCGGCATCGATCCCTATACCGAAGTGGCGGCCGCGCAAACCGCTTTGCTTTCCAATCAAGAGGCTTTGACCAGCCTGCAAATGCAGCAGATGACGGCATCGGTGGCGCTGATTCAGGCCTTGGGCGGTGGATGGGACAAGTCGCAATTGCCCACCCCCGCCCAGGTTACGAAGAAACCGTCAGCGGCTGAAAGTAGAATTCAACAGTAAGAACTGCAGAGTGGAAAACCAGAAATTTAGCCTTGCAGAAACTGTAAAATGCTCCAGAGAGGGATGATCCATCGATGGCCGAGGTCGAAACAAAGTCTCTTCCAGAAAACGCCTACCAGCCGCTGAACCCCGGCGAATCTTATCAGCCCCTCGTGCCTGCCCAGGCGAAGGCGCCGGAGCTTACGCCGCGCTCCATCCTTTGGGGCGTTGTCTTTTGCGTGGTTTTCACCATCGCATCGGCCTACTCGGGACTGAAGGTTGGCCAGGTGATGGAAGCCGCAATCCCCGTCTCCATTCTTGCCATCGGCCTGGCGCGCGTTTACAAGCGCCGGTCGAGCCTGCTTGAAAATGTCATCATCACGGGCATCGGCGGCGCGGCCGGTGGCGTGGTTGCCGGCGCCATTTTCACGCTTCCCGCGCTCTACATTCTTCACCTCGATCCTCACCCGGTGCAAACCATCTTCATCTGCCTGGCGGGCGGCTGCCTTGGCGTTCTCTTTCTGATTCCGCTGCGGCGCTACTTTGTGCGCGAGATGCACGGCCAGTTGCCGTATCCCGAAGCGACAGCCATCACCGAGGTGCTCGTCACCGGAGAAAAAGGCGGCTCGCAGGCCAGGCTGCTCTTGCAGGCCACCGCTCTGGCGGGCATCTACGACCTTTTCGTCACCACCTTCCAGGTTTGGAAAGAGTACGTGGATTTTCAGTTCCTGCCCATTGTCCATACGCTTGCCGACAAGGCCAGGATGGTCTTCAAATTCGATGCCATCGGCTTCATCCTGGGCCTCGGCTATGTGATGGGCTTGCGCAGTTCGCTGATTCTCTGCGCCGGCGGCGTTCTTTCCAACTTCGTTCTGGTCCCGATGATCTGGTTCATCGGCGGCCACATGGATGCCTCCGTGTACCCCGCCATCCTTCCCGTTTCGAAGATGAGCGCCGTGCAGATTTACAGCAACTATGTGCGCTTCATCGGCGTGGGAGCCATCGCCACGGCCGGCATCATCGGCATCCTCAAATCGCTGCGCGTCGTCGCCGGATCGTTTGGCATCGCGCTGCGCACCTTCCGCCATGGCGAGGCCGCGCAGACAGAGCGCACCGACCGCGATCTGCCGATCACCCTGATTCTTCTCGGCGTGGTGCTGAGCGCGCTCGGCGTCGCGGCCTTTTTCGGATATTTCAGAGTCTCCTGGACGGTCCTCGCGGTGGGCCTCGGGTTGACGCTGCTCTTCTCGTTCTTCTTTACTTCGGTGGCGGCCAACGCCATTGCAACCACGGCACGCAATCCTGTTTCTGGCATGACGATGCTGACCATCATCATTTCTTCGGCGGTGCTGTTGCGCTTTGGCCTCTCAGGCACCACCGGCATGTTTTTCGTGATGGCCATCGCGGGCATGGTCTGCACGGCCCTGTCGATCTCCGGGCAAACCATCACCGACCTGAAGACCGGCTACTGGCTCGGCTCCACTCCGGCGGCACAGGAGAAGGTCAAATTCCTGGGCGTCCTCGCCGCGGCGGCCGCGGCCGGACTGACCATCGTCATGCTGGCCCACACCTTCCAGTTCGGAGAAGCGGTCGCCGGAGATCCACGGCCTGTTCTGGCCTCGCCGCAGGCGGCCATCATGAAGGCGCTCGTGGAAGGCTTCATGAGTCATCAGCCGGTGGCCTATGTGCTCTTTGGCGTGGGGGCCATGGTGACGCTGGTGATGGAGATGCTCGGCCAGCCTTCTCTCATCTTCGCCCTGGGAATGTATCTGCCGCTGGAACTGAACACGCCCGCATTGGTGGGAGGGTTCCTGTCGCATTTTCTGAACAAGCGTTCGGAAGCGGCCGGAGGCGAGCGCGGCAAAAGCATTCGCGAACGCGGCGTCATCATCGCTTCCGGGCTGATGGCGGGCGGCGCTCTCGGAGGCGTGCTGGGCGCGGCCATGCGGCTCATCCCCGGCTATCGCGAGAATCTGATCCGAACGCCGTTCTACTCGTTCGATCCCGTTTCTCAATCCGTCTCCGCGCTGCTTTTTGTTGGCCTTTGTCTGTATGTATGGTTCGGCTCGTTGAGAAAGGAAAAGGTGATTTGATGGACCAGGCAGGAATGTATGTAGCTGACGCTGTTCTCGGCATTGACACGCTCTGGGGCGGCGACGTTCTGTGCCCCTCGGGCACGGGGCGCTTTATTGCCGATAGCTGGTTCTCCGATGAGCCGCTGCCCGCTGCCTACACGCATCCAGCCGCGGCTCGCGTGCGCCAATCCGGGGGCGTCGCGGGCAAAAGCCTCGATCGCGCGGCAGTGGACGAGTACCTGCGCGCGGTCGATCTTCCCCAAGCCATCGCCGGAATTCGCCATGAGGCCGGCAAGATCGAGGGACTGCGCCAGTCTTATCTGATGGGAATTGCCATCTCTCTGGAAACCATGTGGGATTTAGCCATGGAGCTTCTCGGCAAGGGCGATCCGGTGCCCTACGCCCGCTCGGTCGAAGCCTCGACCGCCCGGCCGCCTGAACCCTCGCAGCCGGAGAAGAAGCGCGAGCGTGTTGCCGAATTGCTCGGCCGCGCCGGGTATTCCTCGTCCACTGCGGACGGGCTACTTGAAGCTGTTGATGCCTGGCGCCGCGACCGCGTCACGCCCATGGCCTCGGTGCGCGCGGTGGGCGCGGCCGTCATCGCCTATTTCGACAATCTCGCGGCAAAGAATCTGCTGCCTTATCTTCCCGCGGAGCTTGCGCGCGTGCCCCGGGCGAACATCGATTTTCTGCCCATCAAGGATGCCTGGTTTTCCGGTTCGATGAACTACATCGGTCGCGCGCGCAACACTGACGGCACTCCGCAATACGAGGCCAGCTACGAGATCAATGCCTCCCTGCAGATTTCCTTCCCCGAGTTTGAACAGCTTGTAAGTCACGAAGTAGTTCCCGGCCACGTCACCACATTCGCCTACCTGCAAAACTTGTATCTTCGCGGCAAGGTCGGCTTTGAAGCCACGGTCCTCACCATGAACACGCGCGCCGCGGCGCTGTTCGAAGGTCTCGCCAACAACGCGATTCTCATCGCACACGGCGTCACCGAAGTTGAGCAGTTGCCCGACGAAGACTTGCAGATCGGCGTGCTGCTGGCCCTGTTGCAGGACGACGCCAAGAATCAGTCCTCCTATCTGACCTGGGGAGAAGGAAGATCTCAGCCGGAAGTGGCATCCATTTTGCGCCGTGATTTTCTGGTTTCCGATGAGCGCGCAGACAAGCTCTCCGGTGCCTGGGGACGCCATCCGCTGCTGGGCCGTATGTATCTTCCTGCCTATCGCGCCGGCACGGAAAAAGTAGCTGATCTTCGGCGAACCTATCCCGCAGACCAGATTCTTCCCGCAATTTATGGATGCAAGGGATTGGTCGACATTCACACGATCGATCAGGTTCTGAAAGCATAGCGTGGCTTCGGATTGGCGCAGTCCGAAGCCACGCAGCGATAGCATTTTCGCGGATGATGAATAGGTGCTTCGTTTCCCATCCATTTCACGTTCTTTGTGAAATGGATGGGGAACCATGAATTTAGTTCTACAGAAACGGTGAAAATGCTCTCATTTGCGAGACACACATCGAGAAGACCCGCTCTATAAAATTGCTTTGGCAACGGACTGCAACGGCAAGACTTTGTCTACGCCGCCCAGTTTGATTGCCTCCTTGGGCATACCGAAAACGATGCACGTCGCTTCATCCTGCGCGATGGTCATGGCGCCAGCCTGCTTCATTTCCAGCATCCCGCGCGCGCCGTCGTCCCCCATTCCGGTCAGGATAACGCCCACCGCGTTTTTTCCTGCATAGCGGGCAGCGGAGCGGAAAAGCACATCCACCGACGGTCGATGGCGGCAGACCAATGGCCCATCCTTGATCTCCACGTAATAGCGCGCGCCGCTGCGCTTGAGCAGCATATGGTGATTGCCCGGAGCAATCAGCGCGCGTCCGCGAATCACAGTGTCGTTGGTCTCGGCCTCCTTGACTGTGATGGCACACAAGCCATCCAGCCGGGAGGCAAAGGCGCGCGTAAACAACTCCGGCATATGCTGCACAATCACGATGCCGGGCGTATCGGCCGGCAGCATTTCCAACACGGTTTTCAGCGCTTCCGTGCCGCCCGTCGAGGCGCCGATGGCCACCACTTTTTCTGTCGTTTCGGACATGGCGCGGGTGGCGGCCGGAAGAATGCAGTCCGCAGTGAGCTTGGGCTCGATCGTCAGGCTAGGCAGCAGCGTACGCAGCCTAGCCCTGGCCGCCGCTTTCACCGCATGGCAGAGCGTGATGCTCGAGTCTTCCAGAAATTGCTTGGTTCCCATGCGCGGCTTAGTAACGACATCCACCGCGCCGTATTGGAGAGCCTTGAGAGCGCTCTGTGTGCCTTCCTCGGTCAAGCTCGAACAAATCACCACCGGAATCGGGTGCTGGCTCATGAGCTTTTTCAGAAAGGTGAGCCCGTCCATACGCGGCATTTCGATATCGAGCGTAATAACGTCCGGCACTTGTTCGGCAATGCGGTCGGCAGCGACAAACGGGTCGCCGGCCGTGGCCATGATTTCAATCTCCGGGTCTGACGACAGCACGGCGCTCAACGTTTGGCGCACGACGGCAGAGTCATCTACGATCAGCACGCGAATCTTTGGCTTATCCATAGCCGCCATCCTTCTGTTGGCTTTATCTTTGCTTTTGCCGGGCGTATGCGCCCTTGCTGACGGTTTCAGCTTCCGGTGAGCCGCTGGAGCAGCACTTCTCCAGTCCCGGTATTAAATTGAATTTTGAGCCCGGAAGTGCCTCCAAGGCTGGACGCAATTACCTCAAAGCCCTCTTCGCGCAGCGTCTTGAGCGCGGACTCGCAGTTCAATTTGCCTACGGTTGGTCGCGATGATTCGCCAACCAGTAGCACATCGCCGCCCCCAAACAGCTTCACTTGTACTTCGCTGCGGTTCACGCCGAGCGAGTCGAACTTGCGGGCAAGATCGCGAATAGCAAAATCCACGTAGCGGTGACCATTGACACGGCTTCGTTTTGGCGGCGGCTTCGACGGGTAACTGGGCAGCATGGCATGGCAAATCGCGGCCAGGCCAAGCCGGGGAACCCAGAAGGTGATTCCCACGCAGGAGCCAAGCAGCGTCCGCAGAAGGACCGGCTTGCGCACCATGCGCGACTCCCCCGGTTGCACATAGATTTCCGGCAATTTGGTGTTATGCCTTGGCATTCGTCCTCCGGTAAAGAGCCGGAGCCACCGGCTCCAGCGGAAGCGCCATCTCGTGCAGGGATTCGGCATGGCCAACGAACAAATATCCCTGCGGCGCAAGATGGCGGCATAGCTTTCTGAGAATGCGCTCCTGCGTGGGCCGGTCGAAGTAAATGATGACGTTGCGGCAAAAGATAGCATCCATCTTCCCGGAAATTCTGTAGTCGTCATCCATAAAGTTCAGACGGCGGAAATCGATCAGATGCCGCAATTCCGGGACCATGCGCAGACGATTCGAGCCAGGCTCGCGGCTGCGCATAAAGTATCTTCTCTTCAGCATGTCCGGCACCGGCTCCGCCATTTCGCGGGAATAAATGCCCAGCCTGGCCTTCTTCAGCACGATGGTGGAAATATCGGTGGCCAGTATTCTGAAGCGAAAGCCAGGATGGACGAGCGCATACTCGCTGAGCACCATCGCCATCGTGTAAGGCTCCTCGCCCGTCGAGCAGCCCGCACTCCAAATCAGAAACGGTTCTCCACTTTCGTAACGCGATGTCTGAGCCGGAACCGCCTTCTCCACCAGAAAATTGAAATGCTTTGCCTCGCGAAAAAAATCGGTCTTGTTGGTCGTTACCACGTCAATCATGGAAACGAGTTCTTCTTTGAGCCCCTTGGCTCCGAACAGATAGTCGCAGTACTCGCCGTAGGAACTTATATCGAGAGCCCTCATGCGGTGCCTGAGACGCACCTCGATCATCGTCTTCTTTTGAGCGCCCAGATTGATGCCCGCTTTTGCGTAAATAAGATCGCAAAGGCGTTTGTAATCCCGAGCGGAAATATTTTCATCGCGAGTGCTCATGGTATAAACGAGGCGGTATGGAAGATTTTCAGGGTTAGAGCGTCTTCGGAATTGGTGTACTCCGAAGCCACTTGAGCTTTTCGGCACCCATTCCAGCAACCCTGAAAATTCTCCATACCGCCCGATTCCCTTCCTTTACGCGGCTACGAGTTGTTTGTCCACGGGTTGCTTGGCGGCCTCCTGTCCATGCACCGCCGCCAGCTCCTCCGCTGAAAAGACACGGTCGATGTCCAGAATCATGATGAACTGGGCATCGCGCTTTCCCATCCCCTTGATGAAGTCGGTCCGTATCTGCGTTCCAATTTTCGGCGCCGGCTGAATCTGATCCGGCTCCAGGTCAATCACCTCTTCCACCGAATCGGCCAGCACGCCAATCGTGGTCGATTCGTTTTCCAGCATCACCTCGACAACCACGATACAGGTATTGCGTGTGTTTTCGGTCTTCGACATCTCGAAGCACAGCCGGAGATCGACGACCGGAACCACGCTGCCCCGCAGGTTGATTACCCCGGCCATGAATTCCGGCGTGCGGGGAATTTTCGTGATCGTGGTCAGGTCAAGCACTTCGATCACCTTTGCCACGTCGGTGGCAAAGATCTCGTTGCCAAGCTTGAAGGTGAGGTACTGCCGTGTCTCCGTGATTTCGTTCACACTCATGTTTTGACTCCTCTCTCATGCGGAAAGCAAGGATCTGGGTGCCCCACCCTCGGCGCGCATTCTGAGCGAAGCGCAGCGAAGTCGAAGAAGCTGCGTTTCATTCCTTTGCGCCTAGGGTGGGAGCCATCAGACCCACGCGAACCACGGTCAGTACCGCTCGAACTCTCCGTCAAGTTCGTCATGTTTGTCTTTGAGGTGGAGATGAACTCCGCCCGCCGTCTTTGCGCCCGCGGAAGCAGGATGAATGCCCGGCTTTGCCGAGGCTGCCGGCGCCTGCCGTGCGGGCTTGTGCCCGACGCTCTTCCGCGCGGAAGCTTGTTCCTCGTCACCGGTATGGAAGAAGGCCAGAGCGCTGACCAGTTGATCGGCCTGGCCAGTCAGCTCCTCGGTCGTCGAGGCCATCTCCTCGCTGGCCGAGGCATTCTCCTGAATCACCTTCTCCAGTTGTTGCAGCGCCTGATTGATCTGCGAGGAACCGGTATCCTGCTCCTTGCTGGCGGCGGAAATCTCCTGCACCAGTTCGGCCGTCTTCTGGATGTCGGGCACCAGCTTATCCAGCATTTCGCCGGATTTTTCCGATACCTTCAGCGTGTCACCGGAAAGCTGGTTGATCTCTCCGGCCGCCTTCTGGCTGCGCTCGGCCAGCCGGCGTACTTCGCTGGCCACCACAGCAAAGCCCTTGCCGTGTTCGCCGGCGCGCGCCGCCTCGATGGCAGCATTCAGCGCTAGCATGTTGGTCTGCCGCGCAATCTCCTCAATGATCGAGATCTTGCTGGCAATATCCTTCATCGCGGAAACCGCCTCGCGCACCGACTTGCCGCTTTCCTGCGCGTCGCTGGCCGACTTGTTGGCGATTTTGTCGGTGGTCTGCGCGTTGTCGGCATTCTGCTTGATGTTGCTAACCATCTGCTCCATCGATGAAGATGCTTCCTCGGCCGAAGCAGCCTGCGAACTGGCGCCCTTCGAGACTTGAATCGAAGCCGTCGAGATGGCCTGCGCGGCCGCCGACACTTCGCCCGCGATCGAGCGAATATCGCCGACCGTCCGCGTCAGTCCATCGACCATTGCCGTGAGCGCCTGCATCAGCGTGTCCTTCTCCGAGCGCTCCTTCAGCTTCACCGTCAGGTTGCCGTTGGCAATCTCCTCAGCCGCCGCTGTAATGTCGTTCATGGCCGTGATCAGAGCGTTTATATTGACCTTGAGAGTATTGAAATCCCCGTTGTAGCTTGTTGAGATGATGTCCGGGATATCGCCCTTGCTGATTCGCGCAACATCATCTGCGGCCGCCGTCAGCGGTTTGACCACCGCGTCCAGCGTGTCGTTCACGCCCTCAATGACCTTGCGGAAATCGCCCTGATGCTTGCTGGCATCGGCACGCGTCGAAAGCTTGCCTTCAACCGCTGCCTCCGATAACGTTCTGGCGTCGACGACCAGCGCATTAATGCTTTCCATCATGCCAGTAACGGATGGTGTCAACTCGTCGGCTTCTGATCTGCGTCCAATCTTTATGTAGTCGGGCAGGTCGTTCAAATCTCCTTGTGAGACTTTTTTGAGTGAACCGATCACATGAGCAATCCTCGCGCGCACCGAATTGACCGCTTCGCCGACGCTCGCGAAAACGCCCAGATACTCGCCTTCAACCACTTTGGAGTAGTCATTGTTGGCCATTTTCTGCAGCACGGCGTTGGCTTCCACCAAGCCGCCAAGGCCGTCGATACAGGCATTGATATTGTCCTTGAGAATCTTGAAGTCACCATTGGAATCCGCCGTGAACTTGTCTGGAATTTTGCCCTTGGAGATTTGGTCTACGTAATCGGCAGCCGTCTTCAGTGGTCCGACCACCGCATCCAGCGTGTCGTTCACGCCCTCGATGACCTTGCGGTATTCACCTTGATGCTTCGTTGCGTCGGCGCGCGTATCCAGTTTGCCTTCGACCGCCGCATTCGCCAGCATTCCCGCATCGGTTACCAGGTTGCCAATAGCCTCCTTCAACTGCACCAGGCTGTCGTTAATCTTCTCGAATTGCTGCTTAACCTCGCCGGTGAATTTGTTTCCCTCGGCAGTCTTCAGGTTGATATTCAGATCGCCATGAGCCAGTTGCACCAAGTTGGACGCAAGTTGATCCACCTCGCAGGCTGTATAGTCCTTTACACTCAGCACTGCCGACAGATCCGTAACCACCTCGACGTAGCCCACATGCTCGCCCTTGATGTTGACCAGATTCTGGGTATCCTGCTTGCAGCGCTGTTCAGCCCAGTCGAAGTAACTCTCCGTCTTGCCCTTCTTGAGCTGCATGATGCCGCAATTTTCTGTATTGCAGATGCTGGCGCCCGCCGTCGAGCAAGGTCGCCCAACGCCATCTTTCCGGTCGCGGATTTGCCGTCCGTCGACCATGAGCTTCTCGAAGGCCTTGTTCAGGAAGACCCACTTCATGTCCTTATCGATCACATGAACCGGAAAGGGAACCGCGTCAAGGATGGATTCGTACCAGTTGATTTTGTCCACCACCAGATCCAGCGTGTCATTCACGCCCTCGACAATCGAGCGGTAACCGCCTTGATGCTTACTTACATCGGCGCGCGTTTCAAACTTACCTTTCTTGGCCGCGTCGGTCAGCATGTTGACATCGGTGAGCAGGGCTTGAATGTTGGTCTTCAGCAGCACCAACCATTCGTAGACCTGATCCGTGTCGCCAGAACAGGTCGTGGTGGCGGAGCCGTCGCCCTTCGCAAGCTTGGTTACATAGTCGACAATGCCCGTCAAGCTCGTATGCATCCCGTTGACGGCATCCTTGAATTTGGCATGATCGCCCTTGCAGGGAATTTCCACTTTCTCGCGCAAGTTGCCCACGGCGAGCTGGCTTAGAACCCGGACGCCTTCATTGATGGGCGTCAGAATGGAATCCAGCATCTCATTGGTGCCTTCGATCATTTCCTTGTAGGCGCCGGTAAACTGCTCCGCGCGGCCGCGCTCCGAGAGGTTGCCCGCCTTGCAGGCTTCCACCAGGCGCATCACCTCCTGCAGGACCGGAAATACTTCTTCGTCGGCAGCCCTCTTGGCGCTACCAACACGAATGTGGCTTCCACGTCTGTTTCCATCGTGATTGCTTCCACCATCTCCAGAGACTGCGTCTTGCAGCCTCTGGCCTTCGCCTACCAATGCAGTTGCCATGAAAACCTTCCTTCCTTCGCAAGAATTCGTTTCCGCCCGGTCCATGAGCCCGTTGATCGGCTTCTCGTCCGGAGGCAGGAGTCTGTCGCCGAAATAGCCGTTTCTCATGGGTCTGGAACGCAAGCAGCGCGAGACTCTGCAGGTTCATTGTTATTGGACAGGTACTGGCTCACAGTCCAGCACCAACGATGTTTCTGAAACACTTTCGGCTGCGTGATCTTCCTTTCCTGGCCGCCCCACATCCGAACGTCCATGCACCGCCACATGCTCCTCGGCTAAAAAGACACGGTCGATATCCAGAATCATGATGAACTGGGCATCGCGCTTTCCCATCCCCTTGATGAAGTCGGTCCGTATCTGCGTTCCAATTTTCGGCGCCGGCTGAATCTGATCCGGCTCCAGGTCAATCACCTCTTCCACCGAATCGGCCAGCACGCCAATCGTGGTCGATTCGTTTTCCAGCATCACCTCGACAACCACGATACAGGTATTGCGTGTGTTTTCGGTCTTCGACATCTCGAAGCACAGCCGGAGATCGACGACCGGAACCACGCTGCCCCGCAGGTTGATTACCCCGGCCATGAATTCCGGCGTGCGGGGAATTTTCGTGATCGTGGTCAGGTCAAGCACTTCGATCACCTTTGCCACGTCGGTGGCAAAGATCTCGTTGCCAAGCTTGAAGGTGAGGTACTGCCGTGTCTCCGTGATTTCGTTCACACTCATGTTTTGACTCCTCTCTCATGCGGAAAGCAAGGATCTGGGTGCCCCACCCTCGGCGCGCATTCTGAGCGAAGCACAGCGAAGTCGAAGAAGCTGCGTTTCATTCCTTTGCGCCTAGGGTGGGATGCACCAGACCCACGCGAACCCGGTCAGTACCGCTCGAACTCTCCGTCAAGGTCGTCGTGCTTGTCTTTGAGGTGGAGATGAACTCCGCCCTTAACTGCCGCTTTTGCCTCGCTTGCGTCGACACGACTCGATGACTTTCCCGCCCGAGCCGAAACGGCCTTCGCGGGTTTTGTGCCCCTTGCGCTACCGTTTTTCCGTTCCTGAACTTCCTCGTCCCTGGTGTGGAAGAAGGCCAGCGCGCTGACCAACTGATCGGCTTGACCTGTCAGTTCCTCTGTCGTCGAGGCCATCTCCTCGCTGGCCGAGGCGTTCTCCTGGATCACCTGTTCCAGTTGCTGGAGCGCTTTGTTGATCTGTTCGGCTCCGGTATCCTGCTCCTTGCTGGCCGCGGTGATTTCCTGCACCAGTTCAGCCGTTTTCTGAATGTCGGGCACCAGTTTGTCCAGCATCTCTCCGGACAGCTCCGATACTTTCAGCGTGGTGGCAGAGAGCTGATTGATCTCACCGGCGGCCTTCTGGCTGCGCTCGGCCAGCTTACGCACTTCGGCGGCCACCACGGCAAACCCCTTGCCGTGTTCGCCCGCCCGCGCCGCCTCGATGGCCGCGTTCAGAGCCAGAAGGTTGGTTTGCCGCGCAATCTCCTCGATAATCGAAATCTTCTCGGCAATGTCCTTCATCGCCGCGACAGCCTCGCGCACTGACTTACCGCTTTCCTGCGCATCGTTGGCCGACTTGATAGCGATCTTGTCGGTGGTCTGCGCGTTGTCGGCGTTCTGCTTGATATTGCTGACCATCTGCTCCATCGAGGAAGAGGCTTCCTCAGCCGATGCGGCCTGCGAACTGGCGCCTTTCGAGACCTGAACCGAAGCCGTCGAGATGGCCTGACTGGCGGCATCCACCTCGCCTGCAATCGCGCGGATATCGCCAACCGTCTGCGTCAATCCGTCGACCATGGCACGCAGCGCGTGCATCAGCTTGTCTTTCTCGGAACGCTCCTTCAGATCCACCGTCAGATTGCCGTTGGCAATTTCCTCTGCCGCTGCGGTGATATCATTCATGGCCACGATCAGCTTGTTCAGGTTATTCTTGATGGTGTTGAAATCGCCTTGATATGTATCGGTGTTTAATGACGGGATGTCTCCCTTGCTGATCAGTTCAATGGTCTCGGCTGCTGCATTCAGAGGGTTGATTGTCGCTTCCAGAACGTCATTAACGCCACAGACAATCTCGGCATAAGCGCCTTTCATCAGTTCAGGCTTTCCGCGCTCGGCGAGTCTTCCTTCTTTGACCGCAGTGGTCAGCCGTCCAAGCATGTTCTCCAGCATCTGAATAGCTTTTGCCACGTTGTTAACCGCGACTTTCATCTTTTCGTGGTCGCCATTGTAAGTCGATGTAATCATCTCGTCGATCTTGCCGTTCGATATCTGGGTAAGAACGCGGTTGGCCTCGTCAATGGGCAGCAGGATGACGTCCAGAATCTCGTTGACGCCTTCGATAACCTCCCGATGAACCCCATCAAACAGTTTCGTACTGCCGCGCTCGGAAAGATGGCCCTGCTTGGCAACGCTGATCATGCGCGTAATCTCGTCCAGAACAAGCATCATGTCATCTTTGGCCTGATGTTTTTTAGAATTGACCTGGTTACGAACTCGATCTTCGCTTCCGCTGTGGCCTTTTCCATTCTTTCTGGCGCCTGCGCCATGAAGCTTCCGGCCTTTGCTTACCAATGCAGTTGACATGAAATATGTTCCTCCCTTTCGCGTGAACCTGTTCCCGTCAAACGGCATGGTCCGATCATCCGTTTACCGAATGCCCAGAGCCAGGGGGCACAAGACTCATCTGGTTAAATCGTTGTGTGAGGAGCGCTGGCGCTCTGTCCAGCACCGACGATGTTCTTAAACAACACTTTGCGTCGCGAACTTCTTTTTTTGTCCGCGCGGCTTAAGCGCATCTGCAGCTAGGTGTCCTTGCATCGCCTGCGTTCCCGCGCGCACGGCGTCTTTTGCCAGCCGCTCAACATCAAGAATCAGCGCCACCCTTCCGTTGCCGAGAATTGTGGCTCCCGATACTTCCTGTACGTGCCGGTAGAAACGGCCCAGGTTCTTGATCACCGTCTGATGGTCGCCCAGCACTTGGTCCACCACGAAGCCGTAGCGCCCCGTCCCAGTCTCGACGATCATGATCTGTTCAATCTCCGGAAGCTGCGCATGGATATTGAACTGCTCGCGCAAGCGTATATACGGAATCAGTTCGCCGCGCACATCGACCAGATGCTTGCCATTAGCTCTTTCAATGTCCTGGCGCGTCAGCTCGATGCACTCCAGAACGCTGCCCACCGGCAGCACAAAATAGGCATCCGCCACGCTGACCAGCAGTCCGTCGATGATGGCCAGCGTTAGCGGCAGGCGCAGCGTCACGGTGGTGCCATCGCCTGGCTTGCTGGTCACGTCGACCGTCCCGCGCAAATTCTCGATGCTCTTGCGCACCACGTCCATACCCACGCCGCGGCCGGAAATGTCGGTCACCTGCTTGGCCGTGGAAAAACCAGGCTGGAAGAGCAGCCCGAAGATTTCGCTTTCGCTCAAATGGGCGCCGGCGGTTATCAGTCCCCTTTCGATTGCGCGGCTGAGCACCGCCTCTTTGTCAATGCCACCGCCATCGTCGGCAACAGCAATCAGCACGCTGCCGCCCTCGTGCCGCGCGGAAAGATGAATCTCCGCCGCGGGACGCTTGCCGCGCTCGGCGCGAACGGCGGCCGATTCGATGCCGTGATCCATGCTGTTGCGGATCAGGTGCATCAGCGGTTCGCTCAACTGATCGACGACCGTCTTGTCCAACTCCGTTTCCGCACCCTCGATGGTCAGTTCAACATCCTTGTCCAACTCGCGCGCCAGATCGTGAACCAAGCGGCGAAACTTTTCGAAGGTGCCTCGAATCGGCAGCATACGGATATTCATCGAGTTATCGCGCAACAGCGAAGTCAGCCGCTCGATCTCTTCGGAAACCGCCGTCACCTCGGGATCGTCGTGCCGCGTCGCCAGTTCGCTCAGATGGGCCTGCACAGTAACCAGTTCGCCCACCAGATCGACATACTGGTCCAGCTTGACAGCCGGAACGCGCAAGCTGGTGGCATTGTCGGGCTTGTCGTATGTGCGGCGGCCTCCTGTGGAAGTGCGCTTCTCTTCGAGCGCCTTGGCAGCAACATCGACCGCATCCGTCGAAGCCGATTGAGTGGCTCGTGACGCCTGAGCGGCATTCTCCACAGGAGTCGAGGCCGGCTCAATCGTCAGCTCACAGGTATCCTCGACGAAGATAAAGACATCGCGAATCGCATCCTGATCGGCAGCGGTTGCCAGCACCATTTCCCAACTTACATAGCAGCGCTCCGGATCGATTTCGCCCAGCGGAGGGACCGCCTCCATGCTGGCTTTGACCGCAAGACCTCCCAGTTGCCCCAGTTCGCGCAACAGCAAAAGCGGACTGGCTCCGTTCCGCATCATCTCCGGCCCGGGAGAGAACCGTATATGCCATTCACGTTCCTGGCCGCTCCTGGCGGCCTGCGGATCAGGATGGGTTGCATCGGTTTCGTCGGTTTGCTGGCCGGAAGCAATCCCGACAAGCTGCTTCACTTTGGCCAGGATCTGCGCGCAGGCCTCGGCATCCGCCGCTGGCGCTCCGTTGCCCTCCTCGAGCATCGCGCGAATCTGATCCATGGCCGCGAGAGTCAAATCGATCAGTTCCGGGGTGATCGTCAGCCGCCCGTTACGCACCTCGTCAAAGGCATTCTCCAGCTTATGGGTAAACGCAGCTAGTTCGTCGAAACCGAACATGGCTCCCGAGCCCTTGATTGTATGCAGGGCACGAAAAACCCGCCCCACTAACTCCATATCTCCTGGAGTTTCATTCAGCGCCAGCAGGGCTGACTCCAGTTCCACCAGAATCTCGCGCGCTTCTTCCTGGAAACTATTCTTGAACTGATCCATCTGGTCTACTGATGACATGAAGCCACCCCGCTAACCAAGCTGCCATCCATGGTTGCCGCTAGCTTTGTAAAGCCCGCCTGGCGCAGCGCGGAAGTGACCGCCTCCGGCACTTCGCCGGTCAACGCAAATTCCACGCCTGACACTTTTGCTTCACGCCGTGCTGCCCAGAGCAACTGCACTGCGGTCACATCCAGATCGGTTGCGCCGTCCATCTCCACCCGTACATCGTGCCCGGACGCGAAGGCCTGAATGAATAGCTTCTTCAACTCTGCCGCCGAGGCGATATCGATCGCGCCTTCCAGGCGGAGCACGCTTATATCTTCACTTTGTTCCAGAGTTATAGGCACGTAGGTCTCCTTCGCCAGTTACTAACATTCTCTGCAAATGCATTTTTCGGAATCGCCTTAACGAAAGCATTGCAAATGGTCAGCGCTGAGATTCAATCGCTGAAATAACCTGCTCGCTTCATGCCCTTGTTATCGACATCGATGGACCCATTCATGAGCAGCATTTTGGCTGCTATGGCTTGATGTTTCAAACAGGCACAGTCCGCTTGACAGTCCGCTTGATTGTTACGGCTTTCTTCTACAGCAGCAAAACGTCCTCGCTACTTCACCAATTTCTGCAACACCGCAATCAACTGATCCGCCTTGAAGGGCTTGACGATCCAGCCTGTGGCACCCGCCTTGCGCCCCTCGTCCTTCTTTTCGCCCTGCGACTCCGTGGTCAGCATCAGGATGGGTGTGAAGTGATAGCTGGGCAGCTTGCGCAGGGCTGTGATCATCTGGATTCCATCCATGTTCGGCATATTCAGATCGGTAATGATCAGATCGAATTTGTTCTGACCGGCCTTGGCCAGGCCATCCCTGCCGTCCACCGCCTCCGCCACCTGATAGCCCGCTTTGGTCAAAGTAAAACTGACCATCTGCCGAATGCTGGAGGAATCGTCCACGGTTAGAATTTGTTTCATTGTTCGCCCTCACATCCCCTCATCTGAGGATTGATTCGTAACCAGAAGCTGTTCTAAAACAGCTCAACATCGTTTCCCGCCATGATTTGTTGCGCCACTGGAAGAGGTGCTCCGCAAAGCGCGGCGCGCATCACTTCGCGTTCGATTTCTGTTGTGTAAAAAGGTGAAAGCCTGGCTTCCACATCTGCCTGTTCACGGCTGTCGAGCGCGCCCGTTGAATCGCTCTCGAATTGACTCCTAAGCTCTTCGATTTCCCTGAGCACCGTATCGATCTGCGCAAAACATGCATCAAGCCGATCCCCTGTCGATCCGGCCGCGGCGATCTGCGTCTGCAACTCGCCGATCCGTGATTCGATTTCCAGCGCTTGCCTGGACGCAAACGCGGCGGCTGCGCGCAGGTTATCCAGGCCAGCCTTGGCTTCCACCTGCGCTTCTTGCAGTCCGTCGTTGCCCGCCTGCGCGGCGCCGCCGCTCCCGTTTCTGGCCTGCTCTACCAGACTCAGAATCTCCTCTTCGACCTTTCCCGATTGCTCGGTCATCTCGCTCCACAAAGCCGAAATGCGCTTGATGCTCTGCGAGATCTCCAGAATCGCGTCGGCCTGTGTGCCCAGGCGGCTGGCCTCGATGATGGAATTGAAAGTAAGCACCTGAAGGCGATCGCGAACCGATCTGGATTTTTCCAGATGCTCGCTGACCAACTGCATCAGAGTGGACAGCGCCGCAAAGGTTTTTTCCACCTTCGCGGTGTTTGCCTGACACTCCTGCTCGATCGCTTCGATCCGGGCAAGCTGCTGCGCAAGGTCCCTCTCCTGATCGAGGACCACGGGGCCGATTCCCTTCACCTCAGAGGAGCTGATTTTCAGTATTCCTCCCATACAGCTCCTGATCTGCGATACCCAGTCATCCACGGTTGCCCGGATACTTTTCAACTGGTAGATCTGAATGGCAAGGCCGGCCGAAATCCGTGGCAGGCTGCATCCTGCTTCCGGGGCATCGCCGTCCCCGTCGCGAATCTCGTCCGAGATCAACCCGAGCGCCGTGCACACATGTTCAAGCTGCTGGCGGGTAATGTCGTTCGCCTGCACGGCAGCCACGACTCCGGCAATCTGCCCCGAGATCTCCTCCACGCAACTCCGGAACCGCGCGGGCGTTTCGGACAGCTCGGTCAGGCCATGATCGACAACCGCGAGGGCATCTCTCAGATCCGTTTCAATCCGGGTAAACTCTTCGCGCATCCGTGGCGCCTCGATCCCGAGCATGCGCCGCGTCTCCTCAATTTCGGTTTTTCGCCCCTCCGTATGGCCACTCAGCTCTATCGTGTCCTTGGCCACGGATTGCGAAAAATCATCCAACTGGTGCGCAAGGTACTCGAAGCCAGCGCCCGACTCGCCCAGGCGGGCCACCTCGATATTCGTCAGCACGCTCAGCATCTGCGTCTCGCGCGCAATCGACCGCTGACTGCGCGTCAGTTGGGAAAGATGAGCTAGCGACTTTGCCTCCGTGGTCACGATCCGCAGAATTCCGGCCGACGATTGCAGCCTCTCTTGAATGAAGTTGCTTGCCGCGGCTCCCATCGTTTGCACCTTGGGCAGGATCGAACTGACACGCTCATCCTCCACGCAGCCAATAACCCCCGCGGCAAGATTCAGAATCGCGTCAATGCGGTGGGCAAGGTCTTCAAAATCCTTGCCCACTCGATTCATCTCCTCTGTCGAATCGAGCAGCAGGGATTGCAACTCCTGCACGGCTTTCTCAATCGCGCGAGGTACATCCGGCCTGCTGGCGATACCCATCCCCACTGCCCCTTCGAATTCGATTTTGCCCAGACATGGCTGCGCAAATCAGCAGCGGCAGCCACCACAGCGAGAGCGATGTGACTGGATCAACGGTGCCCCGGTGCAAATCCATCGCGCCAATAGATCAATTGGCGCTTCGCCGTCGATGCGGCCGCGCCCTCATTTCCCATTCACTTGCTCTTATCGGCTGACTAAATGCAATATTGAATTTACGGTTTATATCAGTAATGCCATAGTTTTTGAGAACGATCTAAAAACGCTCTGAACAAGTTGACGTATTGAAAGGTATGAGCTTTAGCCAGTGCGTAAAGCCTGCAAAATCAACGTGGACTTTATCCTCGGAGGGAATGCCGGCATTTCCTAAGAACTGATTCAGAGCTTCCCATGTGGGAATCCATGACTCTGGCAGTTCAGAATCAGAAAAGACATCGGGCAGTCCAGCTTCGCCGGTCTAATTGATGGAAATCAAACGATCCTTGTCCTGTTCAGGATGCGCCACTTCACCACGCAACATCTTCACGGCATGAGGAAGAACAGGCAGAACCACGCGCAGATTTTCTATTGCCGCCTTCAAGCTTCCGGGCAAATTCAGGATCAGAGTCTCGCGCCGGACACCGGCAATGGCGCGAGAGAGCAGCGCGTTCGGAGTCTGCAACGCAGAAGCAGCCCGCATCGCCTCGCAAAGTCCTGGCAGCTCGCGATCAATGACCGTTCGCGTTGCTTCCGGAGTCACGTCGCGAGAAGAAATGCCGGTGCCGCCCGCCGTAATGACCAAATCAACCCGGCGATCGCATAAGTCCTTCAACTCCACTGCAATCTTGTCGACATCGTCTGGAACCACGCGGGTCCATGCAATGCGCGCATTCAGTTCCTTGCCGAGCAGCGCGGCGACCGCCGGTCCTGCGGTGTCACGCATGACACCTTCCGCACAGCGATCCGAAATGGTAACCACGGCCGCCTGAATAGTGGAGCGCGCAACGCGCAGCACAACCTCAACCGGCATCTCCGGCTGCAACACGCCACCTTCAAGGACACGCGCAAACAAGCCAGTGCGCGGCATAATGCAATCGCCCGTCGAGTAATAGATGGCGCAATGCGTGTGGCAGACCTTGCCGATCTGCGTCAACTCCAGCAGCACAGGACCAATTCTGAGTTGCGATCCTACGCCCAGTTCATCGCAATTCAAACCGTCGATGACCAGATTCTCGCCAAATGCGCCCGGCTTCAGCTTCAATCCCTTGGCGCGCATGAATTCGATGTCGGCGTGCGCCAGCAGGCTGACCTGCCGATGCCAATCTCCGGCATGTGCGTCGCCTTCGACTCCATGCTCAACCAGCACGGAGATAGACGGCACCTCGTGCTTGGCGATCCCCTTCTTCGCGGAAATGCAAACATGCAACAGCTTTCCATCAGCCACGAACGGCCTCCGCGCGGTACTCTCCGCTGCGCCCTCCGGACTTGGCCAGAAGCCGTAGTCCGTCAAGATGCATCTCCTTGGAAAGAGCTTTCAACATGTCGTACAAGGTTAGTCCTGCAACCGACGCCGCGGTCAGCGCCTCCATCTCGACGCCGGTTGAGCCGTGCGTGCGCACGCTGGTGTGAATCACGATACGGTCGTCAAACAATTCCATATCCACCGACGCATGCGTAAGGTTCAACGGATGGCAAAGAGGGATCAGGTCGGAAGTGTGCTTTGCGCCCATGACACCCGCGATTCGCGCCGTCTCGAAGATATTTCCCTTCGGCGTGCGGCCGTCGCGAACCGCTTGCATCACTTCGCTGCCGACCCAGAGCACCGCCTCAGCCTGAGCCTCGCGCAGTGTTTCTTTCTTGTCGCTGACGTCGACCATCCGAGGCAGGCCCTGGCTGTCGATGTGCGTTAACTCATTCATCGGTTCCTTCCTTGACTCTCTACTCGACAGCAAGAATCACACTGGAAGCCTTGAAGGCTGCCGACACCGCATCACCAACGGCGAGGTGCATACGTTGGATACTCGCGATGGTCACAATTGCGGTAAGGACCGTTCCGCTGGCAAGTTTCACTTTCACCTCGGAATTCACCGCGCCATCGTGAATGCTGCTCACTGTTCCATTCAGCACGTTGCGCGTGCTGATTTTGGCGGGGTCCAGATCCTTGCCAAGAATAATCCAACTGGCCTTTATCAGAGCAATCACATGCGATCCCTGCTTCAGTGCCAAAGCATCCACGCTGCCGTTCGTGATGCTGGCGACAATCTGATCCCCGCCAGGCGTGGTCAAAAGCACCTCTGCATTCACGGCGCCTTTGGTGACGCTTGCAATGGTTCCTGAAAATGTGTTGCGCGCGCTAACTTTCATATTTCCTCCTGTTGCATCAGTACATTGCTGGATAGTAAGTGAACTTCAACTTCTTCGCCCGCGCTGAACGAACTGCGCACGGCGGGCAGAAGGGCCAATCCATCAGCCTGGAGAGAGGTCTTCAATATGCCCGTGGACTGTTCGCCCGCACTGAACGCAAGCAGTCGATCGCCGTTGAATTCAAGACGGACCCTTAAAAGTTTGATGCGCCCAGAGCGTTTTGACGTATTTTCCTGCAGGATGGCGCGCACCGCGACCGGAACTACGCGCCGGTATCCCATCGCTTTCAGAATCGCCGGCCTCACCAGTTCTGTAAAGATGATCATGGAAGCAACCGGGTTGCCTGGCAGACAAAACACAAGGCTGTGATCTTTCACTCCAAAGGTGGTCGGCTTGCCCGGCGCGACATCTACGGAGTGGAACTCGAAAGAAACGCCGAGATCAGTGAGTACTTCCCGGACAAGGTCGCGCTCGCCTACGGATACTCCAGCGGAAGTAATAAGAATATCGGAATGAAGGCCAATTGCCATCTTTTCGATATGGCTCTCCACCGTGTCGCGCGCAATACCCAGCATTTGAACCGGCGCGCCACACTCCTTCACCATGGCCGCCAGCGATACGCCATTGCTATCTACGACCTTGCCCGGCGTGACGAACTCTCCAGCCTCGACTAACTCATTTCCAGTGGAAAGAATGGCAACCATTGGACAACGAAAGACACTTACATAGGTTCTACTCGCAGAGGCCATCGCGCTAATCTCTGGCGCTCGAATCACGGTGCCAGCCGAAATCATCAGTTCATCGCGATGCAAGTCGGAACCCGCGAGGCGAACGTGCTGATAAAGCTTCACCGGCGCCTTGAACACTACATATTCGCCTTGCTGGTCCGCGTTCTCGAAAGGAACCACGGCATCGGCGCCAGGCGGAATGCGCGCGCCGGTCATAATCTTGACGGCACACCCTTGCGCCACAGGGATGACCGGCGCACCCGCCGTAATCAAGCCTGTGACAAGTAATCTAGCCTCGGGAGTGCAATCGGCGGTTTGTACCGCAAAGCCATCCATGGCCGAGTTATCGCACTGCGGCATATTCCAGGGAGCAAAGATATCTTCCGCTGCCACCCGGTTCATGGAATCGATCAGTTCCACTAACTCCGTGCCTAGGGTTCGAGTATGACCGAGAATGATCCGCCGCGCTTCATCAAGAGTTGGCATGGGTTCCTTCCTCGCGGCGCGTTGATACGACAGATGGAAGCGGCTCCGGCGCGCAGCCGAGCTTACCATCTTCGAGATAGATCATCCTGGCTCCCAACCTTGCGCCCAAGCGTTCGTCGTGACTGGAAATAATAACTGTCATGCCATCGGATGCGAGCGAGACAACCAGCGACTCAAACAACGCTGCGCTGGCGCGATCGACATTGGCCACAGGCTCATCAAGCAACAAGACTTCCGGCTTGCAGGCTAGAGCGCGAGCCAAGGCGACGCGTCGGCTCTCACCGCCCGAGAGCTTCCGCGCAGTCCTCGATTCAAATCCCGCCAGGCCAACCTTCTCCAGAGACTCGCGGATCACGTTCCGAGCTTGTTCTTTGCCGATTCCTCTGGCCGCTAGTCCAAAGGCCACATTGCCGGCTACGCTGCCAGAGAAAAGATATGGATGCTGATGAAGCAGCGTGACGCGCTGGCGCAGAAGCGCACACTCTTTCCGCGTCCAGTTCACCGGCACGCCATCGAAGCGGATCTCCCCCTTATCCTGCTTGTTGAGAAAAGCCAGAATGCCCAGCAATGTGCTTTTTCCCGATCCATTGGGTCCGGTCAGCACATGAAGTTCCCCGGCAGCGATGCTGAGATCGTCGATGGCGACTGCGAGAGTCTTGCCATACGATGCCCGGACGGATGATAGGTTGTACTTGGCAACATTCATGCGCGATGACTCTCTTGTGCAACAGTCAGAACCAGGTTGACCGCAAGCGAAACAACAATGAGGACGAGGCCGAGGGCCAGGCCGAACGCGAACTCGCCCTTGCTGGTCTCCAGAGCAATGGCGGTCGTCATGGTGCGCGTGTACATACGGATATTGCCGCCGAGCATCATGGCAATGCCGACCTCGGAAACGACTCTGCCGAAGCCCGCAATAATGGCGGCAACTAATCCGAAGCGCACTTCACGCACCAGTAACATCAGGCTCTGCGAGTTACTTGCTCCAAGCGTGCGCGCAGTCGGCAGAATCCTTTCATCCGCGCCCTGAATCGCGCCGAGGGTGTAATTGGCAATCACCGGCGCCGCGAGTATGGATTGACCGATGATGATGGCCTTGGGAGTAAAAAGAAGTCCAAGAGAACCCAGCGGCCCTTGGCGGCTGAGAAAGCCGTAAACCAGAAGGCCAATCACGACCGTGGGCATCGCCATAAGGCTGTTCAACAAGAGGCGAACCGCGCCTCTCATCGGGAACTTGCCCAAAGCGATGGCAACGCCAGCCGGGACTCCCGCTAAGGAAGCAAACAAGACCGACCAGATAGCAACGCTGAGCGAAGTGATAACAGCAGAAATCACATCCGCGTCTCCCGCCACAATCAGCGAGACCGCCATGCGAAACGAATCTGCAATGAAACCCACGCGCTATTTTCCTTTGAAGGTGAAGAACACGGAATCGCCCTGCACCTGATAATTGGCAATGATTCGCTGGCCAACGGGCCCTGTAATGTACGCAATGAACTTCATGGCCAAATCATAGCGCACATACGGAAACCGCTTTGGATTAACCGCGATCACGCCATAAGGATTAAAGAGCCCATTGGCTCCCGTCAAGGCCTTAACCTGCGCCACCGTTAGCTTCGGCATCGGTTTACCCGGCCGGGTGAAATTACGGCTGCCGTCAAAGAGAATGACCAAGTCTGTCTTTCCGTGACGAAATGCGTTATAGGTTCCCCGGTCAGCAAGGGCATAACCACGCAGCTCTGTGGCCATGGTTATCACTTCTCCCATGCCCTGCCCTACCGAGCGATACCACGAGCCGGAAGGTGCAATCCGGGCGGCTGACCAGATCTCCTTTTCCTTCTGCTCTGTGCCGGAATCATCTCCACGCGAGATGAAAAGATCATGCTTTGCCGCGATTCGCCGGAAGGCATCTGCAGCATTGGCGGCATGTCGCAGATCCGCTGGATCGTTGGCCGGGCCGATCACGACAAAGTCGTTATACATCACGTCGCGGCGATTCACGCCGAAACCATTCGCGACAAACTTATCCTCCAGGGCGCGCGCATGAACCAGCACAACATCGACATCGCCCTGCTCGCCGAGTTTCAAAGCCTTCCCGGTTCCCACGGCAATGACATCGACCTTGCAATTGCACTGCTTTTCAAACGGAGGTAGAAGTACATTCAATAGTCCGGAGTTATCTGTCGAAGTTGTGGTGGACATTTTGAGACGGGCTTGCGCGAAACAGACAGAGCACACGAGTGCCAATGCGCAAGTAACAAGAACGCCACGATATTTCACGAAATCCAAAGCAGAAAGCTGCTTCATAATAGGCGTCCTCAGTTGCCAATGTACTTCGCGTACAGACTTCTGGCAACACCAACATCGGTTGTGCCTTTCAGAATAGCCCTTCCATCGGGAAAGACGGTAATGTCGTAGTTATCAATCTGCGCTCTGAGCGCAAACTCGTTGACTTTGACAGTGCCCACGGCTTCAAGCCGCTTTGCAAGCTCATTCAAGTCAAGATGACGCTCGCGGTCGTAAATCTGCACGGCATTGCGACCGCACAAGCCAATGGGCGGCCGCCGCTTTCCATTCAGATAAGTAAACTCCCGATGACCACAAGCTGGGCAGTTGGAGATCGGCTCTGGTTGAGGCACCTGCATGATGTCACCAGCCCATACGTCCACGATAGTAAGTTGCAGGGACAACTGCTCGACGTGGCCAGTAAGAATTATCAAAGCGTCCGCAACTTGCAGCGCCGCGATCGTGGTTGTAATCGGCCCCAGCACACCAGAAGTTTCGCACGTTTGTTGTGACCCGCTGGGCGGCTCGGGGACCATGCAGCGCAGGCAGCAGGTTTTCCCTGGAATGATCGGCATCTTCAGCCCATAACTACCCACTGCGGCGCCGTAGATCCAAGGAACGCCGTGGCAGAGCGAATAGTCGTTGATCAGATAGCGCGTCTCGAAGTTATCCGTTCCGTCGATTACGAGATCAATCTTCTCGAACAGATCGTCCACATTCGCCGCCGTGAGGTCGCTGACGACTGCTTCGACCTCAATAGAAGAATTGATAGCCCGCAGGTGAGCCGCCGCGGCTGCGGCCTTGGGAAGAAATTGTTCAGCGTCCTTTTCGTCATATAACATTTGACGCTGCAGATTATTCCACTCGATATAGTCGCGATCGATGAGGCGCAGGAAGCCGACGCCTGCTCGCGCCAGCAATTCCGCCTGCACGCTGCCGAGCGCTCCGCATCCGACAATCGCGACCCGCGACTGCGAAAGGCAGCGCTGCCCATCTTCGCCAATCGCGCGAAAACGAATCTGGCGCGAGTAGCGATCGTGATCGTGATCGGTAAAATCCTTTCCTTCATTCATGACCATGCCTCTGGAAGATACTCCAAGATTTAGCGATCTGTACAGGAATAGCAGGGATCGAGGGCAGCCTGGATCAAAGGCACATCGGCGATGGTGTTATTCCGCACCATGGCAATGACCGATGGTATGTTGGCAAAGCTCGGTGTGCGGACCTTGACCCGAGCAGGAGTATCGCTGCCATTGGAGGCGAGGTAATAGAAAACCTCACCGCGCGGAGCCTCAATGCGCACCGTGGCATCGCCCGCCGGCACGGAGTAGATTTCACCAGTATGAATCGGCCCCTGTGGCATGCGATCCAGCACCTGATCGATAATCTTGCAACTCTCAACAATCTCCAGCGCACGGACGACAACGCGCGCCAGAACATCGCCGCCGGTTTGAACCGGCACGGAAAAGTCGACCTTGCCGTAAGCGAGATAAGGCTGGTCACGGCGCAAATCCGTATCAATACCGGAAGCACGCGCCACCGGTCCTACGACTCCATAAACAATCGCATCTTTCCGTGTGAGCACGCCGACGCCCTGGCAGCGAGCAATCACGGTTTGATCTGTTGTCAGCAGAGGAATCAGCGTCCCCTCCGTCACGGCGCGAATCGCGCGAACAACTTCACGCACCTTGGAGTCATCCTGAATGTCGCGGTTCACTCCTCCGATGCGGTTCATCGAGTAGTTAACGCGATTGCCGGAGACGGCTTCCAGAGCATCCATCACCGATTCGCGAAGCCGAAACATCTGCATGAAGACCGTCTCAAAACCAATCAGTTCCGCGGCAACGCCAGCCCAAAGCAAGTGAGAATGCAGGCGTTCCAGTTCGGCCATCACCATGCGAATATGCTGCCCACGCTCGGGGACCTCAATCTTTCCAATACGCTCCAGCGTCATACAGAGACACATGGAGTGGACATTGGAGCAGATACCACAAACGCGTTCCAGCAGGGCAATGCACTGTGTGATATTCTTGCGCTCGGCAAGCCATTCGATGCCGCGAAAGTTGAAGCCGACCTTGAGCGTGGCGCCGACGACGTTTTCGCCCTCGCACTCGACTTGAATTTTGTACGGTTCTTCGAGGGCGATATGATAAGGTCCGATCGGAATGCTGTAGCTCATAACTTCTCCCCGATCTTGCGCAGAAGGGCGCCCGGCCTGTCCCCGTCTCGAAGCATCAGCGACGGCGTGTCGTCGCGACCTTCGAAGGTTACCGCATAATAGTCGCGCGTTTCTCGCTCCGCCCAATCGGCGCCTGGATAGATGTCAACAATGCTGGGAACAGCAACGCCTTCGGCGAGCAGCGACACGGCCGAAAGTTGTGTGCCACCGATGTCCCAATGCCACGAAAGTTGCATCGCATTGACTGGTTCGGGCAAGGCAACAATGGCAACAAAGTGCGCCTCGGCCTTCAGCATGGTGCGGGCAATCTCCTGAACCGATGTCGCGGATGTCTGAAGCCACCATCCATCAGCCCGCTCGGTCCAAACGCCGCCAATCTCCAATCTTGTCTCTTCCGCAGTCATTGAGTCTTCTCCTTGTCGTTGAAAAATACGCCCGGCATCATACTGCGCTGCAAGCGGCGTCGGCGGCAGCGCTCGCAGAGGCGCACCAGTTCGCGCGTCTCATCCTTCACGTGATCAAACGCCAGATCGAGAAAATCGTCGCTGGCGAAACGCACCGGCTCGCCGCACTCCGAGCACGAACGGAATTGAACCATGTGCTTCGCTTCCAGATCGCCGGGGTGTTCGTAGCAAGGCATCTGGTTTGAATCCATGCTGAGAGCATGCACCGGGCAACGATCAACGCAACGTGCGCAGAAGGTGCAGCGCCCCGGCTCATAAACCCAGGCGTAGCCTTTGGCTTGATCCGAACCAACAATGGCATTGCTGACGCAAACATAGGAACACATGCCGCAGCCTATGCACTTGTCGGTATTCATGGTCACCGCGCCACGAAACAGGGCAGGAGTGGGCACGCTGCCGGGCAGTCGAACCGTAGCCGAATCGTTGATCATATTTCCGGCAATCATCTTCAGTATCTTCAGCATCCTAGTGCCCTCCACTGCGAACAAAGAACGCCGCAGCCAGTGCAACGGCGGCAATCGCGCCGCCCCATCTCCACATCATGCTGGTGGCCTGCGCCAGCTTGAGACGAGCCGTGGAGGCGGTCAGCAAAGTCAACAGCGGCACCAGCGCGAACGACAGCAGCACAAAGCCCGCCGCATTCACCAGCCAGAACTCGCTGCGATAAGGAATCGCCAGCACGACCACGAAGCCGATCAGCGCGGTCCATTCCAAAGCGTGCGCCAGTTCCCACAGCGCCAAGCGCGGACCATCGAACTCCGTCAGCGGGCCGGCAAGCACTTCCTGCTCCGCATTGGCCAGCGAGAAAGGGTTGAGACGCAGCTTGATTGGCAAGCAAAACAGGATGGCAACCAATGCGGGAATGCGAACCATCCACGGAGTCGACGAAACAATCTGTGAGCTATGCATTGATCCGGCGGAGGCAGCCATGGCAACCAGCGCGGCCAGAAACGGCACATTGGAAGCGATGCTGACAACGGCTTCACGGGTTGCTCCGACCTCGCCGTAAATCGAACGCGAGGCGTAGCCGGCCAGGATGAAACAGAGCGGCGGAATTTCCAGCAAGCTGACCAGAACGATCAGATCGCCAACAAAACCGCTTTCACCACGGAAGACCGGCAGCAGCGCAAGCACGCCGATCATGCTGCCGATCGAGAGCAACGGCAGTCCGGTCAGCATGGGAACATCGGAGGCAACGCGGCTGACGGGAAGCTTTGCCAGCAACTTCACGACATCATAGAAAGGCTGCGACAGAGGCGGCCCGATGCGCCCCTGGAAGTGCGCCTTCAACTTCCGCACCAAGCCAAGCATCAGCCATCCTGCGGGCAGCGCGTAGAGCAGGCCCGGAAAAATCAGCAGCGCAAAAAACGCACGGGATGAGTTCATTTGCCCTCCGCTGTTGTTTCCGATTTGCGCAGCACAAGTTTTTCAATTGCCTGGCTGATTCCTTCAATGATGGCGTGCGGACGCGGAGGACAGCCGGGGACGAAAATATCGACCGGCACGATCTTATCCAAGGGACCATCAATGCATGGGCTACCGGCAAAAACGTTGCAGGTTGCCGGGCAGGAGCCGATAGCGACCACGACCTTCGGTTCCGGCATCTGCCTGTAGATAGTCACCAGGGCTTCGCGCGTGGCATGGGTCACCGGTCCCGAGACGCACAGAATGTCGGCGTGCCGCGGGCTGCCTTCCAACTTGATGCCCGCCTGCTCCACGTCATAGCGCGGCGTAAGGCAGGTAACCAATTCGATATCGCATCCATTACATGCGCCCGCGTTGAAGTGATACAACCAAGCGGAGCGACGGCGAGCGCGCTCAACCAGGCGAAAGATCAGGCCATGTTCTGTTCCGCTCATGCTAGACCTCCGAGCAACTGCGGCCAAACTCCTGCCGCAAGCAGCGTGATGGCGAGCAGAAGAACAGCAACTGCCATCCAGATTTTGTTGTATTGGGAAGGCCGTTTCGGCGAGGTGTCCGGCCCCCACCAGAACAGCGCGATGGCGCGTGCATAAATAGCCACGGAAAGCATTGCAGCTCCGCACAAGGCGGTCAGCAGCGGAGCGTTCCCAGCGACAGCCGTGAAGATGCGCCAGTGAGCGGCGTATCCCAAGGTTGGCGGAACGCCCAAGACGGCCAGAGCGCCAACCGCGAATCCAACCGCGCCGATGGGATGGCGTGAAGCCAAACCGCGCGCGTCTGTCAGTGGAGTTCCATCCGCCTCGGGGCCGGAGATGCTGGCAAACAGAAGCGCCTTGGCCAAAGCGTGTACCGTAGCGCCGATCAGCGCGCCGGTCAGCCCCAGTTCGCCGCCGAAGGCAACCGCAACAACCAGCAGCCCGATGTCTTCGACCGTGGAGAAGGCAAGCAAGCGCTTGATGTTTCGCTGCGCGAGAGCGAGCAGCGCGCCCAGAAGCGCCGAAGCCACGCCTAACGCGATCCATGGCAGCGCTGGCGTAAACAGCCACGACTCCGCAACCCGCAAGGTGAGAACTTCAGCGAATGCCGCCACGTCCACTACGCCAATCACCAGCCCGGCCAGCACGGCGGGCGTCGATTCGGTAATCATCGGCAGCCACAGCCAGAGCGGCACCAAGCCAAGCTTCACCGCAATGGCAGGCAGCAGCAACGCCAAGGCAAGATGCGCATTTCCCTGTTCGACTGCCAAAGTTCCACCGACCATGCCAAACGCTGAAATCACGATGGCCAAAAGGTAGCCGTAGCGCGCCGCGGACTTGCCGCTCGTCTTCCAGAGCGTCAGCAAAGCAACAACGGAAGCAGCCTCCAGCAGGCCCGTGCGTGCAAAAGAACCTTGGACGAGAATTCCGCCGATGGCCAATCCACCGGCCAGCGCCAAGGGAAGCAGCAAGGTACGCCAAGCCCGTGCAGCCGCGCTGGCCAGCAGAAGGCCGGCCAGCGAGACGCCGACTCCGACCGCCAGAATCAGCATGGACGGTGCCCCAGTCTCATGAATCGCGCCGATGTTTCCGACCGGCGCAAACCAGCCAAAAACGCCAACCGCCACGGCAAGGATGGGAAGAAAGATCCACGGGAATTGCTCTGCCGTGGCAAGCGGCCTGGCAACGGCAGAAGCGATGCGTCCGAGCAGACGCCAGATCCAGAGCCACGCGGTATCAACGTCGAACGCGCGATAGAACGGAGCAAGAGCATGTTTGATGGAGTACGAAAAGTCGCTTGCGCCAAGATGCCCATTCGACGCCAGCATTTCTCCGCCGGTAAATACGGAAGGAGGACCACCGGCAGTGACCGGGCCGCGCATGAGCATGGGAACCCAGACAACAAGCGTGCCGAGCAGCAAGGCGACCACACCCAGCATCAATCCGCCGGAAGCCAGCCATACGCCTTGTCCTGCCGAAAGTCCAAACCAGCTAACGCCAGCCAGAGGCGCGCAGCCCAGCGCCGGAAGCAGCGGATTCAAAAGGTAAGTCACGGCTAACTGCGGAGCGACGCCAAGCAGGACGCAGCCGGCCGCAAGAATGCTTCCACCGGCAACCATCGTCCAGTTGGATTCATGCGCATGCTCGGTGGCGCTGCCTGGACTGCCGAGAAAGACCCCACTGGTCGCCTTGAGAAACGAGAAAACAGTAAGGATGCTGCCAATCCACGGAATCAGCGCAAGAATCGGCTGATGCACTTCCAGAGCGGCGTTGTACAGCATCCACTTACTGACAAAGCCATTGAAGAGCGGAACACCTGCGATGCTGGCGGCGCAGATCAGCCAGATCTGCATCGTGTACGGCATCTTTCTGCTCAGGCCTCCCAGCTTATCCATGTCGCGCGTGCCGCAAGAATGCTGCACAGCGCCGGCGCACAAAAAGAGTCCACCTTTGAACAGGCCGTGATTCAGGCAGTGAAACAAACCGGCGGCAATGCCAAGCGGAGTGCCGAGCCCGAGGCCAAGCATCATGTACCCGATTTGGCTCACGGTATGATAGGCGAGCAGTTTCTTCAGGTCATGCTGAGCCAGGGCAAAGAGCACGCCAATCAGTAGCGTCACCGCGCCCAGCCAAGATACAGTAAGTCCCCACGAGGTATGCCACGGACCAATCGAATGTAAGCGCGCAACCAGGTAAACGCCCGCCTTGACGTAACAGGCGGCGTGCAGCAAAGCGCTGACCGGAGTCGGCGCGGCCATGGCGCTGGGAATCCATGTATGCAGCGGAAACTGAACCGACTTTGCTACTGCGGCGACAAGAACAAGTAGAAATATTCCAGTGGTAAAAGTACCCTGCACGCGCGGGTCGGTCCAAACAGCCGTGCCCGTGCGGAAATAGATCAGCACCACGGCCGCAAACAAGCCGTAGCCCGCCAAGTGGGTCATGGTGAGGACCTTGCGCGCACCTGCTGCGGCTTCGCGGTCCCTATACCAGAAGCCAACCAGGAAGAACGAACAAAGCCCCACCAATTCCCAACTTAGATAAACAAGAAAGAGATCGGAGGTATAAACAAGGTGAATCAGTCCGGCAATAAAGATCAGAACCAGTGAATAGAATCTTGTGGCGCCCTTCTCTTTTTCCATGTAGCCGACGGAGTACAGCAACACCGCCGAGCCGATGCCCGCGCCCATCAGCGCGAACAGAAAACCGAGCCCGTCAACGTGATAGGCAAGTTGGATGGGGCCGTCCCAGTGCCCGAATGTAAGATTGAATGCGCGCCCGGCAAAAATCATTGGCCAGATCGCGAGGACACCAGCCAGCGCACCCACTCCAGACAGGAATGCGATCCAACCCTTTGCCCGAGCCGTAAGCACACCGGCCAAGATGAGTTGCAACAGCACTCCCCCGAAGAGTATCGCCAGCGGCATCAATATGGCATACCGTGCGGTCACTATTGCCTCCTTCCGCTGATGGCGCGCTTAACCGCCTGCCACCATTGGGAAGATAGCCACGACATCGTCGTTTTTCAGGGCAGAGCCGATCCCTTGTAGATGGACTACGTCGCGACCATTAATGAAAATGATGATGGTGCTGTTGAGTTGATTGCCTTCAAGGACACGCTTGCCGAAGGCGGAGCCATGCTGCGCGGCAAGCCCCTCAAGGAGCAAGCGCAGATCCGGCGCCGCCTTCGTCCACGTTTCTTCTTTGCAACCCGTCAGTTCACGAATGTCAGCGAAGTATCGAATCGTCACGGGAATTCGTCTCCTGCTCAAACAAGTTGCAGTTCCTGCAGCCGTTCTTTGGTAGGAACACCATTCACGTCCCAGCCGCGCAGTTTGTAGTACTCTGGCAGCATTTCCGGCACATGGCTGATCTCGCCCTTTGACGGTCCCGACTTAATAGGCAGCAACTTAGTCAGACGCTCAGGTAACTCGTCGTCCTTGGCGGTCAGTCCGGCCCCGATGTTAAACAGCTTTTCGAGGTTCCAGATCCGTTCGCCAGCCTTCAGGTAGTCCTCCGTCGAGTAAGTCACTCCAGTCAGCGCCGAGAGCATCGCAGAATAGTTATCCCCGCCCATGCCGAAGGTCCCGAAGATACAGCCACCGGAAGCATCAATGGCAGCCGTAAGATCCTGGAAAAGCTTCACCCAGTACGGCTTGTCGGCTGTTGCATGAGGATCGAGTTTGGCGCCACAGCCCAGCACCTCGACGGCGATCGTGTATCCCTTCACGTGGCAGCCACCGCGATTGCAGGTGGCATACTCCAGGCCAATGCCCTGAACTCCGCGCGGGTCGTAAGCAGGCATCTCCTGCTTCTTCACCGTCATGGAGAGTTCCGGATGCCCGTAGGAGTTGGCCAGGCGATAAGAGCCAAGCGCCAGTTTGTTGCCGAGGCCCTCGCGCAAGCCGGTCTTGCGCGTCATCTCCACCATCGCGTCCACGTTGCCGAAGCTTAGGTCTACGCCATCCGTATCCTTCAGGGTGATCAAGCCGGCTTCAAATAATTCCATGGCACAAGCCAGCGTGGAACCGAACGAAATCGGGTCCATGCCCATTTCGTTGCAAAGGTGATTGCTATGAACCACCGCATCGAGATTGTCGATTCCGCAATCTGGTCCCATCGACCAGGCAGCCTCGTACTCGGGTCCTTCTCCTTCTCCTGCGTACTTTGGATCCTTGACCTTGCTGACGCGTCCGCAACTAATCACGCAGGAGAAACAACCTTTGGGACGAACCAGTTGGTTTGCCGCCAGGGTTTCGCCGCCAACCTTGTCGGCCGCCGGGAAGTAGCCATCCTGGAAGTTATTCACGGGCAACGAGCCGATCTGATTCAGAATATTGACCAGCACATCGGTGCCGTAGGCCCTCAGTCCCGCGCCGCCAACCGGATGCTCCTTGATTCCCTTCCGGCCCGCGAGCACGGCTTCCTTGAACTCCTTGGGCCTCGCGACACTGATCGCCTTGGTCCCGGAGACCGCGATAGCCTTCAGGTTCTTGGAGCCCATGACAGCGCCGACGCCGCCGCGACCGGCCGCCCGATGCATCTCGTTCATGATGGCCGCAAATAGAACCTGCTTTTCTCCGGCTGGTCCGATGCAAGCGACCTTGGCATCCACGTCGGTCTCGCCGCGAACCAGGTCCGTCGTTTCGGGAACCCACTTACCCCAAAGATGAGAAGCCTTGCGGATCTCGACGACATCGTCCTTGATCCAAAGATAGACTGGCTCACTCGCTTTGCCCTCAATGATCAGTGCGTCATAACCGGCATAGTGCAGTTCCGGTCCCCACGATCCACCCGAATTAGCACCGGCGATGCAGTCCGTCAAAGGGCCTTTTGTCACCACATGATAGCGGCCGCCGGACGGTGCAAACGTGCCGGTAAACGGTCCCGGCGCAAAAACCATCGTATTGTCTGGCGAGAGGGGATCAACTTTCGGATCAACCTCATCGATATATATCTTGTCTGCCAATCCGCGCGCTCCAATATAGAGCGCCGCATCTTTCATATCCGTGGCCTGTCTTGAAATGGCCCCGGTCGTCAAATTCACACGAAGGATCGTACCGGTATATCCGTTCATGGTTATGCCCCCTCAAAAGCAGACTTGAACTTGCCTGCGAGTTCTCTCTTCCGAGAGCGTGTAGAGATGTTGTCATCGACGAATTCCAGCGCTTGACTGGGGCAGAACTGCACACAGGAAGGATCGCCGCCGCAGGTGTCGCACTTCAGGATGGACTCGGTCACACTGTCGTAAACAGCGTTGCCGAACGGGCAGGCGATGGTGCACATGCGGCAGCCAATGCATTTTTCACGTGAGTACTCAACCAGCGTGCTTCCCTTCGCGCGATGCAGAGCGCCGGTTGGGCACACCTTCACGCACGAAGCGGAATCGCATTGCTGGCACATCATGGGAACAGAGAAGCCTTCGCGCTCCCAACTGTACACATGAACCCGGGTGGCAGAGGGCCTGAACTGATTCTCATGGCTGAAACTACAAGCCAATTCACAGTTCTGGCATCCAGTGCACCGGTCTGGATGGATCATCAATACTTTCGGCATAATTTCTCCAATACTTCTGTCCTGACCGCGACGCACTACCACGACTTCAGGCAAGCGTTAACGTCCTGGCTCGAAAGGGTGAGTATTCTAATCCACAAACGGCAATGCTCACCCTTCAGCCAACTAGAAACCGTACGATACTTGTGCTCCAAACTGATGACGCGCCTTCAGGTTCACGCTTGGCGCGATATTGCCGGCAACCTGCGCAATCCCGACGTCAAAGTTCAACTTATGCTTCGGGCTGGGAACGACTCGGGCACAGTAAGTCAGCGAGGTTGGAATGTTGAGCTGCACGCCGCCAGGATCCGTGGCGCTGGTAAAGCCGAGCGGGTGATGCGGCTGTTGCGCTACTTCGGAGCCGAAGATGACCGTGCTCTTGTCCGGTCCCTTGAAGACGAACGCAAGGGCGCCGAATCCGCGTGCCTGCCAGTCAGGAGCGTTGCCACCCATGCCCCAGAGTTCCGCGTTGGTGCCGCGAAGGCCGGCGTTCGGCACAACGGCAACCAGCGGACCAGCATTCTTGACGGGAATGGCCTTGCTGGCAACGACATAGAAATCTTCGTTGTGGCTGCCATTGTTGGTATTCGGGTGCCACTTAAGGTAGTCCCCAACGTTGCGCACTCCGGTGCGGACAAGAACACCTGTGGAGATTGCCGGAACCCAGTTGTGTTTCTTGTAGTTCTCCGGGACCACAATGTACTTGGCGTTGAAAATATCAAAGCCGTCCTGCCAAAGCGGGCTCAGTGCAGGATCGCCGCCGAAGTTATGGAATTCGCGCGTATAGCCAAGTTCGAAGCGCTGTCCTATCCCCGCTTCAATCGAGACCTCGTGGAAATCGCCGATTACGGAACCGGCATTGAAATAGTGATAGGCAACGACGGGATGAATCTTTTGCCCCGCGGCTGATGCCGTGTAGGCCATCGGCGTGACGAACACGCCCGTCTCACCTTCCCAGCCCAGAGCCTGCGCGTTTGCTGCCGCCGACGAGCTGAACATAAATGCGATCCCAATAGACGCCAGTAACAGCGGACGTCCCAGAGTAGCTAGGATTATCTTTCGATTGAAACTATTCATCAAGCCACCACCTCACATAAACGAAATAGGCACAGGCACGATCTGCGACGTTCTGCGCAGACAATCTACGATCCAGCCATCGGCATCTCATCGGGACGTCTCGGCAGGTCGTCTCTGCTCATGCTTCGTGCACTGACCGGCCTGACTAATGCACGTCCTGTGCCAAGTTTCCATGCGCCTAGCCGGAAGTTCCTAAAAGTACCTTGCCGGACCATATCCTCAGCGACACGCACTTACTCAGTCCTTGATCTGTAGCCAAAATCCAAACCCTCATGGTTTTCAATTGCCACGAGCGGCTGCCGGTTCAGAAGTGATTCGTAGATCGAACTGCTCGATGCGCGGCAGGCGCTTGTCTCAACTTGTTGTCACAAAACGGAACAGTTGTCACAAAATGTAACTTCGCCGGATAGGTGGCGCTGAAGATGCATTTTGAACACCCAGCGGCAATGGATTGCTGGGTTTTATTGGCGCAAGCTATTGCAACGAAACAGTGCCGAATGCAATTTATCCGTAATAAGACTTCCGATCCAGCGCAATGCCGCATGTGGACCGTGAATTGCATAATCGTCTACGGCACAACAGGATTTCACTAATGGAATCGATTGACTCACATGGCCGTCGCATCAACTACCTCCGCTTGTCGGTTACCGACCGCTGCAATCTGCGCTGTCAATACTGCATGCCCGCGGAGGGCGTTCGCAAGCTCCAGCACAACGATATTCTGAGCTTTGAGCAACTGCTCCGCATCGCGCGCATGGCGGTTTCCCTGGGCATCGATAAGATCCGGGTTACTGGAGGCGAGCCACTGGTTAGAAAAGGCATCGTCGGTTTTCTTGAAGACCTTTCCGGAATCAACGGGCTAAAGGAACTTGTTCTCACAACTAACGGTTTGTTGCTGCGAGAATTCGCCGCTGATCTGCGCCGTGTCGGCGTGGACCGTTTGAACGTGAGCCTTGATTCGCTCGATCAGGCGACCTACTCGACATTGACGCGCGGAGGCGTTCTGGAGAAAGCGTTGGACGGGATTGCCGCCGCGGAAGAGGTAGGTTTTCCTCCGGTCAAGATCAACACGGTGATGATTCGCGGCGTGAACGACGTCGAGATACTTGATTTTGCGGCTCTTACGCTGCGCATGCCGCACCAGATCCGGTTTATCGAATATATGCCGACCAGCAGCACTCCTAATTGGCCGTCGGAGTTTGTCTCCGGAGATGAAATTCTTCAGCAGATCCGCTCGGCTTACCCCCTGGATCCACTCTGTAATTCCAGCGACGCGGGTCCGGCGAAACTTTTCCGGATTCCGCTCGCCTTGGGCGCAATCGGCGTAATTACTCCAATCTCGAATCATTTTTGCGCATCCTGCAATCGCCTCCGCGTCACCGCTACGGGCGACGTCAAGGGCTGTTTGTTCGATGGTGGAGGAGTCAGCCTGAAGCCATATCTGGATGGCAGCGACGAGGAGTTGCAGGCTGCGCTGCTGCGCGTGCTCAAGAACAAACCGGAACGGCATCATTTATTGGATGCCAAAACACTTATTCCTTCCTTCGCAATGTCCGAAATTGGCGGATAATCATCGGTGAAGAATCAGAACTGCCGCAAGGATGCCGTCTGATGCCGGATGCAACGCAAGATCTTCTCCGCGATGTTCGAATGCAAGGATTCGCCCAGCGGGCTTCCGTGGACAAAGCGCTGGAATGGGTCAGCCTCCATTCGAAAATCCGCGCTGCGGAAAGCATCGCGCTCGACGACGCCGTGGGACGCGTTCTGGCCGAGCGCTTCGTCTCGCCCGCGGATGATCCCCCCGTCGGCACGGCTGTCAGCGACGGCTATGCGCTGCGCTCTTGCGAAACGGTAGGCGCTAGCAGCTATAATCCACTTCCCTTCCGTCTGCAAGCCAATCACTCTGCGTTGAAAGCTCTCTCCGCAGCTCTTGTCACCAGCGGCACTCCGCTGCCGGCGGGTGCGGACGCAGTGGCTCCTTTTGACCTTACGCAGGCCGGGACCGAATCCGTCGACTTGATCGAAAGCATTGCGCAGGGAGAAGGCGTAAGCCTCAAAGGCCAGGAAGCACAAAGAGATGTTCTTCTGATCGAGACCTCGCGGCCGCTCAGGGCTTCGGATGTGGGATTGATTTCCTCGCTTGGCATTCGGCAGCTTCGCGTCATTCAGCGTCCGTTGGTTCGGATCATCCTTGCTGGACGCAAGTCGCCAGAGGATTGCGAACTGGCTGATGCAAACGGCCCCATGCTGCGCGCTCTGGTTGTTCGCGACGGTGGAACCCTGGAGACTTGCCAGTACGGAATCGCGGACCGCGACGCGCTGGCGGCGTTGTTGACGCGCCCAGGCGCGGATCTGATTCTGGTTTGCGGACGCACGGGCACGGGAATGGACGACGAAGCGCCGCTGGCTCTTGCGGCTGCCGGCACGCTGTCCATTCACGGCATCGCCCTCTCGCCCGGCGGCTCAACCGGCTTGGGAACAGTGGGAGAGATCCCGGTGGTTCTGCTGCCCGGCAGTCCACTGGATTGTCTGTGCGCCTACGATCTGCTGGCCAGCAAGTTGATTCGGAATCTCAGTGGCCGTGGCCTGTGGCCGCCCTATCGCGTCCGCCAAGCCAGGCTCGGACGCAAAATTGCTTCAAGCGTCGGCGTCATGGAAGTTTGTCAGGTGCGGCTGATCGCGGGCGAGGACTTTCCGCTGGGAGACGTCCGTTCGGGAGGACTCGCGTCCGTCGTTCGCGCGGATGGATTTCTGTTGATTCCGGCCTCGCTGGAAGGTTACGCATCCGGAGCCATCGTGGACGTTCACTTATACGATGAAGCAGAAGGTATCTCGATATGACGACAAGACAAAACTCAAACCAGGATTTATTGCGCGCGGCACAGCAGCAGCAGTTTCTTGATGTGATCGATCGCGACGCGGCCGAAGCGCGCTTCAGGCAGCATCTCAAGCTGGCGCCTCTGGGCGAAGAAGTTGTTCCGCTGACGAAATCTATGGGGCGAGTTCTGTCGCGCGATGTCGTCTCCGCCGTGGACGTTCCTGGATTTGACCGCTCGCGAATGGATGGCTTTGCCGTGCGATCCGCCGACACCGCGCGAGCAACCAGCGACAGCCCGCGCACGTTGAAGCTCAATCCGGAAATCCTTACGCCGGGCGTTGTTCCAAAAATTGACGTGACGGAAGGATGCGCCACGATTGTCGCGACCGGCGGCATGATTCCGCGCGGAGCCGACGCCGTTGTCATGGTGGAACAAACCGATGCGGAGGAGCGGCAAGGCCAGGTTCTGCTTGACGTCTATCGAGCGGTTTCTCCTGGTGCGTTCATTGCCGCCGCAGGCAGTGACATTGCGCAAGGCGAGACGGTTCTGCGCTCGGGGCAGATCTTGACTTCGCGCGAACTTGGTTCTCTGGCCGCCATCGGACTGGGCAAGGTCAACGTCTGGCGCAAGCCAACCGTGGCGATTCTGTCGACCGGCGACGAGCTGGTCACGCCCGGAGAGCCACGCCCTCTGGGCAGGGTTTACGACTCGAATAGCACCATCCTCGCCGGGGCTGTCGAAGAGGCCGGCGGGCTGCCCGTGCTGCTCGGCATTGCGCGCGACCGGGAAGAAGAGATTGCCGCTCGGCTCGAACAGGCTTTGCAGTGCGACATCGTGCTGCTTTCTGGCGGAACGTCGAAGGGCGCGGGCGACTTGGCTTATCGCGCCGTCAGCGAACTTACCAATCCTGGAATTGTCGTTCACGGTGTCGCGCTGAAGCCCGGCAAGCCACTGTGCTTGGCGGTGACAGGTGGCAAGCCCGTGGTTGTACTTCCCGGTTTTCCGACCTCAGCGATTTTCACCTTTCATGAATTTGTAGCGCCGGTCATTCGCGCCTTTGCCGGACTTCCGCCAGCGCGGCCCGAGACGGTCACGGCCACATTGCCCACGCGCATCAGTTCAAATCGAGGACGCACGGAATACGTCATGGTCTCGCTGGTTCGCGGCCTCGACGGAAAGCTGGTGGCTTATCCGGCGAACAAAGGTTCGGGATCGGTCACCGCCTTTGGACAAGCAGACGGATTTTTCGCCGTGGGCGCGCAAACGGAAACGGTTTCCGCGGGCGAGGAAGTGGACGTAACCTTGATCGGCGCGCATCATACGCTGGCGGATCTGGTCATCATCGGCAGCCATTGCGTGGGGCTTGACCTGCTGATCGGGCGCGTCATCGCCGCTGGATTTTCTGTGAGAGCGTTGAATGTAGGCAGCAGCGGAGGACTCACGGCAGTCAAACGAGGCGAGTGCGACATTGCGGGAATTCACCTGATGGATCCTACCACCGGCGAGTACAACCGTCCGTTCCTGACCGAAGGCCTTGAACTCGCGACAGGATACAAGCGGCTTCAGGGAATTGTCTTTCGCGCCAGAGATGCGCGCTTTGAAGGACGCCAGGCGGAGCAGGCAGCCGAAGCCGTTGCCGCTGATCCGGCTTGCCTCTTCATCAACCGGAATGCCGGCAGCGGCACTCGAATTCTGATCGACCGCCTCTTGAAAGGATGCCAGCCAACCGGCTACTCCAACCAGGCGAAGACGCATAATGCGGTGGCTGCGGCCGTGGCGCAGGGCCGGGCCGATTGGGGCGTTGCCATCCGGACCGTCGCGCAGATGTATGGCCTCGGCTTTCTGCCTTTGCAGGATGAGCACTACGACTTTATGATTCCCAGCAATCGCACGCAACGCGCCCCTGTACTTTGCTTTCTATCGCTGTTGCGCGATCCGGCGGTTCGCACTTTCCTTGAGCAGCTTGGCTTCGAGTTCGAGCAGGCCGCGTTGTGAGCGGATCGTCCCGGAGTACAACTCCGCAACGAAGAATTGTTTCGATGCCGCACCAGGAGGACGGAATGCCCAACGCTTCCATCGTCAGGCGCAAAATCCCCTATGCGCGCGTCTGGAGCATCCTGTTCCGGACGCTGCACATTCTGGCCTTCAGCATTCTGGTTGGAGGACACGCCTTCAACGCCCCGGCCGATCAACTGCGTCCGCTGCTTTATCTGGCCATCGCGAGCGGAATTGGCATGGCTTTCATTGAAGCCTATCCTGAATGGCAAACGCTGTTTCAGGGCTGGGGAATTCTCGTTATGATCAAACTCGGGCTGCTGTGCGCCGTTCCATTTGCATGGAGCCACCGCTTTGCGATCCTGATCGCGGTCTTAGTGATAGGCTCTGTCGGGTCGCACATGACCAAGCGGCTGCGGCATTGTGCGCCGCTGTTCGGCCCCGGAGTAAGCGCCCAGAATGCAGAGGAATGATAGCCGCAGTGCTCTAGCGTATTTCCATGGATCGTGGATGGATGCTCCGTGCCCCACCCATTTCACGTTCTTTGTGAAATGGGTGGGAAACCACGAATTCAGCCCTACAGAAACGGTAGAAATGCTCTAGAATCCGGACAATTCACATTCTCATGCGCAGCGAGAGGGAACCGCCGGGTTAGCTTCGTACTCTTTCATCTTGCGGTAGAGGGTATTACGGCTGATCCCTAGCGAGATCGCAGCCTTGTTGATATTGCCCTTGTGGAAAGCAATCGCCTTGCGGATCATCTCCTCTTCCACTTCGTCCAGAGGACGCAACGGAGCGCCTTCACCAGGTTCGCTGGCATCCATTCCGGCATCGGGAGCCACTAACTCGAAATATCCGGCTCGCAAAATCGGATCGTCGCCGGCCAGATTGATCGCTCTCTCAATCGTGTTTTCCAATTCCCGCACATTGCCTGGCCAGGAATAAAACTTCAACTTATCCAGAAGCCCATCGTCGAAAGCTTTCTCATCGACCTTCATTTTCGCGGCGATTCGAATAGCCAGGCTTTGCGCCAACACCGGAATATCCTCCAGCCGTTCGCGCAGAGGCGGTATGCGCAGATTAAGCACATTGAGCCGGTAGTAAAGATCCTGCCGGAAGCGCCCCTCTTTCACTTCCTGCTTCAAGTCTTTCAAGGTGGCGGCGATGATGCGTATATTGATCTCCCGATCAACCGTGGCGCCGATGCGCGTCACCTTCCGCTCCTGAATGACCCGAAGCATTTTCATCTGTGCGCAGAGCGGCATATCTCCGATCTCGTCGAGAAACAGGGTTCCCCGGTTCGCCATCTCGAACTTGCCGGCCTGACCGCCCTTTTTCGCTCCGGTGAACGAGCCTTCCTCGTAGCCGAACAATTCGCTTTCGACCAGCGACTCCGGCAACGCCGCGCAATTGACCGCAACAAACGGACCGGCGCTTCTCTGCCCGCTGTAATGAATGGCCTGCGCAACAAGCTCCTTGCCCGTGCCACTCTCGCCTTCCAGCAGCACCGTGGACGAGCTGGCCGCCGCCATTCTGGTACGAGTCTTCAGTTCGCTCATGCTGGCGCTCTCGCCCACAATGTCCTCAACGGACAAACGTGGCGCAGCCAGGAAGTACTGCCGTGCAGGAGCCTTCCATTTGGAAATCTCGCGAAAGGTTGCGACCGCGCCAATGACCGTTCCGCCCTCGTCCCGCAGCAGCGAAGCGGAACTGCGAATCTTCTTGTCAGAAGGGCTGCAAACGATTTCCTTGTCTTCGTACTGCACGCCATCATTGAGAATCTGCAAAAGCGGAAGCTGCAACTTCGTCAACTCCGAGAGATGCCGCCCCCGGACAGACTTTGGATCGATGTCGAAAATGTCCGCGGCCTTTGTATTGATCTCCGTGACAACGCCTCGGTTATCAACGGAAACCATTCCATCCGACATGTTCTGCAGCAGAATATTGGAGTAACGATAGGCGTTGTAGAGTTTCTCCGTGGCGCTCTGTAGCCGGAGTTGTGTCTCGATGGCGCCCACCGCCGCTACGACCATGCCAAGCGTGTGAACATTGGAATGATGATAGTCGCCACTCAGATCGAGTACGCCAATCATCTGGCCGTCAACATCGAAGATGGGAGATGCGGAACAGACCAGAAAGTGGTTGGGCTGACAATAGTGCTCGGCAGCGTAGACCTGCACCGGCTTACGCTCGAAGATGGCGGTACCGATCGCATTGGTGCCCTTCGATGCCTCGCTCCAGGTTCCCCCCGGACACATCTCAACCTGGCGTGTGGCAGAGGTAACATCGAGATCACCGATCACATCCAGAATGAACCCGGTTTCATCGGTTAACACCACCTGGAATCCGGTGTTCTTGACAAAGTTGTACAGCCGCTCCATGACCGGCCGCGCAATTTTGATAAGACACTGACGCTGGTAGAGGCGTTCTTTGAGCTTGGATTGGTCAATGCCGACGGTCTCAAAGCGAAGGGGATCAATGCTGAGGTTATGACATCGCTGCCACGAGCTTGCAACCTCCACGCTCAGACTGCGAACGTCGAGTGACGCCCCGCCTGTGTACAGTTGCCACGCGTTCTGAACGACGAGATTGCTTGCAGGCATCTTCTACTCCTCAACTTAACAGGTTAGAACGGTCCTTCCCGCAAGTCTAGTCAGAACATAACTTCCATTAGACGCTGAAATATACACCGAAAGATATTCCGGCGAAAGGTTTTCAGCACTTTCTGGTTCCTTTCGTAACCATGCAGGGTTGCCTATCCTCTGCGCATGAAAAAGGGACGCGCAGCACCTCTCCAACATCCATTCTGGATGAATCAGCATCCAAAGGAGTTGTCACGTTTTGTGACAAGCGCTCCATCTCGTGACACAGGATGGAACAAGCACTTTGATGTTGCGTGTGTCTTTCAGCCTTCCAACAGCAAAGTAATGCTGTCACCTACGCTCTTCTCAGCGCGTTCAACCTTTGTTTTGTCAGCCAGTTATGAACGCTAACGCCGTCGCGCAACCCGTTCGCTCGGATTGGTCGTGGTCACCAACAGCGAGAATGGCCGCCTGCGTGCATCCAAACGCGTGCATTTTGCGCGCACCGGCGAGATCTCATTTATAAAACAGGTCCGTCAAGGGTGCGTGTGCGCATCTCACTTTATCAACAAGACTTTCGAGGCCACATGAGGAATGAAATAACCATGAAAAGACTCCTTCTTTTGATTGCAGCGCTCCTTTTCGTTCCCCTCTTTTCGTTCGCGCAAACAACCACGAACACAGGTTCCATCACGGGTATCGTAAAAGATCCGAATCAGGCGGTCCTTGCAAATGCTCAAGTCGTGCTGACTAATTTGGCGACCAAGGCCAAAGTCAAGACTGCTACCAGCGAGCATGGAATCTACATATTTACCGCCTTGCAGCCTGGCACTTACCAGGTTTCCATCGAGGCCAGAGGGTTTCAGCCGAAGATGAGCAGCGAGATCAATGTGGCGGAAGGCGAAACCTTTCAGGCGGACATTTCCCTCCTTCTCGCCGGAACAATGGAGACAGTAAGTGTCTCAGCCGGTTCGTTCGAGAACGCCTATCGCGTGGATAACCTGAAGCCAGCCACGCCGCTCGGCCAGACGCCCATCGTGAACCTTCCTTATACGATCAATGTGATCTCCCGCCAGTTGATCGACGACACCATGGCGAGAAGCTTCAAGCAGGTAGCCAAGTACCTGCCGCTGGTCTCCTTCCAGGAGATGCAAGGGCCGGAGATTCTACGCCCCGAAACCCGTGGGATGCAGGGAACCAATATGCAGGGCGACCGCATGGATGGAATGGGATTTGCCGTCACAACGCCGGCCGCGCTGGAAGAATTCGAGCAGATTGAAGTTCTCAGCGGCGTGGGCGGTTCCATGTTTGGCCCCAGCAACCCGTCGGGCATCTTTAATTTCGTCACCAAGACCCCGACCGAAGAGCCTCTGCGCGAGGCTGAAGTGCAGTATGAAGGCCGCAGCATTGTAACCGGCCATCTCGATCTGGGCGGACGGCTGGGACCGAAGAAAATCTTTGGCTATCGCATCAACCTGCTTCTGGGCGATGGCACCGGCTATGTCACCAATAGCCAGCTTCGCCGCCAGTTGGCCGCCGGAGCATTCGACGTCCGTCCCTTCACCCATACCACCGTCGGAGGCAACTTCAGTTGGTATAACCTTTTCCAGCACGGATATCCCGGCTGGTTCTCCTACAACCCAACGCTGTCTCCTACCGGCGCCGCATCCACGGCCTGCGAAAGCGCGACTCCCGGCACGGCCACTTGCTACAACTCCAAGTACTACTCCAAGCTGCCTGTGCAAGCTCCCGACCCAGCCCGCCAAGGCTATGGACAGCACTTCCTGGGGCCGGACATGAACAACCAGATCGGGGAAGTTGTCCTCAAGCAGGACTTCACTCCGAATTGGCACCTGATTGCTAGCGTCCTGCACCAGATTGCCAATCGCAACATCAATACGGCGGTCAATGCGTTCTATGATGCCAAGGGCAATTACCAGACGTTTGAGGAAAATCAGTTCCAAAATACGCTTGCCACCCGTTTCCAGGTGAAGAGCGACTTGGGATATGTAACTGGAAGCTTCAAGACATGGAACATCCGCCACGATGTGGTTTTCGGAAGCACCGGCTACAGATTTGCGACCTGGCAACCCAGAGTCGGCCCCACATCGAAAGCCCTGTGCACGGGAGCAAATTTTACCGGCACCTGCAGCGCCAATATTTCCAGTCCGCTGATCGATTACAACTCCGGCGTGACCTCCTTTAATGGCAGCGGCCCGACGCACGGCCTGTATGTTACCAGCATCATTCATCAACAGGGATTCAATTTTGGCGACACGATTCAGATCACTCCACAATGGCTGGTAAGAGTGGCGGCCAGCCAGGATTGGACCTGGACGAATAACTACAAAACCTCTGGCAGTCCCAACTACACGCAAATACCCGGCATAGGCAACTATATGTCCCAAGGCGCCAGCCCGTCGGCCAGCATTCTTTACAAGCCAGCCAAGAACATGACCATCTACACGACCTTTTCCGATAGCGTTCAGGCTCCGGATGTGGCGCCGGCAAACTCCACAGGCATTGTCGTCACGAACGCCAGCCAGCCGCTGCCGCCCTACCGCAGCACACAGTCTGAAATCGGCTACAAGCTGGAATCGCAAAAGATCAACTTTTCGGCCGCTATCTTCCGCTTGCGGCGTCCCTTTGCCAACACGGTCGTAGTTTCAACCACTGCCGGCTACAATTGCGGCGGCACAACTCTGACAGGAACCACAATCTGCGAAAGCTTTCAGATCGTTGGCAACCAACTAAACTATGGCGCGGAGGCCATGCTCTCCGGCAAACTCACGAAGAGCCTCAGTGTAATTGGCGGACTTACCGCGCTTGACCCCAAGCTGACGGATACTTTCGTCCTTCTGCCCAAGGGGAACAAGTACGTTTCCTCTTTCTGCACCATGACTTTATGCCCCAGCTATGTCACCAACAACAAGACCTTCGTCGGCATTCCCGATTACAAGTCGAACGTCCTTGCCGAGTATCAGATACCGGGGCTTACGGCCGCGTTCTTCAACTTCGACTGGCAACATGTTGGCCGCCGCGCAGCCGACGACATGAACAGCTACTATGTGCCGCAATACAACACCTTCGATCTCGGCGGCCGCTACTCTGCCAAGGTTTTTGGCAAGGTAACGACCTTCCTCCTCACCGTCAACAATGTCACGGATGTTCACTACTGGTCGACTCTTGGCCCTGGCAGCATTACTGGCCAGAGCAGCGCCGATCTAGCGCACCTGGGCGAACCGCGCCTGATCACGGCCTCCATGCGCTACGAGTTTTAGAGAAGAAGCCGCAAACCGCACTGGGGTTCCGGCTTCATTTTCATGAGGGATTTGATCGGGAGAGTTGGCGCCAGCCTGCTCTCCCCTATTTCTTTTTGGATTCAACAGCTATGGCGGAGAAGGAGCAGTTATGAAGCAACGCGCTGTATTACTAACTCATGCCTATCTTCTTGCTTTTGTTCTAGGCGTACTTTCACTTGAATCTCTGGTCTTTGCGCAAGAGCCAACCTGCGTCCCGCCGACTGGCCAAAAGCTGATTCTCTATCGTCCAGGCAGCTTGACTCACGCCTTCACTCCGATTGAAGCGGCCTTCACGTGTCAGACCGGCATCGAGATCAAGGATGCGGCTATGGGCAGTATCGATGCAGCCCGGCAGATCACGGCTGGCGGCCAACCCTGCGACCTCTATGCTTCTGCCGACTACACCACCATCGATCTATTTCTGAAACCCGCCGGTTATGCGGACTTCAACATTGTTTTCGCGCAGGGGAAGATGGTGCTGGCGTATTCGGCCCGCAGTGTGTCCGAAAAGAAACTGCCGCCCATCGCCTCCCCGGGCAGCGTTCCATTCAATCCGCCCAACGCAATTCCCAGCGCGGCCTCGAATTGGTATGAGATTTTGACCATGCCCGGCATCATGATCGGCGGTGGCAATCCCTTTCTCGATCCTGGCGCGTACCGAGCGGACATCATCTTTCAACTGGCGGGAAAAAAATACAAGACGCCCATTCTCTACAACAATCTGCTCAAGCACCAGATCATTCCGGGATCAGATCATTCCGGTCCGGCGCTTGGAAAGAACTTCGATTTTCAGATGATTTATGAACACAGCGCGCGGGTCATGGCCGCCGCCAATCCAGACTTCCGCTATGTGAATCTGCCGGAAGACATTGACTTGTCCGACCCTGACAGGAATGCGCTGTATGCGCAAGCGGCAGTGGTTTTGCCCGGCTTGGGAACCGCGCAGAGCGCACAGAATGTCGCCGTCCCAGGAACGCGCGTTGCATGGGGAATCACGTTGCTGAAGGACGCTCCGAACCGGGAAAACGCGACTCGCTTCCTGGAGTTTCTACTCAGTCCGTCGGGCGCTTCAGCGCTGAAAGCCAACGGCCCCGCGCCCATCTCCCCCGCGCTCGTCAGAGCAGAGGATTTCACCAAACTCCCGCCATCGCTACGCGCTCTGGTCATGATAACTGCAAAGTAAATGTCCTCCGTCTTTGCCGATTGCTGGCCCCTTAAAGGATTTTTTCCTCAGCCGTGTAAAGCAGACGCAGAAGCAAATATGAAAAATCTACGACCCCGCATAATTTTTTGAGGCCGGCTCGGAAGCCATCAAATTGGCTTTTTCCTTCCAGCTTGCGATGGCAATCGGCGGATCTCAGAATCCGGAATAGAAAAACCAGGATCTCGAATAGAAAAAAGTGATGAAAGTTTGGACTGTTGCCGATAGGGTTTCTATGGTGCGGGTCTTTGACTGGGGCTAAAGGGGAGAAGAGATTTCCTGCGCTCGCGCATCGACCGGTGGCGATTTGTGTGGCCAGCAATCGATGCGGTTTCCTACTGGACACTTTGGTCACAGGCGTGGCTGAAACTGGACTGGGTCTCTGATAACATAATCTGTGAGTGGCAATGGAGCACCGTGGCTCAAGAGCACAGACGCACCGAGGGCTGGGGTTACAGTATTGGCACAACTTCAAGCGGTCAAAGACCTAGACGAATTGTTTGAATTTCACGCGGTTTTGTCTTTAAATCAGGCCAGCAAAGCGGATGCACATACATGCGAATGTTTATTTTATCAAGTTCTGTATTTCCGAAACTGCCGAATCTTCCTTGTGCGACCCTGATCTCTCAACGATTCGCCCAGCGTGGCCGGGTACTAGCCATGGTGGCTTTGCTGGCGCTCCCTGGAGGGGGCGCTTGCTCTGCACAATCCCCTGATCTTACCCAGAAGAGTCTCGAAGATCTGATGAACATTGAGGTGACCTCCGTCTCCAAAAAGGAGCAGAAGACCTCCCAGGCCGCGTCGGCCGTCTTCGTCATCACCTCGGAGGACATTCGCCGTTCCAGCGCACTGAGTATTCCTGATCTGCTGCGCATGGTTCCCGGTCTTGACGTGGCTCAGATCGACGCCGGCAAATGGGCCATCAGCTCCCGCGGCTTCAATAGCCAGTACTCCAACAAGCTCCTCGTGCTGATCGATGGCCGCACGGTATATAACCCCGAGTTTGCCGGGGTCCTTTGGGATTCGCAGATTGTTCCTCTCGACAGCATTGATCGCATCGAAGTCGTGCGCGGTCCCGGCGCTGCAATTTGGGGATCGAACGCCGTGAATGGCGTGATCAACATCATCACCAAAAGCACGGTCGACACCCAAGGCGGCATGATCACTGCCAGCGCAGGCAACGCCGGTACAGGGCCGGAAACAATTCGCTACGGAGGAAAGATCGGCGGACTTGGCGCCTATCGCGCCTATGCGGAAGGATTCCAAGTCAACGCGCTGCACACTCCCGCTGGACTCGATGGCAAGGACGATTGGCGTTATGTCCACGGCGGCTTTCGTACCGATTCCACTCTCTCCGCGAGGGATTCCCTGACGACCGAGGGAGAACTGTACCACGGCAATGCGGGAGAGATCGTCTACTCGATTGTTTCCATGAGCCCGCCGGAAAACGCAACCACGGCCATGCGTGACCGCTACTCGGGCGGGAACCTGTTGACCCGCTGGACGCGCACCATTTCGCCGACGTCGGAGACATCGCTGCAGGTTTATTTTGACCACATCAAGCGCGGCGATCCCACCTATGACGTCGGTCTGAATACATTTGACATCGACTTCCAGCACCATCTTGCTCTGGCGACGCGGCAGGATATCGTCTGGGGCGTTGGCTATCGTGTCACTTCGGATGGCGTAAGTCCGACCCTGCGACTCTCCCCTTCTCCTCGGGACCGGCTGAACCAGCTCTTCAGTTCGTTTGTGCAGGATGAGATTGCCCTCCGTCCCGACTTGCTCTTTCTGACCATCGGCGCGCGTCTGGAGCACAACGACTTTACAGGGTTCGGCTTCGAGCCCTCCGTGCGCCTGGCTTGGACCCCGAATAGCAGGAACATGGTCTGGAGTGCCATTTCCGGCGCCGACCGCATTCCCGCCCGCAGTGATACCGACATTCGCGTGAATTACGCTGTCCCTTCCGCGCCCGGCAATCTGCCGATCATTCTCAGCTATTTAGGAAATTCAAACGAGAAGAATGAACGGCTGACGGCGTTTGAGACCGGCTACCGGAATACTTGGACCAACAAGTTCTCGGTGGATTCAACCGCTTTCTATAACCGCTATCGCGATCTGGAAACGGAGGAACTGGGAGCAACCCGCCTGGAGGCTACTCCCGCGCCGATGCACCTGCTCATTCCTTATACGTTCGGCAACGGGATGTATGGGGAAACTCACGGCCTTGAAGTTTTTGCAAACTGGAAGGTGGCGAGCTTCTGGACTTTAAGTCCGGGCTATGCGTTCCTCTCCATGCATATGCACAGATTTGCCGGCAGTCTGGACTCCTCGGCCCCGCTGAAGACGCAAGGCAATTCTCCCGAGCACCAAGCTCAGATGCGTTCCAGTGTAAGTCTGCCCTGGAACCTGCAGTGGAATGCATCAGCATATTTTGTCAATCGCCTGTCCGCCCAGTCCATTGCTTCCTATACCCGGCTTGACACTGGCTTGACTTGGCGCGCAGGGGATCGCGTTTCCGTGAATATCGCAGGACAAAACCTGCTAAAAGACCTTCATGAGGAATTTGCAGGGAGCAATTCATCCGTGCAGTCCGGGATGATGCGGCGCAACGTCTTCGCCAAAATAGACTGGTCTTTCTGAGCCAATGGTCAATATGCATCGGACAGGCAACAATCCGAAAGTAGAGAGGCCAACCATGCGAACACGCATTTCGGTTCGCATGGTTGTGTTTCTCTGCGCTGTTCTGCTGCTGCCATGCATGCCGAGACCTGCCTGCACCCAGGCATCCGCCGATGAGTACCAGGTTAAGGCCGCCTTTCTTTTTCACTTTGCGCAGTTTGTTGACTGGCCTGCCGGGCCCCCGTCTATTGGAGTCTGTATCTTTGGCGACGAACCGCACCGCCAAGAGTTCCAAAGCACCATCGAGGGCAAGCTCGCCGGAGGCCGGGTATTGCATGTTCGTCTCCTAAGCCAAACGCTAGATGCCGAGCGATGCGACGTCCTTTTTTTCAGCCGTGATGAAGCCCGGCGACAAGCCACTGTTCTTAAGAGTCTGCACGGCCTGCCGGTTCTTACTGTGGGGGAAACAGATAATTTTCTCTCTGACGGCGGAATGATTCGCTTCCACCTTGAAAGGGGGAAAATCCGCTTCGATATCAACCTTGGGGCTGCCGATTCGGCCCACCTCAAAATCAGTTCCCAACTTCTTCTCCTCGCCACATCGGTGACTCGCGGCGGCGGAATGATTCGGGGAAGGTAAGGCCATGCGCATCAGGGATTTTTCCATCCGTGTCAATCTCGCTCTGCTGATCCTTTCCACGAGTGTGCTTGCCGTTGTGCTTGCTTCTCTCGGCTTCGCCATCTACGAGCGCCAAAGTTATCGCGCGAGCGCGGTCCGCGAACTCACCGCGCTGGCCGACACCCTCGGCGCAAATACCGCGGCATCCCTTGCGTTCAACGATCAGGGAACCGCCAAAGAGATGCTAGGGGCCATGGCCACCGAGCCTCATGCCCTTGCCGCGTGTCTCTACGACAACCAGGGACACATCTTTGCGGAATATCACCGTCACGGCGATCAGTCTGGTCGCGTGCTGCCCGCGCGGCACCGCGACGGATCCTATTTCGGTCGCCAGTCCCTCACCCTTCTTCGCGGCGTTTTTCTCAATGGGGAACGCACCGGCTCGATTGTCCTGGTTTTCGACCTCAGCGATTTTCGTTCCCGGCTCCTCGATTACGCGAAGATTGCCCTGCTTGTCCTTTTTCTCTCAGTTCTTGCGACCTTCTTGGCCTCTTTGCACCTGGCGAGATCCATCGGAGATCCCCTGGCGCAACTGGCCGCTGTCGCCCGCCGCATTTCGGACGACAAGGATTATTCCCTCCGTGCAAGGATTCGCGCCGGCGGCGAAACAGGCCTTCTCATCGAATCCTTCAATGAGATGCTTGCCCGGACCGAATCAGGCGAACAGACGCTGAAAGATACGCTTGCCTCCCTAGTGGAGAGCGAGGAACGCTATGCCCTTGCCGCGCGGGGCGCCAAGGACGGCCTCTGGGACTGGAATCTGGACACCGACGAAATTTTCTTCTCGCCCCGCTGGAACGATATGCTCGGCTACTCAGAGAAGGAGCACTGGTCCTGCCCCGATGACTGGTTCAGCCACATCCACGCCAACGACCGCAAACTGGTTCTTGATGCGATCGCCGCACACCGCAACGGCAAGACTCCTGAATTCGTCAGTGAATATCGTATGCATCACAAATCCGGCGGCTACATCTGGATGCTCAGCCGTGGCATTGCGGTTCGCGACGCGTCCGGCAAAGCGATCCGCATGGCCGGCTCGCAGACGGATATTACCGAAGGCAAAATCGCCGACCCGCTGACTCACATACCCAACCGCCTCTACCTCATCGACCGCCTCGAGTCCGCAATCGATTTCGCGCGGCACAACAAAACTCTGTTTGCCGTTTTGTTCATCGACCTGGACAAGTTTAAATTCGTCAACGACAGTCTCGGACATGCCGCCGGCAACGAAGTGCTCATCGATGTCGCCGGGCGGCTGCGTACCAGCGTCCGCACCACTTCACGCCAAAGTGGCCCCGGGCAATCCGTTGTGGCGCGTGTAGGCGGAGACGAGTTCGCGATCCTCCTCAGCCATATTCAACATGAAGACGACGCCGCGATTGTCGCTGGGCGTATCCTCGAGCGGATCGGCGAGCCGCTTTACTTCGAGGGGCGCCGCATCTTTGTCTCTGCCAGCATCGGGATTGCCCTCAGTTCTACCGGCGACACGCCCGAAGATCTGCTCCGCAATGCCGATACCGCCATGTATCACGCCAAAGCCAGCGGCAAAGCGCGCTATGAATTCTTCAACGAGGGATTGCGCGAGATGGTCGTCACGCGCTTTGAGACTGAAACAGGTTTGCGCAAAGCCATCGACGAGCGGCAACTTGTCGTTTACTACCAGCCCATCGTCTCGCTCAGCGACAACCGCATTCGTGGTTTCGAGGCGCTCGTTCGCTGGGATCACCCCGAACGCGGGTTGATCTTACCCGACGAGTTCATCCCGATCTCCGAGGAAAGCGACCTGATCGTCATCCTTGGCCGTTGGGTTCTGCGAGAATCTTGCCGGCAGATGGCTGAATGGCAGAGAAACTTTGCTTCTGTTCCGCCTCTTTCAGTCAGCGTCAATGTTTCTTTCCGCCAGTTGAGCGATCCTCGCTTGGCGCAGGACGTGGAATGCGCGCTGGCCGAAAGCGGGCTCGACCCAAAGTCTCTGGCGCTCGAACTGACGGAAAGCTCCATCATGGGAGATGCCGAGCAGACGCTCGCCACTCTCGACCGCCTCAAGAAGATGAACATCCAGCTCGAAATCGATGACTTCGGAACCGGCTACTCATCGCTAAGTTACCTCCAGAAGCTCCCCTTCGACATTCTCAAGATCGACCGCTCTTTTATCAGCGAACTGGGCAACGGAAACGGCAGCCTGGACATCGTAAAGGCGATTCTGGAACTGGCACACTCTCTGCGGCTTGGGGCCATCGCCGAAGGCGTTGAAACCGAGGAACAGTTAGACAGCCTGCGCCATTTGAACTGCGATTATATCCAGGGGTATCTGCTCTCAAAGCCTGTCAGCGCCGATGTGGCCGAGCGACTTTTCCTGAAGACTCTCGTCTCTCCTGCATCTGTCCTGGCCACCGCCGGCAACCAGGAATAAGAAATAGAAAGAGCCCAAGGCATCCGCGCATCGCGTCATTCTCAGTCGGCTCTTTGATAGCATTTTCACGGAGAATGGATGGATGCTCCGTGCCCCATCCATTTCACGTTCTCTGTGAAATGGGTGGGAAACCATGAATTCATCCCTACAGGAACCGTGAAAAAGCTCTGGTCTCCGACAGCTTGAAGTTGTACCACCATTGGTTGCCCCTGGTCTCGATTTTGAGACCGGGGCATCCACAAACTCGAGGTAACTTCTTTACCTTGTCGGGAGCCAGTCTCCGGTCACTGCTTTGCCGTTGGAGTTATGTCGGTAACCGGCAGGTCGATGTGTCCGAGCAGAATCTCGAAGCGCCGCTGCTCTTCTTTTTGATAAGTCGCCTGATCCGGCCATAACTCCTTGATGAACGCCTCTTCATCGGGATTGGCGGTCGTGGCCACGGTCGAATTCTTGTACGTGATGGTCACGCGATAATCCCAGCGAAGCTCTTCCGAAGTGTGGTTGGCTGGCGTGTCAATCTTCACCGAGACAATCCGTCCCGTGGCCTTGATCTTCTGCAACAGCGGATAGTGGTTCTTCAGAAAGAGCTGCAAAAACTCAGCCTGATGGCCCCACTGGCACTTGTAGTAATACTCGACGGTGTAAGGCTGATCGGCGCCACCCTGCGGCGGCGCTCCCTGAGCCACCAGCGGCGCGGCCAGCGCGACGGAGAAAAACACAGCGAAAACGGCGAGAAGAAACTTGCGCATGGAACCTCCTTGATTGAAAACATTGTATCGTGAAAAATTGGTGTCCTCTGTCCTTATTGATCCGGCACAAAACAATTGCATCGCCAAAGGATTTGTCATCCTGAGCGACCGGAGCGTAGCGCACGAAGCCGAAGGACCTGCGTTCTCACCGCTAAAAAACCTCATAGAATTTCTAACTTAGGAAACTAGCCTGCCACTCGCTTGAACCGCACCGCCTGATAAGGCTTCCCCGCTAGCCTCAACTTCGTCTTGCCGGTGAATCTTCCCGGCAGCGCCTTCGTCGTCATCGCCCAGGTATCGATCACCTCGGCGGAAAAACTTCCCTCCGGCAGCGGAAACTCATATTGAATCGGCTGATGGATGTCGAAATAGTAAAAAATCTGCTGCGGCTTTTTTCCCGTTGCGTCCATGCTGGCGGCATTGGGATAGTATTGCGTAGCACCCGTCTCCAGCCCGCTGCGAGCCGCGCCACTGCCTGAGTCCGCCGCCGTCTCCTCCACCAGCTTTCGCAGAAACGCGATCCGCGCCGGGCTCGTGCCCTTCAGCTTGCCGCCATTCGACCACAACAGAATCGCCGACTCGCTTTCATCGGCCGGATGATCGGGATCGAGATACGTCTCTCCGTGCGTCACATAGCATCCCGCCATCACGCCCAACCAAAAGCGTCGCGTCATCTCCTCGCCGGTCAGGTTTCCCCAGCGCCGCTCCAGATTGCCCTCGTACATCACCTCGTCGTAGACCACCGGCTTCCGCCATGCCTTCAGCCATCCGGCCGCCGCATCGAAATCGTGCGTCTGCAAGCTGGCGTGCGTCACCCACGGATGCCCATAGTCGTACATCGAAACCGAATAGTGCACCGAGCGCAGATGCCCCACCGGATCGTGCTGCTCAACAATATGGAAGAACCTGTCGAAGTCCTGCACGGTTTTGGCTTTCATCAGGTCAAACTCATTCGCCAGCGACCACCAGACATTTCGATAGGCCGAGAGCCGCGCCAGAACATAGCGCAAATAGCGATCATCAACTTCCGCTGGCATGGCCGCATAGCCCCAGTTGTCATACGGATGAAACAGGATCAGGTCGGCTTCGATGCCCAGCCGGCCGAGGTCCGCGATTCGCTCCTCCAGATGCCGGAAAAACGCCGGATTGAAGCGCGTGAAATCATCCTTTCCCGCCGTGCGTTCGAACGGATAAAACTCCGGTTCATTGTGGTTATAGGCATAGCTCTTCGGGAAGACGCACATGCGAATTTTGTTGAAGGGCGCGCCGGCCAGCATCCCGAGCGTCTCGCGCTGCAACTCCTCGCTCTGATGCACCCACGCATAACAGGTCGTGCCGAAGGGAAAGTACGGCGTTCCATCGGCATAGGCAAAGTGATAGGTGTTATGCACTCCGACCGGCCCATGCGCTCCGGCCGACGCCGCGCCGCAATGAAACGTTCCCTTCAGCCCATCCAGCGCCCCCGCGCCGCTGGACGTCGTGTAACTCCAGTCGCCTTCGGCATCCGGCATAAAGCGAACTTTATAACTGCCGTCGCCGTCGTAGAAGCCGTCGACCTGGACGGTTCTGTGTCCCAACGCGAACGTGGCCGTCAACTCGACTTCGGTGAACGGGTTCCCCGACGAAGGGCCTTGCAGCGCGATCTCGAAAACATTCCACTTGGGAACGATTGTCTGCGTGCTGGAATCGGTTGTCTGCGCGCTCTGCGCAAGGGCTTTTGCCACTCCGTCCGGCGCAACGCTGGCCAAAGCGGCCAGCGATCCGACCGAGCCGAGCTTCAACATTTCACGGCGGCTGATTGAACTCATGGCAATCATGCTACCATCGGCGGCTCGGTCAGGCCTCCACATCAACGAGATCTTTCAGGAAAACTTGCTTCATACAATTTGAAATAATCTGCAAATTTTTACGGCAAAATAAAAATATTTAAGGGGGGGAGGGGGTACGCGATGTGCCATGGGGCAGGAAGCCACGCTTCACTGCTGAATTCTATTGTGCACCGACGGAACCTTTTTTCTGCAAGGATATCCGTTCCATCGACGTAAGCGTCTTGTCTTCCCCTCTGGACAGGCATGCTGCGCAGGTTTGACGATGGCGTCATGGAACAGTTGCTGACACAGGGGTCGGAACGGCGGGTTCGTGTGCACCGTTCGGTAGCCGAGAAGCGGCGGATCGTGGAACTGACGTTTGCTCCTGGGGCGAGCGTGGCGCAAGTGGCACAGGCTGCTGGAGTGAACGCGAACCAGGTTTTCAAGTGGCGGCGCGAGTACGGCCGCAGTGGCCGGATGGGTTCCGCGGCGTTGCTTCCTGTGGTGCTGACTGGTGGCGATGTCGTTGCGGCGGAAGAGCAGGAACGTCAAGCGCCCGAAGTTCGCAAACGGGCGTCCCTGCCGATGCCGCAGGAAGATGCCCAGCCAACGACAGGCGCGATTCACATCGAGTTGCCGGGACGCGCCATGATCAGCGTTGAACACGGCGCCGATTGTGCGTTGCTGCGGACGGTGCTGGAGAGTCTGCGCAAGTGATAGATCTACGTCCAGGAACGCGCATATGGATCGCCGCCGGAGTGACCGACATGCGGCGGGGTTTTCAGGGCCTGAGCGCCCAAGTGCAGACCGTGCTGCAGCAACAGCCCTACTCGGGACACCTGTTTGTGTTTCGCGGGCGGCGCGGTGACACGATCAAGATTCTGTGGTTTGATGGCGATGGACTTTGTCTGTTCGCGAAGCGCCTGGAGCGTGGGCGTTTCATCTGGCCGCACGCTACGGAAGGAACCGTGTCTCTGACCCGGGCGCAGCTCTCGATGCTCATGGAAGGCATCGATTGGCGCCGACCGGAGAGGACCTGGACGCCACCGATCGCAGTATAAGTTACACTCGTGATTCTTCTGTATTCATGCGTGTTTTGTTGATAAGTCACGCTTGTTTTATGGCATACTACGGTCATGCTTACCACCGCTCTTCCTGACCTCGATCAACTCGATATCGAAGCCTTAAAGACCTTGGTTATTGCGCAGAGCGAGAGACTCGATTCCCATGCACAGCAGATCGAACATCTGAAGCTGGTTATCGAGAAGCTCCGCCGCATGATGTTCGGCTCCAAGAGCGAGAAGATCACCATCCAGATCGAGCAGCTTGAACTGCAACTGGAAGAGACAGAGACCGCGCAGGCCGCCGATGAGGCAAGTGCAGAACCGCCTGCGTCAGAAGCCAAGCCAAAGTCCAGGCCATCGCGTAAGCCGCTTCCCGCGCATCTTCCTCGCGAAGTTGTAACTCACCATCCAGATCAGGATTGCTGCCCGGATTGCGGCGGCGAGTTACGCCAGTTCGGCGAGGACGTGGCCGAGATTCTGGAGTACATTCCAGCCAACTTCAAGGTGATTCGCCATGTGCGCCCGAAGTTTGCCTGCAAGCAGTGCGAGCGCGTTGTTGAAGCGCCTGCGCCATCGCGCACCATTGAGCGCGGCCTGGCCTGGCCGGGACTGCTGGCCCATGTGCTCACCGCGAAGTACTGTGATCATTTGCCTTTGTTCCGTCAGTCGGAAATCTACGCTCGCGAAGGCGTCGATCTGGACCGCTCCACGCTGGCCGGTTGGGTGGGAGCGTCCAGCGAGTTACTCGCGCCGCTGGTCGAGGCGCTGCGCAAGCATGTGTTATCCGCAGGCAAGATTCACGCTGACGATACGCCGGTTCCAGTGCTCGCTCCCGGCAACGGCAAGACCAAGACGGGCCGCCTCTGGACCTATGTGCGCGACGAACGTCCTGCCGGAGAGAGCACCCCGCCCGCCGTGTGGTTCGCTTACTCGCCGGATCGCAAGGGTGAACGCCCCAGGCTACATCTGAAGAACTTTAAGGGTGCTCTGCAGGCAGACGCCTACGCCGGGTTTCATCATCTCTACGAGGGCGGCGCCATTTATGAAGTCGCCTGTTGGGCACACGCCCGGCGCAAGTTTCACGACATCCACGTAATCCATGCTTCGCCCATTACCACCGAAGCCATCCGTCGCATCGGCGCACTGTACGGCATCGAAGAAGAAGTTCGCGGCAAGCCCGCCGACCTTCGCTGTGCGGTTCGGCAGGCTCGGGCCAAGCCGCTGCTCGACGATCTGAGAAGCTGGATGGAAAAATCTCTCCGTTCACTGTCGACCAAGAGTGAGACTGCGGGTGCGATTCGCTATGCGCTCTCGCACTGGCGTGCGCTCACGCGTTACGTTGACGACGGTGCGCTGGAGATCGACAACTCGGCGGCAGAACGGGCGCTACGCGCCGTCGCGCTCGGCCGCAAAAATTACCTTTTTGCTGGCTCGGACTCCGGCGGCAATCGGGCTGCCGCCATCTACTCGCTCGTCGGCTCGGCGAAACTCAACGGACTCGACCCCGAACGCTATCTCCGACAGGTCCTGACCCGCATCGCCGACCATCCGGTCAACCGGATCGACGAACTCCTTCCCTGGAACCTCGCCGTCGAGGACACTTCCGCTCCCGCTTAAGCTCTTCGCGAAGTGTCCACCTAAAAATAGGTGGACACTTCACCATTCAAGTCCAATCCCAATACGTAAACGCCGAACTCTCGTCAACAGGGGAAGACCACCCGTTTACGGAAAACCGGAGATCTTCAACACCGATCAAGGCTGTCAGTTCACCAGCCAGGCCTTCACTGGGCGGCTAAAAGAAGAAGGGATCAGGATCAGCATGGACGGCAAGAGCCGCTGGCGCGACAATGTTTTCGTCGAGCGGTTCTGGAAGTCCATCAAGTACGAGCATGTCTATCTACATGCCTACGAGTCGGTGCAGGAGGCCAGAACAAAGGTCGGCCGCTACATCAACTTCTACAACACCACCCGGCCACACTCCAGCCTGAATGCGCTCACGCCCGAGCAGGTATACTTCAACCGCCTGCCAGAAGCTTTGGCGGCATAAAAGCAAGTACTTCCACTTAAGGAAAAAGCAAAAACTGTCCGAACTACCGGGAACACCTCAGTCATTGCTTTAGTGACATAGATGACATCGTAAAATTTGTACGCGCAGGAGCAAAAATAGACCACGCTAACGTTTTCGTTTCTGCATCATGCAGGTCTCTTTTTTTTGATCTATCGTGGCACTCTATTATGCGAGGCTCAGTAATCTCTTTCTGGTTCAATTCTCACGCTGCTTACAGCTGGATTGCTCAGCGAAGCCATCCGACAAAAAAGGATGCATATGAAAACAGCGCTGTGATGAATTGGAATCCAAGGTCTCCTCTGTAAAGTGGCCTTTCTCTATGGCGTTCACACTCAAACGAGAAATCCCGTAACTTTCTTCAAGAACATCCGCAGGAGCGACGGCAGATCAGATCGGCCGGACAAAGAATCAGTTTGGTCTTCTTCGGTGCGCTTCCCTCAATGCGATCGAAGAGCGCACGCAAGGCCAGCCGCACCATCTCCTCAACCGGCTGGCGAACCACTGTCAAAGGAGGATCGAGGAAAGGTGCAAATTCAAAATCATCGAAACTGATCACAGGCAGGCGCTCGGCAGAATTGAGTTTCAATTCAATGTAGACGGAAAGTATGGTGCGCGTGGCAAAGTCGCTGAGCGAAAGCAATGCCGTCGGCCAGCCCTTGCCCTCCATGGCTGCACTGAAGAGAGCGCGCAGGCGCTCGTAATCCGCAGCTACAATCAATTCACTCTCCAGCCCTTTGGCCGTCATCGCCTCGCGATAGCCCGCCGCGCGTTCCTGGAAACTGTAGATCTCCGGCCGGGCGGTTACGCACGCAACATGAGAGTATCCATGCGCCAGAAGGTGCTCAGTAGCCATCCGCGCCGCATTGCGATTATCCAGCAGCACCGCATCCACGCCAGAAGAAATGTAACTGTCGAAGGCGACTACTGGTCCATCAGGAAAGGCAGAGTGCACGGCCCGCAGCGTCGTGCCCGGCGCGCCGACAAGAATCACGCCATCAGCCCGATAGCGCTTCAGCGTGGCTAGGTGCTCCATCTGCTCATCCAAATGATCCGCATGAGTCAACAGAACGACCGTACACCCGCGCTGGCGCACCTCTTCTTCCATCGCCTGCACACACCGGCTAAAGAAGGAATTGGTAACCTTGGGCAAGATGACCCCAATCGTACGCGACCGGCCGCCGCGTAATGCCCGGGCCGACACATCCGGCTCATAGCCGAGTTCCTTCACGGCGCGCCCAATTCGTTCCGCCACTTTGGGCCGAACCGGAACACCCCTCAGGAAGCGCGAAACCGTCGAAGCGCCAACCTGAGCCAACTCCGCCACATCGGTTACTGTGGCACGCTTCTTCTGACTCATGACTTTAGCGCGTGTACTTGCTTGCTTCATGTTCCCCTTTTCCGCGGTCCTTCCGATCAAATCGCGACCCTCGCAACCGAGATGGCTTCTTGACCACCCTATCGCATCGATAGCTATGATTCTACTGAATCCAACAGCAAGTAGGCAATAATCTCCTTTGACTCGATGAGCATTTCAGGTGGAGCGGAACAAATCAAATCAGAGCATGTTGTACCATGCGTCATAGACCATCTTGAGAGCAGCACTTACTTTCAGAATATTCATTCATGTATTGCTCAAGAACTTACGATCATCTCCCTTGGTAAAACGTTTGCCTTGAGGATAGATCCAGCGGTATCACCTAGGCTTTCGATAGCAGTGCGCTCAAGGAATTCAGACACCTGATAAGAGGTTCCATCCATCACTGAAAGTTAAGCGGCGATCCAGTCTGGTTACCTAGAATCGGGCTACAAGACTTTGAAGGGAGAAGCGCCGTCCAGAGAGCATATCGTAACGATTTCCGAGCTAAGCCGACTTCATCGCTCCAGCAGACTGACGGCCTGAGTTCCAGTTTTGGCGAGTGTTTCTATGGTTGCATTGGAAATATTGAGTGGTTCGATATCCCGGAGAAACCGGACCCTCTGCCCACTCTCCGAAGAGATGAGGTGGCGCTCCATTGCAGCGCACGCCTCCTTCGGCTTCATGTCACGTAGCGCGCGATATATCTCGCGATGCTCCTCAATGGACTTTTTTCGGTCCGTTGCAAACTCCGCAGTCTTGGAACGCTTTTTACAAAACATTGTCGAAATCATGTCCATAAGCGCTAATAGGACTTGATTTCCTGCAGCTTCGGCAATCGTGTGATGAAACCATACGTCGTGCAGTAGATATTGTTCCGGCTCGTTAATAGTAGCGTACATTTCGGCAAGTTCTTCAGCAAGCAACCTAAAATGTTTTTCTTCAGCCCGCGTAGTCGCCAGTTTTGTCAGCTCTAATTCGAGCAGCCTTCGGGCTTCAAACAAGTCCTTTGTGTTGAATCCATAAAGCACGCCAAGCCATTCCAGCGATGCTCTTCCGATCTCCTCTGGTCCCTCTGCTACAAAGGTTCCTATTCCCTTGCGCACTTTTATTACACCCATTGCAGTCAAAAAGCCGAGGCCCGTCCGCAGGGTTGGGCGACTAATCTTCAGCATCTTCGCGAATTCCCGCTCTGGAGGAATTCTGTCACCGAGCTTTAAGACACCTTCTATGATTTGCGTTCGAATGTAATTCACCACGTGGATGGGCATCTGAGATTCAAGAATGGTAGTCATATTGGTTTCCATCGGAGGCACTTTTCCGCTGCGGACCAGATCTTCCACGTATCAACTCTTCTTCATCCTGTTTTCCCGTTAAAATTACGAAAAAGCTCTGGTTCTGGCTGGTTGAGTTTTTCGGCGGGAGGTCATATGAAAGCCATTGACAGATAAAAAAGACGGTGCTGTTGGAGATCCAACAGCACCGCTGTAATCCATGAGAGTTACTAGTTACCAACTGATACGCGCAGCCAACTGCACTTCACGTGGATTGTAGTTAGCAGCCATGCTGGAAACCGTGCAGAAGGTCGCGTTAGAACCGCTCGTCACGCTGCAACTGGGCGTGCCATACAGTGGGTGGTTGGCAATGTTTGACATATCGGCCTCAAACGCCAACTTCCAGTCGTGATAAAACGGGAAGGTGCGTTTCAGAGCCATATCCACATCAACATTCTTCTGGCTAAACATACCCAAGGGCGCCACGCGGGCCGCATTTCCAGGAACATACAGATTCGGACCGCCGCCCACCGAGTAGGCCTGGCCGTTGTAAGTTCCATATGCACCAGTGCCGGTGGTAGTGCCCTGTACGTTCACGGTAAAAGCGCTCGGGTTAACGTAGTTGACTGTGCCAATGTAGTTTGATGAGTGTGAGTCCCAACTGACCGTATGGCCACTGGACGACTTGCCCCAATTGTACTGGCGGCCTTTCTGTCCCTGCACCAAATTCGGCATGCACTGGTTTAGGATGTTAGCGCTGCCACAACCGCTTGCCGTCACGATGATCGGCAGACCCGAACGAGCCGTGCCAATGCCGGAGAGGGTCCAATCACTGAAGACTGAGCGGTATATCAAGTTGTTTCCGAACATGTGACTCCTGCCGACTGGCAAATGCCAGACCGCAGTCGCTGTTAGGCTCTGTGGCTGATCCGCTCCCGAAAGCGAACGGTCCAGACGGGGGTTATCATAAACGCGGAAGGTGCCCAGATCATCGATATTCTTCGAGAAGGTATAGTTCACCATCCAATTCAGACCATGAGCAGCGCGCTGTTTTACGACCACTTGCAGCGCATGATAGTTCTCATTGCCCACAAAGTTAGTCGTATTGCTGACGCCGCTGTACTGCGGAAACGATGTGTAGTAGCCATTCACGGCGTTGCTCTGATAGTACGTCGCAAACGAGGTGTTAAAGGGATTTTGCGGAATGTAGCCCAATCCCTGCGCCACGGACAAACCGTTGGTGCCGTTAACGTTCACTTTCTGCGTCAGAAGCGGATAGATACACGTGGCACCGCTGCAAGCCGAATACGTGGTGCCAGTGCTAGACGCCAGCGAATAGCCAGCCATCGAAGCGTAGGACTCCGGCAGCTTATTGTTCGCATAGGTGCCGCTCGTTGCAGCGAGCTTGATAAAGTGACCTTCGCTGCCAACGTAGCTGATTGACACCGATGTGTCCCTATTCAGTTGACGCTCAACGCCGAATGACCAGTTGATATATTCAGGAACGCGGGAGCCGTAGTATTTGTCCCAATAATAGAGCGTAGCCGTATTTTTGGCACCCTGAGCCACTGTTTCCACGGCACCGTAACCGGCCAGCGTGGAGCCAGAAGGCAGCGTCGATGCAGGCGAAGCCAGCGAACCGGTCCAGCCGCAAGAGGTCAGCCCGTCGCCTGCCAGAGAGCCCGAGCCGCAGGCCGTCGCATCCCAATAGAACGAGGGCTGGTTCGAGCCGGTCACCGGAGCCGCCGAGGCCGCCGGAAGCAGACCGGTCGTCGAAGGCGAACCAGCTTGACCGTTGCCCGCAGCCCACCCGCCACGAGCGAACGAAAGCCCATAGCTAGAGCGCAGCACAGTCTTTCCGTTCAGCGCATAGGCCAAGCCCAGGCGCGGAGCGATGTTTTTCCACCACATGTCGGAGGGGTTCGGTCGGCCCGTGTGCCATCCGTCCTGTGGATTGCCGCCGGCAAATGCCAAGGCGCCGCGGTTACCCGTCACCGGGTTCAGTGCAGTCGGATTCAACCAGGTAAAGTTGTTATGTTCCTCGTGAATTGCCGGCCAGATATCCCAGCGCAGTCCCAGATTCAGAGTCAGTTTGGAAGTGAGCTTGTAATTATCCTGCGCCCAAAACGAAGGATCGTGCCAACGCGGGCTTAGTTCCGGGTTCCCAACGGTAACCGAACTGCTGCTGACCGCTCCCAGCATATAGCTGGCGTAGGCCGCGCCGGAGTTGGCTAGGACCTTGTGAGTTGAGTCGTATCCGTATGTCTGTGCGCTCGAAAAGGTGAACGTCATCGGGCCTGAATACGTCAGCGGACTTACTGAGTTGAACTCCATAGCGATGAACTGGCCGCCCAGCGTGAGACTATGCTTGCCCAGTTCCAACTGCAGATTATCCACGACTGTATAGGTGTTATTTACCACCGAATGCCAGCTATAGCCACCCCAAGTGCCTGGAAGATTCGATCCAGACCATTTGATTTGAGGGAAATAGCTTGCTTGTCCAGCCGGCATGTTCAAGATACCCGTGTTGGCCGTCGAGTATTGCTCTGCATCATTTGGCGTTTGCGAGACGCTCTGATAGCGTGAAAACGCCGCAGCGAACTGGTTGACCATGTGCGGATTGATCGTCCAGGTTTCTTTGAGAATATCGACGTTGGTGTCAGGATGATAGCTCTGAGACGTATTGAACGGAGGTGGCAGCGTACCGCCGGCATTTGTTCCCGTCGTGGACTGACGGCCGAAGGCAACAATCAGGCTAATCTGATGATTTGCATTGGCAGTGTAGTCCAAACGCCCGGTCTGGTACCAGTTCGACAGACCAGACTTCACGCCCGTCGCAATGTTATTGGCATACATCGATTGGTTAGTAGTGCCTTCAAGCGACTTCACGTAGTTATTGAAGTAGGCCGCCGCCTGCGAAAAACGGGCCGACGGAATATGATCGTTTGCAAACGCTGTACGGGTACAGTTAGTTGAGCAACCGGCCTCGGTCTGCGTCGCCGGATCATAAATGCTTGCGGGGCTAGTTGTACCAGAGACCAACGACTGCTGGAAGCCGGTATAATCGGCATAACCTAATGACGCACCGGTGGTATCGTAGCCCATCATAGCCAGCGTCGGCAGAGTCTGAATCGTCGGACTAGCACCCTTCTGGTAGCGGTACTGACCGTAGTTATAGAACAAGAAGAGTTTGTCCTTGATGATCGGACCGCTCAAAACGATGCCAACCTCGTTCATGACCTCCTGTGGTTTAACGCCGCCTAGCTTACACCAGCTTGTATCGGCGCTCAGACTGGCGGAACTGCAAGAACTTCCTGAAGGAATAATCCCTACCGCCGTAGGCAGCTTGTTGTTGGCGGCCCATGCGTCCAAGACTTTGTTGCGAGTGTATTCATACACAGAGCCGTGGATCTTGTTGCTGCCCTGCTTAATCGAGTAGTTCTGCACGCCCTGACCGGCATACTGCGAGGAGTAACCAGCCGTCTGCGTCTGGAACTGATCTATCGAATCCATGCCGAAGGCTGTCCAAGTCGGACGGGGATCGCCGTTGCCCAGAGAGCTAGGCAGGTTGATGCCATCGATGTAGACTTCCTGCGTGCCACCACCAGGGTTTGAGCCATTGACACCACCGGTGGCATCGGTCGCATTCGCACCACCCGAAGCCGCCGAGGCGGAGTAGGTGTTCTGCACGCCCGGCATGAGGGCCGCAAAGTCCGTGGCACGGCGCTGGTCGGCGTTGTTGCCTGCACCCATCATCAGTGGCAGGCTGGAGTACATATCGTTGTCCATCACAGCGCCAAGCGTCGCATCGGTCGTTTCCAGCACAGGTGGCGCATCGGTTACGGTAATGGTCTGTTCGGCTGCGCCAATATTCAGTTTGACATTTAGCGGTACGTTTTCTAGCGCGTTAACGGTGACATTTTCTTGTACAAATGTCCTGAAGCCTTTGACAGATATGGTCACCGTGTAGATGCCCGGCGTCAGCGGAGTGATATTGTAGTCGCCAGCTCTGGTCGTCGACCGGACCGTGGTCACGTTGGTGTTCACCGCGGTTGCACTCACCGTTGCATTTGCAATCATGGCGCCCAGTTGGTCGGTTACCGTACCCGAGATCGCTCCCGTTCCGGCAATTTGTGCGCTGCTAAGGATCGTCCCGAACATGATGATGCCAACCAGCATGCTCCAGGTCCGAATCCAGAATGGGAGATGCGCAGGTGCGGTTGCTAGTCGCGCTCGTGCCCTCTCTGTTTTGTAGGCGAAACTTCTCATACAGCCTCCTATGTGATTTAAAAAAGCGAGACAAGCGCCCATGATTTAATGGCAACGATTTCTGGCAACGTGGCCAGTTTGAGCGCTTTTGATCTTGGCGAGAATTTTCTTACATTGATTACCATTTGTCAAGTACATATTTGAGGGTGGCAAAACGGTCTTATGAACCCGCCTGAGCCTCTTCCGTGTGGATTACTTGGTTTCTGCCTGTGCATCTTTCGCGTCAGACATTTTCTCGCCGAGCGGCTTGCGCGGCTGAGGCTTGACGGCTGCCTCGTCCACCGGGGTGGTGCCTGTCACGTCGGCCGTGAAAGTCGCCCCCGAGGGAACCAGATAGGTATCCACCGT